>TARA_R110000751_G_scaffold2018_11_pt1 | contig 498825 bp, 504 predicted proteins | sample TARA_R110000751 | Tara Oceans TARA_R110000751 (sample SAMEA4398001) | marine metagenome | biome: Polar Biome; feature: [MES] marine water layer (ENVO:01000295) within the mesopelagic zone...; material: water (ENVO:00002006), including particulate matter (ENVO:01000060) such... | reverse complement strand
CCCGCAGCGGCGGGACGGGCCCCGGCATGCCGCCGGAGCCCGTCCGATTCGCTGCAGCGCAGCACATCTTTTGTTAATGCGCAGTCGGGGGCGGCGCGGGATGTGCGTGGTTCGGCTGACTCGCGAGATCGTCGGCCTCGGTCCATTCAATCGGCTCGGGCACGCTGCACAGCGCCTGCGCGAGCACTTCGTCGACATGGCTGACGGGAATGATTTCCAACCCATCCTTCACATTGGCGGGTATCTCGGCGAGGTCCTTCAAGTTTTCTTCGGGGATGAGGACCTTCTTGATCCCGCCCCGCAGCGCGGCGAGCAGCTTTTCCTTGAGCCCGCCGATCGCCAGCACACGGCCGCGTAGCGTCACTTCGCCGGTCATCGCCACATCGGGCCGGACCGGGACTCCCGACAGCGTCGAGACGATCGAAGTAACCATGCCCACGCCCGCGCTCGGCCCGTCCTTGGGCACCGCACCTTCGGGCAGGTGGATATGGATGTTGCGGCGGTGGAACAGGCTCGGCTTGATTCCATAATGCGGCGCGCGCGCCTTCACGAAGCTGAAGGCCGCGGCGACGCTTTCGTTCATCACCTCGCCGAGCTTGCCGGTGGTCTTGATCTCGCCCTTGCCCGTGGTGGTGACACTTTCGATGGTCAGCAATTCGCCGCCCACTTCGGTCCACGCCAGACCGGTGACCGCACCGACCTGCGCTTCGTCCTCGCCCATGCCGTGCTTGAATTTGCGCACCCCGGCAAAGTCGCTGAGGTTGTCGGGAGTGATCGTGACGCTCTCGACTTCCTTTTCGAGGATCTTGCGCAGGCTCTTGCGTGCCAGCCGCGCCAGTTCACGCTCGAGCGTGCGGACGCCCGCCTCGCGCGTATAATAGCGGATCAGATCGCGCAGCCCGTCTTCGGTCAGTTCGAATTCGCCGGCCTTCAATCCATGCTCGCCAATCTGCTTGGGCAGCAGGTGGCGCTTGGCGATCTCGACCTTCTCGTCCTCGGTATAGCCCTCGAGCCGGATGATCTCCATCCGGTCGAGCAGCGCCTGCGGCAGGTTAAGGCTGTTGGCGGTGGTGACGAACATGATGTCCGACAGGTCGAGGTCGAGTTCCAGGTAGTGGTCCTGGAACTTGCTGTTCTGTTCGGGGTCGAGCACTTCGAGCAGTGCCGAAGCGGGATCCCCGCGGAAATCCTGACCCAGCTTGTCGATCTCGTCGAGAAGGAACAGCGGGTTGATCTTGCCCGCCTTCTTGAGGTTGGTGACGATCTTGCCCGGGAGCGAGCCGATATAGGTGCGCCGGTGTCCGCGAATTTCCGCTTCGTCGCGCACGCCGCCGAGCGACTGGCGCACGAATTCGCGGCCCGTCGCCTTGGCGATGCTCTTGCCGAGCGAGGTCTTGCCGACGCCCGGCGGGCCGACGAGGCACAGGATCGGCCCCTTCAACTTGCGCGTGCGCGCCTGCACCGCGAGATATTCGATGATCCGGTCCTTGACCTTCTCAAGCCCGTAATGGTCGGCATCGAGCACCTGCTGCGCTTCGCCGATGTCCTTCTTGACCTTGCTCTTCTTGCCCCAGGGCAATCCGAGCAGGACATCGAGATAGTTGCGAATGACAGTCGCCTCGGCGCTCATCGGCTGCATCGCCTTGAGCTTCTTGAGTTCGGCTTCCGCCTTTTCGCGCGCTTCCTTGCTGAGCTTGGTCTTGCCGATCTTCTCGGTCAGTTCGGCAATCTCGTTGCTGCCGTCCTCGTCGCCGCCAAGCTCGTTCTGGATCGCTTTCAATTGCTCGTTGAGGTAATATTCGCGCTGGGTCTTTTCCATCTGACGCTTCACCCGGCCGCGAATACGGCGCTCGACCTGAAGCACCGACAGTTCGCCTTCCATGAAGGACATGACCATTTCGAGGCGTTTGAGCGGGTCCTTCTCGACCAGTAGCGCCTGCTTGTCGGACACCTTGGCATTGATCGCCGCCGCAATTGTGTCGGCGAGTTCGCCGGCGTCGTCGATGTCGCCCAGCTGTTCGGCAGCTTCTTCACCCAGCTTCTTGTTGAGCTTGGCGTATTCGCCGAACTGTTCGACCACCTGGCGCATCATGGCCACGACTTCGCTGCCCGACGCGGTGACCGCATCGTTCATGGCCACCGCCGCTTCGACATATTCGCCGCGTTCGCTGAGCTGCTCGAGCTGCGCGCGCGAACTGCCCTGGACCAGCACGCGCACGGTGCCGTCGGGAAGTTTGAGCAATTGGAGCACCTGCGCCACCACGCCGACATCGAACAGGTCGTCGCGATCCGGGTCGTCGCATCCGGGATCGAGCTGCGCGAGGAGGAAGATGTCCTTGCTGCCTTCCATCGCCGCTTCGAGCGCAGCGACCGATTTATCGCGACCGACGAATAGCGGGACCACCATGCCGGGGAACACCACAATGTCGCGCAAAGGCAGGAGAGGATAGGTCTGGGTCATCAATCAAATTCCAAATCGAGGCCGTCTGTGGCCGTTCGCAAGGAATATGGTGAGCCGTGTCCCGCAACGCAACGCCATGCATCAAAGTCATGTGGATGGCGCACTATTACAATGAATCGCTCGTTAAGGTAAGGTATATGCGCCGGGAGGTGGGGAGAGGAAATTTATTTCCTTTTGGAGTCAGGACAATGCTGGGTTCGGTAATCTGCAAAGTTAGCGGCCATCGGGTAAACCGGCGTCGTGTGTGGCACGATGGACTGGATTTTCGTACCAATTGCGAACGGTGCGACCTTCCCTTGATCCGCGATATGGCGAAGGGGTGGCGGCCGTTCGACAGCGCGCGCGACCACCAAGCCCATCGCAAGGGGCATCCCCATCATGCGTGATGGAGCGCGCGCAATATAACTCGGCCTTTGCGGCTCGGCGCGCACCCCATGGTATGCCGCACGAAGGGTCGCCGGGTTACCGTCTCGCTCTCGGAAGCCCGAACTCCGCGCTTACATTCCCGGCAGTTTGAAACCCGGCGGCAGGCCCACGTCCTGCTGTATCTTGTTCATTTCCTCGGCGGAAACGCGATCGGCCCGGTCGCGCGCATCGTTGAACGCCGCGGTCACCAGATCCTCGACCATCTGCTTTTCTTCGGGTTTCATCAGGCTGTCGTCGATCGCAACGCCAAGAATGCGTCCGCGTGCAGTCGCGCGCACCTTGACCAGTCCGCCACCAGCCGAACCCTCGACTTCGATATCATCGAGTTTGGCCTGCGCTTCGCCCATCTGCTTCTGGATGGTCTCGGCCGCCTGCTTGGCCTGCGCGAGCATTTCTTCCATGTTCATGCTTTTCTACTCCAGGGTATTTCGCGGCGCTCGGGGGGCGCGCCGCCTTCTTCGATCAATTCGGCATCGGGGAAGGCATCGAATGCCGCCTTCACCAGCGGGTGCGAGCGCATGGCAGCGGCTGCAGCCGTGCGTTCCGCTTCGAGCACTTCGACCAGCGACGGCGCACCAGCACCGCCGGCCACTTCCTCGACCGTCCAGCGCTTGCCGGTATGGCGATGCAGCGCCTCGCGCAGGACCGGGGCGATATCGTCGGTGAACTTGCCGTCGCGCCCGTAGCGCAAGATGCCGTCGGCAAGCTCGACGACCCGCACCTGCAGACGCATGATGCTCGCTTCCTGCAACAGGCCGGATGCATCGATAGCGTCGACCAGTCCCTGCCAATCCAGTTGCGCGGTGGCGGTCGGCGCTGCTTCTCCCCCCCCGCCAGCGGACGCGGATGCAGGAGGCGGCCCAGCTTCCGCGAGCGCCTCGATCTTCTTCGCCAGCTTGCCCGGATCGGGCATCTGCCCGGCATGCAGCGTCCGCAGCAGTGCCATGCGCAGGGCGACCAGCGGATCGGGCGCCAGCCGGACTTCCTCATGCCCCTTGAGCAGCAATTGCCACAGCCGGTGCAGTTGACCTGCCGGCAGGCGCGATGCCCATTCGGCCAATTGCTCGCGTTCGTCGGCGCTGGCGCCTTCGGGTTCGCTGCCCGAGACCTGCGCGACGGTAATACGATGGGCGACGTCCATCTGCGCGCGCATCAGCGCAAGCGGTTCCACGCCAAGCGCATATTGCTCGTCCACTGCCTCAAGCAGGGCCTTGCCCTCGCCTTCGAGCATATGGCCGAACAGACGGCGCTGCGCGCCTTTGTCAGCAAGGCCGAGCATGTCGCGCACCCGCGCCGCGCTCACCCGTCCCTCGGTATCGAGATCGGCATGCGCGATCGCCTGGTCGAGGATCGAAAGCCCGTCGCGGACCGAACCCTCGGCGGCATTGGCAACGATATGCAGCGCTTCGGCATCGGCCTCGACGCCTTCCTTACGGCAGATTTCCGAAAAATGCGCTTCGAGCAGTTCCACCGGGATCCGCCGCAAGTCGAAGCGCTGCGTGCGGCTGAGGACTGTGACCGGCAGTTTCTCGACTTCGGTCGTGGCGAAGAGGAACTTCACATGCGCGGGTGGCTCCTCCAGCGTCTTGAGCAGCGCATTGAAGGCATTGCGCGACAGCATGTGGACTTCGTCGATGATGTAGATCTTGTAGCGCGCCGAAACCGCCGCATAGCGCACCGCCTCGATGATCTCGCGCACGTCGTCGACACCGGTATGGCTCGCGGCGTCCATTTCGATGACATCGATATGGCGCCCTTCGGCGATCGCTCGGCACGGCTCGCATTCGCCGCAGGGGCTGATCGTCGGGCCACCCTGCCCGTCGGGACCGATGCAGTTGAGCGCCTTAGCGATCAGCCGCGCGGTCGAGGTCTTGCCGACCCCGCGCACGCCGGTCATCAGGAAGGCATGCGCCAACCGATCGCGCGCAATCGCATTGGCGAGCGTGCGCACCATCGCCTCCTGCCCGATAAGCTCGGCAAAGGTCTGCGGGCGGTATTTGCGTGCCAGTACGCGATAGGGCTGCGCCGGATCAGGTGCGACCGGTTGGGTCACGGGAGCGGTTGGGGGCGCGGCCTCAGGCTCGGCCTTCTGCTCGGGCTCGCCAGCAGGCGCACCGCCGAACATCGCTTCCTGTCCGGCGTCCTCGAGTTCCGCCACGCTCGGCGTGTCGGCCTCTTCGGCCCCGCTTTCCCACGGAAGGCCGTCAGGATTGTCCGGTGAATCACCCATGCCCGACTAGGTAGGCACTGGCGCGGCAAAAGTCATGCCATGGCGCATACGAATTGTGGGTGAAAAAGGAGCCGGCCGACCCGCCGCAATCCACCTGGGCTGCTTCCTTCCGGACCTGACCCGGTGAGCGAACGCAAACGTCCGACCGACTCCCGGCGCGCCATATGGCGGCGGGAGCGAGAAAAATCAATTACCGAAAATTGTCGGCGTAGGCCTGCAGCTTGAGGCTCTTCGCAGGCGTCGCGTGAACGCGCGCGACAATGCCGTATTTCTCGGCATAAGCCTTTGCTTCGTCCTTGCTCGGGAAAGTCAGCTGGACTTGTGCCTGCGTATCGCCGCTGCCGGTCCAACCCATTAGCGGATCGGCCTTGCGCGCTTCGGACTGCTCGAATTCGAGCACCCATTCGTCGGTACGCGCCCTGCCGGACTGCATGGCGTTCTTCGGTCGCTGGTAGATACGTGCTGACATTTCTCTCGATCCTTCAGGCGCCGGGCGGCAAACACCCCTCGCTTGGCTACCTCGCATGAACCCTAAACAGGCTCCGCCCTTGCCTCGCCTTCGGCGTGGAAGTCAACTAGCGCGAGCGGTCGAAGGCGTTTCTGGTCTTCAAACTTGGCGCTTCGGTCCAGGGTTCCTCCGGCCAGCGATGTTTGGGATAGCGCCCCTTCATTTCCTTGCGCACTTCGGCCCAGCTTCCCCGCCAGAAGCCGGGCAGGTCGCGGGTCGACTGGATCGGCCGCCCCGCCGGGCTGGTCAGCTTGAGCAGCAGCGGCGTGTCGCCAACCATGGGATGGCGCTCCAGCCCGAACAGTGCCTGGACGCGAACCTCAACGCTCGGGGCATCGTCGCCAATGTAGTCGATCTCGTGTGTGGTCCCTGCGGGGGAAGTAAAAGCGCGCGGCGCCAGCCGGTCGAGCCGCTGGCGGCTGTCCCAATCGATCTGGCCGAGCACGGCATCGACCAGCCTGCCCTTCGGCAGCGCCAGATCACGCCTGTCCTGAAGTAGGGGTGCCAGCCACACATGTGCGGTAGCGGCGAGGCCCGCGCTGGAAAGGCTTTCGACGCCGGCATGACCGGCCCGAGCAAGCAGCGCTTGCGGAAGCAGCTTCGCCGGGTTCTCCAGAGCCTTTTCCACAAGCATGTCCACAATCGCGCGGGGGTCGGGTGCGGGATCGGGACCGCGCGCCAGCGTGATCGCGCCGAGCCTGCGCTCGAGCAAGGCCTCGACCCGGTCCCCCGTCCAGCGCAGGACCTGGCGGCGCTCGATACGGTCGGGGAGCCAGCGTTCCAACTCGATTTCTTCCAGAGCAATGCCCGAGGTTATGCGCGCGCCCTTCGCTTGCCCCTGCGCATCGCCTACCACCATGAACGCCGCGCGGGCGAGCGGGGAGGTCGGATCGAGGACGAAACCCCTGCCGCCTGCGGCGAGCCACTGTTCACCGCTGGCATCGCGCCGCTTGGCAATGAATTCGGGCCGCCCAGCCGCCAGCAGGATCGCAGGCGGCGGCGCATTGCCGGTCGAAACCCGACTGGCAAGACCGGTCGCCCGCTTGGCCCATCGCCCGGCCAACTTGCGACTGGCATCGGCCCGGCGACCGCGATCGGCATTCCAGCGCGACAGACGCGCTTCCATATCCTCGCCCCGACCGCCCAGCCCGCGTTCCTGCAGCAACAGCGCCAGCCGCGCGGCTTGTTCGGCTGCGCCATGCTCGGCCCCGAACAGCACGGTCGCCGCACCTTGCGGGTCGAGCGGCAGTTGCGCGAGCTTGCTGCCACGCGGCGTAATCCGGCCGGTTTCATCCAGCGCGTCCAGCGCCGCCAGCATTTGCCGCGCCGCGCCGACCGAAGCTTCCGGGGGCGGATCGAGCCATGCGAGGTCCGCAGGATCGCCGCTTCCCCATTGCGCCAGTGCCAGCACCAGCGGGGCAAGGTCGGCCGTAACCATTTCGGGCGGATCGTAGGCCGGCCGTCCAGCATGCCCCGCTTCCTCCCACAAACGGAAAGCCACGCCCGGTCCCTGCCGCGCGGCGCGTCCGGCACGTTGCGACGCCGCCGCCTGGCTGGCACGATGCGTTACCAGATGCGTCGTCCCCGCGACGCGGTCGAACTCGGCCCTGCGCGACAGCCCCGCATCGACCACTACCGAAACGCCGTCGAGCGTGAGCGACGTCTCGGCGATCGCAGTTGCGAGCACCACCCTGCGCCGCCCGCCGGGATCGCGTTTGATCGCCGCGCGCTGGCCCGCCGGGTCGACCTGTCCATGAAGCGGCAGGAGGAGCGCAGCGGGCAGTCGCGCTTCGAGCCGTTCGCGCGTCCGCTCGATCTCGCGAACGCCGGGAAGGAAGGCGAGGATGTCGCCCTCTTCCTGTCGCCATGCGGTACCGATAGCCTGCGCCATGGCGTCCTCCACCCCGACCTGCGGTGACGAGCCCAGCCATTCGATCCGCAGTGGATAGGCTCGGCCGGCGCTTTCGATGACCGGTGCATCATCTCCCAACAAGCGCGCAAAGCGGCTGCCGTCGATGGTCGCCGACATGACCAGCACGCGCAAATCTTCGCGCAGCACTGCGCGGCTTTCGAGCGCCAGCGCCAGTCCGAGATCGCTGTCGAGATGGCGTTCATGCGCTTCATCGAACAGGACCGCCGATATGCCGGACAGTTCGGGATCGGCGAGGATCGTGTTCACGAAAATGGCCTCGGTCACGACGAGCACGCGGGTTCGTGCCGAACGCTTGCTGTCGAGGCGAGTGAGATAGCCGATCGTTTCGCCGGGTTTCTCACCCAGCGTTTCCGCCATTCGCTCGGCCGCTGCGCGCGCGGCAACGCGGCGCGGCGACGTCAGTATGATCGTCTCGCGACACCAGTCCTGGTCGAGCAGCGCGGGTGCGACAGCGGAGGTCTTGCCCGCGCCGGGCGGTGCGACCAGTACGGCACCGGTCTGCTCGCGCAGAGCATCGAGCAATTCGGGAAGGACGGAGTGGATCGGCAGAGCGGGCACGCAAGTGGCCCTAGGACGGATCAGTACCCGCGCGCTACCGCGAACAGCGCCGCCTGCGTCATCGCCTGGCGCGCGGTGCTGTCGGGGAAGATCGACAGTGCATCGATCGCCCGCTGGGCAAAGTGCCGCGCCCGCAGTTTGGTATCGTCGACCGCGCCATGGCGATCGATCAGTGCAATTGCCTGTTCGAGGTCATCGTCGCTGGTCCGGAAACCGCCGATCGCCGCTTTCCAGAAGGCTCGCTCTTCCTCGTCGCCGCGGGCATAGGCGAGGATGACGGGCAGCGTCATCTTGCCCTCGCGGAAATCGTCGCCGCGATCCTTGCCCATGGTAGCAGCGTTCGAATCGTAATCGAGCGCATCGTCGACCAGCTGGAATGCAACGCCGAGATTGCGACCGTATTCGTCGAGCGCCTGCTCCTGCTCGTCGCTGCACTCGGCAATGACGGCGGCAATCCGGCTGGCCGCGGCAAACAGCGCTGCGGTCTTGGCGCGGATGATATTGAGGTAGCGTTCCTCGCTGGTGTCGATCTTGCGCTGCGCGGTGAGCTGGTCGACCTCACCCTCGGCAATGATCGCGCTCGCGCCCGAGAGGATCTTGAGCACCTTGAGGCTGCCGTCTTCGGTCATCAGTTCGAACGAGCGGCTGAAGAGGAAATCGCCGACCAGAACGGTCGCGGGATTGCCATAGATGATATTGGCAGCCGCCTTGCCGCGGCGCAGGTCGGACCCGTCGACGACATCGTCGTGCAGCAGCGTAGCGGTGTGGATGAACTCCACTGCGGCGGCGAGCTTATGCTGGCGCGTGCCGCTGTAACCGACCAGTTCGGCCCCCGCGAGCGTCAGCATCGGACGCAGGCGCTTGCCCCCGCCCGCGATCAGATGCCCTGCTAGCGCCGGGATCAGCGGCACTTCGCTCTGCATCCGGTCGAGGATGACTTGGTTGACCCGGTTCATGCCCTGCGCAGTGAGAGCCAGCATGGGTTCGATCGAGCCCTCGGGCTCTGCGCGATTCAGGGGGATTACGTCGGCAGACATTTCGGCTTGGCCATGGTCTGCCCAAGCTTTCTTGGCAAGACGGGATTTGCTGTTAGCGTGATCGCATGTCCGACGCCCCACAGACCGATGCCGTCCTCGCCGGCTTTCGCAAAAGCATCGACAATATCGATGCCGCGCTCATCCATATGCTCGCCGAGCGGTTCCGGATCACGCAGGCGGTTGGCGAATACAAGGCCAAGGTCACGCTGCCCCCGGCCGATCCGGCACGCGAGCAGGAACAGATCATGCGGCTGCGCCGGTTGGCCGAAGACAGCGAGCTCGATCCCGAGTTCAGCGAGAAATTCCTGCGCTTCATCATCGACGAGGTGATCCGCCACCACGAACGCGCGGCGCGGCGCTAGACCCCGATTACAGCGCGCTGCGCGGCAGGGTAAGCTTGACCAGCAGGCCGCCCAGGTCCTCGCTCTCGCCCAGCTCGACCGAGCCGCCGTAGATCTCGACCACATCGCGCACGATGGCGAGGCCGAGCCCGGTTCCGGGCTTGCCCGTATCGAGCCGTGCACCGCGGTCGAAGATGCGCGGGCGTTCGCTTTCCGGGATACCGATACCGTCATCCTCGATCCAGATGATGCAGCGGCTGGCCGCGGGATCGGCATCGATGGTGACGAACACGCTGCCCCCGCCGTATTTGGCCGCATTCTCGATCAGATTGCCGAGGATCTCGTCGAGATCCTGCCGCTCCATCGAAACCGCGGCATCGCGATTGCCGTCGAGGTCGAAACGGGTTTCCTCGTAGATCCGGGTTACCGCACGCAGCACGCTTTCGGCGCTGGGCCAGACCTCGGCGCGCGCATGCCCACTTGCGCGGCGACCGACTGCGCGGGCACGCGCGAGATGATGCTCGACATGGCGCTGCATGGTCTTGGTTTCGCGGCAGACAAGGTCGGACAGCCGCGGATCATGCGCGGTGGCGGCATTGGTCAGCACCGTCAGCGGGGTCTTGAGCGCATGCGCGAGATTGCCCGCGTGCATCCGCGCTTCCTCGGCCTGCTGTTCGGTATGCGCGAGCAGCGCGTTGATCTCATCGACCAGTGGCTCGACTTCGAGCGGGAGCGGATCGGTAATCCGGTTCGTGCCGTGGGTGCGCATGGCCTGGATCGCGTTGCGCACGCGCCGCAGCGGCGAAAGGCCGTACCAACTTTGCAGCATCGCCATCGCCAACAGGCCAAGCGCCAGGGCGGCGAAACTCCAGACGAGGATCGAGCGAATCCGCGTAATCTGGTAGTCGAGTTCGCCGCGCGCCGAGGCAACCGCGAAGGTCCAGCGCGTGTCGCTATCGGGCAGGATTACGGTCCGTTCGACGATCCGCAGGGGTTCGTTCTCGAACTGGTCCGAATTGTAGAAATGCGGATCGTTGTCGATGTGGTCGCCCTCGACCGTCAGGCTGCGATCCCACAGGCTGCGGCTGGGAAACGGCTGATGCCCCTCACCGGTAATCTGCCAGTAAACGCCGCTATTGGGTTCGAGAAAGCGCTGGTCGCCGAGCGAACGGTAGAGCTGCACATCGCCGAAGCTGTCGATCTCGGCCGAGGTAATCAGCGCGGTCTGCACATATTCGAGCTGCTCGTCGAAATTGTCCTCGACCAGCCGCACCAGCGTCCGATCGAGCGCAAATCCGCCGCCCAGCAACAGCACGCCGATCCATAGCGCGGCGATCGCCATCATGCGCCGCGCAAGACTGCGCTTCGCGGGCGGTGCGGCGAGGGTCACCGGGCTGTCGGCAGCCGGGTCCGGCGGCGGGGATCGCCCGACCTTCAGCACCGTGCCGGGCGCAGCATCAGGCGCGCGGCTGGTCGGCGGGGTCGTCGAGGCTGTATCCGAGTCCACGGATCGTCGTGATCACTTCGGCGCCCAGCTTCTTGCGGATGCGCGTGACGAAGACCTCGATCGTGTTCGAATCGCGGTCGAAATCCTGATCGTAGATATGCTCGATCAGTTCGGTGCGGCTGACCACCTTGCCCTTGTGATGCATGAGGTAGCTCAGCAGCTTGTATTCCTGCGCGGTCAGTTTGACCGGTTCGCCCTTGAGCGTGACGCGGCCCGAGCGCGTGTCCAGCCGGACATGGCCGGCAGTCAGTTCGCTCGACGTGTTGCCAGACGCACGGCGGATCAGCGCGCGCAGGCGCGCGATCAGTTCTTCGGTCTGGAATGGTTTGGCGAGGTAATCGTCCGCGCCTGCATCGAGGCCCGCGACCTTGTCCGACCAGCTGTCGCGCGCGGTCAGGACCAGGACGGGGAACTTGCGGCCTTCCTTGCGCCACATGCCGAGCACGGTCAGCCCATCGATTTCGGGCAGGCCGAGATCAAGGATCACGGCGTCGTAATCCTCGGTGCTGCCGAGAAAATGGCCGTCTTCGCCATCGGTGGACAGATCCACCGCATAGCCGTTCTGCTCGAGCGTCGACTTGAGTTGCTGGCCCAGGGTGGGCTCATCCTCGACGATCAGGATCCGCATAAATGTCCGTCCTCGGATTGTTTGAAGCGCGTTTCGTTCATGTAGATGAACGCGTCAACCTGAACGGAGTTGCACCGGGACAAATCAGCGGCTGCGCCGAAGGACTTTCCCGGTGCGCGCATCGACATCGACATACATCACGCGGCCATCCCTGATAAACTTCAGGCGATAGGCCATCGCGGTCGAATCGTAGGCCGGGCCGAGATATTCCGCCCCGCGCATAGTCGGCAGGATACGCGCCTCGATATCGCGCAGCTGCAGGATATTGCCCGCACTCATCTCGCGCCGCGCCTCGCCCTGTTCGGAACGGGACTGCGCGACAGCGGGCGCGGCCATGATCGGGCCGGTAACGAGCCCCAAGGCGAGGAAAGAGGCGACAATGCGTTTCATGATGCGAACCTGCCTAGCCTTGGGGCATTGAACAAGGACTGAATGTCCGTGCTTGAGCTCATCCGGCCTAGCGGGTCATCTCGAACTTGACGGTCAGCGAAACCATCGTGCCAACCAGACCCGGTTCGACCGGCGTCGGCGCAGCCGATACCTTGATCGCCTGGCGGGCATCCGATTCGGCAAAGGGCATCGGTCCGCTCGAAGCGACGGATTCGCTCACTTCGAGCAGCCTCACGCCGCCAAAACCCGACCATTGGGCATATTTTTCGGCCTGAGCCCTCGCCTTGTCGAACGCCGCCTTTCGCGCCTGCGCGCGCGCCGGGCTGTCATCGTCGAGCGAGAAGCGCGGACCGCCGATATCGGTCGCTCCTGCAGCGACCAGCGCATCGAGCACCTCGCCGGCCCGCTTCACGTCGCGCAAGGTGACGCTCACGCGGTTCGAGGCCTGGTAGCCGCGGAACACCTGCTGGCGGGTCGACTGGTCGTAATCGTACTGCGCGCCGAGATTGATTCCGGTCGTCTGGATATCGTCTTCATCAATCCCGAGCGCCTTGATGCGGTCGATCACCGCGGTCATTTCCCGCGCGTTGATCTGCATCGCCTCGACCGCGGTGCGCGCCTGGCTGGTCACGCCGGCGCTGATGTCGACGATGTCGGGCTTGGCATCGACGGTTTCGCTCACCGACAGTTCGACCACCGGCCCCTGGCTGGCGATCTGGACTTCGGCGGCCTGCACCTGTGAAGCGGTGGCGGCAATGGCCAGCGCGGGAATAGCGAAACGGATCATGGATTTGCTCCTCATTTGTCGAGCGTAATGTCGGCTTTACAGCTTTACGGCTTGCTGAACGGAAGTGTTCCCGCTTTTCTCGGCCCTTGCTTGCCGCTAGCCATAGCGCCGATCGAGAGGGAATGAATGACAGCCTGGAATTATGCGCTGGCCGCCTTGGCCATGGTAGCGACGCAGCCGCTGGTCGCGCAGATGGAGCCCGTGCCCGCGCGCGCCGCCGACGACGGCGAAGGTCCCTTCGGCAAGCTGCTGATCCGCAGCGCGACGGTGATCGAGGGCAGCGGCGCGCCGCCGGCGGGACCGATCGACATCATGGTCGAAGGCAATCGCATCGCTGCGCTCTATCCCGGCGGCGCCCCCGCCGCCGAGGCGCAAGACGCACAGCGGGTGATCGATGCCAAGGGCATGTATGTCCTGCCCGGCTTTGTCGATGTGCATGGCCACAATGGCGATGCGGCGAAAGCGCCGCAGCCATCCTATGGCTACAAGCTGTGGCTCGCGCATGGCGTGACCACGGTGCGCGGGGTGAGCTTCTACTTCGGCCCCGACACGCCCGACCTTTCCGATGCGCGCCGCAGCGCCGCCAACACCATCACCGCTCCGCGCCTGATCCCTTACGCCGTCTTTGGCGATAAATGGTCGGGCGGAGCGCCCGACACCCCAACCAAGGCGCGCGAATGGGTCCGCTGGGCCAAGGCGCAGGGCTATTGGGGCGTCAAATTCTTCAACGGCTATTCGCCCGCAGTCTTCGCGGCGGCTTTCGACGAGGCGGAGAAGCAGCAGATGGGGACCGTCGCGCATCTCGCGCAGACCGGGGTGGCCGAAGTCAATGCGCGCAAGGCGGTCGAACTCGGGCTCGACGACGTGACGCATTTCTACGGTCATTTCGAAAGCCTGCTGAACGACGCCGCGCTCCCCTATTATCCCGAGGACTACAACTACTTCGACGAGCAATCGCGCTTCGCCTGGGTTGCCCGGCTTGCCCCGCAGGCCGTAGAACCCGGTAGCGATACGTGGGACGATTACGTCGACCTGCTGATCGAGAACGGCGTGACGCTGAGCCCGACCTTTAACATCTACGCCGCCAGCCGCGACGTGATGCGCGCGCGCGGGTTCGACTGGCATGCGCAATATACGCTGCCCTCGCTGATGGACTTCTACGCGCCCAGCGCGACCAATCACGGCAGCTATTACAAGGACTGGACGAGCGAGGACGAAGTCGCGTGGCGGAATTTCTATGCCAAGTGGTTTGCGCTGACCAAGGACTTCCATGACCGCGGCGGGCGCGTCACCGCCGGTTCCGATCCGGGCTATATCTACCAGACCTGGGGCTTCGCCTATATCGGCGAGCTGGAAATGCTGCGCGAGGCGGGGCTCTCGCCGCTTGCCGTCATTCGCGCGGCGACCCTCGACGGTGCGCGCGAACTGTACGAGCCGCAGGGCGAGGAACCGCCGATGGGCCGGATTGCAGTGGGCCAGCTGGCCGACCTGGTGATCGTGCCCGAGAACCCGCTGGCCAACCTCAAGGTGCTCTATGGCACCGGCCATACGCGGCTCAATCGCGAAACGGGGGCGATCGAGCAGGTCGGCGGGGTGCGCTGGACCATCAAGGACGGGATCGTTTACGATGCGCCGCAATTGCTCGCCGACGTCGCGCGGATGGTCGCGGAGCAGGAGGCGGCGCGCTAGCGTCTTGCGGAGCAGCCTCCGCGCGCCTACCTCGCGCGACCTATGGCACAGCCCCCCATTCTCAGCCTCGAAGGCATCGCGCTGCAACAGGGCGGGAAATGGCTGTTCGGCGGGCCCGATCACGACCCGCTCGACCTGCATGTCGGCCCGCGCGACCGCATCGCGCTGATCGGGCGAAATGGGGTGGGCAAGACCACGCTGTTCCGGATGATCGACGGGCAGGTCGAAACCGATGCCGGCATCCGCAAGACCAAGCCGGGCACGCGGATCGTCGTACTCGAACAGGACCCCGACCTGTCGGGCCATGCCACGCTGATGGAATGGGCTCTGGCGGGCGAACACGCGCCGCAGGAGCATGAGATCGACGCGATTGCCGGCCAGCTCGGTATCGACATGGCGCGCGAGACCAAGGGCGCAAGCGGGGGCGAGAAACGCCGCGCGGCGATCGCCCGCGCGCTGGCGCAGGACCCCGACCTGTTGCTGATGGACGAGCCGACCAACCATCTCGACCTCGGCGCGATCGACTGGCTGGAAAGCTGGCTCGAACGCTACAAGGGCGCCTTTCTCGTCATCAGCCACGACCGGACCTTCCTCAAGCGCTTGACCCGCACCACGCTGTGGCTCGACCGCGGAAGCCTGCGCCGCAAGGAAGTGGGCTTTGGCGGCTACGAGGCATGGGAAGAACAGGTCTATGCCGAGGAAGCCCGCGCGGCGGAGAAGCTCGACGCCAAGCTCAAGCTCGAGGCACACTGGCTCGAACGCGGGGTAACCGCGCGGCGCAAGCGCAACCAGGGCAGGCTCGAGAAGCTGGGCCAGATGCGCGCGCAACGCGCTTCGATGATCGACGCCGCGGGCACCGCCAAGCTCAAGCTGGCGACCGAGGAGGACTTCAAGTCCAAATCGGTGATCGCGGCCGAGAACATCACCAAGGCCTATGGCGACCGGACGATCATCAAGCCGTTCTCGCTGCGCATCCAGCGCGGCGACCGGATCGGCATTGTCGGCGCCAATGGCGCGGGCAAGACCACACTGCTCAAGATGCTTACCGGCGAACTCGCACCCGACAGCGGCAAGGTCGACATCGCCAAGACGCTGACCGGGGTGATGATCGACCAGCAACGCCAGCTGCTCACCGCCGACAAGACGGTGCGGCACGTGCTCGCCGAAGGCGGCGACTGGATCGACGTGCGCGGCAACCGCAAGCATGTGCAAGCCTATCTCAAAGACTTCCTGTTCGACCCCAAGATCGTCGACATGAAGGTCAGCGTGCTGTCGGGCGGTGAACGCAGCCGGCTGCTGCTGGCGCGCGAGTTCGCCAAGGCGAGCAACCTGCTCGTGCTCGATGAGCCGACCAACGACCTCGATCTCGAAACGCTCGACCTGCTGCAGGAGGTCATCGCCGATTACGAAGGCACAGTGTTGATCGTCAGCCACGACCGTGATTTCCTCGATCGTACGGTCACCCTTACGCTCGGCCTCGACGGGACCGGCAAGGTCGATGTGGTCGCGGGCGGCTACGAGGACTGGGAGCGCAAGCGCCGCCAGCCGATCGCGGGCAAACCCAAGGCAGGGAAGCAGGCCGAGAAACCCGCCGCCGCGCCGCCCCCGCCCGCAAGGTCGAACAAGCTTTCCTACAAGGACCAGCGCGACTTCGAACTGCTGCCGACGCGTATCGAGGAGCTCGAAACCGCGATTGCCAAGGGCGAGGCGATCCTGTCCGATCCCGAACTCTACACCGCCGATCCGCAGCGCTTCGCCAATATCTCCAAGGGCCTGGAGAACGCCCGCGCCGAGAAGGATGCGGCGGAGGAGCGCTGGCTGATGCTGGCGGAGGCGGTCGAAGGGTGAGCCTCGAGGCCGAGATCGCGGCCTGCCGCATCTGCGCCGATTACTTGCCGCACGGCGTGCGCCCCGTGGCCAGCTTCTCGGCAACCGCGCGGTTGCTGATCATCGGCCAGGCGCCCGGATCGAAGGTCCATGAAAGCGGCATTCCGTGGGATGATGCCAGCGGCAACCGGCTGCGCGAATGGACCGGGCTGAGCAAGGACCAGATGTACGACCCTGCGCGGGTCGCGCTCGTCCCGATGGGGTTCTGCTATCCCGGCAAGGCGAGCGGCGGCGACAAGCCGCCGCGCCGCGAATGCGCCGCCCAATGGCACGAGCGCGTGCTCGACGTGCTGCCCGAGGACCGGCTGACCCTGCTGGTGGGCACCTATGCGCAGGCGCGGTATCTGCCTGCGGCGCGCACGCTGTCGATGACCGACCGGGTGCGCCACTTCCGCGACTACCTCCCGCACTTCATCCCCCTGCCCCACCCCGCGTGGCGCTCGACCATCTGGATGCGCCAGCACCCTTGGTTCGAAGCCGAAGTGCTGCCCCTATTGCGCGAGGCGGTTGCGCAGCGCGTGTAGGACTGGACGGTTCGCTCCCAACGACATGGACCACATGGACCACGGTCCTGCGCAAAATATCCCGCCTCATCCGATCCGGTAGAAAACCGCCACCCGGTCGAGCGCGAGCTTGAGCACCAGCTTCCCGCTGCGCGCGGGCCATTCGAGCGCGCGTTCGGCCCCCGGCAGCCCTTCGCCCGCACACACGACGCGCCAAAGGATGTCGCTGAGCCCCGGCCCTGCCTCGCGCATCGCACCATCGAAGCGGTCCTTTGCCGCAAGCTGGCGCTCGGTCGGGGTAAGGTCGCGGTCCGCGGCGCCGCCATCGACCCGCACCGGATCCCAGCGCATGGTGGTCGAAGGGGCGATCTGCGCGCGTTCGTAATCGGCGCGCAGCCGCTCGCCGGCATCGAACTGCCGCTCGGTCAGATGCCCGCGTGCATGCAGCCAGGTAAGCGGGCTTTCGGCGAGATTGACCGTTACGCTACGCCGTTTGCCATGCGCGGCGGCACCGCGGCGCGGCCCTTCCTCGGTCAGTTCGCGTTCGACAAGTGTGCGGCGCATGGCGGTCTCCCCTTTCCGATGAGTTAGGTGCTTTCGACAAGTTTGGCCTTGCGCCGAGCCGGTTCCTGTAGGAAACAAGAAAAACCAAATCGGTTATCTGTGGGGCAGCCAAGTGATCAACCGGATCCGCGACATTCGCAAGCAGAAGGGCCTGACGCTGGCCGACCTCGCCGAGGCCTGCACTCCGCCCACCACCCCCCAGACGGTCGGACGGCTCGAGACCGGGATGCGCAATCTCTCGCTCAAATGGATGGAGCGGATCGCCGCCGCGCTCGAGGTCGATCCCGAAATGCTGGTGCGGAGCGAAAAGGCCGGTCATCCGCAGGTCGTCGCCGCGCTGGCAAAGACCGGACCCGAAGCGCTTGCTACGCCGCAGGATGCCATCCTCGCCACCGATCTGGGCGGCGATGGGTCGCTGATGGTGCTCGATATCGCCTATCCGCATGGCGAGTACCGCCCCGGCGACCAATTGTGGTTACGCCAGCTCAATCCCGAAGAGGCGGCGCGCGCGATCAACCGCGATGTGCTGGTCCCCAAAAAGGGCGGACGTTTCGCCTTCGGGCGGCTGATCGACCGGCAGGGCAAGATGGTCGGCCTGCTCCCTCCCGGGCATGGCGAGAAGCAGCAGGTGGTCGACAATCCCCCTTGGATCGCGGTGGCGGAAATGCTGGTGCGCCGGCTGTGAGCGTCGCCAAGACCCGCCGCGTGCTGTCGCTGGCGACGCTGTTTCCCAACGCCGCCAATCCGCGGTTCGGCGTCTTCGTGGCCAAATCGCTCGAGGCGCTGCAGCGCGATACGCATTGGGATGTCACGGTGATCAATCCGGTCGGCCTGCCCCCGGTCGCGCTCGGGCGCTACCGCGCATTGGCGGGTGCCGCCGAGGATGGGCGCGAGTTCGGGATGGCGGTTTATCGCCCGACCTTTCGGCTGCTTCCGAAGATCGGCGGCAGGCTCAACCCCGGGCTGATCGCCAAGGCGGTGCTCCCGCTCGCGCGCCGCCTGCATGCGGACCATCCGTTCGACCTGGTCGATGCGCAGTTCTTCTATCCCGACGGACCCGCGGCGATGATCATCGCGCGCGAACTCGGCTTGCCCTTCTCGGTCAAGGCGCGCGGGGCCGACATCCATTACTGGGGCGCACGCGCCTATGGCCGCGACGCATTGCTCGAAACCGCGCGCGAGGCGGCGGGTGTGCTGGCGGTATGCGCGGCGCTGGCCGATGACATGGCCACGCTGGGCATGGCACGCGATAGGATCACGGTGCATTACACCGGGCTCGACCGCGACCTGTTCCGCCCAATGGACCATGTCGGGCTGCGCGCGCGGCTGGGCGAGACCTTCTCGATCCCCATCGCCAGCGACGATCGGCTGCTGGTGAGTGTCGGCGCGCTGATCGAACGCAAGGGCCAGGCGCTGGTGATCAAGGCATTGGCCGATCTGCCGCAGGCCCGACTGCTATTGGTCGGCAAGGGCGAAAACGAAACGAGCCTGCGCGCGCTGGCGAAAGAAGTCGGCGTGGCCGAGCGGGTTCATTTCCTCGGCAGTCTCGCCCCGACGATGCTGCCGCCGATCCTGTCGGCTGCCGACGCCATGGTGCTGCCTTCGGCCAGCGAGGGCCTCGCCAATGCCTGGATCGAGGCGCTGGCCTGCGGAACGCCGCTGGTCATCACCGACGCCGGCGGCGCGCGCGAAGTGGTGACCGCGCCCGAAGCCGGGGTGATCGTCGCGCGCAATTGCCGCGCCATTCGCGATGGGATCGACCTGGTGATCCGCCGTCCCCGCTCACCCGAGACGGTGGCGGCGACGGTCGAGAAATTCAGCTGGGAAGCGAACGCCAGCGCGCTCGCCGCCCACTACGACGCGATTGCCTAGACCAGGCCGCGCGCCTTCTTTTCCTGCTGGTCGGCCACGGTTTCGGTGGGCACGAAGCTGTCGCTGGTAACGCCCAGCCAGACGAGGATCGGCGCGGCCATATAGACCGAGCTGTAGGTGCCCACGAACAGGCCCAGCGTGATCCCGGCGACCATGCCGAACAGGCTGGCGGGACCAAACAGCAGCAGCGGCAGCAATGCGACCAGCAGCGTCACCGAGGTCATCACCGTCCGTGCCAGCGTTTCGTTCACCGACAGGTCGAGCAGCGCGGGCAATTCCATCTTGCGGAACTTCTTCAAATTTTCGCGGATGCGGTCGTAGACGACGATGGTATCGTTGAGCGAATAGCCGATGATCGCGAGGATCGCCGCGATGATCTGCAGGCTGAATTCCATCTGGAACAGCGAGAACATACCCAGCGTCAGGCTGACGTCGTGGAACAGCGCGAACAGCGCCCCCACGCCGAACTGCCATTCGAACCGAATCCAGATGTAGAGCGCGATCGCCCCCATCGCCGCGAGCAGTGCATACAGCGCTGTCTGGCGGAATTCGCCCGAGACCTTGCCCGAGACGTTGTCATTCCCGTCGAGCCGGAAGTCCTCGTAATCGGACTGCAGCGTCTCGACGATATCGTTCGCGGCCGCCTGAGCGGCTTCCTTGTCGGCCGATACGTCGTCGGGCAGGCGCACGCGGATCGAGACCTGGTTGTCTTCGCCGAAGCGCTGGACCACCGGATCGCCATAGCCGAGCGTGGCCACTTTTTCGCGCAATTCGCCCACCGGGGCTTCCACGCTCTGGGTGAAGGTCGCGCGCACTTCAAGGCCGCCGGCGAAGTCGACGCCGTAATTGAGCCCCTTGGTGAAGACCAGCGCCCAGCTGGCCGCGATCAGCAGGATGCTGATGGCGAAGAAGGGCACGCGCCAGCGGAGGAACTTGATGTTGGTGTCGTCGGGGACGAGCTTGAGCAGTTTCATATCGTCGCCCTCCTTACAGCACGATGTCTTTGGGCTTGGCCTTGCGCAGCCAGTCGGCGACCCACATGCGGGTCAGCGTGACTGCGGTGAAGACGCTGGTGAACAAGCCGATGATCAGCACCACTGCAAAGCCGCGGATGGGGCCCGATCCGAACAGGAACAGCAGCACGCCGGCGATGAAATTGGTGACGTTGGCGTCGTAGATCGCACGGCTGGCTTCCTTGTAGCCATTCTCGACCGCGGCAATCACGCGCCGCCCGCGCTTGCGTTCCTCGCGGATACGCTCGTTGATGAGCACGTTGGCGTCCACCGCCGCGCCGATGGTCAGCACGAAACCGGCGATACCGGGCAAAGTCAGCGTGGTGTTGAGCGCGGCCATGATGCCCAGCAGCATGGCGACGTTGATGACCAGCGCGATCGTGGCGTAAACGCCGAAACGGCCATAGCTGGCGATCATCAACGCGATGACCAGCAGCGAACCGACCAGCATGGCAAGCATGCCGCGCTTGATCGAGTCGGCGCCGAGATCGGGGCCGACGGTGCGTTCCTCGATCACTGCGAGATCGACCGGCAGCGCGCCCGAGCGCAGCGAAATCGCCAGCTGGTTGGCCGTCTCGACCGAGAAACCGCCCGAGATCTGCGCGGTGCCGCCACGGATCGGCTCGTTGATATTGGGCGCCGACAGCACCGTATCGTCGAGGATGATCGCAAAGGGCTTGCCGACATTCTCGGTCGTCAGCTTGGCAAAACGGCGTCCGCCATCGCTGTCGAACTGGATATTGACCACCGGCTCGTTGGTCTGCGGGTCGAAGCTCTGCTGCGCGCCGGTCAGATTGTCGCCGCGAATGCCGCCAAGGCGGCGCACCGCGAGCGAGGATCCCGCAAAGGCGGACGTATCGGCATAGGCGAAGATTTCGGAGCCCGGAGGGGCGAGGCCCTGCTGCACGTCGCTGGGCAGCGCGTTCTGGTCGACGAGCTTGAATTCGAGCTTGGCGGTCTGGCCCAGCAGCGCCTTGAGCTGGTCGGGGTCCTGCAGGCCGGGGACCTGCACCACGATGCGCGTATCACCCTGGCGGATGATCGTCGGTTCGCGCGTGCCGAGTTCGTCGATACGCTTGCGCACGACTTCGGTCGCGCTTTCCATCGCATCGCCGACCGCCTGATCGATCCCCTCGGAGGTGGGGGTGAGGATCATGCGATTGCCGTCCTCGACCGCCAGATCCCATTCGCGCACCAATCCGGTGCCATTGATCGACGGCAGCAGCAGTTCGCGTGCGCGGTCGACCTGCCCCGGATCGTCGAGCATGAAGCTCAGCCGTCCGTCACGGGTCGAAACGTCACCGATGCGGATCCGCGGTTCGGCGCGGCGCATGGTGTTGCGCACGTTCTCTTCCATGTTCTCGAGCCGCTGCGTCGCCACCTGCGCGGCATCCGCCTCGAGCAGGATATGGCTGCCACCGGCAAGGTCGAGACCGAGGTTGACCATCGGGTCGGGCAGCGCATCGGGCCAGCGGACACTGGTGACCGACAACAGCGAGGGCAGCGCGGCGGCCACGCACAGGCCGGTAATCAGCCAGAGCCAGACCTTACGCCAGGTAGGGAAATCGAGCATGGAGGTGAGGCGTCCCTAGTCGTTCGCGGCGGGCGTGCTGCGCGACGACAGCACTTCGCCGATCGTGTTGCGCACCGCCTTGACGGTCATGCCCTTGGCAAGTTCGACATGGACGAAATGCTCGTCCACCTTGGTGATCTTGCCGACGAGACCGCCAGCGGTGACCACTTCGTCACCCTTGCCAAGCCCGGCAACGCGTTCGCGGTGCTGTTTCTGCTGGCGCATCTGCGGGCGCAGGATGAGGAACCACAGGATCAGCAGCATGCCCAGCGGCAGTACCCAGCCGGTCCATGCGGGCGGCCCGGCGGCGGCGCTTCCGGCGGCGGCGAGAAAATCGATCATCGGAGGAATACCTGTCGGAAATTTGCGTGTCGGTCGGATCCGCAATTGGGCGATGCGCGCAGCCGGTTCAAGCGGCCTGCGCAGTCCTTCTTGCGAAAGTGCGGCGCGGTTAGCAGCATTGCGATGCCGGGGCAACGAAATGCCTGCGAACTCCGCTTGCCATGCACAAACACCCGCCCTATAGGGCCGCCTCCACTGGTTTCGGGATGTAGCGCAGCCTGGTAGCGCACCATACTGGGGGTGTGGGGGTCGCTGGTTCGAATCCAGTCATCCCGACCAGTGGTTTCCCTCCCATTTCGCCGAACCGACGCGCCCAAGCGGCCGCGCAATCACGCGAATCATTTTCCTACACGAACCGATGTGGTTATCTGATCCGGCCTCACCAACCGGAGACGCCCCATGCCGCTAATCGAATCGCTCATCGGCCCGATTGCCTCGATCATCGACAAGGTGATCCCCGACAAGGAAGCGCGCGCCAAGGCGAAGCTCGAACTGCTCGCGCTCGAGGGCACGCAGGATCTGCAGCAGATTGAGGCGCGCCTTTCCGCGATCGTCGCCGAAGCGCAAAGCGCCGATCCCTGGACCAGCCGCGCACGGCCGAGCTTCCTCTATGTCATGTATGCGCTGATCCTGTTCAGCGTCCCGATGGGCGTGATCGCCGCCTTCGACCCCATCGCCGCGCGTGCGATCGGCGACGGCATGACCCGCTACCTCGCCGCCCTGCCCGAAGCGCTCTACGCGCTCTTCGGCACCGGCTACCTCGGCTACACCGCGGCGCGGCAATGGGGTAAGGTCAAAGGCGTGGACCAGTAAGAAGCGACGCTTTGCGATCGAAAGCGGATTTCCGGTTTTAGGCCGAATTATGCAGACAGCGAACTGAGGCCCTTCGAGGTGGCTTCATCAACCTGCGGGTTATATCGCGCCCAGGTAGAGAAGTGTCAGCCCGAGCGTATTGCTGAGGCCATGCGATAACATGAGTGGCCACAGGTTGCGCCGGAAAACCAGGTATAAGGCACCGGACACAAAGGCAATCGCGCCGGTTGCGACCCATCCGGCAAGACCTTGGTAGTAGTAATGCGCCTGACCGAACAACACCGCCTGGCACAGGACGGCTAAAAGCGTTGCAAGAGGTACTCCGGTGAAGGCTTGTTCGAACTTCGAGAACAGCACTCCGCGGAAAAGCACCTCCTCGGTGAATGCACCGATGATCCAGGCAAGTGCCAGCCAGAACAGATAGACGGGAAGATTGCCCGGCAGGTTGTCGAAGCGCCCCTGGAAGCGTTCGTCTATGGCCTGGGTTGCTTCATCCGGAGCACCGATGACTGCGGTAAACAGGGATTCTGCCACCATGCCTACGCCCATCGTCAGGACCAGAGCGACGATCGTCCACAGGGCCGCTTTCTTAAGGTTGTCGGGACGCTTCAATCCGACACTGGCAAGGTCCTTCCCCCGCCGACGTAAACAGACCGTCGCGACGCCCAAGGCGATCAGCAGCGAGATGGGACCAGCATAGGTCCATATCGCAGCAACCTCGAGCAACAATGATTTGCTGATCAAAAGCACTGCGATGATCAGAGCAAGATCAATAAGAGCCGCTCGCCGATCGGCTTGGGCAGACATGTCTGGTGTCACTGAATCTTCCTTCTGCTGGGTCGCGATCGGTTCAAAGCGACCGGACCCTCTCATGAACTGAACGCTCTTCGAGCGCCTGCGCGACACGCTGCGCGCTGCCAGGCAGGTCGCATCCAATCTCTTCGAACAAATCGCCGAATGCGCGTGAAACTTTTTCCAGGCTGCCCTGCATGCGCACGAACTGGGCAGCGCCTTGAGGCGTCAGCCGCAGGATCTTGCGTCTTCCATCGCGAGGATCATCAAGCCGCTCGACGGTCCCCAGAGCAATCAGGACCTCGACACGCTGGGTCACCAATTGATGCGGTTGCCTGAGGGCATTCGCGATCTCCGCTATCGAAACTTCCCCCCTCTCGCCGATCAGCAAAACGGTGGAAACTGCGCGTGGAGGGAACGGCAAGTCGGCATTCTCCAACACCATTTTCCCTTGCTCCGAGATCAAGTCGGCCAGGTTTTGCAACTGGTGTGCGATAAACGCGCCACGAAGGGCGTGCGTGTTGATGTAGCTGTCCTTGAACACCGCCGTTCTCCACATACACAATCAATTGCGCAATTAGTTGTATATTCTTTGGGGTGTCAAGGCGCATGATATCCTCTGCCCTCTCAGGTGGATCGCTCGGGGAGATCTGAACCGCTGGCCAATGCGTGGTCGCACGGAGGTGGGCCGTTCGTGGCAGAGGAGTTATTCCTCATGATCGACTGTCCGCAACCGGGCCGCCAGCCGACCTTCCGCTTTGCCATATCGCGGGCAGCCGCTAACCCCTTCCCCATGACCGACACCGTCTTCGTCCTCAACGGCCCCAATCTCAACCTGCTCGGCACGCGCGAACCGGAGATCTACGGCTCCGATACGCTCGCCGATATCGAGGCGATGCTTGGCGAGAAGGCGCGCGAACTCGGGCTGGCGATCGACTTTCGCCAGACCAATCACGAAGGCGTGCTGGTCGACTGGCTCCACGAGGCGCGCAGCGTCGGGGCCAGGGCGGTGCTGCTCAACGCCGCCGCCTATACGCATACCTCGATCGCGCTGCTCGATGCGATCAAGGCGATCGAATTGCCCGTAATCGAGGTCCATCTGTCCGACCCTGCGACGCGCGAAGCGTTCCGTCACATCTCCTATGTGGGCATGGGCGCGGTGGACGAGGTCAAGGGACTGGGCGCGCGGGGCTATGCCGTAGCGTTGGAGAAAGCGGCCGCGCTCTAATTCGCCCGCACACCCCTTGCCCTATCGCCGCGCGGGTAGCATAGGCGGCGCAAACAACACACAAGGGGTTCCATGGCCGATCGTAAAGCCAGCGCCGGCAAATCCGGCATGAATGTCGACACCGCTCTCGTACGCGAGCTGGCCGAGATGCTGGACGACACCGGACTTACCGAAATCGAAGTCGAGGATGGCGACCGCAAGATCCGCGTTGCGCGCGGCGGCGGCGTGGCGATGGCAGCTGCACCCGCTATGGCGCCAGCGGCGGCGGCTCCGGCAGCGCCTGCTGCTGCGGCTCCGACACCCGAAAGCGCAGGCGCCGCGCAAGCGAACACCGCCGGGGCGACCAAGTCGCCGATGGTCGGCACGGTCTATCTGGCCCCCGAACCGGGTGCGGCCGATTTCATCAAGGTCGGCGACAGCGTCAAGGAAGGCCAGACGCTGGTGATCGTCGAAGCGATGAAGGTGATGAACCCGATCACGGCCGACAAGGCGGGGACGGTGAAGGCGATCCTCGTCGAAAACGCCCAGCCGGTCGAATTCGACCAGCCGCTCGTCGTCGTCGCGTAAGCCATGGGTATCTCGCGCATATTGATCGCCAATCGCGGCGAAATCGCGCTGCGTATCCACCGCGCGGCACATGAAATGGGTATCGAGACGGTCGCGGTGCATTCCACTGCCGACGCCGACGCCATGCATGTCCGGCTCGCCGATCATGCGGTGTGCATCGGTCCGCCGCCCGCGACCGACAGCTATCTCAATGTGGCCAATATCATTTCCGCCGCCGAGGTTAGCCAGGCCGACGCGATCCACCCGGGCTATGGCTTCCTGTCGGAAAACGCCAAGTTCGCCGAGATCGTCGAGGCGCATGACATCGCCTGGATCGGCCCCAAGCCCGAGCATATCCGCACCATGGGCGACAAGGTCGCGGCGAAGAAAACCGCCGGCGCGCTTGGCCTGCCGCTGGTCCCGGGTTCCGACGGCGCGGTCGAAACGGTCGAGCAGGGCCGCGCGATCGCGGCCGAAATCGGCTATCCGGTGATCATCAAGGCTGCCAGCGGCGGCGGCGGGCGCGGCATGAAGGTCTGCGAAAGCGAGGACCAGCTCGAAACGCTGATGAAGCAGGCGGGCAGCGAGGCCAAGGCCGCCTTCGGCGACGCCACCGTCTATATCGAGAAATATCTCGGCGATCCGCGGCATATCGAATTCCAGGTCTTCGGCGACGGCAATGGCGGGGCAATCCACCTGGGCGAGCGCGACTGTTCGCTCCAGCGCCGTCACCAGAAAGTGTTCGAGGAGGCCCCCTCCCCCGTGCTGGGCGATGACGACCGCATGCGGATGGGCGAAATCTGCGCGCAGGCCATGCGCGACATGGCCTATCGCGGCGCGGGGACGATCGAATTCCTGTGGGAAAACGGCGAGTTCTATTTCATCGAAATGAACACCCGCCTGCAGGTCGAACACCCGGTTACCGAAGCAATCACCGGCGTCGATCTGGTGCGCGAACAGATCCGTATCGCCGAGGGCAGGCCGCTCTCGATCACGCAGGACGAAATCGAGTTCAAGGGCCACGCGATCGAATGCCGCATCAACGCCGAAGATCCCTGGACCTTTGCCCCCTCGCCCGGCGAAGTGACGCATTATCACGCGGCCGGCGGCATGCATGTGCGCGTCGATAGCGGGCTTTATGCCGGTTACCGGATTCCGCCCTATTACGACAGCATGATCGCCAAGCTGATCGTCTATGGCCGCACCCGCGAAGGTTGCATGATGCGCCTCAAGCGCGCGCTGGAGGAAATGGTGGTCGAAGGCGTCAAGACCAGCATCCCGCTGCACCAGGAACTGCTGCAGCAGGACGATGTGAAGAGCGGGAACTACTCGATCAAATGGCTCGAGGAATGGCTCAAGACGCGCGAGGGGTGACGACGGTGATCGGCCGGATGACAGCTATCGGCATTCAAGCTTTCCGGCCTCTTTTCGAACCAGGCTGACCAGTTTCTCGACCCGCGGTGACCGGGCCTTTCGCTTGAGTTCCACCAGATGCAGGTCGAGGAAACTGGGCTGGGGGAATTGCGCAATCGAAAACTGCTCGCGCCCCGGGTACGCGAGGACCCCGCTGCGCGGGAGAATCGAATAGCCCAGCCCCCGCGCCACGGGCTCGGGGATCTGCCCGATCTGGTTGACGGTGCTGCGGACGTGCAATCTTTCCGCGCCCCGGTATTCCTTGGCGAAGTTCGATCCGAGCACGGCATCCGCATAGGTCGTTCCATCCGGATGCTGGACGAACCCCAGCGATTGCAGGTCCTCGAAACGCGGCAGACGTCCGTCCCATTCGCGGGGCAGGATGAGGTCGAGCGGCTCCGCCCCCAGATATTCGGCGGTCAGCCGGGGATGGCGCGGCGCGTTCGCGATCACGCCGACATCGTAGCTCCCTGACAGGACCCCCGCGACGATGCTGTCCTCGGGCGCCGCCGTAAGGCTTGCGGAAATTCCGGGCGCGTCCGCCATCCATTGCATCAGGGCAGGATAGAGCAGCATCGCAAAGCTGCCCGAACTCGCCGCGCTGATCTTGCCGCGGTCTTCGTCTTCATCATCGAGGCTTTCGAGGAAGTCCCGTTCCTCGCGCCATCGCGCGCGCGCCATGGTGAGAGTTTTCTCCCCCGCATCGGTCAGGGCGAACCCCGGGGCATCGCGTTCGATAAGCGGCACGCCCAGTTGCTGCTCCAGCTTCGCGATGTGCTGGGACATGCCGGGCTGGGTCATGTTGAGGCGCGCTGCCGCCCGGGTGAAATGGCGTTCCTCGCACAGGACGGTGAAGGACTTGAGCCATAGGGAATTGAGGTCACTCATAACCTTACCTTATCATGGTTATGAGATATGATAATTTCAAATTGTCATGTGCGAGGTCGATATCGGCGGGGTCAACGAGTGAAAGGATCCCCCATGAACGTATCGCCCAAGACCTTCTCGCATATCGGCCTCTCGGTCCCCGACCTCGAGGCCGCGGTCAAATTCTACACCGAAGTCCTCGGCCTTTACACGATCATGGAGCCGACCGAGGTGTTCGAGGACGACAGCCCGATCGGCGTGATGTGCACCGATGTGTTCGGCCCGAACTGGAAATCGCTGAAGATCGCGCACCTTGCCACCGCCGACCGCGTGGGCATCGAAATCTTCGAGTTTCCGGGCAATTATGCCCCCGAGGACAATCTCGCCCACAAACGCCACGGGACGTTCCATTTCTGCGTACAGGACCCCGACGTCGAAGGCCTGGTCGAAAAGATCGTCGCTGCCGGTGGCAAGCAGCGCATGCCGATCCGCGAGTACTACCCCGGCGAGAAGCCCTATCGCATGTGCTATGTCGAAGACCCGTTCGGGATCGTCTTCGAAATCTACAGCCACAGCTACGAGCTTACCTATTCGGAAGGCGCGTACTCGTAACCCCGGCGCCGGGCGGGACGGGATCTCTCGTCTCGACCGGCTTGCCAGATATCTTGCAGGCGGGCGCCCGGTCCCTGCCCCCCACCGCTGTCGCTAGTCGAAGGTGAAACCCGCAGCCTCGGCTTCCGCGATCACCTCCGCGCCGGTCTGTCGCGGATGGTCGCCTTCGATGCGGCACCAGTCGGCGCGTTCGTCGACGAAGATCTCTTTCTCGATCGCATGGTGGGCCGCCGCATCGAACAGGCCCGCGGAAAAGCTGCGGTTGCCGGTCGGCAGGAAGCGGAACCACAGATTGCTGCCGCATTGCGAGCAGAAGGCGCGCTCGGCCCATTCGCTCGAGCGGTATACGGTGGCCTTGCCCTCGCCCGTGATGTCGGCGCGCTCGCCCGTCTGCGCAGTGTAGAACGAGCCGCCCCAGCGCCGACACATGGCGCACTGGCAGATCTCGATCTCATGCGCCGGATTGTCGAGCGCGATGGTGACCGCGCCGCACAGGCAATGGCCCTCGATCCGCTCGACCGCACTCATAGCGGGACGCCGGGTTCGTGCTTGCTGGTGCGGATGGTGAGCGAGGTTTTCACGCTCTCCACATTGGGCGCCGGCGTGAGCTTGCTGGTCAGGAATTCCTGGAAGCTCTGCAAATCCCTGCTGACGATCTTGATGATGAAATCGATCTCGCCATTGAGCATGTGCACTTCGCGCACCTCGGGCAGGTCGCGCATCGCGACCTCGAATTCGCGCAAGGCGTCTTCCGCCTGGCTCTTCAGACTGACCATCGCGAAGACGGTGATCGAAAAGCCCAGCTTCGACGGATCGAGCTCGGCATGATAGCCGCGGATCACGCCCTCTTCCTCGAGCGCGCGCACGCGCCGCAGGCACGGCGGTGCGGTCAACCCGACCCGATGGGCGAGTTCGACATTGGTGATTCGTCCTTCGGACTGGAGTTCCGCCAGCAAACGACGGTCGATATCATCAAGATTGGCCATATACGCTGCCCCTGCTAACCCTGCGCCACGGGCGAGTCATCGCGAAACTTCCACGAAATGTTGGAAACGCGATGCAGCCCTCTTGGCTAACATTATTAGCTCTGCCAGCAATTGTCCCGCTTTGCAACGCGAAGGCAACTTTCCGTTCAGCCTAAGTTTTACACCTGTAGAAACGTTGTGCTGCGATGGGTTACGTGTAGCGGACCCCCACGCCACCCGGAGAATCAATGCATTTCGACGATCGCCTTGCCACTGTGCTGCGCCACCGCGCTGCGGGCGAGCGCGCGGCGAAGACGCAGTTCCGGCAATTGCTCGATCTGCTTGGCGAGCGGCCGCAAGGCGGTGATCCTGCGCTCAAGGCGGCGGCGTATCTGCGGCTGATCGCGCTCGCCGAGGTGATCCCGACCGACGAACGCGCGGGCATCGTGGGCGAGAACGGCTGGCGCTTCCGCAACCCCGAACTCGTGCGCTGGTTCGGCGAAGCGCATCCTGCCATCGCCGGGGCCGCGCTGTATCGCGCGCAATTGACCGACGAGGAATGGGCCGCGCTGATTCCGCGCCTGCCAATCCGCGCGCGCGGCTTCCTGCGCCATCGCCGCGATTTACCCACCGGTGCGGTGCGCGTGCTCGACCGGCTCGGCGTATCCGATCGCGCGCTGCCGGCGCCAGCACCTGCGCCCCAGCCCAAACCGGCCGCGCAGGACACGCGCGACCCGATCGATCTCGAAGAGCTCGAACCGCTGGTGCTGCGCCCCGCGAACGAGAATGCCGCGCCCGCGGATGAGCCAGGCGGCATTGTTGAAGCGGATCCGCAACCCACGCCGGTACCAGTCGCTGAAGACACCCGTCCCGAACCCGGGGCGGAAATGCCTGCCAAGTCCGATGGCATCCGTGCGCTGGTCGAGCGGATCGAGACGTTCCGCAAGGCCCGTGCGCCCGGCGCGCAGAGAACCAGTGCGCCGACACTGCCGATGGCGGGGCTCGAAGAGACGGCGCAGCGCAAACCGCTCGACGGGTTCAGCTTCGGGACCGGGTCCGAAGGCCGGATCAACTGGGCCGAACCCGAAATCGCCCCATTGGTGATCGGGATCGACCTTTCGCAGCGGCGCACAGGCGGACAAGTGGGCGAGGATTTCGCCACCGCTTTCGTCAACCGCCAACCGGTGCGCGACGTGCCGATCAGCCTGCGCGGGGCCGAGGCGATCGAAGGCGACTGGATCGTTGACGCCGCCCCGCGTTTCACCCGCGGTGATGGACGCTTCTATGGCTATGTCGGGCGGTTCCGCCGCGCGCTCGCACCGGTCGACAACCGTGCCCAGCGCAGCGCCGATCGCCTGCGCCAGCTGCTCCATGAGCTGCGCACGCCGGTCAATGCGATGCAGGGCTATGCCGAGGTGATCCAGCAGCAGGTCTTCGGGCCCACCCCGCATGAATACCGCGCATTGGCCGCGACGATCGCAGGCGATTCCGCGCGCATCCTTGCCGGGTTCGACGAGCTCGACCGGCTGGCGCGGCTCGAGGCCGGCGAATTGGATCTGGAAGCGGGCGAGAGCGATTTTGCCGCCATCGTTCGCGCGCAGGTCGGTCAGTTGCAGACTGTGCTGGGCCCACGGGTTGCGCGGTTCGATGCAGAGATCGCCGAAGCGCCTGCCCCAATGGCGCTGGCGCAGAACGAAGCCGAGATGCTTGGCTGGCGCATTCTGGCGACGCTTGCGGGAGCGACCGGAGCGGGCGAGAACGTCGCGCTGGCCCTCGCGCTGAATGGCGACCAGGTTGCGCTGCGTGCGCAGCTACCCGTCAAGCTGGCTGAAACCGAGGACGTCTTCGTCTCCGATGTCCGCTCAGGTGGCAGCACCTTGAGCTCGGGCATTTTCGGTGCCGGTTTCTCGCTCCGCCTCGCGCGCGCAGAAGCCCGCGCGGCTGGCGGCGAACTGGTGCGCGAGGAGGGTGCGCTCATCCTCGTGCTCCCGCTCTTGACCGGCGTGGATGCGCTGCCTAGCCCTGCCGATGCACCTGATCGCGCCGCCGGCTAGGACCCACCGCCATCGCCCATGCCAACCTTCTCGACCCGCCCCACCCATCGCAGGTCGCGCGCTATGCGGACGGGTTCGGCCAGCGTTCGCTGCTGACGGTCGATACCGAGGAAGAATTCGACTGGAACGCCCCGTTTCGCGCCGATGGCTATGGGCTCGACCATGTCCGCGCGATCACCGGTTTCCAGGAGTTCTGCGAAGGGCTCGGCGTCTCGCCCGTTTACATGGTCGACTGGCCGATCGCGACCGACCCGCTGGCGCGCGAGATCATCGGCGATGCGGTGCGCGCGAAGAAGGCCGAAGTGGGCGTGCAATTGCACCCCTGGGTCAATCCGCCGCACGAGGAAGAGGTTACCACGCGCAATAGCTTCGCCGGCAATCTCCCGGTCGAACTGGAGCGGGACAAGTTCCGCCGCCTGCGCGATGCGATCGAAGAAGGCTTCGGCACCGTTCCGCGGATTTATCGCGCGGGCCGCTATGGCCTCGGCCCGCAAACCGCCAAAGTGTTGAGCGAGACCGGCGTGGCGATCGACAGCTCGGTTCGCGCGCGTTACGATTATTCCGACGCGCACGGTCCCGACTACAGCCGCCACCCGGTTGTCCCCTACTGGACCGATGCCGAGCGCACATTGCTCGAGCTACCGCTTACCAGCGTGTTTTGGGGCATGTTGCGCAAGCAGGGCCAGCAGATCTTCCCGCTCGCCCGCAAACTTCCGCTGCTGGGCGGCGCGCTGGCGAAGCTCGGGCTGCTCGAACGCATTGGCCTCACCCCAGAAGGCGTGACCAAGGAAGAGGCGCTGCGCGCGGTCGATATCGCGATCGACGACGGCCTGCCGGTACTGGTGCTGAGCTTCCACAGCCCCTCGCTGGCGCCCGGTCACACACCCTACGTCCGCACCGAAGAAGACCTCGACGTGCTCTATGACTGGCTGCGCGGGGTCTATGGCTATCTCGACATGCGCGGCGTCCGCCCGACCACGGTCGCGGAAATCATGGCGGCAGTGGACGCCTAGCGCTTGCATGCCTCACGCCCCGGGGCTAGGCGCGCTGTTCCGCAGGGCGTGCCTTGGGGCCTGTAGCTCAGTTGGTTAGAGCTGGCCGCTCATAACGGCTAGGTCGCGGGTTCGAGTCCTGCCGGGCCCACCAAGCTCGACGTCTTGCGGGAAATCGGTCGGGGAGTGGCGCAGCCTGGTAGCGCACTTGTTTTGGGTACAAGGGGTCGCTGGTTCGAATCCAGTCTCCCCGACCAGTATTTCGTAATGCGAAGCCGCCGCCTGGGCGGCTTCGTCCGGCAGGCTTCCAGCCGCCGTTGCGGGAGTTCCACCGTTTGAACACCGCTGCTTCTCCCGCCATCGACACCCGGCTGATCTGGGCCATCGCGCTGCCCGCGATGGTGACCAATGTTGCCACCGCGCTGATCGGCGTGGGCGACATGTGGATCGTCGGGCGGCTGGGCGATGCCTCGACGCAGGGCGCGGTCGATGTCGGTGCCAAGCTGTTCGCGGCGCTGTTCACCGTGATGAATTTCCTCAAGACCGGCACCACTGGCATGGTCGCGCAGGCGGGTACGCGGTCGGGCGCGCAGGCGCAGGCTGAAGTGCTGATCAAGGGGCTGGTGGTCGGCCTGTCGATCGCCGCGCTGCTGCTGCTCGCCAAGCCGGTGCTGCTGCCACTGTTGCTCGACGCGCTGGGGGCCGAGGCACAGGTGCGCAGCGCGGCGCTGGTCTATGCCGACATCCGGTACTGGAGCGCCCCCGCCGTACTGGCGAATTTCGCGCTGGTCGGCTTCCTCGTCGGGCGCCGCCGCATGCGCGAGGTGCTGGCGATCGAGGTATTCTACAATCTGCTCAATGTCGCGCTGGGTCTGTGGCTGGCGCTGGCGATGGACTGGGGCATCGCAGGGATCGGCTGGTCGAGCTTTATCGCCGAATTCGCCAAGCTCGCCGTCACGGGCGTAGTAATCTGGCGGATTGCGGGCAGCGATATCCGCGCCGCGCTGCGCACCGGCACCAGCATGTCGCTCGCGGCGCTCAGGCCCTTCCTGTCGGTCAACCGCGACCTGTTCCTGCGCACGGTGGTGCTGATCATCGCCATTGCCGCCCTGACCCGGCTGGGGGCAGAACGCGGACCGGTGGCGCTCGCAGCGAACGGGATCGTGTACCAGCTCTTCGTGCTTTCCGCGCTGCTGCTCGACGGGTTCGAAAACGCTGCGCAAGTGCTCAATGGCGAACGCGCCGGGGACAAGGACCGCGCTGGCTTCACGCTCTATATCCGCGCGATCCTGTGGCGCTGCCTGGGCGTGGCGGCCGTGCTGGCGCTGTTGTTTGTCTTTTTCGGCGGGCCGATCACCGACAGTTTCGCCGCCACCGCCGCAGTCGCCGCCGAAGCGCGAACGCTGTGGCCGTGGCTGGTGGCAATCCCGCTGGCGGGCTTTGCCGGTTTCGTGCTCGACGGCGTGTTCGTGGGCGCCAGCTGGACTCGCGCACTTCTGCTCGCAATGGCGGGCGCGGCGGCGGGCTATGGCGTGATGCTGTGGCTAACCTGGCCGCTTGGCAATCACGGTTTGTGGGCCAGCTTCGTCGGGTTCCTGCTGCTGCGTGCGGCAATGCAAGCAGCGCTCATGCCGCGATTGCTGCGGTGGGAACTGGGCTAGGCGCGCACTTCGCGCGGATCGGGACCCTGCTTGAGGGGGGAGACCACGGCGCGCGGTCTGTCGTCGCCATCGGCGGAAGTGCAATTGCGGCCGCCTTCCTTTGCCCGGTAGAGCGCCGCGTCGGCACGCGCGAACAGCCTGCCATAGCCTTCGTCGGTCACCCATTGGGCGACGCCGAAGCTAGCCGTCAGCCGGACGTCATCCGAAATGCCCTTGATCGGCAATTGCTCGAACCGCGCGCGGATACGTTCGGCTAGGTTAAGCGTGGGCTCCTCCGGGCAGTTCCACACGAGGATGCAAAACTCCTCCCCACCGATGCGCCCGGCAATGTCGGTATCCCGGATCGTCGAGCGCAGCAGGTCCCCGAAGCTGGCGATCGCCGTATCGCCGACCTGGTGCCCCCAGATATCGTTGACCCGCTTGAAGTGATCGATATCGGCCACGATCACGCTCACCGGGACGTCCTTGTCGCGAGCGCGGTTCAGCATGGCGATTGCCTGGGCCTCGAAGGGGCCCCGCATCTTCAAACCGGTTAGCGCATCGCGCTCCGCATCTTCGCGCACCGCCTTGGTCTGGTCGGTCAAGGCCGCCCCCAGCAAGATCAGCGCCAGCGATACCGCCGCGAGCGCCAGCGACACGACCATCAGGGCGTAGAACGGCGTTTCGCGATATTCGCCAGCGGTCATCGACCCTTCGACCATGATCGCGACTAGCGGGCGGACGAAGAACTGGAAGGTGCCGATGGCAAGAAGGAGAATTATTGCCTTGTCGAGCAATTCCGTGCCCGCCTTGCGCGCGGCGGTCTGTGTGCCGAGAGCAAGGATCAGGCCGTAGCAGGCGTTGGCGGTATACAGACGGGCATTGTAATCCACCCCGAAGCTCGCGCCGATCATCAGGATCATGCCGGTAACGGCAATTGCGATATAGAGCCGGTGATTGATCGGCTGCCCGTACCGCGCGCATATTCCCCACACCAAGCTGATCGTGCCGAGCGAATAGCACAGGTGCATCAACACGATCGCCGTGATCCCGTTGGGATCGTCGGTGAAATGGAAAATGAAAAACCCAAGCGCGCTGGAGAAATAGCTCACGGCTATGATCGCGATCCAAGTGGCGCTGGGGTCGCGTCGCCACAAGATGAAGAACGCAAGCGCGAATACCGTGCTAAGCATCGGATTCGCCAAAGCTAAAATGTTCTCTGACATGCGCTACCCCGACCCTCTCACCCGATCCCTAGGTGATAACAGTTAAGGCCCGATTGAAAACATCGGTTTTGTTTTCGCAGGACAAGTGGCTTGGTGCAGGGACATAGCGCAGCTTGTCTCAGGTTCTTGGCTAGACGCTCGCTTCGCGCCGCTCCTCGACGCTCTGCGTGATCGAGGTGACCACGTTGCGTTTCTTACCCGCACTGTCGCGCACCGTGCGATTGCGCCCATTTTCCTTCGCCCGGTAGAGCGCCGCATCGGTCCGCGCGAACAGCCGCCCGTAGCCCTCGCCCTCGATCCGCCCGGCAGCGCCGAAGCTGGCAGTGAGCCGATGATCGTCGGGCATGCCCTTGACCTGGGCCTGCGCAAACTTGCAGCGGATACGCTCCGCCATAGTCGCGGCTGCGGTTTCGTCGCAATTCCAGGCGAGAATGCAGAATTCTTCGCCGCCGATGCGCCCGGCGAGGTCGGTATCGCGGATTGTGCCGGTGATGATCTGGCCGAAATGCGCGATCGCGTGGTCGCCGACCTGGTGACCCCATACATCGTTGACCGCCTTGAAGTGGTCGATATCGGCCACCACCAGCGAGACAGGCAGGCATTCCTGCTTCGCTCGCTCGAGCAGTTCGACGACATCCTGTTCGAACGCGCGCCGTGTGCGGAGCCCGGTTAGCCCGTCGAGTTCGGCCTGTTCGCGGACCGCCTTGATCTGGTCGTAGACGCAGGCGCCGACCAGGACCATCGCAGTCATCAGCGAAATAAGCGCCAGCGACAGGTTGAGAACCGAGTAATATACCGACTCGCGGTAGCCATCCGCCGCGATCCCCTGCTCGACAAGCAGGGTCAGAACCGGTCGGATCATGAATTGTGCAGCCAGGATCGAATGCGCGACGATGATCAGCTTGTCGATTGCCTCGCGCCGTTGCCCGCCGAGCAGCGACATCAGACAGACGAGATACATCGCGCCATAACCGACGTTGACGATGATCAGGCGTGAGGAAATTTCGGGTGTGGTCACCACGGCCACCGCCAGCGTAACCGCCGACAGCGCATAGATCACGAGCAGGACACCAAGATAAGGCGGCTGCCCGGCGCGCCTGGTCAACGCCCAGATCGCCGTCGCAGTGCTCATCGAATAGAAGAACTGGGTGATGTGGAAGACGTAAGGCGAACCGGTGTCGAACAGGTGCGTCGTCCCGAAGCCGATCGCGAAAAACAGATAGGCCGCAGCGAAGCCGAGCACATAACTGCCCATCTTCCCCCGCCACCACATCACGAGGAAGACCGCAAAAAACACGATCGCCATCGTCGGTGTGATCAGGCCCATAATCTGTTCGCGCATGGACTGCCCCTGCCCTTCCTGCCATTGCAATAAGGAGGTTCGGTTAATAGTTGGTGTAGGTAAAACCCCCGAGTGTCGGCCCAATTCGGTTTTCTGACCGGATTTGTCCAGATATCATTGCACCTTATCACGCATTTGCATTTCGAGCACGTGCGGGGCCGGTCCCGCAGCCTCGTGATACTTGCCCCGCGGGGCTCGGACGACTATCTGCGCCCCCAAACATCAGGGCCACTGTGCCCGCCCAGCCAATTCCATTTCTCGAAGGATTTTCGCCCGATGGCCGCCCAGTACGCTTTCGTCATGAAGGACATGACCAAGACCTTCCCCGGTGCGCCCAAGCCGGTGCTCAGCAACATCAACCTGCAGTTCTACCAGGGCGCCAAGATCGGCATCGTCGGCCCCAATGGGGCGGGCAAGTCCACGCTGATCAAGATCATGGCCGGGATCGACACTGACTTCACCGGTGAAGCCTGGCCGGGTGAGAACATCACCGTCGGCTATCTCGAGCAGGAGCCCGAGCTCGACGAGAGCAAGACCGTGCTCGAAAACGTCAAGGACGGTGCGCGCGAAACCGCCGGGCTGGTCGACCGCTTCAATGCGATCAGCGCGGAAATGGGCGATCCGCAGGACGACACCGATTTCGATGCGCTGATGGAAGAAATGGGCGATTTGCAGGCCAAGATCGACGCAGTCGACGGCTGGACGCTCGACAACCAGCTCGAAGTCGCGATGGAAGCGCTGCGCTGCCCGCCGGGCGACTGGTCGGTGACCGACCTCTCGGGCGGCGAAAAGCGCCGCGTCGCGCTGACGCGTCTGCTGATTCAGAAGCCCTCGATCCTGCTGCTCGACGAACCGACCAACCATCTCGACGCCGAAAGCGTCCAGTGGCTTGAAAACCACCTCAAGGAATATGCCGGCGCGGTGCTGATGATCACCCATGACCGCTACTTCCTCGACAATGTCGTGGAATGGATCCTCGAGCTCGATCGCGGCAGCTACTATCCCTACGAAGGCAATTACTCGACCTATCTCGAAAAGAAAGCCAAGCGTCTCGAGCAGGAAAGCCGCGAGGAAAGCGGGCGCCAGAAGGCGCTGGGCCGCGAACTCGAATGGATCCGGCAGACCCCGGCCGCGCGCCAGACCAAGTCCAAGGCGCGTATCCGCAAGTTCGAACAGCTCCAGGATTCGCAGAAGGACCGCAAGCCGGGCAAGGCGCAGATCGTCATCCAGGTCCCCGAACGCCTCGGCGGCAAGGTGATCGAGGCCAAGAACATCACCAAGGCCTATGGCGACAAGCTGCTTTTCGAAGACCTCTCCTTCATGCTGCCCCCGGGCGGGATCGTCGGCGTGATCGGTCCCAATGGCGCGGGCAAATCGACGCTATTCAAGATCCTTACCGGCAAGGAAGAGCCCGATAGCGGGACAGTTGAAATCGGTTCCACCGTGCATCTGGGTTATGTCGACCAGAGCCGCGACCATCTCGATCCGAGCAAGAACGTGTGGGAGGAAATCTCCGACGGGCACGACTACATGAAGGTCAACGGTCACGATACCAGCACCCGTGCCTATGTCGGCGCGTTCAACTTCAAGGGCGCCGACCAGCAGAAGAATGTCGGCAAACTGTCGGGCGGTGAACGCAACCGCGTGCACATGGCCAAGATGCTCAAGGAAGGCGGCAACGTCCTCCTGCTCGACGAACCGACCAATGATCTCGACGTCGAGACGCTCGGCGCGCTCGAGGAAGCGATCGAGAACTTCGCCGGATGCGCCGTGGTCATCTCGCATGACCGTTTCTTCCTCGATCGTCTCGCCACGCATATCCTCGCCTTTGAAGGCGACAGCCATGTCGAATGGTTCGAAGGCAATTTCGAAGCATACGAGGAAGACAAGCGCCGTCGTCTCGGCGATGCGGCGGATCGTCCCACACGCCTCGCCTACAAGAAGCTGACGCGTTAAGCCTCCGGTAAGGCCCGGTCATTCACGCCCGGGCCCAAGGGGGGGACTTAATTGAATAAGCGGAAGTTCGCGGTTTCGGCAGGTTCGGAACTGACGTGGGCCATCATCTTCAGCCTCGGCTGGCTCGTGTGCGCGATGATCGCACTCGAGCTGACCCAGGGTGCGGATGGCCTTGCGGCGGTCTGGCCGTCCAGCGGCATTTTCGTCGCTGCGCTGCTGCTGCTCGGCCCCCGCGGACGCAAACTGACCAGCATCGGCGTAGCCCTCGCCAGCTTTGCCGCGAATATGTGGTCCGGCGTGGGTGTCTTGCCCTCGGTGGGATATACCATTGCCAATCTGATCGAAGGTTGGCTGGTCTTCATGCTGATGGGCGGCGGGCGTGCGGAACATGTCCTGCTGGCGCGTCCGCTCAACCTGCTGCGCTTTGCCGCCTCCGCACTGGTCGGCGGCATTGCCAGCGCAATCATGGCAGGCATTCTCTCCAGCAATTTCGATACCGTGTTCCTTACCTCGTGGATGAGCACGGTGACGCTGGGCATGCTCGTGGTGACCCCGGTCGTCATGTTCCTCCACCAGGATGAGGCACACGAGACCAGCATGCTGTCGCTGCGCGGGTTCTGGACCTTCGTATTCGTCGCGCTGACCGCGCTGGCGGCCTTCGGGCAGGCCGAGTTCCCCTTGTTGATCCTGCCGCTGGTCGCGATCTCGATCACCACTGCGGCACTGGGGCTGAGCAGTGCGATGGTCGCGCTGCTGCTCGTGACCGCGATCGGCTCGGTCCTGACGATCTTCGATCTCGGTCCGGTGGGCGCCTTCTTCCCCCCGGTCGAGCAGCAGGTGCTGGTGTTCCAGGTATACCTGCTGGCCCTGCTGGTCTCGACCCTGCCCGTTGCGCTGTCGCTCGCCCGCAACCGGCGCGATCTCGAGGAAATCGCCACCAGCAAGCGGCTTCTCGAGGCCGCCGAACGCGCCGCCAAGGTCGGCCATTGGCGGCATGACCCGGATACCGATGCGATCTACTGGTCCGAAGAAGCCGGCAGGATGCTGGCGCGCGCGCCTCTGCCTGCGACACTGACCGAGATGGCGGAGATGTTCCATCAGGATGACCGTCCGCGAGTGATGGGCTTGCTGGCGGGCGCACGCCACACCGGCATCCCGTTCATATTCGAAGCCCGCATCGATTCACCCGATGGCACGCCGGGCTATTTCGAATGCCGCAACGAGGTGGAAACGGACACTCGCCATGGGCCCGCGATCATCTTCGGCACCATCATGGATGTGACCGAACGCACCGAGGCCATGCGCGAACTCGAGCAGGCGAAACTGCGGGCCGAGACCGAGGCGGCCGAAGTCAGGATCCTCGCCGAGACCGATCACCTCACGGGCATTCCCAACCGCCGCAAGGTGCTTTCCCGGATCGGCGGGCAGATAGCGAAAGCCTTTTCCGGCAGGCATCGGTTCACCATCGCGATGATCGACATCGATCACTTCAAGACCATCAACGACCGGTTTGGCCACGAGATCGGCGATCTCACGCTGGTAAAGGTCAGCCAGGTGCTCGAAGCGCATTTGCGCTCGGGCGAAATGGTCGGCCGCGTCGGCGGCGAGGAATTCCTCTTCGTCTGGCCGGGCAGTGACGCGCTTGCGGCGCGCGAACGCTGCCTGGCCATCGGCCGCGCGCTGGCAGCTACCGAATGGCACAAAGCCGGCCTCGAACCGGTGACTGTCAGTATCGGCATCGCGGAATATGACGTGCGCTGGGACGAAAGCCAGCTGCTGCGGTCGGCCGACGACGCGCTATACCGCGCCAAGCACGGCGGCCGCGCGCGCTGCGTCGTCTACGAAGAACCCGCCATGATCTAACGAGCCGGGTGGATCATATCGCCGCCCGACGTGGGTGAATCGGCAGGCAGTGAGCAACCTGCGCCGACTGCATTTGACTAGCACCGGCTGAATTGCGACAATCGGGGGCAAGGCGCTCCTTTGCGAGCGCGTTCCCCGACGGCCCCGGCGGCCGCAAATTCCAATTTCGAAAAGGACATTTATGCCCACTCCCAAAAACGGTGACACCGTATCCATCGACTACGTCCTGCGCCGGAGCGACGGCGAAGTGGTCGGCAACACCGAGGAACAAGGCCCGCAGGACATCGAACTGGGCAGCGGCCAGATCTTCCCGCAAATCGAGCAGGCGCTGACCGCGATGGAAGTCGGCGACGAAGAAACCGTCGCGATCGAATGCGACAGCGCCTTCGGTCCGCGCCGCGACGAGCTGATCATCGAAATCCCGCGCGAGAACCTGCCGCCCGAACCCGCCCCGCAGCCCGGGATGGCGCTGCAGGCGCAGCAGCAGGACGGTTCGCCGATGACACTCTATGTCGTCGATGTGAACGACCAGTCGATCAAGGCCGACGGCAACCATCCGCTGGCCGGTGAAGACATCACTTTCGCCATCACGCTGCGCGAGATCAAGCAGGCAGCCTGACGGAATACTGGCGGGCGGCCATCCACGACCCCGATCGGGCACGTGGATGGCCGCCCGCCATCGTATCGATACATGCGCAAGAGACCGAAGCGGCTTGATCGATCCCCGGCTCTAAGGCGCGATCCAGCGGCCGGCGCCGTGGCGCGCCAGTACCGCGCGGCGATGGCCGTTGTGGGCCAGCGAAAACCAGTCGATCTCCTCGGCCTGCATCAGCAGCACCGCGAAATTCTCGCGCGCAGGCACAAGCTGGACATCATCGGGCTCGTTGCGCTCGAATTCGGGCGGTAGCCCCGAGGTGGGCACATCCGAGATCGCACCCGGCCCTTCCCCCAGATAGCAACGCCGCGCGAAATTGGTGCTTTCCGCCCACGCCGCATCGACCATCGCCCCGTCGCGTTCGATCCGTGCGGTGCCGCGCAGGCGCAATTGCACCTTCGCGTCGCGGTCATAGGCCAGCACCGCCATGCGCGGATCGCCTTCGATCACCGCGACCTTGGGCGACCGGGCGTCGGTGTGAAAGCGCAGCGTCCAGTGATCGGCATCGAAGGCGCGCAGGACCATCACCCGCGCATCGGCATCCGCCGTCGCCACCACCGGCGCGTGCATCGGCGCATGGCGGTTTCCCGCCGCATCGGCCAGCCTGGCGGAGATATCGGCGCGGACTTCGTCGAGCGTGTCGTACATGGCCATAGCAATGCCTGCGCGGCCATCTCGTGCCAAGCCCCTCCATCGTTCACACTTCCCCGTATAAACATGAACGAAAGCCCGACAGACCGGTTCAGTTTGGGGTCAGGCCGTTGTGTTACAAATTGCGACATCGAGAAATGCCGCGGGTGGTGGAGCGGTACCAAGCGTAAGAAGAGGACACGCTCCATGAATCTGACCAAGCTCCTGAAGGGAAGCGCGCTGAGCGCTCTCGCTGCGGCGATGGCGATCACCGCCCTGCCCGCAGAAGCCGAAGCGCAATCGCGCGACCGGCAGGAACGCGCCCAGCGCGACCGCGGCGATCGTGGCGAAACCCGCCAGCGACGCTCCGCCCCGCGCGCCGAGCGCCCGCAGCCCCAACAGCAGCGGCAAGCGCGTGAACGCATGCGCCAGCAGGATACGCGCGAGTTTCGCCAAGTTCGCGGCGAACGTCGCACCGAGCAGGTTAACCGCACCGAATCGCGGGGCAACAATCGCGCGAATGTGCCCCCTACCCGCAGGGGTAGCCAGGCGGACAACAATCAGCGACGTGACCGCCAACAGGCGCAGCAGCGCACCCGCAACTCCACGGCAGATCGCAACCGCGCCAATACCGACCGCAGCCGCAACAGTGCTGATCGCAATCGCGGCGAGCGCCGGAGCGAACAACGCACCGACCGGCGCGAGGATAGTCGCCGGGACAGCTATCGCGACGGTCGCCGCGACCAGCGTGACCGCAACGCCCGCAATGATCGCCGCAGTCGCAGCGACGCCAACCGCACCAGTTCGCGTAGCGTGCGCCACGACAATCGCCGCGCGCGCTATTACGACGGGCGCCGGTGGCGCGATTACGATCGCTGGGACCAGCGCCGCTGGCGCAGCAACAATCGCTACGACTGGCAGCGCTATCGCTACAACAATCGCAGTACCTACCGGCTCGGTCGCTATTACGCGCCCTATCGTAACTACAATTATCGCCGCCTGAGCATTGGCCTGCGGATTGGCAGCCTGTTCTTCGGCAGCCGCTACTGGATCAACGATCCCTGGCGGTATCGCCTGCCCGAGGTCTACGGCCCCTACCGCTGGGTGCGCTATTACGACGACGTGCTGCTGGTCGATATCTACAGCGGCGAAGTGGTCGACGTGATTCACAACTTCTTCTGGTAAGTCACGCCGCCGAGCGGATTTCGTGAGTAGTCCGGGCGGCAATCAGGCCCCCGCCAAGTGACTGGCGGGGGCTTTTTCGTAGTCCGCCTCAGCCCGGCACCTTGCCGAAGGGCAACATGCGGAAAATACCGCCGTTGCGATCGAAGAAAGTATGCTTGAGCGCGCCGAGTATGTGCAGGCCGATCAGGGCAATGAAAATCGATCCGCCCAAGGCGTGGGCGTCGAAAATCTGTCCTGCCAGATCGCCATTTTCGCCGACCGGGAGCGCGGGAATGGTGAACAGTCCGAAGACGTCGATGGTGCGTCCTGCCAGCGAATTGGCCAGCCACCCGCCCAGCGGAAGACCGATCAGCAGCACATAGAAAATTGTATGCACCGTGCGCGCCAGTGCAGCTTCCCAGCGGGCGAGGTCAGCGGGAAGCGGCGGAACACGGTGCGTGAACCGCCATGCCAGCCGCCCCAGGGTCAAAGCGAGGATCACCATGCCCCAGGCCTTGTGATAGCCGAAAACTTCCGCCTTGAGCGGCATCTCCAGCGATCCTGCGCGTTCGGCGATCTGCCAGTTCATGATCACCAGGATCGCGATTGTCCAATGGAACAGCATGGCTCCCTTGGAATAGCGGCGTGCGTGCGTCTCGCTCATCATTCACTCCCTATGGGTCAGCCATCATCCTAACGCTCGAGACCTGCCCGGCAAGCGCCTTACTTGAAGCCCCGCGCATGCTTGCTAACAAGGGCCCCGATGACAAAGACCGCTACCGTTCCAGATCAGGATGCCCTCAAACGCGTCGGCGCCATGGTGCGCAAGCGCCTCGATGCCGACCCGCAGGCGTACAAGATCCCCACCGATCGGGCGGAAATCTACGCCATCGGCGATTTCCTCTCGCCCGATGAATGCCAGCGGCTGATGGGCATGATCGATGCCGTCGCGCGGCCGAGCGAGCTGCACGAAACCGCCTATATCGCCAAATTCCGCACCTCCTACTCGGGCAATTTCGATCCGCACGATCCATTCATCAAGGCGATCTCGCGGCGGATCGACGATCTGCTCGGGCTGCCGGGCAAGACGGGGGAAAACATCCAGGGCCAGCGCTATCTTCCCGGGCAGGAATTCAAGCCGCACAATGACTGGTTCTATACCGATCAGGAATATTGGCAGCTGGAACGCAAGCGCGGCGGGCAACGCTGCTGGACCGCAATGGCCTTTCTCAATGAGGTCGAGGAAGGCGGGCATACGCATTTCACCGAGATCGGCGCCTCGATCGAACCCAAACCCGGCGTGCTGATGGTCTGGAACAATGCCACGCCCGAAGGGCTACCCAATGAAGACACGCTTCATGCCGGAACCCCGGTGATTGCCGGGCAGAAATACGTGCTGACCAAGTGGTTTCGCACGCGCAAACACGGGTAGCCAGTTCAGTCGAGCGCGCGTGCCGCTGCCGGTACGCGGATCGTGGCGCAACAACCGGTGGGCTCGAAACGCATCTCGACCTCGCCGCCCAGGCCACGGATAACGCCTTCGATCAGTCGCGTGCCGGAACCCGTGCCCTTGATCTGGGGATTGGCGACAAGCGGGATCGCGCCCCGTTCACGCGTCTCCTCCCATTCGATCACCAGCGTGCCCTCTTCGACCTCCCAGTCGATCGTGACTTTGCCGTCCTGATGCGCCAGCGCGCCGTATTTGAGCGCATTGGTCGCCAGCTCGTGCAGCGTCAGGCCCAGCGGGGTGACATGCTTGCGCGGCAATTCGATAAGTTCGCCGCCAAGGTCGATCCGGTCGCCGCGCGCATTGCGATAGGGCCGCATGACCGCTTCGACGAGATCGCGCAGATTGCTGCGGTCGTGGTTGAGCCCTTCTGCCGCTAGCGAGACGCGGTGCGCCCCGGCAAGCGCTTCGACCCGCCGCTCGATTTTGTTCGTGAGTTCACCGACGTCCTGCGAATTGCGCGCCGACAGCCGGACGATGGCGACGAGGACGGCGAACAGATTGTCGGTCCTGTGCCGCAGTTCCTCCGCCACGCGCTCGTTCTCGACAATCGTCTCGCGCGCGGCGAGCAGTTCGGTGATGTCCCATTGCGAACCGAACAAGTAGGCCAGATCGCCATTCTCGTCGTAGATCGGGCCGACATGGACCGCGTTCCAGAAAGACGAACCGTCCTTGCGGTAGTTGAGGATATCGACGACCGTATATTCCCCGCTCCGCACCGCTTCGGCAAGCTTTGCGACCGCCGAGGGCTTGGTGCCGCGCCCCTGCAGGAAGCGGCAATTGCGACCGATAATCTCGTCGCGGTCATAGCCGGTCAGATCGACAAAGGCCTGGTTGCAATAGACCAGCGGGCAATCGTCCTGATGCGGATCGGCGATGGACAGCGCCATGCGTGTCTGTTCGGTCGTCTGCAGGAACATCTGCGACGAGCCGATCTTGAGATCGGCAAGACGGCCGACCATACGCGCTTCATGCTCGGCGCGTTCGACGGCCTTTTCGACCCCGCTGGAAGGTGGAGTCCGCCCATTGTTGCCGTCCATGGCGCGACCCATGGCGCCTTCCCCCGTCTCTACTACCCATCTATCCGGCGCAGAGACTGTCGCGGTTGGACAGGGATTGCAAGTCCCGGCCCAGGGGTTTCCGCCAGGCTCGGTTGAGGTTCTTGGACCGGTCAGCCGCGTGCCAGCGCCTCGGCAATAAGCTTGCGCGTATTTGCCACCCCGTAAAGCGCGATGAAGCTGCCCATGCGCGGACCCTGGTCGCTGCCGAGCAGCGTCTGGTAGAGCGCCTTGAACCAGTCGCGCAGCGAGGCGAAGCCATAGTCTTCGTTTTTGCCGATCTCATAGACCTGCGCTTGCAGGTCTTCGGCGCTGGTATCTTCGGCGGCCCCCGCAAGATAGCTGTCGAGCGCACGCAGCGCGTCCGTTTCGTTGGCGGTGGGCGCGCGCTTGGACAATGTCGGGACGATGTAGTCGCGCGTATAGGCGACCGCCGTGCCGATCAGCACTTCGAGTTCGGGCGTGATACGGCCATCGCCGATATAGCTGGCGAGGTAATCACGCAGCGCATCTTCGCTTGCCTCGGCGCCCAGCACGCTGGCGAGGTTGAGCAGCAAGCCGTAAGTCACCGGCAGGCTTTCACCTGCACCGGGCGCCTCGGCCTCCTCGAAGCCGCCATTCGCGCGCGTCAGATGCCACACCGGATTGCCGAGCTGCTTGTCGAGTTCCTGCTCGGCCAGCCGCTCGCGGAACTGCCAGTAATCGTCCACCGCACGCGGGATCACGCCGACATGTAGCTGCTTGGCGCTCTTGGGATTGGGGAAAATGTAGAAACCCAGGCTCTCTTCCGAACCAAAGGTCAGCCATTCGTCGATCGTCAGCCCGTTGCCCTTGGACTTGGAGATCTTCTCGCCGTTCTCGTCGAGGAACAGCTCGTAGATCAATCCCTCGGGCTTGCGCCCGCCCAGCACCTGCACGATCTTGCCTGACTGCACGCCGCTGTCGGTCAGATCCTTGCCGTACATCTCGTAATCGACGCCCAGCGCATACCAGCGCATCGCCCAGTCGACCTTCCACTGCAGCTTGCTCATGCCGCCAAGCGCGGATTGCTCGACGACGGTGCCGTCCTCGTCGGTGAAGCGAATCGTGCCCGCCTCGGCATCGACCACCTCGACCGGCACCTGCAGAACGCGGCCGGTCTGCGGACTGACCGGCAGCACCGGCGAATAGGTCTGGCGGCGCTCCTCGCGCAGCGTCGGCAGCATGATATCGAGGATCTGCCGGTTCTTGCGCAGCACCTGCCGCAGCGCCTCGTCGAAGGCACCCGAATTGTAGCGATCGCTTGCCGAGACGAATTCGTACTGGAAGCCGAAGCGGTCGAGGAATTCGCGCAGCATCGCATTGTTGTGCGCCGCGAAGCTGCCGTGCTCGCTGTCGAAGGGATTCGGCACCCGGCTCAGCGGCAGGTGCAGATTGTCCTGCAGCAGCTGCTGGTTGGGTACATTGTCGGGCACCTTGCGCAGCCCGTCCATGTCGTCCGAGAAGGCCACCAGCCGCGTCTTGCCGTCTTCGGGCTTCGCCCCGATCATGGCCTCGAACGCGCGGCGCACCAGCGTGGTGCGCAGCACTTCCTGGAACGTGCCGATATGCGGCAACCCGCTGGGACCGTAGCCGGTTTCGAACAGGACCGGCGAGCCGTCGGGCTTCGCGCCGTCGGGATAGCGTTTGAGCAGGCGCTGAGCCTCCTGGAACGGCCAGGCCTTGGACACGCGTGCAGCGGCGATCAGATCGGTCATGCTCATGTGAAACGCCATTGCGGGTGACCGCCGCTTTCGCAAGTGCGAAGTGTTGGGCGCGTGTTGGAACGCGCGAAGACGAGTCCAGTCACATGGACCGCATGGACCACGGTCCTGCTAGAGAAAAGCCGCCGGGCCCTTTCGCAGATGTGATAGAGGTAGCGTTCAAGAACAAAGGTCTGCGGCATGCGCCGGGGAGTATCCGGAAAGCGCCGTGTAGGACAGACGTTGGCTTATATCGAACAAGGCGCGACAATCGACGCTGCGGCCCGATATGCTGCGATGGGCACAGTCGCAATAGGGGCGCCTACTCCTGGGAGTAGACGCCCCTACCGCTGCGACACCTATCGAGGGTCAGGAGGGATTTAGGTCGTCGCAGGTCGCCAGCCGCGCAGTTCGGGCCAGACATTCGCGTACTGGCTGAGATCGATGCCCGGCTTGCGATCGGTAAAACGGGTACCAATCGATTGCAGGATGAGGCGGGCGCGCTTGGCACGGGCCTTGTGCGAGGCGAAGGGGTTGGCGCGATCGGGCCGCGCGTTGATCATCCGCTGGAGCAGGCGCCCGCGCTCGGCACGGCTAGGCGGCAATTCGCTTGGCAACTCGACTGCTGCGCCATTGCTGGTAGCGGCGGATGGCGACTTGCTCGCCCACGCGCTGTCGGCTTCAACGGCATCCGCCATCACAGCAGGTTGGCGCTCCACAATCGGCGACGCACCGACACTTGGCCGCTCGATAACCGGCGTGTCGCCGGTGCGACGACGGCGCCGCGAGCGGAACAGCAGCAGCGCTGCCAGACCGATTCCCCCTGCGCCAAGGAGCGCGAAGAGCAGGGCCGCGCTCGAGGCGTCCCCTACGGGCTCCTCAACCGGTACGATTTCGGCCGAAGGAGCAGGCTGCACAGCGTTTGCCCCAACAGGCAGAGAAGCTTCCTCCGGTGCGACTGCGGTATCCGCCGTGGCCACGGGTGCAAGTGTCGCTTCTGCAGCGGTCGTAGTTGCTACGGCGGGTTCCGGAACTTCCGCACGAGGTTGCGTCGGGGTAGCCTGCGTGGTCCGCGTGGTCGCGACCGGTGCGGGATCGTTCACGACCGGGGGTTCGACCACCGGTTCGGCCTGTGGCAGGTCGATCACGATCGGAGCAGGTGCGGGCGCTGAAATTACGATCGGAGCGGGCGATGCGGCCGGCGTTGGCGCCGGCAAATCGAGCACGATCGGTGGCGCTTCCTGAGCCATGGCGGCTGGTGTATGGAGCGCGGCCATCGCGGCAATCGCGATAGGGGCGCTGGCGATCATATGGCAGGTCTTGGTCATGCCAATAGAACGGGCATGATTTCGCCACAGTTCCTGTCATCTGGCGTTCAGGAAACTCCAAATAACTGATATTGCAGGTGTTCTTAAAACCGTTTCGCGGCCAAGCACCGACCGCTTGCGACGAACCGAAACGCACTTGGCATAGTCTCGCCGCCCTCTGTTTACTTTTCGTTCCCGCCCTTACATGGTCTTTTCCGTGAGCCATTTGCTGCCCCTCCCCGCTCTTCATGCCAGCCACGCCGGCACCTGGCTGCGCGATCCGAATGGGGCAACGCGCGGCTGTTCGAAGGGCGAGGCGGTCATGGCTGCGGCCGATACGCCGCAGCTACTGATGAATGCGCCGCTGGTGGCGAGCCGGCTCGGCTATCCCGATCTGTCGGGGCTCGACCTGCTCGAACTGTTCGCCTTCGTCCATCCGGCGACCTTCTGCGTGCCCACCCCCAAGGGGCTGGCGCATGCGCTGGGGCTTGACGAACCGGCGGACGATGCGGGCGTGCCCTTGCTGCTGCAACAAGCGGCGGGCGTCCTGGTAGCGACCTGCGAGAGCGAAGACTGGTCGCAGCGCGAGGGCGCGTGGTCGTCGCTGCAATCGCTCGCGCGGCTGCGCTGGCCCTGGGCAGGCGTGCTCGCGCCGCATATCAAAAGGCCCGATCGGGCGGAGAAATGGCTGTTCTCGCGCCTGCCCGAATGGGAGGAAACGCCCGACCGTCCGCAGCCTGCACAGGTGCTGATCGACGAACCCGAGATCGAGGCACAGCTCGAACGGTTGACCGGCGAGGGCGCGGAACGGCGCGAGGGACAGCGTGCGTTTTCGAAGGGCGCAGGCCATGTCTTCGGCCCGCGCGACAGCCAGAAGCGCCCGCATATCCTGCTCGCACAGGCGGGTACCGGGATCGGCAAGACGCTGGGCTATCTCGCCCCCGCTTCGCTCTGGGCAGAGCGATCGGGCGGGACGGTCTGGGTCAGCACCTATACCAAGAACCTCCAGCGCCAGCTGCGCCAGGAAAGCCGCCGCGCATGGCCCGCCAGCCGCGCCGACGGCTCGCCGCCGGTGGTGGTGCGCAAGGGGCGCGAGAACTATTTGTGCCTGCTCAATCTGGAAGACGCCTTGCAGGGCGGTTTCGCGGGACGTCCTGCAATCCTCGCGCATCTGGTCGCGCGCTGGGCGGCCTATTCGCAGGATGGCGACATGATCGGCGGCGACCTGCCCGGCTGGCTGGGCACGCTGTTCCGCAAGCGCGGGATCGCCGCGCTGACCGACCAGCGCGGCGAATGCGTCTATGCCGGCTGCCCGCATTACCGGAAGTGCTTCATCGAACGCAGCGCGCGCAATGCCGCGCAGGCCGATCTCGTCATTGCCAATCATGCGCTGGTGATGGTCAATGCCGCGCGCGGACGCGATGCCGCCACGCGCCCGACGCGGATCGTGTTCGACGAAGGGCATCATGTCTTCGACGCTGCCGACAGCACCTTTTCCGCCGCGCTGACCGGGCAGGAAGCGATCGAGCTGCGGCGCTGGATCATCGGCCCGGAAAAGAACAGCCGCGGGCGCCGCCGGGGCCTTTCCGCGCGTCTCGCCGATGTCGCCAGCTATGACGATGCGGGCGGCGAAGCGGTTGAGGCGGCGGTCGAGGCAGCCAATGCCCTGCCCGCCGATGGCTGGCTCGGGCGGCTCGCCGAAAGCGGGCCCATCGGCCCGATCGAGGAATTGCTCACCGCCGTGCGCGCGACCACCTTTGCGCGCGACGAAAGCGGGCTCGAGATGGGCTATGGCATCGAGACCGAGACCGCCCAGCTCCCCGGCGAGCTGGTCGAGGCGGCAGGCACCGCCGCGCAGGCGCTGGCAGCCATCCGCACGCCGCTGCTAAAGCTTGCCGGACGGCTCGAAGCGATTGTCGAGGACGCGCCCGACTGGCTCGACGGGCAAGGCCGTGCGCGGATCGAGGGTGCGCGCCACTCGCTCGCCTGGCGGATCGACCTGATCGCGGCATGGGAAGCGCTGCTGTCGCGGCTCGGCGGGCCGGCCGATCCCGAATTCATCGACTGGCTGCAGGTCGACCGCAACGATTCGCGCGAATTCGATGTCGGGATCTATCGCCACTGGCTCGATCCGATGAAGCCCTTCGCCAAGGTCGTGCTCGAACCCGCGCACGGGGTCATGCTGACCAGCGCGACGCTGACCGACCGCGACGAGACCGGGCCCGACTGGCCGCATGCCATCACCAAGAGCGGCGCGCCGCATCTGGAACTGCTACCGAAGACCGCGGAGGCGCAAAGCCCCTTCGATTACGCCGGCCGCGCGGAAGTGTTGATCGTCACCGATATCCGCAAGGGCGATATCCCCGCGCTGGCGGGGGCCTATGCGCGGTTGATCGAGGCGAGCGATGGCGGCGTGCTGGGGCTGTTTACCGCAATCCGCCGGATGCGCGCGGTCTATGGCCGGATCGCCGACCGGCTCGCGCGCGCCGGCCTGCCGCTCTATGCGCAGCATGTCGATCCGATCGATACGGGCACTCTGACCGACATTTTCCGCGACGATGCGCGCGCCAGCCTGCTGGGCACCGATGCGCTGCGCGACGGGGTCGACGTGCCCGGTCGGAGCCTGCGCTGCGTGGTGATGGAAAGCGTGCCCTGGCCGCGCCCGACGATCCTGCACCGCGCGCGCCGCGCCGCCGCCGCGGAACAGGCAGGCGGCGCCAAGCGCTATGACGACCGCATTATCCGCGCGCGGCTGGCGCAGGCCTTCGGACGGCTGATCCGCACGCGCGAGGATGCGGGTCATTTCGTCGTACTTTCGCCCGCCTTCCCCAGCCGGCTGCTGTCCGCCTTTCCCGAAGGCACCCCCGTCACGCGGCTGACACTCGAAGAGGCTTTACAGCGCGTCACCGAGGGTGTTGTTAGCCCCGACCTTTCGACAGCGGAGACCCTGCCCCAGTGATGACGCGCGCATGAAAATCCTCGGCCTATTGCGTCATGCCAAGTCCGACTGGGGCCAGAGCGACAAGCGCGATTTCGATCGCGGGCTCAACGATCGTGGCCGCCGCGGGGCGCGGGTCATCGGCGACCACATTCGCGCGCATGGGGTGGATTGGGACCGGCTCGTCGCCAGCCCCGCCGAACGCGTCAAGCAGACGCTGGCCGCCGCGTTACCCGCGCTTGCGCCGCAATGGGACGAGCGGCTCTATCTCGCCGGGACCGACACGATCATGGACGTGATCCGCGAAGCCGGGGGCGATGGCGATGCGCTGCTGCTGTCGGGCCACAATCCGGGGCTCGGCGACATGCTGTTCGAACTGGTCGCACCGAAGAACGAGAACGCGCTGTACGACGAGGCCAAGGTCAAATTCCCCACCGCCGCCTATGCGGTGTTCGAGCTCGACATCGACGACTGGGCCGACCTGCGGACGGGCTGCGGCACGCTCGCCCACTTCGCCCGCCCGCGCGATCTCGATGCGGAGCTTGGGCCGGAGTACTAGGCCCGCCCCGCACCATTTCGGAACGGGGCGGATCATCTCATTCGCGTGTATATCTCGACGCGATCAATTCGGGTTTTGTGCGGGTCAGCACCAGCCATGCGATCATCGCCGCGACCATAAAGAGGACGATACCGAACTCTTCCGACCAGCCGCTCGCCCAGACGTTCTTCTCGAATGCCAGGCTGCCAATGGCATTGATGATACCGTGCAGCCAGATCACCGGAACGAGACTGCCGCGACCGATTGCCCATATCCGCGTCATCAGGAAGGAGAGCGCGATCACGCTTCCGACATAGAGCGGCAGGTAGGTCCAGAAATCCATGCCACCGCGCCAATCGGGGAACATGGCCATGACCGGCAAGTGCCACAGCGCCCAGACCACGCCGACGATCAACGAAGCGGGGATCTCGCCGAATTTCTCCAGCAGCCGCGGCAGCATGTACCCTCGCCAGCCACCTTCTTCACCCAACGGGCCCGCACCCATGAGCACTGTTGCCAGCCCGTTGACGATCGCCATCGGGAAGATGGTCAGGTAGAAAGCAGCGGCTGGATGACCACCACCCTGGTCGATTATGGGTTCGTATCCGAACAGCACGGTTAGCAATACAACGGCGAGCGGAAACGGCAGGAACGCCGCGACGTAGGCGCGGTATCCGCAACGAAAACGGACGAACGAACCCAGCCACTGCTTTAACGGGCCCCACCCCTGCCGCGCAGTCAGGATCGCTGCGGCGAGCCCGGGGCCGAAAGATCCGGCGAAAATCACCGGCACAATCGCGCTCGACCCGCTCATCTCGTCCGGCTGGCCCAGCGCGTACCAACCGAGCAACCATGTCGACCAGCTTAATGCATAGGTCAGCATGACGAAGGACCATGGGAAGGCCGTAGGCCGACTGTCTTCTGGAGGCATCACAGTTAGCATCCTTGTATTGCAAGGTTATTGGATAAATCGAAGGGGCTCAGCGCAGCAGTCTGCGCAACGCTTTGGTCAGGAGAATGTACGTCAGCGCCGCGAGGCCCAGCGCGATAGGGATCGCCCACCCGCCGATCAGTTCTTGCGCTCCAGCGGTGTCGCTCACGATCCCTACGGCAATCTCTCCGTCAGGAAAGCGGAAGACACCCACATTGTCCGGCCAGAACGGCTTGGACAGCGCAATGGCGACGAAGATGGCCAGCGTAAGGTACCCCAATGCAAAGCCTGCACCTGCCAGCACCTTCCCGCTCCCGGACAGCAGCGTATGAAACAGACCCTTGCCGATCGTAACGGGATTATAGGTGCTTGAAGCGCGGTCGAGATAGCTCTCGGCCAGCAGCGGCCTGAGGTACTCGATGGGGCGACCGAGGCGGTCGAGAGCATGCGCCATCCTGTCTGCCTCGTCGCCCCCGCTGTCGCCATTCGCCAGGCTATCGCGCAAATGCATTTCGAGATCGCCGCGCAGTTCGCGCCCATCGGGGCCGAGTGGTGCCAGCAGTTGGTCGACTTCGGCGAAATAGGCGTCCCACATTTCACGGGCGGCGGGATGGTCGAAGGTCACGGTCATGATATCCTCCCGTCGAGCAGACGATCGACGGATGACGACAACAGTCGCCAGCGCGGGATCATCGCTTCGAGAATTTTGCGCCCTTGTGGGCTCAGCGTATAATACTTCCGCGGTGCGCCGCCCTCCCCTTGGCGCAATTCGGACTGGATCAGCCCATCTTTCGCAAGGCGCAGGAGAAGTGGGTAAATCGTCCCCTCAGGCACATCGATGCGCGCGCTTTCGGTAAGTGTCTGGACCAGCTCGAAGCCATAGTGCTCACGTTCCCGCAGGCTCAGGAGGATCACGAATTCGAGCACACCCTTGCGCAACTGTACTTCCCAGCGTGCAGTCGGGTCATCCGCATCGATAGAGTGCCTTGCCATACAAGGTATCTATTGCATGGTACCTTGCATGGCAAGGCATGGGACAAAATTGATGTTACTGCGCTGCTTTTCGGCGATTATCGCCCCGGGCAGTTTCTACCGCAATACCCGCGGACCCGGCCCGCCCTCGGCGGCGATGTCGTCCGGGTTGTAGAGCTTGCAGGTCTTGAGGCTGAGGCAGCCGCAGCCGATGCAGCCGTCGAGATTGTCGCGGAGCGCCTGAAGCTGGGCGATGCGACGGTCGAGGCTTTCGCGGATGGCTTCGCTGATCTTCCACCAGTCGAAGCTGGAGGGATTGCGCCCCTTGGGCAGGCTGCGCAGGTGATCGCCGATTTCCTCGAGCGAGAGCCCCAGCTTCTGCACGATCAGGATAAAGCTGAGGCGCCTAATATCGCTACGCAAGAAGCGCCGCTGGTTGCCCGCGGTGCGGAAGGATTCGATCAGTCCCTTGTCCTCGTAAAAGCGGATCGCCGAGGCGGAAAGGCCGGTCCGGCGCGCCAGATCGCCGATGCTGAGATGGTCGTTCGCATTCATCGATCAGAGTGATAGGGCAATTGAAGCTTGACCTCAAGTGAAGTTGAAGTTGCATATGCCTGTGCATCGCAAACGGGCGGTCCGGCCGAGCCATGGTCCCCGCCCCGCAAAGGAGATGCACCATGGCTACTGGACGACTGGAACACGCGAATATCTCGGTCACCGATCCCGAACGCAGCGCCGCGCTGCTTAAGGACTTGCTCGGCTGGGAGGAGCGCTGGCGCGGACCTTCACAGAAATACGGCCGCTCGGTCCATATCGGGGCCAGCCACGATTACATCGCGCTTTACACCGGCGATCATGTCGCGGGCGAGTTCGCCAAGGGCCATCCGCTCAACCATATCGCCTTCACCGTCGATGACCTCGACGCGGCGGAAAAGGCGGTCACCGCGCATGGCCTCACCCCCTTCGGGCACGACGATTACGAACCCGGGCGGCGGTTCTATTTCTTCGACTGGGACGGGATCGAGTTCGAGGTGGTCAGCTATGAATGAGCCGATGCCCTGCGCGCCTATGTTTGCGCAACGCGCCGCTCGCCCGCAGGTCCGTGAAAACCCGACATCGCGGCCAGCGGAACCTCCTCGAACCGGCCCAGCCAGCGGCGCGCGATCTTGGCCAGCGGCACCGGGTTGAGATAATGCCGCTTGCAGCGCCCGTCGCGCTTGGAGGCGACCAATTCGGCCGCCTCGAGCACGGCGAGGTGCTTGGCCACCGCCTGCCGCGTCATCGGCAGGTCTTCGGCAAGGTCGGACAGCGTCAGCCCGCCCGTCTCGCTGAGCCGGTCCAGCAGGAGCCGCCGCGTGGGATCGGAAAGGGCGGTGAAAGTGTCCGTCATGCGACCATGGTTAAGAAGGCGCGGCCGAGTCGCTCAAGATTCGCCGGCCCTCGCCCGCCGACTTGTCCACCGCCGGGAGTTAGCGCGGCAGGGTGCCAGTCTGGCGCAAGGCCTCTGCCAGCGCGATCGCCGCGCTGGTCGCCACATTGAGCGACCGCACTTCGGCGCGCATCGGCAAGCGGACCATGCCGTCGCTGGCAGTAGCCACATGCTCGGGCACGCCTGCGCTTTCCTTGCCGAACAGCAGCACATCGTCGGCGCGAAAGGCGAAATCATAGGCCGACCGGGTCGCCTTGGTGGTAAACAGGATCAATCGCCGTTCACCCAGCCCCGCGCTGAATGCCTCGAACCCGGAATGGCGCGTGACCTCGACCTGGTCGATGTAATCCATCGCTGCACGCCGCACGCGGCGGTCGTCCCAGGTGAAGCCGAGCGGTTCGATCAGGTCGATACCCGCGCCCATGCAGGCGCCAAGACGCAGCACCGCGCCAACATTCCCGGCGATCTCGGGCTCGAACATCGCGATGCGCATACCCATCAGGCATTGCCCACGACAAAGCATGCCGCAGCGACCAGCGCACCGGTCCAGCGATTGGCACGGAAGCGGTCCAACGGATTGGTGCCATCGGTCCCATCGAGCGTGGCGACCTGCCATGCCAGATGCGCGGCTGCGGGAAGCAGCGCGAGCAGGGCCACCCAGTCCGCACGGTAGAGCCAGAAAGCCAGCGCCCACAGCGCGACGGCGCCCGTATAGAACAGCGCCACCCCGCCCTGCACATGCCCGCCCAACCGCAAGGCGCTAGAGCGGATACCGACCAGTGCATCGTCCTCGCGGTCCTGCATGGCGTAGATCGTGTCGTAGCCAATCACCCACAGCGCCGCACCAGCATACATCGCCGCGAGCGCATCCCAGTGGTCGGCGCGCAATTGCGTCCAGCCGACCAGCAGCCCCCAGGTAAACACCATGCCCAGCCAGGCCTGCGGCCACCAGGTGATCCGCTTCATGAAGGGATAAGCAGCGACCAGTGCGACACTGGCGAGCGCCAGACCCTGCGCAAGCGGACGCAATTGCAGCAGGACCAGCAGCCCGATGGCGCACAGCACGAACAGCCAGCCCCATGCGAGCTTCTTCGAAATTCGCCCGCTTGCCACGGGCCGCACCGCAGTACGCGCGACCTTCCGGTCGAGATCGGCATCGACGATGTCGTTATAGACACAGCCCGCGCCGCGCATCGCGATGGCCCCCAGCAGTAACCAGGCAAGCAGCGCCAGCTGCCAACCCGCGCCGGTCAGCCAGACGCCCCAGGCGCAGGGCCAGAACAACAGCCACCAGCCGATGGGGCGGTCGAACCGCGCGAGCTGCGCCAGATCGCGCGGCATTTGCGGTAGCCGCGCGACGAGGCCGCGGTGTTCGCTATCGGGGACGACGGTTTCATTCATCGGGATGCGCCCTATCAATCTCGTCATCCCAGCGGAAGCCGGGATCGCTGCCGGCCTTCTTGCCAAAAGCGACCCGATCCCGACTTTCGCCGGGATGGCCGATGTGATTAGAGGGGCCATGCCCGCTACCCCCGCCTGGCCGCCCAAGAGCGCACCCCGCCTGTTTGTCGAACAGCCGCTTTCCGCAAGCGAACCGGTGACGATCGAGGGCAACCAAGCGCATTACCTGTCGAAAGTCATGCGCGTTTCGCCCGGCGACGCGGTGATCCTGTGCGACAATGTCACCGGCGAATGGGCCGCCGAAGTGATCGAGGCCGGCAAGCGGCAGGTCCTGCTGCAGCCGCGCGACCACCAGCGGCCGCGCGAGCCGGTGCCCGATTTCTGGCTCTGCCCCGCGCTGCTCAAGAAGGATCGCTTCGATCTCGTGCTCGAGAAGGCGACCGAGCTCGGTGTGGCGCGCATCGCCCCGGTGATCACGCGGCGCTGCGTCGCCGACAAGCTCAATGCCGAGCGCGCCGCAGCGATTGTCACCGAGGCGGCCGAGCAATGCGCGCGCACCGCGCTGCCCGAAATCGCGCCCGTGGCGAAGCTCGACGCATTGCTGCGCGACTGGCCGCAGGAGCGCGACCTGTTCTTCGCCGACGAGGAAGGCGGCGAACCTGCCGCCGATGCGTTCTGCTATGCCGATCGCCCCGCAGCACTGCTGATCGGCCCCGAAGGCGGGTTCGACGAGGCCGAGCGCGCGGCGATTCGCGCGCATCCCGCCACGGTCGCGATCAGCCTCGGCCCGCGTATCCTGCGCGGCGAAACCGCGGCCATTGCGGGCATGGCCGTATGGATGGCCGAAGCGGGGGACTGGCTCGACGCAGATTAATTTCCTTTTCACCCAAGGTTCGGTTGCCTATCGCCACGCGTCATGAGCACGCGCGAAACATCGGGGACCGAAGACCCCATTATCGAAAGCCGCGACCAGCTGGTCGCCCCGATGCAGCGCGGCGAGAAGCCGAAGGCTGACTGGCGCATCGGTACCGAGCACGAAAAACTGGTCTATTGCTGCGATGAACATCGCGCGCTGTCCTATGATGAAGAAGGCGGGATCCGCGATATCCTGCTGTCGCTGCGCGAGTTCGGCTGGGAGCCGGTCGAGGAAGGCGGCAAGGTCATCGCGATGAGTGGCGACGACGGCACCGTCAGCCTCGAGCCCGCAGGCCAGCTCGAACTGTCGGGCGCGCCGCTCGAAAATCTGCACGATACCTGCGCGGAGACCGGCCGCCATCTCGCGCAGGTCAAGGAAATCGGCGAGCGCAAGGGGGTCGGCTTCCTCGGCATGGGCATGTGGCCCGACAAGACCCGCGAGGAACTGCCGGTCATGCCCAAGGGGCGCTACGACATCATGATGCGGCACATGCCGAAGGTCGGCAATCTGGGCCTCGACATGATGCTGCGCACCTGCACCATCCAGGTCAATCTCGACTATTCGAGCGAACTCGACATGGCGCAGAAGTTCCGCACCGGGCTGGCGCTGCAACCGCTGGCCACTGCGCTGTTCGCCAATTCGCCCTTCACCGAAGGGAAACCCAACGGTTACCTGTCGTATCGCAGCCATATCTGGAGCGATACCGATCCGCATCGCACCGGCATGCTGCCCTTCGTCTTCGAAGACGGCTTCGGTTACGAGCGCTACGTCGATTACATGCTCGACGTGCCGATGTATTTCGTCTTCCGCGACGGCAAGTACATCGATGCCGCAGGCCTCAGCTTCCGCGATTTCCTCGAGGGCAAGCTGTCGGTCCTGCCCGGCGAGAAGCCGACCGAAAGCGATTGGTGGGACCATTTGTCCACCGCCTTCCCCGAAGTGCGGCTCAAGAGCTTCCTCGAAATGCGCGGTGCCGATGGCGGCCCGTGGAGCCGGATTTGCGCATTGCCCGCCTTCTGGGTCGGCCTGCTCTACGACCAGTCCGCGCTCGATGCGTCCTGGGATCTGGTCAAGCACTGGTCGATGGAAGAGCGTGAGACCCTGCGCAATGCAGTGCCCAAGCTGGCGCTCGACGCGCCGCTGCCCGGCGGCGGGAAGCTGCACGATCTGGCCAAGGAAGTGCTGGCGATCGCGCGCTCGGGCCTTGCTGCCCGCGGCCGTCTCAACACTTCGGGCGACAATGAAACCGGCTTCCTCGAAACGCTCGACGAGATCGTCGCCTCCGGCAAGGTCCCGGCGCAGGTCATGCTCGACCGCTACAATGGCGAATGGGGCGGCGATATCGACCGCATCTACAAATACAGCTTCTGAGAAGCGTGGGAGAAAAGCGATGATCCAGATCAACGGCACCATCAAATTGGGGCGTTCGATCGACGCCGCGACGCGCAAGGCGATTGTCGAAATGGTCCGCGCCAGCCGCGCTGAGGACGGCTGCCTCGATTACGCTTTCGCCGGCGACCTTGCCGATCCGGACACGCTGATCCTGTTCGAACGCTGGCGCGATCGCGCCGCGCTCGACGCGCATGGCAAGTCCGAACACATGGCCGAGTTCCAGACCTTCATGGCCGCCAATCCGCCCAAGGCGCGCGAGTTGCGTGTCTATGAAACCGACGAAGGCCAGCCGCTCGGCTGATTACTCGGCGGGTTCCGCCGTCATCGACGGGCGCGGCTTAATCCGGTTCCACAACCGCGTCAGCGGCGCGGTCAGCAGGCCGTGCTGCGCCATCCACGCATGATAGGCGCGATATTTCGGGTCTTCGGCGAGCAGATGCGCTTCCTCGGTCTTGGCGCGCCAGAAATAGATGCCGTTCACCACCGCGAGGAAGAAGCAATTGCGGATCGCCTCGACCGGCGAGCCGCTGGTCACCAGGAACGGCAGGATCGCCGCCCACCAGAACAGGTTTTTCGAGACATAGGCCGGGTGCCGGGTGAAACGGTACGGGCCATTGGTCAGCACACCGCGATAGGTAAGGTTGGAAAAGCGCAGGCCGAAAGCGAAGGTCGCCCAGGCGTAGATCGCGGTCAGCACCACCAGCAGCGTGCCCCACAGCGCGATGAGCGTGTCATTGCCCGCCATCCAGTGCAGCCAGCCCGCGGTATCGTATTCGTAATTGATCGCCCGGCCGCCGCCGAGGATGCCCCACACGATCGGCGGGTAACAGATCAGCGCCGCGACCCAGCCGCCCAGCAGCGGATTGCCCGAGCGGATATGTGCATCGAGCGGGCGCATGGTGACGATATAGCCGACGGTGCCGATCATCACGTCGATCATGAACATCGCCTCGATGATCGTCAGCGCGATCCGTTCGGGCCGGGCAAACACCTCGGCGAAGTTCGCGGTCACGATATGATTGAAGGCGAAGGGGGTGATCGAGAGCATGAAGGCGGTGAAGAAGGCCTTGATAATCCACGCTTGCCAGTGCTTGGCAATCTGGCCCATGTCCCAGCCGGGGCGCATCAGCAACAGCGCGCCGAAATGCCACGCGGCATCGCGCCGGTTCACCAGCGCGCGGTCGATCCACAGGACGTAAGGCACCGACAGCACCACCAGCGGCAGCGCGGCATAGGCGAGCACCTGTATCGCGAAGACATATTGCCCTTCCCAATACCAGCGACACAGGCAATAGAGCCCCGCGATGATCGCCCAGGTCGCCCACAGGCCGACCAGCTTGACCAGCGTGACACCGTGATCGGGCGCTCGGCTGCGCACCAGTGACCAATCGAGCCCGGTCGAGGCGCGCAGATGCACCTTGTCGACCAGGATCGACCATGCCGCCATCGGGATCGCCGCGGCGAGCAGGCCCACCAGCGCGGAATTGCGCCCGCCCAGCGTATCGAGCGGGACCGCCCAGTCGAAGGTTTCGGCAAGGGCTGGAAAGGCACGCGCAAAGGCCACCCAGGCAAACAGCCCGGCCAGACCCACCAGACCCACGGCCGCGGAGACATCGCTCTCTGGCCGCGCGAGGGGTGCTTGTTCCGTCGCGTTCATGACCGCACCTCGTTAGCCCGATTTGGTTAACACGGCGGTCACGCTAGCACGCAAATCACCGGAAAGCGGTAATCCTGCCGCTGTCGTCGAGGATGTAGAGCGTGTTGTTGGCCACCACCGGCGCCAGCGACACCGGCTGGTCGAGATCGGTGAACAGGCTGGCCGAACCCTCGCCCGAACTGATGCGGTAGACTTCGCCTTCCGAATTCACGGCCCACAGATTGCCTCCGGCGAGCACTGGTCCCGACCAGAAGATCGGACCCTTCTTGTCCTTCTCGTCGCGCCAGCGCGGCAGCTGGGTCAGCCAGCGCACCTTGCCCGTGGCGCGCGCGATGGCAAGCAGGCGGGCATCGTCGGTCAGCGTGAAGATCCATTCGCCCGCAATCGCCGGGGTCGAGATCCCCGCCAGGTTGAGTTCCCAGATCCGCTGGCCCGTGACGAGTTCGTAAGCGGCCATGCGGCCACCCTGCCCCAGCGCATAGACGCGGCCGTTGTCGATGATCGGATCGGCATCGATATCGGTAAGCGAGCCGACCTGCGTCGAGATCGAGGTCCGCGCCAGAGCGTCGGCCCACAATGTCCGCCCGTTTTCATAGCGATGCGCGATCAGTTCACCCGAGCTGTAGCCGGCGATGACCGTGCCCTGCGCCGCTGCCGGAGCGGCGACCCCGAACACGCCCGCCTGCGTCGACGAACCCGATTCCTGCCACCGCACCGAACCGTCGGCGGCATCGAGCGCGAAGATCTGATTGTCCTGCGTCATGACGAAGACCGAACCGAAGGCAATTGTCGGGGCGCCGCGCAGCGGGCCCGAGGGCTTGACCTTCCACAGCACCGATCCGCTGGCGGCGGTCAGCGCGACGACGTCGCCCGCGCCATCGGTCATGTAGACCTTGCCATCGTCATAGCTGGCGCCGCCGCCGAAGGCCGAGGATTTGAGATCGCTCGCGAGATCCGGATTGTAACTCCATCGCTGCGCGCCCGATTGGGCATCGAATGCCGTCAGGATGCCGTCGCTGCCGACCGCGAAGAGCATGCCCTGGCCGATGACCGGCGAGGCACCGAAGCGGCGGCGCTGGCTGGCGCCTTCGATCGAGACGGTGAAGGCCTTGGTGGGCGAACCCGACAGCGCCAGATGGCCATAGGACTTGCCCGCATTGCCCCCCGCCTGCGCCCAGGCATCGTTGACCTGCGCCGGGGGCAGGACCACCGACACGCCGGCCAGCGCCGGATCGACCTGTGCGCCGGTTTCGATACGCGAGAGGATCGGCTGGCGATCGCCGAGCGTCGGGGTGACCTTCTTGTCTCCGCCGCCGCCGAAGAGACCGCCGCTGCAGCCGCCCAGCCCGATGGCCAGTGCCGCAACGAATGCCGTACGCGATAGGTTCTTGCGCTTCATCTGTATCCTCGTTCCGTATCTCTTGACGGGCCGCAGGGGCCTATTCGGTTGCGGCCGCGGCGGTTTCGCTCGCGGCTTCGTCACGCTGGACCCCTTGCTCCTCGAGCACCGCATCGACATCCTCGATTGCATCGACACCGAGCACACCCGCCATCTGGCGCGCACGCGAGCGGACCGATTCCGGGCTATTCTCATCCTTGGCGATCTGGGCGAACATGGCCCCGGCCTCGGCGCGCTTGCCCTGGTCGAGATAGGCATGCGCCACGAACTCGCCCGCGCTGGCGAAATAGGGTTTTCCCGGTACCGCCAGAGGCTTGAGCGTGGCGATGATATCGGCGCTCTCCATGCTGTCGTAATTGAGCGCCACATTACGCAGGCGGGCAAGGTCGCGCATCGCGGGCGCCGCGCTGTCATTGTCCGCAACGCGTTTGAAGATCGTCGAGGCTTCTTCACTATCGCCGCGCTGCTCGGCAATTCCGGCGCGCATCATTGCCGCAGCGACCGCCGCGCCGCCGCCCTCGCGGCCCGCCAGCTCTTCGAGCCGGTCGTACCCGCTGTCGATATTGCCCGACTGGATCTGGTCGAGCGCGCCCACGAGCGCTTCGGAATCGCGTTCCATCGCGGCTTCCTGGCGGCTGTCCCAATAGAGATAGCCGCCGAAGGCCACGAGCCCTGCGATCAGCAGGCCGAACAGCGGCTTGCCCCAGCGATCGAGAAACTGTTCGGCATCGCTCTGCCGCACGGCTTCATCGACTTCGCGCAGCAGCGCTTCCTGCTGGGCATTTTCCTGCTTGGCGCGTTTCTCTTCGCGGGACAGTTCGTTCTTCGGTGTCAGGGCCACAGGGGCGGGCTCCATCTGGATAGATATCGGTTTGGGCGGCTCTTTAAGGCCCGGTGCGGACAAGGGCAATGGTCGCGACCGCCTGTCCCCGCTCGCGTGAACGCTGGCTGAAACGGCTTAGAGGTCAATTTTCATCGCACTCGAATAAAGGCGGCGATATGTCGCGATCATCTTCGCCGCGTCGAATTCGGCAACCGCCTTCGCGCGGTTGGCCTCGCCAACCTCCTTGCGCAGCTCCTTCGACACGGCGAGCTGGACCAGCGCCATCCGCAGTTCTTCCTCGTCGCCCGGCGGGGCGATGAACTCCGCATTGGGCTGCGACACCATCCCCGCAATATCGCCGACGGCCGGGGCGGCGATCGGCAGGCCCGCGGCCATCGCTTCCACCACCGACAGCGGGAATTGTTCGGAATCGCTCGACAGCGCGAAGATGTCGAACAGGCCGACGACCCGTTCGGGCTGCGCGACCGCGCCGGGCAGATGGACCCGGTGGTTGATCTGCAATCGGTCGGCCTCGGCGAGGATAGCATCGCGCGCCTCGCCTTCGCCCAGGATCACCAATTGCCAGTTCTCGGGCAGGTCGGTGAACGCACGGACCAGCCGCGGCAGGTTCTTGATCGTGCGGAGCCCCGCCAATGTGCCGACCCAATATTCGCCCGGCCGCTTGATCAGCCGCAACGCATCCTTCTTGGGGCGCATGGCGAAGGCCTTGGTATCGATCCCGTTGGGAATGCGGCGCACCCGGCCCAGCGGCTGCTGCCAATCGACCAGCGCGATCTCCTCGAGCCGTTCGGACGGCACGACCAGCCCGGCGCTCTTGCCCAGTGCAATGCGGCGATACCACGTGCGGCTGGTCTTGAGCTTCTTCAGCTCGCTTTCGTCGAAGCCATCCTCGTGATGGATCAGCGGCGGCAGATTGTGCAGATCCTTGAACAGCGTATGCGCCATCACCGCATCCATTGCGCCCCAATTGTAGGTGCAGACAAGATCGAAGCCGCGCATCGCCTTGGCGAGTTTCTGCAATCGCCCCGGTGTGGGCCGCCCCTTGAGGCTGGGGAAATCGGGCTGCAGGCGGACATCGATGGTCCGGGCAATCCGTTCGGCCGCGCCCAGCCGCTCGGGTTCCGCCGAGACGATCGTATGCCGCGCCTTCTTGCCGAAGGCGTTGATCAGCTGGACCGTGCGCAATTCCTTGCCCCCGGGGGCGAAGGTCGAATGCAGGTGGAGGATATGCGGGACCGCCCCGCCTCGCGGCGTGTTCATGCGACACGTGCCAGCAAGGCGTCGATCGCTGCGCGGGCCTCGGGCTCATCGAGCGTCGGCGCATGCCCGGCATGGGGGATCACCGCGCTGTCCGCTCCCGTCGCAACCTTTTGCATATCGGCAAAGCTGCGCGCGGACAGCAGCGTGGACAGTTCACCGCGCAGCAACAGCAGCGGCTTGCCCTTGAGCGCGTGGAACGCGGGCCACAGATCGACCGGCGCCGCCGCTTCGGGCGTGGCGAGGATCGGTTCGGCCAGCTTCATATCGTAATCGAACACGATGCGACCGCTGCTCGACAGCGTCATCGTGCGCTTGGCCATGGCGATCCACGCGTGAAGATCGAAAGCGGGGAAGGATGTGCCATGCACTTCCTCGAGCGCGCGTGCCGCGTGCATCCAGGTGGGAAAGCTGCGGCCCTGCCCGACATAGGTCTTGATCGTATCGAGACCCGCGGTTTCGAGCACCGGCCCAACATCGTTGAGCACCGCCGCGGCAATCCGTTCGGGCTGCGCCTGCGCCAGCAGCATCGTCATCAGCCCGCCCATCGACGTCCCGATCGACACGAATTGCGTGATGCCTTCCTGCTCCAGCAGCGCCAGCAGGTCCGCGACATAGGTCGGCAGCGCATAGCTATCCGAAACCTCGGCATAATCGCTGTCGCCGCGGCCGCGCATCGACGGGACCAGCACCCGCCAGCCCTGCGCGGCGATATGCGGCGCAAGCGCTTCGAAATCGCGCGCATTACGCGTCAGGCCGTGCAGGCAAATCACCGGTGGGCGATCGCTGACCGTGCCGTATTCGCGGCAATGCAGGGTGAGACCGTCGGCGCTCTGCCAGTGACGGTCGGTGAAGCTGGTATCCATGTCTGGCGGCGAAAACCTTAGTCGCTTGGCAATCCTGCCCTTGTATCGGGCTGTTTCGCCGCCCACTATCGCCGCATGCGCGCCGAACCGCAACCTGTCCCGAGCAAAGTCGCAGCGGACGCGAGCTATCGCGCCGATACGCCAATCGAAACCATGGCCGAATGGATCGGCGATGAAGTCGCACCGGCGGCCTTTCCCGAAACGATCCTGCGGTTTCGCAACGATCGCCACGCGGCCAGTATCGGCCTGGCGCAATTGTCGGATGCGGATTGGGTCAAGCATTTCGGGCGGTTCGAACCGTTGCCCGGCAATCTGCCCCGCCCGCTCGCGCTGCGCTATCACGGGCACCAGTTCCGCGTGTACAATCCCGAGATCGGCGATGGCCGCGGGTTCCTGTTTGCGCAGCTGCGCGACGGCGCGGATCGCCTGCTCGACCTCGGCACCAAGGGATCGGGCCCCACGCCGTGGAGCCGCCGCGGCGACGGACGGCTGACGCTCAAGGGTGCGGTGCGCGAAATCCTCGCTACCGAAATGCTCGAAGCGCTGGGGGTCTATACGTCGAAGACCTTCAGCGTGATCGAGACGGGCGAGGAGCTGACCCGCGGCGACGAACCGTCCCCGACACGCTCGGCGGTCATGACCCGGCTGAGCCATGGCCATATCCGGATCGGTACGTTCCAGCGGCTGCTGGCGCTCGAAGAGCGCGCGCATATGGCGCAATTGGTCGATTACTGCCTCGAACAGTTTCCCGGCCCGCCCCCGCCCGAGGATGCGCCGGGGCGCGACGACCCCGCGGTGCGGCTGATGCATCTGGTGGTCGAGCGGATGGCGGATCTGGCAGCCAGCTGGATGGTCGCGGGCTTTGTCCACGGCGTGCTCAACACCGACAATATGAACATTTCGGGCGAAAGCTTCGACTACGGTCCGTGGCGCTTCCTGCCGCAATGGGATCCGGGCTTCACCGCCGCCTATTTCGACCATCAGGGGCTGTATGCCTTCGGGCGCCAGCCCGAGGCGCTGCACTGGAATTGCGGCCAGTTCGCGATTGCGCTGCGACTGCTGACCGATGCGCCGCCGCTGATTGCCGCGATGGAGCGCTTCGGCCCCCTCTACATGGAGGCGATCGGGCGGCGCTGGTGCTGGCGGCTGGGCGTCCCCAGCCGCGGGCCCGAGGCCGATGCGGCAGTGGTGGCGGCGAGCGAGAAGGCGTTGAGCGAAACCGGCGTGGCGCCCGACCGATTCTTTTTCACCCACCGCTCCGGGCGCGCCGCCGAAGGCGATCTGGCGGATGCGCTTGCAGGTTACGAACCGCTCGCCAGCGAACATCCCTATTGGGATGGGGCGGGCCCGCAGTCCATGCTGATCGACGAGGTCGAGGCGATCTGGGCGGCCATTGCCGACGCCGACGATTGGCAGCCGCTGAGCGACAAGGTTGCCGCCCTGCGCGAGATGGGCGCGGCGCATGGCGCACCCCCGCTGCGCGCCGGCCATGTGTGGGACACCGCCACGACTTGAATTGACGTTGCGCACCGGACCCCCCACTTAAGACGCACTTCGAGGCGCAAACAGGAATATCATACCGTAATGGCAACCGATCTGGTCTCAACCGAACCGGCGACCGGCAAGGAAATCTGGCGTGGCAAGTCGGGCAATGTCGATGCTACAATCGAGCGCGCGCGCAAGGCGATGCGCGACTGGGCGCGCGAGCCGCTGGCCCGCCGGATCGAATTCATGCGCCGCTTCGCCAATGAAGTGCGCAAGCATGCTGAACCCTTCGCCGAACTGATCGCGCGCGAAACCGGCAAGCCGCTGTGGGAAGCGCGGACCGAAGTCGAAGCCGTGATCGGCAAGGTCGAAATCTCGGTCACCGCCTATGCCGAACGGACCGGCCAGAAGAAGCTCAACAGCGCGCTGCAGGGCACTGCCGCGTTGCGCCACAAGCCGCATGGCGTGATGGCGGTTCTGGGCCCCTACAACTTCCCCGCGCATCTGCCGAACGGCCACATCATCCCCGCGCTGATCGCGGGCAATGTCGTGATCTTCAAGCCGAGCGAGAAGACCCCGGCAGTGGGCGAATTCCTGACCCGCTGTTTCCACGAGGCCAAGCTCCCCGAAGGCGTGATCCAGTGCATCCACGGCGGGGTCGAGGTGGGCCAGGCGCTGGTCGAACACTGGATGGTCGACGGCGTCCTGTTCACCGGTTCGGCGCGCGCAGGCATCGCAATCAACCGCAAGCTCGCCTCCGACCCGGGCAAGATCGTCGCGCTGGAAATGGGCGGCAACAACCCCATCGTCATGCTCGACACGCCCAAGATCGAAGATGCTGCGGCAACGATCGTCCAGTCGGCCTTCACCACCGCCGGCCAGCGCTGCACCGCCGCGCGGCGGCTGATCGTGGTCGATTCGGTGTTCGACCAGATCGTCCCCGCGGTGAAGGCGCTGACCGAAAAGCTGATCGTCGACGAACCCTTCGCCGATCCGCAACCCTTCATGGGCTGCGTGATCGACAACAGCACCGCCGACCTGTTGTCGGAAAGCTTCGTCGCGCTGATGAGCCGCGGCGGTTCGCCGATCATGCATATGAAGCGGCGCGACGAGAACCTGCCGTTCCTGTCACCCGCGATCCTCGACGCGACCGATATCCATGAACGGCCCGACATCGAGCTGTTCGGCCCGCTGCTGCAGGTCGTCCGCGTGGCCGATTTCGACGCAGCGATCTACGAGGCGAATGCCACGCGCTATGGCCTCTCGGCCTCGCTCATCGGCGGCAAGCCGCAGGATTTCGAGATGTTCTGGAACGAGATTCGCGCCGGCATCGTCAACTGGAACCGCCCGACCAACGGCGCGTCCTCGTCCGCCCCCTTTGGCGGCGTCGGCCTGTCGGGCAACCATCGTCCGGCGGCCTTCTATGCCGCGGACTATTGCGCCTATCCGGTCGCCAGCAATGAGATGGAACAGCCGCGCGCCAGTATCGGCGTGGGCATCAAGGGAAGCTAAACCGCTCCTCAGTCGGTGGTGACGAGGTCGATTTCGGTCACGCCCTGCGGCAGCCGCCGACCGTAGACGACATAGGCCGACTTGCCCTTGGCCCCGCTCAGCACATTGTCGCCCGCGCTGACGACATGCTCGGCGCTGTAGCCCGACGCCTTGGCGCGGGTGTGGTAGAACGACAGCACGTCCTCAAGCGCAACCGGCGTGAGGAAGGTCACCACGCGGAGCGCGCACTCGCCTTCGTCGGTTCCGGCGGCTTCCTGCGTATTGCCGCGCGGATAGACGGGGAAAGCGGCGGGCAGTTTCGCCGCCCAGGCCGAGGTGTATTCGACCTTCTCGCCGCAATTCTCGCCCCCGGGGGCAACCGCGGCGCGGGCTGCAGCGACCATCGCCTGGCTCGGTTTTGCGTCTTCAGCCAGTGCCCGTGCAGCGGGAACCGCGATCAGCGCGCTGCGCCCGCCGACCAGTTCGGCGGCACGGCTGCGCGCAGCCTCGATCGCGCGCGGCGATTTATCGATATTGGGGATCGCGGCATTGCCCGTGCCCGACAGCGCGGCATTCGCCTCGTTGCGGCCGGCAAGGTCCGGGTCGGTCATCAGCTCGTCATTGAGAGCCTGTTCGCTGGCCGGGTCCATGGCGTCGCCTGCCGCCTCGTCCTCGGTCTTGTCGCCGCAGCTTGCGAGCAGGACGACGGGAACAAGGGAGGCGAGCAGGCGACGTTTCATCGGTAGACCTTCAGCTTGGGAACACGAACGGCATAGGACCGGACCGGCAGACTGGGCCAGCCCGGCGAACACCGTTGCACCATAGCGGGACATCCGCGCATGCAAAGGTTAAAGGGCGCCGCCCGCCTCCTCTGTGGGAGATCGGACGACGCCCTCACGGCTCGGTGGAACCGTGGTATCCGGCCGTGGGTGGGCACGGCCGGAACTGGTAAAGCTGATTAGCCGCAGCGGGTGCTCGAGCGGTCGATCGAACGGCCGAGCAAGGCTCCGGCTGCGCCGCCGAGGATGGCGCCCAGCGTGCGGTCGCCGCCGCTGCCCGCCACTTCATGGCCGAGCAGCGCGCCGACCCCGGCCCCGACCAGCAGCCCGGTCGTGCCATTGTCGCGCTTGCAGTAGTAGCGCCCGTCATTTCCACGCCAGACGCGGGTATTGGCGCGGACCGGCTGACCGTATTGGCGGTCGTAGCCCATGTAATAGGGGCGGGACTGCGCGCCCCGATAATCGTGGTTGCGGTTGCGATCATGGCCGTGCGAGCGCTGTCGCTTGTGCTCGAAACTCATGTCCCCGATGACCGCAGCGTGCGCGCCGGGGGCTATGTGCGTGGCAGGGGCAGCGCTGGCCGGCACGGCGAATGCCAGACCCGCTGCGGCGATCGCCATCGAGGCGTTCCGAAACGATTTGAGCATGGTAGGTCCTTTCCTGAGCGGGAGCCGAGAGGGGCACCCCTGCGATGCCGTTAAGCTTTAAGCACTCGAACCTGAACCGTTTGCAACACCGTCGTCAGCTTTCGCGAAATTCGACGAAGCGAGGTTTGGGCGCCGACGAATTGCCGCTTGCGGGCGCCAGCGCACCCGCCTAGCGCGCGGGGAATGGATGCGAGCGCCCCACCCCAGCATGACCGGACGGGCCTCGCCGCGGCCTTTGGCGCCTATGTCATCTGGGGCTTCCTGCCGCTCTATCTGATTCTCGTCCGCAGTGTTCCGGCCTTCGAATTCGTCGGCTGGCGGATCATCTGGACGCTGCCGCTGTGCCTGCTGATCGTGCTGGCCCGCAAGCAATGGCCCGATTTGCGCGCCGCGCTTCGAAACCGGCGCACGGTCGCCTGGCTCGCCGCGAGCGCAACGCTGATCGCGATCAACTGGGTGGTCTATGTCTGGGCGATCCAGAACGGGCAGGTCTATGCCGCCAGCCTGGGCTATTACATCAACCCGCTGGTCAATGTACTGCTCGGGACGTTGCTGCTGGGCGAAAAACTTACCCGCGCGCAATGGGTGGCAGTCGGCCTCGCCGCGATTGGCGTATCATTGCTTGCAGCCGGCGCGCTGACGACCTTGTGGATTAGCCTGACGCTGGCGCTGAGCTTTGGCACATATGGCCTTATCCGCAAGCAGCTGGATGTGGGCGCGGTACCCGGACTAACCATCGAATCGACGCTGTTGCTGCTGCCTTCGCTTGGTGTGGCATGGTATTTCGCGCAGACGCAGGGCTCGTCCTTCGCCGTTTCGACCGAGCTGAGCCTGTCGATCATGGCCGGCGGCCTGCTCACCGCCTTCCCGCTGCTGCTGTTCGCCATCGCCGCGCGCAAGCTGCCCTATTCGACGCTCGGCTTCATCCAGTTCCTCGCGCCCAGCATCGTCTTCATTCTCGGCCTGACGGTCTTCGGCGAGGAGCTGAAGCCCGCGCAGGCCGCGTGCTTCGCCTGCATCTGGGCAGCCGCGGTGATCTTTATGTGGGACATGGTCAAGCGGTCACGCAGCCAGAGCAGGATCAAGGCCGCCAGCTAGGTCCGCGCCGATCAGGCTTGCAGGCGCCAGTCGAGTGTTTCGCCCGCATGGAACGGCACTATCCGCGCCTCGCCGCCATCGACTTCCGCCGGCACTTCGACTGGCACCTTTTCCAGCGTGATCCGCTCCTCATTGGGCGCGAGGCCGTAGAAGGCGGGACCGTTGAGGCTGGCAAAGGCTTCGAAATGGTCGAGCGCGCCTTCATCCTCGAACACCTGGACATAGCTTTCGAGCGCAAAGGGCGCGTTGAAGATACCCGCGCAGCCGCAGGCGGTTTCCTTGGTATGCCGGTGGTGCGGCGCGCTGTCGGTGCCGAGGAAATACTTGGCCGACCCGCTGGTCGCCGCGCCGCGCAGCGCCAACCGGTGCTGTTCGCGCTTGGCCACCGGGAGGCAGTAGAGATGCGGGCGAATACCGCCGACGAGGATGTCGTTGCGGTTGATCTGCAAATGCTGCGGAGTGATCGTCGCCGCGACATTGGGACCCGCGCTTTCCACGAAGCTCACCGCCTGCATGGTAGTGATATGTTCGAAGATAATGCGCAGCGTGGGCAGCCGATCGACCAGCGGCTGCAGTACGCGGTCGATGAACACTGCCTCGCGGTCGAAAATGTCGATATCGGGCGTGGTCACTTCGCCATGGACGCACAGCGGCATGCCAATCGCGGCCATGCGTTCGAGCACGTCCATGATATTGGCGACATCGGTGACGCCCTGCGCGGAATTGGTGGTGGCGCCTGCGGGATAGAGCTTGGCCGCGGTAAGCACGCCGTCGGCATGCCCTGCGGCGAGATCGTCCGCATCGCTCTCATCGGTCAGATAGGCGGTCATCAGCGGAGTGAAATCCACGCCCGCGGGCACCGCGGCAAGGATCCGCTCGCGATAGGCCGCAGCGAGCGCGGTGGTGGTAACCGGAGGCGCCAGATTGGGCATGACAATCGCGCGGGCGAATTGCCGCGCGGTCTGCGGGACCACGGCGCGCATGGTGTCACCATCGCGGAAATGCAGATGCCAGTCGTCGGGGCGGCGGATTGTCAACGATTCGACCATGTGGTTGCCTATGACGCCGGGCGGCCTATCTGTCACCCATGACTGCTACCCGCCTGTTCGACCGCGCCGTAATCCGCCTGAGGACCGAGGACCCGGAGGAAGACGTTGCCGGCTTCCTTCAGGGGCTCGTCACCAATGACGTTGCTGGCACGCTTCCCGCCTATGCGGGGCTGCTGACACCGCAGGGCAAGATGCTGTTCGATTTCATTGTCTGGCCGGGTGCCCAGGGCGAGTTGCTGCTCGATTGCGAGGCCGATGCGGCGGAGGATCTCGCCAAGCGGCTGTCGCTCTATCGTTTGCGCCGGAAGATCGAGATCGCGGTCGATCCCGAAGTCGCTGTGCACTGGCAGCGCGAGATGGGCGATGGCGGCGCGGCCGACCCGCGACTGGGCGCGCTGGGCCAGCGCTGGCTCGCTCCCGCCAGCGAGAGCGATCAAGCAGCAGACGCGGCCTGGCAGGCGCACCGCCTTGCGCTTGGCGTTCCCGAAGGCCGCGCGGAACTGAGCGATATCCTGTGGCTCGAAACCAATGCGGTCGAGCTCCACGGGGTCAGCTTTGGCAAGGGGTGCTATGTCGGGCAGGAAAACACCGCGCGGATGAACTGGCGCAGCAAGGTCAACCGGCGGCTGGTCGTGGTGCCGCTCGACCAGTCGGAGGAGAAACGTCGCAAGGCGGAATATCCCGACCTTGGCCTGGCAGTGGACCACCTGCGGGTGGCGGACATCGATCCTGAAACCGCACCCGACTGGATGCGCGGTGCGCTTAGCCCTGCGGAACCGTCGGATCAATCGAACGAGTAAGCATACGCTCGGCACGGTCGCGCGCGGCGGTCTCCGGCAGGCCCAGCGACCGCGACAGCGCCGTCCCGATCAAGGCATCGCCCATCGCCATAAGGACCAGCGCGAGCGTTTCCTCATGCACGTGCAGCGGGCCAGCGCCATGCCCCGCCTCTTCGGGAGCGATTTCGTCGACCAGTTGATGGATGGTCTCGACGATCGGCGTCAGCGCGTCCTCATTGCCGGTGAGGATCATCCAGCTGGCCAGTGCGCCTGCGCCTTCCTTGTCGAAGGCATCGAAAGCGAGGTCGACCACTTCCCGCGGGCTGCCCAGCCCGGCGCGGCTGGCGCGGACCGCGTCAATGATCGTATTGCAGACCGTCCCCGCCAGATGTCCGGCAAGCGCCTTTTGCAGCCCCGCGGCTGAGCCGAAATGATGCAGCAGATTGGCATGCGTACGCCCGATCCGCGCGCCGACCGCCTTTAGGGTGACCGATTGCGGGCCGGTTTCGATCAACAGCAGGCGGGCTGCCTCGAGCGCGGCGAGGCGCGATTCCTCGGGGCTAAGTCTTTTACGTGTCGCCATATACCGCCAGCGTTAACTCATCCATCGGGGCGTGGGAAGCAGTTCGACCCCGTTATTGACAGTCCTGTAAGTAAGCGTTACTTACATCAATGTCAGTTAAATCTCGCGGAGCTACCCATGAACGCGCCCGTTTCGATCGATTCAGACTACCGTACAGCCGCGCCGACCCCGGCCGATCTCACCATCACCGTGCGCGACGAGCGCTTCAACCGTGGCACCAATCCGCGGCGCTGGTGGGCAGGCGAACCGTTCGGCACCGCCTGGCACAATGCACTATCGGCCACCTTCCCGCGCGGCGAGGCGTTCTTCATCGAAGCGGTCAAGGCCCATCGCGAAGGCGCACCGCCCAAGCTCGATGCCGAAATCCGCGCTTTCGTGAAGCAGGAAATCAACCACACGCGCGAGCATATCGCCTTCAACCGGCTCGCCGAAGATGCCGGCTATGACATCAAGGCGATCGACGCTCGCGTGGCCGAACTGCTGGCGCTGACCAAGGATCGCCCGGCCATCGCCAATCTCGCGGTGACCATGGCGCTCGAGCATTACACCGCAATGATGGCGGCCGAATTCCTCGCAAATCCGGCGCATTTCAAGGATGCCGACCCCGAGGTTCGCGACATGTGGCGCTGGCATTCGGCGGAGGAAATCGAGCACAAGGGCGTTGCCTTCGACACTTGGAACCACGCGACCAGGGACTGGAAACCAAGCAAGCGCTGGCAGGTCCGCAGCTTCGTCATGCTCACCGTCACGGCGCGTTTCTTCAAGAACCGCTGGACCGATTCGCTCGCCCTGCTCGAACAGGACGGCATCACCGGCTGGAAGGCGAAGTGGGGCCTGTTCAAATACCTCACCGTGACCCCCGGCATCGTGCGCCGTATCTTCCCGGCATGGCTCGCCTATTTCAAGCCCGGCTTCCACCCGTGGGACCATGACGACCGCGCGCTGATCAAGCTGTACGAAGGCGATTTCGAAGACGCCCTGATGCCCGCCGAATAGGCGCTGGCACCAATCGGACGGGCTGGAAAGAAGCAGGCCCCGCGATCGCTCGCGGGGCCTTTTCTTTATCACGCCGCGATCGGCGCGACCCTCTCGCATTCGTCGAGGCACAGGCGATAGAGCGCGCAGGGCGCGTCCTCGCCGCGTCCCTTGCTGAACCGCGGCACCGCCCGCCCCGTGGGCACGAAGCCGAGCTTGCGCAGCACACGCCCCGATGCCGGATTGTCGAGGAAGTGCCCGGCGGTGATCTTGCGATGGCCGAGCAGACGGGCAACTTCGAGCACCCCGCGGGCTGCCTCGGTGGCATATCCTCGCCCCCAGAAGGGCCGTGCAATCCAATAGCCGAGTTCCACCCCGTCCTCATGGTCGCCCAAGCCGACCGCTCCGATGACCTGCGAGCCCTTGTCGTCGGGCAGCGTCATCAGGAAGGCGGGCATTCGCGGATCGGTTTCGCGAGTGACGAATTCACGCGCATGTTCGGGAAGATAGGGCCACGGGGCGCGCGCAAGATTGCGGACGATCGCTTCGTCGGCGATCCCGCCAAACAGCGCATCGGCATCTTCGGGCCAGGCAGGCCGCAACAGCAGCCTCTCGGTTACATGGAACATCGGTTATCTCCCCTGTGGTCCACGCTCCGGGCTCCTAGGCCGGACGCGTGACAATTGCGTGATGGCGAAAGAAAGTTTCGCCGCGAAATTGAAGAGGGAGAAACGACAAGAGGGAGACGGGTCGGCCCCATCTCCCTCTTCGGTTGCCGGATCATGGACCCGGCTGGGACCGTCCTGTCTGGACGATCCCGTTATCGGAGCGTCCTGTTATTCGGCGGCTTCGGCCATCATTTCGACCGAGACGAATTTGCGGTCGAGTTTGCCCTTGTGGAATCGCACAATACCGTCGGTAAGCGCGAACAGGGTGTGGTCCTTGCCCATGCCGACATTGGCGCCCGGATAGACGCGCGTGCCGCGCTGGCGCACGATGATGTTGCCGGCGACGACGTTCTCGCTGCCGAACTTCTTCACACCGAGGCGACGACCGGCCGAATCGCGACCGTTACGCGACGAACCGCCTGCTTTCTTATGTGCCATCGTCCGTGCTCCTTACTTCTTGTCTGCGGTCTTTTTGGCGGCGGCCTTCGCAGGCGCTGCCTTCTTGGCCGGAGCCTTCTTCTCGGCGGCTTCCTTTTTCGGAGCGGCCTTCTGCTCTGCAGCGTCGTCCTGCTTGGCCGCTTCCTTCTTGGGAGCTGCCTTCTTGGCCGAACCGGTGCCGACATCGGTGATGCGCAGCAGCGTCATCTGCTGGCGATGACCGTTCTTGCGGCGATAGTTGTGACGGCGACGCTTCTTGAAGACGATCACCTTCTCGCTCTTGGCCTGCGCAATGATCTCCGCCGAAACGGTAACCTTGCCGGCATCCGAAAGCGTGTCGCCTTCGCCTGCAAGCAGGATATCGCCCAGCGTGATGGTGTCGCCGGCTTCGCCAGCCAGCTTCTCAACCGCGATCTTGTCTCCGGCGGCAACCCGGTATTGTTTGCCGCCCGTGCGCACTACTGCGAACATGGTGGTTATCTCTCGTTCAAATTGCTGTGCCGTGATCTTGCGATTGCACGGCGCACCCGTCAGGCTGTCAGAGCCAGCCCCGGAAAGAAGCGTGCCGTTAAGCGATGGGTGGCCGCAAGTCAACGCCCGGTGCGAGGAAATTTGCATCCTCGCTGGCGCGCTGCGGCCCGCGTGATATGGAGAAGGCGATGATCGACCGCAAGCATCTCGTCCTTCCGCTCACCGTATTCCTGTTGGCGGGCTGTGCAGCCGGCTCGGGTGATGGTTATCCCTCGCTCGCCGTTCGCGATGTCGAACGGGCAGAAGGCACCTTCGAACCCGTCCCCAGCCCGCGCCTCGATGTACCGCAGGTCCCGGTCGAACTGGCCGGCGGGCTCGATGCCCGGCTCTCCGCCCTGGTCGAACAGGCGCAGCAGGCGCACGCCGACTTTACCGGCGCCGTTCCCTTCGCCGAACGCCGGGTTCAAGCGGCATCGGGCAGCGCTGTCGGCAGCGACAGTTGGGCAGCGGCGCAGGTCGCGCTGGCGGATCTCGATTCGGCACGCAGCATCGCCGCGATTGCGCTGGGCGATTTGGATATCCTCTACACCGCCGCCACGGTACAGGCCGAGGATGCCAGCCCGATCACCGCAGCACGCATGACGGTGATCGCGCTGGTGGCCGAAGAGGATGATGTGCTGGCCCGGCTGCGCGCGCAGGTCCGCTAGTCCCCGCACACAAGCAACGCGGAGCCGGTTGCCCGGCCCCGCGGCTCTCCCCGGTATTCGATCGCTCAGACGAGCGCAGCGATCGTTACCGTGACTATGCCCCAGCAGAAGATCAGCGCCGGGAGGATCAGCACCTGAGCCATCGCGTCACGCGCCGTTACCCGGCCCGTATGCGTGGCGATGCCCTGGCTGGACAATTGGGCCCAGCTCATATTCCGGCCGCTGTGCTCCGGCCCGATCCGCGTCCACAGCGCCGGGAGACCGAAGCCTGCAACGATGAACAGCGTGAAGATCGCCATCGGGATGATCAATCCCGGCGACGCGAAGCCGACCGCAGTAATCGCCAGAAAGCCGAGATAGAGCGCGACGGTCCCCACATAGAACCCCTTGGGCAGTTCGAAACTGCGGTCGGCCTCGTGCGCAACCTTGGGTGCGTCGCGGATGATGGCCTGTTCGGCAATGAGTTCACGGATCAGATGCTTGGACATGACGTGCTCCTTTGTTGGAGCCGTGATGCCGCCAGCTGAGCGTGCGGTCTTTGATCTGGATCAAGAACCGGCGATTAATTCCACCGCGCAAGGTCTGCGTGATCGCGCTCGCGCGGAGTGATCCAGTGCCAGCCGTCATCGCGCTTTTCGCGTTTCCAGAACCAAGCGGCGGATTTGAGATGGTCCATCAGGTAACCGGCCGCCTCGAACGCATCCCGCCGGTGCCGCGCCGCAGCAGCGACCAGCACGATCGCCTCCCCCGGCCGCATCACCCCGATCCGGTGCCAGGCGAGTACGCCGTCGAGCCCGAAGCGCGCCTGCGCCGATTGCGCCAGCGCCGCCATGCCCGAATGCGTCAGCGGTTCGTAATGCGTCAATTCGAGCGCCTTCACACCGCCATCGGGCCGGACCTTGCCGAGGAAGGAAACGATCCCGCCCGCCTGCTCATGCGCGGCATTGAACGCCGCCAGCGCTTCGCCGACCGACAGCCCCTTGTCGAGGAGCCGGACGTCGAGCGGAGTTGCGAGCGTAAGCCTAGCCACCGCTCACCGGGGGGAGCAGCGCGACTTCATCGCCATCGTGCGCGTCGAGCGCGGTCTTGTCAGCCAGTACCTTGCCCCCGCACGCCACATGCACGCGCGCGTCATCCAATTGCGCAGCAATCTCGGGACCGGCTGCGGCAAGCAATCCTGCCCAATCGAGTGGAGCGGCCACCTCACGCTCCTGCGTACCAGCGAGGTCGGCCAGCGGGCCCAGGAAGAGAATGCGCACGCTCATGGCTCAGGTCTCGAGATACTGCCCGGTAATCCCAGGTGCTCCGGCAAGATAGGCTGCGGTCGCGTCCACTGCGGGACCCTCGCCCGCAACGATATTGATCCGCCGCGGGGTATGCTTACGGGCGAGCCCGGCAACAATCGCCAGGCGCCATTCGCGGTGGGTGTGATCGGCGGCAGGCAGCGTCAGAAGCACATCTTCGCCCGTTCGCAGGATTTGCTCGACATGCGCCAGCCAATGCTGGTGGAAGACTCCCGCCGCAGCCAGCGGGTCGTCGGGCAGCCCGTCGACCGTGATGCGCTTCATTCACGCCGCTCGCGGTGAAGCGTGATGCCGATCTTCTCGCCTGCCTCGGCAATCGCCAGCTTGACGATCTTGACCGTCACTGCGGTAATGCGCGCATCCTGCAGGAACAGCGTTTCGCAGACGTGGTCGGCGACAGCCTCGATCAACTTGAAATGCACGCCTTCGGGCAGCGCATCGGAGGCGGCGAATTTCAGATCCATGTAGTTCTTCGAATGCTCGAGCGAGGTATCGGGCTCGTAGCGATGCAGCGGCTTCATCCGCGCCTGGATCGTGAACCGCAACGGCTGCGGCCGGCCGGTTTCTTCGGAATAGATGCCGGTGAGCACATCGTGCTCGAAATCGGCCACTTCGAGGATCAGCGAATCGTCCATGGGCGGCGTCCTAGCGCGGATTTGACCAGCGCGCGAAGATCGCGGTTGGAAGGAGCCGGCCATCGTCCTGTTCCTGCACAGCGAGGTCGCCATGTTCGACCGTGCCGGGCAGGTGGGCGAACAGTTCCTGCAGCAAGCCGGCCAAGGCTAGGCTGCTCATGCGTACAGCGTAGACGGTGAGAAACAGGAACCGGCTTTCGGCATCGAGCAGTTGGCGGCAATCGGAGACCAGCTCCGGGAGGCCGTCCTCAAGCCGCCAAACCTCGCCATCGGGACCGCGCCCGAACTTCGGCGGATCGAGGATGATCCCGTCATAGCGCCGTTCGCGCCGCACTTCGCGCGCCGCATACTTCATCGCATCCTCGACCAGCCAGCGAATCGAGCGATCCTCAAGCCCCGCCATGGCGGCATTCTCGCGCGCCTGGGCCACCGCCTTCTTGCTCGCATCGACATGGGTGACGCGCCCGAACCGGCTCAGCGCCTGCGTTCCGACACCCGTGTAGCCGAACAGGTTCATCGTCTCGGCATCGCGCGCATTGCCGAGTTGCCGGCCCATCCATTCCCACACCGGGGCCATGTCGGGGAAGAAGCCGAGATGGCGGAACGGCGTGCATTGGGCGGTGAAGCGCGCTTCGTCGCCCCAGCCCAGTGTCCAGCCATCCTGCGGGACGTCGTGCGCGAACTGCCAGCGTCCGCCGCCATCCTCGTCGCTTCCGGGGACGAATTCGCCATGCGCGTCCCATTCGGACAGGCGCGGAGACCACATTGCCTGCGGTTCGGGGCGGATGAAACGATAGGCGCCGTATTGCTCGAATTTGCGCCCATGGCCGCTGTCGAGCAGGCGATAGGCATCCCACCCCTCGCCGACCATCAGCACCGGATCGCGAACCAGTTCGGCCATCAGGCCGCGTGCTCGACGATATGATCGCGGACCGCCTCATAGGTGCCGGGCAATTCGATATAGGCTTCTTCGCGCGCGAACAGGTCGCCGACCCGCGCCGGCAGCGCGGGGCGGTTGCCGGTGGCGCGTTCGACCGCGTCGGGAAACTTCGCGGGATGCGCGGTGGCGAGCGTCACCACGGGAGTATCGCCAGCCAGCTCGGCGTGGCGCGCGGCGTGGAGACCGATCGCGGTGTGCGGGTCGACGATCTCGGTACATTCTTCGCTCGCCCAGCGCATCGCGCGCGCCATGTCATCCTCGTCCGCACGCATGCTGGTGAACAGCGCGGAGGCGCCTTCGCGCTGCGCATTGGTCAGACGCATCGCGCGTGCTTTCTCGAACGCGCGCATCTGTTCGGCCATGGCAGCCCCGTCGCGTCCGCCGACGTCGAACAGCAGCCGTTCGAAATTGGAGCTGACCTGGATATCCATGCTCGGCGCGGCGGTCGGGGTCACAGTGCCGGTCGAGTAATCGCCCGCACTCAGCGCGCGGTGGAGGATGTCATTGACGTTGGTGGCGACGAGCAGTCTCTCGATCGGCAGCCCCATTCGCGCCGCGACATGGCCTGCGAAGACATCGCCGAAATTCCCGGTCGGAACGCTGAAGGCCGGTTTGCGCTCGGGTCCGCCCAATTGCAGCGCAGCGGCGAAGTAATACACCACCTGCGCCATCAGCCGCGCCCAGTTGATCGAATTGACCGCACCGATCCGGTGCCGGTCGGTGACATCCTTGTCGGCAAAGATGCGCTTCACCATCGCCTGCGCGTCGTCGAAGCTGCCGTCGATCGCGATGTTGTGGACGTTGGGGGCGCGCACGGTGGTCATCTGGCGGCGCTGGACGTCGCTGACACGCCCCTTGGGGTGCAGCATGAAGATCTCGACCCGGTCGAGCCCCGCGACTGCATCGATCGCCGCGCTACCCGTATCGCCGCTGGTGGCGCCGACGATGGTCAACGTGCCGCCGTCGCGCGCGAGGAATTCCTCGAACAAGAGGCCGAGCAATTGCAGCGCCACGTCCTTGAAGGCGAGCGTGGGGCCGTGGAACAATTCGAGCAGCCACTGGCGCTCGTCGAGCTGGGTCAGCGGCGTGACCGCGGCATGCGCGAAGCGGCCATAGGCCTTGGCGGCGAGCTCGCGCAGCCGCTCGGGCGTCAGGCAATCGCCGACGAAGGGCTGCATCACCCGCGCGGCCAATTCGGCATAGGGCAGGCCGCGCATTGCCGCGATTTCGTCCGGCGTGAACTGCGGCCACTCGGCAGGGACGTAAAGGCCGCCATCGCTGGCCAAGCCGGCGAGCGTGACGCCGGCGAAATCGAGCGACGGAGCGCTGCCGCGGGTGGAAACGTATTTCATCGGTTGGGCGGTTAGCGGGGCATGCGAAGGCGGGCAAGCAAGCGGTCATTCGCCAGTCGTGATTTCCGCTTTGTCTTCGAGCGCCGACTTCAACTGCAGCAGGCCTTCCGCCGCGCGTTCGGCATGGGGGCCGATCCAGCGGGCGTGCAACGCCTGGATGGGCATGGCATCGAGATGATTGAAGCGCTCGCGCCCCTTGCGCACGGGCACCACCAGCCCCGCCTCTTCAAGCACCCGCAAATGCATCATCACGGTGGTGCGATCGAGTTCGGAGAAGCAGCTGGCGAGCTGGCCGGTGGTGAGCGGACGGACCTTCAACTCATCGCAGATCGCACGGCGAATGCGATTGGCGAGCGCCTTGAACACACGGTCGAGATCGTCGTCGGAAGTTCTGTTCTCTTTTGACATGTTAGTTTTTTATACCATAATGACCCGCGACTCAAGGGAGAAGCTCGATGGAAATCAATTTTCGTGTCTCCGGCCGCATCGCCAAGCCGGTCGAGGAAGTGTTCGAAGCGGTCGCGGATCCGGCGCAGCTATCGCAATATTTCACCACTGGCGGCGCCAAGGGACGCCTCGAAACCGGGGCCACGGTGATGTGGGATTTCCACGATTTCCCCGGCGCCTTCCCCGTCGAGGTGATCGAGGTCGTCCCCAATAAAAAGATCGTGCTCCAATGGCCCGGGCACGAAGCCGAGAGCGGCGAGATCGGCGCCAAGGGCCGAGATGGCGACTATCGCACCACCGTCACCATGCTGTTCAAACCGACGGACGATGGCCGCACGCTGGTCGAGATCGTCGAGGAAGGCTGGCGCGAGACCGCCGAAGCGCTGCGCGGGTCCTACATGAATTGCGAGGGCTGGACCGGTGTGATCCTCGCGCTCAAGGCGTGGGTAGAACACGGCATCAACCTGCGCCAAGGGCTCTACAAATAGGTCAGCCCTGCTTGCGCAAGCGTGCCCTCAGGGCGAGCACGTAGATCACCAGCGCGGTGAGCGCGAAAAAGAACCACTGCCCGGCATAGGCAAGGTGGTTGTTGGGCAGATTGGCAGGATCGGGGCGGGCGAGCGGTTCGAGACCGCCCTGCCCCTCGTCCGCGACCAGCTTCGCCGTGTCGCCCTGGGGAGCGATCAATCCGCCGACGACGCCGCCATCCCACGAGGGTGGCTGCGGCTCACGCGACCAGCCAATCGCGATATCGACCGTGCCCTCGCCATCGCTCGCGCAGCGGGCGATGTGTGCCCATCCCGGCGCATTCGAGCGCGAGCGACCCGCGACGCTATCTATCGCGCGAACTTCGCTGCACTCGACCGTGGTGTGCCGGAACAGGCTGGCTTCGTACTCGCCTGGCGATGGCCAATCGACATCGGCCGAATTCCCCAAAGCCGCTTCGTAGCGCGCGATCAGCGCTTCCTTCTCGTTCATCCGGCCAAGCTGCCAGACGCCCAGCGCGATCATGGTAGCGATCGCGGCAGCGACTATCACGGTCGGAAAGATCGGAAAACGCATTACAGATTCCAACTCTTTGTCTCGCACGCATCGCTTGTAGGAGCCATCGTCCCGGCGCCCACTCGCGAGTATAAACCGAGAAGGGCAGCCTCGGCGGTGCCGGGCTGCCCTTCGCGTTGTTCGAGCCTGTCGGCAGCCATCAGTGGACGGCGGCGCCCCAGCCACCCCAGACGTAGACGGTGATGAACAGGAACAGCCACACCACGTCGACGAAGTGCCAATACCACGCTGCCGCTTCGAAGCCGAAGTGCTGGCGCGGGGTGAAGTGGCCGAGATAGGTGCGGCGCAGGCAGACGATCAGGAAGATCGTGCCGACGAGCACGTGGAAGCCGTGGAAGCCGGTCGCCATGTAGAAGGCCGAGCTATAGGTGTTGCCACCGAAGGCGAACGGAGCGTGCGCGTACTCATACGCCTGGATCGCGGTGAAGATCGCCCCGAGGATGATGGTCAGCCACAGGCCCTTCTTGAGCCCGTCGCGGTCGCCATGGATCAGCGAGTGGTGCGCCCAGGTCACCGTCGTACCCGAACACAGCAGGATCAGCGTGTTGAGCAGCGGCAGGCTGAAGGGGTCAATGACCGCCTCGATCGCCGCGGGCGGGAACACCCCGCCGACCACGTCGGACAGTTCGCTCGGAAACAGCGCGAAATCGAACCAGCTCCAGAACCAGCCCACGAAGAACATCACTTCCGACGCGATGAACAGGATCATCCCGTAGCGCATGTGCAGCTGGACGATCGGCGTGTGGTCGCCGCGCTCGGCTTCCTTCACGATGTTCGAGAACCACGCATAGAACGTCGCGATCAGGCCGGCGATGCCGAGGCCCAGCACGAGGTGCGCGCTCCCCATTTCGTGCATGTACAGGACCATGCCGCTGGTGAAGGTCAGCGCCGAAAGCGAGCCGATCAGCGGCCAGATATCGGGTTCGAGGATGTGATATTCGTGATTGACGTTACCGGCCATTGTACTCGCGTCCTGGGTTTCGCTTTGCGGGTGCCCTTAATGCGCCATCGCGCGCGGGTCTAGGGGCTACTCGGCAGAATCCAGCGCCCGGTGGAAAGTATAGGAGAGCGTGATCTGCTCCACCCCGTCCATATTGGGATCGTCGAGCGCCTTGGGATCGATATAATAGAGCACCGGCATGCGCACTTCCTGCCCCGGCTGGAGCACCTGCTCGGTGAAGCAGAAGCACTGGATCTTGTTGAAATAGGCGCCGGCCTGCTCGGGCTCGACATTGAAGGTCGCGGTGCCGGTGATGGTCTGGTTCGAATTGTTCTTGGCCAGATAGATCGCCATGTCGCGCTGCCCGATGGTGACGGTATCGGTCACCTGCTCGGGGCGGAAGCTCCACGGAACGTCGCCCGCCGTGGTCCCGTCGAAGCGCACCGAAATCGTCTTGCCGCCTGCGCTTGCACCAAGCCGCTGGGCGATGTCCGCCTCGCTCTCGGTGGCGCGCTGGGTAGTGCCGCCGAAACCGGTCACCTGGCAGAACAGCTGGTACAGCGGCACTGCGGCATAGCCCAGACCGAGCATCGCCAGAGCGCCGCCAAAAGCCAGCAGCGCGGTGCGGTTCTTGCGGGTTTCGAGAGTTGCAGCAGTCATGGCGTGGCTCACATCCGGGCGATGGTAATCACATAGAACAGCACGGCGAAGAACAGCAGGATGCCGCCCAGCACAAGGTTGCGGCTCTTTTGCCGCCGCTTGAATTCGATTTCTTCTTCGGGGGTCATGCGATCCATCCCTGATAAGCCAGCACCCGGTCCGCCACCAGCGCGGCGAACAGGGCGAAAAGGTAGATGATGCTGAAAGCGAACAGGCGCTTTTCGGGCTTCATCGTGTCGTTGGCTCCAGTCTGCCGGAAAGCGACCGGGACCGAAAGCGCAAGGAAAGCAAGCGATAGCGCAAGCGAAGCAACACCGTAGACGAAGCTCGTCCCGCCGATGAGCCACGGTGCGGCGGCAATCGGCACGAGCAGCGCGGCATAGATCAGGATCTGGCGGCGGGTCGAGGTTTCGCCCTTGACCACCGGCATCATCGGAATGCCGACATTGGCGTAATCGGTCTTCACGAACAGTGCCAGCGCCCAGAAATGCGGCGGGGTCCACATGAAGATGATCGCGAACAGCAGCACCGGCATCAGCGTGATCTCGCCGGTTACCGCGACCCATCCGATCAGCGGCGGAAAGGCCCCCGCCCCGCCGCCGATGACGATGTTCTGCGGCGTGCGCGGCTTAAGCCAGATGGTATAGATGACCGCGTAATAGAAGATCGACAGCGCAAGGATCGCGGCCGCGAGCCAATTCACCGCAAGCCCCATGATCATCACCGAAGCGGCCGAGATCAGCACGCCGAAATCGCGCGCATCGGTGCGGTTCATGCGCCCTGCGGGAAGCGGGCGTGCGGCAGTGCGCTTCATGCCCGCATCGATATCGGCTTCCCACCACTGGTTGAGCGCTGCCGCCCCGCCCGCGCCCAGTGCGATGCACAGGATGGCGCTGAAGCCGAGGACAGGATTGATATGGCCCGGCGCGGCGAGCAGACCGCACAGGCCGGTGAAGATCACCAGGCTCATCACGCGCGGCTTGGTCAGCGCAAAGAAATCGCGCCATTCCGCGGGGAGTTGTGTGGGAATTGTCTGGGTCATGGAATCGGGCGGCATATAGGGCGTCAAAGGCGCTTTAGCCAGTCAATCAGGATCGAATTGACCGCATCGGGTCGCTCCTGCTGGGTCCAGTGACCGACGCCGTCGAGAATATGCCCCTCGGCACGCGGCGCAAACATCTTCACCAGCGCCACCGGATCCTCGATCGCGCCGAACAGGAAGGTGGCGGGATCGCGCGTGCCGCCAATGAACAATGCGGGCTGTTCGATGCGCTTGCCCGCCCAGCCCTGCAACCATGCGTAATCGGCCCCGTGATTGCGATAGCGGTTGAGCGGGCCGCGGAAGCCCGAGGCAGTGAATTCGGCTTCGTAGAAATCGAGATCGTCTTCGGTCAGCCAGGCGACCGGTGCAGGATCAGGGAGCCCTTCGAGGAAGGTCGCGCCCAGCGGCTTGTCCCAGTAGTCGCCCGGCGGGACATCGCCGCTGATCGAATACATCATCCGCTGGACGAAATCGCGCGGGTCCTTCTCTGCCTCCGCCTCGGCGATACCGGGCTCCTGGAAATACTCCTGGTAAAAGAAGCGGCCCTGGCTGGTGAAATGTTCGCGGAAGACTTCGGTAAAGGGCCGGCTCGGCACGCCCGCGAAGGGCACCGACAGGCCGGCCACTGCGCGGAAATGCTCGGGTTGGGTCAGCGCGGAATTCCACACGATCGGCGCGCCCCAGTCATGGCCGATGAGCACGGCGGGCGCATCGGGCGAGAGCGCCTGCCGCAGCCCGACGAGGTCGCCGACGATGTGCTCCATCGCATAGGCATCGACCGGCTGCGGTTTGTCCGAACCGCCATAGCCGCGGACATCGATTGCGCAGGCGGTAAAGCCCGCTTGCGCGATCGGGCCGATCTGGTGACGCCAGCTGTACCAGCTTTCGGGGAAGCCGTGGACCATGATCGCCAGCGGCCCCTCACCCTCCACGGCGCAGCGCAGGCTGACCTCTCCCGTATCGATGGTACGCATTTCGAGCATGGCACTCCCCCCGTGCAGATATCCCGCAGACAAAAGAAAACGGCCGGTCCACCATGGGACCGACCGTTTGCTTGTGTCCAGTGCTTCGCGCCTAGCTCGCGGCGGGCGCAGCCTTGCTCATGTGATCGTGAGCGGTGTGATGATCTTCGATCACCGGCAGCGTCTCGAACTGGTGGAACGGCGGCGGGCTCGACAGCGTCCATTCGAGCGTTGTCGCGCCTTCGCCCCACGGATTGTCCGCCGCCTTCTTGCCCGCCACGAAGGCGTAGACAATGTTGACGAAGAAGAAGATCATCGAAGCACCCATGATCAGATAACCGATCGAGCTGATCTCGTTCCAATAGGCATAGGCGTCGGCATAATCGGGATAGCGACGCGGCATGCCCTGCAGACCAAGGAAGTGCTGCGGGAAGAAGATCACGTTCACGCCGATGAAGAAGCCCCAGAAGTGCAGGTGGCTCAGCAGTTCGGAGTGCATCCGGCCGCTCATCTTGGGGAACCAGTAATAGAACCCGGCGAAGAGCGAGAACACCGCACCCATCGACAGCACGTAGTGGAAGTGCGCGACCACGAAATAGGTATCGTGGACAACGTCGTCGATGCCGCCATTGGCGAGATAGACGCCGGTGACGCCGCCGACCGTGAACAGGAAGATCATACCGATCGCCCATACCATCGGGGATTTGAACTCGATTGAGCCGCCCCACATGGTTGCAATCCAGCTGAAGATCTTCACCCCGGTCGGGACCGCGATGACCATGGTCGCTGCGGTGAAATACATCTTCGTGTTCACGTCGAGACCGACGGTGTACATGTGGTGCGCCCACACGACGAAGCCGACCACGCCGATCGCGACCATGGCATAGGCCATGCCGAGATAGCCGAACACCGGCTTGCGGCTGAAGGTCGAGACGATCTGCGAGATCATGCCGAAGCCCGGCAGGATCATGATGTAGACCTCGGGGTGACCGAAGAACCAGAACAGGTGCTGGTAGAGGATCGGATCGCCGCCGCCGGCGGGATCGAAGAAGGTCGTCCCGAAGTTACGGTCGGTGATCAGCATGGTGATCGCGGCGGCCAGAACGGGCAGCGCGAGCAGCAGCAGGAAAGCAGTGACCAGCACCGACCACACGAACAGCGGCATCTTGTGCAGGGTCATGCCCGGCGCACGCATGTTGAAGATGGTGGTGATGAAGTTGGTCGCGCCGAGGATCGAACCGGCACCGGCAAGGTGCAGCGAGAAGATCGCGAAATCGACTGCCGGACCCTGGCTGCCGGTGGTCGACAGCGGCGCATAGACGGTCCAGCCCACGCCTGCACCCGGACCCGTACCGCCGGGCACGAAAAGCGAGAACAGCAGCGACATGAAGCCCGCCACGGTCAGCCAGAAGCTGACGTTGTTCATGCGCGGGAAGGCCATGTCGGGCGCGCCGATCATCAGCGGGACGAACCAGTTGCCGAAGCCGCCGATCATTGCCGGCATGACCATGAAGAACACCATGATCAGGCCGTGGGCCGTGATGAACACGTTCCACATATGCAGCGAGGTGTCGAAATCGGCGTTGCCGCCCATGAACTGCGCCCACCACTGCAGGTACTGGATGCCGGGTTCGGCCAGTTCCAGACGCATGATGCCCGAAATCGCGCCACCAACGATGCCCGCGATGATCGCGAAGATCAGGTAGAGCGTACCGATGTCCTTGTGGTTGGTGGACATGAACCACCGCGCGAAGAAACCGGGCGTATGATGATCATCATGCGCATGGTCTTCGGTGTGGGCCTGGAAGCTGTCGGCGGTGGTAGCCATCGTGCTATACTCTCGAGCTAATCGTAAATCTTAAGCGGTCGGGGCGGCGCCGGCGCCGGGTGCACCGGGGACCGAGCTTTCGGGTTCCTGTAGCGGCGCGACCGAAGCCGCGGCGTCTGCGGCACCGGCGACGGTGCCGCCCTGCGCCAGAACCCAGGCATTGTACTGCGCCATCGGCAGTGCTTCGATCGCGATCGGCATATAGCCGTGACGCGCGCCGCACAGTTCCGAACACTGGCCGTAATAGACGCCCGGCTCTTCGATCAGCAGCAGCTTCTCGTTGAGACGACCGGGAACGGCGTCGAGCTTGAACCACAGGCTCGGCACCGCGAAGGAGTGGATCACGTCGGCGGCAGTGGTCTGCAGCCGGATCGGCACGCCGGCGGGGACGACCATGCGGTTGTCGACTGCCAGCTGGTGCGGTTCACCGCTCGCCTCGGCCTCTTCCTCGGTCAGCATGTTCGAAACGACTTCGAAATCGCCATTGTCGGGATAGGCATAGCCCCAGTACCACTGGTAGCCGATCGCCTTGATGGTGATCGCATCCTTGGGGGGCGTCTTGTACTGCGCGCTCAGCAGGCCGATCGACGGCACGGCGATGCCGAGCAGGATCAGCGCCGGAACGACGGTCCAGATCACTTCGATCAGCGTGTTGTGGCTGGTCTTCGAAGGCACCGGATTGGCGCGCTTGTTGAAGCGCACGATGACATAGAGGAACAGCAGCAGGACGAAGATGCTGATGATCGCCATGATCCATACCAGGGCAATATGCAGTCCGTTGGCCTGCTTGCCGATCGGCGAGAACTGCGACTGCACGTCGATCGCGCCCGCGACCGGCATGCCTTTGCCTTCGGTCGGCTTCATCGGCGTATAGGCGCTTGCACCGGCAGCCACATCTTCGCTCGAGGCGTCGGCGGCAACCGCCGGGTCGAGCGTTTCAAGCTGTTCGGTCGCCGCGGATTCGGCAGCGTCCTGCGCCGCCGCGCCATGCGCGCCGAAAGCCAGCATCGCCGCCATCGCCAGGCTGGCGACAATCCGGTGGAACCCGTGGAGGGAGCCGAAGTTCTTCATCGTCGTGGCACTCTTTCGTGTCGTGTCTCGTTCGGGGCCTGTGGCTGGGACAAATCCCGCGCTGCGTGGCGGGACGCGCCCCATGCAAGGGCCCGATTGCGCCCGCCCTATAGGCAGGGTTTGCGTATGCCTCAAGCGGCTGGCCGATAAAAATGTGCAAGCGCCTTTGCCTCTTGCGCAATCGCGCGCGAGACGCTTTGGACCACAGCATCATGACCGATGAAGAAATCCTCCACGAGTTCCGGGCCAGCGAAGCGCTGCTCGAGGGCCATTTCAAGCTGTCCAGCGGGCGCCACAGCGGACACTACCTGCAATGCGCGCGCGTGCTGATGAACCCCGACCGTGCCGGACGGCTGGCCTTCGCGCTCGCCCAGAAGATCCCGCGCGATATTCGCAGCCGGATCGATGTAGTGGTCAGCCCCGCGATGGGCGGGATCATCATCGGTCAGGAAATGGGCCGCGCGCTGGGCAAGGACGCGATGTTCCTCGAACGGCCCGAGGGCGAGTTCCACTTGCGCCGCGGCTTCCGGCTCGAGCCCGGCACCAAGGTGCTGATGGTCGAGGACGTGGTCACTACCGGGCTCTCCAGCCGCGAGGCGATCGCGGCGGTTGCGCGTGAGGGCGGCGAAGTGATCGCCGAGGTCGCTCTGGTCGATCGCAGCAATGGCGCCGCCGATCTCGGCGTACCCTTCTTCCCGCTCGTCGATATCAATTTCCCGACCTATGCCGAAGGGGAAGTGCCTGCCGAACTGGCAGCGATCGGGGTGACCAAGCCGGGCAGCCGCGCAGCGTGAGTGCTCCCTTGCGTCTCGGGGTCAATATCGACCACGTCGCCACCATCCGCAATGCGCGCGGCGGCGATCATCCGGACCCGGTGCGCGCGGCGGAAATCGTCGCGGCGGTGGGCGGCGACGGGATCACCGCGCATCTGCGCGAGGACCGGCGGCATATCCGCGACGACGATCTCGAGCGGATACAGAAGGCGACCGACCTGCCGCTCAACCTCGAGATGGCGGGTACCGAGGAAATGCTGGCTATCGCACTGGCGCACAAGCCGCATGCCGCCTGCATCGTCCCCGAAAAACGCGAAGAGCGCACCACCGAAGGCGGGCTCGATGCTGCCGGGCTGCACAACCAGCTCGCCCCGATCGTGGGGAAGCTCGCGGACAACGGCATTCGCGTCTCGCTGTTCATCGAGGCGAACGAGCGGCAACTCGAAGCAGCGCAGCGCTTGCGCGCACCCGTGGTCGAATTTCACACCGGCGAATATGCCCATGCCGGCCTCGACGGCGATGCCGAACGCGAAGCGCGCGAGCTTGAGCGGATTGCGGCGATGTCCAGGCTGGCGCGCGAGATGGGCATCGAGCCGCATGCCGGGCACGGCCTGACCTATGAGAACGTAAAGCCCGTTGCCGCCATCCGCGAACTCGCCGAACTCAACATCGGGCATTATCTGGTGGGCGAAGCGGTTTTCGTCGGGCTGGAGACCGCCGTGCGCCGGATGCGCGACCTGATGGACGAGGCGCGCTAGGTGTCGCCCGACAATGCCTTGAATATCTGGCGGTCGATCCGGACCACCTTCGTCCTCTTCCTGGTCGTGGTGCCCCTCGTCATCCTCGCGAATCTGCACGGCGATGATAGCGCGGGACCCAGCTGGGACGAACTGGCGCTGCCGGCAGTGGGTTTGGTCCTGGTTGCGGGCCTTTTCGCTGAAATCGGCCGGCGCCTGATCAACCACTTCGCCGGCACACCGATCTGTACCTGGACACCCCGAGCATGATCATCGGCCTTGGCTCCGACCTGTGCAATATCGAGCGGATCCAGAATTCGCTCGACCGGTTTGGCGAACGCTTCGAGCAGCGCGTCTTCACCGAGATCGAGCGGGCCAAGGCCCGCCGCCGCCCCTTCACCATCGCGGGCACTTACGCCAAGCGCTTCGCCGCCAAGGAGGCGTTCTCCAAGGCGGTCGGTACAGGGTTTCGCCGCGGCGTGTTCATGAAGGATATCGGGGTGGTCAATGCGCAGTCGGGCGCCCCCACGCTGGCGCTGACCGGGGGCGCGGCGATCGTGCTTGCGGAAATGGTGCCGCACGGCCATGAGACGCGCATTCATCTCACCCTCACCGACGACCATCCATGGGCACAGGCCTACGTCATCATCGAGGCCCTACCCAAGTGACCACCGGTGCTACGGCAGTGAACAAGACATCCGACAAGAAATCCGACGACAAGGTCGACTGGATCGCGGAAATTCGCGGGCTTGCGCTGATGCTGCTGGCGGTGTTCGCCTTTCACAGCTTCATCGCAAAGCCGTTCTATATCCCGTCGGAATCGATGATGCCCAATCTGCTGGTGGGTGACCGGCTGGTGGTGAGCAAATATCCCTATGGCTGGAACTGGAGCTCGATCAGCTTCCACCTCGCCCCGCGCGGTGACTGGCGAATTGCCGGATCGACGCCCGAATATGGCGACATCGTTATCCCGGTGCATCCCGAACGCGACGAGGATTACATCAAGCGCGTGGTCGCGCTGCCGGGTGACAGGATCGCGGTGCAGAACGGCCGCATCATTCTCAATGGCGCGCCGGTCGAACAGAAGGTCGAGCCTGCGATCGCGCTGCCGCTCGATGCCAATTCGCGCTGCGATGGCTTCGGCTTCGACGATTTCCGCGCGGAAAACGCCGCGGGCACGCCCGTCTGCCGGGTACCGGTGATGCGCGAAACGCTGCCCAATGGCGCAACCTATCTGGTGATCGACCACCAGACCCAGGAACTCGACAATTTCGCCGAAATCTCGGTGCCGGACGATCACGTTTTCGTGATGGGTGACAATCGCGACCATTCTGCCGATAGCCGCGAGCTCAACCATCCGCGCGGCCTGCTTGGCCCGATCCCGCTCGAAAACATCGGCGGGCGCGCCGAATTCATCACCTTCTCGCTCGACGGCACCACCTCGCTCAATCCGGTAAGCTGGTGGACAAGCCTGCGCGAAGGCCGCGCCTGGTCGACCCTGCGTCCCGCCATTGCGGAACGAAAAGCCGCTTCCGAGCGCTAGGGTCCTGAAACGAAGGGGCGCGCATGGCCGACGAGACGCAGGACATTCACGACCAGGACCTCGGCACCAGCCCTTCGCGGATCAACGATCCTCGTATCCGCCACGAGGTCGCCCGTGCCATCGTATGGGTCGGCGTGGTCGGCGCAGTGGCGCTGGCGATCTGGATCGCCCGCCCTTTGCTGGTGATCTTCGGCGCCATGGTCTTCGCCTCGATGATCGATGGCGGCGCACGCCTGCTTGGCCGGGCGCTCAACATCGCGCGGGTCTGGCGCGTCTCGATCGTTCTGTTCGTTACCGCCGCCTTCCTGCTGTGGCTGGCCTATTTCGCCGGCTCGACGATCTCGCAGGAAGCGGCGCAGTTTCCCGCGATCATCGAACGGCAGATTACCGAGCTCATCGACTGGGCGGGCCGGCAGGGCTTCCAGGTCGACCAATCACAGCTGCAGAACTATCTCGGCAACATCGGCAGCGGCATCAGCACCGTCACCAAGGCGCTGGGCGGCATTCTCGGCGGCGCGGCGACCATCGTCCTGATCCTCGTGATCGGCGTCTATGTCGCGATCGATCCGCAGCTCTACGAACGCGGGGTCGCCTGGATGCTCCCACGCGAGCAGCGCGACCGCTTCTATGTCACCGCAGCGCGGATGGGCCAGACCATGCGCCGCCTGATGGCCGGGCGCCTGCTCGGCATGGTGGTGGAAGCCGTGTTCACCTATGTGATGCTCGCCTGGGTCGCCCCGCTGGTGGGGATCGGCGCGGTGCCGATGGCGGCGCTGCTCGCGATCCTGACCGGCCTGCTGGCCTTCGTCCCTAATCTGGGCGCACTGATCTCGGGCGCGCTGATGGTGCTGGTCGGCTTCTCGGGCGGTGCGGAAATGGGCATCTACACCATCGCGGTCTATTTCTTCGTCCAAAATTTCGACGGCTATGTCGTCATCCCGATGATCGCCAAGAAGACGGTCGATCTGGCGCCGGCGCTGGTGCTCGCGTTCCAGTTGATCATGGGCATATTGTTCGGGATACTCGGCCTTTTTCTGGCCGATCCGCTATTGGCGATGATCAAGGTTGCGCTCGAACGCCGGGCCGAACAGGCGAACGAGAATCAAACCAGAGAGGGTGCGAAAGATGGCGCGTAAGTTCCTGTACTTCATTGCGGTCTGCATCGTGCTGGTCATCATCGGCGGGATCGCGCTGACGATCTGGTCGCGCGAAGCGACCGAGATCGCCTTCGTTCCGCGTGGCGACTTCGTCGAGCAGGCGCCGCTCGACGCCAATGCCTACCAGGACCCGGAGATGTGGTATTCGCGCCCCGGCCTCGGCACCAGCGATCCGGCGCGCTATCAGCCGGCGGTCGCCGACGCCCAGCCCGACCCGGCCGGGCGCGAACCCTCGCCCGACGCACCCGCTGCCGAACAGAGCCTCGACAGCGGCGACCCGCTTGCGACCACTACCTCGACCACGGGCGAAGCGGCAGACCCGCAGGCGCTGCCCGAGTTCGCGGTCTTCTTCGTTCCGCCGACCAGCTATATTCAGGCCGGCGGCGACTGGAACGCGACGCTGGCAGATGCGACCACCAACAATCGCGCGCGCGTCTTCCTCAAGGGACTTGCCAGCCCGTTCAACCGCGCGGACGAATTATGGGCGCCTAAATACCGTCAGGCTGCGGCAGGGGCCTTCCTGACGAACCGGCCCGAAGCGCAGCAGGCAATCGATGCCGCCTATGCCGATGTCGCGCAGGCGTTCGACTATTTCCTCGACAGCGTGGACGAAGACAAGCCGATCGTGCTCGCCGGGCATAGCCAGGGCGCCGCGCATATCCTGCGCCTGCTGCAGGACAGGGTTGCAGGAACGCCGCTCGAACCGCGGATTGCCGCAGTTTACGCGCCCGGCTGGCCGGTATCGGTCGAGCATGATCTGCCTTCGCTGCCCTTCCCTGCCTGCGCCTCGGCGGACCAGGCGCAATGCCTGCTCGCTTGGTCGGCCTTCTCCGACGATGGCGATGCCGACATGATCATGCGCCGCTACGAGGCCACCGTAGGCTATGACGGCGAGCCGCGCGGAACGGGTCCGATATTGTGCGTCAATCCGCTGACCGGCAGCGCAAATGGCGACGCCCCCGCCAGCGCCAATCTGGGCACGCTGGTCCCCGACGAAACCCTCTCGAAAGGCGAACTGGTCGCGGGCGCAATCCCGGCGCGCTGTGGCGCGAATGGCCTGCTCTATATCGGAGATCCGCCCGAGCTGGGCGAAGGTGTGCTGCCGGGCGGCAATTACCACGTTTACGATATCCCGCTGTTCTGGAAGAACTTGCAGGAAGACGTCATTGCACGGGTGAAAGCATGGACGGCAGCGCGGGCCTCGTAACCGACAACGCGCTGACCTACGGCGATGTTCTGGCGGAAGGCGGCGCATTGCTCGGGCTCGATCTGGGCACCAAGACCATCGGCGTCGCCACCTGCGATGCCGGCTGGCGTTATGCCACCGCGGGCAAGACGATCACGCGCAGCAAGTTCACCAAGGATTGCGGCGCGCTGCGCACGATCGTCACCGAGCGGAAGATCGCCGGCGTGGTGATCGGCCTGCCGCGCAATATGGACGGGACCGAGGGCCCGCGCGCACAGGCCAGCCGCGCTTATGCGCGCAACCTTGCGCAGACGCTACACTTGCCCGTGCTGCTGTGGGACGAGCGCTGGTCGACTTCGAGCGCCGAGGCCGCAATGATCGGGCAGGACATGAGCCGCGCCAAACGCGCCACCAAGATCGACAGCCATGCCGCCGCGATCATCCTGCAGGGCGCGATAGACGCGCTGGCCGGCGGCGGGCTATAGTGCCAGCCGCGATGCGGCTGATCGACGCCCTCAGGCACCTCGTGACCGGCGAAGGTGCGGATCCCGACACCGGGTTGGGCCACCGCGAACGCGCACTGTCGCGGGCGTTGGCGATCATCGCTGCGATCTTTCTGATCCTCGGCTTCGCGCTGTTCGCGATGCTCTATGGCTAAAGCCGGGCACGGCGCGCCTGCGCCTCGCGTGCCAGCATGACATTCCCCGCCAGTTCGGCCTCGCGCCACAGGGCGTCGCGCTCCGCCGCGCTGCTGGCGAGGCCCGCTCGCGCTTCGAAACAGGCCAGCCGCATCCGTCCGCTGGGATGGTGTCGTCCGAAGTCTTCGGCCAAATCGAGGGCGTCGGCATCGCCCAGCGCAACCGCGCAGCGCAGGAAGGTCTCGCTGGCCGACGGGTTCAGCACCGCGCTCACTTCCGACCTCTCGAGATCGAAGCCATATTGGTCGAACCAGTCCTGCCCCGCCCCAACGTGCATGATATTGAGCGAAACGGAGGTCGCCTCGGGCGGGAGCTGCGCATGCACATCGACATGCGCGCGGTAGTGCATCAGCCGCCCCTCGTGCAGCGCGCTGCGTTCGATAAAGCGCAAAGCCACGCGTTCGCCCGTAAATCCGGCGATCGAGGGATAGTCGATTTCGTAATAGTCGCTGCGATAGCCGGGCCCGAAATAACCCGCGGTGAGGAAATCGAAATTGTGGTCGTGCGGCACGCCATAGACAAAGGTGCCCGCGCCGCTGCTGCGGAAACAGCTTTCATCCTCGTTCGGCCAGATATTGGCGCGGAGGAAACAGCCGCCGACCAGTGGGGAAAGCACGATGACCTGCGGGCCATAGGCGCTGTCCTCGAATGTATCGCGATGCCGTTCGCGCAGATGGTCGATCAGCAGGTCGCCGAGAAAATTGCGGTTGTTGGCCAGCCGCGCGAGCGCTGTTGCGGCTTGCATGGTGCTGCTGTCGTCCTGCGGATCGAACCCGTCGGCAATCGCTTCCACGGTTTCAGCGAGGCTCGCCGACCGGGTTTCGTGGTTCGCGATTATGCGGGGCATGGCACGGGCTCCCATCGAGCGAGCTGTGGATAGGCTTCCACCAGTCGCGCGCGCAATGCGCCAGCCTCGGGCGCCAGATCATAGGTCGGATCGGTTGCAATCCTGTCGAGCGCGGCAAATCCCGCCGCGCTGTCGAGCGCCAGGCACTCGCGCAGCGCTTGCCAACGCAAATGATCGCTGCCCGAACGGGTCAACGCTGCAAGGACGGGCGCGGCATCCTTGCGGCGCATCCGGCCGAGCAAGGCCATCATCATCTCGTCGCGGCTTTCATGCCGGTCTCCGCTCGCCCGATGCACCAGCCTGCCCGTGGCGAGGTCGTACTGGCGGGTCGGCCGGGGCCGTGGGGCGATCCGGGTGAGGCGCAGAGTGAGAAGACGTCCGTGAACCCGGCGGACCATCCGCGATTTGGCTGCGCCGGCAAAGCTGAGCCGGTCGCCTGCCCCGATGGTGCGGCAGCTTCTGTCGATGACTGCATGATCGCGACGCTCGCCGCGGATTTCGAGCAGCGCGATATCGGCCGTGCCCGCCAGCACGATTTCGTCCCATTCGCTATCGGGGAACGTCGCCACCGTGCTGGCATCCTGCACCGCTTGATCATCGTGGAGCGCCAGACCCATTGCGGCGCGCCCCTTTGCCGCCAGCTGCAGAAAGTGGAACCCCGGGCGCGACTGGTGGCGAAATGCCAACTGCGCCAGCGGACACGCGCGGTGCACTTCCACCAGCCTCCCGACGAGCGGCGCAATGACGCGCATCGCCGCGCCGCCATTGGCAAAGAGGCCCTTGAGCGCCGGACAGTCATCCAGCCTTGCCCCCGAACCGTAGGCCTCGAGATCCCGAAGGACTGGCGCCAGGCCCGCGTCCTTGCGGCACTCCGCAACAATTTGGACAACCGCCTCGCTCATGGCGCGCTGCGCGGCAGTGTCGCCACGCAGCGCGCCGATTTGCGGATCGATATGCATCTCGCCGTCAACCGGTCAGAGCAGCATTTCGACCAACATGTGGTCGTAAACATAGACCATGATCGCCACGACCGTATCGTCCGTTCCGGCGGACGAAAAGCTGCCAAACAGCCCGGTCGTCGCATCCAGATCGGGCAGACTGCCCAGATCGATCTCGGGAAATTTCATGTGGTTCTCCTAAATTCGGGCGAACCCCGACCCCGTGTCCCCGTCCGCCACTGGCGAGACTGGCGAAGCGCGCGGCCCGCTTGAAATTAAAACATTGTAAGCGCGTGAACTGCGCGGCTATCGCGGCAGGCGATGAGCGAGCAGCCGCGAAAATTCGATCCGTCCAAGGCGACGTCCTTCTTCACCGGACGCGGCCATCCGGGCTGGCTGGGGCTGAAATATTCGGACCATGGCGACGACTGGGTCGAGCTCGAACTGCCGTGGCGCGAAGACCTGCTGGGTGAAGAAGGCCAGCGCGTGCTCGCCTCGGGACCGATCCTCAGCCTGATGGACATGGCCAGCGGCATGGCGATCTGGCGCGCGATGGACGAATTTTCCGCCATCGCCACGCTCGACCTGCGCGTCGATTACGTGCGCCCCGCGCGCGAGGGGGCGAGCGTATTCGGGCGGTCGCAATGCTATCGCCTCACGCGCAGCGCGGCGTTCGTCCGCGGCCTCGCGCATGATGGCGATGCCGGTGATCCGGTGGCGCATATCCAGGCGGTCTTCATGAAGATCGCGTCGACGGCGAGGCTGTGAACATGGCGGATATCCCCGAAATCGAGGCGTTGACGCCCTACGCCCGTTCGCTGGGCATTACGCTCGATAGCTGGGAGGACGGGACGCCAATTCTGTCGGTGCCGTTCGACGAAATAGTCGAGGGGCGCCCCGATCATTACCATGGCGGTGCGACCGGCGGCCTGCTCGAAACCGCGGGCTACGCCGTCTTGCGTGCCGAGCTGGCACGGCAGGACCGTGCCGCCATGCTCAAGCCGATCAACATCACCGTGCAATATCTCGCGGCAGGCAAGAGCCGCACCAGCTATGCAATGGGGCGGATCACCAAGCTCGGGCGGCGCAGCGCGAACATCACCGTCGAAGCGTGGCAGGACGAGCGCAGCCGCCCGATCGCGACTGCCGTGATGAATGTCCTGATGGCCGAACCGACCGGCTAGTTACCCGCGTCCTCGGTCTCACGCAGCCGTTCGTCACGGCGGTTGCGGATCGCCTCGAAGCGGCGCTCGTCCGCGCGGCGACGGGCTTCCTCGATCGCTTGTTCGTCCACGGCGAGGCCATCCTCACCGATAGTAATGTCGACCGGGATGCCGTCGATCTCGGTCGAGAACACCGCCTCGCCATCGCGGATGCGCAGGCGCGAATTGCCATCGCCCAGCGGAATGTCATCGAGGCCGGGGACGTCGAGCGGCTCGATCGGCGTGCCGGGATCGTTTTGTTCGCGCGGCGCGGGCTGGCTCGGCGCGGCCTTCACATTCATCGCCCCGTTCATGAAATCGCGCCAGATCTTCGCGGGCAGCCCCCCGCCGCTGATCCCGCCTGCGAGCGGCGAATTGTCGTCATTGCCGATCCATACGCCGACCACCAGATCACCCGCATAGCCGACGAACAGCGCATCGCGATTGTCCTGGCTGGTCCCGGTCTTGCCGAAGTTCGGCCCGCGCAGCATCGCCGCGCGCCCGGTGCCGTCGTTAATGGCGGCGCGCAGCATGCCCTGGATATCGTCATGCGTCCGGCCGGATAGCGAACCGGGCCCGTCCCACAGCGTCTCCCACCAGCCCTTTTCCTTGCGCGCAAAGGCATGCGGCTCGACCGGGAAGGCATTGGCGGCAATCCCCGCATAGGCGGCGGTCAGTTCGATCAGCGTCATGCTGGTGGACCCCAATGCGATGCTCGGATCGCCTTCGACGAAAGAGGCGCGGATGCCGAAATCGCGCGCAGTCTGGATTACCTTCTCCGAGCCCACTTCGTTGAACAGCCGCAGCGTCGCGACATTGCTCGACCGGGCAAGCGCATCACGCAGCGTGATCGTCTCCGAATACCGTTCATTGGCATTGCGCGGACGGTAGCTGCCCTCGGTAATCTCGGTATTCGCGATCTCGTCGTCGGGCGACCAGCCATCGCGCAGCGCCGCCAGATAGACGAAGGTCTTGATCGTCGACCCCGGCTGGCGCTTGGCCTGCGTCGCGCGGTTGAAAGGCGATTTCGCATAGTCCTTGCCGCCGATCATCGCCACGACCTCGCCATTGCGGCGCATGGCGACAAGCGCGACCTGCGCCCCGCCCAGCGGCGCGCGCTGCGTCACCTGCCGCGCGATATTCTGCAGGCGGCTGTCGAGCGTGGTGGTCAGCGTCTGGCGTTCATAGCCCTGCTCGGTCAGTTCGCGCGCGCCGGGCAGCGCCCAGTCGGCGAAATAAGTCCCCGTGGGCAGATCGTTGCGCGTGCGAACATCGAGCGCGGGCGGCTTCATCGCGCGCGCTTCGGCCTCGGTGATATAGCCCGCATCGACCATCGATTGCACCACGATCCGCATGCGCCGCTCCGCACGGTCGTAGTGCCGCGTCGGGGCATAGGCGCTCGGCGCCTGCAACAGCCCTGCGAGCATCGCCGCCTGGTTGGGTTTCAGGTTCTCCGGCTTGCGATAGAAATAGTGCAGGCTCGCCGCGCGCAGCCCGTAAACATTGTCACCGAAATAGGCGTTGGAAAGATAGCGGCTGAGGATCTCGTCCTTGGTCAGCCAGCTTTCCAGCCAGAACGCGATCAGCGCCTCGCGCGCCTTGCGCGTCAGCGTCCGTTCGGGGGTGAGGAAGGTGAACTTGGCCAGCTGCTGGGTGATCGTGCTGCCCCCGCCGGTCCCGGTGAAGGCCGCCCGGGCAATCCCGCGCGGGTCGATTCCCCAATGCGAATAGAACCGGCGATCCTCGGTGGCGAGGAACGCCTCGACCACATGCGGGGGGAGGTCCGCCACCGCGACCGGTTCGTCGGTTATCGCGCCATTGCGCGCGATCGGCGTGCCATCGGCGGCAAGCAGCGTGATCTGCGGGGCAGCTATCGGTTCGAGCGATTTCGACAGCGGCGCGGTTATCGCCAGCCATGCGACCAGTACAATGAACAGGCCGATTATCGCCGCGAGTATGCGCCCCAGCCACCAGCGCTTGCGGCGGTCGCGCCAGTAATCGCGGCTCCACCAGCGCAGGCGCTTTTTCTCTTCCGCTTCGAGCGCACTGTCGAGCCGGTCGAGCCGGCTGTCCCAATCGTCGTAATCGAGCGCATCGTGGGTGGCGTAATAGCCGCTATGCGACGGAAGTTCCGCCTGCGGCTGCGGCCTGCGCCGGAAGAGGTTGAATAGGCCCATCGACTACTGTGTTAAACGAACAACACAGTCATGGATAGGGGCTCTCGCCTTAACTCTTGCCAACCACGCTCTCGGGGAGGTCGTCGCCAAACACGCGCTGGTAGTATTCGGCCACCAGCATGCGCTCTTCCTCATCGCATTTGTTGAGGAAGGAGAGGCGGAAGGAGAAGCCGACATCCTTGAAGATGGCGTAGTTCTGCGCCCAGGTGATGACCGTCCGCGGGCTCATCACCGTGGAGATATCGCCATTGATGAAGCCCTGCCGCGACAGATCGGCGACCTTGATCATGTCGGCAAGGATCTTGGGATCGATATCGGGGTTCTTCGCCTCGACGATTCTCTGCTCGGTTTCGGCGGGCAGGTAGTTGAGGCCGACGACGATGTTCCAGCGGTCCATCTGACCCTGGTTGATCTGCTGCGTGCCGTGATAGAGACCCGAGGTATCGCCCAGCCCGACCGTGTTGGCGGTGGCGAACAGGCGGAAGCCCGGATCGGGGCGGATGACGCGGTTCTGGTCGAGCAGCGTCAGCTTGCCCTGCTGTTCGAGCACGCGCTGGATCACGAACATCACGTCGGGCCGGCCCGCGTCATATTCGTCGAACACCAGCGCCACGGGATGCTGCAGCGCCCACGGCAGCAGGCCTTCGCGGAACTCGGTGACCTGCAATCCGTCGCGCAGCACGATCGCGTCGCGCCCGACAAGGTCGATCCGGCTGATATGCGCATCGAGGTTGATGCGGATACACGGCCAGTTGAGGCGCGCGGCGACCTGTTCGATATGCGTCGATTTGCCCGTGCCGTGATAGCCCTGCACCATCACGCGGCGGTCGTGCGCAAAGCCTGCGAGAATCGCCAGCGTCGTGTCCGGGTCGAACACGTAGGATTCATCGAGATCGGGCGTGCGCTCATCCGGCTCGGAGAAGGCGGGCACCTGCCAGTCGATATCGATCCCGAAGGTTTCGCGCACGTCGACAGTTGTGTCGGGCGCGGGGAGGACGGTCTTGGCGGAAGCGTCGAAGCTCTTGTCGGTCATATCGTTCATCGCGTGTGGCGGGGTAGCGGGATGGATAGGTAGCTGCAAGCAACGAAATTGCACCCCGGCCCAAGCACCACTCGACTCCCCTTGCAAGCGGTCGCATAGTCGCGCCGATGCCGCCGATCCCCTTGTCCGAACGCCTGCGCCTCAAGCTCGTCGAGCAGGTGCGCGGCGTGTTCAACGACGTGGAGAGCGGGCAGCAACCGGTCCCGCCTTCGGACGAGGCACTGTTCGCCAGGGACACGCCGATCCGGATGGTCCATGCCGATATCGTGGCGATGATGGTCGGCGGGGTCCGCAGTCTGCTGCTGCAGATGCTGCATCCGCATGCGCTGCAGGGCGTGCTCGACCATTCGAACTTCCGCAGCGACATGCACGGACGGCTGCGGCGGACCGCGCGGTTCATCGCGGTGACAACCTTCGGCCACCGGGACGATGCGCAGGCGGCTATCGACCGCGTCAACCGCATCCACGCCGCCGTCGGCGGGACATTGCCCGATGGATCGCCCTATGCGGCCAGCGACCCGCGCGTGCTGGCGTGGGTGCATGTCGCCGAAGCGACCAGTTTCCTTGCCGCCTATCTGCGCCATGTTCGGCCTGACATGCCGGGCGCCGAACAGGACGAATACTATCGCCAGTTCGCGGTTATCGCACTGGCGCTGGGTGCCGACCCGGTGCCGACGAACCGCGCCGAAGCCGAAGCGATCTTTCGCGAATTGCGCAGCGACCTGGCCGCATCGCCCGCCGCCCGCGAGGTCGCCGATCTCGTGCTCAGCCAGCGCCCCAAGGGCGCCCCGCCCGCAGTCCAGACGCTGCTCGGCGCCGAAGCGGTGGCGCTGCTGCCACCCTTTGCGCGCTCGATGCTCGGTCTCGAACGCCCCGGGCTGGCGGCGATCCCCGCGCGCGCGGCGACCTGGGGCATGGGCAAGACGCTGCGCTGGGCGTTCCGCCAGACCTAGGCGATCGGCGCGGGCAATTCGAAGATATCGGCATAGGCGAGCGCCAGATCGCGGTCCCCTTCGATCACCAGCCCGGCATCGCGCTCCAGCTCGTCGGCTCCAACCCCGCCATAGAGCAGTCCCGCCAGCACCGGGGCCCCGGGCGCCCGGAACACCGCCTCGGCAGTGGCCGGATAGGCGCGTTTGATTGGCAGTTGGCCATCCCCCAGTCGCGCGACGAAGGTTTCTCCCCCGATGTCGAATCCGATGGTCGCGCGCATGCCCTTCGCCTTGGCCGGATCGAACATGGTGCGCATCGATAGCATCAGCGACACTGGCGAGAGCGGCAGCGTGGGATCATGCCGCGACGACATGGCCGCCCAGCGCCCCAGCTCCTGCACCAGCGGTTCGGCGCGATAGCCCCATTCGGTCAGTTCATAGACCTGTGCCGACACCGGCGACGGCAGCTTGCGCCGGTTCAACACGCCTGCTTCCTCCAGCCCTGCCAACCGTTCGGTCAGGACCTTCGCGGAAATGCCCGGCAGGTTGGCGCGCAGGTCGGAAAACCGCCGGGCCCCGAACATGAGTTCCCTGACAACGAGCAGCGCCCAGCGTTCACCCACCAGCTCCATCGCAAACGCCGTTCCGCAAGCGTCGTTGTACCATTTTCCGTGACCCATAGTTTCTTTTTGTAACTTCATAGTCGCTTTTAGTAACTCATCGACGCATCACACTCAAGGTTCGATTCGGTTGAACACAAGGGAGAGCTCCATGAGCAAGATGATATTCGTAAACCTGCCGGTCACCGATTTGGCACGATCGACGGCATTTTACGAGGCAGTCGGGTTCACCAAGAACCCCAAGTTCAGCAACGAGCGGGGCTCGGCCATGGTGTGGTCGGACACGATCCACCTGATGCTGCTCACGCATGATTTCTGGAAAACCTTCACCGACAAGCAGATTGCCGATGCATCGAAAGTGGCGCAGGTTCTGCTGTGCCTGAGCCGCGAGAGCAAGGCCGATGTCGATAGCATGGTCGCGCAGGCGGAAGCCGCGGGCGGCGCGCTCGATCCCACGCCCGTGCAGGACATGGGTTTCATGTACGGCCGCAGCTTCGAGGATCCCGACGGCCATATCTGGGAAACCATGTGGATGGACCCGCAGGCCGCCGCCGAAGGTCCGCCCGCTGAAGTCATGGCTTGAAGCAAAGCTGGAGGAGAAAGCAGATGTCTATCGACGGGTTTGTCATGGCGGTACCGACCGCCAACGCCGACATCACGATCACCGCTTTCCAAGCGGTACCCGATTTCGCCCGAGGTAACGTCCGCGACCTGGTGGTCCGCTGGATGCTCGAGGAAATGGGCCGGCCTTACCGCACGCACCTGCTCGACGGAACTGAACCGCGCGGCGCCGAATATCTCGCATGGCAGCCCTTCGACCAGGTCCCCGCCCTGCGCGATGGCGATGTCGAATTGTTCGAAAGCGGAGCGATCCTGCTCTATCTCGGCGAACAGGACGAGCACCTGCTGCCGCGCGATCCCGTCGCCCGCGCAAAGGTTGTCAGCTGGCTGTTTGCCGCGCTCAACTCGGTCGAACTGCCGGTGCGTCCGATATCCACCCTGCCGCTGTTCCATGGCGACAAAGCGTGGACCGCCGACGCCGTAGCCGCGCTGACCCCGCTGGCGGAAGGGCGTCTCCAGCGCGTGGTCGACGCGCTCGGCGACAAGGAGTGGATCGCGGGCGATTTCTCGATCGCCGACATCATGCTGATCTTCACTGCTGAGGACAATCGGTGGCGAGCTCGCGAAGCGACATGACAGCCTCGATGCCTATATCGAACGCGGCTGCGCGCGCCCCGCTTTCGAGCGCGCGCTACAAGCGCAACTCGACGATCTGGATACAGAGACGCTTACCCACGAAGGAGCTTGAGACCATGTACGTACAGGGATCTCTCTCGCCGTTCCCGAGGACAAGATGACGCATACACCGACATGGCCGCCCACTGACGCCATGGCCTGGTTTAAAGCTGCAGGAGCGAGCAGATGTATATCGACGGATTTGTGATGGCGGTCCCCACCGCCAACAAGGACAAGTTTACCACGCATGCCGAATCGGCCGACAGCGTCTTCATCGATCTCGGCGCGACGCGCGTGATCGAATGCTGGGGCGACGACGTGCCTGACGGCGAAACCACCGACTTCCGCAAGGCGGTGAAGGCCAAGGATGACGAGGCCGTGGTGTTCTCCTGGATCGAATGGCCGGACAAGAAGACCCGCGATGCCGCCATGGCGAAGATGATGTCAGAGGACTTCTCCGACGAGCGGATGGATCAGGAGAAGAACCCCATGCCGTTCGACGGCAAGCGGCTGATTTTTGGCGGGTTCGCCCCCGTCGCCGAACTCAAGGGAGCATGACCATGGCCAACGCCCAGGGCGATTTCGTGTGGTACGAACTGATGACCACTGACGCGGATGCCGCGCAGGCCTTCTACGAACCGCTGCTCGGCTGGAGCTTCTCCGATAGCGGCACGCAGGACGTCGATTACCGGATCGGCAGCATGGCGGGCACCGAAGTGGTCGGCATGATGCAATTGACCGAGGAGATGCAGCAGGGCGGCGCGCGCCCGGCGTGGATCGGCTATATCGCAGTCGACGATATCGGCGCCTCGATTGCCGCGCTGAAGGACAGGGGCGGCCAGCTGTTCATGGGACCCAATCACCTCGACGGTGTGGGCCATATGGCGATAGTCGCTGATCCGCAGGGTGCCCCCTTCTACCTGATGCAGCCCGAAGGCGAAGGCAGCGAATCCTTCGCCAAGCACGAACCGCGCGACGGGCATTGCGCCTGGAACGAACTGGTCACCGAAGACCCGGACGCAGCGGGCGCGTTCTATTCCGCGCTGTTCGGCTGGCAGAAGGGTGAGGCGATGGATATGGGTGAGCTGGGCATCTACCAGATGTACGTCCACGCCGATTACGGGCTCGGTGCGATGATGAAGCGGCCCGAACAGATGCCGGTTTCGCTGTGGTGCTATTATTTCCGCGTCCCGCAAATCGACGCGGCGAAGGCCCATATCGAGAAGAATGGCGGGCAAATCGTCAACGGGCCGATGGAAGTTCCGGGCGGTGAATTTGCGCTCCAGGTGGTCGATCCTCAGGGCGCGATGGTCTCGCTGATCGGCAAGTAAGCGGAGGAAGAGGGACCATGTCCGACTATACATTCTACACCAATCCGATGAGCCGTGGGCAGATCGTCCGCTGGGCGCTGCACGAGGCGGGTGCGGATTACGAACAGCAGATCGTCGAATACGGCCCGGCAGAGGGCAAGCCTGCGGCGTTCATCGCGGCCAACCCGATGGGCAAGGTTCCCACGCTGGTTCACCATCATGGCGATCACGATCATGTCGTGACCGAGGCCGCAGCGATTTGCCACTACCTTGCAGAAATGCACCCCGACACCGGTCTGCTGCCCGAAGCGCATGGGAAGGCGCGCTATTTCCGCTATATGTTCTTTGCCGCCGGCCCGGTTGAGCAAGCCATCATCGCCAATTCGATGGGCTGGTCGGTCGACGCCGAAAAGGAAGGCACGCTGGGCTTCGGCAGCTACGAGCGCATGGTCGACGCCCTCGAAATCATGCTGACCGGGCGCGATTACGTGTGCGGCGATCGTTTCACGATGGCGGACGTCTATGTCGGCAGCCAGGTCGACTGGGGCATTGCGTTTGGCACCCTGCCCCAGCGCGATGCCTTCACCGCCTATGCCGAACGGTTGCGCAGGCGCGAGGCGTATATTGCCGCCAAGACAATCGACAACGACCTGATCGCACAGCGGGAGGCTGCCAATGCCTGAAGCACGCAAAGCAAGCGTATTCCTGTGGTTCGATAGCGAGGCGGAGGACGCGGCGCGCTTTTACGCCGCAACGTTCCCCGACAGCCGGATCGACAATCTGGTGCGGCCCATAAACGACGTGCCCGGCACCAAGGCCGGCGAGGTCCAGATCGTCGAGATGACCCTGCTCGGCATACCGTACGCACTCCTCAATGCGGGGCCGCACACCGTCCCCAACGATGCCTACTCGCTGCAGGTCTATACCGAGGACCAAGCAGAGACCGACCGCTACTGGGATGCGATTGTCGGCAATGGCGGCGAGGAAATCATGTGCGGCTGGTGCAAGGACAGATGGGGCTATCGCTGGCAGATCACGCCCCGCGCCTTGATGGCGTCGCTGACCGATCCCGATCCCGCGGCATCGAAGCGCGCGCAAGAAGCGATGCTGACGATGAAGAAGATCGACATTGCCGCGATCGAAGCCGCCAAACGCGGAGACTGATATGGCACGCAAGATTACCGGTTCGCTATTCGTTTCCCTCGACGGGGTGATTCAGGCACCCGGCGGGCCAACCGAAGACCCCACCAACGGATTCGACGAAGGTGGTTGGCTGTTCAAGCTTCCGGACGACGGCGTGAACCAGACCTTGGGCGAGCTGTTCGGCGGCGCATATGATCTGCTGCTTGGTCGCCGGACCTACGATATCTTCGCTGCCTATTGGCCATATGTCGAAGGACCCGAGGCAGCGCTGGGCAAGGCGTTCTCCGATGCCAACAAACATGTGCTCACCGGTAGCAACGCCCCGCTGCCGTGGGAGAACAGCCACCGCCTGACGGATTGGGAGGAAGTGGCCAAGCTGAAGGAGAGCGAGGGCCCGGACCTGATCGTGCAAGGTTCGGGATCGATCTACCCCGGCCTGCTGGGCACCGGTTTGCTCGATCGATTGATCCTCATAACCTATCCGGTAATCCTGGGCCGCGGCAAACGCTGGTTCGGGGCGGAAACGCCGGCTCGCAAGCTCGCCATGACCGACCACTACGTCACCGACAAAGGGACGATCATTGCCAGCTATGCCCCGGGCCGCGATTTGCCGGCATACCCTGCCGACGCGCTCACACCGAGCACCAGCGACCGCGAAGCGGAACGGCAAGCGCGGATTGCCAATGGCACCTGGTAGGCTGGTCAGGCGATCGCGCGTGATTTGCGCAGCATCTGATAGGCTTCGACTACGCGGTTGAGACGCGTTTCGTGCTGGCGGTCGCCGCCGTTGCGGTCCGGGTGGTAACGGCGCACGAGTTCGGAATAGCGGCGACGCAGGCCGCGCCGGTCGACGTCGAGCCCCAGCCCCATGGTTTCCAGCGCCTCGGCTTCCTCGCGGCTGAAGCGGCCGTCCATGGCCATTTCGGCTTCACGGCGCACGCGGCTCTTGATCCCGCTGGCGCGTGCGGAGATCGCGTCGAGCGGATCGGTAAAATCGGCCCAGCGCGGCATGCCGTCCACCCCGGCGGTGGGGCGGAAGCTCGGGCTTTCGGTGCGCCAGCCCGCACCCGGCGCCTGCGCGGCGAAGATTTCCTCGGCGCTCATGCCCTCGAACCAGTCGTAGCCGGCATTGAATTCGCGCACATGGTCGAGACACAGCCAGCGCCATTCGGCGGGGCCGTCGAAACCGTGGCCCTGCCCGCTGGGCGCGCGAAATTCGCCCGGCTCGTCGCAGGTGGGATGGGCGCAGACCCGGCCCGAGCCTGCATGTTGTCCGTGAAACTTTGTCTGGCGCATTCGTTCTAGGATGGGGAGCGAAGTGCGCTAAGGAAACCCCCAAAGAGGAGATTCGAACCCGTGTCAGGACCCGTCCAGCAGGAAATGGAACGCCTTTTGAGCCAGGCATTCAGCCCGACCCGGCTCGAAGTGATCAATGACAGCGCCAAGCATGCCGGCCATTCGGGCGACGACGGCAGCGGCGAATCGCATTTCACCGTAGTGATCGAAGCCGCCGCCTTTGCCGACCAGAGCCGCCTCGAACGTCAGCGGATGGTGAACCGGGCGCTTGGCGACATTCCGGGCGAGCGTGTCCATGCGCTGGCCATCCAGGCTTCGGCCCCGACCAGCTAGGAGGTTCGCGAAGATGAGCCAGATCGACCAGGTCCTTGTCCCGACTACGCACGATCTCGGCCAGTTTACGGTCCGCCGCGTGCTGCCCGCACGGCAGCGCAGCATGGTCGGGCCGTTCATCTTCGTCGACCAGTTCGGCCCCGCACAGCTCGATCTTGGCGCGGGCATGGATGTCCGCCCGCACCCGCACATCAACCTTGCCACGGTGACCTGGCTGTTCGAAGGCGCGATCGACCACCGCGACAGCCTCGGTACGTTTTCGACCATCCGGCCCGGACAGGTCAATCTGATGACCGCCGGGCGCGGCATCGTCCATTCGGAACGCTCGCCCGATGCGGAACGCAGGGGCGGACCCAAGCTGTACGGTATGCAGACCTGGCTGGCGCTGCCCGACGGGCGCGAGGAAATCGATCCCGCCTTCGAAGCGATTACCAAACTGCCGGTGATCGAGGACGGGCGCGCAACGGCGATCGTCATCATGGGCGAACTGTGGGGCGAACGCGCGCCGACGACCACTCACGCAGCGACGATCTATGCCGAAATCGTGCTGGGCGCGGGCGGCGCGATCCCGCTCGAGGACGATGCCGACGAACGCGCGGTCATGCTGGTCGGCGGCGACGCGAGCGTCGATGGCCACGCGCTGAAGGAGTTCGAGCTCGCCGTGCTCCAGCCCGGACGCGACATGACGCTGGCGAGCAAGGGCGGTGCGCGAGTGATGCTGCTGGGCGGCGAGGCATTTGCAACCGAGCGCCATGCCTGGTGGAATTTCGTCAGTTCGAGCCGGGACCGGATCGAACAGGCCAAGGAAGACTGGCGCGAACAGCGCTTCGACAAGGTCCCGGGCGATGAGGAGGAACGGATCCCGCTTCCCGAAGGCGCGCCGAAGACCGTAACCTATCCTTGAGGGGGGAGAATGATGAGTTTCGAAGGCAAGACCGCCTGGATCACGGGCGCGAGCAGCGGCATTGGCGCCGCACTCGCGCGTGAATGGGCGGCACGCGGCGCGCGGATCATCCTGTCGGGCCGCGACGAGGCGCGGCTGACGCAGGTTGCCGACGGGATAGACGGCGAAACGCTGATCCTCCCCTTCGACGTGCGCGACGAGGCGGCGATGAAAGCCGCGACGAAGCAAGCGGTCGACTGGCACGGCGGCGTGGACATCTTCGTCGCCAATGCGGGTATTTCGCAGCGCAGTGCGGCGGTGGATACCGACATGGCGGTATACCGCGAGATCATCGATATCGACCTCACCGCACAAATCGCCGCGACGCAGGCGCTGCTGCCCCATCTGGTCGCGCGGCAGAGCGGCACGCTGTTGTTCATCAGCTCGATCGCCGGCAAGGTCGGCGTGCCGATGCGCACCGCCTATTGCGCGGCCAAGTTCGGGCTCATCGGTTATGCCGACGCGCTTCGGGCCGAGCTGTCGCAGCAGGGCGTTTCGGTGCATGTCGTGTGCCCGGGATCGGTCGCCACCGATGTCAGCCGCAATGCGCTTACCGCCGATGGCAGCAAGCGCGGGCGCAGCGACAAGGTGATCGACAACGGCATCGCCCCGGACGAAGCCGCCAAACGGATCGCCGACGCGGTGGAGGCCAACCAGCGCGAGATCATCGTCGCCGAAGGCGTGGAAGAGGCGATGGGCGAACTGCGCCGGACACCCGATCAATTGCTCGACCAGGTCGCAGGCATGGTCGCGGCCGGATATATGGACAAGATGAAGGCGGACAGTTGAGCATGCCGCTGCAGCAGACGCGCGTGGTGCTGGCAAACGGCATCGAACTCGATGTGGTGGACGAAGGCCCGCGCGATGCGCCCGTGCTGATCTTCCTGCACGGCTTTCCCGAAAGCCACCGCACCTGGCGCAACCAGATCCCGCATTTCCATGGCCGATTTCGCTGCATCGCGCCCGACCAGCGCGGCTATCGCGGGTCGTCCAAGCCGCAGGAGGTGGAAGCCTATTCGCCCGACAAGCTGGTGGGTGATGTGTTCCTGCTCGCCGATGCGCTGGGGGTCGAGACTTTCACCATCGTCGGTCACGACTGGGGCGGCGCGATCGCCTGGGGCGTGGCCTATGGCGGCATGGCGAACGGCCGCGTCACGCGCGCGATCATTGCCAATGCGCCGCATCCGGTGCTGTTTCCCAAATTGCTCTACACCAATCGCCAGCAGCGCGAGGCGAGCCAGTACTTCACGACCTTCCGCGATCCGGCGAATGATGCCCTAGTGCGCGAGCATGGCCTTGCCCCGCTGCTGATGAAAGCCTTCGAAGGCCAGGTCATGAGCAGGATCGACGAGGATGAAGCGGCAGCAATGCTGAAGGACTGGTCCAATCCCGATGCCGCGTTCGGAATGCTGAACTATTACCGCGCCAGCCCGATGGAGGTGCTGCCGCTCGATGCGCCCTACGACCTTCCCGAGGATTACCAGCCCTACCCGCTGCCGAAACTGACACTGCCGACTTTGGTGATCTGGGCGATGGCCGACGAGGCCTTGCCGCCGGCAAATCTCGAGGGGCTGGACGAAGTGATTGCGGAGCCGGAAGTCGTGCAAGTCCCCGATTGCGGGCATTTCGTTCAGTGGGAAGCACCCACCTCCTTCAACGCGGCGGTCGACGCGTTTCTCGTCCGCACCGCCTGATCAGCCGGCCCATTCGATCCAGGCACCGTGCGGATGCGCGGTGGCAAGCTGCTGCCAGCTGTCCCCGCCCGGCCAGTAGCGAACCGTCAATTCGTGCCGGTGGGTGTCGCGGTTGGCCTCGAGACTGACCCAGGCAAGCGGCGTGGTTTCGCCCGCGCGCTTGCCGGCCGCTTCCATCAGGGCGACGATCCGCTCGCGCTCGTCGGCGGGGATATATTGCCAGACCACCGAATGCATCAGCACCCGAGTGGTCCCTTCCTGCTGCGGCTCGCCAAGCCGGTCCTCGAGAAAATCCGCCGCGTTCATCCGCGCAATTTCGGGCGGGAAGGTATTTGCAGCTTCGACCGCGGCATCCATACGCGCGAAGCGTTCGGTGAACTCGGGCCAGATATAGGCCTTCAGGCGCAAGGCCTGCGCCGGGTCGGTGAGGTCCACGGGGGCGACATCGCAGCCCTGCGCACCTACGATATCGAAATTCCGCGCGGGCGGCGCGTCACCGCGCCATTCGGGCGCCAGCTTCATGCGCGAGGTCTTCGGCCCCACCGCCACCCCGCCCAATTCGTAGCGATAGCGCCGCATCATGAGGTTGATCCCTGCGCTCGATCCGATTTCAAGCAGGTCGAGATCAGCGGGGAGACCGTGATCCACCAGCCACAGGAAAGCCGCGGCGAAATTGGCCGACCGCCCTGCCTCATTGGTCTGCGGCGGTCCGTCGAGCCACGGCATGAGATAGGGTTCGTGCCGCTCGATCGCATCGGCGATCAGTTCGGCGGCATGGGTTGGGCCCAGCCCTTCGTAGATCGGGGCCAGCGCGGGCTCCTCACCCCCGAGGTGCAGCGCATGCAGCCCGCCCGCGATACGCAGGGGCAAGGCATCTGCCAGCGCGGGTCCGGCCCAGCGCCGCACACGGCGCATCACGGCGCCGCCGCGTTCGGTCTCGAGCAATTGATACAGCGCCTCGCAGACCAGCGCGGTAATCGGCGCCCCGCTGTCGCGGCAATAGGCAACCTGGTTTTCGAACGCCCGCGCCACTGCCTCGGGTCCGGTGGCCCTCGGTTCGGTTACGCGATACTGAGCCTTGTCGATCGCCATTGCCCTTTACACCCCCGCTGCCTATCTGCGCTTCCCATGAATGATCGCCTGACTTTCGCCGTTCCCAAGGGCCGCATCCTCGATGAGGCGCTGCCGGTCATGGCGCGTGCCGGCGTCGTGCCGGAAGACGGCTTCCACGACAAGGCCAACCGCTCGCTGACATTTGCCACCACGCGCGCAGACATGCACCTTATCCGCGTACGCGCTTTCGACGTGGCGACCTTCGTCGCGCATGGCGCGGCGCAGCTGGGCATCGTTGGATCGGACGTGATCGAGGAATTCGATTATGCCGATCTCTACGCCCCCGTCGATCTCGACATCGGCCATTGCCATTTGTCGGTGGCCGAACCCAGGGAAGGCGGCGCCAGTGTCGATGGCGCGAGCCACCTGCGTGTCGCGACCAAATACCCCAACCTCACCCGCCGCCATTTCGAGCGGCAGGGCATCCAGGCCGAATGCGTCAAATTGAACGGCGCGATGGAAATCGCCCCCGCGCTGGGCCTCGCTGGACGGATCGTCGATCTCGTTTCGACAGGCACCACCCTGCGCGAGAACGGCCTGGTCGAAACCAGCCGCATCCTCGACATTTCCGCGCGCCTGATCGTCAACCGGGCGGCGCTGAAAACCGATCCGCGGGTCGCCGCGCTGGTCGAGGGCTTTCGCGCCGATGCAGCGAAGCGCGAGGCCGCCTGATGCGATGGCTACGAACTTCGGCTGAAGGCTTCGAGAACGCCTTCGCGCGCATCGTGCGCAACCGGCGCGAAAGCGATACGCAGGTCGGCCGCGATGTCGCGAACATGATCAATGAAGTGCGCGAGCGCGGCGACGATGCGCTGGTGGATTACACCGCACGCTTCGACCATCACCGGCTGAATGAAGACAGCGACTGGCGGATCGACCCGGCCGAGTGCCACGCCGCCTATGACGCGCTCGACCCCGAACTGCGCGATGCGCTCGAACTCGCGGCGAGCCGCATCCGCGCCTATCACGAAGGGCAATTGCCCGAAGATCGCGACTATACCGACGATATCGGCATGCGGCTGGGTGCGCGCTGGAACGCGGTCGATGCCGCGGGCCTCTACGTTCCGGGCGGACGCGCGGCCTATCCCTCCTCGCTGCTGATGAATGCGATTCCCGCCAAGGTCGCGGGCGTCGAACGGCTGGTGGTCACCACCCCGACCCCCAAGGGCGAGGTCAATCAACTGGTGCTCGCCGCCGCGCATATCGCGGGGGTGGACGAGATCTGGCGGGTCGGCGGTGCGCAAGCCGTGGCCGCGCTCGCCTATGGCACCGAGCGGATCGGCAAGGTCGATGTCATTGCCGGACCGGGCAATGCCTGGGTCGCGGAGGCCAAGCGCCAGCTGTATGGCGTGGTCGGGATCGACATGGTCGCCGGTCCAAGCGAAATCCTCGTGATCGCCGATGGCAACAACAATCCCGACTGGATCGCCGCCGACCTGCTCAGCCAGGCCGAGCACGACCCGACCAGCCAGTCGATCCTGATTACCGACAGCGAGCCGCTGGCGCGCCAGGTCGAAGATGCGATCGATGTCGCACTGATGAAGCTGTCGACCGCCAAGACCGCCAAGACGAGCTGGGATGGTCACGGGCTGATCGTGATCGTCGACAGCCTCGATGAAGCCCCTGCCCTGTCGGACCGGCTAGCGGCGGAGCATGTCGAGCTGATGGTCGACGAGCCGCAGGCGCTGTTCGACCGGTTACGCCATGCTGGCAGCGTCTTCCTCGGCCGGCACACGCCCGAAGCGGTCGGCGATTATATCGCCGGTCCCAATCACGTCCTACCCACTGGCCGCCGCGCCCGTTTTGCGAGCGGACTGTCGGTGCTCGATTTCATGAAGCGCACCAGCTTTATCGACGCTTCCCACGCCGCGCTTGCCGCCATCGGCCCCGCAGCGGTGAAGCTGGCCGAAGCCGAAGGCCTTCCCGCGCACGCCCTATCTATTTCCACGAGACTGAAATGAGCCAGAACCCCAAATCCCAGGCCCGCAGCGCCGCCCGCCTTGGCGCTGTCCAGGCGCTTTACCAGCAGCATATGGAGGGCACCAAGCTTGCCCGCCTGCTCGACGAATTCCACCAGCACCGCCTCGGCCGCGTGATCGAGGACGAGGAATATGCCGATGCCGACACCGACTTCTTCGATGATATCGTCGGCGGGGTGGATGCGCGGCGCGAGGAAATCGACGAACGCCTGACCGCGCGTCTGGCGCAGGGCTGGACGCTGGCGCGCCTCGACAAGACCATGCTGCAGATCCTGCGCGCGGGCACCTATGAACTGATCGCCCGGCCCGATGTCCCCAAGGCCAGTTCGATCAGCGAATATGTCGATGTCGCCAAGGCGTTCTTCGACGATCGCGAGGCGAAATTCGTCAATGGCATCCTCGACGCGGTGGCCAAAGAGGCGGGGCGCTGAATGAAAGCGCGTTCGTCGCCGCGCTGAAAGCGCTGGCCGACACACCCGCCGCGCGCGGCCTCGACGATGATGCCGCGATTATCGAGATCGGCGGCGAACAGCTCGTCCTGACACATGATACGCTAGTCCAGGGCGTCCATGTCCGCGAGGACGAGGACCCGGCCGATATTGCGTGGAAACTGGTGGCGGTGAACCTGTCGGATCTTGCCGCCAAGGGCGCCGCCCCCGTCGGGGTGCTGGTTTCGCATATGCTGGGCGACGACGACGAAGGATTCGTCGCGGGTCTGCGCGAGGTGCTCGAGACCTATGCCACCCCGCTGTTGGGCGGGGACACGGTGCGCGCCGATGGACGCCGCGTGTGGGGCTGCACCGCAATCGGCCGGGCCACGCACACGCCCGTCCCCGACCGGCGCAGCGCCCGCGCAGGCGACGCGATCTTCGTCACCGGCACGCTTGGCCGGGCAATGCTGGGAATGGCCGATCGCGGGTCTGGCAGCGCCGACGACCTCGCCTATCGCCGCCCCCGTCCGCTGCTGGCCGAAGGGCGCGCCCTGGCGCCGCATGTCGGCGCGATGATGGACATCTCGGACGGCTTGCTGCTCGACAGCTGGCGCATGGCAAATGCGAGCGATGTCGGGTTCGACCTCGATCGCGGCGCGATCCCCCTTGCCGACTCCGAACGCGCGGACGAATGCATGCGCTGGGGCGACGATTACCAATTGCTGTTCACCGCGTCGCCCGACGCCGATTTGCCCGTCCCCGCAACGCGTATCGGGACGGTTGCCGAGAGTCCGGCTCGGCTCGCGCTGGACGGGCACATCATCACGCCCGAAGACGGTCTCGGCTACCGCCACTGATCGGTTGCGCCGCACGCGGCTGGCAGGTTCCGATTGCTGCGCATTTCGGCCTTGTCACGCAACACGCGCCGCTTATACCTCTCGAGACGTGCTCCAGCGTTTCCCACGCCGGGGCGCATAAATATAAAAATCAAACGGGAGGGGGAATTTTCGTGGACCTAGTTCTCATAGCAATTCTGCTGGGACTTGTGGCCGTCGTATACGGCTTCGTCACCAGCCGCCAGGTGCTTGGCGCAGGCGCCGGCAACGAGCGAATGCAGGAAATCGCCGGCGCAATCCAGGAAGGCGCGCAGGCCTATCTCAAACGTCAGTACACCACCATCGCGCTCGTCGGCGTGGTCGTGGCGGTACTGGTATTCGTGTTCCTCGGCACCGTGCCGACGATCGGCTTTGTCATCGGGGCGATCCTGTCGGGCCTCGCGGGCTTCATCGGGATGAACATCTCGGTGCGGGCAAACGTCCGCACGGCCGCCGCCGCGCAAAGTGGCTTGCAGCAGGGCCTGACCCTAGCCTTTCGCGCAGGGGCGATCACCGGCATGCTCGTGGCTGGCCTCGCGCTGCTCGCGATCGCAGTATTCTTCTGGTACCTCACCGGACCCGGCGGGCATGCGCCCAACAGCCGTGAAGTCATCGACGGCCTCATCGGTCTCGCCTTCGGTGCCTCGCTGATCTCGATCTTCGCGCGTCTGGGCGGCGGGATCTTCACCAAGGCCGCCGATGTCGGTGCCGACCTCGTCGGCAAGGTCGAGGCGGGCATCCCCGAAGACGATCCGCGCAACCCTGCGGTCATCGCCGACAATGTCGGTGACAATGTCGGCGACTGTGCGGGCATGGCTGCCGATCTGTTCGAAACCTATGTCGTCACCGTAGGTGCCACGATGGTCCTCACCGCGCTGCTTTTCGGCGACGCGCTGGGCGACCTGCTCATGCCGATGATGACCCTGCCGCTACTGATCGGCGGTGCATGTATCGTCACCAGCATCATCGGGACCTATTTCGTGAAGCTCGGCAAGGGCAGCACGAATGTGATGGGCGCGATGTACAAGGGCTTCATCATCACCGCCGTGCTGGCGGTACCGCTGATCTGGCTGGTCATGGACCAGGCGCTTGGCGGGATGGGCACCGAAATCGGCGGCGCACCCGCCGGGATCGACCCGGGCGCTCCGCTGGCGGAAGAAGGCATGGCCGAACAGGTCCGCACCTTCACCGGCTGGGACCTGTTCTGGAGCTCGGTCGTCGGTCTGGCCATCACCGGCCTGATTATCTGGATCACCGAATACTACACCGGCACCAATTTCCGCCCGGTGAAGTCGATCGCCAAGGCTTCGGAGACGGGTCATGGCACCAATGTGATCCAGGGTCTGGCAATCAGCCTTGAATCGACCGCGCTGCCGACGCTGGTAATCGTCGCCGGCATCATCGCCTCCTTCCAGCTCGCCGGACTGATGGGGATCGCCTATGCGGCCACCGCCATGTTGGCGCTGGCAGGTATGGTCGTGGCGCTCGATGCCTATGGTCCGGTGACCGACAATGCCGGCGGGATTGCCGAAATGGCCGGTCTCGACGACAGCGTGCGCGAAAAGACCGATCTGCTCGACGCGGTGGGCAACACCACCAAGGCAGTGACCAAGGGCTATGCCATCGGTTCGGCGGGTCTGGGCGCACTGGTGCTGTTCGCGGCTTATACGACCGACCTCGCGGAGTTCTTCCCCGATGCGGACGTCGATTTCAGCCTCGAGAACCCCTACGTGATCGTTGGCCTGCTGCTCGGCGCGCTGCTCCCGTACCTGTTCGGTGCGATGGGGATGACTGCTGTGGGCCGCGCCGCTGGCGACGTGGTCAAGGACGTGCGCGACCAGTTCGCGGGCGATCCGGGGATCATGGCGGGCACCAGCAAGCCCGACTATGCCCGCACGGTCGATCTCGTGACCAAGGCCGCGATCAAGGAAATGATCGTGCCCTCGCTGCTGCCGGTGCTGGCGCCGATCGTGGTCTATTACGCGATCTACTTCCTCGCCGGGCAGGAGAACGCCTTTGCCGCTGTCGGGGCCCTGCTCCTCGGCGTAATCATCGGCGGGATCTTCGTGGCCTTGTCGATGACCGCCGGTGGCGGCGCATGGGACAATGCGAAGAAATACATCGAGGACGGCCATCACGGCGGCAAGGGCAGCGAAGCCCACAAGGCCGCGGTGACCGGCGATACCGTGGGCGATCCCTACAAGGACACCGCAGGCCCGGCGGTGAACCCGATGATCAAGATCACCAATATCGTCGCCCTGTTGCTGCTGGCAGCACTTGCGGCGGGCTGATCTCCGACCCAACCAAGCCGAGGGGCGGCGGCATCACCAGGTGCCGCCGCCCTTCCCTTTTGGCGCCATCCTTTTCAGCACGTTAACCGAGTTTAAGCGCCTAGGCCCTAAGCTGCGGCCCGAAAGGAGGGCTGAGTGACGTATATTGACGATCTTACGACCAGGGCATGGTCCGATCGAACTCGCGATCACTCCGCAGACGCGGTCCTGACGGAAGGGTTTTCGGTCCTCCCGTGGAGGAAAGCAGTCGACCCCGGCTTCGCCGAACACTGGCGTCGGCTCGCGACCAATTGCGCCACCCCCAACCCCTTTGCCGAAGAGTGGTTTCTGGCCCATTCGCTCCGCCACCTCGATCCAGCCGGCAGCATATTGCTGGCCTGCTACGTATCCGATGGCGAACTGGTCGGGTTGATGCCGCTGATGCGGGACAGGGACTATCACGGGCAGCCTGTGCCGCACCTTGCCAATTGGGTACATGCCAATGCGTTCTGCGGCGAACCGCTCGTCAGGGAAGGCTATTCGCGGCCATTTTGGGAAAATTTGCTCGACTGGTGCGATAGCCATGCGGGCACCAGCCTCTTCCTGCATCTGACGCACATTCCGACCGACGGCGCTACCTACACCGCATTACAGGACATTTCCGCCACAACTGGCCGTAAGCTGAGCGTTGTCCATAGCCTGCAACGTGCCGTGCTGCGATCCGGACCGGCGCCCCAGGAACATCTCAGGTCTGCGCTCGACAGAAAAAGGCGCAAGGAACTGCAGCGCAAGCGCCGCCGCCTCGAAGAATCGGGGCATTTCGCCTTCTCGCGCCAGACTGACGAAATCAGTGTCGATCGCTGGATCGACGAGTTTCTCGCGCTCGAACGTGCCGGGTGGAAGGGAGAACAGGGCTCCGCCATGGCTAGCGCGCCCACGACCGAAGCGCTGTTTCGCGCCAGCCTGACCGAAGCGGCCAAGCTGGGCAAACTCGAGCGGCTGGCCTTTCATCTCGACGGGCGCCCGGTGGCCATGCTGACCAGCTTCGTCACCCCCCCTCACGCTTTCGGCTTCAAGACGGCGTATGACGAGAGCCTCTCGAAACTTTCACCTGGCATGCTGTTGCAGGTCGAAAACCTCGCCATTCTGGAATGCAAGAGTGTTACGCTGTCGGACAGTTGCGCAGCACCGGACCACCCGATGATAGGACAGATTTGGCCTGACCGCCGCGAAATCGCGATGCTCACCATCCCCATCGGCGGGCGTCTCCGCCGCGGGATCGGGGCCGCGCTGACGGCCATCGAGCTCTACCGCACGGGGAAAAGGCAGTGACCAAACACGATCCCGCCCTCTCCGCAGCAGCGGTCCGGGTCTTCCCGCAACAGTCCGTCGCCGCCTTTGCCCGCGGCTATCCCGAGGCGCCGCATGTCCTGCGCCACCGGCTGGATGCCGACGCGCGCCTGTCGCTGGACCGGCTTGCGCAATTGGGCGAAGACCTGCCCGCCGCATCGGTCGAGTACAATCGCGGCGATCTGCCGATCGGGATCGACGGCAAGCCCGGTACCAACGGCATGACCATCGGCGAAACGATCCGGCATATCGCCACCAGCAACAGCTGGGCAGTGCTCAAGAACATCGAGCAGGTCCCGGCCTACGACGCCTTGCTGATGGCACTGCTCGAAGAACTGCGACCGTCGATCGAAGCCGCCACCGGCAAAATGCTGACGCCGCAGGGGTTCATATTCATTTCCAGCCCGAACGCGGTGACGCCCTATCACTTCGATCCCGAGCACAATATCCTGCTGCAGGTGAAGGGCACGAAGGTGATGACGCAGTTCCCCGCAGGCGACACGCGTTACGCACCCGATACGGTCCATGAAAGCTATCATCTCGGCGGACCGCGTGAACTGCCGTGGGACGAGAGTTTGCGGTCCGGCGGCCTGGCCATCGCCCTCGAGCCGGGCGAAGCCGTCTACGTCCCCGTGATGGCCCCGCATTTCGTCCGCAACGGTTCGGAACCCTCGCTTTCGCTTTCGATCACCTGGCGCAGCGAATGGAGCTATGCCGAGGCTGGCGCGCGGTGCTTCAACGGCCTTGTACGCAAGCTCGGCATCACCCCCGCTCCGCCCCGCCGCTGGCCTGCCCGGAACACTGCCAAATCCCTTGCCTACCGCGCGTGGCGCAAAGCCTTCGGGACCCCGGGATAGACTGTCGATGGAGCGGATGGGGTCCGGCGATCGGCGCACACACGACAGCGCGCTATTCGACGCTCTGGCCGAGCAGGGCCCGGCGCGCCGCAGTTTCCTGCGCGCTGCATGGTTCGCCGCTGCCACGCCCACGTCCGATCGCTTCGTCCTCGCCGACAGGCACGGTACGCCGCTTGCTGGACTGGCACTGACCGAACGCCGCAAGGGGCCCCTCACCCTGCGCGAAGTGGCTGGCGGATACTGGCCGTTCCGCGGCGTGCCCCTGGCCCGCGATGTACAGGTGGCGCCGCTCGCACAAGCGCTGGGCGATCATCGCGAGCGGCTGGGCCGAATCTGGCGGCTGGGGCCCGTGGAGGCCGGCGACCCGTCACTCGAAATGCTGAGCGCCGCCGCCCGCATGGCCGGTTGGCACATGCTGTCGCGTCCGCTCGGGCGGGTCTTCGAACTGGATCTCGCGGCGCTTGGTGCGCAGGGCGATTGGCCATCGGCGAAGACCAAGCGCAAGAACCGCTGGCGCAAGCGCAGGCTCGAGGAAGAAAGCGGACCGCTGCGCGTGGAGTTCTTCACCGGGACCGACTGGACCCCCGCCCAACGCGACGCGATGGCACAGATCGAGGCGGCAAGCTGGCTCGGCCAGCTCGACCATGGCGGCGATACCAAGTTCCGCGACCCCGCGATGCGCGGCTATTGGGAGGCGCTCTGCGCGGACCCGCAGCTGGCCGCCATGCTGTTCGGCAGCCTGATGTGGCTCGGCGACACTCCCGCCGCCTTCACCTTCGGGGTGCAGGCGGGCGATGTCCGCTATTACATTGCCAACAATTACGACCAGCGCTTCACCCAGTTTGGGCCCGGTCGCGTCCTGCTGTATGACGACTTCGCCCGCGCCGCCGAGCAGGGTGTCGCGCGCATCAGCTGGGGCCTGGGGGACGCTGGATACAAGAGCGAGATGGGCGCGCAGCCAGGGCCCGAAATGGTCGATCTGCTGTTCGTGCGCGGCGCGCTGCTGTCGCGGCTGCTGTCCCCGTGGTGGGAGCGTGCCGCATGACCCGCCAGCAATGGTTCATCGTCGTGAGTGCGATCGTCTGGCTCGGCTTCATGGTCGGCATAGCCGCTTACGAGCAAAGCGTATTCGACTGGCATTTCGCCCGCGAGGAAGCGCCGGTGCATGATGGCTGGCACTGGGCGCGCAGGCTGGTAACCGCAGGCTCGAGCTTCTTGCTCGTCGCCGCACTGGCCCAGGCGTGCGTACGCAGCGAGCGGATAGGCGGCGGCGCATTGATGCTGGCCTGGTCGGTCACGCTGCTTTCGGTCGCTGGCGAGGCCCTGCTCGGAATAAGCCCTGCCGCCTTTGCCCGCGTCGGCGCAGAGGACAGCGCGATCGAATGGCTGTCCGCCCTGCTGCTGTTCGGCGCCGCCGGATTGATGGCGCTGCGTTTGCGCACAGCGCTTCGCCTTACCCCGGCACATGGCCCCCGCTGGATCCCGGTAGTGATCGCTGCGGGCTTCACCGCGCTGTTCGCACTGATGGCGCTGGAAGAGGTCAGCTGGTTCCAGCGCCAGATCGGCTTCGACACGCCCGAAGCGGTGGCCGCGCGCAATTGGCAAGGCGAATTCAACCTGCACAATTTCCACACCGACATCACCGAACTGGCGCTGTATTCGGGCACCGGCATCTTCCTCATGCTGCTCCCCCTGCTGCGAGAAAGCGAAGTGGCGCGCTGGCCCCTGTTGCGCGTGCTGGCGCCCTTCCTGCCCGACCGCACGGTGGCCGCGGTCTCCGCGCCGATGCTGGTGTTCACTTACAGTCACTGGACGCTCCTGCCGGTGCAGGCGGCGTTCTGGATCGGTCTTGGCGTCTGCATCGCTTTTGCGCGCAGCAGCGTCACGCGGCACGGCACGGTGCTATGGAGCACCCTGGCGGTATGGGTCGCAGCCGGCCAACTGTTCATGCTCGCCTTTGGGCACACCATGGTGATGATCTTCGACAGCTCCGAATATCGCGAGCTTTTCATCAGCATCGGGCTGGTAGTCTACGCTTTCCGACAATCGCGCGCCCGTGACGCTTGACGCAAACGTAAAGCACCCGCAAACCGCTGGGCGTGAGCATTGAAAAGACACCAGAAGAGCTCGTCGCAGCCTTTATCCGCCTGCTGACCGTTTCCCGCGATGCCGAGGATGCCTTTAGCGGCCTCAAGCAGCCCGATGGCGTGGGCCGCGTATTTGGCGGGCAGGTCATCGCGCAGGCGCTGCAGGCGGCGCAGGCGACCGCGCCAGAGGGCCTCGAGGCACATTCGCTCCACGCCTATTTCCTGCGCGGCGGCAAGGAAGGCGTCGATATCGCCTACAATACCGCGCGCGACTTTGATGGGCGCAGCTTCGCCAACCGCCGGGTGGTCGCGAGCCAGCCGGACGATAGCGGCGCGCCGCGACCGATTCTCAACCTCACCGCCAGCTTCCAGCGGCCCGAGGACGGGCTGGCGCATGACGATGTGACCATGCCCGATGTCGCTCCGCCCGAAGAGCTGAAGAGCGATATGGAGATGCGCCACAAGATGGTCGAGCGCGCGGGCGACCGCATGACCGAGCAGCAACGCAATCTCGTCCTGCGCCCGCGCCCGATCGACATGCGCACGGTCGACCGGCTGCACTGGATGAACAGCGAACCGCGCGAACCGCGCGCGCACAGCTGGTTTCGCACCGTTGCCCCGCTGCCCCCGATCGAACAGAACGCGGCGCTGCACCGCGCGGTGATCGCCTATGCCAGCGATTACACGCTGCTGGGCACCAGCGCGCTTCCGCACGGTCTGTCGTGGATGCGCGGCGAACTGGTCGGCGCCAGCCTCGACCATGCGATCTGGTTCCATCGCCCCGCCCGCGCGGATGAATGGCTGCTCTATGCCACCGACGCCCCGTGGAGCGGTGGCGGCCGCGGATTCAACCGCGGCCGCATTTTCAACCGCCAAGGCGAACTGGTGGCTAGCGTCGCGCAGGAAGGCATGATGCGCAAACGGGTACAGAAGGACGCCTAGGCGCCCTACTCCGCCGCCAGCGCCTCCTCGATCGCGCCCAGCGGGACCAGCTTGAAGTTCTGCGCCTTGCCGTCGTTGATCCCGTCCTGCGCGATGAACAGGCCGCCGGGGAAGTTCGGACCGAAATCGCCGCGCATGGCTTCGATCCCGTCGGTTTCCTCGGTGCTGCCGAAGCGGCCCTCGGCGATCCGGAACCGCCCGGCAGGGGTCATGTCGGGCAGCGCGTAGCGCATGTAGGTGTTGTCGCCCTGGCTCGAAGCATAGAGCCAGCCGCCAGTACTGCCCTCGGGCACCAGGGCCAGCCCCTCGAGATCGGCGACGAGCTTGCGCCCGTCGACCGCGGCAACCAGCTCGCCCGCGGTCGCGCCGGGGGCGAAGCGCCAAATGCCGCCCGCTTCCTCGCCGATATAGAGCGTGCCGCTTCGATGATCGACCGCGCAGCCTTCGGGCTGCGAGGGGACCTGCATGGTGCGCAATTCGCGCGCGCGGGGAGTATCGCCCAGGGCGATTTCCCACTCGCCGATCCGCCCGCTCTTGGGCGCGGTATAGACGACCAGCTTGTCACCGCGGCGCGTGCCGCAGATGCCGTAGGCTTCCCCCGGACCCGTGGCCAGGCGGGCCAGTTCGGTGAGCGTGCCCTTCGCCGTGTCGAGACGGTAAAGCACGATCCTGGCGCTGGCGAGATCGCTGCGATCGCTGGCGAAGACGATCACGCCCGCCTCGCCCATATCGACGAGATCGACATTGTTGAGTGCGGGATGTTCGCTGAAGCTCTTCACCTTGCCGTCGAGGCCATTGACATACAGCCCTGCCTTCTTGTCGGTCGCGACGATCAGGCTGTCGGCGGGCGATGCCGCATTGCGCCAGATCGCCGGGTCGTCGGCGGCGTCTTCGTTAGTAGTGACCACTGGCACGGTCTCCGCCACTGCGAAGACCGGCGCGGCGGGATCGCCGGCGGCCGGGATCGTCGCGCAGGCGGCGGCGATCCCGAGGCTGGCAAGTGCGAAAATCTGGAATTCACCGCGCATCAGAACGTCACCCTCAAGCCACCCTTCATGGTCCAGTTGTATTCCTCGTATTGGTAGAGGTTACGCTGGCTGCCGAAGGTGTTGTAAGCTAAATATTTCGCATTGTTGATGTTCACCCATTCGTAGAACACCTGCACGTTGTCGGTCACCCGCAGCTTGGCCGACAGGTCGAGCTGGAAGTGATCGTCGACATAGCGATCGAGGTCGGCGGTATCGGCGAGCTCGTCGAGATATTTGTCGCGGTAGGTGCCCGACAGGCGGATATCGATCGGACCCTTGTCGTAACCGACCGAGAAGTTGGCGGTATGCTTGGCAGTGGCGGGCAGCGCAATCGAGCGCGGCCCTTCGCTGGCCAGCGTGGTGACCGTACCCTCGGCATCGGTGTAGGTGTAGTTCGCCTGCACCACGATGCCGTCGAGCGCGCCGGTGAACGCCTGCGCAAAGCCCAGCTCGATACCGAAGATGTCGGCCTCGTCGCCATTGCGGGCGATGGTCGCCTCGTCGAACGCGAGACCGCGGAAACTGCCCGCGACATCGGTGTTCACATCGACAATGAAGTTGTCGAGGCTCTTGTAGAAGACCGAAGCGAACAGCGCGCCGTTCGAGCTCATGTAATATTCGACCGCCGCATCGAAGTTCCATGCCTCGGTCGGCAGCAGCGCGGGATTGCCGAACTCGCCTTCGCGCTCGCCGTCATCGGCTTCCTCGACTGCGAAATGCGGCGCCTGCTGGAACGGCGTGGGGCGCACGATCGAGCGGAAGAAACCCGCGCGCAACACGAGGTCGGTCTGCGCTTCGTAACGCACGTTGAGGCTTGGGAGCCAGTGGTCGTAGCTCTTGTCGATCGAAATGGGCGAAACGAGCACGGTATCGTCTCCCGCGATCGAGCCATCGGGCAGCGTCCCGTCTTCCTCGACCAGCAGGACATTGTTGCCCACCAGCGTGTTGTCGGTGTGCTCGTACCGCAGGCCATAGACCACGCGCAGGTCCGCGCTTTCCCAGCGACCGAGCAGATAGCCGGCCATGATGTCTTCATCGACCGCGAAATCCTCGACCGCGCTGTCATAGGCGCTGTCGGCTTCCTGCAATTCGAAATCGCCGAAGTTCGCGCGGAAGAAGTCCGACCCCGCGGTAAAGCCGGCAACCGGCGAAATGTCGGCCAGGCGATAGGTCTGTCCCTCACCCAGCGCGTCGTTCAGCGTCATCGCGTCGTTTTCGTAGAATTCGACATCCGCATCATAGGTCTTGTCGCGCCAGCGGCCCTTGAACCCGACCTGCACGGTGAATTCGCCATTGTCGGCGGCAAAGCGGCGGCCGATATCGAATTTCGCGGACCATTCCTCGTCCTGCGAATCGGAGAGCGTGACGAACTCGATATCGTTGAGCTCGTATGCTCCGGGATCGCGGAAGTCGCCGCTCGGGTCGGTGGCGGTATAGAGCGGGATGCGCGGATCGCTGAAGTCCAGACCTACGCCGAAGCCTTCTTCTTCATATTCGCGTTCGAACGAGATCGGATCGAGGCTGCCATTTTCGAGCTCGCTCGATTTTGCCCAGCTGGCCGAGTAATTGGCGAACCATGCACCCCAATCGCTTTCGCCGCCGAAGACGAGCGAGCGGATCTTCTGGCTTTCGAAGCGGTCCTTGATGTCGCGTTCGACGGTGATCGCAGCTTCCTCGTCCGGATCGGGATCGGTATCGCTGTAGTTGACCGTGCTGCCCGAACCCGAGACGATCGCATCGCCGAGATCGAAGATCAGGCGGCGGCGGCTCTCCTGGTCGTCGAACTGGCTATACACGCCGCGAACATACAGCTCGGTGCTGTCGCCCGCGCGGACATCGAAGCCCAGCGTCGCGCTGATACGCTCTCGCTCGACATCGTAGTCGCGATATTCGAGGTCTTCGGCATAGATGACGCCATCGTCCTCTTCCCAGCCATCGGCCTCGATATTGTCGGTTTCGAAGGTGCGCTTGTAGTAGCTGACGCCGCCCGAAATGCCGAAATTGTCGCCCACGCGGGTGGCGAAGTCGAGGCTCCCCTTCGGACTGATCTGGTCGGCGTAATCGTTATAGCTGCCCTCGATCTTGGCGGTCAGCAGACGCTTCTTGCGGTCGAAGGCGCTGGTCGTCTCGATCTCGACCGAGGCGCCGATCGTATCGGCGTCCATATCGGGAGTGAGCGACTTCTTCACTTCGATCGATTCGATGATGTCGGAAGAGATCACGTCGAGCGCGACCGAGCGCACATCGGCTTCGGGCGACGGCAGGCGCACGCCGTTGAGCGAGGATGAGACGAGATCGGGGGCGAGCCCGCGCACCGAAACGAAGCGGCCTTCGCCCTGGTCGTTGAGGACATTGACGCCGGGCAGGCGGCGCAGGCTTTCGGCGACGTTCTGATCGGGGAACTGGCCGATCGCGTCGCGCGTCAGCACGTCGGAGACACCGTCGGCTTCCTTCTTCCGCGACAGCGCGCTCGACAGGTTCGCCGCCTGGCCGATGACGAGGATCTCGTTATCGCCGAAGCCGGACATCGCAATGTCCGCGCGCACCGCGCCGGTGGCGGGAACGCTGATCATGCGGGTGACGGTTTCGGCACCGACATAGCTGATTTCCAGCGTGTATTCACCCGCCGGGACATCGGCGAAGAGGAAGGAGCCGTCGCGCTCGGACGTCGCCACGCGGTCGAGCTCGACGATGCGAATCTGCGCGCTGCGCAAAGCGATGGTATCGCTGGCATCGGACACGGTGCCGACGACTTCGCCGGCATGCGCAATGGCGGGAAGCGACAGCGCCGCAATCGCGGCTCCGGCGAACAGCGTGGTTCTGATTTTCATGAATTGCCCTCCAGGTAAGATGGAGGCGCAATATGAGCGCTGGTTGACCGGATCATTGCCGGACGAAGAAATCTGCAAGACAATCGAGCCGTTTGTGACCCGCAACTGTAACATCCGGACGGGCCGCCAGATCGACGTTCGCGAGCGCTGATTTCGCACCTGCAAAATATCGCAAGCCAAACCGGCTCGAATACGCTATAGGCGGTCCCGAGCGTGCAGGTGCCAAACCCGCCGACGCACCCCTTATTCGCGCCAGCCGGGCGCATTGCTACACCTCCCCCTCCTCCTCGCGTCGCATTCCGCGATGCCTCCGTTCTATCGAGTCCTATGTCTTTCGAAACTCTCCCGCCGGTTCTCGGCGAAGCGCTTGCCGCCCGCGGCTATGAAGCCCCCACCCCGGTCCAGGCCGCCGTCATCGCCCCCGATGCGGCCGGCCGCGACCTGATCGTCTCCGCGCAGACCGGCAGCGGCAAGACCGTTGCCTTCGGTCTCGCGCTGGCACCCGAACTGCTGGGCGAAACCGGCAGCATGCCGCTGTCCGAAAAGCCGCTGGTGCTGGCCATCGCGCCCACCCGCGAGCTCGCGCTGCAGGTCAGCCGCGAGCTTGGCTGGCTTTATGCCGGTGCGGGCCTGCGCATTGCCACCTGCGTCGGCGGGATGGATGCGAGCAAGGAACGCCGCGCGCTGCGCGGTGGGCCCGCGATCGTCGTCGGCACGCCCGGACGCCTGCGCGACCACCTCGAACGCGGCGCGCTCGACCTCTCAGGACTGGTCGGCGTCGTGCTCGACGAGGCCGACGAGATGCTCGACATGGGCTTCCGCGAAGATCTCGAGGAAATCCTCGATGCGACTCCCGATACGCGCCGCACGCTGCTGTTCTCCGCCACCATGCCGCGCCCGATCGAACGGCTGGCCGAACGCTACCAGCGTAACGCACTGCGCCTGTCGCTTGCCGGCGAGACGCGCGGGCATGGCGACATCGCCTATCAGGGCATCACCGTCGGCCCGTCCGAAATCGAGAACGCAGTGGTCAACATGCTGCGCTTCCACGAAGCCGAAACCGCGATCTGTTTCTGCGCCACGCGCGAAAGCGTGCGCCGCCTCCACTCCACGCTGCAGAACCGCGGCTTCGGCGTTGTCGCGCTGTCGGGCGAGCATTCGCAGTCCGAGCGCAACCAGGCGCTGCAGGCGCTGCGCGACCGGCGTGCCCGCGTCTGCGTGGCGACCGATGTCGCTGCGCGCGGGATCGACCTGCCCACGCTCAGCCTGGTGATCCATGTCGAGATCCCGCGCGATGCCGAAACGCTCCAGCACCGCTCGGGCCGTACCGGGCGCGCGGGCAAGAAGGGCACTGCCGCGATCATCGTGCCCTACAATCGCCGCCGCCGGGTCGAAGGCATGCTCCGCGGGGCCCGCATCGAGGCCCAGTGGATGGACGCCCCCACCCCCGAGGCGATCCGCAAGAAGGATCACACGCGCCTCATCGAGAAGCTCACCGAACCGCGCGAGATCGACGAGTCCGATCGCGAGACGGCGGCCGAGCTGATGGCGCGCATGACGCCCGAGGACATCGCCGCCGCGCTGGTCCAGGCACACCGGGCGAAGATGCCCGAGCCCGAGGAGCTGATCGCCAACACCCCCGAAGCGCATGAGAAGGCCAAGGCCGAGCGCCACCGCCCCGGCTTCGAGGACGTGACCTGGTTCCGCATCGACATCGGCCGGCGCCAGAACGCCGAACCGCGCTGGATCCTGCCGCTGATCTGCCGCCGCGGCCACATCACCCGCAACGAGATCGGCGCGATCCGCATCGGCCAGACCGAAAGCTGGTTCCAGGTGCCGCGCGCGGTGGCGGGCAAGTTCGCCGATGCCGTGCAGCGCACCGCCTCGCCCGAGGACGAGCAGGATGCGATCGCGATCGAGGAAGCGCCCGAGGGTCCGCGTATCGAAGCGCGCGAGAACCGCCGCAAGCACGGCGGCGCCGGCAAGATCCACGCGCGTCCCGCGGGCAAGGGTCCGGGTGGTCCCGGCAAGGGCCCCGGTGGCAAACCGCCGTTCAAGCGCGGCAAGCCTGGCGGCGGCAAACCCGGTGGCGGCAAGCCCGGCGGCGGCAAGCCGTTCGCAGGCAAGCCCAAGTTCAAGCCCAAGGGCAAGCCCGGCGGTCCGCGCAAGGACTGATCCGGGCCCGCCCGCGCGTCAATGTGTCAGCAAGAGCGGGATGCGCACTCCGGTGAGCATCCTGCGCGTCACGCCGCCGAACACGCGTTCAGCCAGGCGCGTATGGCCATAGGCGCCCATCACGAGCAGCCCCGCCTTGCGCGTGGCGGCCTCGGCCTGCAGTGCGGCTGCGACGCCCTCCTCATGCGGTGCAACCTCGATCATCTCGCATGAGATGCCGTGGCGCGAGAGGTAGTCCGCCCCTGCGACCGGCGGCAGATCGGGCTCCTTCGCCGCCTTTGCCCCCTTGGCGGGTTCCTTGACCGTTGCGAGATAGACCGCGCTCGACAGCTTGAGCAACGGCACCGCCGCCTTGAGCGCGTGCGAGGCTTCGGCCGATCCGTCCCACGCGACCAGCGCGGGCGCTTCGGGGTCGATCCGCGTGCAGGTCTCGGGCAGCACCAGCACCGGGCAGGACGCCGACAGCGCCAGTTCGCCCGCGGTGAATGACGGCGTATCCGCACCCGCGGCCTGGTCGCGCGCGCTCACCACCACGAGGTCGTTGAGCGCGGATTCGCGCAGCAGCGCCAGCGCCGCCGGTCCGCCCGCACCGACCCAGTTCCACGACACGTCCTCATTGGCGAGATCGGCCAGCGTCGTCTCGCGCAGCCGCGCCGCCTCCTCGCGCCAGATCGGCACCATCGCGGCAAAGGCCGCGCCCTGGAAATCAAGCACCCCCACCGCTTCATAGGGGATTGCATGCAGCAGCGTAAGATGCGCATCGAACCGCCGCGCCAGACCGAGCACGGCGTCGAGCCGTCCGGGAAAGGCGTCGTCCCCGGCGGCATTGAACAGGATCGTCTTCATGGCTCGTCTCCTCTTGTGCGGGGCGACCACGTGGCCGATTCCCGGCTGATGCGCCCAATATACCACCAAAGCAGCGGCGATCCTTGATCGAGATCAAACCAAACGCCGCACATGGACCGCACAACGCGATGCCGGAAAGCGTGACCTTCGCAGCGCATCATGCCCGCCCCGCGGCCGCCCGCGTGCGCGAAAGCAGCGCAAGAAGCGCGGTTTCATCGGGCTTGCGGACCACGCCGGCATAGCGCCCGCCGCGCAGCATGACCTGCCACAGCCCGGTCGCCACCCGCCATTCGAGCTCGGGGATCGTGACCTTCCGATCGGCCTGCCTCGCCGCGCGCGCAGCCGCCAGCGCCGCCTCGAGCCGCGCGCGCCCGGCCTCCAAACGCGGCCGCGCGAGCGCCACGTCCCACGCCGCCGCAAAGCCTTGCGCCCCGGCCCGCGCGCGCAGGCGATAGGCGGTCTCGCGCGCCATCGAAACGCCGCGCGCTGCCGCCGCGACCGAACGCGTCGCGGCAAGGTGACCGATGAACTCCGCCTGCCGCACGGGCGTCCACCCATCGGCGCGGTGACGCAGCGGGACGGCATGGAACGGCGGGATGGTGATGAAGGGCGTGCGGGGGCGAGCGGCGCGCGGTGGGTAGTGCTTCATCCGGCAGGGTAAGGCACGGGATAGGGTGTGTAGGAAAGCCCTGCCGCTACGACGTCAGCCCAGCCCCGCCACGTCATCCCAGCGAAAGCTGGGATCGCCCGCCATCAAAGCACCCCGCCGAACAGATCATCCCACGCAGGATTCACACCCTCGATCAGTTCGATCTTCCACGCGCGCTTCCACGCCTTCATCGCTTTCTCGCGCGCGATCGCCTCCTCGATGCTGTCATGCTCCTCGGCATAGACGAGCCGCGTCAGCCCGTACCGGCGACAGAAGGCCGAGCCCTTCCCCTCCCGATGTTGGACAATCCGTTGAGAGAGGTCGGCGGTCACGCCAATGTAGAGCACGCCATCCTTGCGGTTGGTCATAATGTACACCCATGCGCTCATGCGCCACGAAAGCTAGCAGCGTGTGGCGAGCGATCCCAGCTTTCGCTGGGATGACTGAGTTTCGGGTGGAAAGTGGACATTGCGTATTGCCTGACTTGTTCAGGCAGCGCATCGCTTCAGGAATGGGAAGCCTTGCCGACAAGTGGTGGAATGAAGACCGACGTGACCTCTTTCGGTCACTAGAGGTCATCACATCGGACGCGCCCAATCCAGACAGGATTGGCTTGAGCCTCGACACAATCCTCAATGACCTCGACCTATACGACGACCCTCTGCAAGGACGTGGTTCTTGGCTCTTCGATAACGAACTCCACCTCGCCAATGCTCTCGGCGAAAAACTTAAGGAGACCGTGAGTCACACGAGGCTGGTTGAAGCGGGTCCGGCTGCGCTTGCCAGCGAGTCATGGCCGGACGCGCGACGCACGGCAGTTTCATTGTTGAGTCTGATGGCTGCCAATGGAGACTTCGCTAGCTGACTGTCTACTTTTGGCGCACGGATAGTTCGGAAATTCAGGCACGAACTTGGGTGGTTAGCGGGCCCTGCTCATCAAAAAGCAAGTACACAAGCAAGTTCTTGAGCGGAGGGACTCACGGGCGGGAGTCGAACCCGCCAAGACGAAACATTGCTGCTTCGCCCACGCCGACCGTGTCAGAGCCGAGCGTTATCTAATTGATCGTCGTCGCGTCCGCAATTGGGTCGTTACCCGCCCGGCTGCTCCTCGTGCATTGTTAGATCGGCAGGAGCGGCGCGCAGTGGGTGGTTAGCTGTCACTCCAGTCAAGTTGCGATACATCCACCTGTGCAGTTCCAAAGTGGCGAACGAATGCGTCCTTAAGGCCGTCGAGATACGGCTGCCACTTCACTCGATCTTCGTCAGGGTCAACGCCGTCGGCCTCAAACAGCCAACGGGCGAATTGCTCAGCCGAAACAGCACCTTTAGCGGGGAGTAAGTCGGTCACATGCTTCGGTTTCCCATCAACGATGCCGCCGCACCAACCCCGCTCAACGCAACCTTCGTGCATCAATCGGTCGAACGATGAACCTTTGCTCATGCCTGCGAGATCACATTTAGGATTGAACGTCCGCAATCGGGTCGTTGGCGGCCACCTCGCCCTCACCCACCCGCGTGGTAGAAATCATACACCTGCTGCGCCACGCCTGCGCTGATTCCGGGGGCGCGTTTGAGGTCGTCCAGCGCGGCGGCCCTCACCTTCCCCGCGGTGCCGAAATGCAGCAGCAGCGCGCGTTTGCGTGAGGGGCCGATGCCGGGGATCTCGTCGAGCGGTGAGGCGGTGATCGCGCGGCTGCGTTTGGCGCGGTGGGCGCCGATGGCGTAGCGGTGGACTTCGTCGCGCAGCGTCTGGAGATAGAACAGCAGCGGCGAATTGACCGGCAGCGTCTTTTCGCGCCCGTCGGGGAAATGGAACACCTCGCGCCCCTCGCGCCCGTGATGCGGGCCCTTGGCTATCGCGATCAGCGGGACGTCCTCGATCCCCATTTCCTCCAGCGTGTCGCGCACGCTCGACATCTGTCCCTTGCCGCCATCGATCAGCACCAGATCGGGCCAGATCGCCTCGTGACCCTTGCCCTCGGTGCGCGCGTCGAGATCGCGCCCGCTCTCGGCCAGCTTGCGGAAGCGGCGTTCCATCACCTCGCGCATCATGGCGAAATCGTCATTGGTCTGCGCGGTCTTGATGTTGAACTTGCGGTACTGGCCCTTCTCGAAGCCTTCGGGACTGGCGACGACCATTGCGCCCAGCGCCTTGTCGCCCTGGATATGGCTGTTGTCGTAAACTTCGATCCGCTGCGGGACCTCTTCCAGTTCGAGGAACTCGGTGAGTTCGCGCAGGACCTTCGCCTTGGTCCCGGTTTCGGCCAGCCGCCGGTCGAGCGCCTCGACTGCATTGCGGCTCGCCTGCTGCATCAGCTTGCGCCGCGTGCCGCGCTGCGGGATCGAAATCGCCACGCCGTGCCCCGCCTTCTCGCACAGCGCCTCGGCGACGAGGTCCTGTTCGGGCAGCGCGCGGTCGACGAGGATGGTGCGCGGCGGCGGTACTTCCTCGTAGAATTGCAGCAGCACGTCGGAGAGCACCTCTTCCTTCTCGATCTCGCCCGTATTGCGCGGGTAGAAGGTGCGGTGGCCCCAGTTCTGCCCGCCGCGGATGAAGAAGGCCTGCACCCCGACCTGCCCGCCCTTGGCGGCGAGCGCGAAGACATCGGCATCGCCCACGCCCTGCGCATTGATCGCCTGGCTGCCCTGGATGAAGGTCGCCGCGCGCAGCCGGTCGCGCAGGATCGCCGCGGTCTCGAAATCGAGCTCCTCCGCCGCCTTCGCCATCTGTTTCTCCAGATCCTGCTGCACCGCGCTCGACTTGCCGCCGAGGAAGTCCTTCGCCTCGCGCACCAGTTTCTCATACCCCGGCTCGTCGATCCGGCCGACGCAGGGCGCGCTGCAGCGCTTGATCTGGTAGAGCAGGCAGGGCCGGTCGCGATTGTTGAAGAAACTGTCGGTGCAGCTGCGCAGCAGGAACAGTTTCTGCAGCGCGTTGAGCGTCTTGTTGACGCTGCCCGCGCTGGCGAAGGGGCCGTAGTAATTGCCCTTGGCCTTGCGCGCGCCGCGATGCTTGGTGATCCGCGGGAAGGCGTGGTCGGCGCGCAGCAGGATGAAGGGGAAGCTCTTGTCGTCGCGCAGCAGCACGTTGAACGGCGGGCGGTAGCGCTTGATCAGCTGCGCTTCGAGCAGCAGCGCCTCGGCCTCCGAATTGGTGACCACGATTTCCATTGCGCGGCACTGGCTGATCATCCGCTGGATGCGGTTGGTGAGGCCCTTGATCTGCGTGTAATTGGCGACCCGCGCCTTGAGGCTGCGCGCCTTGCCGACATAGAGCACATCGCCGCGCACATCGAGCATCCGGTAGACGCCGGGGCGCGGCTTGAGCGTCTTCACCGTTTCGCGGATCGCGGCGATGCCCGCTTCGAGATCGGGCTGCGCACCGGCCACGGTCTTGGTGGCGCGGTCCTCGTGGAACCGCTCCTTGCCTCTCGGATCATGCGGGGAACCGGCTTTCGTGCGCGACATGCATGGGGAGATAGTGCGCCGCATCGGCTTGTGCAAAGCCGGTTTTGCCGCCATCCCCCGGGCGATGGACCCAACCAAAATTGCACCGCCGCGCACGGTCGGCTTCTGGGGGACCTCGCTGTTCCCGCTCAACGGGATGATCGGCGCGGGGATTTTCGCGCTGCCCGCAGTGCTGGTAGCGGCAGTGGGCAATTTCGCCCCGTGGATGATGCTGGTCGGCGGGATCCTCTTCCTGCCGCTGGCGCTGTGCTACGCCTGGATGGCGAGCCGGTTCGAGCATAGCGGCGGATCGGTGCTCTATGGCGAAGCCGCCTTCGGGCGCTTCGTCGGCTTCCAGGCCGGCTGGGCGCGCTATGCCAGCGCAATCGTGACCGCGGCGGCGAACATGCATGTGATGGTCGCCTATCTCGCCGCGCTGTTCCCCGAACTGGCGGGGCCGGTCGCCTCGCCCGTCGCGGTGGCGGTGGGGCTGGCGCTGATCACCGCGATCAATCTCTACGGCATGCGCGCCTCGGTCGGCGCGCTGGGCGTGATGACCGCGATCAAGCTGCTGCCGCTGGGCGCGCTGATCCTCTCGGCCTTCTTCGCGGGCGGCGAGATGGGGGCAGTGACGCTGCCGCAGTTCAGCCAGGTCGAGACGGTCATCCTGCTGACCTTCTACGCCTTCATCGGCTTCGAGGGCGTGGTCGAGGCGGCGGGCGAGTTCAAGCATCCCAAGCGCGACGTACCGCTGTCGATCGTGACCATGGTGAGCGGGGTAACGCTGCTCTACATGGCGATCATCTGGGCCTTCATCGCGATCGGCCCCGAGTTCGCGGGCGAGGACAATGCGCTGGCGGGCGTGGCGGGTGCCTCGATGGGGCAGATCGGGTCGCTCGCGATCGTCGTCGCGGCCAGCTTCAGCATCGGCGCGAACAATTTCGCCAGCGGCGTGGCGCAGCCGCGGCTGATGTACGGCATGGCCGAGCGCGGCATGCTTCCGCGGTGGTTCGAATATGTCCACCCGCGCTTCCTCACGCCGTTCAACGCGATCCTGTTCTACGGCGTGGTGGCGATGCTGTTCGGCCTGTGGGAAGGCTTCGAAGTGCTGGCGATCGCGGGGACGCTGGTGCGGCTGGTGACCTATATCGTGACCAGCTGCGCGCTGCCCGTGCTCGAACACCGCGAGGGGCGGATCGTCCCGTTCCATCTGTTCTGCGTGATCTTCGCGGTGGGCAGTTCGCTGTTCATCGCCGCACAGGCGCAGGCGCAGGCGTGGCTGGTGCTGGGCGGGTTTATCGCCGCGGGCACGCTGCTGTACGGTATCGCGGCGCGGCAGAAGCCAGAGTACCCGATCGACGAGGCTTAGCGCGGCTGGCGGCGACGGGCCGGGCGCCCCTATAATACAATCTATCTATTACAGTGATCGCCCAATCCCATCTAAAAGACGAAAAATACGCTGATTAGATATACTTGGCGATAAACACGCCGCTGCCCCCTGTAGTGGGCGGCGCAATTCTACAATTCTTCCGATCTTTTCAAAGACATTGTCCGCTCACTCGAGTCGGAATGAGTCAATGAGAACCGTCGATTACGACGGCGCACGGTCGCGTCTGCAAAACATAGCAAACAGGAGACCGCCAATGTCCGGCCATGAACATCACGGAATGAAGCCCCTCGAAGGGATGAGCGCCTATTGCCGGCGCGGGCACCAGCCCGGCCACCAGCGCGACGATCGCTTCGGGCGGTTGTTTCCCAAGCTCAGCCCCGCCTACACCCCCATCCACACGCTCGAAGCGATCGGCCGCAAGGGCGGGCCGATGGATGGCAAATCCAAGAACGACCGGACCGATACCGTCCCCGTCGGCATGGTCTTCTTCGGCCAGTTCGTCGATCACGACATCACGCTCGACGCCAGCACCACTTTCGACAGCGTGGTCGACGATCCGGGCGAGATCGCCAATGTCCGCACGCCCACGCTCGATCTCGACTGCGTCTATGGCGTCGGGCCCGAAGCGCAGCCCTATCTCTACGAACAGGCGGGCGCGTTCGCGGGGGCCAAGCTGCTGACCGGGAGCGACAATCCCGGCCAGGCGGGCGAGCGCGACCACGATCTGCTGCGAAGCCCCAATGGCCGCGCGATGATCGGCGATCCGCGCAATGACGAGAACCGCATCATCAGCCAGCTGCAAATGGCGATCATCCGCTTCCACAACCACGTTTGCGACACGCTGCATGCGGAAGACGGTTTCGAGGGCGAGGAACTGTACGAACACGCCCGCGAGGAAACCACATGGCATTACCAGTGGGCGGTGGTGAACGATTTCCTCGCCGCCATGTGCGGCCGGCCGGTGGTCGAGCGCATCCTCGGCTGCGGTCGCGCGCATTATTGCGGCGACACACCCTTCATCCCGATCGAGTTTTCAGTGGCCGCCTATCGTTTCGGCCATTCGATGATCCCGATGAAAATCCAGGTGCAGAAGGGCAAGTCGCCGCTCGAACTGTTCGGCGCGATCCTGGGTGGCGGCTTCGATGCGCTGGGCACACCCGATGGCGTGGTCGACTGGCACGAATTGCTGTTCACCCCGGCCAACCGCCAGGTCGAACGCGCACAGAAGCTCGACCTGCTGCTGGCGGGCGATCTGCTGGACTTGCCGTTCATCACCAATGCCGAGAACTCGCTCGCGACGCGCAACCTGCTACGCGGCAATGCCTTCCTGCTGCCCGGCGGCGAGAAGGTGGCCGAAGCGATCGGCTGCGATCCGAAATGGACCGCCAAGGTGAAGAAACGGATCGCCAAGCTGTCCGACGCAGTCGATGGCGCGCTGTCCGAACACGGCGTCCCGCTGTGGCTGTGGATCCTTGCCGAAGCCGAAGTGATCGGACGCGAGGAAAGCGACGGCAGCACCAAGGAAGGCGAAGCGCTCGGCCCGGTCGGCGCGACCATCGTCGCCGAGACGATCATCGGCCTGCTCGAGAATGACGATCACTCCTATCTCGGCAGCAACCGCAACTGGTCGCCGCGTCCCGAGTGGGACACGCTGGGCAAGCTGGTGACCGTCGCGCAGCCCTAAGGGCTTGCACACCGCCCCCGCGCGGCTAGGGCGCTTCGCATGGAACATGGCTTCGATGCGATCGTCCTGGGCGCCGGGGCCGCGGGCCTGATGTGCGCGGCGCGTGCGGGGCAGCGCGGGCGCCGGGTGCTGGTGCTCGAACGCGCAAGCGCGCCCGGGAAGAAAATCCTCATCTCGGGCGGCGGGCGCTGCAATTTCACCAATATCGGTGCGGGTCCGGCCAATTACCTGTCCGCCAATCCGCATTTCGCCAAATCGGCGCTCGCGCGATATACCGCGCAGGACTTCCTCGAACTGGTCGAAAGCTATGGGATCGCCTGGCATGAAAAGACGCTCGGCCAATTGTTCTGCGACGGCTCGGCCAAACAGATCGTCGCGCTCCTGCTTGAGGAATGCGCCAAGGGCGATGTCGAGATCCGCTGCGACGAGGAGGTCACGCAGGTCGAACAGGGGGACGGGTTCACCGTCACCACGCAATCGGGCACCTTTTCCGCGCCTTCGCTGGTGATCGCCACCGGCGGACCCTCGATCCCCAAGATGGGCGCCACCGGCTTCGCTTATGATCTTGCGCGGCAGTTCGGCCTCAAGCTGGTCGAGCCGCGCCCCGCGCTGGTCCCGCTGACGCTGGGCGGCGAGGAAGTGCTGTTCCGCGACATTTCGGGCGTGTCTGCGCCGGTCGGCGTAACGGCCAACAAGGCCAGCTTTGCCGAAGCCGCGCTGTTCACCCATCGCGGGCTGTCCGGCCCGGCGATCCTGCAGGCCAGTTCCTACTGGCGGCCGGGAGACCCCCTGTTCGTGGACTTCCTGCCGCAGCGCGGCGCCGGATGGCTGCTCGACGCCAAGCGCGCCAATCCGCGCGCGGGCCTGCGCGCGCAGTTGCGCGACGCCTTCCCCGCGCGGCTAGCGGATATTCTGACCGACAAGCTCGCGCTCGAAGGCGAACTGGGCAATCTGCCCGACAAGGCGCTGCGCGCCGCGGGCGAACGGCTCAAGCGGTGGGAATTCCGCCCCAATGGGACCGAGGGCTTTGCCAAGGCCGAGGTCACCGTCGGCGGCATCTCGACCGCCGAACTGTCATCGAAGACAATGGCCGCCAAGCGTATCCCCGGCCTCTATGCCATTGGCGAGGCGGTCGATGTGACCGGATGGCTGGGCGGCTACAATTTCCAGTGGGCCTGGGCGAGCGGCGTCGCGGCGGGCGACGCGCTGTAACCTTGCGCGCCGCCCCCGGCCGCTAGAACATCTTGCGCAGGTCGACGCCGATGTAGCGCCCGACCGGATCGATCCGGCGCGGGTCATACGCTTCGGGGACGACGCCGCTGGCATCGACCACGCGGCGCTGCCCGTCGAACACATTGTCGAGCACGAAGGCGACACGGAAGCCCTTGAGGAAGCCCTCGTCGCGCTCGAGGATTTCCCCGAGATCGGCAAACAGGCGCAGGTCGAAGGTCACCAGATCGCCGAAGAACAGATCGCTCGATCCGGGCAGGCCGCTACCGCGCAGCTCGGCTTCGCCGAGGTAATTGCTCGACAGGCGCACGCCATAGCCATCGATGAACATGCCCGCTTCAAGCCGCGTCGTATGTTCGGGGATCGCGCCGCTACCCAGCACGAAGCCGTCGAGCTGGTCGAACACCGGTCCGCCATCCGCCAGCGTCACTTCGTTTTCGAGCGCGATGGTGTGGTTGAGGTTGACGAAATAGCGCCCGCCCGAGCCGCCACGCCGGGCGAAGGGGTTCATCCCACCACCACGCTGCTGGCTTTCACCTTGCGGCGGACCACCCGCGCGATCGGCGGCACACGTGCGCTCGCGGAAGGCCTTGAGCCGCTCGGGATCGATCTCGCCATCTTCGCCGCGCAGCCGTTCGAGCATCTGCGGCGGCAATTGGTCGAGCTGCGGCGGTTCGGCACACAGCGCGGTGCGCAGTTCGGCGAAGCGGTCGATATCGGCCTCGCCCTCGGCGCTGCACAGCCGCTGGCGGAGCATTTCGACACGCGCGGGATCGGGCTCGCCATTCTCGTCGAGCAGGCGCGCACGCATGCCCTCGGGCAGCTCCGACAGATCGGGCGTGCCGGTGGTGGGTGCGGCGCATAGTTTTTCGCGCATGGCGGCAAAGGCTGCGGGATCAAAGCGTGCCCCGCCTGCGCCGCCACCGGGTCGCCCGGCACCGCGGCCAGCCGCCGGCGAACCGCCACGGCTGCTTTCGCCGCTATCCGAACCGCCGAAGCTGCCGCGGGTCGACAGACCGAAGCTGAGCGTGCGGCTGCGCGTTTCGTACAGCGTCACCGGGCTGCGGTCGATCGCCAGCAATTCACCCGCCCCATTGCGCGTCACGCGATCGGGAAAGGCCTGTTCGAAGGCCGAAGTGAACGCGGGCGAGGACAGCGTGACATCGTGCGAGCGGTTGATCGCATAATCGGCCTGTAGCCGCGTGCCTTCCCAGAAGGGCAGCTCCCAGTTCGCTCCGAATTTCCAGTCGGACTGCGTTTCCGCGCGCAGGTTGGGATTGCCGCCGGTAGTCACCGTCGCCAGCACATCCTCTCCGGTGGCGAAATCGAACACCGACACATTGGCTTCGTCGATCCGCGGCGAGCCCAGCGCGCTCAGCCCCGGTGCGACTTCGCGCCAGATCCGCGTCGCCTGCAGGTTGAGGTTCTCGAACGGCGACCAGTTCACCCCCAGGCTCCAATCCTGCAGCGTGCCGAAGTCCGACAGATGGTTGATCCCCGCCTGCCCGGAGACCGAGATGTCGCCCACCGCATCGAGGAAGCCGGTCCGCCGGCTGGTAAGCGGGACGACGATATTGACGCCGCCCGACAGATCGCCGCGCGTCAGCTGCGTATCGAAAGCGGTGCGCGTGTCGTCGCTCTCGATCCGCTGCCAGTCGTAACCCACATCGAAGGTGGTCGCGATCTCGCCCGCCGGAATTTCGACCGCAATGCCGCGCAGCGTCACCAGATTGGTCGCATTCCACGTGGTCGAGCGCGAAATATCATAGCCCGCAGCAGCGCTGCGATCGACTTCGCTGCGCGTCTTGGTGCGGCCGCCATCGAAGGTAGCGGTCAGCTGGAAGTCGCCGACCGGCTGGGTGTAGCTGGCCGCAGTGGACAGCGTATCGGTGCGGTTGCGCCGTTCGATCGGTTCGAGCACGCCGTCGACCTGGCGCAGGCCTGACAGGCCGAGGCTTTCCTCGCGCGAGCCAGTCAGGTTGAGGCTGATCGAGGAACCGTTGTCGATGAAGGCCTTGGCATAGTTCGCGGTCGCCTCGACGCCGTAGCTGTCCGAGACGAGGCTGCGGAACGGGGCTTCATCGGCGACACCGGGGATCGACGAAGCGGTCACCAGGTCGCGCTCGTCCTCGGTCAGCAGGCTGACGTCTTCGACCTCGAGATTGAGGTTGATCCGCGCGCCGTCATTGATCGAAAGGTAGCCGACCTCCTGCTCATTGCGCCAATAGCCGCCGCGCGCGGGGGCCTCGGCCTCGACTTCCGCAGTGATCGAGGAATAGCTTTCCTGCAGCACGATATTGACCACGCGCTGGTCGGGCGAATAGCCGAAGCGCTGCGCCACTTCCTCGGCGAAAACCTCGATCTTGGCGATGCTTTCGGGCGGATAGGAGCGGAATTCGCGGCGGCTGGATACGCGGATGCCGTTGATCAGGAACACCGGGCGACCGCTGCCGCGCCCGCCGCGCGCGCTGCCCGTCGCGGGTTCGATCGCTTCGAGGATGTCGGCAATCGAGCTGCCCCCGAACGCCGCGATATCCTCGCTGTCATATTCGGCTACCGGCGGCTGGTCGACGATCAGCTGGCCACGGATGCGCGCGCCGGTGACGACGATCGTCCCGGGCGCGGAAAGCACGTCTTCATTGGCCTCGGGCGCAGGCTCGGAAGCCTGGCTGCTATCCTGGGCATGGACCGCCGAGGCCCAGCCAAGTGCGAGGAGCGAAGTTGCGACAAATGATAGGGATTTCAAGCGCAGGGCCTTCCGTCTGAGATTATCCAACCGCCCCCGTGTGGCAGGCTATTGCGACTATGAATGCCGACAGGCAAGCGGGGTTTCCGTATCGGTTTGTCGCTGAACGAATACGATATACGTTCCATCCATGGCGCCTGGATGCAGCGAGGCTTCCCTTTTCCCCCCGTCACCGCTAAAGGCCGCCGCTCATATTGCACAATCGAACGGATACGAAGACCTACATGGCGAAAGAAGAACTTCTCGAAATGCGCGGCAAGGTGGTTGAACTGCTGCCCAATGCGATGTTCCGCGTCGAGCTCGAGAACGGCCATGAAGTGCTTGGTCACACCGCCGGCAAGATGCGCAAGAACCGCATTCGCGTGCTGGTGGGCGACGAAGTCCTGTGCGAACTCACGCCTTACGATCTGACCAAGGCGCGGATCACCTACCGCTTTATGCCCGGTCGCGGCGGCCCCGGCCCGCAATAAGCGCCGGTGGGCCAGCCCACACTCATCCTCGCATCGGCCAGCCCCCGCAGGCGCGAATTGATCGCGCGCCTCGGGCTGAAGCCGGCTGCGATCAATCCCGCCGATATCGACGAAACGCCCGCTGCCGGCGAACGCCCGCGCGACTATGCCATCCGCATGGCGCGCGAGAAGGCGCAGGCTGCCGCATCGGACGACGGCTTCGTGCTTGCCGGCGATACGGTGGTCGCCGCGGGGCGCCGCATCCTGCCCAAGGCGGAGGACGAAGTGACTGCGCGGCAATGCCTCGAACTGCTCTCGGGCCGCCGTCACCGTGTGCTGTCGGCCATCGCGCTGCGCGGACCCGATGGCACTCTGCGCGAGCGATTGTGCGAGACCGTGGTCCTGTTCAAACGCCTCTCCACCGAGGAGATCGACGCCTATCTCGCCAGCGGCGAATGGGAGGGCAAGGCCGGGGGCTATGCCATCCAGGGCCTGGCCGAAGGGCTGATCTCGCGCATCCAGGGCAGCCATTCGGGGGTTGTCGGATTGCCGCTCTATGAAACGCGCGCGCTGCTCAAGGCCGCAGGGTTCCAGATTGTCTGACAGCCGCGGGCCTGGCAGCGACGGGCCCGAATGGCTGGTCGAGCACGGGATCGGCGAAAGCCGCGCATTGCTTATCGATGGCGAAGAGGTAGTCGCCGCGAAATTGCGCTGGCCGGGCGACCTCCCGGTCGACAGCACCGCGCTGGCGCAACTGGTGTCGAAGCCCGCCGGGGGTGCGCGCGGGCTCGCGCGGATGGCGAATGGCACCGAAATCCTCGTCAACCGCATTCCGCCCCGGGCGACCGAGGGCAGCGCGCTGACCCTGTGCATCACCCGCGCCGCGATTGCCGAGCGCGGACGGTTCAAGCGCGCGCAGGGCCGCGTGATCGAGAGCGAGGCCGATGCACCGCCGCCGCGCGACAATGTCTTCGTGCTGGGCGATGCGGTCCGCCTCCTGCCCGCGGGAGAGTGGGACGAGATCTGGCATGCTGCGGCCGCGGGCGAGGTCGCATTTAACGGCGGCTCGCTCCTGTTCAGCGTCACGCCCGCAATGATTCTGATCGATATCGATGGCGATCTGGCGCCGCGCGACCTCGCGCTTGCCGCGATCCCCGCGATTGCGCGCTGGCTGCGCCTGTTCGACCTCGGCGGTTCGATCGGGATCGATTTTCCCACGCTGGCCGCCAAGGCCGACCGCAAGGCGGTCGATGCGGCGCTCGATGCCGCGCTGGCTGACTGGCCGCATGAACGCACCGCGATGAACGGCTTCGGCTTCGTCCATATCGTCGCGCGGCTGACGGGGCCCTCGCTACTCCACCGCTTCGCGACTGCCCGCGTGGGTGCTGCGGCGCGCATGGCGCTGCGCCGCGCGGAGTTGGTCGACGGGCCGGGAGTGACGCTGCTGGCGATCCATCCCGCGCTCAAGGCCCGGCTCAAGCCCGAATGGATTGCCGAACTCGAACGCCGCACTGCGCGGCCCCTGCGGATAGAGACCGATCCCGGGCTTGCGATTGAGGCCGCCACCGCCCAGATCGTACCGCATGACGAGTAAGCCCCGCCCCTGCCCGATCTGCCGCAAGCCGCGCAGCGAGGAGCACACGCCGTTCTGTTCGACCCGCTGCCGCGACCGCGACCTCGCGCAATGGTTCGGCGATGGCTATGCGGTGCCGGCGCGCCCCGCCCTGCCCGAGGAAATCGCGGCGGAAGTCACCAAGGGGCAGGACGACTAATTACCCCCTTGCCAAGGCGGGCCAGCTTCGCCATAGGCGCGCTCTCATTGCTCGCGGGGCTGTTCAAGCCCCTCCGCCGAAGCAGTGTGCCCGGGTAGCTCAGGGGTAGAGCAGACGACTGAAAATCGTCGTGTCGGTGGTTCGAATCCGCCCCTGGGCACCACTTCGCTGCGATGGCTTCCCCTGCTTCGCCGCCCGCGCTAGTCAGCCGGGATGCATGACACCGCCAGCACCGCGCTTTCCGCTTTCGACATCGCCGCAATCCTTGTCGTCGCTTCGGCGCTGCTTGGCTGGTTCAATCACCATTTCCTCAAGCTGCCGCATGTCATCGGGCTGACCGTGATGGGCGCGCTGGGGGCAATCGGGCTGACGGTGGCCGATGCCTTCATTCCCGGCGTGACGCTCGACGACTGGGTCGCCGACACGCTGCAGCAGATGAATTTCACCGAGACGCTGCTGCAGGGCATGCTCAGCTTCCTGCTGTTTGCCGGCGCGCTGCATGTCGATCTCGACCGCCTCAAGGTCGCGTGGCTGCCGGTGCTGCTGCTCTCCACCGTCGGCGTGATGATTTCGACCGTGCTCGTCGGGCTCGCCATGTGGGGTGTGGGCATGCTGCTGGCGCTGGGAATCGCGCCGATCTGGTATTTCGTCTTCGGCGCGCTGATCGCCCCGACCGACCCGGTTTCGGTGCTCGGCGTGTTGCGCGAGGAAAAGGTCCCGCAATCGCTGCAGAGCGCGGTGGCGGGCGAAAGCCTGTTCAACGACGGCGTCGGCATCGTCGTGTTCATCATTCTGCTCGGCGCGGCAGTGAGCGGGAACGACTTTTCGTTTGCCGAGGGCGCGCGGCTGTTCGCGATCGAGGCGGGCGGCGGCATCCTGATCGGGCTCGTCGCGGGCTATGTCGGCTACCGCGCGCTGGCGGGGATGGACGAATACACGCTCGAGGTGCTGGTCACGCTGGCGGTGGTGATGGGCGGCTATGCGCTGTGCAACTACCTCACGCTCTCGGGCCCGCTGGCGATGGCGGTGGCCGGCCTGCTGATCGGCAACCACGGCGTTACCTATGCGATGAGCGACGTGACGCGCGATTATCTCGTCAAGTTCTGGGAGCTGGTCGATGAATTGCTCAATTCGGTGCTGTTCCTGCTGATCGGGCTGGAAATGATCGTGCTGGTCGCGGGCTTTAACGAGCTGGTGCTGGCACTGGCCGCGATTCCGCTGACCCTGGCTGCGCGCGGGGTCGGCATTGTCGTCTCGACCAAGGCGATCCCCGCCGCACGGCTGCAGGACAAGGGCGCGGGCCGCGTGCTGTGGTGGGGCGGGCTGCGCGGGGGGATATCGATCGCACTGGCGCTGTCGCTACCCGCGGGCGAGACGCGCGACCTGATCCTCGCCGCGACCTTCGCCGCGGTGCTGTTCAGCGTCCTCGTCCAGCGCGCCACGCTGGGCCGGCTGATCGAGAAGCTGAAACGCGACCACGCGCCCGCGGTCGAAGACGATACCGCCGCCGCAGCAGGCGCGCCGCCTCCGCCCTAGGACGCGGCCACATCGTCCGCCGCGGCGGCGATTTCCGCCCAGACCCGGGCGAGATCGGCTTCGTCGATACAATAGGGCGGCATGACATAGACGGTGTTGCCAAGCGGCCGCAGCAGCAGGTCCGCCTCGCGGAACCGGCGCAGCAGCTTGGGCCCGAGGTCGGACAGATAGCTACCGCCCGGATCGCCCAGTTCCAGCGCGGTAATCGTCCCGCAGCGCCGCGCGTTGCGCACCATCGCGTGATCCGCCAGCGTATCGAGATGCGCCTGCTGCTTCGCTGCCAGCGCCGCGATCCGCGCAGGCACCGGTTCCTCGCGCCAGATCGCGAGATTGGCGTTGGCCGCGGCGCAGGCCACCGGATTCGCGGTATAGCTCGACGAATGGTAGAACGTACGCGTGCGGTCGGTCGAATAATGCGCGTCCCAGATCGGCTCGCTTGCCATGGTCACCGCCAGCGGCATTGCCCCGCCGGTCAGCCCCTTGGACAGGCACATGATGTCGGGCACAACATCGGCCTGTTCGCAGGCGGTCAGCGTGCCGGTGCGGCCCCAGGCGGTCATGACCTCGTCGGCGATGAACAGCGTGCCGTGGCGGGCGCAGATCGCGCGCATCTCGGCCAGCACTGCGGGCGGATACATCAGCATGCCGCCCGCCCCCAGCACCAGCGGTTCGACGATGAACGCCGCCGCCCCGCCCGCGCATTCGGCTTCGAGTGCATCGAGGGTGGGCTGAGGATCATTCCCGGGAAAGGGCACGCGCCCGACATCGAACAGCATCGGCGCATAGGCGGCGTTGAACACCCCGCGCGCACCCACCGACATCGCGCCGATCGTATCGCCGTGATAGGAATGCTCCATCACCACGATCCGGCTGCGGTTCTCCCCGCGATGCGTCCAGAAGCCGAGCGCCATCTTCAGCGCGACCTCGACTGCAGTCGAACCGCTGTCGGAAAAGAACACGCGGGTCAGTTCGTCGGGCAGGATCCGGCACAGTTCGCGCGCAAGGTCCTCTGCCGGTTGGTGCGTCCAGCCGGCGAAGATCATCTGGTCGAGCCGCTGCGCCTGGTCGGCGATCGCCGCCATGATCCGCGGGTGGCAATGGCCATGCGTGGTCACCCACCAGCTCGAAATCGCGTCCACCACGCGGCGGCCGTCCTCGGTGTGCAACACCGCGTCTTCGGCATGCGTGACCAGCGGAACCGGATCGCCCAGCCCGTGCTGCGTGAAGGGATGCCATACGGGGGAGTGGGTCATGTGAAATCCGCCAGGTCAAAATTGTCGGTAATGGCCTGGGCAAGCGACGCCGCGTCGAGCGTGCCGAGCTGCGGCAGCCGGCCGAGCCGCTTCACCGCGCCAAGCCGGCAGATCGTCGCCTCGCTGTCCTCCACCGCGTCGCCGACAAAGGCCACGCCGTGGACCGCCACCCCGCGCGCGCGCAGCGCTTCGATCGTCAGTAGCGAATGGTTGATCGTGCCCAGCGCGGTGCGCGCGACGACGATCGCAGGCAGGCCCCAGCGCGCGAACATGTCGGCGTAGAGCAAGTCCCCGCCAAGCGGCACCAGCGCGCCGCCCGCCCCCTCGACCACTAGCGGACGCTGCGCGGGGAGTGCCAGCCGGTCGGGATCGATGGCAACCCCGTCGATCTCGGCTGCGCGGTGCGGCGAACAGGGCGTCGCCAGACGATAGGCCTCGGGCAGCACGCGGGTTTCGGGCAGACCCGCGAGCTTCGCCACCTGCGCCCGGTCGCCGCCTTCGTCCAGCCCCGCCTGCACCGGCTTCCAGTAATGCGCGTCGAGCGCGCCGGTCAGCGCGGCGGCGAAGACGGTCTTGCCGACGTCGGTATCGGTCCCGGTGACGGTGAATGCACTCATGGGAGAATCTCCGAAAGCGTGTCGGCCAGCGCATCGATCTGCGCCCGGCCGATATTGAGAGTGAGCGAGATGCGCAGGCGGCTGCTGCCCGCAGGCACGGTCGGCGGGCGAATGCCGCGGATATCGAAACCCGCGCTGCGCAGCGCCCCGGCAATCTGCATGGTGCGTGCTTCGTCACCCAGCACCAGCGGCATGATCTGCGATCCGCTTGCGCTGACGCCGAAGGACGCGAGTTTGCGGCCCGCATAGCCGATCAGATCGTGCAGCGCTTCGCGCCGCCCCGGCTCCTCCTCCACGATCCTCAGCGCCTCGCGCACGCAGGCGGCGATCAGCGGCGATGGCGCGGTGGAGAAGATGAAGCCCCGCCCGCGGTTGATCACATGGTCGCGCATCGCGCGCGGCCCGCACAGCAGCGCGCCTTCGCTGCCCAGGGCCTTGCCGCAGGTGCGCAGCACGATCGCATTATCGCGCCCGTCGATATCCGCAGCCAGCCCCCGGCCGCCATTGCCGAACACGCCGGTGGCATGCGCATCGTCCGCCAGCAGCACCGCGCCATGGCGATCCGCCAGATCGGCCAGTTCGGCAATCGGTGCGCGGTCGCCGTCCATGCTGTAGAGCGTTTCGACCGCAATCCAGGCCTGGCCCGCGGCATTGCCCGCCCGCCAGTGCGCAAGCGCTTCGGCAAAGGCGCCGACATCATTGTGCGGCACCGCAATGCATTCGGCCCGCGACAGGCGCATTCCTTCGTGCGCGCTGGCATGGACCAGCGCGTCGTGGAAGATCGCATCGCCGCGCTGGGGCAGTGCCGACAGCAGCACGCTGTTGGCGCCGTAGCCATTGGCGAGGAACAACGCGCTTTCGCAGCCGAAGAACCTGGCGGCCTCCACCTCCAGCGCCTCGTGTTCGGGATGGTTTCCGCGCAGCAGCCGCGAGCCGCCCGAACCGACGGGAACGCCGCGCTCGAGCGCGTCCATCACGGCGTTCTTGAGCCTCCCGCTGCCCGCCAGCGCTAGGTAATCGTTCGACGAGAAATCGGCGCCGCCGGGAAGCGACAGGCTGCGCAGCCGCGCCGCGTGCGCCAGACCCGCCAGATCATCGACCTGCGCGGCAAGCGGAGTGTAGGTGGTGCGCCCCGTATCCATGCCGCGCGCGCTAACCACCGCGCCGCGTGCCTGCAATTGCTTTCGTCAATCGGCTTCTGTATGGCTCGCTAAACGCCCCGGCAGTCGCAATCGCCAGTCGATTCCGTCGCCGGGGCGCAGGCTTTTCTAGCGTGAAGGAATGCATATTCATGGCTCGTCGGCGCCAGATCTACGAAGGCAAGGCCAAGATCCTCTACGAAGGTCCCGAACCGGGCACGATCATCCAGTATTTCAAGGATGACGCGACCGCGTTCAACGCCGAGAAGAAGGGCACGATCAACGGCAAGGGCGTGATCAACAATCGCATCAGCGAATATGTGTTCACGCGGCTGTCGCACATCGGCATCCCCACGCATTTCATCCGCCGCCTCAACATGCGCGAACAGCTGGTGCGCCAGGTGGAAATCATCCCGCTCGAAGTGGTGGTGCGCAATGTCGCTGCCGGTACGCTGAGCAAGCGCCTCGGGATCGAGGAAGGCGAGCTGCTGCCGCACACGCTGATCGAATATTGCCTCAAGGACGATGCGCTGGGCGACCCCAAGGTCTCCGAAGAGGAAATCGCCTGCTTCAACTGGTGCAGCCATGAAGAGCTGCAGGACATGTCGAGCATGGCGATCCGTATCAACGATTTCCTCTCGGGCATGTTCAGCGCGATCGATATCCGCCTGATCGACTTCAAGCTGGAATTCGGCCGCATCTGGGATGGCGATTTCAGCCGCGTGATCCTGGCCGACGAGATCAGCCCCGACGGCTGCCGCCTGTGGGACATCAACACCGGCGAAAAGCTCGACAAGGACCGCTTCCGCCGCGACCTCGGCGGCGAAAGCGAAGCCTATCAGGAAGTCGCGCGGCGTCTCGGCCTGCTGCAGAACGAAGATAGCGGCCCGGGCGAAGTGCTCGACATGAACGCGCATCGCGGGCGGCTGCGGACCCCGAGCAAGCCCAAGAAGTAACGCGGTCAGCCGCGCCCGGCGCATGCCGCGCGGCGCAGCGTTGGTATAGAAAAAGGGCCGGAGGGATCGCTCCCCCGGCCCTTTTCTTGGTCGGTCGTCCGCGCGCTTAGTAGCTGACGCGGGCCGAGATACCGAACACGCGCGGATCGTTGACGAAGGCGGTGTTGTTGTTGAAGTCGATGCCGCCCTTCACATTGTCGGCATCGAGGATGTTGCGCACGAAGGCGGCGACTTCGAACGTGCCGTCACGCTTGGCATAGCCGACGCGCAGCCCGCCCTCGATCTGGTTGTTGGTGTTGAACTCGGCGCTTTCGTAGATGAACAGGTTGGTCTTGCCCTGGTAGGCCCAGTCGGTGAAGGCGAAGATCTCACCCGCATTGCCCACCGGAACGCCGTAGCGCGCGGTCACGTCGGCGATCCATTCGGGCGCATTGGGGAACGGGTTGCCATCCACCAGCGCGCGCGTGTTGCCCGAGAGGACAACGGTCGGGTCGGTCACGGTGCACTGCGCACAGATGCCCACGGCGAGCGTGCCGTCCTGGATCTCGGTCTTGTTCCAGCTGACGCCTGCAGTGACGAGGAAGTCGGGCGTGATCTGGAACGCGCTGTCGAGTTCGAAACCGTAGCCGCGGCCCTGGTCGGCATTGACCAGCTGCACGAGGTTACCCGCGCCGCCCACCGCAGTGAACTGCGGATCGTCGATGGTGTAGTAATAGACCGCGCCGTTCAGACGCACGCTGCGGCCCGCGAATTCGGACTTGAACCCGGCCTCGTAGCTCATGATCTTTTCCGAGGTCGCGATCGACGGTGCCGACCCGAAGGCAACGTCGCGGCCCTGGATGGTCGGCGCGCGGAAACCGCTCGCCACGCGGGCGTAGACGCTGGCGTCGGCGCCGACATCGTAGAATGCGGCAAGGTCCCAGCTGATCCGCTCGTCCTTGACGCTGCGCTCCTGCGCATCCGGACCCGAGATGAAGGAGGTCTGCGTCACCGCGAACTGCTTCTCGTCCTCGGTATAGCGCAGGCCGCCGGTCAGCTTGAGCGCGGGGGTGATTTCACCCGTGACCTGGCCGAACACCGCCCAGCTTTCGTTGGTGTGGTTGACGGTTACCGGCGGCGGGAAATCAAAGCCGATCGTGGTGACGTCGAAATCGCTGTCGAAGTAGAACCCGCCAACCTGCCATTGCAGCGGGCCGTTCGCCGCCGAAGCGATGCGGACTTCCTGCGTGAACTGTTCGAGATCGATCGAATCCTGCGTATCGCTGGGAAACGGGATGAAGCCCGGACCGGTGACGAGGTTGCCCCCGTCGATATCGCCGCGGCTGCGACCTTCGCTGTTCGCCCAGCTGGTGATGCTGGTGAGGGTCGCGAAATCGGCTTCGTAATCGACTTTGGCGGTCGCGATCTCGGCCTTGTAGGCGGCTTCGTTGCGCCCGCCGGCATCGTAGAACACCGTGTCGCGATCGTAATTGTCGTTCAGCTCGTTGTCGCCCGGGCCGAGGATGTTGGCGCGGAACAGCGTCGACTGGCCGTCGAGGTCGCGGATCGAGTAGCTGCCGAGGATCGACAGGCGATCGCCGGGAGTGATCAGCAGCTGCGCACGGCCCGCCACTTCGCTGTAGGCGCCATAGACGTCTTCCTCGCCGGTGAAGCCGTTGTCGACCCAGTTGTCGCGCTGCTGCCACAGGCCCGACAGCCGCAGCGACACCACGCCGGGTGCGAGCGGCAGCGTCACGCCGCCATCGGCCGAGATGCTGTTGAAGCTGCCGTAGCTGACCGAACCGTCGACTGCGAATTCGTCACCCGGCTTGACCGTGTCGATCTTGACGATGCCGGCGGGCGTGTTGCGGCCGAACAGCGTGCCCTGCGGCCCGCGCAGCACTTCGATGCGCTCGACGTCGAAGATCGGGAAGGATTTGAGCGTGACGTTTTCCATCACCACGTCGTCCATCACCACCGAGACCGGCTGCGAGGCGGCGAGGTCGAAATCGGTATTGCCGAGCCCGCGGATGTAGAAACGCGGTGCGGCGCGGCCGTTCGAGCTTTCGACGAACAGACCCGGCACGCGCGCGGCCAGCGCGGTAATTTCGGCACCGGCATCGAAGATCGTGCGCACGGTGCTGGCATCGAGAGTCGCAGCCGAAACCGCGACATCCTGCAGGTTTTCCTCGCGCCGGTTGGCGGTGACGATAATCGTGTTGAGCTGGCCCGCGCCGGCTTCTGCGGTGCCGGAGGTTTCGGCGTCGACATCCTGCGCGAGGGCGGGTTGCGCAGCGAACGCCGCGAAGGCGAGCGTACTGGCGCCGAGAAAACGGGCAGCGGTGGATCGAATGGTCATGTAGGGAAGTCCTGCTTGAGCGCGCACATGGGGGGCGGGCATTTGGAGGGAAGCGGCACGATCGCCGTGCGCATCCGATAGCAGGTTGCGCGGGAAATTGGCGTGCGACGCTCAAGGTTGCGACAGATTGATTGCAAATGTTGCAATCGCGCTACAATCCGTCGCGCATATGCCACCCTTGCAACCTTCCCCGCTGCGCATGCGCGCGGGCTTGAATGCGCGCGGGTGCTGCGCCATAGGCGCGCCAACACGAAAGGCCTGTCGATGAAGATCCGCGTCCATGTTTCGCTCAAGCCCGGCGTCCTCGATCCGCAGGGCCGCGCCGTCCACCACGCCCTCGAAGGGCTTGGTTTCGACGGAGTTGCCGATGTTCGCGTGGGACGGCTGATCGAACTCGAAGTGGCCGATGGCACGAGCGACGCGGCGCTGACCGATATGTGCGAGAAGCTGCTCGCCAATACGGTGATCGAAAACTACCGCATCGAGAAGGTCGGCTGATGGCTCTGCGCGCCGCCGTCATCACCTTCCCCGGTTCCAATTGCGACCGCGACATGGCGGTGGCGATCGAGCGTGTGACGGGGACCGCGCCGCTGCGGGTCTGGCACGCCGATGCCGAACTGCCCGAGCGGCTCGATTTCATCGCCTTGCCCGGCGGCTTCTCCTATGGCGACTACCTGCGTTCGGGCGCGATGGCGGCGAACAGCCCGGTCATGCGCGGCGTCAAGCAGCAGGCCGAACGCGGCGTGCCCGTGCTGGGCGTGTGCAACGGCTTCCAGGTGCTCACCGAAGCCGGCCTCCTGCCCGGGGCGCTGATGCGCAATGCCAGCCAGAACTTCATCTGCCGGACCGTCCCGCTGACGGTCGAGAACAACCAGTCACTGTTTACCGGCGGCTACGACCAGGGCCAGACGATCCATATCCCGGTGGCGCATCACGACGGCAATTACTTTGCGGACGAGGACACGCTCGACCGGATCGAGGGCGAAGGCCGCGTGGCGTTCCGCTATGTCGAGAATTGCAACGGTTCGCGCCGCGACATCGCCGGAGTGCTCAATGCCGCGGGCAATGTGCTCGGCATGATGCCGCACCCCGAACGCGCGGTCGATCCGGCGCATGGCGGAACCGATGGTCTGGCGCTGTTCGAAAATGCCCTGAAAGCGCTGGCGAAAGCCTGATCAGGCGCTTTTGAGCCGCTGCTCCGCTGCCCGGCGGGTAAAGACGCCCGCAACGTCGTCGCGCGGCATCGGGCGACCGAAGTGGAAGCCCTGGATCTTGGTGCAGCCCATGCTGCGGATCATCTCCGCTTCTTCCTCGTTCTCGACGCCTTCGGCGGTCGTGGTCATGCCGAGGCTGTCGGCCATGGCGACGACAGCGCGGATGATGGCGATCGATTCGGGGCTCTGCTGCGCGGCACCCTGCACAAAGGTGCGGTCGACCTTGATGGTCGAGAACTTGAGCTTGCGCAGGTAGCCGAGCGAGGAATAGCCGGTCCCGAAATCGTCGAGCGCGACCGAGCATCCCAGTGCCATGCATTCTTCGAGCGCGTTACGCGCCACGCTGGCATCGCGCAGGAAAATGCTTTCGGTCACCTCGATCTCGAGCCGCTTGGGATCGAGCCCGCTGTCCGACAGCGCGCGCACGACCGTGGCGGAGAAATCGGTTTCGAGCAGCTGTTCGGGCGAGACGTTGACGTTGACCTTGATGTTGGTCGGCCAATTGTTGGCGGCCTCGCGGCAGGCCTCTTGCATCACCCAGGTGCCGATCGGCACGATCAGGCGGGTGTCTTCCGCCAGCGGGATGAACTTGCCCGGGCTGACGAAGCCGTGATCGGCGCTGTCCCAGCGGATCAGCGCTTCGAAGCTGACGATCTCTTCGGTCGTGGCGTCCACCACCGGCTGGTAGTGCAGCAGCATCTCGTCGCGTTCGAGCGCATTGCGCAGCGAATGTTCGAGCTGGCGTTTCTCTTCGGCATTGGCGTGGAGCGAGGGTTCGTATTCGCGGTGCATGCCGCCGCCTTCACCCTTCGCACGGTACAGCGCGAGATCGGCGTTGCGGAGCAATTCCTCGACCGTGCGCCCGTCGCGCGGACCCAGCGCCGAACCGACGCTGGCGCCGACATAGAGCACCTGGTTTTCGATGTGATAGGGTTCGGACAGCCGCTGGATGATGTCGCGCGCCAGCGTGTCCATACGGTCGCGGTTGGCGATGTCGCGGATGACCACGGCGAATTCGTCGCCGCCCAGGCGGCCGACGATCTCGCCCTCCACGACCAGGCTCTTGAGCCGCGCGGCGACCTCGCCAAGCATCCGGTCGCCGACCAGGTGCCCAAGCGAATCGTTGATCGCCTTGAAACGGTCGAGATCGATCATGAGAAACGCACAGCGCGAGCGCCATTCGGCGGCGTATTTGAGCGCTTCGCCGAGCGCCTCGTTGAGCATGCGGCGGTTGGGCAGCTGGGTCAGCGTATCGTAACGCGCGAGATACTCGATCTTCTCCGAGGATTCGCGCTGCTCGGTGACATCGGAGCCGACGCCGCGGAAACCCTGGTACGTGCCCAGTTCGTCGACGATCGGCGTGCCCGACAGCTCCCACCAGCGGTCCTGCCCGTCGATCGAGACCTTGACCACAAGGTTGGAGAAATTCTTCTTGCGCTTCAGCTTGTCCGCCAGCTCGTGCAGGCTCGGTGGGAAGCGGCCGGTTTTCCAGCCATCGCCCGAGATCAGCTGGAGGAAAGACTGTCCCTCGATCTGGCCCGGCTCCATGCCCAGCGAAAAGGCGAAGCGCGGCGATACCGACTTCAGGCGGCGGCGCGGATCGATCTGCCACAGCCAGTCGGCCTGGCCTTCCTCGAATTCGCGCAGCAGCATCGAGACGACTTCGCTCTTCTCCTGCATCGCCGACTCGGCGAGCCGGGCAGCCACGCGGATACGGGCGCTTTCGATGACGCCGAAGATCGCCAGCAGCGTCGTCAGGAAGACCACCGCGGCGAGCGCGTACTGGGAGGTGATCAGGCTGGCTGCGAGGCCGCCTGCTCCGGCGGCCAGCGTAAAGGTAATCGAGCTGAGCGGCGCGCCGAAGCGGCTCGCGCTGCTGCCCACGACAAGCATGGCAACGACGGCCCAGACGAGCACGACCGATGCCGGATCCGCAAGCCAGGCGCAGGCAAGCATGCCCACCGACCACATCGCGCCCTTGGCACCCGTGGCCATGGCGTGGGATTTCATCTCTCCGAGCTCGATAAAGCGATTGTCGGCATCGCCCAGCCCAAGATCGGAGCGGGCGGCGACACCCACCGCGGTAAGCAGCGCAAGCCCCCACAACCCGAGCACTACTGTCGGAAGCGAACCATAGAGCGTTACCGCGACGAGCAGGAAGCTTGTCAGATGCAGGCCGATACGGACCTTAACCCGTTCCTGCAGCAAGGCATATTGCTGGCCGTGAACCACGCCCCAATCGGAGCCCTCGGGCGCTTCAAGCCCGATGACCTGCCGAGTCGACAGCGCAGGTGCACTGGCTTGTTGGGGGTTTACCGGCTCGCTCACCCGGAGACGATTAACCGCAAAACCTTATCCTCTGGTAAAAAACGGACCAGTGATTTTAGACCGGAAGAAATGGCCAGCCCAGCCCTAAGTTACTCCACAGTAACGGATTTTGCCAGATTTCGCGGTTGATCGACATCGGTGCCTTTGACGCAAGCCACGTGATAAGCGAGCAATTGCACCGGTATCGCGTAAACCAAAGGTGCGATCAGCGGATGGACGCGCGGCATCTCGATCGTCGCGAGACAGCCCTCGCCCGCAGCTTCCAAACCCTCGGCATCGGAGATCAGCACGATCTGTCCGCCGCGCGCACGCACCTCTTCCATATTCGACACGGTCTTTTCGAACAGCGGACCCGAAGGCGCGAGCACGATCACGGGGACGTCATCGTCGATCAGCGCGATGGGGCCATGCTTCATTTCCCCGCTGGCATAGCCCTCGGCGTGGATATAGCTGATCTCCTTCAGCTTCAGCGCCCCTTCAAGCGCGAGCGGATAATCAGGCCCCCGGCCCATATAAAGAACATCGCGCGCCGGGGCGATCAGATGCGCCATGCTGGCAATATCGTCATCGTGGTCGAGCGCGGCGTTGAGTGCGGCGGGGGCTTCGAGCAGGTGCGCGACGACTTCCTGTTCCTCGGCGCGGCTCATCAGCCCCTTCTTCACCGCCATATGCGCGGCGAGCGCGGCGAGCACGGCAAGCTGACAGCTGAAGGCCTTGGTCGAGGCGACGCCGATCTCGGGCCCGGCATGCGTCGGTAGCAGCAGGTCCGCCTCGCGCGCCATCGAGCTGGTCGGCACGTTGACGATCACGCCGATCGTCTGGCCGTTTTGCTTGCAATGACGCAGCGCAGCGAGCGTATCGGCGGTTTCGCCGCTCTGCGAAATGAACAGTGCCAGCCCGCCTTCCTCCAGCACCGGCTCGCGATAGCGAAACTCCGATGCCACATCGATATCGACCGGCACGCGGGCGAAGCGTTCGAACCAGTATTTCGCGACCATGCCGGCATAGAAGGACGTGCCGCAGGCAACGATGGTGATGCGCCTGACGCTGGAAATGTCGAAATCGAACTGCGGCAATGCGACCGAGTTGTCCGACTGGCGCAAATAGGAGCCGAGCGTCTGCGCGACGACGGTCGGCTGCTCGAAAATCTCCTTTTGCATGAAGTGGCGGTAATTGCCCTTCTCGACCGCCGCGGCCGAGGCACCCGAACTGCGCACATCGCGCTCGACCGGCTGGTTCTCCGCGTCATAGATAGCGGCGCCATCGCGCGACACGACCACCCAATCGCCTTCTTCGAGATAGCTGATCTGCTGCGTCAGCGGGGCCAGCGCCAGCGCGTCCGAACCGATATAGGTCTCGCTATCGCCATAGCCGACGACCAGCGGTGAACCGCGGCGGGCGCCAATCAGCAGATCGGGATGGTCGCGGAAGGCGATCGCCAGCGCAAAGGCACCGCGCAGGCGCGGCAACACCGTGGCGACGGCTTCCTGCGGACTGCTGCCCGTTTCGACCAGCCGCGACACCAGATGAGCGACCACTTCGCTATCGGTATCGCTTTCGAGCGTGCGGCCATCGGCACGCAGTTCAGCACGCAGCTCCTTGTAATTCTCGATGATCCCATTGTGCACCAGCGCCACCTGCCCGGTCGCATGCGGATGCGCATTCTGCGCAGTCGGCGCGCCGTGCGTGGCCCAGCGCGTATGCGCGATGCCGGTGTCGCCGGGGGCGGGATTGTCCGCCAGTTCGACCACCAGATTGTTGAGCTTGCCCTCGGCGCGCCGGCGGATCAGTTCGCCCTGGTCGAGCGTGCAGATCCCGGCGCTGTCATAGCCGCGGTATTCCATCCGGCGCAGGCCATCGACCAGCCGTTCCGCCACGGGTTCTGCCCCGACGATCCCGATAATTCCGCACATGCGCCGTATTCTCCGATTGGCTGTGTGGCGCGAGACTTAGCGGTTCCTGACGGGCAATCAATCGGTGCGGCAGAATGGGCGCGCGCGGTTCGCCTTCATGATGGGCAATCGCCGCGCGCGAAGGACGTGCTTACGCGTCACCCCCTATTAGGGAATAATCAAGGTTTCCAAATTATTCACCACACTTCGAGAGGCGGACTTGGGCGCAAAAGCGCAAGGTTCCGCTGGGCGAATCAAAGAGTTTCTTCGGGGGTTACCGGAATGAGCGCATTCGGACGGAAAAACGGGCCGGCAGGTATGGGCGCCGGTGCCCGTCCGCAATTTGGTGTGGCCAAACCCATGCGGGGCGGCTCGCCCACCCCTTCGCCATCAAAGCCCGATCGGGACGATGGCGGGGACCAGTTCCCCCCGCTGCCTGAAAACGACGTACCTTCCGCCGGGTCCAACAGCACCGGCGACGCGATGTCGCGGCTCGAAGAGCGGATGAATTCCACGCATTCGGGCCAGAGCGAAGTCGGCGGGTTCGAAGCCAGCGTCCACAAGATCAAGGAACAGGTGCTGCCGCGCCTGCTCGAACGCGTCGATCCCGAAGCCGCAGCGACATTGTCCAAGGATGAACTGTCGGAAGAATTCCGCCCGATCATCATGGAAGTGCTGGCCGAACTGAAGGTCACGCTGAACCGCCGCGAGCAATTCGCGCTCGAAAAGGTCCTCGTCGACGAATTGCTCGGCTTCGGTCCGCTCGAGGAATTGCTCAACGATCCCGACGTCTCGGACATCATGGTCAACGGCCCCGACCAGACCTATATCGAAAAAAAGGGCAAGCTGATCATCGCGCCGATCAAGTTCCGCGACGAGACGCACCTCTTCCAGATCGCCCAGCGCATCGTCAATCAGGTCGGCCGCCGCGTCGACCAGACCACGCCGCTGGCCGACGCCCGTCTCAAGGACGGCAGCCGTGTCAACGTCATCGTGCCGCCGTTGTCGCTGCGCGGCACTGCGATCTCGATTCGTAAATTCTCCGAAAAGCCGATCACGCTCGACATGCTCAAGGACTTCGGTTCGATGAGCGACAAGATGTGTACCGCGCTCAAGATCGCCGGCGCCTGCCGGATGAACGTGGTCATTTCGGGCGGTACCGGTTCGGGTAAAACGACCATGCTCAACGCGCTGTCCAAAATGATCGACCCGGGCGAGCGCGTGCTGACGATCGAGGATGCGGCCGAATTGCGCCTGCAACAGCCGCACTGGCTGCCGCTGGAAACCCGCCCGCCCAATCTCGAAGGCCAGGGCGCGATCACCATTGGCGACCTCGTCAAGAACGCCCTGCGTATGCGTCCCGACCGGATCATCCTGGGCGAAATCCGCGGCGCGGAATGTTTCGACCTGCTCGCCGCGATGAATACGGGCCATGACGGTTCGATGTGTACGCTTCACGCCAACAGCCCGCGCGAATGCCTCGGCCGTATGGAAAACATGATCCTGATGGGCGACATCAAGATCCCCAAGGAAGCCATCAGCCGCCAGATCGCGGAAAGCGTCGATATCATCGTCCAGGTCAAGCGCCTGCGCGACGGTTCGCGCCGAACGACCAACATCACCGAGGTGATCGGGATGGAAGGGGACGTGATCGTGACGCAGGAACTGTTCAAGTTCGAATATCTCGACGAGGGCGATGACGGCAAGATCATGGGCGAATACCGCTCGTCGGGCCTGCGTCCCTACACGCTCGAAAAAGCGCGCCAGTTCGGCTTCGACCAGGCGTATCTGGAAGCGTGTCTCTGACGCGCGCCCTCTTGTGCAGGCGATCTAAACCCGCGGAATTGTAAGAACGCGCCGCATAAAGGCGACTTCTTACAATCACGTACCGTCCGGCCGGCGTATACCCGCTTCAGGGTAGGAACACGCCATGTTGAACAAGCTTCTCTTTCTGGGCCACCGCAAACCGAAGCGGGACACGCTGCGTGACCTCGCGCGCGAACGGCATTTCGAGGCGCTGTATATGCAGAGCTTCACCGAAATGCGCGCGCGCAGCCCCAAGGCCGAGCACGCTATCCCTGAATAATCGCGGGGATCGACGCTGCCAGCAGGCCGCCGGCAAACACCGCGAAGGTCAGGAACAGCCCCGTCCACGGCATCCAGCCGACGCGGTTGAGCACCGTCCGCTTCATTCTGCGCCGCTCCATCGCAAGACAGAAAAGCGCCGCCACGATGAAGGCCGCGGCCCAATAGGCGGCAAGTTCGGCATCGCTTGCGAACAGCAGGAAATCGGGTTCTTCCATTACGCGGCCATATGGGCAGGCCATGCACCGCCTGCAATCTCCCGTTTGCACACCGCCATGGCTAGGCTAACCGCCCCGTGCGATGCAGCCCGAAAGCGATCATCCCCACCATCGGCCCCTGCTCGCGCTGGGACTGCGTCTTGCCGCCGCTTTCGTGCTCGCCGCGCTGCTCGCCTGCGTCAAGCTGGCCAGCGAAAAGGGCATCCATCTCGCCGAAATCATGTTCTGGCGGCAATTGCCGACGATCCCGATCCTGTTCGCCTGGTTTGCGCTGCGCGGCCGACTCGATGTGCTCGCCACGCGCCGCACCGGATCGCACCTGCGCCGCTCGGGCTTCGGCCTCGTCGGCATGGCGATGAACTTCGGCGCGGCGACACTGCTACCGCTCGCGGTCGCGACCACGCTCAATTACAGCTCGGCAATCTTCGCGGTGCTGCTGTCCGCGCTGATTCTGCGCGAGCCCACGGGCGTGTGGCGCTGGAGCGCGGTGGCGATGGGCTTTGCCGGCGTCGTGCTGATCGCGCAGCCCTGGGGCGGCGAACTGCCGCTGCTGGGCGCGGCGATCGCGCTCGGAGCCGCGCTGATGATCGCGCTGATCTCGGTCCAGTTGCGCGATCTGGGGCGAACCGAGCACCCCTTCACCATCGTGTTCTATTTCTCGCTCTTCTCGGTCCCGGTGCTCGCGCTGGCGATGCCCTTCGTCGCCAAGGCGCATGCGCCCGATGAATGGCTGCTGCTGCTGGCCTGCGGGATCATCGGGCTGCTCGGGCAGGTGCTGCTGACCGCAGCGCTGCGCTATGGCGCGGTCGCGAATGTCATCGTGATGGACTATTCGGGGCTGATCTGGGCGACGCTGTTCGGCTGGCTCGTCTTCACCAGTCTCCCGCCCGCGTCCTTCTGGTTCGGCGCGCCGCTGGTGGTGGGGGCCGGATTGCTGATCGCCTGGCGCGAACACCGGCTCGGCTTGGCGCGCAGGGCATTGATGGAACCTAAGGAAGCATGATCCGTTGAATCTTTCGCACCCCGCGATGGGAGCCCTTTGGGAAGGAAACGATGATGATCAAGAAAATCCTGCTCGCCCTCGGCATCACCACGATGACGCTGACCGCCGCTGCCTGCAACACCGTGCGCGGCGCCGGCGACGACCTGCAATCCGCCGCCAACACGGTCGACGACGCGACCTGAGCCGAGCCAACAGTTGACAGCGAGACGCCCGCCCTCACCGGCGGGCGTTTTCGTATGGGGGTGGCGAGTGATTCAGCGCGGGCCATGCTTCCGGCATGAGTTCTGCTTTTGGGTGGAAAGCGGACTGGCAGCTTTTGGGCGTTAAAACCCTAAAGAGCGGCCACTCCGATCGCTGCTGCCGGTTGGCGGAATAAGGGCGGCATTCGAGAGACGCGGAACTCGTCTAATCTCCTTTGACCTTTGCGCGGAATATATGTAGGCGCCTACGTATATTCCGCGCAAAGGTCAAAGGATGTCTCGCGAAATGCACACCAAACTCCTTCTTCCCATCGCCTCGCTTGCCCTAGCGGCGTGTGCAACCACAACCCAGCGATCGATTGATCCCATCGTTCTCAAACTGGCGGACGAGTTGGAGGCAAACTACCTGTTCCCCGAAGAAGCGAAGGAATATGCAACCTACCTGCGCACCAGCAACCGCCTACCTACGTATTCAAACACTGACCCGCACACCTACGCCAATTCGCTCACCACACAGCTTCAATCGGTTAGCCCGGACGGACACCTTCGTGTGCATTACGAGCCTGAAGCAACTGAAGCACCACCCACGCCTGCTGGCTCGACACCGAGCCACCCGGATGCGATTGATTTGGCGACAACCCTGCTACCAGGCGTTGCCTATCTCCGGATGAATCTCTTCCCAGGCGATGAGGCGACCGTCCGAGCGGTAGAAGCCTTTATCGAGACCCATACGGGCAGCAGAAGTCTGATAATCGATTTGAGAGGCCATCGTGGCGGTGGCCTTGCCGAGATGGATGTACTCTTCTCAAACTTGTTCTCTGGCAGAACCGATCTAGTCCAGATGGAAGTTAGGGAAGCCGTCGACGAGGCTGGCCAGTCCCCCATTAAGGACGCTGCGACAACAATCCGCATAGAAGGCCCGAAGGGCGTCGTCCGGCGTCAGCACATTGCCATCCCAACTGAACATCCGTCGTTTGCTGCCAGCCGCGTCCTCGTGCTGACATCAAACTATACGGTCTCTGCGGCAGAGCATTTGGCATTTGCACTTCAGAAGGCGGGAAGAGCGACAATTATCGGCGAAGCAACCTATGGCGGTGCACATTTCGGCGGCGACATCGAATTAGGACATGAGTTTTACGCATTCGTACCGGTTGGGCGAACATTCGATCCCGCAACCGGGCAAAGCTGGGAGGGCAGCGGCGTACGGCCCGATGTGGAGACTGAGGCAGACAAGGCGCTGATTGAAGCGCTCATTCAAATCGGCGTTCCACACGCCGAGGCGATCGCCATTGACACAGATTTGGATTTCGAGGTTCCGAAGCGCAGGCGACTTGGGGATCAGTGACGTGAACGATGGGAGTCTGCGAGATTACACGCGTCGTGTCGGTTCGGCGGCCATTGGCGGTCGTTTAAGGCGCTTGGTTGAGTTTATCGACGAAGACTCGGTTCGCTTTTACCGGTCTCACGGAGTGAAGTTCGAGCAGCGATGGTTTGGGCTGATAAACCAACTTGTCCTCAACGGACCAATGAGCGTCAGTGAGATATCTGAGGCGCTGGGCATCACACACGTATCGATAAGCCAAGCACGCAAATCCCTAGAACATGAGGGGCTTATCAGTTCCGCCCCTGATCCTAGCGACGGGCGCCGCAGGATCCTTCAACTCACCCCCGCCGGTATCGAGATGGTCGAGAAGATGGAGCCTTTTTGGCAGGCCTTCGAGGCAGCAGCGGTTAAATTGAACAGCGATGCCGGTGATGTCATGGCCTCTCTTGACCGTCTGGAAGATGCTCTTGGCGAACAGTCGATGTTTGAGCGAATCATCGCTGAGCTCGACGATTAGCTCGCAACATCTGCTTCTGGGTAACTCGTCGCGCGCAGCCAATGTCCGAGGCCGGGTCGTTAGCCGACGTTCCCGCTCAGCCTCGTCGGTAAATAAGCACCAGATTGTTGGCTGGCATGGCGTGGCGCGCAGTTCGGCGTAGACCGTGGTCTGTGGCCAATGCGTCGAGATCGGCGGTATTGCGCAGGCCCCATTCGGGATTGCGCTGTTTGAGCGACTGGTCGAACGCCAGATTCGACGGCGCGGTTTCCTGGTCGGGTTCGATAAAGGGGCCGTAGAGCAGCAGTGGTGCGCCACTCGCCAATATCCGCCCCGCCCGCGCAAACAGCCCGACCGCCGCGTCCCACGGGCTGATATGCACCATGTTGACGCACAACACCGCATCCGCCGCCGCGATCGGCCAGTCGGCCTGCGCTGCATCGAGCGCGATTGCGGGGCGCAGGTTCGCGCAGCCGCCTTCGGCTGCCCAAGCATCGACCGAGGCCAGTGCCTCCGCATCGTGATCGCTCGGTTGCCAGTCCAGCGCGGGAAAGCGCTGCGCGAGGAACACCGCGTGTTCGCCGCTCCCGCTGGCGATTTCAAGCACTAGCCCGCTCGCGGGCAATTCCTCCGCCAGCACCCCGGCCAAGGGCTCAGAATTGCGCGCGGTGGCGGGTGCGTGGCGCTTCAATTGACCTGCCTGTCGCGCCCTTCCCAATAGGGGGCGCGCAATTCGCGGCGCAGGATCTTGCCGCTGGCGTTGCGCGGCATTTCGGGAATGACATCGACCGTCTTGGGGACCTTGAAGCCCGCCAGCCGCTCGCGCGTGAAGGTGATGATATCCTCGGCATCCACTTCGCTGCCGGGCTTGGCCACGACGCAGGCCTTGACCGCTTCGCCCCAGGTATCGTCGGGCACGCCGATCACTGCGACTTCGCCCACTGCCGGGTGACCGTAGATCGCGCTTTCGACCTGCGCGGGATAGACATTCTCGCCGCCCGAGATGATCATGTCCTTGATGCGGTCCTGGATATAGACGTAGCCGTCCTCGTCCATATAGGCGGCATCGCCGGTGTGCATCCAGCCGTCCTTCAGCGCACCGCGGGTGGCATCGGGCAGGTTCCAGTACCCCTGCATGTTCGACGGGCTCTTGCAGATCAATTCACCCACTTCGCCGCGCGGCAGTTCGGCGCCGTCTTCGCCGACCACCTTGAGCTCGGCACCCGGTACGGCCTTGCCCGCACTGCGCATGCGCTGGTTGCCGTCGAGCGCGTGATCCTCGGGCGGGAGCATGGCGATGGTGCCGGTCGTCTCGGTCATGCCGTAGCATTGCAGGAAGCCCGCGCCGGGAATGGTCTGGACCGCCTCGCGGAGCAGGTCGAGCGGGATCGGCGCGGCGCCATACATGACGTATTTGACCGCCGACATGTCGGTGTCCTTCGCGCGCGGATGCTGCACCACCATCTGCAGCGCGGCGGGCACGATGAACAGCCGCGTGATCCCCTGTTCGAAGCCGTCGAGCACGCCATCTGGCGTAAACTCGGACTGGACGATCCCGCGGATGCCCGCCGCGATCGCCATGATGCCAAGCCCGGTCCCGCCGATATGCGCGCAGGGCATGCAGATCAGGATCGCCTCGTCCTCGTCCCAGCTCGACCATGGCTGAGCCGCCGCTTCGGCGGGTTGGCGCAGCGAGAAGAGGTTGGCATTGGTCAGCACCGCGCCCTTGGGATTGCCCGTGGTGCCCGACGTGTAGAGCTGGAGGACCGGATCGTCGGGTCCCGCGCCGTCGAATGCATCGGCCGGTGCGGCGGCGATTTCGCGCTGGGCGGTCGGCGTGTCGATGATCTCGGGGGGCGTATCCAGGTCGCCGCAGGCCTTGGCGGCAAGTTCGCCGAACCCCTCGTCGATAAACACCAGCTTCGCACCGGTGTCGCCGAGGATATAGGCAATCTCGGGCGCCGCGAGACGCCAGCCGATCGGTACCATGACCACCCCGATGCGCGCGGCCGAATAGAACAGTTCGAAATAGTGCCGCGCGTTCTTGCCGAGCCAGGCGATCCGGTCGCCCTTGCCCACCCCGTGCGCGGCGAGCATCGCCACGATCCGGCGCGAGCGGTCCTCCAGTTCGGCGAAGGTCAGCGCCGCGCCATCCTGTTCGAGCGCGACCTGATCGGGCTTTTCCTGCGCCCAATGCGTGATGAGCTCATCGAAAGTGAGCTTTTCGGTATCTGCCATATATCCTCTCCGCTGTTTTCAGCAGTTGGTGGCATCATGGCAGGTCGGTTGCGTTGCGCAACCCGATTCGGGCTGGCGTTACTGCCAGCGTCCGCCGGCCCGCGCGCGGCGTTCGCGAATGGCCAGCCAGAGGAACAGGCCGAGCGGTCCGGCAAAGAAGGTCGCGAGCAGGATCGGTGCCTGCAGCAGCCGCGAAAAGCCCTTGGCATCGGCATCGCGCGCAATCCACAGACCGGCGAAGAGATCGAAGGAAAGGTAGTGGATCCAGCCGACGGTCACGCCGCCATCGCTGGCGAAGATCGCGCGGACGCCCTCGATCGTCGAGAAGCTGGCGGCTTCACCCGAGCCGAGGGGAACGGGGTCGAAGGCGCCCGTCAGGATGCCGACCAGCCCAACCGTATAGGCAAGGCACAGCAGCCCCACCCCGGCATAGAGCACCGCCGCCAACAGCGCCGGCCAGCGCGGCAGCAGGATCAATGCGGCCCACATTATCATGGCAAGCGCATTGGCCGTTCCGAAGGCTGTATCCCACATCAGAGCACCTCATGTTCGATTTGCGGCAGCATATGCGCTGCGCGCTGGATGGCGTCGTTATCATGCACGAAGCGGCCGCGTGCGGCACGCTTTGCAAGCGCCAGCGCCGCGCGTGCAACCACATCGGCCTTGATACCACGATACTGGCGATATTTGCCATGGAGCAGCAGGTTCGCCACCGGCGCTGCCGCGATACCCAACCGCTCGGCAGGTCGGCGATCATTCTCGCGCGTACCGCGCAGCAGGCCTGGGCGCAGGATATCGAGCCGGTTGAAGCGCAACTTGGTCAGCTCGCGCTCGACCTCGCCCTTCACGCGCAGGTAGAACGGCTTCACCATCGGATCGGCGCCGACCGAGCTGATATGGACGAAGCGTTCGACCCCCAGTTCCCGCGCCGCGCGGGCGGTGTCGAGCACGAGCTCCTGATCGACCGCGCGAAATGCCGCCTCGTCCGCGCCGGCCTTCTTCCAGGTCGTGCCCAGCGCGCAGATGATCGCCTTGGGCTGGACCGCCTCGATCACCTCGCCCCATTTGGCGGGCTCGGCCACGAACAGTTCCATGCGGATACCCCGCGGCAGCGCCACCTCGCGCCGCGCGATACCGGTCAGGCGCAGGTCCTCGCGCCCGACGCATTGGCCGATCACGCTCGAACCGACGAGCCCGGTGGCGCCGATCAGGGCGATGCGAACCGCGTCAGACATTGCTCAGCCCTTCGGGCGTGCTGCCGTAGATGCGGTTGCACTGGGTGATCGCATAGCGATCGGTCATCCCGGCGATGAAGTCCGCGATATGGCGGCTGCGCTGCGGTTCCTGCGCGGGCAGCGTGGCGAGCCAGTCGTCGGGCATGGTGCGCGGGTCGGCGTGATAGGCGGCGAACAGCCGCGCGATTACGTCGCGCGCGCGTTCGGCGGTGGCGAGCTGTTCCTCGTGATAATAGAGCCGGTCGTACATAAAGCGCTTGAGCACGCGTTCGCGTTCACCCATCGCGGGTGAGAACCCGGCCAGCTGGCGGCCCGCGCCGCGCACTTCTTGGACGCTGGCAATGCCCTGCACCTGTTCGCGCGTATGCGTGAGGACGTCATTGACCATCAGCCCGATCTGCGTGCGGACCAGTTCGCGCAGCTGGCGATCGCGCGGGGCGAAGGGAAAGCGTTTCTCCACCGCGCGCCACTGATCGGCCAGCCAGTCGAGCGCGAGCAGATCGTCGAGTTCGAGGAAGCCGGCGCGCAGGCCGTCGTCGATGTCGTGATTGTCGTAGGCGATGTCGTCCGCGACCGCCGCGACCTGCGCCTCGAGCGAGGGCCAGGTCGCGAGGTCGAGCGGGAAGGCGTGGTCGATTTCAGCCAAGGCCCAGCTCGGCGCGGCCACCGGGCCGTTGTGCTTGGCCAGCCCTTCGAGCGTTTCCCATGTGAGGTTGAGCCCGTCATGGTCGCAATAGGGGCTTTCGAGCCGCGCCAGCGTGCGCAGGCCCTGCGCATTGTGGTCATAGCCACCAGCATGGACCATCGCCTCTTCAAGCGCCTTTTCGCCCGCATGGCCGAAGGGCGGGTGGCCAATGTCGTGACCCAGGCACAGCGCTTCGGTCAGGTCCTCGTCGAGCCCCAACTCGCGCGCCAGCACGCGGCCGACCTGCGCGACCTCGAGACTGTGCGTCAGGCGGGTGCGGTAATGGTCGCCATCGGGCGAGACGAACACCTGCGTCTTGGAACGCAGGCGGCGGAATGCGATCGAATGGACGATCCGGTCGCGGTCGCGCTGGAATTCGCTGCGCGGGCCGCGCGACCCCTCGCGTTCCTCGGTGAATTCGCGCCCGCGGCTGGCGGCGGGATCGGAAGCGTAGGGGGCTGTGTGCATGCCCGCCGAGGCTTAGGTCAGCACCGGGTGGGCGACAACGTGAACGAAAGGCGAACCCGGCGGGTTTTCGGCAGAATGTGCGCGCGGACAGCCGGGTTCGCGGGTTTGCGGATTCAGCCCAGGATCCAGTCCGCCGCGGCGCGGCAGTGGATATCGGTGGAATCGTAGACCGGGAGCACGTTGGCGTCGGTGTCGACAACCAGCTCGAGCTCGGTACAGGCCAGCACGATCGCCTCGGCGCCGTCCTTTTCCTTCATCGTAATGATCGTCTTGAGCGCACGCTCGGCATCGCGGGTCACGCGGCCAAGCATCAGTTCCTTGTAGATGATCCCGTCGACCAGTTCGACATCACCCGGATCGGGCGGCAGCAGATCGACGCCGTGGCCGACCAGCCGCTGGCGATAGAAGCTTTCGGTCATCACAAAGCGCGTGCCAAGCAGCGCGGCGCTCTTGCAGTCGGCGTCTTCCATCGCCTGGCCGACGCTGTCGGCGATATGCAGCACCGGGATCGAGACCGCTTCGGTCAGCCGATCATAGACCTTGTGCATGGCATTGGCCGCGATCACCAGGCCTTCGGCCCCGGCGCTTTCGAGCCGCCGCGCGGATTCGACCAGCGTGGCGGCGATCGCGTCCCAATCGTCGGCATTCTTGGCTGCGGCGATGGGCGCGTAATCGAGGCTTTCGATCAGCAGCGGCGGGCTGGCCAACGGGGCCGCCCGCTTCTGCACCGATTTGTTGATCCGTTCGTAATAGGCGCGGGTCGAGATCCAGCTCATCCCCCCGATAATGCCAAGCTTGCGCAACCGTTTGTCCCCTATTCCGCCCTGATGTTCGCACGATCGCGGTGTGCCCGCGTATCAGGGCCTTACAACGGGCGGGTCACGAGGCGGTTCCTTCATCCGCGACATCTTGCGAGGCGAGCACTTCGCCCAGCCATATCCGCAGGTCCGCAACGCTTTGTTCCGGCGCTTCTTCCATCGGGATATGCCCGACGCCGGGATAATTCGCGAGCGTCGCATTGGGCAGGTGTTCCATGTACCAACCGGCGGCCTCATAGGGGATCAGGCTGTCTTCCTCGCCCCACATCACCAGCGTGGGGACTGTCACCGCCGCGATCTGCGCAGCGTCGAAATCCCGGCGCGGGGTTGCAAAGCGCTGGCGCGTCGCATTGCGGTTGCCGGGATAGCGGGCCAGCTCCCAATAGCGGTCGACCGTGCCGGTGGTCACGACCGCCTGGTTGGAGACGCTTTGCGACAGGCTGCGCTCCACCAGCGAACGCGGCAGCATCTGGCTCATCACATTGCCCACACCGGGCATGGCGGCCAGCCGGAAGGCGAGATTGCCACCACCGTCGCGCTCGACTGGCGCGCCCGCGGCATCGACCAGCACCAGCCCGTCGAGCCGGTCCGGATTGGCGATCGCATAACCCATGGCGATGGCCCCGCCCATCGAATTGCCCGCCAGCGTGAAGCGTTCGACATTGAGCGCGTCGGCGACCGCGTCGATATCGTTCACGAAAGCCTCAAGCGCATAATCGCCATCGGCTGCGGGACCGGTCAGCCCATGCCCGCGCTGGTCGAAACGGATCACCCGGTAGTCGCTTTTGAGCGCGTCGGCCCAGGCCTGCCAGGTGTGGAGATCGGCATTCGAGCCGTGCAGCAGGATGACGACCGGTGCATCGCGCGGACCTTCGTCGCGGAGATGCACGCGGCGGGTCCCGTCGATTCCCAGCATCTGCGATGGCGGGGTGCCATATTTCGCATACATGGCACCGGCATCGGTATCGGGTACGCGCAGGACGAAGAACGCGGCCAAGAGGACGAGCGCCAGAGCGCCCAGAATGCGCCAGAACCATTTCACGGTGCCATCTCCTCGATCCAGCGGCGCACGATGGTGAGCCCTTCTTCATCGACTGTCGCCTTGCCCAGTTCGGGCATCGCCACACCGGGTTCGGGGCTGGCCATGCGGTAGGTTAGGATCGACGCGTCGGGCGATCCGGGCACGATATCGAACAAATGGCCGCCCGCCCCGCGCCCTGCCGCCACGGGTCGCTTGCCGATCCCCAGTGCCTCGGGCGCCTGTTGCTCCCACCTCAGGTCGAGCCCGCTGTTCGAGGCGGTCGCGCGGGGCTGGTGACAATGTGCGCAGTTCACGTCGAGATAGGCGCGCGCGGCGGCCGTCAACGGCGCGCGTTCGCGCGCCTCCCACAGCGGCAACTGGTCGGCATCCTGCGGCACCCTATCGAGATGCCCGTCCGCAACCATCCGGCTCAACCAGGCATGCGACAGATTGCGCGCCTTCGGACCGATGGGCACCACTTCACCGCTCAGCCCGTGACATTCCTTGCACTGGTTCTTGTTGGGGACGCGGTAACTGATCGCCTGCCCCGCCGGGGTGGTCAGGTCGATCCGCGCGCCGACCACCGCCAGCTGCGCATCGGTCTGCGCCTCGTTCCACAGATAGGGCAGCGCCAGCCAGCCGTCGGCGCGGTGCAGAAGCACGCGCGTTTCGATCAGTCGCCGGTCGCTGCCCTCGCCGAAGGCAAAGGTCTTGATCAGCGCCGTACCCACCGGCAGGTCGAGCAGGCCTTCGCCCTGCGCGGTGAACTGCGTCCCCGCTGCGCGGTAGATAAACCGCAGTTTCTCGGCGCCATCCGAATAGAGCGGCGTGTTCAGCCGGTACGGATAGACATGCGGCACGGGCACCTGCGCGCCCGGATCGTCGAAAAAGCCGTAGTCCGACAGCAGGCGCGGCATGCCGTCGCCCGTGATCGCGGCGTCATTGACGTATTCGGGCGGCGGCGGGGTCGCACGCGCGACCATCGCGCCCGAAAGCGCGACAGCAGCACAGGCGAGCCAGCCGGCTGACCTCATCCGCCAAGCCGTTGTTCGAGTTCGGCGGGTGCGCCGATCCCGCTGTGATCGAATTCACTGGCGGGCGCCCCGACTGCCAGCGGACCGGGCTGCGCCGCGCCCAGCCCCTTGCCCGCTTCGGTCAGGTTGAGGTTCCAGCCCGCGGTGCCTTCGACCGCCGACAGCGAGCCGAGGCCGTCCCACAGCACGGGCGGCAGTTCGCCGCCGAAGGCCGCGAGCAGCATGTCCGCACCCTCGAGCTGCGGATCGTAGCCGCCGCCGTCATAGCGGTTTTCGCCCACCACCACGTCGCGCGGCAGCGGATTGTACCGCTCGTCCTCGAACTCCTGCGTGTAAGCGATGACCATGATCGGCGCGGTCGGATTGCCCGACAGGATGTTGTCTTCGATCAACACGTTGTCATTGGCCATGACCATGATCCCGGTGCCGCGCGGTACGCCCGCAACGATATTGCCCGGGGGCGCGAAATTGGGCGTGTCGTTGGCGACCACCAGATTGTTGGCGACGATTACATTGCCCCCGCCCATCACGGGCAGATTGGGCAAGTCGAAGACCAGGATCCCGCCGGTGTTGCGCGTGGCGACATTGTGTTCGACCAGCGCGTTGCGACTGTTCTCGATCTCGATCCCGGCGACATTGGCCTCGGCGATCGAATTACGCACGGTGATGTTGTGCGACTGGCCGACATAGATGCCCGCATCCGATGCACCAGTGACCTTGACACCATCGACGAGCACGCCGTCGCTTTCGACCGGATAGACGCCATAGGCGCCGTTCTCGGGATGCGGACCGCGCGTCCAGGTCACGCGGATGCGGTGATAGACGATATTGTCCGCGCCCTTGGACTTCACCCCGTCGCCCTTCGGGTTCTCGAGCGCGAAATCGCGCAGCGTCACGCCATCGCTGGTCACCAGCAGGCCTTCGCCTGCCCCCTGCTGGGTCGTGAAGTCGAGCACGGTACCGTCCATCCCGGCGCCGCGCACGGTCACATCGTCGACATCGAGGCTGAGACCATCGGTCAGCGTATAGCGGCCCGCAGCGAGCACGATCTCGTCTCCCGGCTCGGCAAGGATCAGCGCTTCCTGCAAGGCTTCCTGAGCGCCTTCACCCGGTGCGACATTATGCGTAGCGGCAATGGCAGGCGCAGCGCTTGCAAGCAGCGCGGCGGCAATCGACAGTCTGATCATCATGAGTCTCTCCCTTGCAACCTATAGTGCCGCAAGGACGGGCGATTGCAAGCGTAGCGGACGTATCAGCGCCCAGCGAAGGCACAGACGGCGGCAGAGCTGGCCGCGACCTCCAGCACCTCGCTATCGCCCACGCGGCGAACGCGTTCGAGCAATTCGGCGATGCTCAGCGGAACGTCCGCTTCGCCGTCTTCGGCGCGCAGGTTCTCCAACTTGCGCAACTGGGTAACCGAAAGCCGCTGCGCCATCCGTCCGGCCATGCATTCGGCCATTGGCTGCGGCAATCCGCGCGCGACGAACTCATCCTCCAGCCGGTCCTCGACCGTGGCCTGCAGCCCGCCGCCGACAGTCGCCCACAGTACCACCCCGCCGACGACCAGCAGCGCGAGTACGATCAGCACGCGTTTCATCTCAGTCGAGCGCCTTCACGATTTCCTCGACCATCTTCTTCGCATCGGACAGCAGCATCATCGTCTGGTCCATGTAGAAGACGTCGTTATCGACCCCGGCATAGCCCACGCCGCCCATGCTGCGCTTGATGAAGAACACCTGCTTGGCCTTGTCGACGTCGAACACGGGCATGCCGTAGATGGGCGAGGACTTGTCGGTCTTCGCCGCAGGATTGACCACGTCGTTGGCACCGATGATGAAGGCGACATCGGCCTGCGCGAACTCGCTGTTGATGTCCTCCAGCTCGAACACCTTGTCGTAATCGACGCTGGCTTCGGCGAGCAGTACGTTCATGTGCCCGGGCATGCGTCCCGCCACCGGGTGGATCGCGAACTTCACCTCGACGCCCTTCTCCTCGAGGATGTCGGTCATTTCGCGCAGCGCGTGCTGCGCCTGCGCCACCGCCATGCCGTAGCCGGGGATGATGATGACCTTCTCCGCCTGTTCGAGCATGAACGCCGCATCCGCCGCGCTGCCCTGCTTGTAGGGGCGCTGTTCGCGCGGTTCGCCGCCTGCCGCCCCGCCGTCCTCCGCGCCAAAGCCGCCCGCGATCACGCTGAGGAAGCTGCGATTCATGGCGCGGCACATGATGTAGCTGAGGATCGCGCCCGAAGAGCCCACCAGCGCGCCGGTGATGATCATCGCGCTGTTGCCGAGCGTGAAGCCCATCGCCGCCGCGGCCCAGCCCGAATAGCTGTTCAGCATCGAAACGACGACCGGCATGTCCGCCCCGCCGATGGGGATGATCAGCAGGAAGCCGATCAGGAAGGCGAGCACGGTCAGCGCGATGATCAGAGGCATGGTTTCCGCAGGCCCGCTCGCCATCGCGAACAGCGCGGTCAAAACGATGATCGCCGCCAGCGTGCCGAGATTGATGACGTGGCGCGCGGGCAAGAGGATAGGCGAGCCACTCAGCCGGCCCGACAGCTTGAGGAAGGCGATGACCGAGCCGGAGAAGGTGATCGCCCCAATGGCGATGCCGAGGCCCATCTCGACCTTGGAGACCGCACCGATGCTGCCATCGACCAGCAGTCCGAAAGCACCCGGATTGAGATAGGCCGCCCAGCCCACCAGCACCGCGGCGAGGCCGACGAGGCTGTGGAACGCCGCGACCAGCTCGGGCATCGCGGTCATGGCGATGCGGCGGGCGATGAGGAAGCCGATCAATCCGCCGATCGCGATGGCGACCGCGATCTCGACGATGTTGGCGATGTCGTGCGTCACCAGCGTCGTCACCACCGCGATAAGCATGCCCGCCATGCCGAAGCGGTTGCCCGTCCGGCTGGTCGAGGGCGACGACAGGCCGCGCAGCGCGAGGATGAAGAACACGCCCGCGACAAGATAGGCAAGCGCGACCCACGGGTTCACCGCTTCACCGGTCGCGGCATGGGCCGGGGTCGTAAAGCCAAACGCCGTCATTCCCGCGAAGGCGGGAATCCAGCTACGGGTCATGGCACGAAAAACGGAAGTCATTTGGACCCCCGCCTGCGCGGGGGTGACGGAGGTGGAGAGGAAGCGCAGCATCACTTCTTCTCCTTCTTCTTGTACATCGCGAGCATTCGCGCCGTCACCGCAAAGCCGCCGAAGATATTCACGCTGGCGAGCACGATGCCGAGCAGCCCAAGCCACTTCGCCCCCGGCACATCCGCCGCCGCCGCCGCAATCAGCGCGCCGACGATGATCACCGAGGAGATCGCATTGGTCACCGCCATCAGCGGCGTGTGCAGCGCGGGCGTGACCGACCAGACCACGTAATAGCCGACGAAACACGCCAGCACGAAGATCGACAGGATCGAAATGAAGTCCATGTGCGGCCCCTCCCCGGGCCAGTATTACGCGGTGGTCAGTCTCTCGTTCACGACCTTGCCGCCCTGCGTCAGCCGCACGGCATCGCCGATTTCTGCGTCGAGGACGGGCCGCTGCGCCTCCTCGTCCCAGAAGGCGGACAGGAAGTTGTAGAGATTGCGCGCGAACAGCGCCGAAGCGTCCGCCGCCAGATGTCCGGCGGTGTTCGAATAGCCGACGATCTTGACGCCGTGCTTCTCGGCCACCTCGTCGGGCTTCGAGCCTTCGACATTGCCGCCTTGCGCAACGGCGAGGTCGAAGATCACGCTGCCCGGCTTCATGCTGGCGATCTGCGCATCCGAGATCAGCCGCGGTGCGGGCCGTCCCGGGATCAGCGCGGTGGTGATGACGATATCCTGCTTGGCGATATGCCCTGAGACCAGCTCGGCCTGCGCCTTCTGGTATTCTTCGGACATTTCGGTGGCATAACCGCCCGAGCCTTCGCCCTCGATGCCCGCGACTTCCTCGACGAAGATCGGTTTGGCGCCGAGCGACTGGATCTGTTCCTTCGTGGCCGACCGGACATCGGTGGCGGAGACCTGCGCCCCCAGCCGCTTGGCGGTGGCGATTGCCTGCAGGCCCGCCACGCCCACGCCCATCACGAACACCTTGGCCGCCTGGATAGTACCGGCAGCGGTCATCATCATCGGAAAGGCGCGGCCATAGACATTGGCCGCAGTCAGCACCGCCTTGTACCCGGCGAGGTTCGACTGGCTGGAGAGCACATCCATGCTCTGCGCGCGGGTGATGCGCGGCATGAATTCCATCGACAGCGCTTCGAAGCCGCCCTTGGCATAGGCTGCGACCAGATCGCCGTTGCGGAACGGGTCGAAAGTCGCCGCGACCCATGCGCCCGGCTTGGCCCCCGCGAGCGCCATCACCTCGGGTGCCTGCACGCCGAGCACGATATCCGCCTCCGCGACCACCTGCGGCCCGGTGAGCACTTCGGCCCCGGCGTCGCGATAGGCCTGGTCGGTGATGGCGGCAGCCAGACCGGCGCCCTCCTCCACTGCGACTACAGCCCCGAGAGCGGCAAATTTCTTCGCCGTTTCGGGGGTCAGCGCGACCCGGTTCTCGCCCGGTGCGTGCTCTTTCAGCGCCGCGATGCGTAGCGCCATGCGGCTAGTCGGCAATCAGGATGACGACGACCAGCGTGATGATGGCAATCAGCGGGACCGACCATTTGAGCGTGTCGATGAACGAGCCGTAGGTCTGGTTGTGCGCCTTGTGGTCGTTGGCGGATTCCATGTCGATAAGTCCCTGTGTGGCAGTGATGTGTGAACGGGTGTAGCGGCGGGGTCTATCGCGGCGGAGCCGGGTGCTCAAGCCCCGCAATCGCCGCCATCATCGAAACAGGCTTAATCCGGTCTTTACCCGTTTCGGTTAGGGCACTTTGCACAAGGGCGTGGTCTGCATGCCCGAAGGGTCCAAGGGAGTTTGGCGAGCCATATGGCGACACAGCAATCACGCGTGTTGATGCTGATCGACGACGAACCGGCACAAAGCCGGCTGGTGTCCGCGCTTGCCGCGCGTGACGGCTGGCGCACGCTGACCGTTGCCGATGGCGAACAGGCGCTGGCGCTGCTCGCTTCGCCCGAAGGCCGCGACATCACGGCAATCGTGCTCGACCAATGGGTCCCGGGCGACCGTGCCTGCGACCTGATCCGCGATTTGCGCGCCGCGCGGCCCGATGCGCCGCTGCTGATGCTCACCGCCAACGCCTCGCCCCGGCTCGCCGTCGAGGCTATGCGCGCGGGCGCTACCGATTACGTCGTCAAGCCGGTCGAACCCGACCGCCTGCTGCAGGCCCTGGCAAGCGCCACGCGCGCCGGACGGCCCACCGCCGAACTCCAGCCGCTGGCCGAGAAGCTTCCCCACCCGGTGGACTTCGACGGCATGGTCGGCACCGCCGCCCCCTTCCGCACCGCGCTGGCCAAGGCGGCAACCGCCGCGCGCGGGCATGCGCATGTGCTGGTCGAGGGCGAAAGCGGCTCGGGCAAGGACATGCTCACCAATGCGATGCATGCCGCCAGCACGCGCGCCAAGGCCGCGATGCGCAAGGTCCATTGCGCCGGGATGCCGCCCGCCTCGCTCGAATCGCTCTTGTTCGGCCATGAACAGGGTGCGTTCGCCGGGGCATTCGACCGCCAGCGCGGCCTGATCGAACATTGCGACGGGGGCACGCTGATCCTCGACGATGTCGACCGCCTGCCCGCCGACCAGCAGGAGCGCCTCGCCGAGGTCCTCGCCACCGGGATCGTCCGCCCGACCGGCGCCGCGCACGGCTTCCGCGTCGATTTGCGCATCTTCGCCACCAGCGATTTCGCGCTGGCCGAGCTCGCCGCGACGGGCGGGTTCTCGCAGGCCCTGTACGACCAGCTTTCGGCCACCCGCATCCGGATGCCCGCGCTGCGCGAGCGGCTGGGCGACATCCCCGGACTGACGCGCTATTTCCTCGCCAAGATCGGCGAACAGCCGGGGCTCCAGCATCATTCGATCGCCGACAGCGGGCTGAGCCTGCTCGAAGCCTATGACTGGCCGGGCAACGTCCGCCAGTTGCAGGCGGTGCTGTTCCGCGCCTGCGTGTTCGAACAGCGCGAGGCGCTGACCGCGCACAGCTTCCCGCAGCTGGCCGAACTGCTCGGCGACCAGGCGGATCGCGGCGAGAGCCGCGCGCGCGGGCTTGGCGTGCTGCTCTACACCGATGACGGCAATGTCCGCCCGCTGGAAGAGATCGAGGCCGACATCATCCGCCTCGCCATCGGCCATTACCGCGGGCGCATGACCGAAGTCGCGCGGCGGCTCGGCATCGGCCGCTCGACGCTCTACCGCAAGCTCAGCGAGCTCGGCATCGACAACGCCGCGTAAGCTTGCCATAGCTTGGCCACACGAACGGGAGTATTTCAGGTGAACAAGAGCCACCGCTAAGCGGATCATTGCTCGATCGGGCCAGCCAGCGCCCGGAATCCAACCTGAAATTCCCGAGGTAAACTCATGCAAAAACTGAACGACACGCTGTGCGTGGTAACCGGCGGTGCGCGCGGCATCGGCAGGGCGATATGCGCCGCTTTCCTGGCCGAAGGCGCGCGCGTAGTGCTCACCGATATCGACGAGGACGAAGGTAGGAAAGCCGCCGCCGAGCTCGGCTGCACCTTCCACCCGCTCGACGTCGCCAGCGAGACCGATTGGGACGCGCTGGAGCGGGCCTTCCCCGCGATCGACGTATTGATCAACAACGCCGGGATCACCGGGTTCGAGGACGGCCCCGCGCCGCATGACCCCGAGAACGCCAGCCTTGCCGAATGGCACCGCGTCCACAGCGTCAACACCGACGGCTGCTTCCTCGGCTGCCGCTATGCCCTGCGCGCGATGAAGGATAAGGGCACCGGCTCGATCATCAACATGTCCTCGCGCTCGGGCCTCGTCGGCATTCCCGGCGCGGCGGCCTATGCCGCGAGCAAGGCGGCGATGCGCAACCACAGCAAGTCGGTCGCGCTCTACGCCGCGCAGCAAGGCTGGGCGATCCGCTGCAACTCGGTCCACCCCGCCGCGATCCTCACCGACATCTGGGAGCCGATGCTGGGCGACGGGCCCGACCGCGAGGCGAAGATGGCCGCGCTGGTCGCCGATACGCCGCTGAAGCGCTTCGGCACGGCCGAAGAGGTCGCCGCGGCCTGCGTCTACCTCGCCAGCGCCGACAGCGCGTACATGACCGGCGCCGAACTCACGCTCGACGGCGGCCTGCTCGCCGGCAGCGCCGCTTCGCCCGGAAGCTAGGCAGGCAGGTCAGCGAAGTCGGTCAGTGCCGCATCGCGCAGGCCGCGCCAGACATTGCGCGCCTGCACCGTCTCGGCGACATCGTGGACGCGCACCATTTGCACGCCCGCGCGCATCCCCTCGAGCGCCAGCGCCACGCTGCCGCCCAGCCGCTGTTCGACCGGCGCTTCCTTCGAAAGCGCGCCGATCATCCGTTTGCGGCTGGCCCCCAGCAGCAGCGGATGGCCCAGCGCGTGGAACAGCGGCAGCGCGTTCATCAGCGCGAGGTTTTCCGCCAGGCTCTTGCCGAAGCCGATCCCCGGATCGAGCAGGATATGCTGCGCCGCGATCCCCCCTTCGAGCGCCGCATCGCGTCGGCTGCGCAGCGCGTCGAACACGTCGAACACCACGCTGGCATAGTCGGCGACCGCATGCAGGTCCTCGCCCGCCGCGCCGGGCGCATGCATCAGCACCACCGGACAACCGGCCTGCGCGACCACTTCGGCGCTGCGCGGATCATGCGCGAGGCCCGAGACGTCGTTGACCAGATGCGCGCCCGCTTCCAGCGCGGCTTCCATCACCGCCGCCTTGCGCGTGTCCACGCTGACCGCCGCGCCCATGCCCGCGCAGGCTTCGATCGCCGGGACGACGCGCTTGATCTCGTCGCCTTCCCACAAAGGCTTGGCGCCCGGGCGCGTGCTTTCGCCGCCCACGTCGATGATCGCTGCGCCTGCCTCGACCATGGCGGCGGCATGGTCGCGGCCTGCCTCGGCATCGTCGAGGAAGCGCCCGCCGTCGCTGAAGCTGTCGGGCGTGACGTTGAGGATGCCCATCACCTGCGGCTGATCGAGCCGCACCGTGCGTGCGCCCAGCTCAAGCGCGGGATGCGCCAGTGTGAGGTTCGCCCACTGCGCTTCGCCCTCTGCGCCAAGCTCGTCGGGCAGGCGGCCGAGCGCCTCGGCCATGGTGTCGGGCGCAGCAAGCCAGCGCTCGATCACCTCGCCATCACGCCGCAGGATCACCGCAAAGCGGCTCGCATAGACCATCGTGCCCGCGAGCCGGATGGCATTGCCGTGTTCGGACTGCGGGCCCGGGACAAGCCCGATCGGGCGGATATAGACCTGCCCGCTCATTGTTGGACTTCCCCAGAGCAAGCACCGCAACATGGACCGGGTGTTACACGGTCCAATGCGAAAAAGTCCGCGGAGGGGTTTTGGGGCGGCTGGCGAAGCGGAGCGGAAGCTGAGAAGCGCTGGATCATGCGCGGAGTGTTAGCGCGGCATTGCGTTGTAGGACAGACATCGTGCGGCCATATGTGCTGGCTCAGTTTCGAAACCTGCCCTGCCACCAGAGGTACGGCAGTTATCAGATGCATGGGCCTGAAATTCGGACTGTCTTTTCACGACCCGGTTGCGGACGTTCGCTTGCCGGTAATCTTCAGCTCTCGTAGCGACGTTGAATGACTGATTCTGGAAGTGTTGTCGGCTGGGTAAGCGTCGTCGATTGGTTCGGCTTCTCCCCAAACTTTCACGACGCCGAGATTGTAAGCGTCGACTTGCGACGCGACCCCGAAGCCTCATTCGTGCGTGTCCACACATGGAGAACAAACAAGGACCTGACTGAAAGCGGTCACTTCCGACAGGACCGACACGCCTTAGTGACTTTCAAGATCAAGGGCATTCAGTCCGCCAATCTAATTGGTTGGAACCATCAGAATGTGATCTCTAAGCTTTGGATTGACCGGAACCCTGATGGGTTTGTCCTCCACCTGCCTGACATTTACGGTTTGGACGGCAAAATCGCTGCATCCGAGATTTCAGTTTCAATAGAAGCGTACGAAATCTGAATGACCGCTTCCCACCCCATGCCAGACATTCAAGTTCAACCTGCGCGTGCTCGAAAGCCGGCTTTAGCGACATATCCCGCTACTCGGCACTTCGCTTCCCGAAAGGTAGAGCAGACGCGCGGCGTCGGTGGGCTCGATCTCGCGGCCCTGGTCGAGACCACCCGCATGGTTCCTGTGTTACATCGACGCACGCTATCCGGCTCCCTGCATTCGTAATCAGCGCCCGCCCCGACGAATAGCCGCGCAACCGGCGCCGGACAGGCGTATCCTGCGTCCTGCGACTCGGGCCGAACGCGGCCGTTCGCCACCCATGCCTGCTGTATTTCATCCTCCCACACGCAAAGGAGACCGGAAATGCCGTTTGTCACCACTCAGGACGATGTCGAAATCTTCTACAAGGATTGGGGCCCCAAGGAGGCGCAGCCGATCGTGTTCCATCATGGCTGGCCGCTCAGTTCCGACGACTGGGACGCGCAGATGCTGTTCTTCCTGTGGCATGGCTTCCGCGTTGTCGCGCATGACCGCCGCGGGCATGGCCGCTCGGCGCAGGTCGATCACGGTCACGACATGGACCATTATGCCGCGGATGCAGCGGCCGTGGCGGCCGCGCTCGACCTGCGCAATGCGGTCCATATCGGCCATTCGACCGGCGGCGGTGAAGTCGCCCGCTACATCGCGCGCCATGGCGGGCCCGAGGGGCGCGTGGCCAAGGCGGTGCTCGTCGCCGCGGTCCCGCCGCTGATGCTGAAAACCGACGACAATGCGGAAGGCACGCCGCGCGAGGTGTTCGACGGTTTCCGCGCCGCTCTGGCGGGCAATCGCGCGCAATTCTTCCGCGACGTTCCCGCGGGCCCGTTCTACGGGTTCAACCGCGAGGATACCGAAACGATGGAAGGTGTAATCCAGAACTGGTGGCGCCAGGGCATGATGGGCGGCGCCAAGGCGCATTACGACGGGATCGAGGCATTCTCCGAAACCGACCAGACCGGCGATCTGCAGGCGATCACCGTGCCCACGCTGGTGCTGCATGGAGAAGACGACCAGATCGTGCCGATCGCCGCCTCGGCGCACAAGGCGGTTGGCCTGCTCGCGAACGGAACGCTCAAGACCTACCCCGGCCTGTCGCACGGCATGCTGACGGTGAATGCCGACCGGCTCAACGCGGACATGCTGGAGTTCATCACCGGCTGAGGCCGCATAGGCGGCGTTTCGAGAGGCACGTAGCCCAAACCAAAAAGGGCCCCGGCACGAACCGGGGCCCTTCTCATGCTCTATACTGCGGCCGGCCTCTAGAAGCCCAGATCGTCTCCGCTGATCCGGATACCGGCATAGAAAAAGCGGCCCAGCGCGCTCACCGGGTCGAAATACAGTCCGACATCGGGTTCCTGGTCGAACACATTGTTGACGCCGACATAGAAGCTCATGTTGCTGTCGGTTGTCCAACGGAGCTGGACATCATGCTCGAATCTGGAGTCGACCTTCAGATATTCGGGGGCGACGATATCCGGATCCGCCGCGATGTCTGCGCGCGAAAAACGAAGCGTCTTGTCGGCGTAATTGATCCCGTAATTGAGATTGAAGTTGTCGAGCGTCCAGTTGAAGTCGAAATTGACCTGCCATTCGGGATCGCCCAGCACACCCGCGTTCTCGATGATATCCGCACCGGGCGTTCCCTGCGTCTCCAGCGAGATGAGGTGGTTGCCCACGAAGCTGAAATTGAAGATGCCGAGCTTTTCGGTTGGCACCCGATAGCGTGCAGAAAAGTCGATGCCTTTCGTCGAGAAGGCGGCGACATTCTTGGGCTGCAGGGTGAACCCGCTGACAACGCCCGCGTCCGCGGGATCGAAGCCGCCACCCACCGGTGTACGGTCGATATTGGCGCAGAATTCGTTGTCGAGCGAGACGGCGTCGACGCACAGCTCGAGCAGCGTGTTGGCCGAAGGCGTGGCAACCGCATCCTCGATCTCGACATCGTAATAGTCGGCAGAAAGGATCAGGCCGGGGATGAAGGTCGGCTGGAAGATCGCGCCAAAGGTCAGCGTCTTTGCCGTTTCTTCCGTCAGATCGATATTGCCGGTCGAAAGGCCGGGCAGGCTGGTCCCTGTGTCGCCGGTAAAGCCAGCGATCTGCGCATCGGTCAGTCCGAGCCCCTGAAGCAGGCTAAGACAATTGGCCTCGCGCGTATCACTCCCGTTGTCGCGGCTGTCGAACGCACACGGATCGTCGATGAACGCGAAGGTCTGATTCGAAGGCGCGAACAATTCGCCGATGTTGGGTGCCCTTACAGCCTGTGCGTAAGTGCCCCGGAGCCGGAAATCGGCGACCGGCGCCCAAACGAGGCCCGCTTGATAGGTGACGGTGGTACCCACGGTCGAATAGTCAGATACGCGGACGGCCCCGTTGGCAGTCAAATCGTAGAAGAACGGCCGATCCTTTACGATCGGAATGCGCAGCTCGGCAAACCCTTCGACCACGTCGAACGAGCCGGATTCGGGAAACAGGGCATTGCCGAAAGTCAGGCCCGTGGTGTTGACCGGATCAGGATTGCTGGAGCTTTCCTCCTTGCGATATTCGGCGCCAATAGCGAACCCGATGGGGCCGCCCCAAAGCTCGATACCGTTGCCGAATTCACCGTTTATCGCGGCAGTGACGACCTGCTGCTTGATCGTGCTTTTATCCACCGCATTGGTGTTGATCCAGGCAAGTGCTTCTTCGCTCTGCTGGTTCGAGAACAGATTGAAGGGCACACAACCGCTATTCGCACCGGGCGTGAATGACAGCGTGGCGAAGTCTTCGAAGAAGAACGCGCCGGTTACACCCTGGCTAGAACTGGTCGCATCGCCAGTCAGGTTTGAACGACAGACGATGTTGCCGTTCGGGGTTCCGGTCAGGAACTCGCCTTCGTCAACCGCGTCGAGCGCTGCGTAGAAGCGGTCGTTGTAGCGCGTGTTCGTCTGCCGGCTGACAGTATCCGACTGCCCGTAGGTGTACGAGACATCCAGTCCGATATTGTCCGAAAGATCGGCCTGGATTCCCAGCACCCCGCGATAGGTCTCGCGACGATTTTTCTCGCCGCGCCGCCCCAGGTCGAGATTGTCGCGCCCGGTGACGAGCACAATCCCGAGGGGATCGAAGGCATTGACAGCGGGGTCGTTGATATTGCTCGGAATGTAGGGATTGTCGGTCGGCACACCGATGAAGAAATCGAAAGTCGGTTGGCCGGCGGACGAGGAATCGACCCGCGCATATTTCCCTTCGGCGAAGAACCGCACGTTATCGGCCAGATCGTAGCTGAAGAGCAGATTTCCGATATACCGATCGATCTCGGGAAGAAGCTCGCCGCCATAGGTCGAGACGGGCGTTCCGGAGCCCCCGCTTTCGAAGAAACTGCCCAGGAACGTACCGGGTATATAGGGTGAGCCATCACCGAGGAAATCCGGCAGGAAGTCGAAATCGGTATCGATCGCGCTGATCGGGCTCGAATCCAGATAGTTGACATCCGATGCGAGAATTCTGTCGGGGACATTCGGATCGTCGGCCAGATCGTCTTGGTTATCGAAGAAAGCGCGAAAGCTCGGACCGAACTCTTCGCGCTGCGACGGCAGAAGCCGATCGTCATGCCCATACTCGAAGCTCGCCGCGATATTGCCGCGACCACCCGAAAAGTTGGTACCTACCGTCAATGAAACGAAGCGCGAGTTTCCATCACCCTGCTCGGAGATGCCGTTCTGCGCGCGCAGCGTGTAGCCCTCGAAGTCACGCTTGGTGATGAAGTTCACCACGCCGGTGACGGCATCGGCGCCGTAAATCGCGGACGCACCGCCGGTGACGATGTCCACACGTTCGATAAGATCGATCGGGATCGAATTGACGTCGACGGCGGAATCGCCAGGTACGGCCGCCACATGCCTCCGACCATCGATCAGCAGCAAGGTCCGCTTGGTACCGAGGTTGCGCAGATCAAGCAGGTTCAGGCCGACGCCGCCGATGCCGGCGTTGCTACCCGCGCCGTCGTTGGAATCATACGATCCGGAAAGTGCGGGCGACTCGGTCAGAAAATCCGTTAGATTGGTAACGCCGCTGTTCTGGATCGCCTGTTCGCCGATACTTACCACCGGGTTGGCCAAATCGTATTCAGTCGTGCGAATACGGGTCCCCGAGACGACGATGGTATTTGCCGAAACCGCTTCCTCAACGACGCAATCGCCATTTTCATCGGTTTCCAGACACGGCTCTGGCGCATCCTGCGCCATCGCGAATGACGACGGGACCAGCATAGCAGTGACAGCAACGCCCGTGAGCATGGCCGCCCGCATACGAGAAATTGAAATGGGAGAAAGTTTCACCGCACTACCTCGCTATGAAATTTGAATGCACCAAAGTGCACGAAACGAGGATTATGCAACCAATTGCATCGGTCGCAAGGCGCAGCCGAATGATTGCTTCAGATTCATGAACAATGGTTGCAGTTTTGCCGCCCTGAGGCGCGGATACGAGACTTTCAGTCCTCCACCGCCAGCAGATACAGCTGCCGCGCGGCGTCGATCGGCTTGGCTTCGCCTTCGACTTCGAAGTGCCAGAAGGTCCAGCCGTTGCAGCTGGGCGCGCCTTGCAGCTCCTTGCCGAGACCGTGGATGCTGCCGGTCTGTTTCTCATGCGCGAGCGAGCCGTCGGCGCGCACGGTCGCGGTCCAGCGGCGTTTCTTGTCGAACACCTTGGTGCCGGGCTTGATGAAGCCGTTTTCGACCAGCGCGCCGAAAGCCACCTTGGGCGCGCTGCGGCCCGCCTGCATCGTGGTGAGCGCGCTTTCGTCGAGCGGGAGTTCCTTTTCGATCCGTTTGATCGCGGCGTCGCGGTAATTGCCTTCGCGTTCGCAGCCGATCCATTCGCGCCCCAGCCGCTTCGCGACCGCACCGGTGGTGCCGGTGCCGAAGAAGGGATCGAGCACCACGTCGCCGCGTTCGGTGGTGGAGAGCAGCACGCGGTAGAGCAGGCTTTCGGGCTTCTGCGTCGGGTGGACCTTGTGGCCGCCTTCCTTCAGCCGTTCGGCGCCGTTGCAGATCGGCAGCACCCAGTCGCTGCGCATCTGCAATTCGTCGTTGAGCGTCTTCATCGCGCGGTAGTTGAAGTGGTACTTGGCCTTTTCGCCCTGGCTGCACCACAGCAGCGTCTCATGCGCATTGGTGAAGCGCGTGCCGCGAAAATTGGGCATCGGGTTGGATTTGCGCCAGACGATGTCGTTGAGGATCCAGAAGCCCAGGTCCTGCAGGATCGCGCCCACGCGGTAGATGTTGTGATAGCTGCCGATCACCCACAGCCCGCCGTCGGGCTTGAGCACGCGCCTGGCCTCGGTCAGCCATTCGCGGGTAAAATCGTCGTAGATCTTGAAACTGTCGAACTGGTCCCAGTGATCGGTCACCGCATCGACATGGCTGCCGTCGGGCCGGTTGAGATCGCCGCCGAGCTGGAGGTTGTAGGGCGGGTCGGCGAAGACGAGATCGACGCTGGCAGTGGGGAGCGAGCGCATGGCTTCCACGCAGTCGCCATCGAGAATGCGCCCGAGCGGCAGCAGTTCGCGCGGCGTTTCGGCCGGTTTTACAGCCGCTTTCGCGCGACTCTTCGTGGTCTCGATGACCCCCATCATATGCTTCCCTGTCCTGAGTTATCCACAGGGTGAGTCCAAACCGAGTCGCGGTCAAGCACCAATATTCCGGGCGCCGGGAGGTGCGGCTAAATGCGCAGAGAGAACAGAAGGTGTCCGCTACAACATCTTGAGTCCCCGGCGAATCTGCGGACTCAAGATGCTGCGGTGTGGCCGCGAGGACTCTATCGCGCCGCCTTCGCAGCATTCCTTAGGCGTTCGGCCTGCGCTGTGGTACAAGCGCTGCTGCTACCGGTCGCGAACGACGGGTCTGGGGGTCCCCTGGCAATGGGCACCCGCCTCCTTTCCGCCTTCTAGCTACAGCCCCCGCCACTCGGGCCGGGTTGTTGTGCTATCCGAAAGGAGCCTGCCCATGAAACTCGCCGACCGCCTGTCGAACCTGTTCCGCGTCTCGCGTCGCAAACAGGACCCCGCACCCGCCAACGATGCCTTGCCGTGGGTTGGCAGCGATCCGGAAATCGACCGCCAGATCGCCGAATGGCATGCGCTGATCGAACAAGGTCAACCGACCGCCGGAGCCACCGGCAGCGACCAGCCGCGCAAATAAGCGTTTGGTATCGGCACGCGCGCGTGCTAGTGCACAATTGCTGACGTCGAATTATGCGACGGACTTCGGGTTTTGACGACCGCCGCTTGCTTTCAGTAGCCCCGGCGCAAACCAGACGACGACTTCCTTTCATTGGACGATTTTAAGCACGACCGCTCCACATGTTGTGGCGCGGCAACCTCTCGCGTTCTCGAAAGGAACCATCATGAGCAAGACCGGAACCGTAAAATTCTTCAACACCGACAAGGGCTATGGCTTCATCCAGCCCGACGACGGTTCGGACGACAGCTTCGTCCACATCAGCGCAGTGCAGGCCGCCGGCATGCAGTCGCTCGATAAGGAACAGCGCCTCAATTACGAAGTCGAAACCGGCCGTAATGGCAAGGCAAGCGCCGTGAACCTCTCGGCTGCCGATTGATCTCACGCGGGCCGCGCGGCGTCGTCCTGGCGGATGACGCCGCGCAGCCCATTCCTTCTGCAGCAACGGAGATGATCGATGGCGAATCCGACCTACGAATTCTATTCAACCCGTGCTGCCGAATCCGCAGCGGAGGCGAAGGCGGCGACGCTGGATAATGTCCGCGATCGCGCGCTGCGGTCCGAAGCGACCTGGCAGGCGCTTGCCGATCAGGCCCGCGCCGTAGCGCGGCAGCGCAAGAAGATCGAAACCGCCAAGGCCGAAGCGCGCGAGGCCGAAGCCCGCGATCTCGCCGAGCGCGAAGTCGGCGTCCCTACGCCACCCTACTCGTAAACAGATCCGCCTGCGCCACGGGCGCAAAACTGCGCCTGTGCAAGGGCGTGGGCCCATGCACGCGCAGCGCCTCGACATGTTCGGCGGTGCCATAGCCGACATTGCGTTCCCACCCGTAATGCGGGTGCCGCGCGGCCGCAGCGCGCATCAGCGCATCGCGATGTTCCTTGGCGAGGATCGAGGCGGCGCCGATACACCGCTCCTTGCCGTCACCACCGACGATCGGCCGGGCCTGCGGCCAGCGCCACTCGGGATGTCGCCCGTGCGGGGTCATGTTCCCGTCGATCAGCACCGCTTCGGGTTCGCACCCCAGCGCCGCTACCAGCCGCGACACCGCCACGGTCATCGCCAGCATGGTCGCGTGGAAGATATTGAGCCGGTCGATCTCCGCCGGCTCTACCACCGCCAGGCCCCACGCGCAGCGCGCCATGATCTGCGGCTCGAGCGCCGCGCGTTTCTTGGGCGAAAGCCGCTTGGAATCGTCGAGTCCGCCGGGGCATGGCTTGCATAGCACCACCGCGGCTGCGACAACCGGACCGGCCAGGGGCCCGCGCCCCGCCTCGTCGACGCCGATCACCAATGGCGCGGCACCAAGCCCTCGTTCGGGAGTTGCACTGAACATGAAAAAGACCTCAATCCTTGCCGCCACTTTATCGCCCCTCCTGCTCGCTTCAAGCTGCGGCTCCACCGGATCGGGGGATAGCCCGCCGACGCAGGCATCGCCTTCGGGCGAGACCGGCGCCGCATGGGACGGCAGCTTCGTCACCACCGAACACGGGAGTTTCGCCGAACCATGGGCGGCGGCCTTCGTCCCGGGTACCGCGATGCTGTTCGTCACCGAAAAGGCGGGCACGGCGAAAATCGTCGATACGGCGAGCGACCGGGTCATCCCCGTCACCGGCCTGCCCGAAGTCGATTACGGCGGCCAGGGCGGGCTTGGCGATGTCGCCTTCCTGCCGTCGCAAAGCGCCTCCACCATCGGTCGCCGCGCGATCTATCTCAGCTGGGCGGAAGCCGGCGCAGGCGATACGCGCGGCGCGGCCGTGGGCCGCGGCGAACTGGTCTGCGCAGCATCGGACAGCTGCCGCATCGACGGCCTCGAGGTCATCTGGCGGCAGGCCCCCAAGGTTTCCGGACGCGGCCACTATTCGCACCGCCTCGTGCTGAGCCCCGACGAGCAGCACCTGTTCGTCGCCAGCGGCGAACGCCAGAAGCAGACCCCCGCGCAGGACAAGCAGAGCCATCTGGGCAAGATCGTCCGCCTCACCCTCGACGGCAGCCCCGCGGGCGACGGGGCGATCGACGGGGCGCTGCCCGATATCTGGTCGATGGGCCATCGCAACATCCTCGGCATCGATTTCGATGCGCAGGGGCAATTGTGGGAAGTCGAGCACGGCCCCAAGGGCGGCGACGAACTCAACCTCGTCCGGCGCGGCCAGAACTACGGCTGGCCGGTGCGATCGAACGGGGTGAACTACAACGGCTCGGACATTCCCGACCATTCGGCGGATGACGGCTTCGCCAAGCCCGCAGTAAGCTGGACGCCGGTCATCGCGCCCGGAAACATGATCTTCTACACCGGCGACCTGTTCGACGGGCTGGCGGGCGATCTGCTGATCGCGGGACTCAAGACCGAAGCGATCGTGCGCGTGGCGACCGATGGCGACACGGCGCGCGAGACCGCCCGCTACGATATGGGCAACCGTATCCGGCAGATCGTCGAAGGACCCGACGGTGCGCTGTGGGTGCTCGAAGACGGCGACGGCGGACGGCTGCTGGAACTTCGCCCCCGATAAGGCGAAATTGATCGACACCGGCCATGGCCAGCCCTAATCGGCGCGGCCCATGGCTAGCCTCGTCCCCCTTTCCGCAATCGATCCGGCGCTGGTCGAGCAATTGCTCGACGCGGCGTTCGGCGAGGAGCGGCATGCGCGCACCGCCTATCGCATCCGCGCGGGGATGGACTGGCTCGAAGGCGCGAGTTTCGCTGCGCTCGACGACGAGGATTACCTCGCCGGGACGATCCAGCTGTGGCCGGTGGCGCTGACCGACCCCAAGGGTCGCGCACATCCGATGATCATGGTCGGTCCCGTCGCGGTCATGCCCGGGCGGCAGGGCGAAGGCTTCGGCAAGGCGCTGATGGCCGCCAGCCTCGGCGCGATCGACGCAGGCTTCGAAGAAGGCGCAGCCCCGCTGCCGCAGGTGATGATCGGCGACCCCGACTATTACGACCGCTGGGGCTTCTTGGCCGACCATACGGGCGGCTGGCACTGCCCTGGCCCCTATGACCGGGACCGGCTGTTGGCGCGCACGGGCAATCCGGCGGTGCTGCCTGCCGAGGGCATGCTGGGGCCGTGGAATTCCTGATGCGTGCGTGAAGCGCATCCGTTCTGACCTTGCTGTTCCGTCCCACGCCCCCTCCCGGCCACCCATAGAATACCGTGCCGTGGGTGGCCGGGAGGGGGTGCGGAAGCGAACAGGGCGCAGCCACTGACGCAGTCAGCCGCGAACAGACGCCATTCCCGCGCCGTCATCCCTGCGCAGGCAGGGATCCAGATAACCTCGCCTGATGAGCTGACGTGAAGGCATCCAGGCCCCTGCCTGCGCAGGAGCGACGGGGTATTGAGTGAGCGGGAGTGTTCTGCCATCGCTCGCGTCGTGCCTTACACTCCGCCCCCCGAACTTGCCGGAATGTCGCTGGCCCAGATCGCGGAGGCGGTTGCCGCGCGCAAGCTGCCCCCGGTCGAGCAATGGTCGCCCGACAATACCGACGACAGCCATATGCGCATTGCCGCCGATGGCACCTGGTATCACGAGGGCTCGCCAATCAGGCGGGGGGGCATGGTGCGCGCCTTTGCCGGCCTGCTCAATCGCGAGGACGACGGCAGCTATTGGCTCGTCGTGCCCTATCAGAAGCTGTCGATCGCGGTGGACGATGCCTGTTTCATCGCGACCGACGTGTCCGAAACCGAAGGCGACCTCGCCTTCCGGCTCAACACCGACGAACTGGTGGTGGCGGGTCCGGGCCATGCGATCCGCGCGGCGGGCGATCCCGACAGTCCCGCGCTCTATCTGCACGTGAGGCGCGGCTGCGAAGCGCGGCTCAACCGTTCGACCTATGAACAGCTCGCGCGCATTGCGCTGGCGCGGGGCGACGACTGGACCGTGGCCAGCGGCGGCGAAACCTACTCGCTCCTGCCCGCATGAGCGCGATCTTCGATCGGCTGACCGCGCTGTTCCAGCAGGGGCATACGCGCGAATTCGACGATTTGCTGTCCGACAGCCGCTTTGCCGATGCCAGCCGCACCGCCGATGCGGCAGTGCTGATTGCGGTGACCGAACAGCCCAACCCGACCGTTCTCCTGACCCAGCGTCCGCGCACCATGCGCGACCACCCCGGCCAGGTCGCCTTTCCCGGGGGCAAGCTCGACCATGGCGAGGACGCGGTGCAGGCGGCGCTGCGCGAAGCGTGGGAGGAACTGTCGATCGAACCCGAGCATGTGCGCCTGATCGGGACCACCGACCGCTACCAGACCGGCACCGGGTTCGACATCACCCCGGTGCTCGCCACGGTGCCGCATGACCTGCCCATCCGCCCCGATCCGCGCGAGGTCGAAAGCTGGTTCGAATGCCCGCTCGACAAGCTGATGGATGCATCGCAATGGAACCGCAATTCGGTATTCTGGAAGGGCGCGATGCGCGAATATCTCGAAATGGACCATGACGGCTACCGGATCTGGGGCGTCACCGCGGCGATCTGCTGGAACCTGTCGCGCCGGGTCGAATGGCTGCGGGCGCAGGATGACTGAGCATCTTCCGCAGGCCGAATGGACGCAGCGTGCCAGCCTCGCGAAGCTGGTCGAGGCGCTGGGCGCGGACGATTTGCGCTGGGTCGGCGGCTGCGTGCGCGACACGCTGCTGGGCTATCCCGCCAACGATATCGATGCCGCCACGCGCCACCTGCCCGCAACCGTAATCGATCGCTGCCGGTCGGCGGGCATCCGCACCGTGCCCACCGGGATCGACCACGGCACGGTGACCGCCATCCTCGAGGATGGCCCGGTCGAGATTACCACCCTGCGCCGCGATGTGGCGACCGATGGCCGGCGCGCGACGATCGCCTTCTCCGAAGATTGGCGCGACGATGCCGCGCGGCGCGATTTCACCATCAATGCGCTCTATACCCACCCCGAAACCCTCGCGATCGACGACTATTTCGGCGGGCTGGACGATCTGTCCGCGCATCGCGTGCGCTTCATCGGCGATGCCGCAACCCGGATCCGCGAAGACCATCTGCGCATCCTGCGCTATTTCCGTTTCGCCACGCGCTTCGGCGACGATTGGGATGCGGAAGCGAGCCGCGCCTGCAGCGAGCTGGCGCCCACGCTCAAGGGTCTCAGCCGCGAACGCGTGGGCTGGGAATTGCAGAACCTGCTCGCGCTGCCAGATCCCGCGGCCACTGTGGACCGGATGCGCGAATTGGGCGTGCTGCAGGAAGTGCTCCCCGAAAGCGGCCGGCGCGAGGTCGCGCAGCTCGCCCGGCTTGTCGATGCCGAACGCAGCGCCGCAATCGCCCCTGCCGCCATGCGCCGGATGGCCGCGCTGCTGCCCGCCATTGTTCCGGTCGCGGAGACAGTGGCCGCCCGCCTGCGCCTCTCGCGCAGCCAGCGCGGCCGGCTGACCTGTATCGCCCGGCGCGAGCCGCAGGACGCGGCGCATCCGCAGGGGCTGGCCTATATGGTCGGACGCGAATGCGCGATTGACCGCCTGCTGATCGGCGGGGCCGATCCGGCCCCGATCATCGACTGGGAGGCCCCCGCCTTCCCGCTCAAGGGGGGCGAGATCGTCGCCCGCGGCGTCGCCAGGGGCCCCGAGGTTGCGCGGATGTTGCAGTGCATCGAAAAGCGCTGGGTCGCGGAGCGTTTCCCCTCGCGCGAACGGGTCGAGCAACTGCTCGACGAAGAGCTGGCCGCGCGCTGAACCCCGCCTTCGCGCGGCTTCAGCGTGGCTTAAGGTGCAATGCACCATAAATGCCCCGCGGTTGCGAAATGATGCAATCCGTGAAATAGAGAAGCCGTTCTCCCTTGGGGGACTGCGGGGGGCGCAGATCACCATTCTCGTCCGCTCTTTCCAGTTTAGTCGGCTCGATCGCGCGTTTCGCGTGTGGGAGAGCCGCGAGTTCCGAATAACAAGCCTTGGAGTTGCATATGAAAATCGCGAAACTGGCGCTCGCCGCCGTTGCCCTCACCACCACCGCCGCTGTCGCCCCGGGCGTCGCTACCGCGCAGGAAGCTGCCGCCGGTGTGACCGCTGGCGCCACCGTCTATGGCAATGACGGCGTCGAAATCGGCACGGTCGAAAGCGTCGAAGGCGAAACCGCGGTCCTCGTGGTCGACGGCATGAAGGCCCCGGTCCCGGCGGCTGCTTTCGGCACCGGTGAACAGGGCGCCACGCTCAACGCGACCAAGGCGCAGATCGTCGGCATGCTGCAGGCCGCGCATCAGGAAGCCATGGCCAAGCGCGACGCCGCGCTGGTTGTCGGCGCCGAAGCCGTGACCGCCAAGAATGCGCCGCTCGGCACCGTGCTCGAGATCGAAGGCAACAATGTCATCATCGCCCGCGGCGGTGACGAAACCAACAAGATCACGCTGCTGCGCGAACATTTCGCCGCCGCGCCCGACGGCGCGCTGATGGCGCTGATGACCAATGCCCAGATCGATGCCGCGATGGCTGCATCGGCCCCGGCTGCCGAAAGCGCCGGCGAATAATACGACAGCCCTTCAAGGGTCGCATGAAGGCCGGGGACGAGCGATCGTCTCCGGCCTTTTCGTTGGATGCGGGTTGGACCTCCGTCCAACCCTTGCGGTACCGGCCCACGCCCCCTCCCGGCCACCCACGGCACGGTATTCTATGGGTGGCCGGGAGGGGGCGTGGGCTGGTGCCGCCGCAAGCTAGCGGCGGATGCCGCTAGCGCACCAACCAAACCTCACCCAAACTTGTTATCCCGCGGGAAGCCCTGCGGCGGGAGGCGGCCGGCGCCGCCGCGGGCGACTTTCCATTGCCACATCTCGCCCTCGGTGCGCGTGCGGTCGCCCTTGCCGCCCATCTGCCATGACAAGCCATCCTCGAGCCGGAAGGTCGTCGCATCGGCCAGTCCGCCATCGCGATAGCGTTGCAGCGTCACCCCCTGCCCGCGGGCGAGTTCGGGCAGTTCCTCGAGGTTGAACACCACCAGCTTGCGGTTGTCGCCGACCACCGCGACATGATCGTGCCCCTCGGCGATCGCGCGCGCGACGACCAGCTTCGCCCCGTCCTTGAGATTGACCACCTGGCGCCCCTTGCGCGTTTCGGCGAGCAGATCGTCGGTGGTCGCGCCGAAGCCCTTGCCGGTATCGGCGGCGAGCAGCAGCCGCTGGCCCGGCTTGTGCACGATCACCGTCATGATCTGCGCGCTGGCATCGATATCGAGCGTGTTGCGCACCGGTTCGCCAAAGCCGCGCGCGCCGGGCAGCTTGTCCGCGCCCAGCGTGAAGAACCGACCCTTATCGGTCGCCAGCAGCAATTTGTCGGTCGTCTGCGCGTGGAAGACGAAGGCCGGCCCGTCGCCTTCCTTGTATTTGAATTCCTGATCGAGTGGCAGATGCCCCTTGGCCCCGCGGACCCAGCCCTTCTGCGACAGGATCACCGTCACCGGTTCCTTCTCGATCATCGCATCCATGCTGAATTCCACCGCGGGCGCGGCTTCCTCGATCGCCGTGCGGCGGCGGCCAAGCGCGGTGTCGGGGCCGTATTCCTTGCGCAGCGCCCCGAGATCGCGCTTCAGCCGCGTGCGCTGGCGGGCAGGCGAGCCGAGCAGCTTGTCGAGTTCGTCCTGCTCCTTGAGCAGATCCTCCTTCTCGCCGCGCAGCTGCATTTCTTCCAGCTTGCGCAGCGACCGCAGCCGCATGTTGAGGATCGCCTCGACCTGCCGGTCGGTCAGCTTGAATTCCTCCATCATCACCGTTTTGGGATCGTCCTCGGTGCGGATGATCTCGATCACCCGGTCGAGGTTGAGGAAGGCGATGATATAGCCTTCGACCAGCTCCAGCCGCCGCGCGATCTGGTCGAGCCGGTGCTGGCTGCGCCGCTGGAGGATATCGATCTGGCTGGCGATCCAGTGATTGAGCAGCTCCTTGAGCCCCATCACCATCGGCGTCCGGCTCGCGTCGAGCACGTTGAGATTGAGCCCGAAGCGCGTTTCCATATCGGTCAGCTTGTAGAGGCTTTCCTTGAGCAGGTCGGGATCGACATTGCGGCTGCGCGGGACCAGCACGATGCGGATCTGCTCGTCGCTTTCGTCGCGTACATCCTCGAGGATCGGCAGCTTGCGGTCGCCGATCGCGGCGGCGATCTGCTCGATCAGCTTGCCCTTGGCTACCTGGTAGGGGATTTCGCTGATGACCAGCTGCCATTGCCCGCCGCCAAGCCGCTCGATCCCCGCCTCGCGGTCCTCCGCCTTCTCGGCTTCGGCGGCGTGGAAGCTACCACGCACGCGGAACGACCCGCGCCCGGTCTCGTAAGCGGCGGCGACAGTCTCGGCGCTTTCGGCGACGATCCCGCCGGTGGCGAAATCGGGCCCCTTGAACAGTTCCATCAGCCGCGCGTGTTCGACATGCGGATTGTCGATCACCTCGAGCGTGGCATCGACGATCTCGGCGACATTGTGGCTCGGGATATTGGTCGCCATGCCCACCGCGATGCCGCTCGCACCATTGGCGAGCAGATTGGGGAACAGGCCGGGCATGATCTCCGGCTCTTCTTCCTCGTTATTGTAGGTCGGGATGAAATCGACCGTGCCCGCGTCGAGGCCTTCCATGAGGCGCATCGCGGTCTTCGTCAGGCGGGCTTCGGTATAGCGGTAGGCAGCGGCGTTATCGCCGTCGATATTGCCGAAATTGCCCTGCCCTTCGACCAGCGGATACCGCAGCGAGAAATCCTGCGCGAGGCGGACCATCGCGTCATAGGCCGCGGTGTCGCCATGCGGGTGGTACTTGCCGATCACCTCGCCCACCACGCGCGCCGATTTCTTGAAGCCGCTGGAGGGATCGAGCTTGAGCTGGCGCATGGTCCACAGCAGGCGGCGGTGGACCGGCTTGAGCCCGTCACGCAGGTCGGGCAGCGAGCGTGCGGTAATCGTGCTCAGCGCATAGACGAGATAACGCTCGGACAGCGCCGAATCGAACGGGGCGTCGACGATCGCGTCGAACGGGTCTTTTTCACTGTCGAGAGTGGTGTCGTTAGCGGCCATGCGATCCGCCCTATCACCGCCACGCCCTACCTAGAAGAACGGAACGGTGCGCTTTCCCCACGCGTTGCAAGGGCAACATCAAATCAAGGAGTTCTCCTATGACAAAGCGTGTAATGATCCTCGCCACCGATGGCTTCGAACAGTCCGAACTGATGAAGCCCAAGGCCAATCTCGAAAAGGCCGGCATCGAAACCGAAGTCGTCAGCCTCGAGGACGGCTCGATCCGCGGCTGGGACCAGAAGGACTGGGGCGAGAGCGTCGCGGTCGACAAGACGGTCGATGCGATCGAGAATTGCGAAGGCTATGATGCGCTGCTGCTGCCGGGTGGCCAGATGAACCCCGACATCCTGCGCATGAACGAGCGCGCGGTCGCCATCGTCCGCGAATTCGCCATGGCGGACAAGCCGATCGCGGCGATTTGCCATGCCCCGTGGCTGCTGGCCGAAGCCGGCCTGATCGACGGCAAGACCGTCACCAGCTGGCCCTCGATCCGCACCGACCTCAAGAATGCGGGCGCCAATGTGGTCGACCAGGAAGTCGCCACCGACGGCAAGTTCATCACCAGCCGCAACCCCGACGACATCCCCGCCTTCAGCAAGGCGTTGATCGATATGTTGGGCGAAACCGTTGCGGATGACGAGCTCGAAGCCGCCTGAGCCAAGCCATAATCCGAAGCATGACCCCGCTGCGCTCGCGTAGCGGGGTTTTGTTTGTTCGGGACCGATCGCAGCCGCGGTGCATTCGGACCGCATGGGGAATCGTCACACCAGCTTCATCCGCGTGCTCATCGCGCTGTTCTACGCGCTGTTCGCCTTCCAGGCGGTCGCCCAGTCCGATCGCACGGTCGCGGAGGATTCGAAAGCCTTCGTCTATGAGGTGGAGCGGCTTGAGAACGGCACGCCCGCAGGCCGGATCCCGCTCGATCTCGATACGCCGATGGGGCTCATGGAAAGCTTCATGGCCGCAGGCGAGGACGGGGACTGGTCGCGCGCCTCTGCGGCGCTCGATCTGGCGAATGTCGATGCGGCGGAGCGCGATCCGGACCGCTTCGCTGCCCGGCTCTACGACCTCATGCACCGGTCGGTCGCGTTCGACTGGGCCTTGCTGCCCGACCGCCCCGACGCGGTCGACACCACCACCACCTCGAAGGATCCAATGGCGGGGGTTGCGCGCCGTTCGCTGACCATCGGCCATCTCGAACTGGCCAATCGCACGGTCCCCATCCGGCTTGCCCGCGTGCAGGCACCGGGGGGCGAGCCGGTATGGGTCTTCAGCCGCCAGACGGTCGAGAATGTCCCCGCGCTCTACGATATTTACGGGCCGACCCGGTTCGAGAAGAGCCTGCCCCCCGTACTCCGCCAGCAGGCGTTCTGGACGCTGGCGTGGTGGGAAGCGATTGCGCTGCCGCTGATTCTGTTCGTGGGGGCGCTGGCGGCAGCGCTGACCTATCTGAGCATCGCTCGCTTGCGGCGCCGGCAGGAAGAGGATTCGCGGCTCTATGGCGTGTGGCAGGCGATCCACGTGCCCGCCACGCTGCTGGCCTTCGCAGGCACCTTTGCGCTGGTGCGGCTGACGCTGTTCCGCCTGTCGGGCCCGGTCAAGGATCTGCTCGATCCGCTCCAGCTGGTGCTGATCATCGCGGCCATCGTCGGCATCGCGCTGTCGGTGATCGAGGCGCTGTTCGATTTCGCGACCTCGCAGCGCACCGACAAACTGGAATCCCCAGAGAACAATCCCGACCGCAATTTTTACACCAAGATGAGCGCGATCCGGCGGATCGTGACCGTCATGATCCTGCTGGCCGGCATCGGCTTCCTGCTGGTCGCCAGCAATCTGTCGAGCACGCTGGGGTTCTCGATCATGGCCTCGGCGGGCATTCTCGGCCTCGTGCTGGCCTTTGCCGCGCGCAAGGTGCTGGGCGACATCATGGCGAGTGTGCAGATCGCTTTCGCCCAGACCGCGCGGATCGGCGATGCGATCCGTTATGACGGGCAATGGTGCTATGTCGAAAAGATCGGCTTCACCCATTTGCGGCTGCGCACCTGGGACGAACGCCGCCTGATCGCGCCGGTCAGCGATTTCACCAGCGACAGTTTCGAGAACTGGACCAAGCAGGAATCGCGGCTGATGATGCATGTCGAGCTCGAATTGGACAACCGTGCCGATGTCGAGGCGCTGCGCCGACCGTTCCGCGAATTCATCGAGAATGACGAGGATGTCGTCGATCCCGAAGACGCGAAATGCCAGGTCATCGCGCAGAACGCGCAGGCGATGATGGTGCGCTTCATGGCCCGCTCGACCGATCCGAAATGCGGGTGGGACATGCACTGCCGGCTGCGCGAACACATGCTGCGCGCCGCTTCGGAGATGGATGCCGGGGCCAAGCGCGAACCGGTCCCTGCCTATCTTCCCCGCGAACGCGAAGTGCGGATGGATTTGACGGCGGCCGAAGAAGCCTGACCGCCGGCCTAGCGGCTCATATCGTAGCTTTCGGCAGGGATGCGTACTTTCAGCCCGTCGAGTTCGGGGGTGAGGTCGATCTGGCAGGACAGGCGGCTGGTGCGCGCGACGCCGGCGGCGAGGTCGAGCATGTCCTCTTCTTCCTCGCTGGCTTCATGGAGCAGGTCGAACCAGTGGGGTTCGACGATGACATGGCAGGTCGAACAGGCCATCTGGCCTTCGCAGGTCCCCTCGAGCGGGAGCCCCGCGGCCTGCGCGACGCGCAGGAGGTTGTCGCCCGGTTCGGCCTCGGCGGTCACCACCTCGTCGGTCGCGGTAATGAATTCGATCTTCACAGCTCTTGCGCCTCGGCTGCAGCGTTGATCTTGCCCGCCGCTTCCTCGATCTCTTCCATGGTGGTGTAGCGCCCGAAGCCGAGCCGGATCGAACTTTTCGCCTGCTTGTCGGACAGGCCGATGGCCTTCAGCACGTGGCTGGGACGGCCCGAACCGCTGGCGCAGGCGCTACCGGCGGAAAACATCACGTCGCGGACATCGCTCATCAGCCGGTTCACATCGAGCCCGTCGCGCCGGATGTTGAGATTGCCGGGCCAGCGCGCGTCCTCGCTGCCGTTGAGCGTCCAGCCATCGAACAAGGTGCGCGCGCGCGTCCAGAGCGTATCGATATGGTCGCGGTCCTGCTCCATCCGGTCCCTCGCCTCGGCGGCTGCCGCGCCCATCCCGGCGATTAGCGCAGGGCTGAGCGTGCCCGATCGCAGGCCGAATTCCTGCCCGCCGCCGGTCTGCACCTCGTGCAGATCGACCCCGTCGCGCAGCCACAGCGCGCCGACGCCCTTGGGGCCGTGGAATTTGTGCGCCGAAATCGCGATCATGTCCGCCCCGGTCACTTCGATCCGGCCATAGGCCTGCACGGCATCGCACAGGAACAGCGCATTGTGCTGCTTGGCCTTGCGATGCCATTCGATCGTCGGCTGGATCGTGCCGATCTCGTTATTGACCTGCATCACGCAGACGAGCCGCGTGTCGGCGGGCAGGTCCTGCTTCGTATTGCACTGGCCGTTGCTGGCGACATTGAGCACATGGCTCTTGCCCGCAGCTTGCGCGGTATCGCCGACCGCCGAATGCTCGATCGCGGAATAGGACACGGTGCCGCCCTCGCCCGACCCGCGGATCGCGAGGTTGAGCGCCTCGGTCGCCCCCGAGGTGAAGATCACGCGGCCACCCGCGGGCAATAGCGCGGCGACCTGGTCGCGCGCCAGCTCGATCGCCGCCTTCGCCTGACGCCCCATGCGGTGCGCGCTGTGCGGATTTCCGAAGCCGGTACCGCCCGGCCCGTCGAGCCAGCGCAGCATCGCATCGCGCGCTTCGGGCGCAAGCGGGGTGGTGGCCTGATAGTCGAGATAGATCACGGGGTTCTCATACAGGCATTGCGAGCAAAGCGAAGCAATCCAGTTCTGGCCGAGCTGGACTGGCGCAGCGCCTGCGGCTCCCCGCAATGGGTGGATGGCTATGCACCGGCCAGATCGAGCCAGACCTCGCAGAAGCGCTCCACCTCCGCGCGGGTGGTATTCCAGCCCACCGACACGCGGATGGTATTGGCAGCGATCTCGGGTTCGACCTGCATCGCTTCAAGCACGCGGCTGGTCTTCATCGTCCCGCTGGAGCACGCGCTGCCTTGCGACACCGCGATGCCCGCCATGTCGAAGCGCATGACCTGCGCAGTGGCGCTCATCTTGGGCATGGCGATCGCGCGGATATAGGGGGTCGGGTGGGACAGGCGGTCCGACAGCCAGGTGCCGCCGATCCTGCGGCATTCCCCGGCCAGCGCGTCGAGCGGTTCGAGCACCTGCGGATCGAGATAGAGATCACCACATGCCTCCAGCGCCGCCGTCATGCCCATCACGCCGGGCATGTTCTCGGTCCCGCGGCGATAGCCGCGCTCCTGCCCGCCGGAAGGGGCAAGCATCGCATAATCCTTCACCAGCAATGCGCCGACGCCGATCGGCCCGCCGAACTTGTGCGCCGAGATGATCGCCATGTCACAGGACGGCAGCGCGAAACGGCCCGCACCCTGCGCGCAATCGGCGAGCAGCAGCCCCCCGGCCTGATGGACGATACCGCCGATGGCGGCGAGATCCTGGCGATTGCCGGTTTCCGAATTGACCTGCTGCACCGCCACGAGTGGGCGTTCGCGCTGGACCGCCTCGGTCAGCGCTTCGAGATCGAGCGCGCCGTCGCTGCGCACCGGCAGGCGTTCCGCGGCGGGAGCAGCCTGCAGCACGCAGTCATGTTCGACCGAGGCCACCAGACGCGCACCAGCCTGCGCATGGCCCAGCGCCAGCGCCGCCGCCTCGCTTGCGCCCGAAGTGAAGATCACCTCGCCCTGCCAGCCGAGCGCCTCCTTCACCCGCTCGCGCGCGTCTTCGAGCAGGCTGCGCGCCTTGCGCCCGGCGGCATGCGGGCTGCTCGGATTGGCCCAGAGCGCAAAGCCATCCTGCATCGCCTGCAGCGCTTGTGGGCGCAGCGGCGTGGTGGCGGCATGGTCGAGATAGATGGGCGTGGAAATGGCGGATGCTCGAAAATATTGCGAAATGGGTGTTAATCACTATATAGCGCGCCACTTCGCGCAAAGCTTCATCCGGTTCAAGCCGGGGCTGCCCGCGCCCCGACATTTTCCGACAGGGTATACCTCTCCATGCCGACCGTGATCTTTCCCGGCCCCGAAGGCCGCCTCGAAGGCCGTTTCTCCCCCGCCCCGCGCCCGCGCGCACCGGTGGCGATGATCCTCCACCCGCATCCGCAGGGCGGCGGGACGATGAACGAGCAGATCACGCAGCGGCTCTACAAGACTTTCGTCAATCGCGGTTTCGCCACGCTGCGGTTCAATTTCCGCGGCGTCGGGCGCAGCCAGGGCAGCTTCGACAATGGTGTCGGCGAATTGTCCGATGCGGCCAGCGCGCTCGACTGGATGCAGCAGGTCCACCCCGAAGCGCAGGTGACCTGGGTCGCCGGCGTCAGCTTCGGCGCGCTGATCGGCATGCAGCTGCTCATGCGCCGCCCCGAAATCCGCGGCTGGATCAGCATCGGTGCGCCCGCGAGCATGTACGACTTCTCCTTCCTTGCCCCCTGCCCCGCCAGCGGCATCTTCATCCACGGCGCGCAGGACACGGTGGTCCAGCCGCAGGCAGTGACCAAGCTGGTCGAGAAACTGCGCACGCAGAAGCACATTACCGTGCATCACGAAGAAATTCCGCGCGCGAACCACTTCTTCGAAAACGAGCAGGAAGAGCTGATGAAGTCGGTCGATAATTATCTCGACTTCCGCCTCGACCCGAGCTGTCCGATCAAGTGATCGGGCGGCCCGCGGCGCGGGCCACACCCGGCGTTCGAAACGGCTAAGGTTGCGGAATGCAACGCGAAATCGCTTCGCCCAAGGATAGTGATGTTGTAACATCTTTCATGTGAGGAGGCATCAAAGCCTTCCGCATGGAAGAGGAGCAACACCATGTCCTATACCGACCAGACCCGCGGGCCCTCCCCCGCCAGCATGGCGGCGGTGATCGGGGTTCACGCCGCACTCGGCGCGATCCTTGTCGCCGGGCTCACCGTGAGCGGTACGGTGCGCGATATCATCACGCCGATCGACGCGACCAATATCCCGATCGAACCGCCCCCGCCTCCGCCCAAGCCCCCCGAACAGGTGCAGCCGACCCCCCGCGACACTGCCCAGCCAGTTCCGAAACCGCCGGTGCCCCCGATCGACATCACGAACACTGCGTCGACCCAGCTCAAACCGCTGCCCATGCCGACCTTCCCACCTGTGGATTTCCCCTCCGGCAAGGAAACCGCCAAACCCGAACCGATCAGCAGCTTCACCCCGGTCGGGGCCAAGCCCAGAAACGATCCGGCGGCATGGCTATCGACCGATGACTATCGCCCGAGCTGGGTCAGGCGCGAACTGACCGGCCTGGCGCGGTTCCGGCTCGAGATTGCGGCAAACGGGCGCGTTACCGATTGCACCGTCACCGGTTCGACCGGGCATGGCGTGCTCGATACGGCGACCTGCAAGCTGGTCACGCAGCGCGCGCGGTTCGAACCCGCGCGCAGCGGGACGGGCGAAGCGGTGGCGAGCAGCTATTCCGGCGCAGTGCTCTGGCAGCTGCCTGAATAATCGCGCTTTACCCGGGGTCCCGCTCGAGCTTGTCGAGCGGGGCCTCGCCCCCTGCATCGGGCAGCACCCAGATTGCGACATTGGCGAGCGCGACCGCGGCCAGCAGCACCATCAGCAGCGCATTTTTTACATTCCCGGTCCGCCGCCACAGAAAGAAGGCGCCCACAAGCAGGAGGAGCGCGGCCAGGACAGTGATCGAAAGCACGGTGTCGAGCATGTCTTTCCCATAGCCCGCTGCCCCGCCGCCGCAAGTCATCAAACCGGAACGCGGCGACGCTCTACCCGTTCGAACAGATGAAGGAGACAGCAGCATGAGCATTTTCGGCAAGATCAAGGACGCGGTATTCGGCACGAAGGCCGAAGCGCAGGACACCCCGAAGCCCGCGCCCAAGCCGACCGGGAATGCCTGGGCCGATGCCCCGGTGGTCGAGCAGAAGGCCAGGCCGGTGGTCGATATCGAGAACAATCTCGACAATATGCCCGGCGCCGACACGCTCAACTGGCGCACCTCCATCGTCGATCTGATGAAATTGATCGGGGTCGATTCCGATTATGAGAGCCGCAAGGCGCTCGCCGTCGAGATGGGCCGCGAAGATTATGCCGGCAGCGCCGAGGATAATATCTGGCTGCACCGCCGCGTCATGAACGAGCTGGCCGCCAATGGCGGCAAGGTCCCGCCCGAATTCCTCGATTGATTTGACAGGCTTGCACGCGGGACGCACACCCGCGGGCATGATCCAGACCAGCACCGCCATCACCCGCCGCCAGGCCCTTGCCGGCATTGGCGCGACCTCCGCCCTTGCCCTGTCGGGATGCGCCGCCACGGCGCGGCCCGAAGCCATCGCCCGCGCGCAGGCGATCGGTGCGCAGCGCCTGCTCGAAGTGGTCGGCTACAATCTGCTCGCGCACGAACCCGAACGGGCGACCGCGCTGGGGGTGGATACGGGCCGCTACTACAGCCTGCGCGGCAAGCTCGAAGACCAGTCGCCCGCGGGCCAGGCCGCCTATGCCGCGACGCTCAGGCAGGATCTCGACCGGGTGCGCGCGCAGCCGCGCGACGGCCTCGACAGCGCGACGGTGACCAGCCTCGATGTCGTCGAAAGCGCCTATGAACTCGCGCTCGACGGTTTTGCGCTGCCCTATGGCGATACGCCGGTCGGCAATTGGCGCACCGCGCCCTATGTGGTGATCCAGAACGTCGGCGAATATCTGGCGCTGCCGCGCTTCATGCAGTCGAACCACAAGGTCGAGCATGGCGACGATGCCGACGCCTATATCGAACGCATGGAAGCGATGCCCGCCACGTTCGATGGCGAGCTGGCGCGGATTCGCCAGGCGCGCGGCATGGGCGTGGTCCCGCCTGCCTTCCTGCTCGACAAGGCTCTGCGGCAGATGGAACAGACCATCGCCAGCGCGGGCAAGGGCGAACTGTTTGCCGACGATCTACGCACCAAGCTGCAGGCTGCGGGCATGCCCGAAAGCCACGCCAATCGCGCGCTGGCACTGGAAAGCGGACCGATCGCCCAAGCGCTGACTCGCCAGCTCGAGGAGCTGCGTGCCGAACGCGCGGTCGCCAGCGATGCGCCCGGTATTTCCGCGCGCCCGCATGGCGAGGAATTCTACGGCTGGGCGCTGCGTTCGAGCACGACCACGCGCCTGTCGGCCGACGAGGTTCACCGGCAGGGCCTCGAGGAACTTGAAACGCTGCATGCGCGCATGGACCCGATCCTGCGCGGCATCGGCTATACCAGCGGTTCGGTGGGCGAGCGCATGCAGGCGCTGGCCGCGGACCCGCGTTACAAATTCGCCGAGGGCGATCCGGGCCGCGCGCAGATCATGGATTTCATCGCCGAGCGGGTCGAGTGGATCAAGGCGCAGATGCCGCGCGCCTTCAACACACTGGTCGATCCGAACATGGAAGTGCGCCGTATCCCGCCCGCCGAGGAGGTCGGCGCGCCGGGCGCCTATGGCGGCGCGGGCAGCAAGGACGGCAGCATCCCCGGCCGGTTCTGGATCAATCTGCGCAGCACCGATCTGCACCGCAAATACGATCTTGCCGATCTCACCTATCACGAGACGATCCCGGGCCATGTGTGGGAGGGCGAATATTCCAACCGGCTGCCACTGATCCGCTCGATCCTCGCGTTCAATCCGTTCAGCGAAGGCTGGGCGCTTTACGGTGAGCAACTCGCCGACGAGCTGGGCGCCTATGAGGATTTCGAAGTCGGCAAGCTGGGCTATCTGCAAAGCCTCGCCTTCCGCGCCTGCCGCATGGTGGTGGACACCGGCCTGCACGCCAAGGGCTGGAGCCGCGCGAAGGCGGTCGATTTCTTCGTTACGCGCAATGGCAGCAAGCCCGCCGAGGTCGAGAGCGAGGTCGATCGCTATTGCAGCTGGCCGGGCCAGGCGACCGGCTACAAGCTGGGGCACAGCCGGATCGTCGACCAGCGCGCACGCGCACAGGCGGCGCTCGGGTCAGCCTATGACTTCAAGGCGTTCAACGACGCGGTGGTGCTCGGCGGCAATGTCCCGATGGATGTGCTGGAAAAGAATGTCGGGCGCTATATCGCCGCGTCGACGATGGAATGACGTTTTTGTCATAGAATTCCAACGACCCCCCGCTAGGTTCGATGCCACAACACATCGACGGGGGTCGCATCCATGTTCCGGTTCTTTGCTGCTATCGCAGCCCTATCGCTCGCCGTTCCCGCGCAGGCCGACTGGCATCGCGCGGAAAGCGAGCATTTCGTCATCTATGCCGACGATAGCGCCAAGGATATCACGCGCTTCGCCACCATGCTCGAACGATACCATTCGGCGATGGCATTCGTGATCGGGCGCGAAGTCGAAACGCCTAGTCCATCGAACCGGGTGACGGTCTATGCCGTCGGCGGCTCGCGTACGATGCGCAAGCTGTCCGGATCGCGAAACGTCGGCGGGTTCTATATCCCCCGCGCGGGCGGTTCGACCGCTTTCGTCCAGAATGTCCGCGCCGGGCATGGCGAGCTCGACTGGTCGATGACCGTCCTGCTGCACGAATATGCCCACCATTTCCTGATCGCGAGTTCGCGGTTTGCCATGCCGCGCTGGATGGACGAAGGCGGGGCCGAATTCTTCGCGTCGGCGCGTTTCCCGCGCAATGGCGAGGTTCACATTGGGCGGCCAGCCTATCACCGTTCGGCCGAACTGGCCTTCGCCCCCGAAGTCTCGATGGACGAATTGTTCGAACGGGGAAAATTCACGGTCGGCGGATCGCGTTCACGGGACGATTTCTACGGGCGTAGCTGGGCGCTGTACCATTATCTGACGTTCGACCCGGACCGCAAAGGCCAGCTGCTCGGCTATGCGCGCCGCATCGCCGCAGGAGAGGCATCGATCGACGCCGCACAGGCCGAGTTCGGCGAATTGCGCGCCCTCGGCAAGGATCTCGACCGCTATCTGACGAAGCGGAAGCTGAGTGGATTTGTGCTCCAGCCCAATCTCCTGCCGATCAAACCCATTTCGGTCGAACGGCTGAGCGACGGCATGGATGCGATGCTCCCCGTGATGATCCGTTCGAAGCGCGGTGTGGACGAGGATACGGCCGCCGAAGTGGTCATCGACGCCCGCGAAGTGGCCGCGCTCTACCCGAATGACGCCGGGGTCCAGGCGGCCCTGGCAGAAGCCGAATACGATGCCGGCAATACCGCCGCAGCCATTGCCGCCGCCGATGCCGCACTGGCGATCGATCCATCGGTGAAGAACGCCTATATCCAGAAAGGCTATGCCCTGTTCCGCATGGCGCGCGAGGCGGATGACGAGGCGGCGGCCTATGGCGAAGCCATGCAGCCCTTCTCCGCGCTCAATCGGCTCGAGAACGATCACCCGCTGCCGCTGGTCTATTACTATCGCAGTTTCGCCGAACGCGGCGCGGAGCCGACCGAGACCGCCAGGCATGCGCTCGAACGTGCGTCGCAGTTGGCGCCCTTCGATCGCGATCTGGCGATGAATGTGGCGCTGATGCAGGCACGCGAAGGCAAGATCGAACTCGCGCGCAGCAACCTCGAACCGGTTGCCGCCAATCCGCATGGCGGGTCCGCGGCGGGCGCAGCGCAGCGGTATCTCGCGGCGCTTGAGCAAGTCGAGGAAGGCACGCAATGGCGCCCGGGCAGCGAGATCGATCCGACAGGGCTGCTGCAGGCGCTGGCCAGGCAACTCGCCGACGACAGCGAGGACGAGGACGAGTAATCCGCGCTCGCGCAGACCGGCGCCCGCGACTATAGCTGGGCACGCCGGGTCGCTTCGGCACGATGGAGTCGGCGCGATGGAAGCATTGGGCGAAAATCTCGAGACCATGCCGCGCGTGCCGCTGGCCGACCATCATGTCGCCGCGTTGCACCGGCTGGGCCGGATCAGAACCTATGCCGAGGGTGAAGTGGTGGTCGAGGCGGGCGATCCGATGGACAGCTTCGTCTATGTCCTCGAAGGCGAAATCGAGGTGGTCGATCCGCGCTCGCGCAACCGGCTGATGGAAAGCTCGATCGGCCCGACGCAGTTCATGGGCGAGATTGCCTTCCTCAACGCAGGGGCGAACATCCTTCCGATGCGCGCGGCCAAGCCGACCCGCACGCTCGAAGTTCCGCGTCAGGCGATGCTCGACCTGATGGCGCGCGTGCCCGAATTGTCGGACCATGTCATCGGCGTGTTTTCCGCCCGCCGGCGGCGGCAGTTCGAGCTGAAGAACAGCGCGGTCAAGCTGATCGGCGCTGACCGCGACGCTGCGGTACAGAAGGTCGAACAGTTCCTCGGTCGCAATCGTATCCCGTTCGAAAGCCTCGATCTCGACGGAAGCGACAGTGAAACGCTGGCTGCCTGCAACCTTACCGGCCACCGCCCCAGCGTCATCCTGGGCCAGGACCGCGTGCTCGACGACCCGACTCCGCGCAAGGTGGCGCAATATCTCCATCTCGATCTGGATGTCTGCCGCGAGACGCTTTACGACCTGCTGATCGTCGGCGGCGGCCCCGCGGGTGTGGCCGCATCGGTCTATGCGGGTAGCGAAGGGCTGTGCGCGCTCGCGATCGAAGACACCGCGATCGGCGGGCAGGCGGGCACCAGCAGCCGGATCGAGAACTACATGGGCTTCCCCACCGGGATCAGCGGGGCCGACCTCGTCTATCGCGGGCAGATCCAGGCGATGAAATTCGGCACGCGCTTCGCCATGCCGCGCAGCGTCGAGGGGCTAACCCGGCGCAGCGACGGGACGTTTTGCGCGCAACTGGACGATGGCGACGAGGTTTGCGCCAAAGCGGTGCTGGTCGCCACCGGGGTGCAATACCGCCGCCTGCCGCTCGACCGACTGGAGGCGTTCGAAGGCGCGGGGATATTCTATGCCGCGACCGATATGGAGGCCCGTTTCTGCCACAACACCGAAGCGGTGGTGGTTGGCGGCGGCAATTCGGCGGGGCAGGCAGCGATGTATCTCAGCCGCACCGCGACCTGCGTCCATATCGTCGTTCGCGGCGACAGCCTGGCCGCGTCGATGTCAAATTATCTCACGCAGCGGCTGGAGGCCGATCCGGCGATCCAGATCCACTACGACACCGAGATCACCGGTCTGCATGGCGAGGGCCATCTCGAAGGCGTGACCTTCACCACCCCCCAGGGCGACCGCGTGATCGACACGCGCGCGCTGTTCGTGATGATCGGTGCCGCGCCCAATACCGGCTGGCTGTCGGGCCTGGTCGAGACCGACGACCGCGGCTTCGTGAAGACCGGCGCGCAGGTCGGGCGGGAAACGCCGTACGAAACCGCCACCGACGGCATCTTTGCGGTCGGCGACGTGCGCTCAGGCTCGGTCAAGCGCGTTGCCAGCGCGGTTGGCGAAGGCTCGGTCGTGGTGAGCCGGATCTGGAGCTATCTCGACCGGCTGGCGGTACCCGCCAGCACGGTCTGAGCCGCCGCTACTTCTTGCCGAACAGCCCGCTGGCCATCCCGGCGATATCGTCGAGCGGATTGCCGTCGCCATCGAGGTCGAGCATGCTGGCAAACTTGGCCAGCGAGCCTTCGCCGCCGATCGCATCGCGGATCTGTTCGAGCATCTGCGTGTCCATTCCGGTCTTGGCCGAAGCGACCTCGATCGTGTCGCCCGGATCCTGATGCGCTTCGCCCAGCGCCGCGACGGCTTTCGCCGCCAGTTCGGGATCGATGCCGAATTTCTCTGCCATGTTGGTCACGGTCGGATTCTCACCGACCTGGCTGAGGATGCTGTCGAAAAGGCCCATCGCAAAAATCTCCTGCGGTAAAGTGCGCGCACAATGGCAGGTGGAGGGAGAATGTTAAAGCCCCCGGTCCGCATTGCTGCGGCCGGGGGCCTCCTCTCCGACTGGTGCGCTCCTCAGCGGAGCGAAAGGGGTCAGGCGGCGACTGACTTGCTGGGTGCCGCGTCGCGGACGCCCTGGTCGACATGCGCCGCAAAGGGTTCGAAATTGTCGACGAACAGCTGCACCAGCTTGCTGGCGGTGCGGTCGTATTCGTCCTTGTCCGCCCAGGTCGAGCGCGGATCGAGAATACCCGTATCGACGCCCGCAACCGCGACCGGCACTTCGAAACCGAAGTTGGGGTCCTTGCGGAATTCGGCGTGGTTAAGCGACCCATCGAGCGCGGCGTTGAGCAATGCGCGGGTGGCCTTGATCGGCATCCGGCTGCCGGTACCGTACTTGCCGCCGGTCCAGCCGGTGTTGACCAGCCAGCAATGCACTTCGCCCTTGGCAATGCGCTCCTTGAGCAGATTGCCGTAAACGCTCGGGTGGCGCGGCATGAAGGGCGCGCCGAAGCAGGTGCTGAAGGTGGCTTCGGGCTCGGTCACGCCGATTTCGGTGCCCGCAACCTTGGCGGTGTAGCCCGAGAGGAAGTGGTACATCGCCTGATCGGGCGTCAGCCGCGCGATCGGGGGCAGAACGCCGAAGGCATCGGCAGTCAGCATGATGACGTTGGAGGGCGGCGGGCCCATGTTCTTTTCCGACGTGTTCGGAATCGACGACAGCGGATAGGCGCCGCGGGTGTTCTCCGCGAGGCTGTTGTCGTCGAGGTCGATTTCGCCCGCATCGTTCATCACGACGTTCTCGAGCACGGTGCCTTCCATCTTGGTGGTGGCGTAGATTTCCGGCTCGGCCTCGGGGTTGAGGCGGATCATCTTGGCGTAGCAGCCGCCTTCGAAGTTGAAGACCGCCGTATCCGACCAGCCATGCTCGTCATCGCCGATCAGCGTGCGGCTGGCATCGGCCGAAAGCGTGGTCTTGCCGGTGCCCGACAGGCCGAAGAACACCGCGGTCTTGCCGTCGGGGCCGATGTTGGCGCTGCAGTGCATTGGCATCACGCCCTTGGCGGGCAGCAGGTAGTTGAGAATGCCGAAAACGCTCTTCTTCATCTCGCCGGCATATTTGGTGCCGCCGATCAGGATCAGCTTCTCTTCGAGATTGACCGCGATCACGGTCTCGCTGCGCGTGCCGTGGCGTTCGGGGTCGGCTTGGAAGCTGGGCAGGTCGATGATGGTATATTCAGGCACGAAACCGTCGAGCTCGGCTTCGGTCGGACGGACCAGCAGCGTGCGGATGAATTGATTGTGCCACGCCAGCTCGTTGATCACCCGGACGTTGACGCGGTATTCGGGCTGCGAGCCGCCGAACAGATCGGCGACGAAAAGCTCGCCCTTGTCCGCTACCGCCTTGAGGAAATCTTCCTTGAGCGCGGCGAAATGCGCCGGCGTCATCGAGGCATTGTTGTCCCACCATACGGTGTCTTCGGTTTCGGCGTTGCGGACGATGAACTTGTCCTTCGCGCTGCGGCCCGTGTGCTTGCCCGTTTCGACCACCAGCGGACCGTCCTTGGCGCGGCGGCCCTCGCTGCGCTCCAGCGCGGCGGCGGTCAGCTCTTCCGAAGTCATGTTGGGGTAAATGGTGGCGGAAGTCTCGATGCCCTGGTCGGCAAGCGAATGGGAAAGCGAAAAGGTCACTGAATTCTCCAGCGCAGGATGCGGGTTCGTCCGAAAGTGGCCTGCGCATACGAATGCGCGGCTGTCCTCAAAGCCAATAGTCCGGCTGCCACCCGCCGTCAAACCACTGGCTGCCGATAAGTGCGCGGCATGCGACCGCCCGCGTTGTTTTGCCGCGGCAATGCGGCTAGTCATCGGGGCATGGAGCACATGGGCGCAGAGGCGATGCCGCAGGGCGAGACGAACCGCACGGTCATCGCGCTGGTCGATGACGACCGCAATATCCTCACCACCGTGTCGATCGCATTGCAGGCCGAAGGATTCGCCACCCGCGTCTATTCGGATGGCGAGGCGGCGCTGGGCGCGCTGCTGTCCAACCCGCCCGACTTGGCCATCTTCGATATCAAGATGCCCAAGATGGACGGGATGGAACTGCTCCGCCGCCTGCGCGAACAATCGCCGCTGCCGGTGATCTTCCTGACCAGCAAGGACGATGAAACCGACGAGCAGGCGGGCCTCGAAATGGGCGCGGACGATTATATCGCCAAGCCGTTCAGCCTGCGCCTGCTGCTGGCGCGTATCCGCGCGATCCTGCGGCGCAGCGGGGGCGACCATCCGCTGCTGTTGTCCGAGCAGTTCGACGACAAGCCGGGCGAACTGGTCGAACGCGGGCGCCTGTTCATGGACCCGGCGCGTCACCATGTGACCTGGGACGGGCAGCCGGTGTCGCTGACCGTAACCGAATTCCTGCTGCTCGAGGCGCTGGCCGCGCGCCCCGGCGTGATTAAGAGCCGCAACCAGCTGATGGATGCCGCCTATCCCGACGATGTCTTCGTCGACGACCGCACGGTCGACAGCCATATCAAGCGCATGCGCCGCAAGTTCCGCAGCGTCGATGACACCTTTTCCGCCATCGAAACCCTGTACGGCGCAGGCTACAGCTTCAACGAAGGCTGAGGCGAGACACAATGTCCGAAACCGGCAGTGTCCTCAAAGGCGATCCGCGAATCGAGAAGCAGCGCTGGTCGCGGCGGCTCTCGCTCACCAGCCGCATCTTGTTCGTCAACGTCCTGCCGCTGGTGCTGCTGGGCGGCGGGGTCATCTATGTCGATGCCTATCGCAAGCAATTGCTCGACGAGCGTTTCAAGCTGGCGCTGGTCGAAGCGCAGATCACCGCCGAAGCACTGGCAGGTGCGACGCCGCAGCGGCAGGAAGCGCTGCTGATCCAGATCGGCAAGGAGCAACGCCTGCGCCTGCGGGTCTACAGCCCAGACGGCACGCTCGAATCGGATAGCTTCAAGCTCGCCCCGCCCAGTTTCGTCCTGCCAAGCGCGAAGGAAGTCGACCAGAGCGCCTTCGCGCTGCGGCTCGATCGCTGGTTCGACCGGGTGGTGGGCGCCCCCGCCCTGCCCGACTATGTCGAGCCCGAGACCGACGATGTCGGCGACTGGCCCGAACTGACGCGCGCGCGCGAAGACAGTCTGACGCAGATCGTCCTGCGCGATGCGCCCGACGGCACGCATGTGATCAACGCCGCCGCGCCGGTCGGGCTCGACGGCGATACGCTGCTGCTGACGCGCAACCCGGTCGACATTACCGAAAGCGTGCGCGAGGCCCGCTCGACCGTGGCGCTGGTCGTGCTGCTGGCGCTGGTGATCTCGACGCTGCTGTCGTTCTTTCTCGCGCAGACCATCGTGCGGCCCTTGCGCGAACTGGTCCATGCCGCGGTGCGCGTACGGCAGGGCCGCGACCGGCAGGTCGAAGTGCCGCGCCTGCCGCAGCGGCGGGACGAGATCGGCATGCTCGCCCGCTCGATCTCGGACATGACCGCCGCGCTGCGGCAGCGGATCGATGCGGTCGAACATTTCGCCGCCGATGTCGCGCATGAGATCAAGAACCCGCTCGCCTCGCTGCGCAGCGCGACCGAATCGCTCAGCAAGGTCGAGGATCCGACCCTGCGCGCGCAATTGCTCGATATCGCCACGCATGACGTGCGGCGGATCGACCGGCTGGTCACCGAAATTTCCGACGCCAGCCGGATCGATGCCGAAATGTCGCGGACCGAATTCGAGCCGGTCGACCTGGCGCAATTGCTCTGCACGATCGTCGAGAGCCGCGAGGCGCGCGACGAGAACGAAGGCCGCACGCTTGAAATTACGGGCGCGGACCGCCCCGCACGAGTCATGGGCGTGCCCGTGCGGCTCGAGCGCGTAATCCAGAACCTGCTCGATAATGCCGTGTCCTTTTCACCGCCTGCGGGCCGCATCTGGGCCGATCTCAGCCGCCGCGACGACTGGATCACGCTGACGATCTGCGACGAGGGTCCCGGCATCCCCGAGGAAAAGCGCGAAAAGGTCTTTCGGCGCTTCCATTCGGACCGTCCGGCGGAAGAGGATTTCGGCAATCATTCGGGGCTCGGCCTCGCCATCGCGCGGACCATCGCCGAAGCGCATGACGGGACGCTGGTCGCCACCTCGCGCATGGACGGCGAAAGCGGGGCCTGTCTCCACCTGGGCCTTCCGGCCAAGCGCTGAGCATGGCGGTGCTCGCCAATATCACCGCTGTGGCAGTCGCCGGGCGGGTGCTGCTGGTCGAGGGGCCGCCGGGGTCGGGCAAATCGGCGCTCGCGCTGGCGCTGATCGATCGCGGGGCTATTCTGGTGGGTGACGATGCCGTGTCCATTACCCGCGATCGCGACACGCTGTTGGCCGCGCCGCCACCGAATACCTGCGGGATGATTGAGATACGCAATGTCGGTATTGCGGAGCTGCCGGTTACCGAAGGTCCGGTCGCGCTGCTGCTTACGCTCGATCCCGCTGCACCGCGTTTCCCGATGGACATTCCCGTGCGCGATATCGACGGGGTCGCCATCCCGGCGCTGCCTTTCGCCCCCGGTGATGCGGTGCAGGCGCTGCGCGCCGAATATGCGTTGGAACTGCATGGGCTTCCCCTCCCCAAAGGCGATGAAAAGGCATAGGCACCCCCGCCATGGCCGATGATTCGCCCCCTTCGCAGCGCATCCTGCTCGTCACCGGACTGTCCGGCGCGGGCAAGTCGACCGCGCTGCAAGTGCTCGAAGATCTCGGCTGGGAAACGATCGACAATTTCCCCATTCGCCTGCTGGGCGGACTGGTCGCGGGAAGCGATGCGAACACCCGCCTTGCGATCGGTTTCGATTCGCGCACCCGCGGCTTCGTGCCGCAGGAAATCATCGCACTGTGCAAGCAATTCGAAGCGCGCGACGATATCGAACTGACCACGCTGTTCATCGATTGCACCAGTGCCGAGCTCGAGCGCCGCTATAACGAAACCCGGCGGCCACATCCGATGGCCCGCGGGCGCACCGCGCTCGACGGGATCAAGGCCGAGCGCGAATTGCTCGACCCACTGCGCCGCTGGTCGGATACCGTCATCGACACATCCGATTACGCGGCCAACCAATTGCAGCAGGTGGTGCGCGAACGCTTTGCCGAGAATGCCGAACCGGGGATGAGCGTGACCGTGTCCAGCTTCGGCTTCGCGCGCGGCATGCCCCCACTCGCCGATTTGATGTTCGACATGCGCTTTCTCGACAATCCGCACTGGATCGAGGGCTTGCGCGAACAGACCGGACTCGATGAAGCAGTCGGCACGCATATCTCCGCCGATCCGGCCTTCGACCCCGCTTTCGAAAAGATCACCGACCTGCTGCTCGAGGTCATGCCGCGCTACGCCGCGCAGGGCCGCAGCTATCTCAACATCGCCTTCGGCTGTACCGGAGGGAGACACCGCTCGGTCTATAGCGCGGAACGCGCCGCCGAGGTCTTGCGTGAGGCCGGATTTTCGCCCACGGTCATTCACCGTAACCTCGGTTCGCGTCCCGCCGATCCGCTCGAGCGCCGCTAGACCCGGGGGCAAGGAATGATTAAGCGCCACGCTGGCATATTCTTCGGGCATCGCAACGGAACTGAAGCTGCATGATCGGCATGATCCTCGTCACCCACGGCAAGCTGGCCGAACACTTCATCGATGCGATGGAGCACGTCGTCGGCAAGCAGGAAGCCGTGGCCACCATCTGCATTGGCCCCAATGACGACATGGAGCAGCGCCGCGCCGACATCGCCGACGCGATCAAGGCGGTCGACGATGGCCAGGGTGCGATCATTCTGACCGACCTGTTCGGCGGGACGCCCTCCAACCTCGCCATCTCGCTGCTCGATACGGGCCACATTGAAGTGATCGCCGGGATCAACCTGCCGATGCTGATCCGCCTCGCGGGCGCACGCAAGAGCATGAATGTGGTCGATGCGGTCAACGCCGCGCAGACCGCCGGACGCAATTACATCACGGTCGCGAGTGAATTCCTCGGCCAGGATATCGCCGGCGCGCGGAAAGCCTCTTGAACGAGCTGCGCAAGAGCCTTGTGGTAGTCAACCAGCGCGGGCTTCACGCCCGGGCGAGCGCGAAATTCGTCAATGCGGTGGCCGAACTTCCCGAAGGCTGCAACGTGCGCGTGGCGAAGGGCGACAACGAGGCTGCGGGCGGGTCGATCCTCGGCCTGATGATGCTCGGTGCGGCCAAGGGCGACACGATCGAGATCGTGGTTGCAGGCGAGGATGCGGATGCCGTGATGGCGCAGCTTTCGGCCATGGTCGAGGATGGCTTCGGGGAGCCCTGACGTGAGCCCGACGCGCCGCGAAATCACCGGCTTTTCCAATCCCACGGTCAAGGCGCTGCGCGCGCTGCGCGAAAAGAAGCACCGCAAGGCCGCGGGCCGCTTCCTGGCCGAAGGGCTGCGGCTGCTGACCGATGCGCGCGAATGCGGCTACCTGCCCGAAGTTCTGGTGCTGTCCGACAGGCGCGAGCCGCACCCGCTGCTGGCCGCGCTCGAAGAGGCGGTCGAAGCCGATGGCGGCGAGATTATCGAAACCACGCCCGACATCCTCTCCAAGATCACCGGCAAGGACAATCCGCAGGCGGTCGCGGGGGTCTTCGCCGAATTCGACACCTCGCTCGCCGCGCTCGATCGCAGCAGCACGGATATCTGGCTGGTCGCGCAGGCGCTGCGCGATCCGGGCAATCTGGGCACCATGCTGCGCACCGGCGATGCGCTCGGTGCGGGCGGGGTGATCCTGCTCGACGATTGCGCCGATCCCTTCAGCGTCGAGGCCGTGCGCGCCAGCATGGGCGCGGTGTTCACGCAGCGCCTTGCGCAGGCGCGGTGGGAGGAATTCGAACCCTGGCTGCGCAGCGGCGCAGGGCAACTCGTCGCCGCCAGCCTGCGCGATGCGCAGCCCTATCGCGGCGCACCCTATAGCGCGCCGTGCTTCGTCATGGTCGGCAATGAAAGCCGCGGCCTGCCCGAGGCATACGAGCTGGCCTGCGACATGCGCGTGACCATGCCGATGAAAGGCCGCGCCGATAGTCTCAACGCTGCGGTCGCCGCGGCGGTGCTTGGCTATGAGGTATTGGCCTCGCTCTGAGGGGCGTGCGGCGGCCCGCGACGGGACGAAGGGGATGTTAACCACAGTTCCCTAGTAGTGGGCCGACGCCCATGACCTCACCCGATCGCTTTGTCTCCCTCGACGGATTGCGCGGCATTGCGGCGATCGCGGTCATGCTGTTCCACGTTTCGCTGGGGTACATGCCTGGCGGCTATCTGGCGGTCGATTTCTTCTTCTGCCTCAGCGGCTTCGTGATCGCCTTGGCGTTTGGCAAGCGGTTCGCAGACGGACTGTCGTTTCGTGCCTTCGCCAAGGCTCGCTTCGCGCGGCTCTACCCGATGATGTTCATCGGCGGTCTGCTCGGCATTATCCTGCATGGCGGCAATCCCAATATCCTGCTGCTGATACCCGATTTTCTGGGACTGAGCCTGTTTCCGACCAACCCGCCGTTCTGGTCGCTGCTCGCCGAAGTCCTCGCCAATATCGCCTTCGCGCTGGTGCTCGTCGGACTATCGACACGCAAGCTGGCGCTGGTTGCGCTCGTTTCCGGGTTGCTGCTCGCCTTTGCGATCCTGTCGGGCCCGTGGCCACGCGAGCTCGGCTCGCATTGGGACGGGGCCGGATGGGCGGTCCCGCGTACGCTCTACTCTTTCACTGCGGGGATGCTGATCTATCGCTGGCATGCGGAGGCAGCGCCGGTGCGGCGTATCACCCGGCTTGCGTTGCTGCTGCCTGCCGCGCTGCTTGCCCTGACCTATTTCGGCGGCCCCGACCGCGCGCTGTGGGACACCGCCGCGATCCTGTTCGGCCTGCCTGCAATCGTCTGGCTCGGCACGCGAATGGAGATGCCGTTCCAGCCGCTTTGGCGGCGGATGGGCGCGCTGTCCTACCCGCTCTATTGCATCCATGTGCCGCTCATCGCGCTGGCCGACGATCCGCTTGTTCGGCTGGCTATCGCGACGCTGCTGCTGCCCGCGGCGCTGGCGCTCGATGCTTGGTACGACAAGCCCGTCCGGACACTCCTCGCCAGGCGGTTTTCGCAGGCCAAACCCGCCGCCATGCCCGCCCCTTAGATACGGGGGTGCCCTACTCCGCTGCTTCGCGCCCGTCGGCGATCTGCGCGGCATCTTCGGCATTGTAGCGCGGGGTCGCCTCGACCTGGGGCACTTCGTCGATCTCGCGCTTGCCGATCTCGATGCCCTTGTCATGCAAGCGGCGCCCGGCGGACAGCACGTTGCGCTCGAAACTGCCGACGAACTTGTTGTAATTGTTGACCGCAGTTTCCAATCCGCCGCCGACCCGCTTCATATGTTCGGCCGCGACCGCGAGGCGATCGTAAAGCTCCGCCCCGGCCTTGCCGATCTCGACCGCTTCCTGAGCAATCGTGTCCTGCCGCCAGACCTGCGCCACGGTGCGCGCGATCGCGACGAGGTTGGTCGGCGTTGCCAGCAGGACCTTGTTGCGGAAGGCGAAGTCCCACAATTCGGGATCGTGTTCGAGCGCGGCAGCGACGAAATGCTCGCCCGGAACGAACATGACGACGTAATCGGGCGTATCGTCGAACTGGCTCTGGTAGCTTTTCGAACCCAGCGTCTGGACATGCCCGCGCATCGATTTCGCATGCAGATCGAGATGCCGGATGCGTTCGTTCTCGTCATCGGCCTCGAACGCGGCCTGGTAGGCGTTCAAGGAAACCTTGGCGTCGATCACCAGCTTCTTCTGGCCCGGCACATGAACCACAGCATCGGGGCGCAGGCGCCCTTCGTCGGTCTCGATCGAATGTTCGAGAATGAAATCGGTGTGTTCGGACAGGCCGCATTGCTCGAGCACGTTCTGCAGCGCGCGTTCGCCCCAGCGGCCGCGCGCCTTGGGCGCATTGGTCAGGCTGTTGCCGAGTCGCTGCGCCTCGCGCCGCACCTCTTCCTGGCCCAGCCGCATCTGTTCGATCTGCGCTGCGAGCGAGGAGAACGCATTGGTGCGCTTTTCCTCCAGCGCGGCGACCTGGTCCTCGTATTTCTTGAGCCGGTCGCCCACCGGCTGCAGCAATTCGCGGATCTTCGCTTCGGAGGTTTTCTCCGAATGCCCCAACCGCTCGGTCGCGCGTTCGAGAAACGCATCCTGCGCCTTGGTCAGCACCGCCGAACCGGTGTTCTGGAATTCCTTGAGCATTTCCTCGCGCGCTTCGATCAGCAGGCGTTTCTGCTCGTCGAAATTGGCAGTCTTTTCCTTCAGCGTCGCAAGCTCGGCGCTGAGCGCCCCGTTGGTGCGGCGCATTTCCTCGAGCACGGCCTCGTGCTGGCGGCGCGTCTCGCGCAACTCGCCGTCAAGCGCGTCGGCGCGCTCGGCGCGGACCGTGGCATTTTCCAGGTCAACGATCGCCTTGCGAAATTTCGCGTCGAGTTCCTTCGCCTCGGCATCCCGCTCGCCGTGGCGGGCCTGCCAGTCCTTGACCGGCGCGGAGCCGAGGCGGTGGCCGAGGAAATATCCCAGCGCGAGGCCGAGGACGAGCACGATGATGGCAATGAGGGTCGGGTCCATGGCGCGACCCTACGCAGAACGGAGCGGGAACGCCAGAGCTGCGTTCGTGACCTTCAACAGCTTGCGTCGCCCCTGCGCAGGCAGGGGCCCAGATAACGTCGAGAAAGGAACCCAACTCAGCTGGATCCCCGCCTGCGCGGGGATGACGGATTTCTGAATTGGGCCCGCGGGCTTACGCCGCTTCGCGCAGCTTCTTCAGCTTCTTGAGCGCCATGTTGCGCTTGAGGCGGCTGAGGTGGTCGATGAACAGGATGCCTTCGAGATGGTCCATCTCGTGCTGGATGCAGGTGGCCATCAGGCCTTCCATGTCCTCTTCATGTGTTTCGCCTTCGAGGTCCTGGTAGCGCACGCGGCAGGTCGCTGGGCGGTCGACATCGGCGAAGATGTCGGGGACCGAAAGGCAGCCTTCCTGATAGCTGGCGAGGTCTTCCGCGGGATCGAGGATCACCGGGTTCACGAAGACCCGCGGTTCCTTGATCGTGGGATAATGCACATGCTCGTGACCGTCGTGATTGCACGGCTCGGGCTCGGCATCCTCGTCCTCGGGCTGGAGGTCGATCACCAGCACGCGCTTGGGCACGCCGACCTGGATTGCGGCAAGGCCGATGCCGGGCGCGGCATACATGGTTTCGAACATGTCGGAGACGAGTTCGTTCAGCTCGTCGCCGAATTCGGTGACGGGTTCGGACACGGTCTTGAGCCGGGGATCCGGCACTTCGAGGATTTCACGGATAGCCATGGGTTGCCAGATAGTCGCGGAATACGGATTCTTCAATTGTTCGTTGCGTACGCGCCGGACTTCCGTCCGGCTCTTGCTGTGCCATCCCACGCCCCCTCCCGGCCCCCCATAGAATACCGTGCCGTGGGTGGCCGGGAGGGGGCGTGGGATGGCACAGCCGCAAGGGAAGCGCGGAGGCGCTTCCCGCACGCATCAAAAACCTACCCCAGCGGCCGCCGCGCACGTAGCGCCTGGGCGAGCGTGCCTTCGTCGAGATAATCGAGCTCGCCGCCGACGGGCAGGCCGTGGGCGAGCTGTGTGATGCGCACCGGATGCTCTTCCAGCCGTTCGGCGAGGTAATGCGCGGTCGTCTGCCCTTCGAGCGTGGCGTTCATCGCCAGCACGACTTCGTCCACCCCGCCCGCCTCCACGCGCGCCAGCAATTGCGCGATGTTGAGGTCTTCGGGCCGCACGCCGTCGAGCGCGGACAGCTTGCCGCCGAGCACGTGGTATTTCCCGGTGAACAGCTTGGCTCGGTCGAGCGCCCACAGGTCGGCGACATCCTCGACCACGCAGAGCGATTTCAGGTCGCGCCGCGGATCGCGGCAGATGCCGCAAGGAGTGGTGGTGTCGACATTGCCGCAGGTGTCGCATTCGACCAGAGCTTCGCCCACCGTGGCGAGCGCTTCGAGCAGTGCGGGCAGCGCGCTTTCGCGGCGCTTGACCAGCCACAGCACCGCGCGCCGGGCGCTGCGCGGTCCGAGCCCGGGCAGGCGCGCCAGTGCGGCGGCGAGGGTTTCGATCTCTTGCGATGCCATGGGGCGACAGATAGGGGCCGCAGCGGAACAGAGAAAGGCCAACCGCCCAATCATGCGCATAATCTTCATGGGAACGCCCGATTTCGCAGTGCCGACGCTGCAGGCGCTGGTCGATGCGGCGCATGAGGTCGTCTGTGTCTATACCCAGCCGCCGCGCCCGGGCGGACGCCGGGGGAAGGAACTAACGCCAACGGCGGTGCACCAGCGCGCCAGTGATCTGGGGATCGAGGTCCGCCATCCCAAATCGCTGAAATCAGTCGAAGAGCAGGAAGCCTTCGCCGCACTCGAGGCCGATGTCGCAGTGGTCGCTGCCTATGGGTTGATCCTGCCGCAGGCGGTGCTCGATGCACCCGCCAATGGCTGCCTCAACGTGCATGCCTCGATCCTGCCGCGCTGGCGCGGGGCAGCGCCGATCCACCGCGCGGTGATGGCGGGGGACACTGTGACCGGCGTCACGATCATGCAGATGGAGGCCGGGCTCGACACCGGCCCGATGCTGGCGATGGCGCGCACCCCGATCGAGGACAAGACCACCGGCGAGCTTACCGAGGAACTGGCCAAACTCGGCGCGCAACTGATGGTCGGCACCTTGCGCGACCTCAATATCCATGTGCCGATCGCGCAGGACGATGCCGATGCGACCTATGCCGCCAAGATCGACAAGGCCCAGGCTCGGATCGACTGGGACCGTCCGGCGGTGGAGGTGGTTCGGCACGCACATGGCCTGTCGCCCTTCCCCGGGGCGTGGTTCGAACTCGACGGCCAGCGGGTGAAACTGCTGCGCGCCGAGGTGGTCGAGGGGTCGGGCACACCCGGAGAAGTGCTCGACGAGCGACTGGCGATCGCATGCAGCGAGGGGGCGATCCGTCCACTCGAACTGCAACGCGCGGGCAAGCCGAAGATGGACCTGTACACTTTCCTGCGCGGCAACGCGGTGGCCAAGGGAAGCATTCTCGAATGACTGCCGACCTTGTCCGTCACCCCCGCGAAGGCGGGGGTCCAGATACCCTCTCGCCAGCGTGCAAGGTTAGCTGGATTCCCGCCTGCACGGGAATGACGGGATGGGAGCGTAACGCCAGAATGACCCGCCTCGCGCTCACTTTCGAATTCGACGGTCCTGCACGGCAATGCGGTGGCGCCTGGTACGATCCTCGAATGACCGTGACCTCAGTACGTCACCCCCGCGAAGGCGGGGGTCCAGATACCCTTTCGCCAGTGCGCAACGTCGGCTGGATTTCCGCCTGCGCGGGAATGACGGGTGTGGGGAGTATGGTCCGCCGATGACCCGCTTCGCGCTTACTCTCGAATTCGACGGGACACCCTTCTTCGGCCTCCAGCGGCAGAAGGACGGGCCGAGCGTCCAGCAGGCAGTCGAAGAAGCGGCGTTTCGCGTGCTGGGCAAGGAGGTGCGGCTGCACAGCGCCGGCCGAACCGATGCGGGCGTGCACGCTATCGCGATGCGCAGCCATCTGGATGCCGAGAAGGACATCAAGCCTTACCGCCTGATGGAGGCGCTCAATGCGCATCTGCGTCCCGATCCCGTCGCGGTGACCCATTGCGCGATCGTCCCCGACGACTGGCATGCGCGCTTTTCCTGCACCGGGCGGTCCTATGTCTACCGGATTGCCAACCGCCGCGCGCCGCTGACGCTGGAACGCGGCCGCCTGTGGCAGGTGCCCCAGGAACTCGACGCGCAGGCCATGCACCGCGCGGCGCAGACGCTGGTCGGGCTGCACGATTTCACCACTTTCCGCTCGGTCCATTGTCAGTCCGACAGCCCGGTCAAAACGCTCGACCGGCTCGATGTCGAGCAGGTGGCGACGCCCATGGGCACGGAAGTCCGCGTTCACGCTGTAGCGCGCAGTTTCCTCCATCACCAGGTCCGCTCGATGGTCGGCTGCCTGGCGTTGGTCGGCATGGGCCGCTGGCCCGAGGAGCGCATGGCCGAAGCGCTGGCCGCGCGCGACCGACAGGAATTGGGATTGAATGCCCCTCCGCATGGCCTGTATTTTGTTAGCGCCAGCTACGGCACGGAAACGGGGGACTAAATATGGCAAAGTGGTACAAAATCCCACTAAGTTTCAGAATTACCGAGCGCGAGTATCGCGCCAATATCAATGGAATAAACATCGTCTTTGGCGCGGTCTTGGGATTCGTCCTCGCCGGCGCAGAGGGGCTGCCGCCACACGATTTCGCCGGTCTTCTGTTTATCAGCGCATTCGTCGTGGTGATGATCCTCTATCTCGGATCGACCGAATACACCCTGTTTTACGCACTAGCGACCGCGGCCAGTATCGTGTTCCTCCCGTTCCTGCTCGAAGTCGCTGGAGTGACGCGCACGGAGGTCCCGCAACTCCAGCCGACTCTTGGTGTCTGGGCGATCATGATCGTGTTGGCAGAACTCACGCGTGAAAAGGCGACCGATGCTTGACCCAACGTCACCCTAGCCAAGCGCCACGAGCGCGCCTAGCGATAGGCCGGTTAGGTCCAGAATTGAATTGGGAGAATGCAGATGACCACCACCGGAAAGCAGCTTTTCACCACTCTTGAAAGCGACGGTACGCTGACCGTCGAGATCGCGCAGAGCGAATTTCCCGATCCCACCGGCACTCAGGTGCTGGTCAAGATGGAAGCCGCGCCGATCAACCCGTCGGACCTCGCGATCCTGACTGGCGCGGCCGATTTCGAGAATGCCGACTATTCGCCCGGCAAGGTCGTTGCCAAGATGCCCGAGCCGTTCAACTCGGGTCAGAAAGCCCGCCATGGCCAGCGCCTGCCCGCAGGCAACGAAGGCGCAGGCACGGTCATCGCAACCGGCGACAGCGACATGGCCAAGGCGCTGATGGGCCAGCGGGTCGCCTGCGTGCCCGGCACCGCCTACAGCGAATACGCGATTGCCGATGCCGCCATGTGCCTGCCGCTGGGCGATCACAGCGCCGAAGCCGGCGCGTCGAGCTTCGTCAATCCGATGACCGCGCTCGGCTTCGTCGAGAACGCCCGGATGGATGGCCATAAGGCGATCCTGCACACCGTCGGCGCATCCAATCTTGGCCAGATGCTCAACCGCATCTGCCTCGAAGACGGGATGGGGTTGGTCAATATCGTGCGCAAGGACGAGCAGGCCAAGCTGCTCAAGGACCAGGGCGCGACGCATGTCGTGAATTCTTCCGACGACGATTTCCTCGACCAGCTCAAGGCGGCTATCGACGATACCGACGCCTTCTACGGCTTCGATCCGATCGGCGGCGGCAAGATGGTCGATACCTGCTTCAAGGCGATGGAACAGGTCGCGGTCGGCAAGATGACCGAATATTCGCGCTATGGCTCGAACCAGCAAAAGCGCATGTTCATCTATGGCCGCCTCGACTTCGGCCCGACCACGCTGACGCCCAGCTACGGCTTCGGCTGGACGCTCTCGGGCTGGCTGCTGACGCCGTTCCTGCAGAGTGCGGGAATGGAAACGGTGATGCGGATGCGCAAGCGCGTGCTTGACAACCTCACCACCACCTTCGCCAGCGGTTACAAGACCAAGGTCGATCTCGAAGGCATGCTGACCAAGGATGCGATCCTCGATTATCGCCAGATGAAGACCGGCGAGAAATATCTCGTGATGCCGCACGGCTGATCTAAGAGCATGCCCCTCCTCTTCAGAGGAGGGGCAACGAGACTTGGCAAGCCGCAGGCGAGCCTAGCCGCAGTGGGGTGGTGATAGCGGCAAGCGCGACGCTGGCGCGTCGCCACCACCCCCAACCCCCTCCTCTTAAGAAGAGGGGGCCTTAACGCCCGTCGAAGGCGCGCTGGATGGCGGCGGGATCGCTTTCGCCGGCGGCCAACAGCAATTGCAGCAGGATGCGCGCCTTTTGCGGGTTGAGCGCACGCGCGGCGACGAAGCCATTGCTGGCATCCTCGGGCTCGCGATCGACCAGCCCTTCGTCGGCCCGGCTCGCGCGGACCACGCAGATGCCGCGCGCGGCCAGCCGTGCCAGTTCCTGCCGGACGCTCTCGGGCATATTGCCCTCGCCCACCCCGGCCACCACGATCCCGCGCGTGCCCTCGACCAGCTGCCGCGAAACCGCAGCGGCGTCGAGCCCGGCGTGGGCGTAGAGGATCACCACCTCGGGTAGCTCATCGGACCAGGCGAAAGCCGCGGCGGTCCCGCTGCGCCAGGGCGCGCCGAACCATTCGAGCGAAGCCGGCGTGACCAGTCCGACCGATTCGCGCGGGAAACCGCGAAACGCCTCGGTCCCGCGGGTGCGGACCTTGTAGACGTCGCGCGCGCCGAACACGCGGTCGCCCATCACCACCAGCACCCCGCGCCCCGCGGCATCGGGATCGCTGGCGACCCGCACCGCATTGGCGAAATTGCGCAGCCCGTCATAGCCGACCGCATCGGCGGGCCGCATCGCGCCGACCACCACCACGAGCTTGTTCCCCGGCAGCGTCAGGTCGAGCAGGAAGGCGGTTTCCTCCAGCGTATCGGTGCCGTGGGTGACGATGATGCCGTCGCATTCCGGATCGCTAAGCGCGGCCATCGCGGCGGCATGCAAGGCCTGCCACACCGGTGGCCCGATGTCGGCCGAATCGATATTGGCGATCTGCGTGCCCGACAGTTCGGCCTCGAGCCCCAGCCCGCCGACCTTTTCAAGGTAATCCTCGATCCCGATCTCGCCCGACCGATAGTCATGCGCGATGGCGGAACCGGCGATCCCGGCAATCGTGCCGCCGGTGGCAAGGACGGTAAGCTTGGTCATGGCGGGGCGAATAGCGGCCACGCGGCATTCTCGGCAATTGATTTTCAAGGAACAGCCGCTATGTGCGCATCCACCCCGATGGACAGGGGGCGCTTAGCTCAGTTGGTAGAGCATCTCGTTTACACCGAGAGGGTCGGCGGTTCGAGCCCGTCAGCGCCCACCATCTTCATCCCGGAACCCAGCAGGGAATCCCCCGCTATTTGGCGATCGCCGCGTCGATGGCGGCGCGGGCTTCTTCGCCCGACCAGTCGTACTCGCCCTGCACGCGCCAGACCTCGCGTCCCTGGGCATCATAGAGCACGGTCGTCGGCATCACCCCGCCGCCGAGCGTGAAGCCGAGTTCGTTGTCCGGGTCCATCCACGGTTCGAGCATGGCGTAACCGCCGGTAGCGAAAAAGGGTTCGACCACCGCGGCGCCCTGCATGTCCTGGCTGACCGTCAGCACCCTGAGGCGGCCGTCATATTCGCTCGCCAGCGCGTCGAGCAGCGGCATTTCCTTGACGCAGGGCGCGCACCAGGTGGCCCAGAGGTTGAGCAGCACCGGCGTGCCGCGCAGCGCGGCGAGATCCAGCGTGCGCCCTGCCGGATCACTCACCGTCATCGCAGGCATGGGCGTGCCCGCCTCGCTCGGGTCGATCTGCGCGGTTGATGTGGACGAAGCGCTGCTTTCTTGCACCGCACCGGGTGCGCCCCTATCGCAGCCCGCGACAGCAAGACCGAGGACAAGTGCAAGCGTGAACGACGATCGGGACACGAAAAGCTCCAACAGCATGTGGGGCGGCAGGTTCGCCGAAGGGCCTAGCGCGATCATGCGCGAAATCAACGCCTCGATTCCGTTCGACAAGGCGCTGTGGCGCGAGGATATCGCGGGCAGCCGCGCGCATGTCGCAATGCTCGCCACACAGGGCATCGTCTCGCCTGAAGATGCCGCGACGATCGATAGCGGGCTGCAGCAGATCTCGGCGGAATACGAACGCAATGGCGTCCCCGAGGACTGGGATCTCGAAGACATCCACATGACCGTCGAAGCGCGGCTGACCGAGATCGTCGGCGCGGTCGCGGGGCGGCTGCACACCGCGCGTAGCCGAAACGACCAGGTGGCGACCGATTTCCGCATGTGGGTGCGCAGCGCCAACCAGCGCGCCATCGCCGGGATCGAAGCGGTGCTGGGGGCGCTCGTGACGCGCGCGGAAGAGCATGCCGACAGCATCATGCCCGGCTTCACCCACCTGCAGACCGCGCAGCCGGTCACGCTGGGCCATCACCTGCTGGCCTATTTCGAAATGCTGATGCGCGACCGCTCGCGCTTTGCCGATGCGCTGGCGCGGATGGACGAATGCCCGCTGGGCTCGGCTGCACTGGCGGGGACCGGCTTCGATCTCGACCGCGAGATGACCGCCGAGGCGCTCGGCTTCGCGCAGCCCACGCGCAACAGCCTCGATGCCGTATCGGACCGGGATTTCGCGCTCGATTACCTCATGGCGGCGAGCCAGTGCGCGCTCCACCTCAGCCGCCTGGCGGAGGAATTCATCATCTGGGCCAGCCAGCCCTTCGGCTTCGTCAAACTGCCCGATACGCTGTCGACCGGCAGTTCGATCATGCCGCAAAAGCGCAATCCCGATGCCGCCGAACTGGTGCGCGGGCATGCGGGCCGCGTGATCGGCTGCGCCACCGCGCTGATGGTGACGATGAAAGGCCTGCCGCTCGCCTATTCGAAGGACATGCAGGACGACAAGCCGCCGGTGTTCGAGGCCGCGGGCCTGATCGATCTGAGCCTTGCCGCGATGGCGGGCATGGTCGCCGATAGCGGGTTCGAGACCGCACGGATGCGCAAGGCCGCCGAAGCGGGCCACGCCACCGCGACCGATCTGGCCGACTGGCTGGTGCGGCAGGCGGATATCCCCTTCCGCGAGGCGCACCATATCACCGGCGCCGCAGTCAAACTGGCGGACGAGCAGGGCGTCGCGCTCGACGGCTTGTCGATTGGCGATCTGCAGAAAATCGACAGCCGTATCGATGCGCGCGTGTTCGATGCGCTGTCGGTCGATGCCTCGGTCGCCGCGCGCGCATCCTATGGCGGGACCGCGCCGGTTCGCGTAAGGCAGCAGGTAGCCGCGGCGAAACAGCGTCTCGGCATGGAGGTTTGATGCGCAAACGGGTCGCCCTTGCCGCTTTCGTGATGCTCGGCGCCTGCGGGCAGAAATCCGCGCTGCAGCCGGTCGAGGGGGCCGCCCTGCCGCCTGCGCCCTATGGCGCGGCGGTGCAGCCGACGGCGGATGAATTGCTCGCGGTCGAACCCACCGCTGCGCCCGACCGCAGCGTGGAACTGCGCACGCGTTCGGAAGAGCGCGAGGACGACCCCTTCGAGCTTCCGCCCGAGTAATTTCAACGCCGCAAGCAAGCCTTGCTCGACATGCAGCGGGGCTTTGGGCAGAGGCGGTGCCCATGGATCATTTTGAGCTGAGAGACGGCGTATTGCATGCCGAGGGCGTGCCGCTGCCACACATTGCCGAAGAGGTCGGGACGCCGGTCTATATCTATTCGCGTGCCACGCTGGAACGGCATGCGCGCGTGTTCCGCGAGGCGCTGGGCGCGCTCAAGGACCCGCATATCGCCTTCGCGGTGAAATCCAATCCCAACCTCGCGGTGCTCAAGATACTCGCCAATGAAGGCTATGGCGCCGACGTGGTCTCGGGCGGCGAGCTGACCCGCGCGCTGGCCGCGGGGATGAAACCCGAGGACATCGTCTTCTCGGGCGTCGGCAAGACCCATGCCGAGCTGCTGCAGGGGCTCGAGGCGGGCATCGGCCAGTTCAACATCGAGAGCGAGGAAGAGGGCTACGAGCTGGCGGCCATCGCCGCACGGCACGGCAAGCGCGCCGCCTGCGCGCTGCGCGTCAATCCCGATGTCGATGCGCGCACGCATGAAAAGATCTCGACCGGCAAGCGCGAAAACAAGTTTGGCGTCCCGCTCGACCGGGCGGCTGAGATCTATGCCCGGCTGGCCGAGGAAGACGGCCTCGATATGCGCGGCGTCGCGGTGCATATTGGCAGCCAGCTCTCGACGCTCGAGCCGCTCGAGACCGCCTTTGGCAAAGTCGGGGCGCTGATCGCCGAATTGCGCGCGCGCGGCTGCACCGTCACCCATGCCGATCTCGGCGGCGGGCTGGGTGTGCCCTACAAGGCGGGCGAGAAACTGCCCTCCCCGGCCGAATATGGCGCAATGGTCGCGCGCGTCACGAACGATTGGGACGTCCGCCTGGCGTTCGAGCCGGGCCGCGTGATCGCGGGCAATGCGGGCGTGCTGCTGACCCGTGTGATCCGCGCCAAGCGCAGCGGCAACGGCCCGCCCTTCGTGGTGGTCGATGCGGCGATGAACGACCTCGCGCGGCCCGCCATGTATGGTGCATGGCACGATTTCGACGCGGTCGAGCCCAGCGGCGAGCGCATGACCGCGCATATCGTCGGGCCGATCTGCGAAACCGGCGATACCTTTGCGATGGACCGCGACTGCGATGCGCTGGTGGCGGGCGATCTGGCGGTGTTCCGCACGGCCGGGGCCTATGGCGCGACCATGGCCTCGTCCTACAATTCGCGCGGCTTCGTGGCCGAAACGCTGGTCGATGGCGATCGCTATGCCGTGGTGGCCGACCGGATCGCCGCCAGCGCGATCATGGATGCCGAACGCGTGCCCGAATGGCTCGATTGATGCGACGCCGCGATGCATAGCCTGCCGCTGTTCCACCGGATCGCCGGGCGGCGGGTCGTCGTGGTGGGCGATGGCGACATGGCGGGCGCCAAGGCGCGGCTGGTCGAACGCGCGGGCGGAATTCCCTGCGCCGAGACCGAAGCGCATCACGCCGCGCTGGCTTTCGTGGCGCTGGACAACCCCCGCGCGGCCGAGGCCGCAGCATTGCGGCTCAAGCGCGCGGGCCTGCTGGTCAATGTCGCCGACCGGCCCGAATTGTGCGATTTCACCCTGCCCAGCCTGCTCGACCGCGATCCGGTGCTGGTAGCGGTGAGCACGGGCGGTGCCTCCGCCGGGCTGGCGAAACATCTGCGGCTGCGGCTCGAAGCCATCCTCCCGCAATCGCTGGGCGCGCTGGCCAGCGCGTTGAGCGCGGCGCGCGAGCGCATTCGCGGGCGCTATCCCGATGGCGACACCAGGCGGCGCGCGATCGACGCGGCGCTGCAGGAAGGCGGGGCGCTCGATCCCTTTGCACCCGGCAGCGCTGACGCAATCGAGACATGGCTCGATGGCAAGACCGCCACCGAAGAGACCCGCGTGCTCGACTTCACGCTCACCAGCGACGACCCCGAAGACCTGACCATCCGGCAGGCGCGGGCGCTGGGCCAGGCGGATACGGTGCTGCACGATCCCGCGATTGCCGAAGCGATACTGGTCCGGGCGCGCGCCGATGCGGTGCGCCAGCCGCTTCCTGCAGAGCCACCCGCGAGCGGGCTGACAGTCCTGCTGCGGCGCGGCTAGACGACCGCGAGTTCGGTCGCGCCGACTGCCGCGAAATAGCGCGCCAGCGCATCAGCAGTGCTGTCCGCCAGCGCGATATAGGCACGGCGGCGGTCATGCGGATCGGATACGCGCACCAGCAGATCGGCATCGACCATCTGCCCGATCCAGCGCAGGGCGGTGGTCGCGGGAACGCCCGCGGCGATACAGAGCGAGGTGACGCAGACCTGCTGCCGCTCGGCCCGCGCGGCGGCGAGATCGAGCAGGATATCCCACGCCGGATCGGCAAACAGCTCGGCATCGAGGAAACGCATGCGCAGCTGGCGCGCCTTGATCAGCTTGCGCAGCACCGCTGCCTCGGGAAGACGCGGGCGATCGGCCCCGTCTCGCGCGGCTTCATAGTCCTCCCCTTCACCGCGCCACGCAGGTGCGGGCGATTCGAAACGGAACGCGCCGCCGCCTTCGCGCTGGCCGGGGGACAATTGCTCGAGCCGCTCGGCGATCTGGCCAACCTGTTCGGTCAGGCGGAGCAGCATCAGCCGGTCTTCCTCGCCCATTTCGCGCAAGCGCAGATTGGGCACGCGCGCGAGCACGCGGCCGATGGCGATGATGCGTTCGGCGCGGCCCGGATCGACGAGGATCTGCGGCGCCGACATCGAGAAACAGCCGAACACGCTGTCGAGCGCGCCCATGGTGGTAGACACCACAAGCTGCGCGCCCGCCTTGCCCCCGCGCATGTCTAGCCGCGACAGCAGCGCCAGCGCATCCGCGCTCGCTTCCGCGCAATCGACCAGCACGAGATCGCCCAGCGCACCGAGCGGCCCCTGCGCATATTCCTCGAGACTACAGCATTCGTGTATGCGGAACCCCGCCGCGGCGGCATCCTCGCGCATTTCGGCGCGGATATGCGCGCGGTCGGCGAGCACGGTCACCGCCAACTGGCACCCGGCGGCATCGCTGTTAGTTGACAGGAGGGGCTAGAGTGTCGGCGAGGCGGGAATATGTGGGATTTTCCGGGGTCTGATGGGATCGAAACGTCGGAATTCTGCCGTTTCCGACCGGTTGGCCCCTACGGCGTTCGCTGGACTGGCTGTCTAGAGTCCGTGTCCGTTTAGACAGTCGGCTGCCAAGATCGGCTGGAGGGACCGGTTCTGAGAGGCCCCCTCTGAGAATGCGCGGAAAGCCTTCTAATCCGCCATTCAGAGGCCGCTGAGACGGGAAAGGGGCGTCGCCACGCAGCGCGCGAAGCGTAACCGAACTGGGGCAAACCGCGTTACTCTTCCGCCATCCAGCACGGGAACTGGGCACGTGTTGAAATGCAACGATAATTCCTGCTTCGGATCCGCGCGGCCCCAGAGGGCCAGCCGCGACATGTGGGACAGTTATTTCGGCTGCTTCATCAGCCGATAGGTCGGCTTTCCAGCGCCGCATTCGGAGCAATTGAGCGAGCTGGGGATGTATTCGAGCCGTTCGCCGCCGCACTTTCGCCAGAGTGCTTCGCGCAAGGCGTGCAGATCGGGATGCGCAACATGGCCACAGCTGCACTTCACCTCCAGCACCAGCCGATCGCGAATCAGGTGCGAAATGCAGTTCGGTCCTTCCCAGCCCATGGCTAGGCCCCTGCCCGGCGATCCTGTTCGCTATCCAGAACAGAGCAGCCCTCGCCGGCTGCCGCCTCGAGTGCGCGGCGCAATTCCGCATATTCCTCGCGCGATCGACAGCGGGAGAGATAGCGGCGCGATCCCTCGATCTCAGTTCCGCTTTCGTCGACCACGAAAAGATAGCCCTTCACAGCGCCAAGCCGAGCATCAGGCCCACCACGGCAATGACCAGCCACGCGCGAAATTCACGTCGAGCCAATCGCCTTTCCGCTGGCCGTGCCTGACGATCGGAATAGTCCCGCAGGGTCATTGAAGCATCTCTTCGGTCACTTCGGTGGTGGTGAGCGTTTCCATGCTGCCGCGGTTGATCGCCTGCAGGATAGCGAGGCAATCGAAGTATTGCTGACCGGTCACGGCATTGTCGGCCATAAAGCGTTCGACGTACGACCTTTGCCACCTTGGACGGCCATAGGTAACGGCGGTAGAGACCAGGGCATCCCCGCCACGCAAGATTTCTTCGCGATATTCGATCCCATAGCTGCAGCCGTAGCCATCGTCACTGCCGACCGACAACAGCAGGTCAGGAAGCTTGGGATGATAGCCGACACCAATGGTCGTCATTTCGAGCCCCGCGCCCCTAAAGGTCTGCGCTTCTGCGCAGCGAAACCCGACCTGGTCATTCGGCCAGCAACGAATGCCATATTCAAAGTCTGAGATGGGGCCCCCGGCGTGGCCATAGTGGCTGCCATCGTCGAGCTGTCGCCATTCCAGCCGGCTATCGGCGAGCGGATCCGTACCGCGATCATCCCCGCATGCCGCGAGCATCGCACAGACGAAGATCGCGCCCCGCTTCATATCCTGCGCACGACGGCGATCACCCGGCCGATCACCTGCAGCTCGTCGTCGCCAGGATCGTAATCGGGCACGTTCTCATTGTCCGAAAGCAGCGTGATCTTCCCCCCGCCCATCCGGACGCGCTTTACCATGCCGATGCCGCCCACCGACAGGACCCATATTTGATCGTTGATGCTGATCGTGTCCCTGCTGCGATCGATCAGCAGCACGTCCCGATCGCCGATGGTCGGGTACATGCTGTCGCCGATCCCGTGCGAAAAGCACAGGAGCTGTTCGGGCGCTGCGGTGAACATGCGCACGAAAGCTCGGGGGAAGTGTTCGATCACCTCGCCGGGATCGATGCCATCGAGGAACGTGCCCCCCATGCCATAACCGAGTTCGAGCATTGGAATTGCCAAGCTGTCCCGACCAATCGGCTGCGAGGCCTCTTTTCGCCGGACAGGCGGCTGAGCGTCCAAAGCGCGCGCCCAGCCCGGGAAGGCGGGATAAGCTTCCTGCAGTTTTTCGAGCGTGCGTTGGCTGAGCCTGGTGGTGGCGGTGCCGTTCAGCGGGCGCTGCAGTGTGGACGGCGCCATGTTTGCCTTCTTCGCGACCGCGGCAGCATGTGTGCCGGCATATTCGACCAGCTCGCGAAGTAGCGCAGTATCCTGTTCCAAGCCGTCCATGTTCACGCGCTAGCAGGAGCGTGGCCGCAATCGTAATTGCATAAATGCGGTTGCAGAGCCGCATTTATGCGGTTAATGCGGCTGGCATGGATGAACAGAAATGGATCGCCGACATCGAGAAGAGGGCCCGGCTTAACGGGATCTCGATCACGATGGTGTGTGGCAGGGCGAAGATCCGCACCTCCACCTTTTTCCGGTGGAAGAAGACCGCCGGCAATCCGGAGCCGACCAGCCCAACCTGGCGCAGCACCAAGGCGATCGATGCCGCACTGGCGGAGCTGATCGAAGAACGTCGGCGCAGTCGTAAGGCGATGGCCGCGTGATGGGCTTTGTTGACGCCGACGCGGCGCGGCGCGCAGTGCGCCGCCTGAAGCTGCGCAGCGCGCTGGGCGCGCTGCACACATCAGTCCCGACATTGCTGGATGTTCTTGATCAGCGCCCCAACGCGGATGCTGGTGCTGACCCGGCCGCGCGCCAGGGCGGAATCGGCCTGGCCAGCGGCGATCATCAAAGTGGCATCGGTGGCGGGTCCATCGACTGCGTCAAACGCGACGACATGCGCGAGCAGGAGCTGCTGGAGGGCGTTAACCTGGCTCTCCAGTTGCTCGATACGCTGGGTGTCGGACTTCGGCATGGGCTGTTCTCCGCTGTTGCTGGCACGGAGGGTAAGCAGGCTGCCGAAGACGGTCACTGTCTAAGTGAGGTGGCGAAATGAGCAGCCACCAATCGCTGTTATCGAGCGCCGAAATCATTGCGCTCAATCCAGCCGACGTTTTCGTGCCTGATCGCATTGGGTTCTACCATGAGGACAAGGCAATCGCCCTGGGTCGCCTGATCGCGGTGGATGGCCAACGCGATCCGATCAAGGTGAAGGCGCGAGGTCATGGCGAGAAGGCCTGGGAGCTGATCACCGGCCTGCACCGACTACGCGGCTGCGCAAACGAGGAAATCAGCGTCTTCGCGCTGGTGGTGGATGGTGAGGCTGAAGACTTCGCCGACCTGGAAGCCAGTGAAAACCTGCACCGCCGTCCGCTGGGGCCGATCGAGCGCGCGAAGTTCACTGCCGCACTGGTGCAGGCCGCACAGGATCGTATCGCGCGCGAGCATGGCGGGCTGAAGCAACAGCAGCTGGCGATCAAGGCGCGCTGGGAACGGGTGAAGGCGGGCGAAACCACCCACGAACAGGCCTTGCGCGACGAAACCGAGGATACGTGTGCAAAGATTGCACACGTATATGGCTGGGAAGATTCGGTGGGCGAGGCACTGGGCCTTTCGCGCCGCACCATCCACGGCGACCTTTCGCTGTTCCGCCTGCTGATCGAGCCGTTCCCCGACCTGATCGAGGCGCTGGCAAAGCACCCGGTGATCGGAGAGAACGCCAGCCAGCTGAAGGCGATTGCGGCCGTCAAGGACGAGGCGCAGCGGCGACAAGTGATCGAGCTGGTACTGGATCAGCCGAGCATATCGGTGGACGGCGCGCGCATTCGCCTAGGCATCGACAGCGGCAAAGCACCCGCGCCCACGCCCGATGTAAAGTTCACAAGCACGATCAGCGACAGCTGGGGTCGCCTGTCGACCACGGCGAAGCGCGAATACCTGCCCCGCTTCGTCACCATGCTGACGCCCGACATGCGCAGCCGCCTGCGCGAGCTGCTCGACGAGGGGGGCAGCTGATGCGCGCCTCCTATCTCCGCGCCGTTGCGTGGCTGGCGCTGCATGACGATTGCAGCTGGGCCTATTGCACCGATGGCACGCTGAGCGTTGCGGCACAGCTGACTGCCGAGTTGTTCGGCAAGTCGCCGCGCATCCTGGCATTCGATCTGCGCGCCAAGCGCCTGGCCGAGGGGATTGCCCATGGCCGGTGAAGTGACCCGCACCCCCAAGAGTATGCGCCACCCGCTGGATTGGTGCGTGGAGCAAGGCTGGGAATGGGACATGATTCTGGGCGCGATCGGCGCGGAACCGGAGCTGGGCGAAGGCGTGGCGATCTGGGACCCTTGCGCCGGCTTCGGCCACAGCGGTTCGCGTCTGGAAGGCTGGGGCTTTACCGGGCGCATTTACCTGTCCGATTTGGTCGAGAACGTGGCGTGGGATGATTTTCATCTCCGACCTACCTTCTTCCTCGCCGATTTTCTGACCCTGACAGAGCCGCCTAAGAGCCCGATCAGCGTCTTCTTCAATCCGCCCTTCAGCTACATCGACGGGATCTGGGAAGACTGCGTTCGGCATGCGCTGAAGCTGGCCACGCACCGCGTGGTGGCGATCGCCCCGCTGAAATACACCGCTGGCGGTCTGAAGCGCGGCAAGCTGTTCCGGTTCGACCATCCGCCGCAGCTGCAGCTGATCTTCACCCAGAGGCCCAGCATGCCGCCCGGCGATATGATCGCAGCGCTAGGCAAGGATGCCTATCGGAAGGGGCAGATCGATTACTGCGCCTTCGTATGGGACGTGCGCGAGCCGACCCAGCCCGGCGAAACCCGCACAGTATGGCTGCCCCGGTTCGATGATCCGATCGAGGGGATCACGTGATGTTGACGCTGACCGCAAAACAGGCAGCGCTGCTGCGTTACATCGCCGGCTATCAAGAGGCCCACGGCTTCTCGCCCAGCGTCCGCGAAATGGCAGCAGGCACCGGCACTAAGAGCGTCAATAATATCGTCCGCATGCTAGATTGCCTGGAAGAGCGCCGGGCGATCCGCCGCATGTGCCAACGGGCTCGTTCAGTCCAAATACTGGTGCCCGTATCGCTGCCCCGCGCACCCGACGGCGCGCCGCTGCGTGCCGTCTTGATCGGTGGTGCAGCATGGGCCTGACAATGACCGAACAGGCTGTGTTGGAGCGTAGCGATCGGGGCATTCTGAACGCATCAATCGCGCGCGAACTGAAGCTGCGGCCTGGGTATGTCGACAACATCGTCAGCCGGTATTCGGTTTCGTTGGCCAGTGATGCTGCGCGCAATACCGAGATCCGCCGCGCAACCTGTGCCTTGGGCCGCGCCGTGATCGCAGCGGGGGGACATCGGTGATGGGGTCCCGAGCTGAACAGCTGCGGCACCACCGCAAATGTTTCGAATACGGCCTGCAGCACGGGATAAGCCCGCGCGAGGCCGAGCTGCAGATGAAGCTGCAGGAGGCGCGCGACCGAGCGCAAACGCTTCAGGCGAGGATGACCGCGAAGCACCATGCCCAGTGCGTGGCGCCGGCGCGGATCGCCTCGGCCGAAGAACCCAAACCCGAACCCTGGATGATGAGAGACTGACCATGGCAGAGACGTCAAATCAATCGGAACACGCCAGCTTGTATGGCTTCGGCCTCGACAACGATCTGCCGATGGGCGCGACTGTCAGCGACCCGGCGGAGTGGTCCAAGATCTTGGACCACTACCGCCGCGGAAGCCGAGACATGCGGGACCAGGCGGGCGAGTACCAGCAAGCCGATCCTTACTTCGCGGAGTGGCACCAGCTGGAAGGCGCTCAGGACGAAGCCAAGAACAGTTCAGGCGCGTGCCTTTGGGCCGTAGGTGTCAATGTCATCGCCATTGGCGCGCTGATCGGATGGTTGCTGTCGTGACTGGGCCATCCGATCGCTTTGCGAAGCCGCGCGGCCGCATGCCGGTGCTGCAGTTCCTGCAGCCTACCGAGCTCTCCATCGATCCGTCCTATCAGCGGTCAATCGAAGGGGGCGACTCCCAACGTCTGATTCGGACGATCGCGCGCGAGTGGAATTGGGATCTGTGCCTTCCGCTTGTCGTCAGCCGTCGCGATGATGGTGACCTGTACGTGATCGATGGCCAGCACCGACTGGAGGCGGCGCGGCTTCGCGCAGATATCGACCACCTGCCTTGCGTTGTCGGCAACTACTCCGATGCCGCTGCCGAAGCGGCGAATTTCGTGCACCTGAACCAACGGCGACGCCCACTGAACGGGCTCGACATGTTCAAGGCCGCAGTTGCGTCGGGACATAGAGAGGCCGTCGAAATTGCGGAGGCGATCGATGCGGCCAAGCTTAAACTGGCACCGCATCTGACCGCAGCCGGATGGAAGCCCGGCATGATCGGCCACATCGGCGGGATCAAACAGGCCTGGAAGACCAGCCCGCACGCTACCAGGCAAGCACTGAAGTTTCTGGCCGCGACCTATGCCGGTGAAGTGCTGCGATATGGCGGCACCATTTGGCCAGGAATTGCCGCTGTCTGTGTGAAGCATTGCAAGGCCGATCGACCATTCGATCCCGAGCTTATGGCAGCGTTCAGTGCGCGGCTGAAGCGGTACACCCAGCGGCGACTGCGCAGCGATATCATGGTCCTTTCGGCAGGCGACACCATGAGCCGAACCGAAGCGGCCGTTCACGCTGTTCAGGCAGTGATCGATGGTCGCGACCCAGTAAAAGTCGCATCCCACCGATCCGCCCCGTCGCTGACGACCGCAGCGGCGCTGCCGACCAGCCCAACCCTGGACAGGTTCGATCTGCGCACAAAAGGTGGTGCTGAATTCTGCGAACAGTGCGACGAACTGCGCAGGCCGTGCGAGGTTGCCGGGTGCAAGAGCCGCTGGTGCAGTCTGCGAGATACAGCAGCATGAGCGCCGCGACATCCCATTCCCAGCGCAACCCGAAGCGCTCGCGACAGACGCGCAAGCGTACACTGGCCATCGACCTGAACCAGGTGCCCAGCGCCATGGAGCAGCTGGCGGAAAGCTGGAAGGGCAACCGATGATCGCCCGGGTCGCAACCACGAAAGTCACGGCGCTGCCAAGCGATGACCCTGACAAGGGGCTGCCACGTCATGGGTAAGGCCAAGGCGCATCCCGACCAGGTCCCTTTCGACTTCGCAGCGCCAGCGCCGCGCAGAGGCCGTGCCGCGCTGGCCGGGCTGGAGAAGCGCATAAATGAAACCGTGGGGACCATGTTGAACAGTGATCCGCGTCCGCGCGAGGTGATTGCCGCTGAAGTCAGCGTGCTGCTGGACGAGGAAGTCAGCGCGGCGATGCTGAATGCCTATTCCAGTCCGGCGCGGGTCGAACACCGTGTTCCGATGAGCCGGTGCTTCGCCATCGCCGTCGTGACCGCCAGGCAGGATCTGCTGGACCCGCTGGTGCACGAAATCGGCGCGGCCCTGCTGGTGGGGGACGAAGTGAAGACCGCCCGGTTGGGCCAGCTGCAACAGACGATTGCCGCGGCACAGAAGGAAATGCGCGAACTCAAGGGCAATGCCCCGAAAATGCGGGGGGACAGCTAAGTGGCGAGTACACAGCCCATTCATTCGGAATCGGTCGCAGCGGACGGCGAGGCGTGGTTTTCCGCCGCCGACCTGGCCGAACTGGCATTGCCTGGCCTGCCAACCGACAAAAGGTCGATCGCTCGGCGCGCGAAGGACGAGCGGTGGAACAGCAGAGCAGACGCCAGGGGCAACTTGCTGGTACGGCCGCGGCGCGGACAAGGCGGAGGCCATGAATTCCACGCTTCGCTGTTGCCGCCTGCGGCACAGCTTGAGTTGGCCCGTAGGGGCCTGATCGAGAGGGCGAACCAGGAAGAAAGCCGCGATGAAGATCGCCATGGCTGGCGCTGGTTCGAACAGCAGACGGACAAGGCGCGCAAGGTTGCCCGTTTTCGCTTAGAGGTCGTGGGCGAAATCGAAGTTCTGGAAGCCGCAGGGGCAACCCGCACTGCGGCAGTGGCAGAAATCGCGGCCACCCGATCGCTGGGCAAAAGCACGCTATGGAACTGGCTGCGCGCGGTCGACGGGATCGACCCGGCGAACCGGTTGCCCGCCCTGACGCCGCGGCGAAAAGGTGGCGGTACGCAGGCCGAGATTGATCCGGAACTGTGGACTGTATTTAAGAGTGATTATCTGCGCGCGTCGCAGCCGACGTTGACCAGCTGTTACGATCGCACCGCAGTGATCGCGGCTGCAAAGGGCCTTTCAATGCCGTCTGAGCGTACGTTCAGAAGGCGGTTGGAAACGATCGATCCCGGCATTGTGACGCTGAAGCGTAAGGGCAGCGAAGCCCTGCGCCGATCGGTCCCCGCACAGCGCCGCACGATCGAGCACCTGCATGCGCTGGAGCATGTGAATGTCGACGGACACCGGTTCGATGTGTTCGTGAAGGACAGCGAAGGCCGCGTGTTCCGCCCCATGATGGTGGCGATCCAGGACATCTATTCGAGCAAGATCGTGGCCTGGCGCCTCGCAGAAACCGAAAGCGCGGTGTTGACCCGATTGGCCTTTGCCGATTGCTTTCGCGAGTTCGGCATTCCCAAGCACTGCACGCTGGACAATGGCCGTGCCTTCGCCAGCAAATGGATCACCGGCGGAGCAAAGACCCGGTACCGCTTCAAGATCCGCGAGGAAGAGCCGACTGGCCTGCTGACCGGACTGGGGATCGAGATCCACTGGGCGCTGCCATACCGCGGGCAATCCAAGCCGATCGAACGCGCGTTCCGCGACATGTGCGACCGGATTGCCAAACATCCTGCGATGGAGGGCGCATACACTGGCAACAGCCCCATGGCGAAGCCGGAGAATTACGGCAGCCGCGCGGTGCCGATGGACGAATTTATCGTGCATGTGGCGCAGGGAATTGCGGCTCATAACGCCCGCTTGGGCCGCAGGGGCCGCAATTACGCCGGGCGCAGCTTCGACCAGATCTTCGAGGAAAGCTATGCCGCCGCGCCGATCGGCAAGGCGACGGCAGAACAGCTGCGCATGGCGTTGCTGAGCGCGGAGCAGGTGCTGGTAAACCGGACGACCGGCGAGGTCAGCCTGTTCGGCAACCGGTACTGGAGCGTGGAATGCGGAAGCCTGCATGGCCAGCGCGTGACGGTGCGCTTCGACCCCGACAATCTCAACGAAGATATTCACCTGTACGCGCAGGACGGCCGATATCTGACCAGCGCGCAGGTGATCGACGATACCGGGTTCGACGACGTGGCCGGTGCCAAGGAAACGGCCAAGCGGCTGAAAGGATATCGCCAGCTGATCCGCGATGCGGCCACGGCAGAGGGTCTGCTGGATGCCGAACAGGTGGCAGCGATTCAGCCGGGAACACCAACGCGCGCGGCACCCCATCCGGGCGTAGTGCGACCCGTCCGGCACCGGGGCACGGCAGGCGCCGCGGCCGCCGCGCTCAAACCACGACACGAAGAACAGGAAGAACGCCAGACACGCGTGTTCAACGCGCTGCGCCTGGTGACCGATAACCAGCCATGAAGAGATCGGCGCGCGGGGATCGATTGGAACCCGCCCCCGCGCGCCGTGCCCAACAAAGGACGGAGACTAGGGTAGCATGAACGATCCAAAGAAACAGCAGATCGATGTGGAGCAGCAGCGCGCCTGGCTGAACCAGCACAAGGAAGAGACGGGCCTGAGCTGGAAGCAATTGGAGGCACGTATCGGCCGATCGAGCAGCACGTTGAGCCTGTTTGCCAGCAACAAGTATGGCGCACCAGGCGAACTGATTGCCGAGGAAGTCTTCGTCTATCGGCAGACGCTGGCCGCGAAAGCCGCGGCCGCCAGTAAGGCGGTAGAGCTTCCCGATTACTATCCGACTGCCACCAGCCTGCAGCTGATCAGCCTGCTGACCTGGGCAAAGCGGGGTCGCATCACCATGGCGGCGATGGGGCCGGGAATGAGCAAGAGCATCACCGCCCGCCATTTCGACGCCTGCAATTCCAACGTGTTCCTGGTCACGATCAGCCCGGCGACATCGGGCATCCGTGCCATGCTGCGCGCAGTGCTGCATGCAATGGGTGTCGCCAGCCCAACGGGTGATATCCAGAGCATGTCGATGCAGATCAAGGATCGGGCTTCGAAGCTGCAAGATCCGCTGCTGATCCTGGACGAAGCGCAGCACCTGACTGTGCAATCGATCGAAGAAGTACGCCATTGGCACGACGCCACCGGCATCGGCATCGCGCTGATGGGCAATGAGCAGGTGCAGCAGAAGATCGATGGCGGATCGCGCGCCGCGGCCTTTGCCCAGCTGTTCAGCCGAGTAGCGCAATCGATCGTGCGGTCGCGGCCGTTGCCCGACGATGTGGATGTGCTGCTGGATGCCTGGGGCATCATGGATCCGGCGATCGCGCGTGAAGTACACCGGATCGCCCAGCTGCCCGGGGCGCTGCGCGGTGTGACCTTCACACTGGAGCTGGCGAAGATGCTGGCAATTTCCGAGCATGCACAGCTGCACGTAAAGCATGTCGAGGATGCCTGGGCTCAGCTTTCACGCCGCACAGTGGGGGCGTGAACATGCGCACCAGCATCCGCCGGGCGACTACCGATTTCATCGCACTGCAAGGCCGCGAGGCTGCCCTGCGTGAAGCGATCGCGCTTCCCCAAATCCTTGCCGCTGCCGCAATCGTCATGGTCGCAGCGGCAGTCATGCTGGAGCATTGAAATGCGGATCATCGGATACGAAGACAAGCGGATCGGCGAACTGGCCTTCGTCTATATCCGGCTGCACGCTGGCATCGACCGCATCGAGCTGCAATCGAAGCGCCGCGCCCGCAACCTGGTGGAAGGGCGGATGCTGTTCACCTGGATACTGCGCAACCATACCGGAGCGCGACCTGCGAGCTATCCCGCGATCGGCGAATTGCTGGGCGATCTTGATCCTTCGAGCATCCGATACCTGGATGGGAAAGCAGACATTCTGCGCGAGCGAGATCCCGCCTTCGTTGCACTGTGCGCCGGCTTTGGCCACTTCGAACAAGAGCGCAGGGGAGATCCGGCATGACCGCGGCAAGTGCACGGCCCGCTACGTTCAACCGCAGCACGCAGCATCGGCGATCGATGCTAGGCAAGATCCATATCGCCAAAAAGCAACTGGCCATGGACGAGGACGATTATCGCCAGCTGCTGTTCGAACAGACCGGCCATGGCAGCGCGGCCGATTGCAGCGACGCGCAGCTGGCGCGAGTGATCGAACAGCTAAAGGCGAAAGGGTTCAAGCCGCTGCCCAAACCGGGAAAGACAGCAGCGACACATCCGATGGCGCGCAAGGCCCGCGCACTGTGGATCAGCCTGCATCACCTGAACGTGGTGCAGAACCCTGCGGAAGAAGCGTTGGAGGCATTCAGCCGACGCCAGCTGGGCTGCGCGAAACTGAACTGGGCGAACCAGCGCGAGGCCTACAAACTCATCGAAGCGCTGAAGGCGATGGCGCTGCGTCATGGCTGGCGGCAGACGGCTGCGCATGACGGGCACCAGCTGAGTCCGAAAGAGCTGCAGATGCACCTGTGCGAGGTGATCCTGGCCCGGTTGAAAGATGGCGGCCACGTGCCCGACGACTGGTATCTGGATATCGCAGCAAAGCGACTGTGCGGCATCGATACGACAGCGACAGAAACTGGATACACGGCCGAAGATTACGGCCGTCTGGCGAAGGCGCTGGGCGACAAGCTGCGCGCGCTGGCCAACCCGGTGCCCGAGGCATGAGCGCCGAACTGAAGGCCGCTTTGACGCTTGTGGAGCGTAGGGGCATCGCGCCGCTGAAGCGCGTGACCGCTTGGCAGACCTCGGCCGACTGGACGGCCTATATCGCGCGGCGCGAAGAGGTGGAGGCACAGGTGATCGCGGCGCTGGAGCCGCAAGGTGCGCGCATCACGCCGCAGTTGAATGGCGCGCAGATCCGCATGTGCGGGCTGACTGCACGATCGACCACCAGCCTGCTGGGCGCGCTGCAGAACTGGCGCAGCCAGGCCGAAGCCAACCTGAAGGGGAACCGCCATGTTCGACCGTAACGACCGTCCGCTGAAGCGCGAATACGAGACGCTGGGCTGGCTGGACCTGCCCGAGCTGGGGCGCCGCGAACGGACGGCGACCCGCCGCACGGGGCCCGCCATCCTGATCGCGATCGGCGCATTCATCGCAGCCATCGCGATGGCCATCACGGCAGCGGGCTGATGGCCGGGCTGCACATGACAGATCATGCGATGCTGCGGTTCCTCGAGCGCGGGGGTGGCATGGATGTCGAGGCGCTGCGCGGCGCGATCGAAGCGTCGCTTGCACGCGCCCACAATGCCGCCAGAACCGTAAGCGATAGCGATTATCTGGTTCGGGTGGACGGCATGACCTTCGTCGTCCGGGGCGCAGCGGTCACGACCGTGCTTCCCGATGATCATCCCGGCCAGCACGCGGCCGCACTGCGCCGATGAGCGAAGAGCTGACCGCCAGCCTCAGCGCGTTACTGGGCGAGGAAGGGCTGATCGCCCTGGCCGAGAATTTCGGCGGGCGGCGGCTGTATGTGCCTGGCGACATCAAGCCCGACCACCCGATCGCCAAGGCGCTGGGCGAACAGCGCGCGCGCAAGCTGGCCAGCCTGTATTCGCCCGCGCAGATCCGCGTACCCCTTGCCCGGACGATCCGCGCAAGGCATTACCGCGCCAACGGCGATTCCAATGGTGTGATCGCCACGAAACTGGGCATGACCGAAACCGGCGTCGACAAGATGTTCGACCGCATGGATTGCCCGCCTGACAAGGGCAGCGCCCAGCTTTCCCTGCAGATCTGACGCCCATGCCCGCGCCCGCGGGCATGCACTCCACGGCGCGGCGACCGTACACCGGGCGCCATGAACGCCGAGAATTCAACCCCAGAACCCATTGTGGTCACCGCCTTCAGCGAGCGGTTCGAGCATGCCTTTGCCGAGCTGCTGGGGATCGAAGGCGGTTTCGTTGACGATCCGGTCGATCGCGGCGGCGCGACCAAATACGGCATTTCGCTGCGCTTCCTGAAGGCCGAAGGCGCGATCGACGAGGATCTGGACGGCTACGCCGATTTCGACCTGGACATGGATGGCGATATCGACGGCGCCGACATTCGCAAACTCACCGTGGGCGATGCGAAGAGCCTGTACAAGCGCAGCTTCTGGCAGGTGCTGGATTGCGAGAGCTTCCCCCGGCCGATCGGCGAAATGCTGTTCGACCAGGGTGTGAACGGCGGCAACCACGCTGCGAAGAAGCTGTTGCAGCAGGCGATCAACGCCGTGCTGCGCGCCGGGCGATATCGCACCATCCCGCTGAAGGTTGACGGCCAGATCGGCGACCTCACCCGGCGGTCATTCCAGTCGATGTGGGAGCGACATCCCGAACAGTTGGTGATCGAATACCGCGAGGCTGTGAAGGACCGGTACGTCGCGATCGTGCGGCGCAATCCCAGCCAGACCAAGTTCCTCAAGGGGTGGCTGAACCGGGCCGAAAGGCTGGGGAGATAACGATGTTCGCATTCCCGAGCCTTTCGACTGCGCGCGTTACCTTCAAGGCATTCTGGCTGGCGATCGCGGCAGCCGCGTTCATCGCGGTGGCCGGCCTGGCCGGTGTGCAGACCGTGCGGCTGTATGGGTTCCACCTGTGGCCGATATCGATCACGGGCTGGATTGCCACCGCGAAGGCGCGCGAGGCCGAACGCGATGCCGAAAGGCGCGAGCACCAGCAGACCAAGACCGATTACCGCGGAGCCCAGGTGGAGGCCGCGCGCCTCGAGCAGACGCGCCTGGACCGCGTGAAAGCCGAACAACAGGAGATCACCGATGCGGTGGAAGCAGACTATCGCCGCCAGCTTGCTGGCCTGCATGCCCGCGCTGAGCGCTTGCGCGAAGAGCTACGAACCAGAGCCGGCGCTGCCGGTGCGGGCCGAGGTATCGAAATGCCCGGCCTTCCCGCTGCCGGCAGCGGATCTGCTGAAGCGGCCGGCGATCCTGGATTTCCTGCCGCCTTCGGCCGCGACCCAGCCGAACAGCTAGAGCGGGACGTAATCGCCACCGAACAGGGGATCCAGCTGAATGCGCTGATCGACTGGCTGCTGAAGCAGCACGCGATCGATCCCAACGCCGACCTCCCCAACACAGCGGAGCAGCGCTGATGGAACTGGGGGAAAGGGCGATCGAGAGCAGCGGCGCATTTGCCGATGCCGAGCGCGATCGCGAGATCCAACGCACCAAGGCCAAGCTGGCGCAGGAGGGCGACGCCTTCTGCCAGGGCTGCGGCGAGGAAATACCTGCCGCGCGTCGGACTGCCCTGCCCAGCGCGACGCGCTGCATCGAATGTCAGGTCAAGCTGGAAAGGCAGCCACGATGATCGAGGGGCCCGTTGCCTTCCACAAGTTCGCTGCCAGCTGGGTGCTGGCGGCCATGGCAAGCGTGCCGCTGGATCAGGCGACACCGCAGGCGGAAACCGTGCTGCAGCTGGGCGGCGCCGAAGTGCCCGTGGTCACCGCAGCGCTGGGCCTGCTGGGCGTGCTGTGCGCGCGGTTCCTGGCCCTGCCCAAGGAACGATCGCTGGGCACGCCCCGGTTCATGGTGGTGAGCCTGCTGATGGTGGTGGCGGTTCAACTCTGGATCGTGGAGGCACGGCCGGGCTGGCTGTTCGCTTTCGTGCTTTCGATCGGGCTGGGATTTTCGGGATACTCGCTGATCGAGCTGCTGGGTGACCAGGTGAAGGAGACGGTGACCGCCGGTTTCGAAGCCGCGCGCGGGGCCTTCGGCAAGCTGTTCAAGACATCGAAGGACGGGGACGCGGACAATGGATAGCGGCAAGCTGATGGAGCTGGCGATCATCGCCATCATCCTGGCCGGAATAGGCTATGTGATCTGGCGCGGCGGCGCTGCGAACCCGGTGGGGACCGGGCACCTGCAGCAACGCTTCAGAAGCTTTTCCACAGACCTTGCCACGATGAGCTCCGGCATGGAAACGCTGGGCGACCAGATCAAGGCCCTGGAGCAGAGCGGTGCGTCGGCCCATGAAGTCAAGCGCCTGCAGGGCGAGTTCGAGGCCGAGAAGGCGCGAACCGACAAGATCTACGCCACGCTGGAACGGATCGACGGTGATGTGAAGGGCATGCGTGAGGACCAAGCCGCGCGCAATCAGGTGATCGCTTCGCTTTCCGATAGCGTGCGGTCGGTGGCCAACAGCCTCGAGCAGCACCGTCGCGACATTACCGAAAAGCAAAGTGCCGTGGCTGAAACATGCGCGGCGACGTCGAGCGACCTGAAGCTAATGGGACGGCAGCTCGACCGGCTTTACGATGTCATAGTCAAGAAGGGATTGGCCAAATGAGCATCGGACACGAGTTGAAAGAGAGACTTGCCGCCGATGCCCGGCTGCAGATCCTGCGCGAGCTGGCGGCGCAGACCGACGGCCGCCTTTCGATCCTGCCGCTGCAGCGCGCGCTGGACGTTTACGGAATCAAGCGCGACCGCGACTGGGTATTTACTCAGCTGCGCAAACTGGAAGCGCTCGATGCGATCAATATCCAGATGGCGGGCGAGATGCCCATCGCCCGGATCGCGCGTGTCGGCCGCGATCACCTGGACGAACGCGCGGTGATCGAAGGCATCACCCGCCCGGCCGAGGTGGAATGACATGGGCATCGCAATTCTGACGGCACTCTACCTGCTCGGCGCAGCCGTAACCTACTTGCTGGCGATCGATATGCTCAATGTGCGGCTGCACTTGCGCCGCCTGGTGGCATTGTTGATTGCTAGCGCTTGGCTTCCGATACTGATCATCGCTGCGGTTTTCCTGGGCGTGGATCTGATCGAGCTGGCGTGGCGCAAGCACTTGCGCTGGGGGCGGCGATGACGCGGGACAGGCGCGGGCGCGGCCACCTGTCATCGATCGACCTCCTGCCGGAAGAGGCGGAAGAGGATATTGTCTGGGCGCTGGAACAGCTGCGCGAGAACAAGCTTCCGCAGACCACGATCCTGGAAGAGTTCAACCTGCGCCTGGCGGACAAGGGGATCGATCCGATCAGCAAGAGCGCCTTCGGTCGGTATTCGATCCGCAAGGCCCGCCAGTTCCGCCAGCTGGACGCCGTTCGGCGGATGAGCGCCGAGCTGGTCGAAACGCTGGGGCCCGAAGGCCCCGACGAAGTGACCGTGATGGTGGCGGAGATGATCAAGACCGCCGCTTACCAGGCGCTGGAAGGCGGCGAGATCAAGCCCAAGGAAATCATGGAGCTGAGCCGCGCGCTGCAGGCAGCGGTGGGCGCACAAGCCAAATCTGACGAATATCGCAAGCAGCTGGAGCGGCGCGTTTCCGAACAAGTCGAAGCCGGCGCGGACCGGGCTGAGCAGGTGGTCCGAGAAGCCGGATTGTCGGCCGAAGCCATCGCCCAGATGCGGCGCGAGTTCCTGGGCGTTAAGTCGTGATCGAGGCGGATACCCTGCCTACGGCCGACCAGGCGCCGCCGCGATCGCCGATCGACGATTGGGTGCCCGGCATGGTGCCGCCGCCCGAGCTGGACCCGCTGGCGGACGGGATCCTGATGGCGCACCAGAGGGCTTGGATCGAGGATGCATCGCCGCTGAAGCTCGCCGAAAAAGGCAGACGAACGGGCATTACCTTTGCCGAGGCGCTGGATACCACGCTGATCGCGGCTGCGGCGAAGAGCGCGGGCGGGGATTCGACCTATTACATCGGCGATACGAAGGACAAGGGGCTGGAGTTCATCAGCACCTGCGCCAGTTTCGCCCGCCATGTGGCCAAGGAATTCCTGACGATCGACGAATTCCTGTTCGACGACGTCCAGCCCGATGGATCGAGCAAGCAGATCGCCGCCTATCGCATCCGCTTCGCGTCCGGGCATGTAGTGGTGGCGCTGTCCAGCAATCCTGCCAACATTCGCGGCCTGCAGGGTCGCGTGATCATCGACGAGGCGGCCTTCCACCGCAATGTCGCAGCCGTCATTGATGCCTGTAACGCGCTGCTGATCTGGGGCGGCGTGATCCGGATCATTTCCACCCACAACGGCAACCTCAACCCGTTCAACGAACTGATCAAGGAAACGCGCGCCGGCCAGTACGACTATTCGATCCACACCATCACTTTCGACAATGCGGTGGAGAACGGGCTGTACGAGCGGGTGTGCCTGATGCGTGGTTGGGAGCCGAGCCCAGAGGGCAAGGCCGAGTGGTACCGCAAGATCCGCCGCGCATACGGCAGCCGGGTGGAAGCGATGCGCGAAGAGCTGGACGCCATCGCGCGCGAAGGCGAAGGCGTACTGCTGCCGCTGGCCTGGATCGAGAAATGTAGCACCGATCGGTACCAGGTGCGGCGATGGACATCGCCGGCTAAGGACAGCGCGCTGGGCGAATTCGTCCACTGGCCTGAGCGCATGCGCCGCGCCGAAATGCTGATGTGGCTGGAAGACCAGGTGCGTCCGGTGCTGAAGGCATATGCCGGGCAGGGCTTCACCTGGTTTCTGGGCGAAGACTTCGCCATGCGGCAGGACCGCACCTGCCTGGCGCTGGGCTTTACCGACCAGCAGTTGAAGCGGCATGTGCCGCTGATCATCGAAATGGCCCAATGCCCATATGATCAGCAGAAGCAGGCTTTGTTCTGGGCGGTCGATCTGGTGATGGATCTGAACCGGTTCGGCGGCGGCATACTGGACGCTAATGGCAACGGCATGGCGCTGGCGCAGGAAGCGGCACAGCGATACGGGCCTGAACGCATCGTGGAACTGATGCCATCGGATGCCTGGCGGCGCGAAACCGGTCCGCGGTTCCGCGCGGGGTTCGAAGACGGGACGATCCTCATCCCAGCCGATGCCGATATTCGCGGCGACCTGCGCCAGCTGCAGACGATCGGCGGGGTGGCCAAGATGCCCACCGATATCCGGACCAAGGGCACCGATGGCGGCAAACGACACGGCGACGGCGCGATCGCGCTGTGGAATTTTCACGCCGCCACCATGAACGAGACCATCCCCGATTATGCCTATCGCCCGATCAGATCGGCTGCCGCCACGGGCCATGGGGCCGACGATGACGACGATGGCGAGCGGCGCAGTTGGTGGCGGCCGCCACTGGGTGCAGGCCGTGGAATGGGCGCGATATGAGAATTTGCGCGAGAATGGCCGCTGAAGGCGCCCAAGGCCCGGTGACAGCCAATTTTCAAGCGCCTGCCTTCTCAGGGCCGTTAAAATCGCCCGTACGGGGCATTTCAGACCGAAGGGACAATCGAACATGACGGCGCTGGTCGATCAATGGGGCAATCCGCTGCGCAAGGCAGTGCTGACCCGCGAAGTGGCCGGCCCCACACTTGCGGGCGTGCGCCAGCCGATCGCCGGCTATCCGGCGGACGGGCTGAACCCGATCCGCCTGGGCAATATCCTGCGCGAGGCCGACCAGGGCGAACCGCTGAGCTATTTCGAGCTGGCCGAGCAGATCGAGGAACGCGACCTGCATTACGTGGGCGTGCTGGGCCAGCGCAAGCGCGCAGTCAGCCAGATCGATATCACCGTGAAGCCGGGTTCCGACAGCGCCGAGGACGCGCGTCGGGCAGACATGGTGACCGAATGGCTAGAGCGCGACGAGTTGGCCGAGGAACTCTTCGACTTGCTCGATGCCGTCGGCAAGGCGACGTCATGGACCGAGATCGTCTGGGACGTGAGCGAAGGGCAATACCAGCCCGGCCGCCTCGAATTGTGCGACCCGCGGTTCTTTCGCTATGATCGCGACGGCCGCACGCCGCTGCTGCGCGGGGGCGAAGACGGCAAGAGCCAGGACAGCCGGCTCCCAGCATTCAAGTTCATCCGCACGCATATCAAGGCGAAAAGCGGGCTGCCGATCCGATCGGGGCTCGCGCGCCTGGCGGCATGGAGCTGGATGTTCAAAGCCTATACCCAGCGCGACTGGGCGATCTTCACCCAGACCTATGGCCAGCCGATCCGCGTGGGCAAATACCACGCCGGGGCCAGCCAGGACGATCGCGACACGCTGTACCGGGCGGTGGCCAATATCGCGGGCGATTGCGCGGCGATCATCCCCGAAGGCATGGACATCGATTTCGTTGAGGCGCAGAACGTTTCGGCCGGATCGGAGCTCTACGAAAAGCGCGCCGACTGGCTCGACCGACAGATATCCAAGGCAGTACTGGGCCAGACCAACACCACCGATGCGCAGGCAGGCGGCCTGGGATCGGGCCAGGCGAACGTCCATAACGACGTGAGAGAGGATATTGAGAAGGCCGACAGCAAGGCTCTGGCGGCAGCATTGAACCGCGATTTGATCCGGCCTTGGTGTGATCTCGAATTTGGGCCCGGTACGACTTATCCGAAGATCATCATCGCCCGCCCCGAGCAGGAAGATCTGAAGCTGCTTTCGGAAAGCCTGAAGGAAATGGTGCCACTGGGCCTGCGCGTCAGCGCCACCGAAATCCGCAGCAAGTTCGGCCTTTCCGATCCGGGCGAGCAGGACGAGATCCTGACCGCACCGGCGCCGGCACCGATCGGATTGGATCCCGCCCGCCCCGGTGCCGATCGCAGCGCCATCACGCTGCATGCGCGGCAGAGCCCGAAGCACCCGGCCGAACAGATCGCGCTGCAGCTGGCCGATCAAGGCGATGCGCATGTGCAGGAGATGGCCGGCACGATCGAGGCGATGCTGGCGAGCGCGAGCGATTTGGGTGAGTTCCGCAGCATGCTGACCACCGCATTCGGCGATATCGACAGCGGCGCGCTGGCCGACGTCATCGCCGGCGGGCTGGCGGCCGCGCATGCCGCCGGGCGGAGCGACATCACCGACGAGAGCGCCTGATGCCAGAGGATACCGGCCAGCATCCATCCGGCGTATCGGGCGCGCTGGGGCGGCCGTTCACCGAGCAGGTCGCCTTCTTCCGCCGCAAGCTGGGCAACCAGGTGCCGACGCAGCGCTGGGACGATATCACCGGCGCCGCGCATGACGACGCGTTCATGGTGGCCGGCGCGGTAAAGGCGGATCTGCTGTCCGACCTCGCGGCCGCGGTCGACAAGGCGATATCCGAAGGGCGTGGGATCGAGGAGTTCCGCCGCGATTTCCGCGCGATCGTCAAGCGTCATGGCTGGACCGGGTGGGCGGGCGAAGGCAGCACCGGCGGTGAGGCCTGGCGGGTAGGCGTGATCTATCGCACGAATTCGTACACCAGCTATGCCGCAGGCCGATACGCCCAGCTGCAGGCGGGTAATTTCCCCTGGTGGGTCTATCGCCATGGTGGCAGCCTGGAGCCGCGGCCGCAGCACCTAAGCTGGGACGGCACGCCATTGCCCCCCGATCACCCTTTCTGGAGAACGCATTATCCGCCCAGCGACTGGGGCTGTTCCTGCTATGTCGTAGGCGCACGGAGCGCGCGGGGCATCAAGCGGGTGGGCGGCACGCCGGGCAAGCAGCTGCCCGATGGCTGGAATTCCCGCGATCCCAATACGGGAGCACCGCCCGGCATCGGCAAGGGGTGGGATTATGCGCCGGGAGCAAGCGTTTCGGATACGGTACAGGCGATGGCCAGCAAGGTGGGCGCCTGGGAATACCAGATTGGCAAGGCTTTCATGGCCAGCCTGCCGGCCGGAACCGCCGACGCCCTGGCAGACAGCTATCGCGCACTGCCCGGCACCGCAGCCGATACCCGCCGTTATGCCGCCCAGGTTCTTGAGCCCAGGCCCGACCTGCCGGCGCCGCCCGCGCGCACGCTGGGCCGGCTGCGCAGCGACCAGGCGCGCGCGATCGAGGCGGAACTGGGCCGATCGGTCGATGGGTTCGATTTCAGCCTGGACGCATCGGCCGTGGGCCACGTGCGCGGCGAGCATGGCGACCCGCTGAAGGAATGGCGCAGCAATCAGCGGGCGGTGACGATCGCCGATTTCGCGCAGCTGCCGCGCATCGCCAGTGCGGGCGAGCTGGTACGCCTGCCGCAGAAATCGGACATGGGCGAGGATCTGTTCGAACAGCGAGTGACGATCGGCAACGATACTTTCGTGGCCCGTTGGGTGGCGCGCGGCCGGCTGCGTCGTACCGTGGCGCTGAAGACCCTGTTTATCGAAGTGAAAAAGCGCGGCCCGAAGCCAACGTCCTGATCCGTTCCCGGTTATTGGCCGGGCGGCCCGATCCGCGCCAGGAGAGATATAGGCATGTTCGATTACGAACTCAACGGCGAGGCAGCCCGCAAGGCCTTGCGCGAAGCGGCGGCCCGCCTGGAGGACATGACACCGGTCTATACCGATATCGGCGAATATTTGCTGGAACAGCGCCGCGCGCGCTTTCGCAGCGGGACCGATCCCGAAGGGAAGCCCTGGGCACCCAAGCGGCAATCGACGATGGATCGATATAAGAGGCTTGGCTACGGCACGCTTAATCGCCCTCTCATCGGCCCTTCAAAGGCGCTTTCGCGGCAGATCCAGCGCATCGTCAGCAAGGACGGCGTGGTGATCGGGTCATCGCTGGCATACGCCCGCACGATGCAGGAAGGCGCGGCGAAGGGTGCCTTCGGCAGCGACAGCCGCGGAAACCCGCTGCCTTGGGGCAATATCCCGGCGCGGCGCTGGCTGGATCTGTCCGACGAGGAAGAGCTGGAGATCGTGGCGATCGCCGAAGAGCACCTTGAAGGATTGCTCGAGCAATAGGGGTGACACGCCCCTTGCCCAGCACAAGCGCATTGCCAGCAACCCCGAAGCTGTGGCAGCCAGATGGCGACCGCGCGGCGAATCGCCGCAGGCCCATCCCCCAACGATAATTGCTGTACTGCCCGCCACCGCGGGCATGCCATCACAGTGCGCACGGTGCCAATCAGGCTTTCGTGACGACGAGAGCCGCCCTTGCCCTTTGTAATGCACTTCCGCTCAGCGAGCCTGAGGGGGATGGCGCGAGCGAATGGCTGCACCTGCTGCCCGGGGGCGGCGAGATCCGCACGGGCGACGGCCGCGGCCCTTACACGGTCGACGATTACGAGGCGCTGGCAGCTGCAAGCCTTGGCGAAGGGGACCGCCTCGTACTGGACGAGTGCCATTCCACCGATCTGGCCGCGCCCAAAGGCCACAGCGCCCCTGCACGTGGCTGGATCGTCGAGCTGCAGGCCCGCGCCGACGGGATCTGGGGTCGCGTGGAATGGACGAGCACAGGCCGCCAGTTGCGCGCCGACAAGGCATACCGGGGCATTTCGCCAGCCATCCTGCACACCAAGGACAAGAAGATCGTCGGGATTGCCCGCGCGAGCCTGGTCAACGTCCCGAATCTCAAAGGGCTCACTGCCCTGCACCAGAAGGAAACGAGCATGAACTTTCGCGAATTGCTGATCGAGCTGCTGAAGCTTGACAAGGATGCGGACGATGCCGCGATCGAGGCAGCGCTGCGCAAGACCATGGAAGGCGCGGGCCAGGAAGCCGATGTCGAAACCGCCGTGCAGAGCGCACTGGCCCCGATCCGGAAGCAGCTGCAGCTGGAAGACGGTGCCGATATCGCCGCCACCATCACCGCTCTGCAGGCAGCCGGCAATGACGATCGCCAGACCGAAATCATCACCTCGCTGCAGGGGCAACTTACCGCCGTCAGCACCCAGCTGGCCGAAATGCAGACCGTTCAGGCGCTGCAGGCGGCCACTCGCTTCGTCGACAATGCGATCGCCGAAGGCCGCGTGGGCGTGAAGCCCCAGCGCGATCTGTACATCGCGATGCACCAGGAAAACCCGCAACGCACCGAAACGCTGATCGGCGCGATGGCGAAGGTCGGCGGCATTTCGCTGCACGCCCAGCGCGACGTGCCCGCCCGCACCGCCGAACTGGACGATGCCGATAGCAGCGTGATCGCGCTGATGGGTCTCGACCCCGACGAATTCAAGAAGACCCGCGCCGGAGAACTCGGCGTGGAACAGGAGGCAATCTGACATGGCCCTTTCCGCCGATCGCAACACGCCGCGCAAGGAAGGCGATCTTCGCCAGTTTCCTGTGGCGGCCGACACCAAGATCTTCGCCGGCGCGCTGGTGTGCCTGAATGCAGCTGGCGATGCCACGCCGGGCGCCGTCGCCACGACGCTGACCGCCGTGGGCCGCGCCGAAGCCCAGGCCGACAACACCGGCGGCGCTGCAGGCGACCTTTCGGTGGACGTGCGCAAGGGCACGTTCCGTTACGCCAACAGCGCCGCCGCCGATGAGATCGGCCGCGAGGACATCGGGAAGACCGCCTACGTGGTCGACGATGAAACCGTCGCGCTGACTGATGGCACGGGCACCCGCTCGGCCGCTGGCACCATCTACGATGTGGACGCCCAGGGCGTCTGGATCACGCACTGAGGGACCCTGAACCATGATCATCAATAGCGCCAACCTGGCTGCCCTGCGCACCGGCTATTCCACTGCAATGCAGAAAGGCCAGCAATCGGCCGCCAAGCCGCAGGCCGACAAGGTCGCCACCCGCGTCAAGGCGAGCCAGAAGGAACAGAAATACGGGTGGCTGGGCAAGATGCCCGACGTGCGCGAATGGATCGGTGACCGCGTGGTCCAGAACATCGCCGAGCATGATTACGCCATCAAGGAAAAGAAGTTCGAGCTGACGCTGGGCGTCGATCGCGACGACATCGAGACCGACAACCTGGGCCACTATGCCCTGCTGTTCGAACAGATGGGCGAAAGCACGGTGACCAAGCCCGAGCGGCTGATCTGGGATCTGCTGAGCGCTGGCTTCGCAACCGAATGCTACGACGGGCAGAACTTCTTCGACACCGATCACCCGGTCCTGGACAAGGACGGTGAAGAACAGTCGGTGTCCAACACCGGCGGCGGCGCAGGCACGCCGTGGTTCCTGCTCGACACCCGCCGCGTGATCAAGCCGATCCTGCTGCAGGTTCGTCGCGATTTCGATCAGCTGGTGGCGAAGGACAAGGCCACCGACGACAACGTCTTCGATCGCAACGAATACGTTTATGGCGTCGATGCGCGCATGAACGTGGGCTTCGGTTTCTGGCAGCAGGCCTTCGGATCGAAGCAGACCCTCGATGCCGACAGCTATGCCGATGCGCGCGCGAAGATGGCCAGTTTCAAGGGCGACTACGGACGCCCGCTGGGCATCATGCCCAACCTACTGGTCGTTCCCCCCAGCCTGGAAAGCGCCGGTCGCAAGATCCTGAACAGCGAAAACGCTGCCGGCGGCGAAACCAATGAGTGGAAGGGCACGGCCGAACTGCTGGTCGTTCCCTGGCTCGCATAGCCTGCGCGCCATCGCGCCATAAACGGCCCGCCGCTTTCGGGCGGCGGGTCTTTTCGAAAGGGGCAACGCCCCGCCCTTTCCGAAAGGACCCGAAGGAGATCATCATGGGCAACCCCGCAACACTCACCGACATCGACGGCATCGGGCCGGCCACGGCCACGAAGCTGGAAGCTGCCGGCATCAAGACGGTTGCCGATCTGGCTGCTGCCGAGGCCGCAACGCTCGAGGCGCTGGACGGAATGCCGCCTGGTGCGAAATTCGCCGACTGGATCGCTGCTGCCCAGCCCGCTGCGAAGGCCGCGAAGGCAGTGGCGGCAGATGAGATTGCGGCCGGGCCCATGATCGTGGTGACCGGGCCGAAGAAGGGCTTCCGCCGGGCGGGCTTTGGTTTCGGCCGCCAGCCTCGCGCGATCCCGCTGCAGGAATTCGGCGAAGGGATCGAGGCGCTGCGCCGGGTGCTGGCCATTCTCAGCGAAGATCGCCTGACTACCGTTTGCATCGATCTGGACGGGGCGGAACACAAGCCCGATCGCAATGCCGTGCAGGATCTGGCCGCGCTGGCCGCAGCGGGCGGCAATCGCGAGGTCGACCCCGAAGATCTGCGCGCGCTGGTTGCTCGCGTGTTCGGCAGCTTCTGATCCATGCCCTACACCGACCTCGGCAAACTGACCGCGCGCTTCGGCGAAGATCTGCTGCTGCAGCTCGCCGATCGCGACGGATCGGGCGCGGTCGATGACGGCGTGGTGGCTGGCGCGATCGCCGATACCGACGCGGCGATCGATGGCTATCTGGCCGGGCGGTACAAGCTGCCCCTGGCCACGACGCCGCCGCTGCTGGCGGATCTGGCCGCGGCGATCGCGATCTACAAGCTGCATACCTACGAGCCCGACGCCAAGATCGCCGAAGATTACAAGGATGCCATGCGCCAGCTGCGCGAGATCGCGGCCGGCACCATCCGCCTGCCCGCCGAAGGGGTAGAGCCCGAAGGCACCGGCGCCAGCGGCGTGCGCGTGACCGATCGGGAGCGCCCCTTCACCGAGCAGAACCTGAAGGGCTTCATATGAGCGCGCCCTTCCGCATCGAAGAGGTGGCCGCCCGCATCGAGGCCGAAGTTGCAGAGCTAACCGGCCAGCTGGGCGAAGCCGCCGATTTCGCCGATCTGGTGGAACGCAAGAAGCTGCCGGCGAAGACGGGCGGTTTCGTGTTGCCAGGCGGATTGCGGGGCGGCGCGGCCGATGCGGCCAGCGGCCTGTTCCGTCAGAGTTTCGACGAGATCGTGAAGGTGGTGCTGGTGGTGCGCGTGGCGGGCGATCCGCTGCGCGCCAAGGCCGTGGCCAGCCTGGTGCCGCTGGCGCGCGCCACGATCAACGCCGTGGCTGGTTGGGCGCCCGACGATTCGATCGGCGTGTTCAGGCTGGTCCAGGCCGAGCTGATCGGCGCGAGCGGCGGTGCCCTGATCTTCGAAATCGATTTCGCCCTGGACGACCAGCTGAGGATCACGACGACATGACCAAACCCAAGAAACCCGCGCGGATCGCGCTGCCCAAAAAGGGCGGCAGCTACGTAGCGGATGCCGGCACCGGCAAGCTGGAGCGTACTGCACACACCGAGCCGGCCGAGCCGCGCCCGGCCGCGCCGCAGGCGGATGCCGCCGCGCCGACCAAGCTCGAAACGAAGGAGGAGTAAATGGCCGATCCGATCAAGTGGAAGACCAAGATCATCCTGACCAAGCCGGAGGGCACGTATGGCACCGATGCCGAGCCCGGCGCGGCCAACGCCATGCTGATGACCGATGTCGAACTGCGCCCGATGGAAGGCCAGGACATCGCCCGTAATCTCGAGCTTCCTGCATCGGGTGCAAGCGAGAGCATCCCGGCCGGTCTCTACACCACCTTGACGGGTTCGGTCGAGCTGCAGGGGTCGGGTACTGCCGGCACGCCGCCGGCGTGGGGGCCGCTGCTGCGCGCATGCGGCGCCGCAGAGACAATCGTGCCCGGTACCAGCGTGACCTACAGCCCGATTACCGACGATCAGGAATCGGCCAGCAGCTATTTCTGGATGGGCCCCACCCAGCACCGGCTGCTGGGCCAGCGCGGAACGGCGAACATCACGCTGAACGCCCAGGGTATTCCCACGGCGCGCTTCACCTTGATGGGGCTGTTCAACACGCCGACCGATGAGAACCGCGTAACACCGGACTTTTCGAGTTTCCAGGTTCCACAGATCGCAAGCGACAAGAACACGCCGACTTTCAGCGTCGGCGGACAGGCCATGGTTCTGTCCCAGTTCGGCTTCAATCTTGGCTGCGATGTGCAGCAGCGCCTATTGATCGGGCGCGAGCAGATGCTGATCGTCGACAAGAGCGAAAGCATCTCCGCGCGCGTCGAGGCGCTGCCAGTAACCACCTTCGATCCCTACACGATCGCCGAGGCGCGCACGCGCCAGGCCGTGCAGCTGGTGCATGGCACGGCGGCCGGCAAGATCGTGACGATCGATGCGCCGACCTGTTCGCTGGGCCGCATGCCCGGATACGAGCAGTCGCAGAACGTGGCCGAATGGCCGCTGCCGCTGACGCCGCTGCCCACGAATGGCGACGATCAGTGGACCATCACCCTGACCTGACCACCACCTGCGGCCGGGCAGCGCCAGGCGCGCCGCAGGCCGTTCTGAGAAGGATCTACACGCATGTTCAAACTGGCCGAAGAGCCGACCTTTCGCCACACGGTGACCGCCAAGGTGCCGGTGGACGGCGGGTTCGAAGATCAAAAGTTCGAGGCGACCTTCCGCGCGATCGGCATGGACGAGGCCGAAGGCTTCGACATGATGGATGCCACCAGCGTGAAGGCGTTCCTCGCGCGGATCATCGTGGAGCTACACGATATCGGCGACGTCGAGGGTCAGGCGCTGGAATATTCGGACAAGGTCCGCGACCAGGTGACGCGCCTGCCCTGGGCGCGCAAGGCGATCGTCAAGGCATATTTCGCCGCGTTGAACGGGGCGAAGGAGGGAAACTGAAAACGGCGGCGCGTGCCCTAGTGGGCGGCGCCGCCGGGCCAAGCGACGCGGTTGCGGATGCTGAAGCCTTCGGTTTCCCGGCCGAGGTGATCGAACAGCTGCGCCAATCGGGCAGCGCCCCTAACAAGCTTGAGGTCTGGCCGGAAAACTGGCCGATCATCCATGCCTTCACCGCCATATCCACCCAGTGGCGCACCGCGCCGACCGGCATGGGAGCCTATCGCTATCTCGGGCTGGACTACACTGCGGCCAAGGCCGGGCTGGAACTGGCGGGCATTACCGTGACCAGCGAACAGTGGGAGGGCGTGCGCGTGATGGAACGCGCGGCGACGATCGAACTGAACGGCGGGGAGGGATAAAGCGATGACGCTGCGCACCGCCCTTGTCATTTCCGGCGACAGCCAGGGTGCACAGCGTGCCCTGACCGATCTGGACCGCGCGATTGAGCAATCAGAAGGCGAAGCCCGCGCCTACGCCCAGGCATACCAGGATGCCGACGCATCGATCGCGCGCCTCGCCGCCAGCCAGACAGCAGCCAAGCGCGAAATCGACCAGGCCAAGGCCGCCCTGAAAGCAGGCGAGATCTCGGTGGAGGAATACAACCGCTCGCTCCTCGAGACGAAGACCGCGCTGGGTTTGGTGCAAGCGGAGCATCGCGAGCAGATCGCCACATTGAAACAGACCAAATCTGCTTACGAGTTGGCGCAAGTTCCACAGCTGCAGAACATCGAGCTGACCAATGCACAGCGTGCGGGATCGCAGCAGCTGGCGATGCAGCTGGGCGATGTGGCGACGATGTACAGCCTTGGCGCACGGCCGATGCAGATCTTCGCCAGCCAGGGCATGCAGGTGGTTCAGGCGATCGGCCTGATGCAGGGCGGTGCGAAGGGCCTCATCGGCTTTCTGGGTGGGCCTTGGGGCCTCGGGTTAATGGCGGCGACGACGGCGCTGGTGCCGCTGGTCAGTTCGCTATGGGAAGCTGAAGACGCGATGGAAGCCGTCGAGCTCGCATCGGACGGCATGTCCGAAGCGCAATCGGTCCTCGAGAAGATGTTCGATCGCACGACCGGGGCGATCAAGGAACAAAACGAGCAGCTGCGGCTCAATGCGCAGCTAATGGCAATCAATCTGCGCGCCGAAGCGGAAAGCAAGAGAGCATCAGCCGACGAGGCCTTCGACAACTTTCAGCGCGGATCGATGGGCCTATCCATCGGTCAGAAGGCGCTGGGCGCGTTCGGCATCCCGGTCGGCGGCACGGTCGGCCGTGAAATGGACGTTCGCAACTTGCTGCGCGAAATGCAGTCGGGTCGCATCGATCGGGTCGAGGCGGCGCAAAGGGCGCAGGAACTGGATTTCGATGGTCTGGCGATCTCGCGATCCGACTTCCTTCAGGCAATTGCCGATGACCTTTCTTCAGGCCTTCTGAATAAAACTGCAGACAGGATCGAAAGCTCGCTCGCGAATGAAGAGCTCGATCCGACTTTCCGCAGCGATCGGCCGAGCGGCAGAGGTTCGCGCTCCCGTCGTTCGGGCCGATCGGCCGAAGAGGAACGCGCCCGCCTCGAGGAACGGTATCTGTCCGAACTCGCCAGCCAGCAGCAGGAAGAACTGCAGGCGCGCCTGCAGCTGGCAACCAACATCGATGATGAGCTTGCGATCCGCATGGATCTCCTTGGCGCCGAGCGGGACGAGCGCGAGCGCCAGATACAGAACAACAAGGATTTCACCACCGCGGCGAAGCAAGCGATGCTGGCGCATCTGGATCTGCTGTACGGCAAACGCGAGGCCGTAGGCTCCGATGGCGCGATCGTGGTGCAGGAGCCGGGCCTTCTGGGCCGGGCAGAGTTGCACCGCATTGCAGAGCGCGAGAATGCGATGGCGCTGGATATGCTGGCGATGCAGGCCGATGCGCTGGACGCGCAGGCAGGCGTGGCGCTGGGGCTGGATGAACGCTTCGCCCTGGAGAAGCGCGCACTGGATCTGCAGCAGGAGATCGAGCGCAAGCTGCTGGAGCAGGACATTGCCCAGGGCCGCATCCTCGATGCCGCCCAGGCGCGCGCACTGCTGGAGGAACGGCAGGCCGCCCAGCGCGAAGGGGTGCGACTGGACCAGCGCGGCCCGCTGGAGCGCTACACCGACGATCTGAACATGGGCCCCGAGGAAATGCGCCGCTGGGGCGAGCAGCTGGTGGTCGACGAGCTGGAGCATCTCCGCAACGGCATGCGCGAGGGCATCACCGATGCGCTGGGCGTGGACGATCCGTTTCTGAGCGGCATCATCGATATGTTCATCCAGCAGGTCCTGATCGCCCCGTTCGCGGAAGCCTTGCAGAGCGCTGGTGCCGGCGACTGGGTCAGCGGACTGTTTTCATCGGTTCTGGGCATCTTCGGCGGCGGCCGCGCCGAAGGTGGACCCGTGTCGCCCGGGAAAATTTACGCGGTAAACGAGCGCAGCACCGCGCCTGGCTTGTTCCTGCCGCTGGCACCGGGACGGATCGATCCCGCCGGCGCCAACGACAATGGCAGCATGCGCGGCAGCAGTGCGAGTTCATCCAATTATTTCGATCTGCGCGGGGCCGTGGTGACGCAGGATCTGCTCGACCAGATGAACCAGATCGCCCGGGGCGAAGCGCAGGCCGCAGTGGCTGGGTACGACCAAGTCGCCGCGTCGCGCGTGCAGGATACGCTGGAGCGGCGCCAATGATTTTCGACTGGCCTGCTAGCCTGGTACCGCAGGATATCGCCGTGCTGCCACCGCGCGCGACCGTGGGCTTATCGCGCAGCCTAAACGGCTCCACGCAATCGGCCCCGGCGATCCGCCCGCCCTTCGGGCTGAAGCTGACCTTCGGTAATCTGTTCGGGGACGAGGTGAAGGCCTGGCGCGCGATGATGGCGCTGTTCGAAGGTCGCGCCAATGCCGTGCGAGTGCCGCTGTTCGACCTGTGGCACCGGGCGAACGATAAGGCGATCGCTGCGGGGATCGTGGGGCATTCGGACGGTTCGTACTTCTCCGATGGGACAGGCTATTCGACGCCCGACTTGTCCGGAGTTCTGGTAGCCGGTGTCCAGGGCCAGCGGACGATCACAGCGGACTTCCGCGCCTACGGACAGCTGCTGGAAGCCGGACTGTATTTCGGCCTGGGGGAGCATCCCTACATCGCGCGGCGCGTCTGGTGGGATGGAAGCGTGGCGAGGATCGAGACCACACCGACCCTGCGAAAGGCCTATGTGGACGAACCGCTGAGGCTGAAGCCCACCATGATTGCCGGCCTGATCGATGATGACCAGGGCGAGCTGATGCTTCGCCGCGCGCGCTTTGGGGCGCCGTCGCTGGAGCTGGTGGAGCGGTTCGTATGAGCCTGTTCCCCGAAACCATCCGCGCATACATGGCAGGCGCGAAGGTCGAATGTTCGTTCCTGTTCGCCTTCGAATTCGCCACCGATACCGTGCGCCTGTGGGCCGAGAACGGCCGCCTGGACACCAATGACGGGGAAAGCTGGTTCGGCATCGGATCGCTCGGCGATGCAACGGGCATCGAGCAGGCGATCAACGGTGAAGCGCCGGAGGCGAAATTCACCCTGTCCGGCATCGATCAGGACATCCTGACCAAGTGCCGCGAGGAATGGAACACCGAGGCGCGCGGCCGCTGGGTGCGCGCATACATCCAGTTCCATGGCGAGCCCGACGAGGCCGACCCTTACAACCAGCGCTGCTGGGACATGCCCTTTGCCATCGCTGCCTTCCGCATGCTGCGACCCAGCTTTTCCTTCACCGAAGAGGGCGAACGCTCGATCGACGTGACGGCGGAACAGATCTTCGCCCTACGCAGCCGGCCGCGCCATGCGATGTACACCGACGCCGATCAGAACGCGCGTTTCCCCGGCGATCGCGGGTTCGAATTCGTCGGCCTGCTGGCGGGCGGCATCACCACCACATGGCCCGATTACTGATGGCGGTCGCACAAACCATATCGCCCATGGAGGCCGCGATCGCAGCCGTGCTGCAGCGCTGGCTATCTGTGCCCTTCAGCTTGCCGGATGCCAATTGCGCGATCGATCTGCTGGATTATGCCGAAACGCTGACCGGCCGCCGATATGCCGGGCGCCCATCGCGCGTGCAGGTGCTGCGCATCGCCCGCGATCCCCATGGCGTGGTGGAGATTGCAGCCGAGGCCTTGCACACGCTGGGCTGTGAACCGATCGCAGCCGACATCGCGCGCGGCGATCTGGCGATCGTTGCCAATGCCGAGCATGGCCCCACGTCCAGCCTGTGCCTGGCAGCTGGCGCAGGTGCGCAAGCCCCGATGATGGCCGCGCGAGGGCGCGAAGGCATCGAGATCGTGCGGATCGAGCCCGAATTTGCCTGGAGGGTGCCATGCCTCAGGCGATAGCCGGCGTGCTGGTGAAGTGGGGCCTGTCCAAGCTGGCGGCCACCATCATCGCGCATGTCATCACCTTTGCCATCACGTTCGGCCTATCGCAGCTGTTCAAGCCCGGTCGGCCCAAGCCTGAAGACGGCCAGATTGAAACTCGCGCGGCGGTGGGATCGCGCAAGAAGAACTGGGGCATCGTCCATACCAGCGGACAGGTCAGCTTCGAAGCCAGCAAGAACGGCACGCTGGGCAAGGTGCTGACGCTGGGCACGGGGCATGAGAACGACATCATCGAGCACCGACTGCACGATGAAGTGGTGAACGTGGATGGCAGCGGCACCATCAGCGATGCCAGCTTCAAGGGCGCGGTGCATATCATCACCCGCCCCGGAGATCCCAATCAGACCGCGATCGGCGAGCTGACCGCCATCTTCCCGGAATGGACAGCCAACCACCGCCAGCGCGGATGTGCGCATGTCGCCATCATCTGCGACCCGGTGGATCAGGAAGATTTCAACACCGTCTATAACGGGCGGGTGCCTGAATATTCGCAGGTCCGCAAAGGTTGCTCCTGCTACGATCCGCGCCAGGACAGCACGGCCGTGATTTACGACGATGGCGAAGGCTTCGTTGTCATGGGCACCGGGCCACAGCGGGTGGACGATCCCACGACCTGGCCGTGGTCGGACAACTGGGCGCTGGTGACGGCGAATTACTGGGCCGACAGCGATGGCTATGGCGGCGGGTACGACAATGTAAACTGGACCAATATCGCGATCGAGGCAGCGGTATCGGACGATCCGGTGCCTGCTGCTGGGGGCGGTACGGTTACCCGCTGGCGCTGCTGGGCCAGCTATTCGCTGGTCAATGAAGACCGCAAGGATGTGTTCGCCGACATGCTGAAGGCGGCCGATGGCTGGGCCTTCCAGGATGCCAATGGCAAGCTGAATATCCGGGCGGGCCGGTGGGAAGAACCCGACGTCACCATTACCGACGATGCAATCAAGGCGCTGAGCGTGGAACAGGGGCCGACCACGCGCCACCGCACCAGCGCGATCAAGGTGCTCTATACCGAAAGCGCGATCGGGTACCGGCAGCAGGAAGCAAACACGCTGACCGTGCCCAATAGCAATGCGGACCCGAACAGCGATCCACAATCGCTGCCGGCCAACTACATCCCGCACCACAACCAGGCCATTCGCGTCGGCTATCGCCATGCCGAAAGCCTCGATCCCGATCGCTGGCATCTGACCGCGCTGCTGGATCTGCGCGGCCTCGATTTGCTGGGGCGCAGGTTCTGCCGTCTCGAGACAGAGGTGATGGGCATCTACGCCTGGTTCGAGATTAAGCGCCTCCGCCTGTTTGTGCGCACCAAGTCGATCGAGGCAGAGCTTTCGGAAGTGAAGCCGGGCGACTGGCTGGATGATGCTACCGAGGTCGAAGGTACTCCGCCTGGCAACACTGCCCCACCCAAGGGCGACCCCACGCTGGCTGTGCCGACCGGGCTGACGCTTTCCGCCGTGGCCCTTTCCTTCGGTGACGCAAACGGCGTGGCGATCGCCGCCATCTGGGATGATCCAGGCCGCAAGGGGCTGACCTTTGAAGCGCAGCTGCGCGAAACACCCGATGGCGAATGGGTGACCATGGTGGTCGACAACGCGGCCTTCAGCGCCCGAAGCGGCCCGGTCAACAGCGGGATGGAGCACGAAGTGCGTGTCCGCGCCCGGTCGATCGGGGGGCGCACCAGCGCTTGGAGCGCGCCCGTTACCATCACACCCTCGGCAGCCGCCAGCGTGCCTGCGCCAAGCAATCTCGCCGCCGCACCGGGCGCCGCGGGCGAGGCGGTGATCGACTGGCGCAGTCCGCAGGCCGCCTTCGATCATGTGGAGCTGTTCGAAAACACGGCCGATGATCTGGATACAGCGACCCAGATCGGCGGGGAATTCGCCGGCAGCTTGGGTGAATTCAAGACGCACACCGAAACCGGCCTTCCCGCCGGCACCCACTATTTCTGGGCGGTCGCATTCGACGCCGCCGACAACCCCAGCGCCGCCGCCGGCCCGGTGACGGCCGTGGTGACCTGACCAGGAGGACGAGACGATGGGCGTGATCAAGGACAAGGGTGACTGGGTTTACCGCGATTTCAGCGCCGATGGCATGGAGGCAAGCGGCCCAAACGCGCCGCCGAAGAAGGACGTGCGTGACCTGTTCGCCCTGATCGAAACGGTTGTGGCTGCGGTGAGCAGCGGCATCGGCAAATACGAAACGGTCGCCGATCTACCGGCCGGCGCAACCGAGGGCACGTTAGCGCGCGTCTATGGCGACCCGGCGCCAGAGAATAACACCTATTACGAATGGAACGGGGCAGCTTGGAACGTCGCCGACTGGTACGTCGACCTGATCACCGGCCCGGCCGGTGCCGATGGGGCGGACGGCACGCTGCAACCCAGCGAAGTGCGCCAGGCAGTCGCTAGCGACGGTGTGCTGAGCGACGATGGCGGACTGTTCCTGCTGGCACGCACCGCGAACGTAGTTGCCACGCGCACGACCAGCGGATGGGCTGTCGGCAACGGCATGATGGCTGGGATCAAAGCCGACAATCCGCGCGTGTCCGATCGCGGCCTTCTGATGGCCGCTGCCCGCACCCAGAAGATTACCGAGAATACCGATTATTCGACCTGGGCAACCGCCAGCGGCGCGGTGAAGGCGGCATCGCCCTACACCGCGCCCAATGGGATCGTGGCGACAAAAGTCACCGGTGCCGCCTCGGCTTTCACGCGCATTTCCAAGGCCTACAATCTGGCGCTGGCGGCCAGCCATGTGGCGATCGTGCTGGTCAAGAACGACCCGGCCGCGCCCGCGCCGCGATCGTCCATCTATATCGACAAGGCCAACGATGCCGATGCCGAACTGGAATGGCTGTGGAACGGTGCCGAATTCGCCGCCTATCGGACCGAGACCGGCTTCACCGGTTTCCGACCGATCCATGTGGGCGATGGCTGGTGGATCATCGGCGGCAGCTTCACCTCCGACTCGGCAACCGCGGCCCACACCGTCCAGCTGCGGCCCGATACCAGCGGGACTGCCAAGTCCGTACACCTGGGGCAATACGATGCCTATGAAGCGGTGCAGGCCATGGGGCCGATGCGCAATGCCGCCGATGCTGCCGATGTCTGGCGCGTGCCGGTGGCGATGGACAAGGTTTTCACCGCGTCGGCCGACTTCGAAGTGCCCAGCGCCGTTTCAGCCATGGCGAGCCCGATCCTGACGCTGGACAACGGCGATGGCGACAATGACGACGCGTTGAGGATCTACCTCGACAATGCGGGCAAGGTGCGGTTCCGCGCGACATTGGCCGGCGCGACGATTGCGGACGAGGTCTGCGCGAACGCTGCGCTGCCGGCAACCGACATGCGCGCGACATTGCTGGTGAGCCCGACGCACTATCGCTTCTGGGTGGGCGACAACCTGATCGGCGAAGGCACTTTCACTGGGGCCCTGCCATCGATTTCCCGCCTGCTGTTGGGCGAAGACGGCGCGGGCAACAAACTCAACTCTTCGGTAGGCGCGGTGACCCTGGCCAATGGCGATCTGTCAGCCAAGGCAATCGACGGCGCGCCGGTGGCCAAGCTCTACCGCCTGCACGGGCAAAGCAACGCGGCCGGGCGCGGCGCCTTTGCCGAGGTGGCTTCCGCACAGTACACCTACAAGCAGATGGATGCCCGGCTGTGGGTGGCGCCCAATGCATTCTCGCTGGACGATTTCAGCACCGACGCCAGCTTCGAGCGGATCAACTGGACCTCGGGCGGCAGCGCGGTGACCATGTCGGATGTGGGCGCTGCTCTGGGCATGGAAGGCCCGCTGATGCACGGGGTCGATCGCAACACCTTCCTGGCCAAGTACGCAATCGGCGGAACCCAGCTGGCGCAAGATGCGGGGATCGAAGACTGGGACCCCGACAGCGCCGGCGAACTCTACGACCTGGCCAACGAATGCCACGATACTGCGAGGGCATATCTCACTGGAGCCGGCTACAAGGTGCGGTGCATCGCGACGGTCTGGTACCAGGGCGAGAAGGACGGCGACAGCGGGGCATCGACGGCCGCTTACGAAGCCAACCTGTCGGCGCTGGGCGATGCCTGGAAGGCGTATCACGATGCCTATGGCGATACCGACTGGAAGTTCGTGGTTTGCCGCCTCGCCGCTGGCCAGACGAATGTCGTCAACCTGGCTGCCATGCGCGCTGCGCAGGCGGCGATGGTCGCGGCGCGGCCCGATTATGCCCTGCTGGCCGATCTGGATGCCGCAGCGGTGCAGGCCGACAACCTGCATCTGACCGGCGAAGGGCAGGTGGCCGCCGCGGCCGCCGTTCGCGCTGCGCTGCGCAGCGCGGGGGTATTCAGCTGATGGTTGAAATCACGGCTCGGTGACGGGGGGCTGCGGCTAGCTAACGCCCATGCACGCAAAAGTTGACCTCGGGCGGTTAATCGACTCTTTTCTCAACTCCGGCACCAAGGCTTAGCTGGAGAGGCAAACGGAGGAGCCACATGGCCGACCACAGTGCGATCGAATGGACCGACGCAACTTGGAACCCGGTGACGGGTTGCACGAAGATCACCGCCGGCTGCGACAATTGCTATGCCGAGCGGTTTTCTGAGCGATTCAGAGGCGTACCCGGCCATCCCTTCGAGAACGGTTTCGATCTTACCTTGCGCCCCGATCGGATCGGTCAGCCGAAACGCTGGCGCCGCGGCCGCATGATCTTCGTGAACTCGATGAGCGACCTGTTCCATAAGGATGTGCCGCATGATTTCATTGATGCCGTCTTTGACACCATGGAAGAGGCCGATTGGCATACCTACCAGGTCTTGACGAAGCGCAGCTCGCTGATGCGCGATTACCTGAACGCGCGATACGCCGATCGCCGTCCCCCCGAGCACATCTGGACTGGCGTATCAGTTGAAGATCACCGTGGGACGGCACGCGTCGATCATCTGCGTAACGCAGCTTCGGCTGTCCGTTTCCTGTCTGTGGAACCGCTGATCGGCCCGGTTGGCGATATTGATCTCACAGGCATACATTGGGTGATCGCTGGAGGCGAGAGCGGACCCAATGCGCGCGTGATGCACATTGATTGGGCGCGCGAGATCCGCGACGCATGCCTTGCGCAGAACGTGCCCTTTTTCTTCAAGCAGTGGGGCGGCTTCAGGCCGAAGACCGGGGGCCGCACGCTCGACGATCGCGAGTGGAATGACTGGCCGGTCAAGGCGCGCGCTTAATGCTCGATGCCGCTCACTATGAGGGGCGCGAGCAGGCCCTGGTCAAACACACCTTTCTGGATCGCTATCTTCGCGATCAACTGATGAAGGTCGGCCGCTTCGGCAGCTTCGCCTATGTCGATCTTTTCGCAGGACCATGGAAATCCCAGGCCGACGATTATACCGACACATCTTTCGGAATAGCACTGCGCAGGATGGCCGACGCTAAGGAAGCTCTGGCGAAAGTCGGTGTGCACACCCAGTTCACCGCCCATCTGGTCGAGAAGGACAACTTCGAAGAGCTGAAGCACGCGGTGTCGTTATTCGATGGTGTGAAGGTCCATTGCTATCGTGGTCTGGCAGAATATCACGCTCCGGCGATCGCACGCGCTGTCGCTGCCTCTAAGTTCAGGTTCGTTGTCATCGATCCCTTGGGCTTACCCGACCCGCGCCAGTTTCTTGGTCTGATCAGCGCGAAGAACACTGAAGTGCTGCTCAACTTCATGTTCGACTTTGCAAATCGGTTTGCCGGCACTGAGCTGATGCCCGCTCTTATCGACTGGCTGAGTATCGTTTCCCCTAAAGAACAATGGCAAGCCGAGATCGCCAGCTTGGAATCGTCGGCTCGCGAAGCATACATCACTGATATGGCGCGCGGTGCATTGGCGCGCATGGGCGGCTACGATTACGCACCCGCCATCACGGTCGACAAGGTCGATAGCGATCGTGCGCTCTACAAGCTGATCTTCCTGACCCGACACGAGAAAGGCCTGCGGCTGTTCCGCGATGCACAAGCGACTGCATTAACAGTGCAGTCGGATCAGCGATCGAGAGTTAAAGCTGCTAGGCGAGCCGAGAAGACCGGGCAGCACGATATGTTCATTGCAGCAGGCCTCCCGGACCCTTCTGAGCGAAGTGCTCAATTACTTCTAAGAGATCGCGCAAAGGCCATTGAAGCGGCGCTAGAGAACATCGATGACGCACCCGCGAATGGCATTCTCTGGAAGATGCTTTGGGCAACCATCCTCGATGACCATGTCATCACGTATCGGGATCTGAGTAGGGCAGTGAGCGACTGGCACAAGGCCGGCCGGGTCACGATCCGCGGCCTATCGGGAAAGGCACGCGCGCCCAAGGACGACCACTACATCAGCCGCAGCTGAGTGCTCCAATTTGTCTTGTCAAAGACTCTAGAAGCTCGCGCCGCGCTACAATCGCGCACCGGCTCATATTGGAAATCCGCCCCCATCGACTCGCCCTCCTTCGCTGGAATACGGGAACAGGATGAGAACAAATGTGGATCACGTCAAGAAGGAGGGCAAAATTCCACATCACGATTGAACCTTTGGCGTTGCTGCTGCGACTATCGGAGCATGGCAGCTAACCAAGCCCCATCGCCCGATCCCGGACGGCTGTATGACGAATTGCTCGTCACGCTGGTGCAGACGGGCGACCGGCGCGCGGGCGAACGGCTCGCGATCCGCTGGCAGCCGCGCCTCGCGCGAACCGCACGCCGCCTGCTGGGCGATGACGAGGCCGCGCTGGTCGCGGTGCAGGAGGCGTGGCTGTCGATCCTGCGCAATATCGCAGGGTTGCGCGACCCGTCGCGATTTGCCCCCTGGGCCTTTGGCATCCTGCGTCGGCGCTGCGCCGACCGGATCCGGCAGGCGCAGGCCGACCGGGCCCGCCGGGGCGAAAGCGAGGACGAGCCCGCGCTCCCCGCCGCGGCGGACGACGCGCTGGCCATTCGCCAGGCTTTCGCCGCGCTGCCGGGGGACCAGCGGCTCGCCGCGCAATTGTTCTTCGTCGAGGGGCTGACCCTCGCCGAAATCGCCGAGGTGCAGGAGGTGCCGCCGGGTACCGCCAAGACGCGCCTTTTTCATGCCCGCCGCAAATTGAAGGCGGCCCTGTCCGGAGACGAAACATGACCGATATCGACACCCGTATCCGCGGCGCGCTCGACGCGGATGACGAGGCTTTCCTCGCCGCGCTCGATCCCGACCGCGGAATGTTCCAGCAGATCGGCGACAGCATGCGCGGCCCGCTCGGCGGCTGGGCCAAAGTGAGCTTTGCGACCGCAATCGTGATCGGCGTGGCGCTCGCCTATGCCTTCTACCGCGCGCTGACCTTCGCCAGCATGGAGGAACTGGTCGGCTGGGGCCTCACCTGTATCGCGCTGCTGGTGATGCAGGGCTTCCTCAAGGAATGGATGTTCGCACGCATGAACATGCTGACGCTGTTGGCGGAAGTGAAGCGGCTCCAGCTGCAGGTCGCGCTGCTCGCGGACAAGCGCGGCTAGGGGCGGATCTCGATCGGCGTGCCGTCGGGGATCAGGCTCCACAGCTCGGCGATCTCGGCATTCGACAGCGCAATGCAGCCATCGGTCCAGTCCCCGGGTATCCGCGTTTCATAGGGCAGGCCGTTGGGCTGGCCGTGGAGGAAGATCAGCCCGCCCGGCGACCGCCCGCGCGATCGCGCATAGGCGCGGTCCTGCGCATTGGGATAATCGATGTGCAGGCTGAGGTAATAGCTCGACTGCTCGTTGCCATAGGTAATCGTATAGCGCCCCTCGGGCGTGCGCTCGTCACCCTGGAAGCGTTTGTGACCCTGCGGCGCATCGCCATATTGCAGACCCGAATAGGTGCGGATCGCCCGCCCGCCCTGATATACCCACAGCTTGCGCTCGGACTTGTCGATCAGGACGAAATCGGCCCGCTCACCCGGCCGCGCCTGCTGCGCCTGCGTTGCCGGCACCGGCAGCACAGCGGCGCAAAACAGGGCGGCGAGGAAGACGGCGAAAACGCGCATGGCGAAGCCACCATAGCGCGGATTTCTCATCAATCCATAAACGGATCGCGCATCAGGATCGTATCGTCGCGCTCGGGGCTGGTCGAAACCAGCGCCACCGGTGTTTCGATCAGCTCCTGCACGCGCTGGATGTATTTGACCGCATTGGCCGGCAGGTCAGCATAGCTGCGCGCACCCGCGGTCGATTCGTGCCAGCCTTCCATGCTTTCGTAGATCGGCTCGACCGCGGCCTGGTCGGCGGCGTGGCTGGGGAAATAGTCATAGACATTGTTCCGCAACCGGTAGCCGGTGCAGATCTTCACCTCGTCCAGCCCGTCGAGCACATCGATCTTGGTCAGCGCGATGCCGGTCACGCCGCTGATCGCGCAGGTCTGGCGCACCAGCACGGCATCGAACCAGCCGACCCGGCGCTGGCGCCCGGTGACCGTGCCGAATTCATGGCCGCGCTCGCCAATGCCCTTGCCCACCTCGTCGTCGAGCTCGGTCGGGAAGGGGCCGCTGCCGACGCGGGTGGTGTAGGCCTTGACGATGCCCAGCACGAAGCCGGTGGCATTGGGCCCCAGCCCGCTGCCCGCCGCGGCCGTGCCGCTGACCGTGTTCGAGCTGGTGACGAAGGGATAGGTCCCGTGGTCGATGTCGAGCAGGACGCCCTGCGCGCCTTCGAACAGGATCTTGGCGCCGGCCTTGCGGACCTTCTTCAGCCGTTTCCACACCGGCTGCGCATATTTGAGCACGAAGGGCGCGATCTCGCGCAGTTCGGCGAGCAATTGCTCGCGGTCGACCGGGTCCTGCTCGAAGCCGGCGCGCAGCGCGTCATGGTGCGCGCACAGCCGGTCGAGCTGGGGTTCGAGATGATCCAGATGCGCCAGATCGCACACGCGGATCGCGCGGCGGCCGACCTTGTCCTCGTAAGCGGGGCCAATGCCGCGCCCGGTGGTGCCGATCTTGCCCGAACCCGCCGCCGTTTCGCGCAAACCGTCGAGATCGCGGTGGATCGGCAGGATCAGCGGGCAATTGTCCGCCACGGCGAGGTTGTCGTCATTGATGGTGACGCCCTGCGCTTCGAGCTTCTCGATCTCGGCCTTGAGCGCCCACGGGTCGAGCACCACGCCATTGCCGATCACGCTGAGCGTGCCCGAAACGATCCCGCTGGGCAGCAGCGAGAGCTTGTAGGTGGTCCCGTCGATGACCAGCGTGTGGCCGGCATTGTGCCCGCCCTGGAAGCGCACCACGGCATCGGCGCGGCTGGCCAGCCAGTCGACGATCTTGCCCTTGCCCTCATCGCCCCACTGGGCGCCGATCACGGTGACGTTGGCCATTCGATAGTTCTCGCAAATGTAAGGAAATCAAACGCCGCGGGCGTTAGGCTGATCTAAGGCACGGGGCAAGGCGCTTTGCCGGAAACATGGCGGCGCAAATCCGTTGGTACGGCAAAGGAGATCTTATGACCGATTATCCCACTCTCGCGCTCAATGACGGCCGCCAACTCCCGCAACTGGGCTTCGGCACCTACAAGATCGACGAGGATGATGCACCCGAAGCGGTCAGGACCGCGCTCGATGTCGGCTACTGGCTGGTCGACACCGCGGCCATCTACCAGAACGAACGCGGAGTCGGCAAAGGCGTCGGCGACTGGTCCGACATTTTCCTGCAAACCAAGATCTGGAACGAAAGCCAGGGCTACGAGCGAACCAAGAAGGCCGCCGACAAATGCCTCGAACGGCTCGGCCGCGACCATGTCGACATGCTGCTGATCCACTGGCCCTGCCCCGAAAAGGACCTGTTCGTGGAGACGTGGAAAGCGTTCATCGAACTGCGCGGCGAAGGCAAGGCGAAGTCGATCGGCGTGTCGAACTTCCGCGAGCAGGACCTGCGCCGCATCATCGACGAAACCGGCGTGACGCCCGCGCTCAACCAGATCGAGCTGCACCCCACCTTCCAGCAGCGCGAACTGCGCAAGCTGCATGAAGAACTGGGCATCGTGACCCAGTGCTGGTCGCCGCTGGGCCAGGGCGCGGGGATCGAGAACGAGACCATCGCCGCCATCGCCGAGGAAACCGGCCAGCCCGCCAGCGCCGTGATCCTGCGCTGGCACATGCAGCATGGCATGTGCCCGATCCCCAAGGCATCGAGCCGCGACCACATCGAAGCCAATTTCGCAGCGCTCAAGTTCACCCTCACGGACGACCAGATGGCGCGCATCGACGCGCTCGACGATCCCGAGGGCCGGATCGGGCCCGATCCGAGCGATTTCGAAGGCTGATCGCCGCGCGACGGGGATCGAACCCGACGTACTTGACTGTATTATATGGACATGACACCTCCTCCGGAGATTTTGGGAGAGTGTCATGTCCATTTTTCTTGCCACCCTGCTCGCCGCGACGATGCCCTCGGCGCCGATGAAGAGCGAGGCGAACGATCCGGTATCTATCGTCGACCAGGCCGCGCAGGATCGCGGCGATCTGAGCGAGGTGCTGGTGCTGGGCACCGCGCATCTCAGTTCGCTTCCAGAGAATTTCGATACCGCCCGCTTCGATCCCCTGCTGGGCCGCCTCGAGGACTGGCAGCCGGATGCAATCGCGATCGAGAATCTCGATGGACCGCAGTGCGATTTCCTGCGCGCCTATGCACATGCCTACACCGATACGGCAGGCAGGTTCTGCCCCGATCCCGCGCCTGCGCGCGAGGCGTTGGGGATGGAAGCCCCCGAGGCGGACCGCGAGCTCGGCAAGATCCTTTCCGAAGAAGCCGCAGAGCGCCCGCCAGAGCTAAGGCGCAGGCTGGCGGTACTGTTCCTTGCCGTCGGCGAACCCGGTTCCGCACTCGTCCAATGGCTGCGCCTGCCCGCGACGGAACGCTATGCAGAGGATGCGCTGACCGCAGAACTGGCGGCCATGCTCGAGCGGCGCGAGACGCGGCTGAACGAATCGAGCCTGATCGGAGCGCATCTCGCCGCGCGCCTGGGCCACGAGCGAGTCTATCCGGTCGACGACCATACCGGTGACATTGCCGCTCATCCGATCGACCCAGAGGTCTACGGCCGCGAAATGCGCACGATCTGGGATAACGAGGCCGCCGCCGAAGGACGCGCGGCGCACGAGCGCTTGCAGGAAGCGCTTGTGGAGGGATCCATGTCGGTGATCGATTGGTACCGGGAAATGAATTCCGATCGGATGGCAGAGCTGGCCATGCGCGGCGACTTCGGAGCTGCCGCAGCCGCCAAATCGCCGGGCAACACGGGGCGCAAATACCTCGCCTATTGGGAAACGCGTAATTTACGCATGGTCGCCAACCTTCGCGTGGTTGCCGGCGGCGGCAAGCGCGTCTTGGCAATCGTCGGAGCATCGCATGTGCCGCATTACGAACGCTATCTGCGCATGTTGAGCGATGTCGCCCCTGTCCGGGCGGAAGCCGTGCTCGATTGATGCACGGGGGTGTATGCGGCGGCAAGCCCTGCTAACGGGGCGCGGACATGTCCGACCTGCCGATCCGCATTGCCGCGCTGTACCAATTCGCGCGTTTCGACGATCCGCGTGCACTGCGCGCGCCGCTACTCGCGCTGTGCGAGGAAAACGGGGTACGCGGAACCTTGCTACTGGCGCGCGAGGGGATCAACGGGACCATCGCCGGCAGCGACGAGGGAATCGCCGCGGTGATCGACCATATCCGCGCGCTGCCGGGCTGCGGCGCGATCGAGGTGAAGGAATCGCGCGCCGCCACCATGCCCTTCAACCGCACCAAGGTCCGGCTGAAGCGCGAGATCGTGACCATGGGACAGCCCGATCTCGACCCGCTGACCGGGGTCGGCACCTATGTCGCGCCCGAGGACTGGAACGCGCTGATCTCCGACCCGGAGACGATCGTGATCGACACGCGCAACGACTACGAAGTGCAGATCGGCACCTTTGCAGGCGCGATCGATCCGCAAACCGCCAGCTTCGGCGAATTTCCCGAGTGGTTTCGCGCCAAGCGCGCCGAACTGGAAGCCGAAGGGCGCAAACCCAGAATCGCCATGTTCTGCACCGGCGGGATCCGCTGCGAGAAATCGACCGCCTTCGCGCGCGCCGAGGGGGTGGACGAGGTCTATCATCTCAAGGGCGGCATCCTCAATTATCTCGAACACGTACCCGAGCAGGACAGCCTGTGGCGCGGCGAATGCTTCGTCTTCGACGAACGGGTCAGCGTCGGCCACGGACTGGCGGCGGGCACCCACGGCCTGTGCCGCGCCTGCCGCAGGCCACTGAGCGAGGCCGACATGGCGCACGCCCATTTCAGCGAAGGCGTGTCCTGCCCGCGCTGCCATGACGAGCGCAGCGATGAGCAGCGCGCGCGTTATGCCGAGCGCAACCGGCAGGCGCGGCTCGCACGCGAACGCGGCGAGGAACACATTGGGCGGCGCGGCGAAGCAGAGCGCGATGGCTGAACCGGTCCTCTACAGCTTTCGCCGCTGCCCCTATGCAATGCGTGCGCGCATGGCGCTGCGGATCGGCGGGGCATCCTACGAACACCGCGAGGTCGTCCTGCGCGACAAGCCGGCGGAAATGCTCGAGGTGTCGCCCAAGGGCACGGTGCCGGTGCTGGTAGCCGGACCGGGCGAGGTGATCGAGGAAAGCCGCGAGATCATGCGCTGGGCGCTGGCGCGCAGTGACCCGGAAGGCTGGCTCGAGCGCGACGATCCGGCGCTGGTCGAAACCAATGACGGGCCGTTCAAGCACCATCTCGACCGCTATAAATACGCTACCCGGTACGACGATGTCGATCCGGCGCAGCATCGCGCCGCGGCGCTGGACATCCTGCGCACGCTCGACGAGCGGCTTTCCCGGTCAGCCTATCTGCGGGGCGAGACGCGCGGCTTTGCCGATATCGCGATCTTTCCCTTCATCCGCCAGTTCGCCAATGCGGATCGTGAATGGTTCGATGGTCAGGCGCTGCCGCACCTCCAGGTCTGGCTCGCAGGCCTGATCGATTCCGACCTCTTCGCCGGGATCATGGCCAAGCACCCGCAATGGGTAGCGGCCTAGAGCGGTTTGGGCGCGGTCCCGTCGAGCACATGCGAGCAGCCGAGCGCGCCCGCATCATCGCTGTCCGACACCGCTGCCACGGTCCGCCAGCCGATCGCCCGCAGGCGAGCGCCGACCTCGCGGTCGTGTCCCAGCGGCAAGAACAGGATCTCGCGCTCATCGGCCTCGGGTCCGCCCAAGGCATCGAGCAGCGGATCCATATAGAGCGAGAACCCGGTCGCGGGTTCGTCGCTGCCCTTGATCGTATAGGTGCCCCCACGGCCCAGCGCGCCGCGCGCGCCTTCGCCGTAAAGCGTGAAGCCGAACCAGCTCTGGTATTCGAACCCGTGCCGCTCGGTCGGGTCGAGCGTGACCCGCGCGCGGTCGCCGATGGTCGCGGCAATTTCGCGCAAGCCCGTGATCCGGCTGCCCAGCGCGCCGTCCACATCGATCTCCGCCAGCGTGTCGATCGCCTGATCGAACGGGCCGGTGGCATACAGCAGCGGGAGGTAGGCCTCGCCGCCTGCGTCGCGCAGACCGCCGGCATCCTTGGTATCGAGCTCGCGGCGAACCGCAGCGCGGCGTTCGGCATCGAGCGGCAGCGTGTCTTCGGCCAGCGTATCGACTAGGTCGGGCAGCGTGAAATCGACCGAGATATTGGCCACCCCCGCCGCCTTGAGCGCCGCGATCGCAACCGAGACCATTTCGCTGGCAGCGGCAACACTGTCGGTGCCGATCAGTTCGGCCCCCACTTGCAGCCGCTGGCGCGCCGGGTCGAGCTGGTCCGCGCTCAGCAGCGCGATATCGCCCGCATAGCACAGGCGCAGCGGACGTGGCGCGGCGGCCATGCCGGTGGCGGCAATGCGCCCGACCTGAACGGTCATGTCGCTGCGTAGCGCCAGCGTGCGCAAGCTTTCGGGATCGGTGAAGCGCACCATCCGGCGCGTCGCGACACCATCCATCCGGCCTGCCAGCGAGTGTTCGAATTCGACCAGCGGCGGACGCACGCGGTCGTAGCCATGGCTGTCCATCGCATCGAGCATCGCGCGCTTGGCAGTGGTGATCGCGCGCGCGCGCGCCGGCAGCGCGTCTTCGAGGCCGACGGGCAGGAGGTCGTCTTGATTGGTCATCGCGCCGCGCCCCCTGCCCTATCGTTTGTCAGAATGCCAGTGGCATCACGACCTTGACGCCTTCCAGCGCGCAGGCCTGATCGACCACTTCGGCGGGGATCGGCGCATCGACGCTGAGCAGCACGGTGGCTTCGCCCCCGGCCTGCCGCCGTCCAAGGTGGAAGGTGCCGATATTGATGCCCGATTCCCCCAGCAACGAACCGATCCGGCCGATGAAACCGGGCGCATCTTCGTTGACGATATAGAGCATATGGCCTTCGAGTTCAGCCTCGATCCGCACGCCGAACAGCTCGACCAGCCGCGGGGCATCGGCCCCGAACAGCGTACCCGCCACCGACCGATCGCCCTGGTCGGTGCCCACCGTCACGCGGATCAGCGTGTTGTAGACGCCTTCCTTCTCGTGCCGGATCGACCGGATGTCGAGCCCGCGTTCTTTTGCCAGATAGGGCGCGTTGACCATGTTCACCGTGTCCGAATACTGGCGCATCAGCCCCGCCAGCACCGCGCCTTCGATCGGCTTGCCCGACAGTTCGGCTGCCGCGCCTTCGCGTTCGATCGATATCTTGGTCAGATTGCCATGCGCCAGCTGGCCCACCAGACTGCCGAGGTCTTCGGCCAGCCCCATATAGGGGCGCAGCTTGGGCGCTTCCTCGGCGCTGAGGCTGGGCATGTTAAGCGCGTTGGTGACGCCGCCGCTGACGAGGTAATCCGCCATCTGTTCGGCCACCTGCAGCGCGACATTGACCTGCGCTTCGGTGGTGCTGGCACCGAGGTGCGGCGTGCACACGAAGTTGGGCTTGCCGAACAGCGGGCTGTCCTTGGCCGGTTCGCTCTGGAACACGTCGAGCGCGGCCCCGGCAACCTGCCCGCTGTCGAGCGCATCGGCCAGCGCCGCCTCGTCGATCAGGCCGCCGCGCGCGCAATTGACGATCCGCACGCCCTGCTTGGCCTTGGCGAGGTTTTCCGCCGAGAGGATATTGCGCGTCTCGTCGGTCAGCGGCGTGTGCAGCGTGATGAAATCGGCCTTGGCCAGCAGCGTGTCGAGATCGGCTTTCTCGACCCCGATTTCGACCGCGCGTTCCTCGGTCAGGAAGGGATCGTAGGCGACGACCTTCATGCGCAGGCCCAGCGCGCGGCTGGCGACGATGCTGCCGATATTGCCCGCGCCGATCAGGCCCAGCGTCTTGCCGGTCACTTCGACGCCCATGAAGTCGTTCTTGGGCCATTCGCCCGCCTGTGTGCGGACGTTGGCAGCGGGGATCTGCCGCGCCAGCGCGAACATCATCGCGATGGCGTGTTCGGCCGTGGTGATCGAATTGCCGAACGGCGTGTTCATCACCACCACGCCCTTGCCGCTGGCGTAGGGGATATCGACATTGTCGACGCCGATACCGGCGCGGCCGATGACCTTGAGGTTTTCGGCAGCGTCGAGGATTTCGGGCGTGACTTTGGTCGCGCTGCGGATGGCAAGGCCATCGTACTGGCCGATCACCGCCTTGAGTTCATCGGGCGTCATGCCCGGTTTCACGTCGACATCGCAGCCGCGCTCTTCGAAAATGCGCGCGGCGTTCGGGTCCATCTTGTCGGAGATGAGGACTTTGGGTTTGTTCATGATTTTTCTCTCGTCATCCCAGCGAAAGCTGGGATCGCTTTCGATTTGGTCGGAGCGAGCGGATAGCGGTCCCAGCTTTCGCTGGGACGACGCCGATTATGCCGCTTTCACCTGCTCGTAGGCCCACTCGATCCACGGCAGGAGACGCTTGAGGTCTTCCTGCTCGACCGTGCCGCCGCACCAGATGCGCAGGCTCGGCGGGGCGTCGCGATAGCCGTTGAAGTCGTAACCGACGTCGCGCTCTTCCAGCAGTTTGACGATCTTCTTCGGCACCGCGGCCTTCTCGTCATCGGGTAGCTGATCGTACCACTCGCCCTGGAAGACGAAGCACACACCGGTGTTGGTGCGCTTGGCCGGATCGGCGACCATGTTGCGCAGCCAGGGGGTCGCCTCGATCCAGTCGAGCACGATCTTGGCATTGGCATCGGCACGTTCGAACATCGCCTTGCGCCCGCCCATCGCCTGCGCCCATTCGAGCGCGTCGATATAGTCCTCGGTCGCCAGCAGCGACGGCGTGTTGATCGTCGCGCCTTCGAAAATGCCGGTGTTGATCTTGCCGCCCTTCTTGAGGCGGAAGAGCTTGGGCAGCGGCCATTCGGGATCGTAGTCCTCTATCCGCTGCACCGCCTTGGGGCTGAGGATGAGCATGCCGTGCTGCGCTTCGCTGCCCATCACCTTCTGCCAGCTGTAGGTCGTGGCATCGAGCTTGGCCCAGTCCATCTCCATCGCGAAGACGGCGCTGGTGGCATCGTTGATCGTCACGCCTTCGCGGCCCGGCGCCAGCCAGTCGGTGTTGGGGATCTTGGCGCCCGAAGTGGTGCCGTTCCAGGTGAAGACGACGTCGTTGTCCTGCGGGATGCTCGCCAGATCGGGGATTTCGCCATAATCGGCGTCCATGACCGTCAGCTGCGGCAGCTTGAGCTGCTTGACCGCGTCCTGGATCCAGACATTGCCGAAGCTTTCCCATGCCGCGACGGTCGCCGGGTGATCGGGGCGCAGCATGGTCCACATCGCGCATTCGAGCGCGCCGGTATCCGATGCCGGCATGATGCCGACAAGGTAATCCTCAGGCACGCCGAGCATTTCCTTCGACAGGTCGATGGCATGTTTCAGCCGCGACTTGCCGAGCGCGCTGCGATGCGAGCGGCCGAGCGATTCGGTTTTGAGATTGGCGGCAGACCAGCCCTTGTGTTTGGCGGTCGGTCCGGACGAAAAGAAAGGGCGCTCGGGTTTGAGCGTAGGTTCGGCAGTCATGTATTCTCTCCTTGCAGAGAGCTCGCGCGGCGTTGGGACCGCGTGGCCCGCCGCCCGCACTAATGTTGCGCCGCAGCAAGTCAATGCGAAATAGCTATACATCGGTGAAGCGCCTTTGCGACACGACCGGCGCCATCGCCCGACCGGCTTGCTTGGCGGCGCGTTTTGCGCGCCTTTCCAGCATCGTACGCCCGGCCCATGCGGCGGATGGACGGCATCGGACAACTTCCCTAAAGCCGCGCGCAATGGATGTGACCGATCTCCGCATCGCGCTTTTCAGCGGGAACTACAATTATACCCGCGACGGGGCCAATCAGGCGCTCAACCGGCTGGCGGACTATCTGCTGCGCCAGGGCGCGGCGCTGCGCGTCTATGCGCCGGTGGTGGCCGAGCCCGACTTCCCGCCGACGGGCGATCTCATCGATGTGCCCAATGCCCGCATGCCGGTGAAGGGCCGCGGCGAATATCGCCTGCCCCTGCGGATCGACGCCAAGGTGCGCGCGGACCTGGCAGAATTCGCGCCCAATATGCTGCATCTGTCCTCGCCCGATCCGGTGGCACATGGCGCGCTCAAATGGGCGCGCGAGCGCGATCTGCCGGTGCTGGCATCGGTCCACACGCGGTTCGAGACCTATCCGCGCTATTACGGGCTCGGTTTCCTCGAGCCCGCGGTCGAGGGCATTCTGCGGCGCTTCTATCGCCGCTGCGATGCGCTGGTTGCGCCGTCGCAAAGCCAGATCGCCGAGTTGAAGGCGCAGGAGATGCATGACGACATCTCGATCTGGTCACGCGGGGTCGACCGGACGGTCTTCGACCCATCCAAGCGCGATCTCGAATGGCGCCGCGCGCACGGCCTTGCCGATGACGATGTGGCGATCGTCTTTCTCGGCCGGCTGGTGATGGAAAAGGGCCTCGACGTCTTTGCCGAGACCATCGTGCAATTGCGCAAGCGGCAGGTGCCGCACAAGGTTCTGGTCATCGGTGACGGCCCGGCGCGCGGCTGGTTCGAAAAGGCGCTGCCCGGCGGCATTTTCGCCGGATTCAAGACCGGCAAGGAACTTGGCCGGGCGCTCGCCAGCGGCGACATCTTCTTCAACCCGTCGATCACCGAAACCTTCGGCAATGTCACGCTGGAGGCGATGGCCTGCGGGCTGCCGGTGGTGGCCGCGGGCGCGACCGGCGCCGCGAGCCTCGTCAAGGAAGGCGAGACCGGGCGGCTGGTTGCGCCAGGCCGGCCCGACATCTTTGCCCCGGCCTGCGCCGATGCGCTGGCACCCTATTGTCTGGATGACGCGCTGCGGCTCGCCCACGGCGCCAATGGCGAGCGGGCGGCGCGCGCCTATTCCTGGGATGTGATCAACCAGGCCGTGGTCGATACCTATCTGCGACTGCTCGAAGCGCGCAGGGCCGCGCGCTAGGCCCTCAGCGCAGCACGCCAGCCGCGCCCATCCAGCGCGAATACCACAGCGAGAACAGCGTCGAGATCCAGATCGCCGCCATCAGCGCAGGGTTCTGGAGGCTGTCGGGGATTTGGGACACCACCAGTTCGAAATAGGTGGTGGCGATCAGCCCGACGGTCGCCACGACGAAAGCGGCCAACGCCAATTTGCGGCGCAGCAGCAACAGGACCGAGCCGGTGAAGGCGCCCCATACTCCCAGCGCCCATGCCGCATCGGCCCAGGCGGGGAAGCCATCGAAATAGGCGATCTGGTCGGGGGTCATGCCCAGATCGGCCAGACTTCCCGTTTGCGTCATCGTATAGCTGTAGCAGCCGATCGCATTGAACAGCAGCGTCGCGATGCCGACGACCCATAAATGCCACGGCGTTCTGATTGCCTGTTCCATCGAACTCTCTCCCCAAATGAGACCCGCGAGCGAAGATTAACGCTTCTCCCGCGGATCGCCAAATGGGACGAGGTCAGAGCCGTTCGATCTTCTTCGCCAGATCGTCGACCAGATCGACGATTTCCTGCACCGTCTCCTCATCGAGCTTGCCCGAGCGGGCGCGGTTCTTGAGCACATTGGCGAGGTTGCCGACCGCGCGGAACATTTCCGGCGTGGCATAGGCGCGGCGATGCTCGCCATGGCCCGACAGGCGTTCGAACAGCGCTGCGACCTCATCGGCGCGCTCCTCCAGCTCGGTCCGACCGGCGGCGGTGGCTTCATAGGCCTTGCGCGTTTCGTCGCCCGCGGCCTGCGCGATCGCGCCTTCATCCTCGAGCAGCGCCAGCGTGGGATAGATCGTCCCGGGGCTCGGCGCATAGGACCCTTCGGTCAGTTCCTCGATCGCCTTGATCAATTCGTAGCCATGGCGCGGCTCGTCGGCGAGCAGCTTGAGCAGGACGAGGCGCAGCTCGCCAGACCCGAACATCCGCCGGCGACGGCGACCACCCCCGCGCTGGCCGAAGTCGAACGTCCAGCCGGGGCCGCCGAACTTGGCCGACGCGCCATAGCCGTCGCGGCAATCGGCATCCGCCATCATCGCCGCTACGAAGGGCCAACCGCCCATTCGGCGCATCCTGCGCCATTTGTCTGCCTTATGCATAGTCATATCCTTGCAGTATCTTCGATAGCTCTAAGATATATCTTAAAGACGAGTCTGCAAGAGGGCACTGCAAATCCTCGGCGAACACCCTATGTCAGCCGACCAATGGCCGACCTCTTTCCCGACGACCTGCCGCAGGCAGCTGCACCCGACACCCCGCGCGAGGATGCGCCGCTGGCCGACCGGCTGCGTCCCGCAACGCTCGACGAGGTGATCGGGCAGGACCATCTGACCGGGCCCGAAGGCGCGATTGGGCGCATGGTCGGGGCTGGGCGCCTGTCGAGCATGATCCTGTGGGGACCGCCCGGCACCGGCAAGACCACCATTGCCCGCCTGCTCGCCGACAGCGTCGGCATGCGCTTCGAAAGCGTCAGCGCAGTATTCAGCGGCGTGGCCGACCTCAAGAAAGCCTTTGCCGCTGCCGACAAGGCCGCGCAGGCGGGGCAGCGCACGCTGCTGTTCGTGGACGAGATCCACCGCTTCAACCGGGCGCAGCAAGATGGCTTCCTGCCCTTTGTCGAACGCGGCACGGTGACCCTCGTCGGCGCGACGACCGAGAACCCCAGCTTCGCGCTCAATGCGGCGCTGCTCAGCCGCGCGCAGGTGCTGATCCTCCAGCGGCTGGATCACGAGGCGCTGGGCCAGTTGCTCGACCGCGGCGAGACGCTCGAGGGCCCCCTCCCCCTCACCCCCGAAGCGCGCGATGCGCTGGTCGCCAGCGCCGATGGCGATGGGCGGTTCCTGCTCAACCAGGCCGAAACGCTCTACAATGCGCAGATCGCCGATCCGCTCGACCCGGCGGCGCTGGGCCGTTTCCTTCAGCGGCGCGTCGCTGTCTATGACAAGGACCGCGAGGGGCACTACAACCTCATCTCCGCGCTGCACAAGGCGGTGCGCGGGAGCGACGTCCAGGCGAGCCTGTATTACTTCGCGCGCATGCTTACCGCGGGCGAGGAACCGCGCTTCCTTGCGCGGCGGCTGATCCGCATGGCTGTCGAGGACATCGGCATGGCGGACCCGCAGGCGCTGGTGCAATGCATGGCGGCGAAGGATGCGTTCGAATTCCTCGGCTCGCCCGAAGGCGAACTCGCGCTGGTGCAGGCCTGTATCTACCTGGCCACCGCGCCCAAATCGAACGCCGCCTACAAGGCGCAGAAAGCCTCCTTCAAGAGCGCACGCGAGACCGGCAGCCTGATGCCGCCGCAGAACATCCTCAACGCTCCGACCAAGCTAATGAAGGACATCGGCTACGGGTCGGGCTACAGCTACGATCACGACGCAGAAGAGGGCTTCTCGGGCGACGATTACTGGCCCGAGGAGATGGAGCCGCAGAATTATTACCAGCCGGTCGAACGCGGGTTCGAACGCGAGGTAAAGAAGCGGCTCGACTATTGGGACAAACTGCGGCGCGAGCGTGGGCAGGTTTAGCCATTTCCTCGCAATCGACTGGTCCGGCGCCAAGGGGCCGGTGCAGAAAGGCATAGCGCTGTCGCTGGCCGATGCGGCTGGCGGCCCGCCCGTGCTGGTCGAGCGGGGCCACGGCTGGTCGCGCGCCGATGTGCTTGCGCTGCTACGCGAGGATCTGCCCGACGATACGCTCGTCGGAATGGACCTCGGCATCGCGCTGCCCTTCGCCGATTGCGGCGCCTATTTTCCCAAGCGCGACGTGCTGCTGCCCGATGCGCCGTCGCTCTGGGCGCTGATCGACGATATCTGCGCGGGCGATCCCAATCTGGGTGCGCAGAGCTTTGTCGATCATCCCGAATTCGCGCCCTATTTTCGCAACGGCAGCGATACGGGCGCGCATTTCGGCTGCGACGGCGCTGCGCATGGACGCGGGCGGTTCCGGGTCACCGAACAGGCGCAGGCGGAGATGGGCTGCAAACCCTATTCGAACTTCAATCTCGTCGGCGCGGCACAGGTGGGCAAGTCGAGCCTGACGGGGATGCGGGTGCTGCACCAGCTCCGCGGGCGATTGCCGGTGTGGCCGATCGACCCGCTACCCGAGCGCGGCTCGGCCATGGTCGAAATCTATACCAGCCTCGCCGCGCTGGAGGCGGGACGAAGCGCGGCGAAGGCCAAGATGCGCAGCCATGAAGACCTCGACGCGGCGCTGGCCCATCTGGACAGCCCGGGAGTGGGCGGCCACGGGCCGATCGACGACCACTCCTCCGATGCCCTGCTGACCGCGGCATGGCTGCGGAGTGTAGCGGACGAACCGGGTCGCTGGACGCCGTCGGCGCTGACCCCCGAACTTACACGGACGGAAGGCTGGACCTTCGGCGCGCTCTAGATTTCGGGCAATTGCCCACTGAAGACCGACCAGCCGGTCCTCCGCGCAATTTCTGCCAGCGCCTTGGCGCCGAGCAGGCTCGTCCCCGCGCGATTGAGCCCGGGCGACCAGACCGCGATTGCAGCACGGCCCGGAACGCTGGCGAGGATTCCTCCACCCACGCCCGATTTCCCCGGAAAGCCGACTTCGAAGGCGAACTGGCCCGAATTGTCATAGTGACCGCATAGCAGCATGAGTGCATTGATGCGCCGTGCACGGCTGGCGGAGCACATTTTCTGCCCCGTCACCGGGTCGGTGCCGTCGAACGCCAGGAACAGTGCACTTTCGGCGAGCTGCCGACAGCTCATCGATAGCGCGCATTGGCGAAAATAGACCGACAGCACCTCTTCCACCGGGTTCAGCAGCCGCCCGAAATCGGCGAGGAACCATGCCAGCGCGCGGTTGCGTTCGCCCGCCTCGCTTTCGCTGCGCGCGACATCCTGGTCGAAATCGATCTGCGGATTGCGTCCCATCCGCCGCAGGCGATCGATCAGATCGCGCACCGCCTCGTCCACCCCGCGCCGGCCGATGAAACGGTCGGTGGTGACGATGGCGCCCGAATTGATGAAGGGATTGCGGGGTATGCCCTTCTCCTTCTCGAGCTGCACGATCGAGTTGAAGGCATCGCCCGACGGTTCGCGGCCCACCGCGTCCCACAGCGCCGCTCCCTCGCGTTCGAGCGCTAGCGCCAGTGCAAACACCTTGGAGATCGATTGGATCGAGAACTTCTCGTCCGCATCGCCGGCGCAGGCGACCTGGCCGTCATCGGTCGCCAGCGCGATCCCGAACTTGCATGGATCGACCGCCGCGAGGGCGGGAATGTAACGCGCGGGCGTGCCCCCGCCGCGCTCATCCGCAAGGGCATTCCACGTATCGGTGACGATTGCCTGCAAATCCATGCGCGCCGCGATAGGCGGGGCCGGTGTACAGGGCAAATGGTGAAAGCAACCTGGTGGAGCCGAGCGGGATCGAACCGCTGACCTCGTCATTGCGAACGACGCGCTCTCCCAACTGAGCTACGGCCCCGTTCCAGGTTTGCGGCACACCGACAAGCGTGATGCGTGGCGCGCCACCTAGCGAATGGCGGCGCGCCTGAAAAGCACCAATCTGCCTAGTTTTGCGACGTGCCTTCACCGTCCCCGTTGTTGGGGATCGGCTGCACGACGGGCACCGAAGAGCGCGTTTCGTCGACCGGCACGATCGGAATCTGCGCCCCGGTGTCGGGGTCGACCACCTTGGTTTCCTGCAGCGGGGTCGCGCTCAGCGATGCGGGATCGGCACCCGGCTGCGGCGTCTGGAACGCGCGCGCGTTCTGGACGGCGACATAGCCCGGCTGCGAATCTCCATAGCGATCGCCATAACGGGCATCCCAAGCGGAGGATTCGTTCTGATACTGCTCATAGGCAACGAAGAACCGCTCGAACGGCCCTTCGAGCGCCGAGAAATTGGTCAGCGCGAAGCCCGTCGGGTCGACGGTTTCGGAAGCCAGATATTGCTGCGAAATGCCCAGCGCGGTGCGGCAGAAGTCCGACCGTGCGGGCGGCAGCGCGAAGTAGTTGTAGACCATCGTCATCTGGCTCTCGCGCGCCATGATGGCCGGCCGGCCCCTGCCGTATTCCTGCCGGTACTCCGCATCGATGCGGTCGTTCACCTGCTTCAGCGGGCGCGCGTGATCCTTGATGTAGCTGCTGTAGGCATCGAGGATCGGCTGGTATTGCGGGTCGAGGCAGTTGAGTGCGGCGACGTTCCAGGCCGAGCGGAAGTGCCAGACCTTCTCATCGTCCGAAATGCCAAGGTTGACCGTTTCGCGCAGGCCCAGCGAATTTACCGGCGGAATGGCCATCGCATAGGATGCCTGCCCCGGCGGCAGTGGGCGATATGGCACCGCTTCGACCGCCGGCGGCGGTGGCGGTGGCGGCGGAGGCGGCGTAGCGCAGGCCCCCAGAGCGGCGAACCCGGCAGCCGCGGCTGTCATGCGAATGGTGATGTTAGAACCGCGACTCATGGCGCGTGCACTCCTCGATAAATCTGGCATTCATCCTGCGTCCCCGTCCCTTGACGGAGGATGAAGACGCACTTCCTAGCGCTCGCCCCATACAAAGAAAATGCCCGAGGCGCTGGTTACGCCCCGGGCACGTTCAAACGATTCCTGTGTGCGACGAGTGGTTTACTCGCGGCTGCCCATGAAGCGCAGCAGGAACAGGAACATGTTGATGAAGTCGAGATACAGGCTCAGCGCACCCATGATCACCGCCTTGCCAGCGAATTCGGTACCGCGCAGGTACTGATATTCGCGCTTGAGGCGCTGCGTATCGTAGGCGGTGAGGCCTGCGAAGATCAGCACGCCGATGAAGGTGACGGCCAATGCCAGCGTGCTCGACTGCAGGAACATGTTGATGACCATCGCGATCAGCAGACCGATGACGCCCATCACCAGGAAGGTGCCCATGCCCGACAGGTCTTTCTTCGTGGTGTAGCCGAACAGGCTGAGACCGGCGAAGGCACCCGCAGTGGCGAAGAACGTCGCGGCGATGCTTTCACCCGTATAGACGAGGAAGATCGTCGAGAGCGACAAGCCCATGACGGTGGCGAATGCCCAGAACATCAGCTGCAGCGTCGCCTGGCTGAACTTGTTCACGCCGAAGCTCATCGCGAAAACGAAGGCGAGCGGCGCGAGCGCGACGATCCACATCAGCGGACCGCTGGCGAAAGTCAGCGCAAGGCCACTGCGGGCAGTCAGCAGCGCGACCAGGCCGGTCAGCAACACGCCCGAAGCCATGTAGTTGTAAATCTTGAGCATGTGGGCGCGCAGGCCCGCATCGAAGGTTTCCTGCCTGGCAACGGCGTCGCCAGCGCGCGGCACCGAGCCGAAGCCCTGCCTCTGGTCGGTGTCGTTCCAATTGGCCATGTTTATGCAACTCCTTTTGGCGGCGCGGTCATACGCGCCGCTCGTGAGGGGAATATCGGCACTTTACCGCTCGATTTCAAGCGAAACCGGAATTTGTAAGGCTAACGTGGTTTAACCCAATGCGGGGGCCCCTCAGGCCTCGCCGACGGCGTCCACCATCGCGGCCTCGAGCGCCTCGCTCGGGGTGCGCCCGCCCCACAGCACGAACTGGAACGCCGGGTAAAAGCGATCGCATTCGTCGACAGCGATTTCAACCAGCGCCTGCGCCTGGCCCAGGCTGAGCATCCCGTCATCGCCCAGTATGGTGGCATTGCGATAGAGCAGGACGCCGCCATTCGACCAGATCTCGAAATGGCCAAGCCACATCTGTTCGTTGATCATGCTGACGAGTTCGTACGCGGGGGGCCGCTTGTCCTTGGCAATACGGGTATCGGGCAGGCACAGGATCTGCAGCACCATGTCTTCCGGACGCCAGATGCCGCGCAACTGATACTTGGTCCAGCTCCCCTGGATCTCGCCGCTCATTTCCGTAGCGGTCGATTCGCACGGCCAGCCACGCGCTTCGAACAGGGCTACCAGCAGGTCGAGCGGCGCAGCGTCCTCTTCGACCTCGTAGCGATCTTCTGATGGTCTCATCGGAGCTGTCCCATGCGCGTCATGACTTGCTGGATGCAGAAACGCGGGGTCGCTTGGCAATGGAAGCACGCCTCGACGCTGGGGAGAACCGTTAAGGGTTGTGCAAAGCTTGTGAACAAAACCGCCGCGCGCGTTAACCTTTGCGCAGGTTCACAGCTTTTCGATCACCTCGCCCTCGGCGCTGGTGAAGGTGAAACAGTCCACGCCCAATTCCTTGAGTTCCTTGACCATTTCGCGCGCCTTGGCGGCGCTGTCATAGGGGCCGGACAGCAGGCGGTTGGCCTCGACCCAGGGGGTGACGAACGGCCCCTTGCCGTCGAGCTTGCCCTCAGCCTTGCGCGCAATGCGCCGCCAGTCGAACTTGAGCGCCGAAACGTCCTTGCCCGTCGCCACCTGCACCCAGTGCCGTGCCGGATGGGCGGGCGGCGGCGGCGGCTTGGGTTCTTCACGCTCGCGCGGGATGGCGATGCGCGTGATATCCACCGCGCCGCTGGCCGAAGGCGTCGGCGTGCCGGGCGCCAGCGTGAAACCGTCGAAGGCATCCGCGACCGATGCGGGCTCCGGTTGGATGGGCGCGGGCGGCGGCGGCGGTGGCGGTGGCGGTGGGAGGACTGTTGCTCCCATCGGAACCGATGGCGGTGGGTCTGCGCGCGCTATGACGACCGGCGCAGTGTCCGGCTGCGGCGCGGGTTCCGGTTCGGTAAGCGTTGTCGTGAGCGAAGGTGCAGGGCTCGGCGCAGGGATCGTTGAAGGGGCCGGAGAAGACGAGGGGACATCACCTGGTGCTGGAGCCGCAACCGATGCGCCGGCGCTCGCCCCTGCGCTCGTAGCCCTGCTGCCCGTCAGATCGGGACGACGCCGAGCCTGGCGAGAGCGCGGATCGGCGGCGGTGGGCGAAGGCGTGGAGGCCTGCCGTACAGGCGGCGGCCCGGCACGCGCGATCTGCACCGCATCGCCCGCATACCCGGCAATCCCGGCATCGTCCGTGCCGATGCTGGCGGTGCGCGGGAAGACGCCCAGATTGCCCGCTGCCGCCTGCTGCGCCTTGGTCAGCCGCGGCATATATTCGAAATAGGCCGCCATGCGCCCGCCGATCCCTGCTGGGAGCATGGTGTTGGCGATGTCCTTCGCCTCGCGCGCGTCACCCAGGATCGCCAGGCCGAAAGCGCGGGTACGGAAGGCGGCGACATCGCGCTGTTGCAGCAAGGGAAGCAAGGCGCCTTCGAAGCCCTCCCGGTCGCCCGAAATAGCCAGGCTCAAGGCGAGGCGGCGGGTCGCTTCGGGACCGGCCCCATTGGCCAGCGCGAGCCGATACAATTGCTGCGCGCTGGCGGAATCGCCGACGAGGTCGAAGGCGAGCCCGCGATCCTCGGCCATCCGCGCATTGGCGACACCCGCCTGTTCGGCTTCCGCGAACAAGCGCAGCGCCTCGACCGGACGGCGCGAGCGGGTGTAGGCCTTGGCCAGCCCCACCTTGCTGCGCGAATTGCCCGGCGACAGCTCGTTGGCGCGGCCGAAAAAGCCGATTGCCGCGTCGATATCACCCAGTTCCAGCGCCGCTTCACCCGCATCGAGCAGCGCGGTGACATCGAGCGAATTGCGCGCCAGCCGCGACAGCGCGTCACCCAGCCGGCGCTCGCCTTCGGCGGGTAATGGCTGCACGATCTCGCGCTGGGCCGAGACACGCTCGGCCTGCGCTGCCAGAGCCAGCAACGCCACGGCAGCAGCAAGTCGCCCGGTCGAAATCATGTCCTGTTCCTCGCCGCGCGGGCGCTAACCCGCGCTGACGCGGCCATATCTACTGGTTGTTCTGGCGCCCGAGAAAACGCGGGATGTTGAGGCCGCCACTGCTGCCGCCATCATCGTCTTCGTCTTCGTCATCCGCGCCTTCGGGATTGCTGGCCCCACGCGAGAGATTGGCCATCCGTTCGAACAGCGTGTTCCCGGGCAGCGAGCCGGAGCCCGCCCCGCCGCTGGAACCCGAACCGCTCCGCGCCGGCTGTTCGTCGGCAGCGCCTTCGCCCGGGAACAGCGGTTGCTTGCGTCCCGGCTTGGTCGCGAGCGGGCTTCCCGTGTCGCGCTGGTCGTCGCCGAGTTCGAATTCGTCCTGCGATCCGCCTTCGGATTCGCGCATTTCGCCCGACAGGTCGAGCGGGGGGCGGTCTTCGTTCCAACCGTCCTTCGCCGGCGTGCCGCCGAATTCGCGATCATCGGCAGGCGCGGGTACGCCCTCGTCATCGTCGCCTTCGAAGCGTTCGGTATGTTCGTTGCGCAGGCCTGCGAGCGGATCGACGATGCCGTCGACATCGTTATAGCCTTCCTCGTCATCCTCGTCGAACGATCCGGAAGTCGCCGGCGAGAGGCCGAAGCCCTGGCCGACATCCTCTTCCTCGGCTTCGTCGGCTTCGTCGGTGAGATCGAACGCATCCGCATCGGCCGCGGTCGGCTCCGGCTCGGGAGCGGGCTGCGGCTGGTAGGACGGCTGTTCGGGCTCGGGATCGGCCGAGAGGCCTTCGTTGAGTTCGAACGGCTCTTCCTCGGCCACGTTGTCGCTCGGCAGGTCGAGCACCGGACGCCGCGGCGCGCTGCTTTCGCGCATCGAGAACGCCCGCGCGGGCGCTGCTGCGACCGAACCGTCGGGTTCGATCCCGGTGGCGACGACCGACACGCGGATCTTGCCGTCGAGGTCGGGATTGAAGGCCGAACCCCAGATGATGTTCGCGTCTTCGTCGACCAGTTCGCGGATATGGTTCGCGGCTTCGTCGACTTCGAGCAGCTTCATGTCTTCGCCGCCGATGATCGAGATGATGACGCCCTTGGCGCCGGCCATCGACACGCCGTCGAGCAGCGGGTTGGCGATGGCGCGTTCGGCGGCTTCGAGTGCGCGGTTGTCGCCTTCGCCCTCGCCGGTGCCCATCATCGCCTTGCCCATTTCGCTCATCACCGAGCGGACATCGGCAAAGTCGAGATTGATCAGGCCGGGCATTACCATCAGGTCGGTGATCGAACGCACGCCCTGCTGGAGGACCTCGTCCGCCAGCATGAAGGCTTCCTTGAAGGTCGTTTCCGCCTTCGCGACCAGGAACAGGTTCTGGTTGGGGATGACGATCAGCGTATCGACATGCTTCTGCAGTTCGTCGATGCCCGCCTCGGCTGCGCGCATGCGGCGCGTGCCTTCGAACAGGAACGGCTTGGTGACCACGCCGACGGTCAGCACGCCGCGCTTGCGCGCCGCTTCGGCAATGACCGGGGCCGCACCGGTGCCGGTGCCGCCGCCCATGCCTGCCGCGATGAACACCATGTTCACCCCGTCGAGCGAATCCTCGATTTCCTCGACCGTTTCCTCGGCCGCGGCCTTGCCCACTTCGGGGCGGGCGCCTGCGCCAAGTCCGCCGGTAATGTCGGGGCCGAGCTGGATGCGTTTTTCGGAGGGCGACGTACTCAGCGCCTGGGCATCGGTATTGGCGACGATGAAGTCGACGCCCTCGATCTCTGCCTGCATCATGTTGGCAATGGCGTTGCCGCCCGCACCACCGACACCGACGACCATGATCTTGGGACGAAGATCGTCGTCTGATGCCGGTCCGATATTGATACTCATCAAGAGTCCCCTGGGTATTCGAAAAGTCGCTTGCTGGCTTTATGTCACAACTTTGGCACAAAGCGAATCGCACGTCGAAGTCATGATTGCCTTATCCACAAGGCCTAAAGGCGTGTTTGCGCGGCGGTTCAACCCTCAGAAATACTCGCGCACCGCGAGTAAGACACGGTTGATCAGACCCATGCCGCGATAACGCTTGGTGGGCTGGTAGCGCGGCCCCACCGAACGGATGTCGACCGGGTCGTCGGACGCATACAGGCACAGGCCCGCGAGCGTGGCGAAACCGGGCGTGGCGTGCGCCTCGGGCAGGCCCTGCAACACGGGCGGCTTACCGATCCGCACCGGCCTGCCGAGCGCGCCCTGCATGAATTCGGCGATCCCGTGCAGTTCCGCCCCGCCGCCGGTGAGCACCACCTGCCCGCCCTGCGCGCCGGCGAAGCCCATCGCCTTGAGCGCCTTACCCACTTCGGCGGTAGTGATGCCCAGACGGTCGGTGACGATCGAAACGAGTTCGGCACGAGCGATGCGATTGTGTTCGTCCGCCCCGCGGGCCAGCCGTCCGCCGGGTTCTTCGCCGGGGCCGTTGACGGGGATCATCTCGCGGTGGTCGGTCGGCGTCGCAATGGCCGAGCCCGATACGCATTTGAGCCGTTCGGCCTGGCTGCGGCGAATGCCGAGCGAGGAGGCGATCGCGTCGGTAATGTCGTTGGACCCGATCGGGATCGATTTCAGCCCGAGCAGCATGCCCGCCGCATGGACCGAGACATTGGTCACCTGCGCACCGATTTCGACCAGCGCGACACCCAGGTCGCGCTCCTCGGCAGTGAGACAGGCATAGGCCGCCGCCAAAGGGCTGGCGACCACGCCTTCGACATCGAGATGCGCGGTCTGCACCGCTTCGATCAGATTGCGGACGGGCGGACCTTCGGCCAGCGTGACATGGACGTCGACCCCCAGCGCCTCGGCATGGAGGCCCTTGGGATTGGCGACGCCATGCGCGCCGTCGAGCGTGTAATGCGCCGGCTGCGCATGCAGCACCATGCGTCCGTCGGGGTGCAGGTGGTCGCGCGCGGCATAGAGCAGGTGCTCGATGTCGTCTTCCTCGATCCGGCGCCCGCCAATGGCGATCTCGACACTGGAAATCTTGCTCGACAGCCCCGCCCCCGCGCAGCCGATCCACACGCTCTGGATCGAGGTATTGGCATTCGCCTCGGCCTTTTCGATCGCGGTGCGGATGGCATGGCTGGCGGCGCGCATATCGGTGACATAGCCGCGCTTGATCCCGTCGCTGGCGCGATGGCTCGAACCGAGCACGACCATCTCGCCGCCCTCGGCCTGGCCCATGATCATGGCCGAAACGCGAAACGAACCGATGTTCACGGCGCCGAAGACGCGGGTGATGCGCGGCTGCTCGGTGGCCATTATTCGGCCTTCCCGTTGAGCGCCATCTGCTTGGGACACGGCCCGTCCGCACAGCGCAGATAGGCGCGGTCGGGCACCCGCATGTCGATCGCGATGGGTTTGCCCCCGATGAGCCGGTGCATCCCGTCGAGCTGGGCGAATTTCACCAAGGCGGGCGCGCCCAGATCGCCTTCGGGCAGCGCGAGCAACTGGCCGGTCTTGAAGGTCAGGTTCCAGCGCCGGTTGCCGACCCATTCGGCAGACGCAATCTGCGGCTTGAGCGCAGGGGCGGCATCGAGCAGCCGCCCGAGTTCCTCGACCTGACGCGCGGCCCCGGGCCCTTCGATCAGCAATTTGCCTTCTGCATTCTTGGCGCTGATCGGTTCGAGTTCGTTGCCCCGCGGGTCGATCAGCACCAGCCGGTCGGGCTTGCGCAGCACCGCATGCGGCACCCGCTCGACGATATCGATCTTGAGCGTATCGGGTAGCTGGCGCGAAACCCGCGCATCGGCGACCCACGGCAGGTCGAGCAGCCGCGCACGCACCGCATCGAGCTCGACCAGCGGCATCGGGCGATCCTGTTCGGCCAGCACCCGCTCGTAGACCTGCTGTTCGTTCATCCGCTCGACGCCCGAGACGCGCACGCGGCTGACCTCGAACCCCGAGCGCGAGGCCGACTTGGCCAATTCCGCCTTCGCCATTTCGGGGACGCCGGCATAGTTTGCGATCGTCCAGGCGATACCCAGCCCTGCCGCGATGATCACGAACAGGAAGAACCTGTGCCACTGCTCCTCGGTGAAGGGCAGCGCGGCCATGGCGCGGTCGAACAGCCCGCTCGTATGCTTGCGCGCGGCATGCGCTTTCTGGCTGCGATTGCGCGCCGCCGCAGACCGGCGCACGCCGGTGGGTGAGCGTTTGACCTTAGCCATCCTTGCCCCCCGGACGGGCGGCGTGATCGCGCAGCGCCGCAGCCACAATCAGCTCGCACAGCGTCGCATATTCGATCCCAGCGTAACGGGCCTGTTCGGGCACGAGGCTGAGCGGGGTCATCCCTGGCTGGGTGTTGGTTTCAAGCACGAACAGCCCGTCCTCGCCCTGTTCCTCGTCCCAGCGGAAATCGGTCCGGCTGGTCCCGCGGCACCCGAGCACCTTATGCGCGGTGAGCGTATATTCAAGGCACAGTTCGGCGATCCGCGGCGGGATGTCCGCCGGGCAGATGTGATCGGTCATGCCGTCGGTGTATTTGGCGTCGAAATCGTAGAACCCGCTCTTGGGCTTCAGTTCGGTGACCGCCAGCGCGCGCGGGCCATCGGCGAAATCGACCACTGCCGCGGTCAGCTCGCGGCCCTTGATATAGGGTTCGGCAAGCAGTTCGGCGAAATCCTGCCACGGCCCCTTGGCCTCGGCTGCGATGGGATTGCCGTAATTGCCTTCGTCGGTGACGATGGCCACGCCTACCGAGCTGCCTTCGTTGACGGGTTTGAGAACGTAGGGGCGCGGCATCGGATCGCGCTGGTGCAGGTCCGCGCTCTTTACGATCCGCCCGCCAGGCATGGGAATGCCGCGGGGGACCAGTGCCTGCTTGGTCAGCTGCTTGTCGATCGCGACGACCGAGGTGGCGAGACCCGAATGCGTATAGGGCACGCCCATCAGGTCGAGCATGCCCTGCACGGTGCCATCCTCGCCGGGCACGCCATGCAGCGCGTTGAACACGACATCGGGCGCGGCCTCGGCGATCCGCGCGGCGACATGGCGGTCCATGTCGATCCGCGTCACGCGGTGCCCGCGCTCTTCCAGCGCCTTGGCAATGCCTTCGCCTGACATCAGCGAAACCGGGCGCTCATTGGCCCAGCCGCCCATCAGGACGACGATATGCAGTTTGGGGAGATCGGTCATTGTCGGTCCTTAGGGTCGCCCCACACGCTGGATTTCCCATTCGAGTTCGACACCCGAATGTTCGTAAACGCGGCGTTTCACTTCTTCGCCCAGCCCTTCGATATCGGCGCTGGTGGCATTATCGACATTGAGCAGGAAATTGGTGTGCTTCTCGCTCACCTGCGCACCCCCCATTCGCAGGCCGCGGCAACCCGCGGCATCGACCAGTTCCCACGCCTTCTTGCCCGGCGGGTTCTTGAAGGTCGATCCGCCGGTCTTGGTGCGCAAGGGCTGCGAGTTTTCACGCGCCTCGCCGATGGCATCCATCTTCGCACCGATTGCGGCGGGGTCGCCCGGCTCGCCCTGAAAGCGCGCCGAAATCACCACCGCGCCATCGGGCAGCGCGGAATGGCGATAAGTATATTGCAGGTCCGCCGCGGGCAGCGTGAGGCACTGGCCACCGGGCATGACCACGGTGCAATCGATAAGTACGTCACTTACTTCGCGGTCATAGGCGCCGCCGTTCATGCGCACGAAACCGCCGACCGTGCCGGGGATACCGCGCATGAACTCGAGCCCCGCCACGCCGGCATCGCGCGCCGCGCTGGCAACAAGGATGCCATGCGCACCCGCGCCGCAATCGACCACGCATGCGTCTTCATCGATCGCGACATCGGCGAAGGGCTTGCCCAGCTTGACCACTACGCCCGGCACGCCGCCGTCGCGAACGATCAGGTTCGAGCCAAGTCCCAGCGCCATCACCGGCAGATTGCCCTCGAGCCGCTGGAGGAATTCCTTGAGGTCTTCTGCGTCGGCGGGCTCGAACAGCCAGTCGGCCTTGCCCCCGGCCTTGAACCAGACGAGCTTGGCGAGCGGCGCATCGGGGGTCAGCTTGCCGCGCAGGCCCTGCGTGTCGAGGGGCGCAGCCACACCGCCCTCGACTTCGCAATCGGGGGCCATGCCGCTGTCGCGGTTCCACACATCGTCCGGCTGTTCGCCCGCACTCATGCGGTACTCGCTTTCGCAATGCCATTGGCGAGACCCGCCGCCCATTGCGTGATATCGCCCGCGCCGAGGCATACGACCAGATCGCCCGGTTGCAGATCGGCGGCCAGCTTTTCGGCGAGGTCTTCCTCGTCTGCGACCGTCTGCGCGGCGCGGTGGCCCCGCGCCTTGAGCCCGGCGACCAGCGCCTCGGCATCGACCCCCTCGATGGGATCCTCGCCCGCGGCATAGACCGGCGTCACATAGACCTCGTCGGCCTCGTTGAAGCAGCTCTGGAAATCTTCCATAAGATCGCGCAGCCGGGTGTAGCGATGCGGCTGGACCACCGCGACGACGCGGCCCTTGCCGGCGCTTTCACGCGCGGCGGACAGCACCGCCCTGATTTCGACCGGGTGGTGGCCGTAATCGTCAATGATCGTCGCCACACCGTCGCCGCTGGGCACTTCGCCCACTCGCGTAAAGCGCCGCCGGACCCCGCCGAACGCGGAAAAGCCGTTGCAGATAACGTCGTCGGGGCAGCCCATCTCGATCGCCACCGCAATCGCCGCCAGCGCGTTCTGGACATTGTGGCGTCCCGGCATCGGCAGGCGCACGCCCTCGATCCGGCGATCTTCCTGCCCGCGGCGACGCACAATGACGTCGAAGACATTGCCGCCCGCATCCGGCTGGATGTTCACGCCGCAGATGTCCGCCTGCAGGTTGAAGCCATAGGTCACGACATTGCGGTCGCGCACCTTGCCGATCACCGCCTGCACTTCGGGGTGATCGATGCACAGGATAGCCGCGCCGTAGAAGGGCACATTGTGGATGAACTCGACGAAGGCGTCCTTCACCCCGTCGAAGTCGCCGTAATGGTCGAGGTGCTCGGGATCGATATTGGTGACCACCGCGATGGTCCCGTCGAGCCGCAGGAAGCTGCCGTCGCTCTCGTCCGCCTCGACCACCATCCATTCGCTGTCGCCGAGGCGCGCGTTCGAACTGTATTGCTCAATGATCCCGCCATTGATCACGGTGGGGTCGATATTGCCCGCGTCCAGCAGCGCGGCGATCATGCTGGTGGTGGTGGTCTTGCCGTGCGTACCGGCCACGGCAACGGTGGATTTCAGCCGCATCAGTTCGGCGAGCATTTCCGCGCGGCGCACAACGGGAATGCGGTTTTCCAGCGCGTAGGCGACTTCGGGATTGGTCCGCTTTACCGCGGTCGAGGTGACGACAACCGCTGCGCTTTCGACATTTTCGGGGGCGTGGCCGATCGCCACTTCGATCCCGCGCTGGCGCAGCCGTTCGACGGTCGCGCTGTCCTTCACGTCGGAACCCTGGACCGCATATCCGAGATTGTTCATCACTTCGGCAATACCGGACATGCCGATGCCGCCGATGCCGACGAAGTGCACGGTGCCGATATCGGTAGGGACGCCCCTCATTCCGCAGCCTCCCGCACCGCACCCTGGCCGGCGGGCACACCCTGCGAGGACCCGCGCGCATTGTTGCCGCCGACGCGGATGACATCCATCAGCTCCGCTCCGCCGAAGCTCTCGACGAGATCGGCCAGATCCTCGACCGCCTTGGGTCGCCCGCAATTCCACGCGGCGTGCGCGGCCTTGGCGAGACCCTGCGGATTTTCCGCCAGCACCTTGATCTGCTTGGCCAGTTCCTTGCCGGTGAAACGCTCCTGCCGGATCATCCGCGCGCCGCCCGATTTTGCCAGTTCGCGCGCATTGGCGGCCTGGTGGTCGTCGGTCGCGATCGGCAGCGGGATCAGGATTGCAGGGCGACCGACCGCAGTCAGCTCGGCAATGGTCGACGCGCCCGCGCGCCCGATGAACAGATGCGCATCGGCAAGGCGGGCGGCCATGTCCTCGAAATAGGTCGCCAGTTCGGCGGGAATGCCATGCGTGCGATAGCGTTCGCGGACCGCGTCGAGATCCTCGGGGCGGCACTGCTGCGTCACCTGCAGCTGCTGGCGCAGCGCGGGCGGGAGCATGGAAAGGCCGTCGGGCACCACCTCGGACAGCACCCGCGCGCCCTGGCTACCGCCGGTGACGAGCACCCGCAGCAGGCCGTCTTCGGTAAAGGGAGGGAACGGTTCGTCGCGCAGGCTGAGCACGCCCGCGCGCACCGGATTGCCGACAAGGTGGACCTTCCCGGCATGCTTGGCATCGAGCCGCTCGACTTCGGGATAGGCGGTGGCGACCGCATCAACCCGCCCCGCGAATAGGCGATTGACCCGGCCAAGCACGGCGTTCTGCTCGTGTACGACGGTGGGCACGCCGGCGCTGGTCGCGGCGAGGATCGCGGGCAGCGAGGGGTAGCCGCCGAAGCCGACCACCGCGCTGGGCTGGAAACTGTCGAACAGCCGCAGCGCCATGCGCCGCCCTTCCCATACCGCCTTGAGGCCCTTGAACCAGCTGAGCGGGTTCTTGCCGAACCGGCCTGCAGGGATGACATGCGCGGGCAGGAAATCGGGCTTGCCGGGGATGTCCGCACCGCGCTTGTCGGTGATCAGCGCGACATGGTGACCGCGCCTGTGGAGCTCGGCCGCAAGCGCGAAGGCGGGCAGCAAATGCCCGCCGGTGCCCCCGGCAGCGAGGACGAAATGGCGACTGGCGCCGGTCATGGGTGAATCTCCCGGCGTGCGGAACCCGTAGTGTCTTTCATCGGGGCCGTCTGCCCGAAGCCGAGCCTGTCGCCAAGTCCAATGGTCCGGCTTTTCAGGAACGGATTGCGCCGGGTGATCGCCAGCATCAGCCCGACATTGAGGCAGATGGCGATGGTTGAGGAGCCTCCATAACTGACCAGCGGCAGCGTCATCCCCTTGGACGGGAACAGCTGCAGATTGACGAGGATGTTGATGAACGCCTGCCCGCCGAGCAGCGCAATCAGCCCCGCACCGGCCAGCAATGCGAACAGGTCTTCCTCGTCGATCAGGCGCGTCAGCACACGCACCACGATGGCGAGATAGAGCAGCACGATCAGGCCGCAGACGATCAGGCCGAATTCCTCGCCGATGACGCTGAAGATGTAATCGGTATGCGCCTCGGGCAGGCTCATCTTGCGGATGCCGAGGCCATAGCCTGCGCCGGTCCACCCGCCCGCCAGCAGCGTGCGGCTGGCGAGGTCGACCTGGTCGAAGGCAGTCCCGCCGCCGAGGAAGGCGTCGATCCGGTGACGCGCATTGTCATAGAGGAAATAGGTCGCGGTGAGACCGATAACGCAGCCGCCGACCACGCCGCCGAGCCGCTTCACATCGACCCCCGAGAGCACCACCATCACGAACCACACGCCGCCGAACAGGATCGTGCTGCCCAGATTGGGCTGCATCATCATCAGCACCGCGATCAGCGCGAGATAGGCGGTGGCGATGCCCAGCACCGGCAGGTTGGGATCCCGCATGCGCCACGAGAGGATCCACGCCATGGCGATGGCGAAACCGGGCTTGAGGAATTCGGAGGGCTGGAACTGCATGCCGAGATTGATCCAGCGCCGCGCGCCGTTGATCTCGACCCCGATCAGCGGGACGAGGAACAACAGTCCGGTCATCACCGCCGCCAGTACGATGGCGAGCCGCCGCGCATTCTCGCGCGTGAGCATCGATATGCCGAGCAAAGCCCCGATGGCGAGCACCTGCCAGGCGAGATGGCGGTAGAAGAAATACAGCGGGTCGAGCGTCTCGCTTGCGGTCGACAGGCGATCCGCGCTGGCGGGCGAAGCCGCGGCAACCGCGATGGTGCCAAAGCTCATCAGCAGCAACACGAGCAGCAGCAGCACGCGGTCGATCTCGCGCCACCAGATCTTGATTTCGGACCAGCGCGACAGCTTGCCCTTGGGCATATGCGCAGGCTGGCGCTTGCCGGGGACATAGGGCTGCATCGTGTTCATGCCAGCCGCTCCACCAGCGTGCGGAAATGGTCGCCGCGCTTCTCGAAGTCGGCATATTGGTCGAAGCTGGCGCAGGCGGGCGAGAGGAGGACCGTGTCGCCCGGCGCAGCGTTTTTCGCGGCGCTGGCGACCGCACGGTCGAGCGTTTCGCATTGTTCGACCGGCACGCGGCCGTCGAGCAGCGCCGCGAAGTCCGGCCCGGCCTTGCCGATGGTGTAGGCGGCTTTCACATGGCCCAGTTCGGCCTCGCATTCGCCCAGCCCGGGCTCCTTGGCGAGCCCGCCGACGATCCAGTGGATATTCTCGAACGCCGCCAGCGCGGGCGCGGAAGCAGCGGTATTGGTGCCCTTGCTGTCGTTGACATAGGCGACGCCGGAAACCTCGGCGACGCGCTCCATACGGTGCGCAAGGCCGGGGTAACTCTTGAGCCCGGAGCGGACCTGCTCGGGCGCAATCCCCAGGATGTCGCAGACTTCGATGGCCGCAGCCGCGTTCTCGCGATTGTGCGGTCCTTGAAGCGATGGCCAGTCGGCTTGCTCGCTTGGCGCGATGCCCCTGTTCTGGAGCACATCCTCGAGAATGCTCGCGATCGAGCCTTCGGCGAACTGGCCCAGCACCCGCGCATCGGTGAAGCGGGCGATCGCGTTCTGGCCGCGCGTCTGCATTGCCAGCAGGCGCGACTTGCTGGCGGCATATTTGCCGAAATCCCCATCATATCGGTCCAGATGATCCGGGGTGATGTTGAGCAGCACCGCTACATCGCAATCGAGTGAGTAGGTGAGGTCGATCTGGTAGCTCGACAGTTCGAGTACATAGACCCCGCCTTCGGACAGCGGGTCCTGCTCGAGGATCGGCAGGCCGATATTGCCGCCCATGGTGGTCGGCACGCCCGCCTCTTTGAGGATGTGGTGGACCAGCGCCGTCGTCGTCGATTTGCCATTGGTGCCGGTGATGCCGACGACCTTGTGCGGCGGCAGGTCGCCCCGCGCCTGCGCAAAGAGTTCGATATCGCCGATAACCGGCACGCCGAAACTGTCGGCATGCGGCTTGATCGGATGCGTGTTGAGCGGCACGCCGGGGCTGACCACCATGCCGGCATAGCCGGTAAGGTCCGCCGCCAGCGGATCACCGATGGCGCAGCGCCCGGCGAAGGGCTCGCGCGCCTCGGCGCGGTCGTCCCACACCAGCACGTCGGCGCCGCTCACCAGCAGCGCCTCGACCGTCGCCCGGCCGGACCGCGCGAGGCCAAGCACCGCGTATTTCGTGTCCTTCCAGGCAGGTGAAGTGATCATCTTAGCTTGAGCGTCGCGAGCCCCAGGAGTGCCAGCACGATGGCCACGATCCAGAACCGGATCACGACCTTGCTCTCCGACCAGCCCAGCTGTTCGAAATGGTGGTGGATGGGGGCCATGCGGAACACCCGCCGTCCGGTCCGCTTGAACCAGAGCACCTGGATGATCACGCTCAGCGCCTCGAACACGAACAGCCCGCCGACGATCGCGAGGACGATCTCGTGATGCGTCGCCACGGCAATTGCGCCCAGCGCGCCGCCGAGCGCAAGGCTGCCGGTATCGCCCATGAAGACCGCCGCGGGCGGGGCGTTGAACCATAGGAAGGCGAGACCCGCGCCCATGATCGCGGCACAGAAAATCGCCAGTTCGCCCGCGCCCTCGACATGGGGAATGCCGAGATAGGTCGAGAAGTCGACGCGGCCGACGAGATAGGCGATCAGCGCGAAGGTGCCCGCGGCAATGATGACCGGCATGGTCGCGAGCCCGTCGAGCCCGTCGGTGAGGTTCACCGCATTGCCCGCGCCAACAATCACGATTGCCGCAAAAACGTAATAGAAAGCCCCCAGCTCGACCCCGAAGTCATTGACGAAGGGGACATAGACGAATGTGTTGATCTGGCTGACGATGATATAGCTGGCGATACCCGCGACCGTGAATTCCATCAGCAGGCGGATGCGCGCCGAAACGCCCTTGTGGCTGGCCTTGGTGACCTTGTCGTAATCGTCGAGGAAACCGATCAGGCCGAAGCCCAGCGTCACGGCGAGACAGGCCCAGATGAACGGATTGCGCAAATCCATCCAGATCAGCACCGACAGCGTCAGGCTGATCAGGATCATCAGCCCGCCCATGGTCGGCGTGCCGCGCTTGGCGAGGTGGGTCTGCGGCCCGTCCTCGCGGATCGGCTGGCCCTTGCCTTGGCGGATGCGCAGCATGGCGATGAAACGCGGGCCAATGACGAGACCGAAGATCAACGCAGTCATCAGCGTCGCCCCGGCACGGAACGTCTGGTAGCGCACGAGGTTGAAAAAGCCTTCGAAATTCAACCATTCGGCGAGGATGTATAGCAAATCGGCCTCTCGTCGCGCCTAGCCGGCGCGGGTGAAATGATCCACGAGCCGGCCAAGACCGACCGAATTGGAGCCCTTGACCAGCACAGCATCGCCGGCAACGACGCCGAAGTCCTCGAGCAGGTCGATCGCCTCGTCGGCGGTATGGCAATGCGCCCAGGCGATGGGCTTGCCAAGGACGGAGCTTTCCGGTTTCCCCAGTTCGCGCGCCAGTGCGAGCATCTCGTCGCCGACCAGCAACGCATAGTCGACATCGGCGGCGAGGATGGGTTCGGACAGCGCGGCATGGAACTGCGGACCAAAATCGCCCAGCTCCTTCATCGCGCCCAGAACGGCGATGCGGCGGCCCGAGGGCGTCTGCCCGAGCTGCGCCAACGTGGCGCGCATGCTGGCGGGATTGGCATTGTAGCTTTCGTCGATCAGCAGCGCCTTGCCGCCGGGAACGTCGATCCCGTGGCGCGCGCCGCGCCCCTTGAGTCCGCCCATTTCGGCCAGCGCGAGACCGGCAGCCGCCATATCGCCGCCCGCCGCCCGCACTGCGGCCATCACGGCAAGCGAGTTGACCACCCAGTGATCGCCGGGCTCGGCGACGGTGTAGCACAGCCGCCCTTCGGGAAATTCGCAAGTCACGAGGCTGCCGCCGTTGGCGCTGGGGATCGCATCGAGCAAGCGGACATCGGCGAAGCGTGCGCGGCCGAAGCTGACGACGTTCGCCCCTGCCCGCAGCGCGGCCAGCTTGAGCGGTTCGTAATGTTCGCTGTCGGCGGGGATCACCGCGGTCCCGCCCGGTTCGAGGCCCGCGAAGATCTCCGCCTTGGCGGTGGCGATCGCGGCCATGCTGCCGAGGTTTTCGATATGCGCCGGGGCGATGGTCGTGACAACCGCGACATGCGGGCGGACCTGCGTGGTCAGTTCGGCGATCTCGCCGGCATGGTTCATGCCCATTTCGAACACGCCGAACCGGCTGCGCGCGGGCATCCGCGCCAGGCTGAGCGGCACGCCGACATGGTTGTTATAGCTGCGCGTCGAGCGATGCGCCGCGCCGCGGCTCGCGCGTTCGAGACTGGCGAAGATCGCTTCCTTGACGCCCGTCTTGCCGACCGATCCGGTCACGCCGATGATAGTCGCCTCGACCCGGCTGCGCGCCGCATGCGCCAGCGCCTGCAGCGCCTTGGTGGTGTCGTCGACGAGGATATGCGGCCAGTCGACGGGCCGGTCGACGATCGCCCCCGCCGCGCCATTGGCGAAGGCGGTGCCGAGGAAGCGGTGACCGTCCATCGCCTCGCCCTTGAGCGCGACGAACAGGTCGCCATTGACCACATCGCGGCTGTCCATCTCGACGCCCGCGACCTGGAAATCATGGCTGGCAGTGCCGCCCACGGCCTCGGCAATGCTGCGCGCGTCCCACAGCGTCAGCGGCAGGCGATCGCGCGGGTCGGCGGGCCATTCGACATAGGCCGGATGGCGCAGGATCGCCGCGCTCATGCATCACCTCTGGCAATCTGCGCGGCGCATTCGCGCGCGACCTCTACGTCGTCGAAGGGTAACACCCGCATGTTCTCTCCCGATCCGATGATCTGACCCGTTTCGTGTCCCTTGCCGGCGATCAGGACGATGTCCTGCGCACCCGCTTCGGCAATGGCTGCGAGAATGGCTTCGCGACGCCCGCCTATTTCGCGCGCCTGCGGCGCGCCCGCAAGCACCTGGCGGCGGATTTCCGCAGGATCTTCGCCGCGCGGATTGTCGTCGGTAACCATGACGAGGTCGCTCGCCTTGGCCGCTGCCTCGCCCATCGGCGCACGTTTGCCATGGTCGCGGTCGCCGCCCGCGCCGAAAACGGTAATGAGCCGCCCGCTGACATGCGGGCGCAGCGCCGCGATGGCGGCTTCAAGCGCGTCGGGTGTATGCGCGTAATCGACATAGACGGGCGCGCCCGAGGGCGCGATCACCGCCCGCTCGAGCCGCCCGCGGACCGGCTGGAGCCGCGCGACCGCATCCCAGACCAGCCCAGCGTCGCTGCCGGTGGCAAGCGCCAGCCCGGCGGCGGTCAGCGCATTGGAAACCTGGTAAGCGCCGATCAGCGGCAGGTTGATCGTCCGGCTCTGCCCCGCATGCTCGACCGTCAGCGACTGGCCCAGTTGGGTCGGTTCGCGGCGGGTAAGGCGAATGGCATCGCCCTGTTCGCCGACGGTCATGACCGCAAGACCACGCCGTGCCGCATGGTCGACCACGCGCGCATTCCAGCCGCAATCGCCCGCGCCCATCCAGATCACTGCCGTCGCGCCGTCCGAAACGACTTCGTCGAACAGGCGCATCTTAGCGGCGAAATAGTCTTCCATGTCGGCATGGTAGTCGAGGTGGTCGCGGCTGAAATTGGTGAAGCCTGCGGCCTCGACGGGCACGCCTTCGTTGCGAAATTGCGAGAGGCCGTGGCTCGACGCTTCATAGGCGACATGCGTCACGCCTTCGCGTGCCAGTCCGGCGAGGTTCGACAGGAAGGTGACGATGTCGGGTGTGGTCAGCCCGGTGGAAACGCTTTCGTCGGGCGTGGTCACGCCCAGCGTGCCGATGCTCGCCGCGCGCTCGCCCGCCATGCGCCAGATCTGGCGCATCATTTCGACGGTGGAGGTTTTCCCATTGGTGCCCGTGACCGCAACGATATGGTCGGGCACGGGGGTGAAGAACCGTGCTGCCAGCGCGGCGAAGGCCCGGCGCGGCGTATCGTCGGCGATGTGGATCGCGCCTTCCACGGTCGCTTCGGGCCGCGCGACCACCGCTACCGCACCGCTCTCGATCGCGGCAGGGATGAAGTCCTCGCCATTGACCTGCGCGCCCTGGAAAGCGCCGAACACGGTGCCCGGCGCAACCTTGCGATTGTCGATAGCGAAGCCGGTCACCATGGCGTCGCCATCGCAAGCGATCCCTGCCGCGGTGCAGAGCTTGGCCAGCTTCACTTGTTCGCCTCCGGGATCAGCGGCTTGATATCCGAAATGTCGACGTCGCGCGTATCGTCGGGGCGCACGCCGATCAGAGGCCCGATGCGCGGTACCAGCCGCCCGACGATCGGCGCCGCGTTCCATGCAGCAGTGCGCTGGTAGGAGCTGGCCAGCGTCCCGCGCGGCTCGTCGAGCATGGCGATCACGACATAGCGCGGGCGGTCCATCGGGAAGGCGGCGGCGAAGGTCGAAACCAGCGCGGTCTTGCGATAACCGGCGCTGCCGCCGGGCTTTTCGGCCGAGCCGGTCTTGCCGCCGACGCGGTAGCCCGGAGCATCGGCATTCTTGCCGGTGCCATAGACCGCAATCGCGCGGAGCAATTGGCGCATCCGGCTCGAGGTCGAGGCCTTGAACACGCGGCGGCCCTTGGGTGCTTCACCCGGGCCGAGCTTCTTCAGCGTCGCGGGGCGCCAGATGCCGCCATTGACCATCGCCGCATAGGCGCTGGCGAGATGCAGCGGCGTGACCGCGATACCGTGGCCATAGCCGACCGTCATCGAGCGCAGCCGCGGCCATTTTTCGCCCGGCCAGATCGGGAAGCCCTTGGCGGGCAGTTCGATATAGGGCCGCTCGTTCATGCCGAGGTCCATCATCGTGCGCCGCATCCGGTCGGGGCCGAGTTCGTCGACTAGCCGCGCGGTGACGGTGTTGGACGAGTGGATGAGCGCCTCGACCGCGTTGAGATCGGCGCCCAGATCGTGGCTGTCCTTGATGCTGAACCGCCCGACCTTGACCGGGCTGGCGTCCCAGCGCTTGCCCAGATTGCGGACGACGCCGGCATCGATCGCAGCGGCGACCGACAGCGGCTTGAAGGTCGAACCCAGCTCATAGACCTGGTTGGTCACGCGGTTGAACATCAGCTTTTCGCCGCGCGCATCGATCTTGTTGGGATCGAATTCGGGGAGCGATGCCAGCGCCAGCACTTCGCCGGTATCGACATCGAGCACAATGCCCGCCCCGCCCTGCGCCTGGACCAGCTTCATCCCGCGGCGCAGCTCGTCCTCGAGCGCGCCCTGCACGCGGGAATCGATCGACAGTGCAATCGGCGTGCCACGGGTCGAAGGGTTGGACAGGTGATCGTTGAGCACCTGCTCCATGCCGACCCGGCCATTGCCGTCTGCAGCGACATAGCCGAGCACATGCGCGGCCATCGAACCCTGCGGATAGTGGCGGTCGTTTTCCATCGGCATTTCAAGCGCAAGCTCGCCGATTTCCTGCACCCGGTTGGCTTCCTCGGGCAGCACGCGGCGGCGGATATAGCCCTGCTTGCCCGCGGCGAATTGCGCGGCAACGGCCTTTTCGTCGAGATCGGGAAAAATCGCTTTCAGCTTGCCGATGACCGTCGCGGGATCGCGCACCAGCGGCGCCCCGTCTTCGCCCAGCGCGTCCGGATTGAACCACAACGCATAGGCGGGAAAGGCGCGCGCCAGCGGCACGCCATTGCGATCGGTGATCTCGCCGCGCGGCGGCAGCAGGGCTTCTTCGAGCGAGGTGCCGCGCAGGCCATCGTCGGACATGCCGAGATAGCCGATCCGGACAAGCGCGAGCAACGCGACAAAGGCAAAGCCAAGCGCGATCCACAAAACCCGCCAGCGGGCGAGCGTCAGCGATTGCTGGCGGATGGTGACAAGCTGGACACGGCCCGAGGCCACCGCCATGCTCACTGCCCCCTGCCCGCTCCTGCTGCCCGCGGCGATGGCGGGGCCGAAGCCGGAAAAGGCGTTCACTGGCTCACCTCGGCGACCGCGGCCATGCCGACCGCGGGGCTCGCCAGGCGTTCGGCGAGACCGCTGGCGGCGGCAAGCTCGCGGCGTTCGGGCGGGGCATCGCGGTCCGCGCCCTCGTCATCCTCGATCCACTCGGCGAACAGGCTCTCGCTTTCGGGCGCAGGCCGGTTGAGCGCGACGCGGACCGGCGCGGGTGCATCGATCCCGCGCGGCGTCCCGAGAACGGCGAGTTGGCGTTCGCTTTCGAGATATTGGTCGGCGCGCGGCGCGGCATAGCCAAATTCGACCGCATTCCAGTCGGACAGCTGCTGCTGGCTGGCGCGGGTCTCGAATTCGGTGTCGAGCATGAGCTTGGCCTGCTGCGCGGCAATGATCTGGCGTTCGGCGAGGCGCACGTCGCTTTTCACCGCATTGACCTTGAAGGTCAGCGCGAGCAGCAGCGCAAAGCAGATGCCCAGCACCAGTGCCCAGCCGATCTGGCGGATGCGCGAGCCGCCGACCATCACGCGGCTTCCCGCGCCGGTGTGGCGGTACGCGTGGCATGGCGCAGCACGGACGAGCGCGAGCGCGGATTGCGCGCGATTTCGGCTTCGCCGGGCTTGATCGCCTTGCTGACATTGGAAAAGACCGGATCATCCTGCGCCGCCAAGGGGACATGACGCGAGGCACTCGGGGTTGAGGACGCCTCGCGCAGGAAGCGCTTGACGATCCGGTCTTCGAGGCTGTGGAAGCTGACCACCGCGAGGCGGCCCCCTTCACGCAGCAAATGCTCGGCCGCCGACAGACCATGGGCCAGTTCGTCGAGTTCGCCGTTCACATGAATCCTGACCGCCTGGAAGGTCCGCGTGGCGGGGTCCTTCTTGTCATGCGGCTTGTAGCCGAGCGCCTTGCGCACGACCCGCGCCAGCGCGCCAGTCGTCTCCAGCGGACGCGCGGCAACGATGGCGCGCGCGACGCGGCGCGACTGGCGCTCTTCGCCATAGAGGTAGAGCACGTCGGCGATCGCTTTTTCGTCCGCCGAATTGAGGAAATCGGCCGCGCTTTCGCCATCTTGGCTCATGCGCATGTCCAGCGGTCCATCGGCCGAGAAGGCAAAGCCGCGCTCCGCCTGGTCGAGCTGCATCGAGGAGACGCCGATATCCATCACCACCCCATCGACCCGCGCGACGCCTGCCGACGTCATGACGTCAAGCATTTCGGAGAAGCGATGCGGGTGGAGAACAAGGCGCGGCGGGCTCTCGCCCGTTTCGTTCCAGCTGCGACCCGAAGCGATGGCATCGGGATCGCGGTCGAAGGCATGCACGGTGGCGCCGCGCTCGAGCAGCGCGCGCGTATAGCCGCCCGCCCCGAAAGTCGCGTCGACGATCACGTCGCCCGGCTGCGGATCGAGCGCGTCGATCACCTCGTCGAGGAGCACGGGAATATGCGGCGCGGCGCTCATTTGCCCTTCGCCTTCGCATCGGCGAGGAAGCTTTCGCAGGCCGCCTTCGCGCCCGCCCAATCGTCGCCCATCTGGGCGAGTTCACCCGGGTTCCACAGCGTGAAGAACCGGCCACCGCCCTGGAAATAGAGCCCGTCCTCGATCTTGCCGAGCATCCGCAGATGGTCGGGCATGACGAAGCGTCCGCTGTCGTCGAACGGCATTTCCTGGAAGCCGAAAAGCTGGCTGGAGCGCGTATCGCGGTCGAATTCCTTGCCCAGGCGCACGGCGAGTTCTTCCTCGCGGTCGAGCTGGGCTTCGAGTTCGGGTTTGCGCGAGAGGCCGAAGCCGACGAGGCAGTTCCAGCTGGGGTGCTTCATCAGGCACAGCACGCGGCCATCGCTGCTGTCCTTCACCGCCTTGCGAAACAGGGGTGGAAGCACAAAGCGGCCCTTATCGCCTGCTGGCGAATAGGCCTGACCGCTGTACCCTCCGAACGACACTGTCTCCAAACCCCAATACCGGTTTAATTTGCCTCCTCACCGGGCAAAACCTTCCTCCCTCGCCCAAGCATGGGGGCGAGCCGCTTGGCCCACGGGCCGAGCGCGCAGAGACAGTCCTTGTCCGATGTGATTGCGGTTTATCGCGGGTCAGCCGGGGATGGAAGGGAAAATTGCGGGATTTCACGGGATAAGCCCGTAGGCTATTGTTTTACAGCCATATTTTTCCCACGCCCGGCCTCGAATTCGTTACCAGTTCCTTAACGAAGGGACTGGAAACGCGTGGGTTTGTGCGGAGTCGAGCGAAGAATCCCGCGATTTCCCCGGGCCTCACCCGTGAAATCCCCGGTCAGTTGGTATCAGCTGGTTGGTCGAGGGTCACCGGCCCGAGCACGGCCCACAAGGCGTCCTTGCGCTCCTGCGGAACCGGGCCGCTGCCATCCCAGTCGAGCAGCGCCGCATCGGCGAACAGGACCGCCACCCCGCTGCCACGCGCGCAACGGGCGAGCAGCCCGTCGGCAAAAGCCGTACAGGAACTGCTGTCCTGACGCGCAAAACGGCCGCGCAGCGCCACCGGGACGGCTTGCCCCTGCACTTCGGCCATCCGCTCCCCGCCGGGCTGGCTGTCGTCGAACAGCAGTTCGACCCCCCAATGCGAGAAGATCGGCGACAAGACCACGACATCCTGCGGCCGGCGCCGGTCGCCGATCGGGTAGCGCGAGTGGCGCGTCAGCATGGGATCGGCGAGGATCACCGCCTGGCCGCCCTGGGTCACCCAGCGATCGAAAGAGACATTCTCCGACGGTGCCAGCGCGCGTGGCTGCGCCAGGATCACGCGGTCGAGCCCGGCCAGCGCCTCGGGCTCGAGCGTATCGAGCGGGACCAGTTCGAAACGCGTCTCGAGTTCCTCGCGGACCCAGTCCTTCTGGCCCCCGCCTTCCAGCATCGCGCCGAACTCGCCTTCGCCCCAATAGAGCGGCAGGCTCGAGAACAGCCCGACGCGCGGTTTGGAAACCGCATCATGCCGTGCCTCCCCCGAAGAGCAGGCCGCGGCGAGCAGCGCCATGAGCAAGGAAAGCGTGCTAGTTAGCAGCGGGAGGCGGCGCATCGTTCGTGTTCTGCGGCCCAGAGGTCGGCGCGGCATTGGGCGTCGCGCTTGGTTCGGCCGGGAGGTCGGGCACCACGCCCGCCTCGACCAGCGGGTCGTTCTGCGGCGCGGCCTGCGTCGGTTCGGTGGTCGGCGCGGCAGCGGGCACGGTCGTCGCATCGGTTTCCGCGGCACGGTTCTGGATGATGCTCGCCAACCCGACGAGCAGGATCATCATGACGATCCCGGTAATGCCGATCTGCAAACGCTGCACGGTGCGCTCGCGCCGGGCATCACTACCCGGCACTTCGGGCAGCTCGCCCACCGGCGGCTTGCGGCTCATGTCGAAGAATTGGTGCACGCGCATAAGCGTAGGGACCCGTGGCGGGCAGTCAATCGCCCGATTGCAACCAATCGAACACCGGCAGGCCCTTAGCGGCCAGCCACTCGGCGCTGTAGAGCGTCGAGAGATAGCGGAAGCCGGTGTCGCACAGGATGGTGGCGACACGCGGGTTCTCGCGCCCTTCGGCCACCAACTGCTTGCCCAGTGCAATCGCGCCGGCGACATTGATGCCCGAGGACAGGCCGAGACACAGACCCTCTTCGCGAAGCAAGCGGGCGACCCAGGTCAGGCCTTCCTCGTCCGAAATGCGGAACTGCGTATCGATCGGCGCGCCTTCGAGATTGCCGGTGATGCGCCCCTGCCCGATACCTTCGGCGACCGAAGACCCTTCGGCCTTGAGCTCGCCATTGGCGAAGTAGTTATACAGCGCCGCGCCATGCGGGTCGGTCAGCGCGATGGTGACGGTTTCGTCCAGTTCCTTCAGCCCCATGCCGACGCCGGCGATCGTGCCGCCGGTGCCCGCCGCGCAGGTAAAGCCGTCGATCCGGCCCTCGAGCTGGTCCCACAATTCCTTCGCCGTGGTTTCGATATGCGCCTTGCGATTGGCGGTATTGTCGAACTGGCCCGCCCAGACCGCGCCGTCGAGCTCTTCCGCCATGCGGCGCGAGACGTGCTGGAAATGGTTGCAGTCGGCATATTTGGTCGGCGGAACGGTGACCAGTTCCGCGCCCAGGGCGCGGAGCGTATCCATCTTTTCCTTCGACTGGTTGTCGGGCATCACGATAATCGTGCGATACCCCAGCGCATTGGCCACCAGCGCGATGCCGATCCCGGTATTGCCGGCGGTCCCTTCGACCACCGTGCCACCGGGTTTGAGTTCGCCGCGCTCTTCTGCATCACGGATGATGTAGAGCGCCGCGCGATCCTTCACGCTGGCGCCCGGATTGGCGAATTCGCATTTACCAAAGATGTCGCAGCCGGCTTCCTCGCTCGGTCCTTCGAGGCGGACCAGCGGAGTGTTGCCGATGAGGTCGAGCGTATGCTCGCGTACGGGAATTGCAGTCATGGATCGGGAATTAGGCGCGCCGGCCCGAACCTGCAAACAACATCAGTCTTCAGGCGCGATAGTAACCTTCAACCCGTCGAGTTCCGCAGTGAAGGGGATCTGGCACGACAGGCGCGAAGTCGGCTGGCGGTGATCGGTGGATTCGAGCAGGTCGTCCTCGTCCTCGCTCAGTTCGGGCAGCTTATCGGCAAACGCCGGATCGACATGCACATGGCAGGTCGCGCAGGAACAGCAGCCGCCGCACAGCGCCAGCAGCTCGTCGAAGCCATTGTCGCGGATCGCTTCCATCACGGTCAGGCCGTCGGCGACGTCGATCTCGCTGGTTTCGCCTTCGCGGGTGGTCACGGTCAGTTTCGGCATTGCGTGTTTCCTCGGTTGCAAAGGGCTACTGGTCGACCCTATGCGTCGCGCTGCTATTCAATCGCGACGGGGAAGGCAAGCGCACTCGCCATGGGGCTGACCAACGCACAATTGCGCACGCACCTCGATACGGTCGCTGCATCCGACCCCGTTGTGGCCGGGGCGCTGGAGCGCTGCGGCTATCCCGAAGAACGCATTCGCCCCACCGGCTACCGCACGCTGCTGCGGACGATCGTCGGCCAGCAGGTCAGCGTCGCATCGGCGGATGCTGTATGGACCAAGCTGGAAGCCGAGCTGGGCGAAGCCATGCCCGCGCATGAAGTACTGGCGCGCGACTTCGACACGCTGCGCGCCTGCGGCCTGTCGCGCCAGAAACAGGGCTATGCGCGCAGCCTGTGCGAACTGGTGGCCAGCGGCGAACTCGACCTCGCGAGCCTTCCCCAGGACGATGAGGAAGCGATTGCCGAGCTGACCCGGATCAAGGGGATCGGGCGCTGGTCGGCGGAAATCTATCTGCTGTTTGCCGAAGGGCGGCCCGACATCTGGCCCGCGGGCGATCTGGCGGTCCAGGAAGCGGTTGGCCGCATGCTCGAACTGGCGGCGCGGCCGAGCGAAAAGGAAACCCGTACCATCGGCGAAGACTGGCGGCCCCATCGCGGCGCAATGGCCATCTTCACCTGGCACGCATACACCAATGCCGCGCTGTAGCGCGCACGAGGGAGAGAGACAGTGAGCGAGCGCAAGGCGATTTTCATCACCGGCGGCGGGTCGGGTATCGGGCGCGCGGTTGCGCTGTATTTCGGCGAGCGCGGCTGGTTCGTCGGCCTGGGCGATATCGACAAGTCGGGCATGCGCGAAACCGAGGACATGATCGGTAACGGCTTCGTCTATGGCCACGTCCTCGACGTGCGCGACCGCGCGGCTTGGGACGAAGCGCTCGAGGCGTTCTCGGTGGCGGCGGGCGGCCGGATCGACGTGGTGTTCAACAATGCCGGCATCCCGCTTGGCGGATCGCTGCTCGAAAACAGCGCCGAGGAAATCGAGCGCTGCCTCGATATCAATCTCAAGGGCGTGCTGTTCGGCGCGCAGGCGGCGCATCCGCATCTGGCGAAGACCACGCCGGGATCCTGCCTGCTCAACACCGCCAGCGCGGCAGGCATTTACGGCACCCCGGGCGCGAGCGTCTATTCGGCGACCAAGTTCGGGGTGCGCGCGGTGACCGAGAGCCTCGATGGCGAATGGGCCGAAGACGGCATCAATGTCCGCTCGCTGATGCCCAGCTTCATCGACACGCCGCTGCTCGATCACAATCCCAACGCCCGGTCCAATGAAGGCATCCGCCAGCGCGTGACCGATTCCGGCCTCGAGATCACGCCGGTCGACGACGTGGCGGCGGCGGCTTGGGCCGCTGTGCATGGTGAAAGGCTGCACACCACCGTCGGCAAGACCGCCAAACGCATGGCCTTTGCCGCGCGTTGGTTGCCGGGTCGGGTACGCAAGGGAACCCGCGCTGGAGGGCGCCCGATGGGCCGGTAGGTCCTAGCCGAGCAGCGCGTCGATCTTGCGCGCCATCTTGACGTCGCGCAGCGACAGCCCGCTGGCGTCATGCGTGGTCAGGGTGATCTCCACGCGGTTGTAGACATTCGACCACTCGGGATGATGGTCGCGCGTCTCGGCGATCATCGCGACGCGGGTCATGAAGGCGAAGGCTTCGGAAAAGTCGGCGAATTCGAAGCTCCGCACGATTGCCTTGCCATCGCGGGCGAGGCTCCAGCCGGTCAGCCCGCGCAGCCAGCTGCCACGCTCTTCCTCGGTCAGCTGTTCAACGGTCATGGCTGCGATTCTCCTCTACTTGTCGGTGGCGCGCCTTTTGCCTATCGCCACCGCCCATGCAACCTCGCCTCGTCGCAAAGGATATTGCCTGCCGCCGCGGCGAAAGGCTGCTGTTTCGCGGGTTTTCGCTCACCTGCGATGAAGGCGCTGCCGTGCATGTGACCGGCGCGAACGGGATCGGCAAATCGAGCCTGATCCGCATTCTGGCCGGATTGCTGCATCCGTTCACCGGCTCGGTGGACCATGCCGGGGCGATGGGACTGGTCGACGAACGGCTCGCGCTCGATGCCAATCTGCCGCTGGGCAAGGCGCTGGCATTCTGGGAAGCGCTCGACGGATGCACCCAGCCGGGCCGCGCGCTCGAACTGCTCCAGCTCGACCCGCTGATGGACGTACCGGTGCGCTATCTCTCGACCGGGCAGAAGAAGCGCGCCGCGCTCGCGCGACTGCTCAACCGCACCTGCCCGATCTGGCTGCTCGACGAACCGCTCAACGGTCTCGACAGCCACGCACAGGCGGCTTTCGAGGCGCTGATCGCGCAGCATTGCGCGGGCGGCGGGATCGCCGTGGTTGCCTCGCACCAGCCGATCGCCCTGCCCGCGCCGCAAGTCATCCAGCTTGCCGAGTATGCCGCATGATCGGCACGCTACTCAGGCGCGATCTCGGGCTACTGCTGCCCGGCGGGCGCGGCGGCGGCGGGGTGCTGCCGCTGCTGTTCTTCCTCGCGGTGGCGATGCTCTATCCGTTCGCGGTCGGGCCCGACGCGCAATTGCTGGCGCGGACCGGCGGCGGCGTGATCTGGGTGGCGGCGCTGCTTGCCGCGATCCTGCCGCTGGACAAGCTGGTTTCTGCCGATCTCGATGCGGGCCTGTTCGACCAGCTGCACTTGCGCGGGGTGAGCGAGGAAGCGGCGATGGCGGTGCGGCTGCTCGCGCACTGGCTGGCCTTCGCGCCGCTGCTGCTGCTCGCCACGCTGCCCGCGGCGGCATTGCTCGGCCTGTCTGGAGAGACGGTGCGCACCGTCCTGCTGGGCCTGCTGGCGGGCACCCCCGGCCTCGCCGCGGTCGGTCTTGCGGTGGCCGCGCTCACCGCGAGCCTGCGCGGCGGAGCGGCGCTGGCCGGGCTGATGGTTATTCCGCTGGCCGTGCCGATCCTGATCTTCGGTGCAGGCGCATTGTCGCGTCCCGATCCGGGCGCATTGCTGCTCACCGGCGCGATCAGCCTGGGGCTGTGCGCGGTGACACCCTTTGCCGCCGGGGCGGCGATACGCGCCGCCCGCGAAGGCTAGTAAGGCGGTTTGTGCAGCCCCTTGGGGCTTTCGGTGAAAATCTCGACCCCGTCATCGGTAATGCCGATCGAATGTTCGAACTGCGCCGAGAGCGACTTGTCGCGCGTCACCGCGGTCCAGCCGTCGCCCAGCACCTTGGCATGCGCACGCCCGGCATTGATCATCGGTTCGATGGTGAAAAACATGCCTGGCTTCATTTCCGGCCCCGTCCCGGCGCGCGCCGCATGGATCACCTCCGGCGCATCGTGGAACAGCCGGCCAAGGCCGTGGCCGCAAAACTCCTGCACCACGCCATATCGATACTGGCGCGCATGCGCCTCGATCGCCGCGCCGATGTCGCCCAGCCGGGCGCCGGGCTTACGCACCGCATCGATGCCCAGCATCAGGCATTCATAGGTCACCTCGACCAGTCGTTTGGCCTTGATCGACGGTTCGCCGGCGAAGAACATGCGGCTGGTGTCGCCATGCCAGCCGTCGAGCAGCGGGGTCACGTCGATATTGACGATGTCGCCGTCTTTCAGCGCCTTGTCGGACGGGATGCCGTGGCAGATCACATGGTTGATCGAAGTGCAGCAGCTGTGTTCATAGCCGCGGTAGCCCATCGTCGCGGGCACCGATCCGGCATCGAGCATCATGGTGCGGACATAATCGTCGATCGCGCCGGTGGTTACGCCCGGCTGCACGAAAGTGGTCAACTCGTCGAGAATTTCGGCGGCCAGCCGCCCCGCCTTGCGCATGCCCTCGAAACCTTCGGGGCCATGCAGCTTGATGGTGCCGTCGCGATAGACGGTCTCGTCCGCCTCGATTACCTGATATTCAGTCATGCCGCCCACATAGGCGCTTTGCGCGGCAATTGCGAGATGCCTAGCGGCTCACGCTGAAAGCCCTGGCATGCGCGGGCTTCACCGCATCGACGACCGAGGCGGTGACGGGGAAATCGAGCTCGTAATCGCCCTCGGCATAGGCGCCCGCGACATAGGGGCCGAAATACACCGTGATCCGGTCGAAGGTCTTGCCGTTGGACGACCCGACCAGCACGCTGGCCTCATCGAGCCCGGGGCATTTGTCGAACATGTCGTCGCTGCCCTCCTCGATCTCCATGCCGCGCCGTTCTTCGCGCGCGGTGTTGAGCGTGTCGCACAGCCGATTGCCCAGCGCCTGTTCGAGCGCGACAGGCGAGTTGAACAGCTCGATCCCCTTCATCGCCGCGCCCGCTTCGCGGTCCCAGACCAGCGATTGCATGCCGTACATGCCATGCGCCCCGCCCGAATAGGTCGTCAAATGCCCCGACAGGCTCAGGTAATCGGGCAGATCGGCCACTACTTGCCATTCCTCGCTGGCGCTGTGCTGACGCGGCGTCCACTCGCTCCCCTGCGACGAGTTCCAGTCCTCGTCGGCTTCCTGCTCGAGTTCGGCGCGCATCGCGTCGGCCTTCTGCCCGAGGAACGCCGCCAGCGCCGGTTCGGCGGCGACTTGGGCCGGCCAGGAATAGGCGAACTGGTAACGCTCGGTTTCCTGCTCGACCGCATAGGCTTCTGCCGCCGGCGCGGCGGTGGCCGAGGCACTTGCGGTCGCACGCTCGCTGACTCCCGCCTTGTCGGCATACTCGGCGCTGTCGGAACAGGCCGCACTCGACAGCGCGAGGGAAATCAGGAACAGGGGCGCACGCATCGCGGTTTCCTTTGCGAAAGACGAATTCATTAGAGGCACCTCCGATATGGCCGACAAACAGCCACTGATCCAGCCCGACCGCGGGCAGGACGCGATTTCCATTCACCTCGTCAACCGCGACGGCCTGGGCGATTGGCTCAGGCAGCTTTCAACCAGCCAGCGGGCCGCGCTCGAGGCGCAGAAATTCGACGGCGGCGGCTACCAGACCGCGATCGTGCCCGACGACGAAAGCTGGTTCGCGGTGGGCGGCGTGGCCGATCCCGAAAACCTTTCGAGCTGGTGCATGGCGAAGCTGGCAGAGAGCCTGCCTGCGGGCACCTATCGCCGCGCGAAGGGTGCGCCCGGCCCCGCGGTGCACGGCTGGCAGACCGCCCAATATGTCTTCGACCGCTACAAGCGGCCCGAACGCCCGGTCGGCCCGCGCGTGCTGCTGACGCAGGATGTCGGCGCGATCGACGGCGCAATCGCCGAGGCGCAGGCGGTGTGCCTCGTCCGCGATCTCGTCAATACGCCCGCCGAGGATATGGGGCCTGCCGCGCTGGAAGAGCAGTGCGAGACGCTGGCCAAGCAGCATTCGGCCACGCTCAAGGTGACCATGGGCGACACGCTGGAGCAGGAATATCCGATGATCCACGCGGTCGGCCGCGCCGCCGCGCGCCATCATGCCCCGCGGCTGCTACACCTGACCTGGGGCAAGGAAGGTGACCCCGTCCTCGCCATCGTCGGCAAGGGCGTCTGCTTCGACAGCGGCGGACTCGATGTGAAAAGCTCGACCGGCATGCTGCTGATGAAAAAGGACATGGGCGGCGCGGCGCACGCGATTGCGCTGGCGGGACTGGTCATGCGCGCGGGCCTGCCGGTTCGGCTGCACTTGCTGGTCCCCGCAGTCGAGAACGCGATCAGCAGCAACAGCTTCCGCCCCGGCGACGTGCTCCGTTCGCGCAAGGGCCTGAGCGTGGAAATCGGCAATACCGATGCCGAGGGCCGGCTGGTTCTTGGCGATGCGCTCCAGCGCGCCAGCGAGGAAGGGCCCGCGCTGATCCTCGACTTCGCCACGCTGACCGGTGCCGCCCGCGTCGCGCTGGGGCCCGATTACCCCGCGCTGATGGCCCGCGAGGATGCGACCGCCGCGGCGCTGATCGACGCCGGCCGCGCGCATGACGACGAGCCGTGGCGCCTGCCGCTGCCCGATGCCTATCGCGAATGGCTCAATTCCGACATCGCCGATACCAACAACGCGCATGGCAATGCTTTTGCCGGGGCGAGTGTCGCGGGTCTGTTCCTCGACAAGTTTGTCGGCGACGGCATCGACTGGGCGCATTTCGATACCTTCGCCTGGCGCCCGCAGGCCAAGCCGGGCCGTCCCAAGGGCGGCGATGCCTATGGCCTGCGCGCTGCATGGCACATGCTGAAGGGCCGTTTCGGTGGAGCCTGAGGCCCGCCGTCTTGCGGGAAAGCGCGCGCGGGGTTAAGCGCCCGCAACGTTCACAACCGGATTTTGCACACAGCGTGACTGCCCCTGCCCGTTACTCCCTCCCCGAAGGTATCGTCGGACTGAAGGGCCCGATCGACAAGCCCGCCCCCGGAACGCTGCCGCTGCGCGGCGATCTGGCGCATGTCGCATTGGCGGATCGGTATCTCGCCGCGCACTATGTGATCCCGCATGTGCGGACCATCGGCAGCGCGCCCGCGACGCTCAAGCTGACCATGCGCGACGATGCCGACGACGGCGCGACCCTCGCTGCGGATCAGGAGATCGAGCTGCTCGATTGCGCGGGCGATTGGGCATGGATCACCTGCGGCCCCGAGGGGCCGAGCGGCTATGTCCGGCTTGGCATGCTCGCGCCCGGCCAGTGACGCACACGGTCTTCATCGACGGTGCCGCGGGCACCACCGGCCTCGAAATCGCCGAGCGGCTCGAAGGGCGCAGCGAGTTCACCCTCATCCGGCTTGACGATGCGCAGCGTAAGAATGCCGAAGCGCGGCGTGAAGCGCTGAACGAAGCCGATATCGCCATCCTCTGCCTGCCCGACGATGCCGCGCGCGAGGCGGTGGAACTGATCGATCCGGCCAATGGCACGCGCGTCATCGACGCTTCCAGCGCGCATCGAACCACCGAGGGCTGGTGCTATGGTTTTCCCGAACTGGTCGGCAGCGACCGGGTCGCCGATGCGCGGCGGGTGAGCAATCCGGGGTGCTATCCCACAGGCTTTCTCGCGCTGGTCGCGCCGCTGGTACGCGCAGGTCTCCTCCCCGCGGACTGGCCCTATACCGTTAATGCCGTCAGCGGCTATTCGGGTGGCGGCAAGGCACTGATCGAACGGTTCGAGACCGAAGGCGCACCGGCATTTCGCGCCTATGGCTATGATCTTGCCCATAAACACCTGGCCGAGATGAAGGCGCATGCCGAGCTTGCGCATCCAGTGCTGTTCGCGCCCTCGGTCGCTTCGGCCTATCGCGGGATGATCGTGGAAGTCCCGCTACATCTCGGTGCGATGGAAAACGATCCGCATACCGACAGCCTGCGGGAGGCGCTCGCCAGCTTCTACGAAAATTCGCCAGTGGTGGCGGTGCACGGCACCGCTCCGGTCGGCGAGCTCCTGCTCGACAAGGATGCCGCACCGTCGGACAGCATGGAACTGTTCGTGTTTGGCAACGAAGGCGGCTGGAACGCGCGCCTCGTCGCGCGGCTCGACAATCTTGGCAAGGGGGCCAGCGGAGCCGCAGTGCAGAACCTCAATCTGATGTGCGGCCTGCCCGAAACAGCCGGCTTGCGCTTGCCCGTTGCCTAAAAAACAGGCATCGCCTGTCTGCGCTTCGGGCACGATTGCCCGGACGCGATGCTCGAACCCGCGCACTTACGCCGTGCCGGCCAATTGGCACGGTTCTTGGAACACGGGCGAGCGCGACGCGTAAATTACGTGCATTACGGCTAGCAGAACTCTCGGGGGGACACCGCCAGGTGAAAAAGATCGAAGCGATCATCAAGCCATTCAAGCTCGACGAGGTGAAGGAAGCCCTGCACGAAATCGGCGTGTCGGGGATCACTGTTACCGAGGCCAAAGGCTTCGGGCGGCAGAAAGGCCATACCGAGCTTTATCGCGGCGCCGAATATGTCGTCGATTTCCTGCCCAAAGTGAAACTCGAGGTGGTCGTGCCCGAAGGCATTGCCGACCGCACCGTCGAAGCCATCGCCGCCGCCGCCCAGACGGGCCGGATCGGCGACGGCAAGATATTCATTTCGTCGATCGAAGGCGCGCTGCGGATCCGCACGGGCGAGCGAGACGACGACGCCATCTGAATAATCGCGGGATCAACCCGCTCCAGCAGTTCCAGTTCAAACGGAGGCAATACCAATGGCAAGTGCAAGCGACGTCCTGAAACAGATCAAGGACGAGGGCATCGAGTGGGTCGACCTGCGGTTCACCGACCCCAAGGGCAAGTGGCAGCACCTGACCATGGTCGCGGGCGTGCTCGGCGAAGACGAACTGGAAGACGGGCTGATGTTCGACGGTTCGTCGATCGCCGGCTGGAAGGTCATCAACGAAAGCGACATGATCCTCAAGCCCGACCTCGAGCGGGTCTATGTCGATCCCTTCAGCGCCGAACCGATGCTGATCGTCTTCTGCGATATCGTCGAGCCCTCGACCGGCGAATGGTATGCGCGCGACCCGCGCTCGACCGCCAAGCGCGCCGAAGCCTATCTCAAGTCGACCGGCGTCGGCGACACGATCTATGTCGGCCCCGAAGCCGAATTCTTCATGTTCGACGATGTCCGTTTCGAAGACGGCTATGCCGGATCGGGCTTCACCCTCGACGATGTCGAGCTGCCGACCAACAGCGGCCGCGAATATGAAAGCGGCAACCTCGCCCACCGGCCGCGCGCCAAGGGCGGCTATTTCCCCGTCGCTCCCGTCGACAGCGCCGTCGACATCCGCGGCGAAATGGTCTCGACCATGATCGAAATGGGCCTGCCCTGCGATAAGCACCACCACGAAGTGGCCGCCGCGCAGCACGAACTTGGCCTGACCTTCGGCACGCTGGTCGAAACCGCCGACAACATGCAGATCTACAAATATGTCGTGCACCAAGTCGCGCATATCTACGGCAAGACCGCGACCTTCATGCCCAAGCCGATCAAGGACGACAACGGCTCGGGCATGCACACGCATATGTCGATCTGGGAGGAAGGCACGCCGACCTTCGCCGGCAACCAGTATGGCGGGCTGAGCGAGAATTGCCTCTATTACATCGGCGGGGTCATCAAGCACGCCAAGGCACTCAACGCCTTCACCAACCCGACCACCAACAGCTACAAGCGTCTGGTGCCGGGCTTCGAGGCCCCCGTGCTGCTCGCCTATTCGGCGCGCAACCGCTCGGCCTCGTGCCGCATCCCCTATGGTGCGGGTGACAAGGCCAAGCGCGTCGAGTTCCGCTTCCCCGATGCGATGGCCAATCCCTATCTCGCCTATGCCGCGCTGTTGATGGCCGGTCTCGACGGGATCACCAACAAGATCCATCCGGGCGAAGCGATGGACAAGAACCTCTACGATCTGCCGCCCGCCGAACTGGCCGACGTGCCGACCGTCTGCGGCAGCCTGCGCGAAGCGCTCGAGGCGCTGATGGCCGACCACGAGTTCCTGCTCAAGGGCGACGTCTTCACCAAGGACCAGATCGAAGCCTATTGCGAGTTGAAATGGGAAGAAGTCCTGCGTGTCGAAACCACGCCCTGCGCGGCCGAATTCGACATGTACTATAGCTCGTGATCCGATTCCGTCGGTAACGGCAGAATGATTTTGACTGGGCGGCCGGAGCGATCCGGCCGCCCTTGTCTTTGAACTAAATCAAAAAGTGCGTCCCTTAAGCAACAATAAACCATAAAACATGGCGGGATGGGAGCGCAAAGCCCTTCCCTTTTCGTCCCCCCCGGTTCTAGAACATTCGCATTGCGCGGCTTGGGCGCGCCTTAACGAATATTTCCTGGAGGGACACTCGGAATGAAATCCACGTTCAATCGCACCGGAAGCCGCCTTTTGGCTGGCGCCGCAACCATCGCTTTATCGACAGTCGCGCTGAGCACGCCGGCTCACGCCATCGTTCCCAACGACAATTATACTCCCGACGATATCGTCGATAACGACGAAGACTTCAGCGGCGTCGGCATGTTCTTCCGCAGCGACGGCTTCGTCTGCTCGGGTACGCTGATCAATCCGCGCACCGTGCTGTTCGCCGCTCACTGCGTTAACAATGTGGCCGAAACCGACTTCCGCGACGATGCGCTCCGCGCGGCCTGGTCGTTCAACGTCAATGCGCTGCCGGGCTTCCAGAACTGGATCGGCAACGCCTTCACGAGCAATCCCGACCTCGCGGTCTTCGACGTCAACCGCATCTATTACGATCCGAGGTCGGTCGCCCGGCCCGAGGGCGCAGGCTTCCTCGAAGGCGACATCGCGCTCGCCAGCCTCGACACACCGGCAGCCAACCTTCCGACCTGGTCGCTGCTGTTCTCGCCCCTGCCGACGCCCGAGGAGATCGACGACACCGATGGCACGGGCTATCACGTCAACATCACCGGCTACGGCCGCACCGGCTCGGGAACCGCGGGTGACAATCTCGGCATCGACTGGCGCCGCAAATCGGCCGAGAACATGCTTGGCTCGCTGACCTCGTTCGATGATCGCAACACCTTCCTGTTCGGCTCACCCTCCGGCGATCTGCCGCAGGTCCTCTACCGGCTCGACTTCGACGATCCCAACAAGACCAACCCGTTCGACTTCAACCTCTACAAGGACGAGCCGCGCGAACGCGAAGGCACGACCGCAGGCGGCGACTCGGGTGGTCCGCTGATCCTCGATGCCGCGAACAACACGCTGAGCGACGAAGACCTCGTCATTGCGGTGCTGTCGGGTGGGTCGCGCTTCTTCGGCCCGCAAGTCTTCTCCAGCTACGGCACCGAGAGCTTCTACCAGCCGCTCTACCTGTTCTGGGATTATATCGTCGCCACCAACCCCTATCGCTATGTCTCGGCGGTCGAAGGGGACGGCAATTGGGAAGACGCCGACCACTGGGTCACCACGCTCGATCCGGTCTATCGCGTGATCGACGAAAATGGCGATGTGGTGAACGGCCTGCCGACCACGCCGGGGAACAATGTCACCGGCGATGCGCCGCAATTCGGCGAAGTCTGCTTCGATCCCGAAGGCGACGGCCCGGGCGAAGGCTGCGAAGACCTGTCCACCGGCGATCCCACCCCGCCGGCACGCACCGCCGACGGTACGGTCAATTCGGGGATCGGTGAAGCCGATGGCGACATGCTGGATGCGCTGGGCGGCGGGGAAACCCAAGCCTCGCCCGAAGCTGCGGGCGGCCGCAGCGCGCTGGCGCGCAACGGGCTGATCAATGCCAATGAAGCGCAGAATGGTGCCCCCGAATTCGCCGAAGAAAACCCGCATGCCAGCGATGGCGGCAGCCCCGAATTCTCGGACGATGCGCTGCCCGATCCGACGCTCGACAACGGTCTGCCCGGGGCGACCGATTTCGTCCCCGACAACATCGATCCGGTCGTGAGCGCGGATGCCGCAGTCAATGTCGACCCGCGCTATTTCGATGTGACGCTGGCCAACGCCGGCACCACCACGCTGAGCAGCGACGTCACCATCGACCGGCTTACCGTGCAGAGCACCGCGGGTCTCAACATTACCGCAGACGGCAACCTGACCTCGCTGATCGACGTCAGCCAGTTCGGCGGCACGATCACCGTCGACGGCGGCCTTACCTCGGTTGGCGACTACACCCTCTTCGGCGGCGCGCTGCAGGGCGGCGGAACGATCACCGCGCCCTTCGTCACCAATATGATGGGGGCAATTTCGCCCGGTACGATCGGCGGTATCGACACGCTGACGATCGATGGTTCGCTGATCCAGGCGTCGGGCTCGACGCTGATGATCGACATCGGTCCGGACAATACCTCGGACATGGTTGCCGTGACCGGCCAAGCCTCTGTCGGCGGCGTTGTTGCAGTCGGCGCGGGGATCACCCAGCAGGTCAATGGCACCGGCCAGACATACACCATCCTGACCGCCGATGGCGGTGTGACCGGCACCTTCGTCGAAGGCGAAATGTCGGCCATCCTCAGCCAGTCGTTCACCTACACCGATACCTCGGTGATCATGGAAATCCTCACGGCCAGCTATCGTACGGCAGTGACGGGGGATCCGGTGCAGCGCAGCTATGCCCGGCTGTTCGACCAGAACCGTGGCAACGCCGCGCTGGCCGAGATCTACCAGCTCGACTTCGCAGATGCGGCGACGATCCAGTCGACCTTCGATGGGCTGGCTCCGGTGGCCGAAACCGCGGTCCAGCAATTGGCGACGCAGTCCTACCACAACCTCCAGTCGTTCAACGCTTCGCGCCTGCGCGAATCGGATCTCGCCAGTTCGGGGGGGACGATCGCCACGCTCGGCAGTCCGATCCAGACCGCCCAGATGTCGGTCTCGCGCGGAAGCCAGCCGATCACGGCGGGTGCGCTCGGGCTCGATCAGAGTGACGAGCCGACGCGGGTGCAGGAAGGCGCCATCCGCGAGGATATGGCGATCTACATCGCCGGCGGCCTGCTCAGGGGGAGCGGGGCATCGATGCCCGGCTACACCCAGAGCGATACCGACGTCGATGGCTACTTCTTTGGCGGCGGGATCGAGTACTTCCCGAGCGAAACGTCGATGATCGGCCTGTCGGGCTTCTACTCGGACCTCGATGCGGATGTGGCGCTCAACCAGCAGGCCGATGCGAAATCGATGGCCGTGTCGCTCTATGGCAGCGCCAAGACCGTCGACGGCTTCGTCGTCGATGGCCAGGTCAGCCTGATCGATCTCGATATCGATACCGCGCGGACCGTGTCCTTCCTCGGTGGTTCGCAGACGCTGACCAGCGAAAGCAGCAACAGCGGTTTCGCCGCTGCGGTGGGCCTGGCCTACGATTTCGAAGGTCCGCTGGGCACGATCTCGCCGGGTATCGAGCTTCGCTACGTCGACCATTCCTTCGATACGGTCACGGAAACGGGTGGTTCGCTTGCGCTGACCATTAACCGCGAGGACGTGGAAAGCCTGCAGGGCCGTATCGGGCTCGACTACCAGAGCGCGGGTGGCCCGATCCAGGTCGATGCCAATATCGACTTCGTGCATGAATATGAGGACGGACCCTCGGTCTTTACGGCGCAGTTCGCCGGCGGGACCGGACCGGCGGTGCCGTTCCTGCTTGCCAACCAGACCAAGGACTGGGGCGAAGCCGGGCTCTCGGTGCAATATGTGAGCGGGGGCGCGCAGTTCGGCATCGGCTTCGACACCACGATCGGACGCGACAACGCCGATGCGCAAACCTACCGCGCGATGGCGAGCTTCAAGTTCTAAGCCAAGCCGGACTTTCAGTTCCGACAAGATGGGCCGTCCGGGAAACCGGGCGGCCCTTCTCTTTGGATGAAAGCGTTTTCCTACTCCGTCCGCTTGTGCCTACTCGGTCGGCCTCATTTATCATGGAGGCCGTAGATGGACCGCAAACCGCTATTCAATGCCATCCGCAAGCTTCTGGGACGCGGGTTCCGGCAAGCCGAGGTAGAAGCGCTGGACAAGGCGATCGATACCGTCGCCGGATGCGCTCCAAACGGAGGGGCACGCAGCATTGGCCCCCGGGGAATCGCGCTTATCCGGCAATTCGAAGGCTGCGCGCGCTTGCGCCCCGACGGAATGATCGAAGCCTATCCCGATCCGGGTACTGGCGGCGAGCCATGGACCATCGGCTGGGGCGCGACGGGGCCCGGCATCGGGCCGGGCAGCGTATGGACACAGCAGCAATGCGATGCGCGGCTCGAGAGCGACGTCGCACGGCATGCACGGGATGTCGCAATTGCGCTGGGCGACGCACCAACCACGCAGGCGCAATTCGATGCCCTGGTCAGCTTCCATTACAACACCGGCGCGATTGCGCGGTCGACGCTGCTGCGCCGCCATTTGGCGGGCGATTACAGGGCGGCGGAGCAGGGATTTGCGCGGTGGAACCGGGCCGGCGGACGGGTACTCAAGGGCCTCGTCCGTCGCCGTGCAGCCGAAGCGCGTCTCTATCGCTCACGCTGAAATCCGCGGAATTCTGCCATCCACGCCGAACGATTAGCCGGAACCCGAATGCTCCCGCCGCCGTTAGGCGAGCAAAGGAGTATCCCAAATGCGTATCTTGGTCGCAGGAGCGGCCGCCATCGCACTCGCGGCGGGCGGCGCTTACGCCGCGCCCGGCAAGGGGCAGGGAAACGACAAGCAAAATAACGACCGCGGGGCCGCCCAATTGGAACGGGTCCAGCCTGACACCGGGCGAGCGAACAGCGTCCGCCAACGCGCAAAGCCCGATACCGAGCGACGCGATAACCGCACACCCGGCGAGCCCACCGCACGCGAGCGCGGCAATGGCGCGCGCGCCTTCCTCGATCGCGACCGCAACCGCACGCTGATCGCCGGATGCCCACCGGGGCTTACGCGCAGGAACACCGATTGTGTCGCACCGGATCAGGCCGGCACCTCCCCGGTCCGCAACCGGCGGTGGAATGGCTACGCCTACGATCCGGGCCTGTTCGGGCTGAGCCACTATGACGCGGGTCGCTATCACTACGAAAGCGGTTACCTGCTGCGCCGCACGAGCGAAGGCCGGGTGACCGGCTATCTCCCCGTGCTTGGCGGAGCGCTGGCAATCGGCAATGTCTGGCCAGCGAGTTACGAGAGTTATGCGGTCCCCGACTATTTCGTGGACTATTACGACCTCGGCCCGATGTCGTCCTATCGCTATGCCGAGAACGTCCTCTACCGGGTCGATCCGGAAGATTCCGCGATCACGTCGGTGGCAGGGTTACTGACCGGCGACACATTCGCCGTCGGGCAGCCGCTACCGGCAGGCTACGACGTCTACAACGTGCCCTATTCCTACCGCGCGCGTTACGCCGATACGGCGGATGCCTGGTACCGCTATTCGGACGGGCATGTGTACCGGATCGATCCCCAAACACAGCTGGTCGCGGCTGTGATCGACCTGCTGGTCTGAAAGTGCGCCCATGACACCCTTGGTGAGAACAGGTTTTGCAGCGCTGGCGCTGGCGGCGCTGCCGCTCTTGGGCGGTTGCGGCGAGGCCGAGGACAAGCAGTCCGCGCCGGTCACGCAGGATGATGCAACGCTGACGCTGGCCGCGGCACTGAGCGCGAACAAGACGCTCGGCACCTTGCAGAGCGCGATCGAGCGATCGGAGCTTTCGGGCGTCCTCGACGGACGGGCGAGCTACACGGTGCTTGCCCCCGAGGATCGGGCGTTCGCCGCGCTGGGCGAGGACGGCGCGGCGTTGCTGGAGGACGAGCAGCGCCCGGTACTGATCGCGATACTGCGCGACCACATGCTGCCCGGTCACCTGACACTCGAAGCGATCGGCGCAGCCATCGACCGGCGCGGCGGTCCGGTCACCATGACGACGCTCGGCCAGACCGAGGTCCAGTTCGCCAGATCGGGCGAAACGCTGGCGGTTACCATGGATGGCGGCGCCAGCGCGCGTGTGTCGGGCACCGCCATTGCCGCCAATAACGGGGTGCTGATCCCGATCGATACCGTGTTGCTCCCGCCTCGCGGCTGAGCGGTGCCTAATAGTCGCGGCTGATTTCCGCGACCACGCTTTCCCGGCCCACCGTCGAAACCGCCGCCAGCAGCGATAGCCAGCTGGTCACGCGGAACTCCAGCTCGGTCGCGCTATACCCGCGTCCGTCGGTGATGATCTCCGCATAGAAACGGCGTCCGAAGTTCTTGCCCAGCGCCACGCCGGTGCCGCGGCCCAGCGCAGGGTCGGCACTGACGATCCGCAGGCGATCGAGGCCGATGGCGCTGCGCAGCTGGTTGATCGGATCGAGCCCGCCGCCGCCGCGCAGGCTGGCAACCGCCGCACCCAACTGCAGCGCATCGGTGGCCGACAGGCTGGTGACCGATCCGCCGAACAGCAGGCGTGCCAGCAATTCTTCTTCGGGCAGCGAGGGGTTCGAGCTGAAGGCGATCTCGGGCTGGGTCGCGCTGCCCTGCACCGTGGCTTCCACGGTTAATCCGTCGCGTTCGGTCTCCGCCACGATATCGAGCCGCGGATCGACCGGCACATTGGCATCGAATTCGATATCGCCGCGGGTCAGCTCGAATTGCGTTCCGGCAAAGGTGTAGTCGCCGCGCACCACTTCGGCGCTGCCGCCGATGCGGGGGTCGTCGGTGGTCCCGCGCAGAATGACATCGGCCGACCATTCGCTGTCGAGACCCATGCCATCTACATTGATCCGGCTCGCCGCCGTGGCATCGATCAGATAGCGCCACGGACGCGACGGAGCGACCTGCGGGGCGCGGTTGGCGGGGGCGTTGATCTCGCGCGTGGCAATCTGCGGCAGGCGCAGATCGTCGGACGCGGTACCCAGCCGCCAGCTTGCCTCGTTGACGCGTACGCGGCCGGCAATGGTCCCGCCGAGCCCGTTCGAAACGATGCGCAGCGGTCCGGTGATGGTGGCGCTGAGCCCCCCGGTATCGAGCAGGCGCGCATTGCGCGCCGAGGCACGCAGATCGATGATCGGCCCGCGAATTTCGAGCACCCGGCCTTCCACCGCTTCGCCCAGCGTGCGCAAATCGACGATCCCGCTGCCGCTCACGCCGCCACCGTTCACCGCAGTGCCGGCAAAGCGCGCGATCTGCAGGCGCGATCCGCGGAACCGCCCGCGCAGCGTGATGTCGCGAATATCGGTACCCGACAGCGAACTGCGCAATTGCAGCGTCTCGCCCGAGATCGAGCCGCGCACGGTGGGGTCCTGCAAGGTCCCGCTGGCATCGGCAGCGATCGCGATGGGGCCGGTGATGTCGAAGGTGTCGAGCGCCGCCAGCCGCCACAGGCTTTCTGCCGCGCCGCGATAGCGCAATTGGGCCAGCAGGCTCCCGGCACGCAGCCGGTCGATCAGCATCCCCTGCGCAGGCAATCCGGTGATCTGCGCCTGTACACGGCCGCGCTGGATATCCTCATTCTGCAGCAATGCGCGGGCCTCGAGTTCGCTTTCGGTCAACCGCGCAACCAGCGCCACATTGACCGGACGCGAAGTCAGCACGAGTCCCGAACGGGTCAGCCCATCGATCTTCACCTTGGCGTCGCTCACCGGGAGCCGGTTGGCGCCGATGCGATAGTCCACCGTACCCGAGATCATCCCGCCCAGCCCGGTATCGGGCCGCACGATATCGATCAGCGAGAGCGGCATGCGCGCGAGCTTGAAGTCGAAATCGAGATCGCCGCCGCCAAAGCTGCCCGAAGCAATCATCCCGCCATCGCCATAGGACAATTGCGTCGGCGCGAGACGCCAACCGCCATTGTCGAGGCTGGTGAGCACCGCGCGGCGCGGCATCGAAATGCGGCGTCCGGCAAATTCGCCCTGTGCGGCCAGCGCGATCTGGCCGGGGCGAATGCCTGCATTCACGTCGAGCACGAACCGGCCGCTGCGCCGCCCCGAGAGCGAGGCATCGACGCTGCCCACGCCGTTCTCGATCTCGCCCTGCGCCGCCAGCCGTCCGATGAACAGCGTGCCATAGGACAGCCCGACCGCGGTGCCCGTGCCGGAAAAGCTCGTATGGCCTTTCCGGATCAGTCCCGAGGCGTCGATATCCGCGCGCGCAATCCGCAGCGGGGTTTCACCGCCGAAGCGCGCATTGCGGGCCTTCAATGCGACCTCCAGCCCCTGCCCACCGCCTCGCGGAGCCAGCGCGACACTTCCATCGAGCCCGCCCCCGGCGAAGGCAAGCGTTCCGTCGGCTCCGCCATCGACCAGCGTCAGTCCGCCGGTGACGTTGGTTTCGGATACGCGCATGCGCTCGATCGCAATCCGGGTCGGCCCGCCTTCGGGCGCCAGCAGCGCCAGTTGGCCCGCGAAGGGACCGAGAAGGGACTCGCCCTCGGTATCGATCGCAAAGCCTTCCTCGCTTGGCGCGATTGTCAGGCGGACATTCTCGAGTCCGGTCGCGGGGCTGGCGAAAACCAGCGCGGCACTGGGACCCGCATCGGTGACGCTGGCTTCGACCGTGAAGGGGCCGTAATCGACATGCGTGCCATTGCCCGCAACCTGGGTGGTGCCGTCACGGACGCTGCCATCGAGCGCGAGGCTCAGCTTGCTGGCATCGACGCGCAAACGGTTGAAGTCGAGCGGTGCATTACCGCCCACCGCGATGCCGCCGCGCACGCGGATCGGTGTTCCGGCGAGATTGGCCAGCGTGGCATTGGTTACCGGCGCGATCCGCGCGTCGAGGTCGGCTGCCAGCCGCCAGGGTGCCCCTGACGCAAGCACGAAGTCGATCACGGCGGTTCCGCCCAGTGTACCGACATTATCGAGCGCAAGCCGCTCCGCGCGGACCGGACCGCGCAGCTCGTAACGGCCGCTCGCCAGATCGCCGCGCAGCGCAAGGTTCGCCGACGTGCCAGGAAAGGCCACGCTGAGATCGTCGGACAGCAGCGTCGAACCGCTGAGCACCAGAGTGCCGCGGCCCACGCCGTCGACCAGCCGCGGATCGACCCAGGCATTGCCGCTGGTGACCTTTGCGACCGCGACATCGAGCGGCAGCGTCCAGCGCGTCCCGTCATACCGCGCGGTGCCCTGTTGCCGCAGCCCTGCCAGCACGGTACCTTCGAGGTCCAGTTCGCCGATGCGCAAATCGTGGGCCACCGCCAGATCGCTGAATGCGCCGTCGAGCGTGGCCGAAAGGCGCGTGTCGCGGAGCGCCATACCCTCGCCCAGGACATTCGGGTCGCGCACACGGACGACGAGTTCCAGGTCCTCGGCGCGGTTGGCTGCGAGGTCGACCAGTCCATTTGCATCGAGGCTCAGCCCGCGCCCGATCAGGGTCGTCCGGCCATCGAAAGCGCGGTCGTCGATCGCCAGATCGGCCTTCAGCGCGACATCATCGCCCAGCGCGCGCGCGGGGATGCCGGAGAGGAAATCGGACGGATCGAACTTGCCCAGCAGGCCGAAGCGGCCCGCCTGGTTGGTAACGCGCATGGCCGCCACGCGCTCGTCCTCGCTGCGCACCAGCAGCCCGCCGGTCCATTGCGACCAGGTTCCATCGCCGCGCAGCCGCGCGGTGTAGGCGCGGTCGAGCCCTGCCAACGCTGCCAGCGGGCCATCGGCGGCCGCAGCAAGATCGAAGGAGAGATCGAAATCGTCGCCATCGGGTTCGGCGTCGAGCAGCAGCGCCAGCCGGTCGCGCTTGCCCAGCGCGCCGTCCACATCGAGCATCAGGCGCCGGTCGGTGACAGTGGCGTTCCCGCTCAGATCGACGCGTTGCGCCTGATCGCCAGCGATCCCGGGGGCGAGCATGAGCCGGTCGATCGTGAAGTCTTCCACCGCGATATCGAAACCGGGCAGGATCGGCCCTTCTTCCTCGCTCGGCAAGAATTCAGGGATCCGCGCCAGCGTCGCGCGGCGCGCGGCGAAGGTGTCGATCTCCAGCCGGTTCGACAGCCATGCGCCGGGGTTCCAGTCGACCTCCGCACGCGGAATCGTCAGGAACACGCCCTGCGGGTCGGACAGGCGCACATCATGCAGCACCGCCGCGCCGTAGAGATTGCCCTCGATCCGCCCGATCTGGACGTTCAGGCCGTTGGGAAAAGTCCGCTCGGCGATCCGGTTGGCCAGGAAACGTTCGCCCAGCGGGGTGTTGAGCACCGCCAGCGCGCCGACGATGACCAGGACCAGCGCGCCGACAATGCCCAGCAGCCATTTGCGACCGCGCGGACGGCGACGGACGGCGGGCTCGGTTTCGCTCAATGCGTCGTCGCTCATCAGAAGGCCTGTCCGAGCGAGATATAGACCCCGACCGCCGAGTCTTCGGGTTCGGGATTGAGCGGTATGCCCACGTCGAAGCGGATCGGCCCGAAGCCGGTCGCATACCGCAGGCCTATGCCTGCGCCCATCTTGATCTCGGCGAAATCGGGCGTGGTCGAGGTGGACACACTGCCCAGATCGAAGAACGGCACGACCGACACCGCGCCATCGAAGAAGCCGGTCCCGATCCGCGCCTCGAGCGAGGCTTCGACCAGGCTGCGCCCGCCGGTCGGCTCCATGAATTCGTTCTTGGGTCCGATCGCCTGATAGCCATAGCCGCGCACCGATCCCCCGCCGCCCGCATAGAGCCGCCGCGACGGCGCGATGCCGACCAGGTCGGCACCCTGGATGCTGGCGAAGGCCCCGCGCGCCGCAATCACTGTGCGCGCGCCGACCGACTGGTAGAACGCGCCGTCAACGCGGTTACGCAGGTAATAGTACTGCTCGCCCTCGGTGCGCGAGGTTTCGGGGGCGAGGAACCCGGTTACCCGGAACCCGCGCGTCGGGTCGAGCAGCGAGTCGCTGGTATCGATCGTCGCGCGGCCGAACAGCGAGGCGATGAAATAGGTCTGGCGGGGCCGCGCCACGCCATCGACGATGCGGTTACGCTCGTCGGTCGCGAGCACTTCGGCGCCGATGCCCCAGGCAAGCGGTTTCTGGAACAATAGTGTCGAGGTGCGTTCATAGGTCCCGGTCAGCGCCACCGTGCGCGCATCATAGGCGGTGGTATCGATGCTCGACGCATAGGCATCGACGGTGAGCACCTTGTCGCGGCCACCGAAATTGTTCTTGCGGAACGTCACACCGGCCAGCTGCTCGCGCGTGCCGAGGATGCCGCGCAGCCGCAGCGCGCCTTCGGGCGGGAAGAAATTGCGATGCTCCCAGCTTGCCTGGATACGCACGCCCTCTTCGGAGCCATAGCCGATCGCGCCCGCGATCGTCCGCAGCTTGGCGCGTTCGAGCGTGACGTCCATTGCCACCACGCCGGGCTCATCGCCCTGCGGCGGCGACACTTCGCGCGCTTCGACGCCGACGGTCGATACCAGCCCCGTGGCGGTCACCGCGCGGCGCAGGTCGAAGGCGAGGCTGCGCTGATAGACATCGCCCGCATCGAACCGTGCGATGCTGGCGAGATGGCGGCTGGAGAGGAACGCCTCGTCGCTGCTGACGACTTCGCCGAAGACATATTTGCCGTTCGGGCGAACCGGCATGGTCAGGTCACCCTCGACCCGCTCGTGATCGATCAGCAGTTCGGGATTGTCGATCTCGGCAAAGGCGTAACCGGTCTCACCCAGAGCGCGATCGAGATCGAACCGTTCGGCGAGGATATCGTCGGACTGGAGATAGTCGCCCGGGCGGATTTCGAAGGCGTCGCGCAGATCGCCGGCATCGGGCGCCGCGGCCAGATCGCCCAGCGCGATCACGCCGTAGGTGTAGCGGGGCCCCGGAATGACATCGAAGCGTACGCGCGGCCGCTGGTCGGCCGCCTCCTCGCCCGCATCGCGCGTGGCGATCGTGCGGACGATCTCGCCATCGTAATAGCCATAGACGCGCAGCAGCGTGGTCAGCAGTTCCTCGTCCTTGCGCGCGCGTGCGGCAAGCTGGGCGACATTCTCGTCGCCATCGTCGAGTTCCTCGATCGTCGACAGCGCCTCGAACCGGTCGATGAAATCCCCGCGCTCGCTGAACGGGGGTTCCTTCTGCGGGAAACCGAGCACCAGCGTATCCGACAGTTCTTCCAGATCAGCTTCGTCGAAGGCGATCTGCGGACCATCGGCCAGCAGGTCGGCAAAGACGATATCGGTTTCGGGTTCGAGCGGCTCGAGCGGCTCGAACACGACATCTTCGGGCCATGCCACCGACATGCCCGGAATTTCGGAAACCGCGGTCTCGGCCCGGAGGTCGCTCGCGGTGTCTTCCACCGCAATCTCGGTAGGCGCATCAGTGCCTTGCTGCGCCCAGGCGTCGGGATCGCTGACCGCGCTGTCGGGGATCAGGTCTTCGAGCGAAGGCGGAGCATCGGCATCCTGCGCCGCGAGCGGCTGGACCCCCGCGATTGCAATCGCGGCAAGACAGGTAGCCAGCGCGTGACGCGCCAGGTCAGTCGGCAATCCGGTACTCGGCCGCGAGCCCGTCCTTGGCCGGCAGCGCTTCGTCGCGGCGGCTGGGGCGCGGGGCGGTAGCAGCGGCGATAAGGCGCTTCTGCTCGTCATCGGGCATGCGTTCCCATCCGCCACGGGTAAGCCGTTCGAGAGGACGATAACGGACCTTGTATTGCATCCGCTCAGCCCCATCGACCCAATAGCCGAGATAGACGTAGGGCAGGCCGCTGGCGGCCGCACGGCGAATGTGGTCGAGGATAATGTAGTTCCCAAGCCCGGCGCGATCCCCATGCTCAGAGTTATAGAAGCTGTAGATCATCGACAGCCCGTCACCCTGATAATCTGTTAGACACGCCCCCACGAGGCGGCCCGGTTCGGTGCCGATGCCCGGCTCCCGATATTCAATGACATAGCTGGTGACACTGGTGTGTTCCACCATGTCGGCAAAGTCACTTTCCTCCATCTGCGTCATCCCGCCACCGGGGTGGCGGGCTGCAAGATAACTCTGCAACAACTCGAATTGTTCCGCAGTTGCCCAAGGACGGCATTCGGTGGCGATCAGATCGTCATTGGCCTTGAGCGTGCGCTTCTGCGACGAGGACGGCTTGAACTCGTCCGCTACCACCCGCACCGAGACGCAGGCCTGGCAATCGAGACAGGACGGGCGGTAGGCGACAGTCTGGCTGCGGCGGAAGCCGATCCGGCCAAGCGCTTCGTTCAATTCGTCGGCATTGTCGCCGCGCAATTCGGTAAAGACCTTACGCTCGCTCTTGCCCGGCAGATACGGACACGGCGCAGGGCTGGTCACGAAGAAGCGGGGGAAGCGAATCGGTGCGGTCACTTTGGGTTGCATCCTCTCAGAGGTTAACAATTCCTTACCTGTCGCAGACATTAATGACAGAGCGGGTCTCTGGTTAAAACCCTCTTAACCATGAAAAGCGCAAACCGCCCGTCGAACGGTCTCTTGGAGACAGGCAAATCGGGCCGCGCCGAGCGCTGACCCGCGACCTAGATCAGGCCAGTTCGGCCAGTTCCACGGTGTAGCCTTTGTCGCGCAGGTTGCGCACCAGCCGGTCGATCTGCTCGCCATCGCGCGCTTCGCATTCGATCTCGGCGGTCAGCCCCTTGGCCGGCAGCGTTGTGAAGATGCGCTGGTGATAGATTTCGATGATGTTGACATTATGCGCGTTGAATTCGCGCATCACCTTGAACAGCGCACCGGGGCGATCCTGCAAGACCACCTGCAGCCGCGCCAGACGGCCCGACCGCGCGAGATCGCGCAGCAGCACATTGGCCAGCAGGCGGGTATCGATATTGCCGCCGCACAGCACCAGGCCGATGGTCTTGCCGGCGAATTTCTCGGGGTTGGACAGGACCGCGGCAAGCCCTGCCGCGCCCGCGCCTTCGACCACCGTCTTCTCGATCTGCAGCAGCAGCGACACCGAATGTTCGAGCGTGGATTCCTTGACCAGCAAGACCTCGTCGACCAGCTCGGCGATGATCTGGCGGGTGAATGCTCCCGGCGCCTTGACCGCGATCCCTTCGGCCAGCGTATCGCCCCCGCAGGGGCGGTCATCGCCGGTTACGGCGGAATACATCGACGGATAAAGCTCGGCCTGCACCCCGACCATTTCGATCTCGGGCTTGAGCGCCTTGGCCACCGTCGCCATCCCGCTCATCAGCCCGCCGCCGCCGATCGGCACGACGAGGCAATCGAAATCGTCCTTCTCGGCCAGCATTTCGAGCGCCACCGTGCCCTGCCCCGCAGCGACCAGCGGATCGTCGAAGGGGTGGACGAAGGTTAGCCCGCGTTCCTGCTCGAGCTCGAGCGCATGGGCATAGGCCTCGTCGAAGGTCTCGCCGAACAGCACCACATCGCCGCCAACGCTCTGCGTCTGCATCACTTTCACGCTGGGCGTGGTTTCGGGCATCACGATGGTCACCGGCACGCCCAGGCGGCGGCCATGATAGCTCAGCCCCTGCGAATGATTGCCGGCCGATGCGGCGATGACGCCGCGTGCACGCTGCTCCTCGTCGAGATGCAGCAGCGCATTGAGCGCGCCGCGTTCCTTGTAGGCGGCGGTGAACTGGTGGTTCTCGAACTTGAGCCAGATGTCGGCCCCGGTAATTTCCGACAGGGTCTGCGAGCGCAGCATCGGCGTGCGCACCACCGCGCCTTCGATCCGCGCCGCGGCAGCGCGGACATCGTCGAGGGTGAGGAGGTCGGTGGCCTTGGTCGCGGCCCGCACGGGAGATGCCTTTGTCATCCTTCGCCCCTACGGCGCGCGGCCACAGGGCGCAATCGCCGAAAGGGTTTGCCTCAACCAAGCTTTGCCTTATCGCGAACCATCGAATTCGAGACGGGACCGCAGTGAAATGACACGCAAATTCCTCGCCGCCATGATCGCCCTGACGCTCGCCGCACCGGTGCAGGCCGATGTGCTGATCGACAATGTCGAAGGCATCACCATCGGCGAAGACGGCGCGATCCAGCGCTTCACCGCACTGGTCATAGATGACGACGGCAAGGTCGCACAGATCCTTTCCGCCAAGGACAAGAAGCCGCAGACCGATTACCGCGAAGACGGCGAAGGCGCGGTGATGATCCCGGGGCTGGTCGATGCGCATGCGCATGTCATGGGGATCGGGATCGGCGCGCTGACGCTCGACCTGTCGGACACCACTTCGCTGGAAGAGGCGCTCGACAAGATCCGCCGCTTCGCCGCCGAAAACGAGGCCCGGCCGTGGATTCTCGGGCGCGGCTGGAACCAGGAGAAATGGGGCCTTGGCCGGTTCCCGACCGCCGCCGAACTCGACCGCGCGGTATCCGACCGTCCGGTCTATCTCCAGCGGGTCGACGGCCATGCCGGCTGGGCCAACAGCCTCGCAATGCAGGCAGCAGGCATCGACGCGAACACCACGAGCCCGGCGGGCGGGCGGGTCGAACGGCTTCCCGGTTCGCAAGCCCCCGCAGGCGTATTCGTCGATGCCGCCGAAGCACTGATGATGCGCGCGATCCCCGCACCGCGCCCCAACGAGCGCGATCTCGCCTTTGCCGAGGCGCAGAAGGTGCTGCACAGTTTCGGGATCACCGCCGTGGCCGACATGGGCACGTCGATCGAGGATTGGCAGGCGTTCCGCCGCGCAGGGGACACGGGCGCGCTGACGCTGCGTATCATGGCCTATGCTGCGGGACCGGACCAGATGGAGCTGATCGCGGGCGCACGCCCGTCACCGTGGCTCTATGACGACAAGCTGCGGCTGAACGGGGTCAAGATCTACCTCGATGGGGCTTTGGGCAGCCGCGGGGCGTGGCTCAAGCGGCCCTATGCCGACGATCCGGGCAATACCGGCCTGCCGCTGACCGGTCCGGCCAAGCTGCGCAATATCCTCGTGCGCGCCGCACAGGGCAATTTCCAGCCCGCGATCCATGCGATCGGCACCGCCGCCAATGAAGATGCGCTCAACGCGATTGCCGAACTGGCCGAAAGCTTCCCCGGCGACCGCCGCTGGCGGATCGAGCATGCGCAGATCGTCGATCCGCTCGACCTGCCCAAGTTCGGCCAGCACGGCATCATCGCCTCGATGCAGCCCGTCCACCAGACGAGCGACCGGCTGATGGCCGAAGCCCGGCTGGGTGCCGACCGTCTCGACGGCGCCTATGCCTGGAACTCCATCCTCGGGCTTGGCGGCAGGCTGGCCTTCGGCTCGGACGCCCCGGTGGAATCGCCCGATCCCTTCGCCGGGCTGGCCGCCGCGGTCACGCGGATGGATGCCGATGGCCAGCCCTTCGGCGGCTGGCGCGCGCAGGACCGGGTCAATCGCGAACAGGCGCTGGCGGGGTTCACCAGCGAAGCCGCCTATGCCGGGTTCGCCGAAGGCCGCTTCGGGCGGCTGCTGCCCGGTGAACGCGCGGATTTCGTGCTGATCGACCGCGATCCGATGCTCGCCTCACCCGGCGAATTGCGCGCCACCAAGGTGCTCGAAACCTGGGTCGGCGGACGTAAGGTCTACGACGCCGACTGAGTTTCCTCGGCCTGCTCGTCTTCCGCCGCGCGGCGCTTCTCGGTCAGCCGCATCAGCAGCAGCGAGCCTTCGAACAGCAGCAGCAGCGGGATGGCCAGCAGCAGCTGCGATCCCGGGTCGGGCGGCGTGATGATCGCCGCCACGGCAACGATCAGCACGATCACATACCGCCGCACGGATACCAGTTGCGCGCGCGTGACGATCCCTGCGCGGTGCAGCAGCAACAGCAGCACGGGGAGCAGGAAGCTCATCCCGAAGGCGAGGATGAACTGCATCACCAGCCCGAGATATTCATTCGCGGTCGGCAACGCCTGGATCTCGAGCCCGCCAGCCGACCCCTCGAAGCCGAGGAACCACTCGAAAGCGGTTGGCATGACGACGTAATAGGCGAGTGAGGCGCCCATCAGGAACAGTACCGGCGTGGCGAGCAGGAAGGGCAGGAAGGCCTTCTTTTCCTTCGCATAAAGCCCCGGCGCGACGAACGCCCACAGCTGGTTGGCGATGACCGGGAAGCTCAGGCAGAAGCCGGCAAACAGCGCGACCTTCAGTTCGACGAAGAACACCTCGTAGAGCTTGGTGAAGATCAGCTGCCCCTCGCCTGCGGGAAAGGCGTTCTTGAGCGGCTGGATCAGGAAGCCGAGGATCGGATCGGCGAAATAGAGACACCCGCCAAAGGCCAGCGCCAGCGCCAGCACGCAGCGGACCAGCCGCGCGCGCAGTTCGATCAGATGATCGAGCAGCGGGGCCTGGCTTTCGTCGATATCCTTGATCACCGCCATCTCAGCCGTCCTTGCCCGGCGGGGGTGGATCGAGTGGCGACGAGCCCGGCGGCGGGGGCGACGGGTCGTCCGCATGTTCGGGTGCCTTCACCGGGGCCGCGCGCTTGATCGCGGCTTCGGCGGCGGCATCCGCATCGGGCACGTCATCGGCCGCGGCAAGCGGTTCCATTTCGCCCGGCAGCAGGTTCTCGGGCCCGCCCCCTTCGGGGGTCGAACCATCGGGATATTCGGCCATGATTTGCTTGTTACGCGCGGCCCACTTCTCTTCCATTTCCTCGATCTCCGCCTGGCGGACGACCTCGTCCAGCCCGGCGCGGAAATGGCTCGACATGCGGCGCAGCTTGCCGATCCAGCGACCGGCATGTTTCAACGCCTTGGGCATGTCACTGGGACCGATCACAAGGATCGCCACAATGACGATCACCAGCAATTCGCTGGCGCCGATATCGAACATGGCCTGCCTCCGCCCGCTAGCGGATTACTTGGTGTCGGAGGTCTGCTTGACCTGGTCGGGGGTCAGCCCCTCGTCGGCCGGCTTGGCGTCATGCCCAAGCTGCTTCGCGGGCGCTTCTTCCTCGTTCATGCCTTGCTTGAAGCTTTTGATGCCCTTGCCGAAATCGCCCATCATTTCGGAGATGCGACCTCGGCCGAACAGGACAAGGACAACGACGGCGATGATGGCGAGCTGCCAGACACTGAGACCCATGGGACCTTCTCTTTCAGATTGCTTGAGACCGAATATAGGCGTTGCAGCGGGTTAGCGCCAGTCAGGCTTCGTCGGCAGGCTCATCAAGCTCTTCGGCAGCGCTCCGCCCCTCTTCGGTGCCTTCGTCGCCGATCAGCTCTTCATAGGCATCGTCGACGGGATCGAGCAGTCCCGTAGCGCGCAATTCCGCGATTCCCGGCAGGTCGCGGCGGCTCGAAAGGCCGAAATGGTCGAGGAAATCAGGGGTCGTCGCATAGATCGTCGGCCGTCCCGGAACCTCGCGCCGCCCGGCGATCTTCACCCATCCCGCTTCCATCAGCACGTCGAGCGTCCCGCCGCTGGTCTGCACGCCGCGGATCGATTCGATCTCCGCGCGGCTGACCGGCTCGTGATAGGCGATAATCGCGAGCACTTCGGTGGCCGCGCGGCTGAGGCGGCGCACCTGTTCCTTCTCGCGCCGCAGCAGATGCGCCAGATCGGGTGCGGTTTCGAAATGCCAGCGCTTCGCGCGTTCGACCAGATGCACGCCGCGCTTCTCGTAATCGGCCGCCACGCTGCGCAGCGCCTCGCGCACATCGCCCACTGCAGCGCCGCCGAGAAATCCCGCCAGCGCCTCGGCCGTCATCGGTTCCTCGGCCGCGAACAGCGCGGCTTCGACGGCGCGGGCGAGCTCGTCCATCAGGCGGGCACCCGCCGCAGGTGGAGCGGTCCGAAAGTATCCTCCTGCTGCAATTCGGCCCGGCCCAGCCGCGCCAGTTCGAGCGCGGCGACGAAGCTCGAGGCCAGCGCCGACTTGCGCAGCCGCGGTTCGGCATGCGGCGGGAGGAAATCGCGCAATTCCATCCAGTCCAGCGTGACGCCGAGCATGTTGGAGACCCGGTCGAGCGCCGATTCGAGCGTCATCACGGGGCGTTCGCGCACCATGTGGATGGCGGGCGCCGTGCGCGCCTTCACGCGCCCATAGGCCTCGATCAGCGCGAACTGGTCGCAGTGCCACAAGGTCTTGCGCGCAATTTCCAGCCCCTCGGGCGTGCCGCGCAGGAAAACGTCGCGCCCGATCCGGTCGCCGCCCATCAGCCGCGCCGCCGCATCGCGCATCGCGCCGAGCCGCTGGAGCCGCAATTGCAGCTTGAGCGCCAATTCCTCGGGGCTGGGATCTTCCTGCTCTTCCTTGGGCAGGAGCATGGCCGATTTGAGATAGGCCAGCCACGCGGCCATCACGAGATAGTCGGCAGCCAGTTCGAGCTTCAGCGCCTCGGCCTGGTCGATATAGCCGAGATACTGATCGACCAGCGAGAGGATCGAAATCGAGCGCAGGTCGACCTTCTGCCGCCGTGCGAGGTCGAGCAGCAGATCGAGCGGCCCTTCCCACCCGTCGAGTTCGAGATAGAGCGTGTTCTCGTCGACCGGCGCCTCGGCGGCAATCCCGTCCCACTCTTCCTGAGCGTCGCCGGCCGGATCGGCGAAGAGCAGCCCGTCGCTGGTCACGCCGCCGCCTCCTCCGCCAGCGCGAGCAGCGCATCGCGCTTGGCCAGCAATTCGGCGGTCTCGGGGCCGTCCTGCGGTGCCCGCATGGCCGCATGGACACGGTCGAGCCGCGCGGCGGATTTTTCCGCCAGCGTTCCGCCAAGTCCGGCGATGGCTTGCTGGTCGGCCATCTTCGCCCAGCAGTTGAGCACGATATCGCAGCCCGCCGCGAGGGCGCGCTCGGCGCGTTCGGGGATCGTCCCGTCGAGCGCTTCCATATCGATATCGTCGGACAACAGCAGGCCGTCGAAGCCGATCCTGCCGCGGATCACATCGTTTATGACCTTGTGCGACAGCGTGGCGGGCGCTTCGGCGTCCCACGCTTCGAACACGATATGCGCGCTCATCCCCAGAGGATGCGCTGCCAGCGTGCGGAAGGGTTCGATATCGGCTTCGAGCTCGGCGTCGCTCGCAGTGACGACAGGCAATTCCTTATGCGTGTCGCAGGTCGCGCGGCCATGCCCCGGCATGTGCTTGAGGCAGCCGACCACGCCTGCGCGGCCCATCCCGTCGAGCACGGCGCGGCCCAGCGCCGCCACCTGCAAGGGATCGCTGCCGAGGGCGCGGTCGCCGATCACCTCGTCGGTCTCGGGGCGGCGTACATCGAAGGGGGCGTGATAATCGACCGTGATCCCCATCTCGGCCAGCTCGCGTCCCATCGCTTCCGCATTCGCGCGCGCGGCCTCGATCGCCGAAGCGGGCGCGATATCCCACAGCCGCGCGAACGCTTCGCCCGCCGGATAGCGCTGCCATTCGGGCGGTTTCATCCGCGCGACACGCCCGCCTTCCTGGTCGATCGAGACGATCAGATGCTCGCGTCCGTGGATCGCGCGCAGATCGTCCGTCAGCCTGCGCAGCTGCGTACGATCGGCGCAATTGCGCGCAAACAGGATGTAACCCGCAGGGTCCGCCTCGGTGAAGAAGGCGCGCTCGTCGGCCGTCAGTTCGAGGCCGGAGATGCCGAATATGGCGGGTGTCATCGCCGGAAAGTGGAACCTTGGCCCGAGTCCCGCAAGCTAAGCCCCTGCGGGAGGTGTGGAAATCCGGCCCGAGACGCGCCTATTTGACGAAACAGGCGAGCCCGTCCGCCTTGAGCGCGGCGCATAACCGGCTTGCGCTGGCGCGGTCGCCCGTGATCGCCTGCAGGCGATAGACCGTGCCGATATCGACCTGTGCCTCGACCACGCGGTGGCTGACGCCGTTGAGCGCTTCGGTCTGCCGCATCAGGTTCGCCCACGCGGCTTCGGCATCGGCGCGGCGCGGATAGGCGCCGACCTGCACCGAAGTGCCCGCCACCGGGGTCGCGCGGGTGCCTTCATTGACCGTCGAGGCGATGGTCGGACCCGAAGATGTGCCCGCATCGACCGGCGGTTTGGTGGTGGTTTCGGCCAGCTTGCCTTCGCGCGTCTGCCCTTCGCCCACCGCAAAACTGGTGTCGCCCGTGCCGGCAAAGGTCTTGCCGCCCGGGTCCTCCGGCTTGGTCTTGTAGGGTTCTTCGGGGGCCGCGATCACGCTGCCATCGGGTTCGGGTTCGTCCGAGGCCTGGTTCGTCAGGAACCAGATACCGCCGACAACCGCGCCGAGCAGCACCAGCGCGAGCACGCCGAGCAGGATCAGGCGCGAGGTATCGAAACCCGCGGCGTGGTCATCGTCCTCGGCCGCTTCGAGCCAGGGCAGGCTGTCGTCTTCGGCAAGGTCGAGCTGGTCCTCGGCCCCGCGATCCCCGCCCATGTCATACGGTGTCGATCCCACCATGCTCACATCTCCTCGACCGCTTCGACCCCCAGGATGGCGAGGCCGTTGCGGATTACCTGCCCGACTTGCGCCGCCAGGAACAGGCGCGCGGCGGTCAGTTCGGCGTCACCTTCCTGGATGATCCGTTTTGCCGGATCGTCATTACCCGTATTCCAGAAGCTGTGGAAGGCAGCGGCCAGGTCGCCGAGGAAAAACGCGATGCGGTGCGGCTCGCGCGCCTTGGCCGCGGCTTCGACCACGCGCGGAAATTGCGCCGCTTCGCGCACCAGCGCCAGTTCCTCGTCGCCCAGCCGGTCGAGATGTTTGTCGCTCGGCGTCACCCCCGCCTTGCGCAGCGTCGAATGGATCCGCGCATTGGCATATTGGAGATAGAAGACCGGATTGTCCTTCGACGCCTCGACCACCTTGGCAAAGTCGAACTCCATCTGCGCGTCGGGTTTACGCGTAAGCATGGTGAAGCGCACGACATCCTTGCCCACTTCCTCGACCACTTCGGCCAGCGTGACGAAGGTGCCCGAGCGCTTGGACATCTTCACCGGTTCGCCATCGCGCAGCAATTTGACCATTTGCACCAGCTTGACGTCGAACGGCACATCGCGCCCCGCGCCCTTGGTCAGCGCCGCGACGGCTGCGCGGATGCGCTTGACCGTACCGGCATGGTCGGCGCCCCAGATGTCGATCAGCGCATCGGCCTTTTCGGCCTTCTGGAAATGATAGGCGAGATCGGCACCGAAATAAGTCCACGCGCCGTTCGATTTCTTGATCGGGCGGTCCTGGTCGTCGCCAAACTCGGTCGAGCGGAACAACGGCAGTTCGACCGGTTCCCAGTCCTCGGGCGGCGCCTTGCCCTTGGGCGCTTCGAGCACGCCGTCATAGACGAGGCCCTTCTCGCGCAGCCACGCTTCGGCTGCTTCGGGCTTCTTCGCGGCCTGCAATTCGGCTTCCGATGAAAACAGGTCGTGATGGATGCCGAGCAAGGCGAGATCGGCGCGGATCATCTCCATCATCGCGGCGACCGAACGCTCGCGGAACAGGCCGAGCCATTCGTTTTCGCCAGCATCCTTGTAGGCAGGGCCGAATTCCTGCGCGAGCCGCTCGCCCACTGGCTTCAGATAATCGCCGGGATACAGCCCTTCGGGAATGGCCCCGATATCATCGCCCAGCGCCTCGCGGTAGCGCAGATGCGCCGAGCGGGCGAGGACATCGACCTGCCCCCCGGCATCGTTGACGTAATACTCGCGCACGACCCGGTAGCCCGCCCATTCGAGCAGGCCGCACAGCGCGTCGCCGACTACCGCGCCGCGGCAATGGCCCATATGCATCGGGCCGGTCGGATTGGCGGAGACATATTCGACATTGACTGTCCGCCCGTCGCCCAGCGCCGAGCGGCCATAGTCGTCGCCCTGGGCGGCGATCGCCAGCAGTTCGCGGCGCCACGCATCGGGCGACAGGCGCAGATTGATAAAGCCGGGACCGGCGATTTCGGCGGCGTCGATGTCGGGTTCACGCTGCAAATGCTCGACGATCTTCTCGGCGAGCGCGCGCGGATTGGTCTTGGCCTGCTTGGCCAGCACCATCGCGGCATTGGTCGCCAGATCGCCATGCGAGGGATCGCGCGGCGGTTCCACGGTCACATTGGCGCGCGGCGTATCGGCGGGCAGTACGCCCTCCATTTCGAGAGCGTTGAGAACGGCATCGATCCGGGCCGCAAAAGCCGCGTGAAGTGTCTGCATGTCAGCCATGCCGCGCGCCTAGCCTATCGGCGCAAAATGGCAAGACACGAGCGCTGCTAGCGCGTGGCGTTGTAGCGCAGTTGCGCTTCGGTCAGCTGGAAACCGACCAGCAGTTCGAAGGTCGCGCGCTGCACCGCGGCACGCACCGCCGGATCGGCCAGCGGATCGAGCGCGGCATCGGGATCGCCGGGTTCGCGCTTGCGCGTGATCTGTTCGCGGATTTCGGCGGGCAGCGTGGCATCGGCGCGATTGACATAGGCGCCGGCGGTACCGCGTGCCTGCGCGCGCTCCTGCCCGTCGGCGAATTGCAGTGTTACATTGCCGATGCGCTTGGTGACGACCGACGAACCACCGCGCAGCACGGTGGAGAAATAGGGCAGCGTGACCGTGCGGCTGCCGCGCGTATCGCTGCGGCGCGCAACGACGTCGAAGCTCGCTTCCGTATAGACCCGGTCGCCCGCTTCTTCATTGCAGGTGGAGCGCAGATTGGTGATTGCCGCGGTCACGTCGAGATCGGCGATGGTGGTCGCCCCGGCGGTCCGGAAAGTAGTGATATCGCCCGTGTAATCGGGGATGCCGACCGCCGGGCAAGTGCTGCGAACCGCGGAAATGCCGACGCCCTGGTCGACAATCAGGTCGCCTTCCCTGGCGCAACCGGCCAACGCCAGGCCAAGGGCAAGCGCGGGAAGAAGACGGTTACGGATGGTCATGCGGCTAAATTCCCTTTTGCGGTCATTCGAAATCGTAGCCCGGCGGGCTGCGGGATGCCCTAGCTTGGCCTGCACGAAAGCGCTAGAGGGCGGGACATGAACGCCCCCTTTCAATCCCCGCCCGGTTCGCCCGGCAGCGACCCGCGCCAGCCGCTCAAGCTCCTCATCGCTGCGCCGCGCGGCTTTTGCGCAGGCGTCGACCGCGCGATCGAGATCGTCGAGCGCGCGCTGCAGAAATACGGCGCACCGGTCTATGTCCGGCACGAAATCGTGCACAATCGCTATGTGGTAGACAGCCTCAAGGCCAAGGGCGCGATCTTCGTCGAGGAACTGGACGAAGTGCCAGACGATGCGCCGGTGGTCTTCAGCGCCCATGGCGTGCCCAAGACCATCCCGGCCGAAGCCGAGCGGCGCAAGATGCTGTATGTCGATGCGACCTGCCCGCTGGTGAGCAAGGTCCACCGCCAGGCCGAACGCCAGATCGAAAAGGGCCAGCACATCCTGTTCATCGGCCATGCGGGCCACCCCGAGGTGATCGGGACGATGGGCCAGGTGCCCGAAGGCCGGATCACTTTGGTCGAAACGATCGACGACGTGGCGACACTCGACTTCGCGCCCACCGACGATCTTTCCTATCTTTCGCAGACGACGCTATCGGTGGACGACACGCGCGATATCATTACCGCGCTCGAAGCCCGCTTCCCGCAGATCATCGCACCCAAGGCGGAAGACATCTGCTACGCCACCAGCAATCGCCAGGCCGCGGTCAAACAGATCGCCGCGAACTGCGACCTGGTGCTGGTGATCGGCGCGCCGAACTCTTCCAACTCGCTGCGGCTCGTCGAGGTTGCCGAACGGCTCGGGACCAATGCCCGGCTGATCCAGCGCGCCGACGAGATCGATCCGGCATGGCTTGAGGGGGTTGGCACCATCGGCCTCACGGCAGGCGCCTCCGCGCCCGAAAAGCTGGTCCGCGAAGTGGTCGATCGGCTGTGCGACTGGCGGCTGGTCGACGAGGAGGTGATAACCGCCACCGAAGAGAACATGGTCTTCAAGCTGCCGCGCCAGCTGACCGACTAACGTGGCCGTCTATACCCATCTCGGGGCCGAAGAACTTGCGCGACTCATCGCGCATTACGATGTCGGCGAACTCGTCTCGTCCAAGGGCATTGCCGAAGGGGTCTCGAACTCCAACTGGCTGGTCGAAACCACGCGCGGGCGGTTCATCCTGACGATGTACGAACGGCGGATCGAGACAGCCGACCTGCCCTTCTTCCTCGGCCTGCTCGACCATCTTTCCGCGGCGCAATGCGCGGTGCCGCGCACGATCCATGACCGCGACGGCGCCGCCTGGCGCATGGTAGGCGACAAAGCGGTTGCGCTGATCGAATTCCTCCCGGGCGTCTCGCCGAGCAACCCGACACCGGCGCAGGCGCGCGCAGTGGGTGTTGCGCTGGCGCAGGCGCACCTCGCCGCGCATGATTTCCCCATGGCGCGCGAGAACACGCTCGCCCCGCGCGATACGCTGGCGATCCTCGCGCAGTGCGGAGCCGCGGCGCTCGGCACGATCGACCCGCATTTGTCCGCGATGCTGGACACCGGCGAGGCGATCGTGCGCGCATGGCCGGAGGATTTGCCGCGATCGATTATCCATTCGGACCTCTTCCCGGACAACGTCCTGATGCTGGACGACCGGGTCACCGGGATGATCGACTTCTATTTCGCCTGCACCGGCGCGATGGCCTATGACCTGGCGGTGACGCACGCCGCCTGGTGTTTCGACGATGCGGGCGAGACCTGCGATCACGCGCTGGGTCGCGCGCTGATCGAGGGCTACGAGAGCGTGCGGGTGCTGAGCGAGCCGGAGCGCACCGCGCTGCCGCTGCTGGCGGAGGGCGCCTGCCTGCGCTTCATTGCCAGCCGCGCGCAGGACTGGCTCGATACGCCCGAAGATGCGCTGGTCCGCCGCAAGGATCCGATGGATTTCACGCGGCGGCTGGAATTCTATCGCGCAAACGGCCAGAGGGCGTTCGCATGAAAAAGGTCGAAATGTTCACCGATGGCGCCTGCAAGGGCAATCCCGGCCCCGGTGGCTGGGGCGCGCTGCTGCGGATGGGCCAGCACGAGAAGGAACTGTCGGGGGGCGAACCCGATACGACCAACAACCGCATGGAAATGACGGCGGCCATCAAGGGGTTGAGCGCGTTGATCGAACCCTGCGAGGTCGATCTCCATACCGACAGCAAGTACCTGATCGACGGGATCACCAAGTGGGTCCACGGCTGGAAGAAGCGCGGCTGGATCAATGCCAGCAAGAAGCCCGTGCGCAATGCCGAGCTATGGCATGAGCTGATCGAACTGACCGCGCACCACCGGGTCCACTGGCACTGGGTAAAGGGCCATTCGGGTCACCCCGAAAACGACCGGGTCGACCAGCTTGCCAGCGATGCAGCGGAACAGTTCGCCCGCGCGGATTGATCAGCTGTTGTCGACGGTCTCCGCGCCGGGGCCGTTCTTCTTGATCGAATCGATGGCGTTCTGCGCACTCGCCTTCGAGGCATATCCTTCGGTCGAGAACATCACTTCCGAATTGTATTTGAAGCGGACGCGAAATTCGCCGGCCTTGTCCTTGTAGATCTCGAAGTGGTGGCTCATCGATTTGTCTCCGTCATAACCTTGGATTGGGGGCGCACCCTAACAAATGATGCCGGCATTGCTAGCCAAAGCGGACCGCTGAATAGAGTTCAGGATCGAGACCCCCAGTCATCGCATCGGGTTTTTCGTCCAGCAACAGCTGGCGCCCGAGCCGCGCGGCGGCGGGCGAAGTCTGGATGCCGAAGCCGCCCTGCCCCGCGAACCAGGCGAAGCCTTCGATCTTGGGATCGGGCCCGTAAACCGGGCGGCGGTCGGGCGTGAAGCTGCGCAGGCCCGCCCATTTGTGCTCGACCGCTTCGACCCGCCAGTCGACGACTTCTTCAAGCCGCGCGATCGCTTCGGCCACCGCCAGTTCTTCGGGCGCGGCATCGCAGGGCTCGCTCGGTTCCTCGTCATGCGGGCTAACCCACAACCGTCCGGCTTCGGGTTTGAAATAGAACCGCCCGCGGATGTCGAGCACGAGCGGAAGGTTCTCGGGCACCGGCGGATCGACGCGCACCTGCACCACCGTACGGCGATAGGGGCTGATCGCGGCTGGCTGCGCACCGGCCAGCCGGGCGATCTCGTCCGCCCAGGCCCCGGCCGCATTGACCAGCACTGCGGCGTGATGGGTCTCGCCGCGCTCGGTCGTCAGCGTCCATTGCCCGTCGGCGCGGGTGGCATTTACGAGCCTCGCGCGGCATTCTAGGCTGGCACCGCCGCCCTGCGCCTGGGCAAGGAAATGCGCATGGAGCCGGGCCACGTCGATATCGGCGCACATCGGCTCCCAGATCGCATCGGACCAGTCATGGCGAATCCCATTGATCCGCCGCTGCAATTCCGCCCGCCCGAGGTGCTGGATCGTCGCCCCGGTCGGAACGAAGCGCTGCATGAACTGCGTCACCAGTTCCTCGTCGCCCTCGCGCCCGATATACAGCGCACCGCGCTGGTGGAGGAACCCGCCGTCGCGCAGATAGGCCCCCGATGCGAGCGTCAGCGGCACGATCTCCGGACCGCCGTAGCATTCTTCCCAGAAGGCCGCGGAACGTCCCGTGGCGTGATAGCCGGGCCGGTCCTCAGCCTCGAGCATCAGGACGCTTGCGCCGCCGTCGGTCAATTCGGCGGCGAGACTGGCCCCGGCGATTCCGGCGCCGACGATGGCAAAGTCGTAAGTGGTCACGGGTTCTCCTGCGGAGCCACGCGATCGAGGAATTCGGCCATGCCCGCCAGTGCGCGCTCGCGCACCGGATCGACTTCGCGCAGGATTTCATGCCGTGCTTCGTCACCGAAGGCGATCAATTCGCCCTTGGGCAGGCGCTGCGCCGCGCGCACGGCGGATGCGTGGCTCACCAGCCGGTCCGCCGCAGTGCTCACCACCAGCACGGGCACCTGGACGTTTTCCATCGCGCCGCGTTCCTCGAGCCGCCGGCTCGAGGCATAGGCGCGCTCCAACCAGCCCCAGCTACCCGGCCCCATGACCAGTTCGGGGCGTTGCTCGCGCCACCACAGCTCGTCGGCATAGCGCGCGCCGTCATGGGTGAGCAGGTCGCTGCGATCGGCGGGCATTTCGCCCGGCTTCTCGCTCCATTTCCAAGCCGGACGCGTTGGCTTGCCGAGCTTCGTCATCAGCCGCGCTGCGGCATGCAGCACGCCGAGCGGCAATGGCGGCCCGGCCATCCCGACCATCGGCGCGCTGAGGATTGCGGCATCGGGCGCGACCAGGCCATCGACCAGCGCGCGCAGGACCAGATGCCCGCCCATCGAATGGCCGGCCAGGATATGGGGCCCGGGGGTGGCCGCCTTCCATGCGGTCCAGAGATGCGCAAGATCCGCGGTCCAGTCGGAAAAATCGTCCACATGGCCGGTAACCGCGTCATTGCCGAGCCGTCCCGATCCCGCCTGTCCGCGCCAGTCGGCAGCGGTGACGCGCCAGCCTGCACGGTGCCATTGCTCCAGCGTCTCGAGATACTTCTCGTAGAAGTCGCCGCGACCGGGAAGGAACAGGATCGACCCGCGCCGGCCGCCGTCTGCGCCGGGCCAGTCGATCCGCCGAATCGCGTGGCCATCGGCCAGTGCGAAGGTGGATTCGCGCGCGGCCGGCGGGATCGCGCGGCGATCGATGGGTTCCTGCGGCGCTGGCATGTCGGCGATCACGACCTCCTCTATGGTTACTTTTTGGTAAGCACGTTCCTGTAGCACCACATCCCGAAGGGTTGCCCGGGGAGCGTCATGCAAAGCCAGATTTTCACCTACGTATTGCTTGCCGGATTGGCAATCGCACTCCTCTGGGTGATCGTGACCGACCTCAAGAGCCGGACGATCAGCAACCGGCTGACCATGACCGTCGCCCTCGGAGCACCACTCTACTGGCTCTCGATCGAGCTGCCACTATGGCCCGGCGTCGCGTTCCAGATCGGACTGGCACTGCTGGTCTTCGCCGTGTGCTGCGTGCTGTTCGCAATCCGCCAGATGGGCGGCGGCGATGTCAAGCTGCTCACGGCGCTCGCGCTGTGGGTCCCGCCATCGCAATTCACGCTGTTGCTGGTCGCCATGGCGATGCTCGGCTGGGTGCTGACTATGGCCATCGGCGCATGGCGGGTGGCGCATTCGAAGACGATCAAGACCAGGCCCGCGCGCGATACCGTCCTGCTCGTCATAGGCACTGCCATTGCCGCGCTGTTCGCCAGCGCCGTGCTCGGCGGGCCCAAACTGCCGATGCCGCCGGGCCTCGCCGGGATGGGCACGACCAGTCCGGCCGCCGCGATCGCGCTGATGCTCGCCCCCTTCACGATATTGCTCATCGTCACGCTCGGCTCGATCCGCATCATCCGCCGCCACGACCGCGATCTGTGGGTCCCCTACGGGCCGGCCATATCGCTTGCCGGCATCTGGATCGTGGTCAGCGGGCAGTTGCTCGCAGGCCACGTAGCCGCGGCGGGCGGTTGAAAACGCGATCTTAACCAATTCGCCCTTAGAGCGTGAAACCATACTTGCCCGCGATAGGATTTGCCGGGCTGAACTAGGGGGCTAGATAGCCATGGATAGGAAGAAGCTGGTTCTGCTGATTGCCGCACTGGTCGTTGCGGTCGGAACGGCGCTTGTCGCGCGGAGCATGTTCGCCGGGGCGAGCGCACCGCAGGCCGAAGCCGCACAGGCCCAGGCGCAAGGACCCAAGGTCCTCGTTGCACAACGCGCGCTGCCGGTCGGCACGATCATCACGGCCGACGCAATCGGCTTCCAGATGTGGCCTGAAGAGCTGGTCCAGGACGCCTACTTCCTCGATGGCGAAGCCGATATGAGCAAGCTGCTCGGCACCGTCGTGCGCCATCCGATCACGGCCGGCGAACCGGTCACCCAGGGCTCGCTTGTCGCCCCCGGCGACCGCGGCTTCCTCGCCGCCGCGCTGGCCCCGGGTATGCGGGCCATCACCGTTCCCGTTAACGCCCAATCGGGCGTGGGCGGCTTTGTCTTCCCGGGCGACCGGGTGGACATGGTCCTGACCCAGCAGGTCGAAGGCAATGAAGGCACCAGCCTGAAAGCGTCGGAAACCATCCTTCGTAACCTTCGCGTGCTGGCCACCGACCAGTCGACCGTTTCGGAAAAAGCCGAAGACGGCTCGACTGTGGTCAAGGAATTCCGCACGGTGACGCTCGAAGTGACGCCGGTGATCGCGGAAAAGGTCGCCGTCGCGCAGACCATCGGCTCGCTGAGCCTGTCCCTGCGCTCGCTCGCCGACAACCAGACCGAGCTGGAACGCGCGATCGCTGCCGGTGACGTCACCATTCCCGACGATGCCACGCCCGAAGAAGAAGAGCGCCTGCTGCGCCAGGCAATGGCCCGCCCCGACGATGGCAAGAGCAGCTATGTGACCGGCGGCGATGTCTCGCGCTTCCAGCGCCGTACCATGCCCTCGCAAGGCACCGTCGCTCCGGCTGCACCGGGAGGTGCGCCTGCGGGCATCGGCGGACAGCCGGTCCGCCAGGGTCCGAGCGTGCGCGTCACCCGCGGCAAGGACACCGAAGAGGTCCCGGTCGGCAAGACCGGCGTGACTGCCTTCGTCGGCCAGCAGGCCGCCGGAACCGCGCAAGCCGCGAGGACGGTACCCGTCGCGCAGGCGGCCATGATCAAATGAGCCCGATACAAAATACGGAACGCCATTCAGGGGGCAATTCCATGAAACGTCGTCTTACTACCAAATTGCTGCTCGCCAGCCTGGCCATCGCGCCGCTGGCAGCCGCGCCGACGACCGTTGCGACGGCCCAGTCGGTCGTCAGCCCCGGCTCGGAGATCGTCCTTTCGATCGGTCGCGGCGAATTGGTCAATGTACCCGGCACGATGGCCGACATTTTCGTCGCCGACGACAATGTCGCCGACGTGCAGGTCAAATCGCAGCGCCAGCTCTATGTGTTCGGCAAGGCCGGCGGCGAAACCACGATCTACGCCAGCAACCGCGCCGGCGATATCATCTGGTCCGCCAATGTCCGCGTCGGTTCGAATATCGGCAGCATCGACCAGCTGATGGCGCTCGCCATGCCCGATGCCAAGATCTCGGTCGCGACGATGGGCACCAACGTCATCCTCCTGACCGGCACGGTTGCCGCACCCGAGGATGCCGAAGAGGCGCAGCGCCTCGTCGAAGCCTATGTCGGCGAAGACGCGAATGTCATCAGCCGGCTGCGCATGGCGACGCCGTTGCAGGTCAATCTGCAGGTGCGCATCGTCGAGGTTAGCCGCAGCTTCGTTCGGGCGGTCGGTGTCAATCTGACCAGCGTCGACTCGACCGGCGGTTTCCAGTTCGGCGTGGGCCAGGGCCGCGAAGGCGCGGTGACGATCGGATCCGCAGGCGAAGGCAGCAATTTTACTGCCATCAGCCCGGGAACGACCCTTGCCGGGTTTGGCAAGTTCCTCGGTCTCGACCTCGGTGCCGCCCTCGATCTGGCTGAAACCGAAGGCTTCGCAACCACGCTGTCGCAGCCCAATCTGACGGCTCTGTCGGGCGAAACCGCAGAATTCCTTGCCGGCGGCGAATTTCCGATCCCGCTCAGCCAGGGACTTGGCGCGACGAGCATTGAATATAAGAACTATGGCGTCAGCCTCGCCTACACCCCGACCGTCCTTGCCAATGGCCGCATCTCGATGCGCGTTCGCCCGGAAGTGTCGGAACTGACCAGTCAGGGCGCAATCACGCTCGAAGGTTTCCAGGTGCCGGCGCTGACTACGCGCCGCGCGGAAACCACCGTCGAACTCGGTTCGGGCCAGAGCTTCATGATTGCCGGGCTGCTGTCGAACAATGCGACCAATTCGGTCGACAAGGCCCCGGGTCTCGGCGACGTGCCGATCCTCGGCAATCTGTTCCGCTCGACCACCTACCGCAAGGGCGAAACCGAGCTGGTGATCGTGGTCACGCCCTATCTGGTGAAGCCGGTCGATGCCAATGACATCAAGCTGCCGACCGACGGGTTCCGCAAGCCGACCGAATTCCAGCGCCTGCTGGGTTTTCAGCAGAGCGACGGCGTAACCGGCGGCGACCGCCCCAAGCCGCGCGCGGTCGAGACCGCTCCGGCAGCCCCGGGCATTTCCTACGGAACCCCGGGCGACAGTGACGAGCAGCAGGCGGCTGCCAAGCCCGACGCACGCCGTAACGAACGTACCGCGTCGGCGCAGCCCGGCTTCAGCTTCGAATAAGAGGGACGAGTACCATGGCAAAGGCAATCACTCGCAAGCTTACCGGTTCGCTGGCTGTCTCGCTCAGCCTCGTGCTCGGCGCCTGTGGCGGTTTCCCGACCGAGAACCGCTCGCTCTACAGCGCGCGTCAGCCGGTAGTGGAACGGACCAATTTTACGCTCGATGTGAACACTGTCGGCGATGGCCTGGCGGTTAGCGAGCAGCAGCGCGTGTCGGGCTGGTTCGAGGCCATGGGCCTCGGCTATGGCGACCGCGTCTCGCTCGACGATCCCACCGCCAATCCGGCGTTGAAAGACGACCTTGCGGCGCTTGCGGGGCGGCACGGGCTGCTGGTTACCGAAGGTTCGCCGGTCACCGCCGGCTATGTCGAACCGGGCCAGGCCCGGATCGTCGTGACCCGTTCGACCGCCAGCGTTCCGGGTTGCCCCGACTGGTCGGCCAATAACGAGGCCAACGAGTATAACGCGACCTATCCCGGCTACGGCTGTGCCGTGAACGGCAATCTCGCCGCCATGGTCGCCAATCCCGAAGACCTGATTTCCGGTCAGCAGGGCACCGGCCAGACCGTCGTCACGACTTCGACGAAAGCCATCCGGAGCTATCGCGAGAAGGCGCCGACCGGCGCGGGCGATCTGACTGAAGTCAGCACCAATGAAGGAGGCTAAGCAGCCATGAGCGCTTCACTTAAATCGAGCATGGCGGGCAACCGCGACGCCTTTGCCGCCTATATCTGCGACGAGACCGCTCTCGACGTGTTGCGTCCTGTGGTGATCGAACTCGGCTGGCAGCCCGAAAAATGCAACAAGGGCGGTCTGCGCAATGCGATCCAGTCGCTGTCCGTGGCGGCCAGCCCGAACATCCTCATGGTCGACCTGTCGGAAAGCGGCGACCCGCTCAACGATATCAACGCGCTGGCGGAAGTCTGCGAGCCGGGCACGGTGGTGATCGCCATCGGCCAGGTCAACGACGTCCGCCTTTACCGCGACCTGCTCGCGAGCGGCATCCACGACTATCTGCTCAAGCCGCTGTCGGCCAGCGCAGTGCGCGATTCGCTCAATCAGGCGCAAGCGGTGTTCCTGGCCCCGCGCAGCGGCGAGGACGAGGGCGTCAAGCGTCATATCTCGGCCGCCGTGATCGGTACGCGCGGCGGCGTGGGCGCATCGACGCTGGTGACCTCGCTGGCATGGATCTTCTCGGTCGACCAGCGCATGCCGACCGCCCTGCTCGACCTCGACGTGCATTTCGGGACCGGTGCGCTCGCGCTCGATCTCGAACCGGGCCGCGGCCTGACCGATGCGATCGACAACCCCGGCCGGATCGATGGCCTGTTCATCGAACGCGCCATGATCCGCGCCAACGAAAATCTCGCCATCCTGTCGGCGGAAGCGCCCATCAGCCAGCCGCTGATGACCGATGGCGCGGCCTTCCTGCAGTTGCAGGAGGAATTCAAGCACCAGTTCGAAATGACCGTGGTCGACATGCCGCGCAACATGATGATCAATTTCCCGCACCTGCTCAACGACGTGAATGTCGTCGTGCTGGCCACGGAAATGTCGCTCGCTTCGGCGCGTGACACCATCCGCATCCTGTCGTGGCTCAAGACCCATGCGCCGCAAGCGCAGCCGCTGATCGTCGCCAACAAGGTGCAGCCGGGCGTCGCGGAAATCAGCAAGGCCGATTTCGAGGCCTCGATCGAACGCAAGATCGATGTGACGATCCCGTTCGACCAGAAGGCGGCGGCCAATGCCGCCAAGCTGGGCAAGACCTTCGTCGATGCCAATGCCGGTGCCAAGGCCACCTCGGCGATCAAGCAGCTCTCTTCGCGCATCATCGGCATGGGCGACGAAGAAGCCGAGAAAGCCGCGGAAGCAGGGGCCAAGAAGTCGCTGCTCGGCGGGCTCGATTTCAAGAACCTGCTGGCGAAGAAGAAAGACCCGCGGACCGCGGTGCCCGCGGAATAACGGCTTCCGGGGGCGACCCCGGATCCGCGATCGGATAATCGGAGAGTACGCATGAACATCTTCCAGCTGGTGCTGTTGGCCTTCGGGGTCCTGGCTTTGCTGGCGATCGGCTACGCTTTGTTTTCCGGTCCGAACACGGCCAAGGCGAGCCAGCGCCGCCTCCAGCAGGTACGTTTCCGGCATTCGGAAAGCACCGACACCAAGGTCGAATCGCAGCTCAAGAAAGCCATTGCGGCGCGCAGGCCGAAGATGCGCGGCGTTGCCGGATCGTCTTCGCGCGTAGAAGCCCTGGCCATCCGGCTCGACCGGACCGGCAAGGGCTGGACGCTAAGCCAGTATGCCTATGCCTCGCTCGGCCTCGGGGTCGCGGTCGCGCTGCTGATGTATCTGCGCAGCGGATCGCTGGCCTTTTCGCTTGGTCTCGGCGTGCTGGTCGGCGCAGGCCTGCCGCATTTCCTTGTCAGCCGCGCGATCAAGAAGCGCACCAATGCCTTCAATGCCAAGTTTCCCGACGCCATCGAACTGCTCGTTCGCGGCCTGCGTTCGGGTCTGCCGGTAACCGAAACGCTGTCGGTGGTGTCGCAGGAAGTCCCCGGCCCTGTCGGGGCGGAATTCAAGGGCATCGTCGAGCGCATCAAGATCGGGCGGACCATGGAGGATTCGCTCCAGGAAGCCGCCAACCGGCTCGAGATTTCCGAATTCAACTTCTTCTGCATCACGCTCGCCATCCAGCGCGAGACCGGCGGTAATCTCGCCGAGACGCTGTCGAACCTGGCGGACGTGTTGCGCAAGCGCGCGCAGATGAAGCTCAAGATCAAGGCGATGAGCTCCGAATCCAAGGCCTCGGCCTATATCGTCGGCGCGCTGCCCTTCATCGTGTTCTTCATGATCTGGTGGATCAATCCCACCTATATCGGCGGCTTCTTCGAAGATGACCGCCTGATCGTCACCGGCCTCGGCGGCCTCGTCTGGATGAGCATCGGCGCCTTTATCATGGCCAAGATGGTCAGCTTCGAAATCTGAGCTGGGGAAGGACTAGCGTAATGGATCCCGCAACCGGCCCCACCCTCTTGGGCTTCGACATCTTCGTGATCGGCTCGATCCTGTCCGGGGTCGCGGCACTCGCCGTGCTGTTCGCAATCTACACCGCGGTCACGATCAAGGACCCGATGAGCAAGCGCGTGAAGGCCCTCGAAGGGCGTCGCGAAGAGCTCAAGATGGGCCTCGTCACCGCGAGCGCGAAGAAGCGCCAGAGCCTCGTGCGCAACAGCGACACGACCGACAAGATCAAGGACACGCTCGGCAGCATGAAAGTGCTGCAGCAGAGCCAGATCCTGACGGTCCAGCAGAAGCTCGCCCATGCCGGCATCCGCAACAAGGAGCTGGCGATCGTCGTTATCGGCCTGCGCGCCGTGCTGCCGATCCTCCTGGGCGGCTTCGCCTTCGTCATGCTGTATCTGGTCGAGGTCTATCCCGAATGGGAGATGAAGCGTGTGGCGGCGCTCGCCCTGGCCGTATTCGTCGGCTACAAGGGTCCCGAAATCTACCTCGGCAATCTTGCCAAGAAACGCTCGGACGCGATCCGCAAGGGCCTGCCTGACGCGCTCGACCTGCTGGTGATCTGCGCCGAGGCCGGCCTGACCGTCGATGCCGCGTTCAACCGCGTCGCCAAGGAACTGGGCCGCGCCTATCCCGAGCTGGGCGACGAATTCACGCTGACCGCGATCGAGCTGTCCTTCCTCAACGAACGGCGCCATGCGTTCAACAACCTCGCCTATCGCGTCAATCTCGACGCGGTGAAGGGCGTGGTCACCACCATGGTCCAGACCGAACGCTATGGTACGCCGCTGGCTTCCGCGCTGCGTGTGCTGTCAGCCGAGTTCCGTAACGAGCGCATGATGCGCGCCGAAGAAAAGGCCGCGCGCCTGCCCGCGATCATGACCGTGCCGCTGATCATGTTCATCCTGCCGGTGCTGTTCATCGTCATTCTCGGCCCGGCAGCCTGTTCGATCGCCGACGCCTTCAGCGGCGGTATCGGCTAGCCCACGACTCCTGCGACCTGTCGCAAACCCGGGAGCCTGGCCGACAGCCTAGTCGGCCAGGCTTTCCGCGTCGAAGTCCCCCGCCTGGTCGCGCACCCGCGCCAGCATGTCGAGCAGGCTGGCCCGCTCGTCCTCGCTCAGCACGGAGAACAGCTGCCGCTCGATCTTGAGCGCCAGCGGCATGATGCCCGCATGCACCGCCCGCCCTTCCGCAGTCAGTTCGAGCAGATGCGAGCGGCCATCGCTCGCATTGGGCGAACGCTGCGCCAGCCCGCGCTCCTCGAGCCGCTTGCACGCGCGGTTGACGGGCACCTTGTCCATCAGCGTCTGCTGCGACAATTGCCGCTGGGTCAGCGCACCGTGGTCGCCCAGCACCGCCATGATCCGCCATTCGGTGGTCTTGAGCGCAAACCGCTTGCGATACTGTTCGGCAATCCGGGTCGAGACCGCATTCGAGGCGATCGACAGTTGATAGGGCAGGAATTCTGCAAGGCGTTGGGCAAGCTGGCGTCTGGACATGCGGTTACATTTAGATGACGCCCCCGACTTGGCAAGGCCGTTGCGATTGTAACCTTTTGCAGGGACTCACTCGTAACCCGGTTCGTCCCACCAGGGGTAGAAATCGGGCATGTTGCCGCTCACCGTATCGGGATATTCGGGCGCGCGCTTTTCAAGGAAGCTGGCGATGCCTTCCTTGGCGTCGTCGCTGCGGCTGAGACGATAGATCGCGCGGCTGTCGATGCGATGCGCGTCCATCGGATGGCCGCCCGCGCCAAGCCGCCAGAGCATTGCGCGGGTCATGGCGACCGAAACCGCAGAAGTGTTGTCGGCAATCTCGCGCGCAATGCCCCGGGCCGCGTCCATCAGCTCACCCTGCGGATGGACCGACCGGACAAGTCCCCGATCAAGCGCCTCGCCGGCATCGAAGATCCGCCCCGTCATGCACCATTCGAGCGCGGTCTGCATGCCGACCAGCCGCGGCAGGAACCAGCTCGAGGCGGCTTCGGGCGTGATCCCGCGGCGTGCGAAGACGAAGCCGAAGCGCGCATTGTCGCTCGCCAGCCGGATATCGAACGGCAGCTGCATGGTCGCGCCTACACCCACGGCCACACCGTTGCATGCCCCGATTAGCGGTTTCTTCGAATTGAACAGGCGCAGCGTTAGCCGTCCGCCGCCATCACGCACGCGTTCGTCGGACAGGTCATCGACCGGATTGGGATCGGAGAAGACATGTCCCCCGCCCTCGGGCGTAAGGTCGGCGCCGGCGCAGAAAGCCCGGTCGCCATGCCCGGTTACGATCACCGCGCGGACGCTGTCATCGGCATCGGTAGTGTCGATCGCGTCGATGACTTCATCCATCATCACGCGGGTGAAGGCGTTCATCTTCTCGGGACGATGCAGCGTGATGGTAGCCACGCCGTCGGCGATATCGAGCTTGATCTGCGTGTAGGACATGGTTTGGATTCCCTCTCCGGTGATCCCGTCAGGATGGAACACATGGAACACGGTCCTGCGGGTAAAAGAAAAGCGCCCCCGCCCGCGCCGTTTTCGGCATGCGGACGGAGGCGCTGGAATGGTTCATGCGGGCAAGGCTAGATGTCCCGCCCGCAGTAGGAAAGCCGGCTGGCGATCACCGCGGCGCCATGCGGATGGCACCGTCGAGACGCACGTCCTCGCCGTTGAAGTAGCCGGTCTCGATCATGCACATGGCAAGCTTGGCGTATTCGCCCGGCAGGCCGAGACGCTTGGGGAACGGCACGCTGGCAGCGAGCGCTTCCTTCACCTGCGGCGGCGCGGCATTCATCAGCGGGGTTTCGAAAATGCCCGGCAGGATCGTGTTCACGCGGATGCCTTCGCGCATCAGGTCGCGTGCGATCGGCAGGGTCATGCCGACAACGCCGCCCTTCGATGCCGAATAGGCGGCCTGGCCCATCTGGCCGTCTTCGGCAGCGACCGAAGCGGTGTTGACGATCGCGCCGCGATCCCCGTCTTCGCTCAATGCGTCGAGCGTCATCATGCCCGCAGCCGATTTGGCGATGCAGCGGAAGGTGCCGATCAGGTTCACCTGGATGACGAAATCGAAGGCCGACAGCGGGAAGTGCTTGATCTCGCCGCTCTGCTTGTCGCGGCTGGCGGTCTTGATCGCATTGCCGATGCCTGCGCAATTGACGAGGATGCGTTCCTGGCCATGCGCTTCGCGCGCCTTGGCGAAACCGGCATCGACGTCGTCGTCGCTGGTCACGTTCACCTTGCAGAAGATGCCGCCGATGTCCTTGGCGACCGCTTCGCCCTTCTCTTCGTTCATGTCGAAGATGGCGACCTTGGCGCCCTTGGCGGCCAGCGCGCGCGCAGTGGCTTCGCCGAGACCCGATGCACCGCCGGTAACGACGGCGGGAGTGTTGCTACTTACTTCCATGGATTGTCCTCTCAGATTTCAAGTGAATTAGAGCGCCTCGACGATGGTGACATTGGCGACGCCGCCGCCTTCGCACATCGTCTGCAGGCCGTATTTCTTGCCGCGCGCCTTGAGCGCATGGACCAGCGTGGCCATCAGCTTGGTACCCGAAGCGCCGAGCGGGTGGCCCAGTGCGATCGCGCCGCCATTGACGTTGAGTTTGTCGGGATCGGCCCCGAGATGCTTGAGCCAGGCGAGCGGTACCGGCGCGAAGGCCTCGTTGACCTCATACAGGTCGATGTCGCCGATGTTCATGCCCGCGCGCTGGAGCGCACGATCGGTGGCGAACAGCGGTTCTTCGAGCATGATCACCGGATCCCCGGCCGTGACGGTCAGATTGTGGATCCGCGCCAGCGGGGTGAGGCCGTAGTCCTTCAGCGCCTGCTCGCTGACCACCAGCACCGCGCTCGATCCGTCGCAGATCTGGCTGCTGCTGGCTGCGGTGATCTTGCCTTCGGGGCTGAGCAGCTTGACGCCGGCGATGCTGTCCAGCGTCGCGTCGAAGCGGATGCCCTCGTCGACCGTATGGCATTCCTCGCCTTCGGGGGTTTCAATATCCACGCCGACGATTTCGTTCTCGAAGGCGCCCGACTTGGTCGCCTCGATCGCGTTCTGGTGGCTCGACAGCGCAAAGCGGTCGAGGTCATCCTTAGAGAAGCCATGCTTCTGCGCGATCATTTCCGCGCCCATGAACTGGCTCCACTGGATGCCGGGATATTTCTCTTCCAGTCCGGGCGACTTATAATTGCCCAGACCTTCCTTCATGTGGAACATCGCGGTCGAGCCCATGGGCACGCGGCTCATGCTCTCGACACCCGCGGCGATGACGACGTCCTGCGTGCCGCTCATCACCGCCTGCGCAGCGAACTGGATCGCCTGCTGGCTGGAGCCGCACTGGCGGTCGATGGTGACTGCGGGGACGCCCTCGCCCAGATGCTTGCTGGCGAGCACCGCGTGGCGCCCGACCTGCATAGCCTGTTCGCCGCCCTGGCTGACACAGCCCATCACCACATCGTCGACCGCCTTGGCCTCGAGACCGCTGCGCTCCATGATCGCATCGAGCGACCTGGCGGCGAGATCGACCGGGTGCACACCGGCCAGGCGGCCACCGCGCCGTCCACCGGCGGTCCGGACGGCTTCGACTATATAGGCTTCGGGCATCGGCATCCTCTTATCGATTGTTATAGGTTTTGAAACGGGACCGTTTGCCTAGTCCCGCCTTACGTAAACGTCAAGCAAGCTGGAAATGGGGCCGTTTGTGACTATTGCCGAGCCCGCCTTCCCCGGTGAAACTTTCACATACTCCGGTGTGACATCGACGTCACACCCGTTACGCCAAACCCCCACGAATGTAACAAATGCTTTGCATTGGGCGCGTCCCTAAAGGCACATGCCGGGTTCCACTGGAGGGACTGCACATACGTATGGCTGTTTAGGCCATGCGAATTCTTTAGTTCCTCCCAGGGGTTCCTTGGAGATCCGACCTCAGGGGTCGGTCGATCAATAGAGGGATTATCAGAGTGAAACTTCAAACCTATTTCAAAGCCAGTGCGGCACCCGCCGTTCTCGGTCTTGCGCTTCTCGCGCAGCCCGCGATGGCACAGGACGTCACGGAGGACGAAGAAACCGTCACTCCCGCAGCGCCCGCTTCTGCGATCGTTGTGACGGGTTCGCGTATTACGAACCCCAACCTCGAACTGGCCAGCCCGGTCACCGTCGTCGGTAGCGACGATCTCGAACTCGCCCAGACCAACGTTGCGGAAGAATTCCTCCGCGAACTGCCCTCGGCGGTTCCGAGCGTCGGTTCGGCCGTTAACAACGGCAATGGCGGCGCCAGCTTCGTCGATCTGCGCGGTGTCGGTTCCAACCGTAACCTCGTGCTGCTCGACGGCCGTCGCTTCACGCCTGCCGACACCACCGGCCGCGTCGATCTCAACAACATTCCGCTCGCGATCATCGAACGCACGGAAGTTCTGACCGGCGGCGCAAGCACCACCTACGGTGCCGACGCAATCGGCGGTGTTGTCAACTTCGTCACCAAGACCGATTTCGAAGGCCTCGAAGCCACCGCTTCGCAGCAGATCACCGAACTCGGCGACGGCAACGTCTTCCGTGCCGACGTCACCATCGGTGCCAACTTCGACGATGGCCGTGGTAACGCGGTTCTCAGCATCGGCTACCAGAACCAGGACGCCGTCTATCAGGGCGACCGCGATTTCTCGCTGTTCAACATCAGTTCGTTCACTGGCGAAGCCGGTGGTTCGTCGAACGCGATTCCCGCGGTTATCGTCGGCGGCACGCCGGCCGGCTTCGGTCAGCTGACCGATGACGGCCAGGGTTACGTCGACGGCGTTTTCGATCGTCCGTTCAACTTCAACCCGTTCAACATCTTCCTGACGCCGTTCGAACGCTTCAACGTGTACGGTTCGGCCAATTACGAAGTGTCGGACAATGTCGAAGCGTTCACGCAGGCCGTGTTCTCGAAGAACACCGTGTCGACGATCATCGCGCCGGGCGGTTCGTTCTTCAACACCTACCAGGTGAACCTGAACAACCCGTTCATGCCCGACCAGCTGGCTGATGCCTTCTGTGCGGGTGGCGGCCTGACCGCAGCCGAATGTACTGCGGGCCGCAACACGCAGTTCGGCGCAACGCTGGCTGACGGCAGTGCCAACCCCGACTATGTCGAAATCAGCACCTCGATCCGTCGTCGTACGCCGGAAGCCGGTTCACGTACCTCGGACTTCACCACCACGCTGTTCAACCTCGTGGGTGGCCTGCGCGGCGGCATCACCGATTCGATCGGCTGGGAAGTCTCCGGCGGGTACGGCGAAAGCGAACGCATCCAGCGCCAGAACGGCTTTGCCCGTTTCGACCGTCTGCAGCAGTCGCTGATCGCAATCCCCGACGGCGCTGGCGGTGTCCAGTGTGCCGATACCGCGGGCGGCTGTGCGCCGATCAACCTGTTCGGTGAATTCGGCAATCTCGGTTCGCAGGAAGCGATCGACTACGTCTTCAATCTGTCGCAGCAGGTCATCACGCAGGCCAGCCTCACGCAGGCCATGGCGATCATCGACGGCGACCTCGGCTTCGGCATCAGTGCCACGCCGATTTCGTTCGCTGTGGGTGCGGAATACCGCAAGTACACCGCAACCCGCCTGTCGGATGAAGCTTCGCAGACTCCGGGCGCAGTTGTCGGTGGTGGCGGTGCCGCTCCGGACATCGACGGTTCGTACAATGTGAAGGACTTCTTCGGCGAAGTCGCCATCCCCGTGATCGAGGACTCGTTCGTTCGCGAACTGACCCTCGAAGCTGGTGGCCGTTATTCGGACTACTCGACTGCGGGCGGTGAATTCACCTGGAAGGTCGGCGGTACGCTGACCCCGTTCGATGGCCTGACCTACCGTGGTAACTACCAGCGTGCGTCGCGTGCACCGAACATCGGTGAACTCTTCACGCCGGTCGTCACCCAGCTGTCGAACCTCGCGGTCGATCCCTGCGCGGGTGCAAACCCGGTTGGCAACGCTGCCCTGACGGCGGCCTGCGTTTCGCAGATCGTTGCAGGCGGTGCCACCCAGGCCTTCGCACAGAGCCGCATCGGCAACATCCTCCAGCCGGCTGCTGGTCAGATCAACATCACCACGGGCGGTAATCCGGACGTCGGCGTTGAAACGGCCACCACCTGGACGGTGGGTGCGATCATCGAACCGCTGTACAACCTGTCGCTGACGGTCGACTACTTCAACATCAAGATTGAAGACGCGATCACGACCCCGACGGTCAACGACCTTGTCGGTGGTTGTTACGACGCACCGAGCGCGGACAACCCGTTCTGCTCGCTGATCGTTCGTAGCGCTGCGACCGGTGGCCTCGACGGCTCGCCGAACGAAGTTCCCGGGCTGCTTCTCAGCCTGTCGAACCTCGGCACGATCAAGACCGACGGTATCGACGTCAGCCTGAACTACCGGACGGACATCACCGATAACATCGGCTTCCGTTTCAACACCTACGGCGTGTGGACCAACCGGAACCTGTTCCAGGCTACCCCGACCTCGATCAACCGCGAGTGCGTCAGCTACTACTCGGTCAATTGCAGCTCGATCCAGCCTGAGTTCGTGGTCAACACCCGCGCGACCTTCTCGTTCTACGACGAGATCGACGTTTCGGTGGCATGGCGTTACCTCGACGGCGTTGAGTACGAACCCCTCCAGCGTGCAGAAAGCGGCGACGCGTTCGTCGGCACCCTGCCTGAAGGTACGGGTCCGGTCGAAGGTCAGGAAGTCGACTTCAACACCATTCCGGCCGAAAGCTATTTCGACCTGAGCGTGCGTTGGGCGGCAACCGAAAACTTCGAGTTCATCGTCACCGTGCAGAACCTGCTCGACAACCAGCCGACCATCGTCGGTTCGGACATCGGCTCGACTGCATACAACTCGGGTAACATCTATCCGTCGACCTACGACGCCCTCGGCCGTCGTTACGCAGCTGCGGTGAAGCTTCGCTTCTAGTCGCATCCACTCGATGAAAAGAATGGGGGCGGTGCCACGGCATCGCCCCCATTTTTATGTGCTGTTTGGAAGTCAGCCGAATACCGCTGGAAACCGAACAGTATCGGCCCCGCTTGATGACAGCGCGGCCACAATTATCCGCGTCCTTTGACTCCGCCTGTCGGGCTGATAGACTGCCGACTTTCCAGGGAGTTCACATGCGCAAAATCCATTCCGCCCTGATCCTGCCCGCCTTGTTGCTGGGTGCCCCCGCCATCGCCGGCGAAGGCGAACCGGCGGCTGCACGCGATGCGGACGGCAAGATCACCGACAAGAAGCATCCCGACTACCTCCGCTGCAAGACGGAACCGGTAATCGGGTCGCGCGCCAAGAAGCGCCGCGTCTGCCTCACCAATAGCGAATGGGCGCGCGTTGAATCGCGGGGCAAGGACATCGCCCGCGGAATGGTGGCCGACAATGCCGGCGGGATCGTGACCAACTGAGGTCAACGCGGAGCGCGCCCTTTCCTGCATGTTTCCACTGGTGACACGCTTGAATTGAGGCCCGCCCGCGACGCCACCGTCGCGGCGATCGAGCGGCGCATAACGGAGGAGATAGCTATGAATATCACCAGTTTCGGACCGCTCAAGATCCTGGCGGGCGCCGCCACCCTCGCGCTTGGCGGCGGGCTCGCTGCACAAACTCCGACCGCCGAACAAGCCGCTGGCGGAGAAACCGCAGCTCCTCAGGAAGAAGCCCGCGTGGCCGACGAACTGATCTGCAAACGGATCCGGGACGTTGCCTCACGCGCGCGCAAGAACAAGGTGTGCTTGACCAAGAAGCAATGGATCGCCGTGGCACGTAACGGCAACAGCGTTGCCCGTTCGATCGTTGCAGGCGCAGCCGGCGGGATGTGGGATGTGTTGGAGCGCGATAACGGCGCCATGTGACCGCGTGGCCTATCGTAGGGCGGAGGCAGCCGGCGCGATATCCACGCCAATGCCTTCGGCCACGACCCCGACCCATTCTGCGACCTTGGCGATCTCGTCGCTATTGGCCTCGCGTGTTGCGGCGATCTGGCGTTCGCGATCATCACGCGAATAGGCGGACTGATCCTTCGAATTGCGTGTGAACGCCGGACCGGACGCAATGGCCGCGCGTTCATCGCGGGTGGGATGCAACTCGAAGTGGCCGAAGAATTTTTCGACCGTCTTCTCCGGTTCCGCCAGCAAGCTCTGGCTGTCGCAGATCACCACCCGCTGGGACCCGAACCGTTGCTGCATCTGCCGATAAATTGCATGGTGAGAAAGCCAGCCGAGCGCGGCTACCTGCAGATCGGTCAACTCGAACATCTCTGCGGGTGAGAACTGCTGTGCCAGCACCCCATCCTGCATCTGGCCAAACAGCGCCTGCCGCACCCAGCGCCGCCCCCACAGCCCCTTAACCGCAATCGACGCGAGGAAATCCCCGATCGGGGCATAGAGCAGGATCGCGCGCGCCTGCGGCCTCAATCCGAGGATCGCCGGGGCGAGCGAATTGACGATATTGGAAGGCTTGACCACCACCGCCCCGTCACCCTCCAGCGGGCGGGCAAGCAAGGCCAATGCGGTATCGAGTGTCGCCGCAACCTTCTGCGGTTGCGCGCCCCGCCTGCGCCACCCGACGATATCGTTCAGCACGACCGGCTCCTTGAGCCCCATGGCGTAGCCCGGGGCATCGAACATGCGCGCGGCCAGCGTCGAGCAGCAATAGGCCGAATGGAACACGAAGTGCACCGGCCCGGCCGGCAACGCGGCCCGGTCGATCGAGGCGGCAGCAACGGCTACCTCCCGCTGCGATCGATCGAGGTACTCGTCGGTCAGGAAGGTAACGTTGCGCTGGGCGTCGCGCGGAAGGTGCCTGAACCGGAAGGAGTCCTGCGTCTCGTCGTAGCGATGGGGCAGCCATTCGGCATCGCCCAGAATGTTGTGTCCGGTCATGATGGTTGGAAACGCCGTGTCAGCGAACGCGCGCGACGCCCTTGAAACCCTTCTTGTCGGCAATGCGAATACGATAGCCACCCGTCGCGCTTTCGCTGATGGTCACCGACTGGCCGGGCTTGAATTGCGCCCGCAAACCGCCGGTCGACAGGACTTGCCATACCTGCCCGTTGTCGAGCGCCACGGTCGTCTGCCGGGTCCGCAGATTGGCATCGACTTCGGCCACGGTAGCTTCGAGTTCGGTCATGCGCATGCCCGACGAATCGACCGGCAGGCCGAACCGCTCGCGGCGATACTTTGCGCGCTTCTCGACCAGCTCCTCGTCAACCCCGTATTGGGCATCGAGCGCCTCGTCATAGCATTCGAGTCGGTCGTCATCGCTGCCGATCGCACGGCAATCGAGCAGCGCCGGTGACGGTGCCTCCTGGGCCAAAAGGGCCACCGGCATCGAAGCACTCGCCCCCGCCAGCAGGGCGGCGACTGCGAAAGACGCTTGGCGAGCACGGAGCGGAACGGCGGCAGAAAAGGCAGGACGCAGCATGGAAGTTTCCTCTCTCGGGACCGGTTCGGTCGCGCAGTGCAAACTACCAGATTGCCCAGCAGCCACAAGGTGATGCCGTCCTTCAGGCCCCGCCCGCCCGACTGACGCCATGACGTCTCCTGTTGCAGAATTATGACAGATCCAGACGAGATTGCTTTCCCAGCCGAAATTCGACGAACGGCCATTGCTAGCGTGCGGGTCTCAAGTTCAATGGGCGCTGTGCACTAATGCACGGTCGCAAATCAGGGAATACAGATGACCCATACAACCCCGCTTCTGCGGGGCCGGCGTCTTGCGCTCTTCACAAGCGCAGGGATCGCAGCCCTCGCCATTTCCACCCCCGTTTTCGCTCAGGATGCTGACGACAGCATCGTCGACGAGCAGGTCGAAGCCGCCCCCACACCCGGCAACGCCATCATCGTCACCGGTTCGCGTATCGCCTCGCCCACGGTCGAGTCGCCCGCGCCGCTCCAGATCGTCGATAGCCAGGTTATCGACGATGCCGGTGTTACCAACATCCAGGAAGTGCTGCTCGAGAACCCCGTCTTCGGCACGCCCGGCCTCAGCCGCACCAACTCGGCGTTCCTTACCTCGGGTACCGGTGTTGCCACGGTCGACCTTCGCGACCTCGGCTCCGACCGTACGCTGGTTCTGATCAACGGCCGCCGTGTCGTCGGCAGCGTTGCAGGTTCGGCCACGGTCGACCTTAACGTGATCCCGACGCAGTTCATCGAACGCGTCGACATCCTTACCGGTGGCGCTTCGTCGCTGTACGGTTCCGACGCGATCGCCGGTGTTGTGAACTTCGTTTACAAGACCGATTTCGAAGGCGTCGAAGCCAACGCCCAGTACGGCATCACCGAAGAAGGTGACGACGCACGGTACCAGGCCAACATTACCGCGGGTACCAACCTCGCCGGCGGCGACGGTAACATCATGGTCCACTTCGGCTACTCGAACGAAGAAGGCCTGCTGTCGAACAGCCGCGCCAACACCCGCGTCGACGATCTCGATTCGATCTACTTCGGCGGCGAGTTCGGCGTTCCGACCGAACCTTATTACTCGAGCTTCCCTCCGCAGGGCCGCTTCATCACCCCCGGCGGGACGTTCACCTACGATCCGGACGGAAACCTGCAGGATTGCTTCACGACCAATGGCCCGACCTGTGCGTCGACCATCGGCTCGGGCACCGGTCCGAACGGCTTCAACCGTCAGGACTTCCGTACGCTGGCCGTTCCCGTCGAGCGTTACCTGTTCGCCGCCCGCGCCAATTACGCGCTGTCGGACAACGTCAGTGTCTTCGCTGAAGGTACCTTCAACAAGACCACCTCGTCGCGCATCATCGAGCCGTTCCCGCTTGAATCGGGCGGTGCCAACGGGATCTACCCGACCGATGGTGGCTACAACATCGAGAACTACCTCCCGGGTACCAGCACGATCGTAGCCAACCCGTTCGTTCCGGCGGAAATTCTCGCTGCCGCGACCGATTCGAATGGCGACGGACTGCGTGACATCGGCTTTGCCCGTCGCCTGTCCGAATTCGGCGGCCGCACCGGCTCGACCTCGCGCGATTTCTATCGCTTCGTGGTCGGTCTCGAAGGTGGCCTGTTCGACGACAAGTTCAGCTGGGACATCAGCTACAACTACGGTGATGTCAGCGAAAACCAGGTCTCGTCGGGTCAGGTCAATGTGATCAACTTCCGCGATGCACTCGCCGTGCGTTCGGAAGTCGGTGACGAAAACGGTAACGGTATCGCTGGTGAAGCGATCTGTATCGACCCCGAAGCGCGTGCAAACGGTTGTGCTCCGGCCAACATCTTCGGCGCGGGCAGCATGTCGCAGGATGCCGTGAACTACATCCAGGCGCAGGGCACCTACCAGACCGGGATCACGCAGCAGGTCGTGCAGGCCAACCTTTCGGGCTCGCTCTTCGAGCTTCCCGCAGGTTCGGTCGGCATCGCTGTCGGTGCGGAATACCGCAAGGAAAGCTCGTTCTCCGACAATGATGCGCTGACCAATGCCGGCCTCAACGCCGGTAACGTCCTGCCCGACACCAGCGGTTCGTTCGACGTGAAGGAAGCCTACGGCGAAATTCGTGTTCCGATCCTTGCCGATACCCCGTTCTTCGAAATCCTCGAAGTCGGTGCAGCGGCGCGTGTATCGGATTACTCGACCGTCGGTACCACGTTCAGCTGGAACGTGACCGGCACCTGGGCGCCGATCGAAGACGTCCGTTTCCGCGGCACCTACGCCAAGGCGGTTCGTGCGCCTAACGTGGGCGAGCTGTTCTCGGGTCTGTCGCAGACCTTCCCGAGCGGCCTGACCGATCCCTGCGAAGGCATCGGTGCCACCGGCGGCGGCGCACTGGGCGACAATTGTCGTGCAGCTCCGGGCGTAGCGGCGAATATCGCTGCGAACGGTACGTTCACGCTGAACCAGTCGGACATCCAGGGTATTTCCGGCTTCAACGGCGGCAACCCGGACCTGCAGGAAGAAACTGCAACGTCGTGGACTGCGGGTGTGATCATCAACCCGCGCTCGTTCGACGCTCTGCGCAACCTCACGATCACCGGCGACTACTACAATATCGAAGTAGAAGACGTGATCCAGGGCTTCCCGCGTCAGTTCACCATCGACCAGTGCTACGGCCAGGGCAATGCTACGTTCTGTGACCTGATCACCCGTCGCCCGACCGCAACCGCGGTCAACAGCGCCGGTTCGATCGATCTGGTCAACTCGCTGTCGGTCAATGCCGCGGTCCTCAAGACCTCGGGCATCGACGTGACCGCGAGCTGGTTCACCGGTCTCGGCCTGATGGAAAACGATCGTCTGACGATCCGTGGTGCATACACGCACATCCTCGAGAACGACTTCTTCTCGCTTCCGGGTGGCGACGCCGACCGGACCGATGGTGAAGTTGGCACCTCGAAGGATCGTTTCACTGCAAATGTTGCATATGGAACGGGCGATTTCCGCACGACGTTCACCGGTACCTTCATCGGCAGCGCCTATATCGACGACCAGTTCGATGGCTCGCGCGTCTATGAAATCCCGGCTGAATTCTACCTCGACATGCAGACGACGTTCTTCGCTGGCGACCGGTACGAATTCTATCTCGGCGTCGACAACCTGCTCGACAACGATGCCCCGAACATCCTCAGCGGTGTGACCGGCAACGTTACCGGGTCGGACACTGCCGCAGACGTCTACGATGTCTTCGGTCGTCGCTATTACGCTGGTGTTCGCCTCAACTTCTGAGGCCTCGGCAGCTAACGACACAAAGAAAGGGCCCTGGAATTCCGGGGCCCTTTTTCGTTTCGGCATCAGGTCCGGCGCGGTCAGGTGATCGTCATCGCCAGTTCGCCGTCGCCTTCGTCGATCGCGACCGTGGAGCCGTCGGGCACCTTGCCCGACAGGATCATGTCGGCCAGCGGGTCCTGGACATAGCGCTGGACCGCGCGTTTGAGCGGGCGTGCGCCATAGACGGGATCGTAGCCCACGCGGCCGAGCCACTTCTTCGCTGCCTCGCTCAGCTCGAGCACGATCTTGCGATCCGTGAGCAGCTTCTGCACCCGCGCAACCTGGATCTCCACGATCGGCGCCATGTGTTCCTGCGCTAAGCGATGGAACAGGATGATCTCGTCCAGCCGGTTGAGGAACTCGGGGCGGAAATGCCCGCGCACCACATCCATCACCTGCGGCTCGACATCCGCGACCTTCTGGTCATCGTCCATATTGGCAAGATACTGGCTGCCGAGATTGCTGGTCAGGATGATCAGCGTATTGCTGAAATCGACCACGCGGCCCTGCCCGTCGGTCAGGCGCCCGTCGTCGAGCACCTGCAGCAGCACGTTGAAGACGTCACTATGCGCCTTCTCGACCTCGTCGAACAGCACCACCTGGTAGGGGCGCCGGCGGACCGCTTCGGTCAGCACGCCGCCTTCTTCATAGCCGACATAGCCCGGGGGCGCGCCGATCAGCCGCGCGACCGCGTGCTTCTCCATGAACTCGCTCATGTCGATACGCACCATTGCCTGGTCGTCGTCGAACAGGAAGCCGGCAAGCGCCTTGGTCAATTCGGTCTTGCCGACCCCGGTCGGGCCGAGGAACAGGAAGCTGCCCAGCGGCCGGCCGGGATCCTGCAGGCCCGCGCGCGCACGGCGCACCGCCTTGGACACCGCATCGATCGCCTGGCTCTGGCCGATCACCCGCTTGGCGAGGATGTTCTCCATGTCGAGCAGCTTCTCGCGCTCGCCTTCCATCATCCGGTCGACCGGGATGCCGGTCCAGCGGCTGACGACACCGGCGATATCGTCTTCGGTGACCTCTTCCTTGAGCAGCGCATTGTCGGTGTGGCCCGACGCTTCGACGAGCTTCTTCTCCAGCTCGGGGATCCGCCCGTATTGCAGCTCGCCCGCCTTCTGCAGGTCACCGCCGCGCTGCGCCTGTTCCAGTTCGATCCGCGCCTGGTCGAGGTCTTCCTTGATCCGCGCCTCGGCATGGATCTTGTCGCGCTCGTTCTGCCAGCGCGTGGTCAGCTCGCTCGATTGCTGTTCGAGTTCGGACAGTTCCTTGCGCAGGTTTTCGAGCCGGTCCTTCGACGCGCTGTCGGTTTCCTTCTGCAGCGCCTGTTCCTCGATCCGCAGCTGGATGATGCGGCGGTCGAGGTTCTCGATTTCCTCGGGCTTGCTTTCCACTTCCATGCGGATGCGGCTGGCGGCCTCGTCCATCAGGTCGATCGCCTTGTCGGGCAGGAAGCGGTTCTGGATATAGCGGCTGGACAGCTGCGCCGCAGCGACGATCGCGCCATCGGTGATGCGCACGCCGTGGTGCAGCTCGTATTTGTCCTTGATCCCGCGCAGGATGCTGATCGTGTCCTCGACGCTGGGCTCGTCGATGAAGACCGGCTGGAAGCGCCGCTGCAGCGCGGGGTCCTTCTCGACATATTTCTGATATTCGTCGAGCGTGGTCGCGCCGATGCAATGCAGCTCGCCGCGGCTGAGCGCAGGCTTGAGCAGATTGCTCGCATCCATGCTGCCCTCGCTCGCGCCCGCGCCGATCAGCGTGTGCATTTCGTCGATGAACAGGATGATCTGGCCCTCGGCGCCTTTCACCTCGTCGAGTACGGCCTTGAGCCGTTCCTCGAACTCGCCGCGATATTTCGCGCCGGCGATCAGCGAGCCCATGTCGAGCGCCATCAGCGTGCGGCCCTTGAGGCTATCGGGCACGTCGCCATTGGCGATCCGCAGCGCGAGCCCTTCGGCGATCGCGGTCTTGCCGGTGCCGGGTTCACCGATGAGCGCGGGATTGTTTTTGGTCCGGCGCGCGAGGATCTGGACGGTGCGGCGGATTTCTTCGTCGCGACCGATCACCGGGTCGAGCTTGCCGTCGCGCGCCGCCTGCGTCAGGTCGCGGGCGTATTTCTTCATCGCGTCGTAGCTTTCCTCGGCGCCCGCGCTATCGGCCGTGCGGCCGCCGGTCACTTCCTGGATCGCGGCCTCGAGCGCCTTGGCGTCGATCCCCGCGGCGGTCAGCGCCTTGCCCGCCGAATTGTCGGCCAGCGCGAGCGCCTGCAACAGCCGCTGGACCGGGACGAAGCTGTCGCCCGCCTTTTCGGCGAGTTGTTCGGCCTGGTCGAGCGTGCGCACGGCGTCATTGTCGAGCCCGGGCGTCTGCTGCGCGCCCCCGCCGGAAACCGCCGGCACCTTGGCCAGCGCATTGTCGACTTCGGTGATCGCGACGCCGGGGTTGCCTCCGGCACGCTGGATCAGCTGCGCGGCCATGCCCTGCTCGTCGTCGAGCAGCGCCTTGAGCAGATGCGCGGGCGAAATCCGCTGGTGGTTCAGGCGGATCGCAACGGTCTGCGCAGCCTGCAGGAAGCCCTTGGCGCGGTCGGTGAATTTCTCGAGATTCATGCAAACACCCCAATTATGAATTGTCGCCCGGATATGGTGTTGCGATTATGCAACACAACCCCTCCCCGCGAATTTTCACGCGGTGTGTTAGCTACATATAGGGGTCGCGATAAGCTTGTGAAGCCAGCCCGGGCGCAATTTACGCGAGCCGCGCACCATCCGCGACACCCGGTTCGGGACGGGCCAGCAGGATCTCGCCGTCGCTGTCGGGGAAACCGAGTACCAGGATTTCGGACATGAAGGGGCCGATCTGGCGCGGGCCGAAATTGACCACCGCCATGACCCGCTGCCCGACCAGAGCGTCGGGCGTGTAATGCCCGGTGATCTGCGCCGAGCTTTTGCGCTCGCCGATGTCGGGTCCGCAATCGACCCACAGCTTGATTGCCGGGCGGCGTGCCTCAGGGAAGGGTTCGGCGCGGGTTACCGTGCCGGCGCGAATGTCGAGAGCGGCGAAATGCGCGAAATCTGCATGGTCCATGACGCCGGTCTATGCCCAGCGCCGGCGTGCATCAACCTTCGGCCAGCGGCTCGAGCCCGGGAACCATCACTGTGCGGTCGCCGCCGAAATCCTCGCGCACCACGACGAGGCCCTGCCGCTCAAGATGGTCGAGCAGCCGCCGGATACGGCCGGGCGAACTGGTGCCATAGGCGCGTGCGAGTTCGGCCTCGTCGACCTGTGTTTCGCCCGCATGCGCGGCCTTGGCGATCACCAGGAAGGGACCGAGCAGATCTTCCTCCACGGCGCCTGCCAATTGCATGATGCGCGCCTGCAGACCTTCGTCGAGCTCTTCCAGTCCGGCCCCGGCCACGGCGAACCGGCGGCGGAAGGCGCGCATGTCGGGCATCGGGCCGATCAACCGTTCGCGGCGGCAGCGAGTGAGGAAGGTCTGGTATTGCGCGCTGGCGGACTGGAAGGCGATCCCTTCCTCCTGCGCCAGCTCGCTGATGATCTGCGCGATCCGCGTGGCGACCACAGTGGTATCGACCGGCTCCGCGCGGGGCTCGACCTGGCGCTCCTCCGCCCGGGCGATGCTGTCCTCGATTTCGTCGACCGGGGGCGCGGGGGGCGGGGCAGGCGGCGGCGGGGCCTTGGCCACATCGGCCGCGAGGTCGGTAGTGAGCAGCGCCGCCATATCGGCGGGCGCAGTATCGGGTAGCGCCATCAGCCCTTCGCTGCGCGCCTGGTGACCGGTTTTCACCGGGCCGATCTTCACCGCGAGCGGCAGCCGCGTGATCGCCGGGCCGAGCGCAAGGAAATGCCCGCGCTCGAGCTCGCGGATACGCTCCGCCTGCCGCCGCTCCATCCCGAGCAGGTCGGCCGCGCGGATCATGTCGATATCGAGGAAGGTCCGTCCCATGAGGAAGTTCGACGCTTCGGCTGCGACGTTTTTCGCCAGCTTGGCCAGGCGCTGCGTGGCGACGACCCCCGCCAGCCCGCGCTTGCGCCCGCGGCACATCAGGTTGGTCATCGCCGCCAGAGTCATCCGGCGCGTGTCCTCGGCCATCTCGCCCGCGGCGGCGGGGGCGAACATCTGCGCTTCGTCGACCACCACCAGCGCCGGATACCAATGCTCGCGCGGGGCATCGAACAGCGCGGTGAGGAATTGCGCGGCGCAGCGGATCTGCTGCTCGACCTCGAGCCCGTCGAGATCGAGCACCACGCTGGCGCGGTGTTCGCGGATGCGCCGCGCCAGCGCCTCGATTTCGCCCGGCGAATAGGCGGCGCCGTCGATCACCACATGACCGAACTTGTCCGCTAGCGAGGGGAAATCGCCTTCGGGGTCGATGACCACCTGCTGCACCATCCCCGCGCTTTCTTCGAGCAGCCGCCGCAGCAAATGCGACTTGCCGCTGCCCGAATTGCCCTGGACGAGCAGCCGGGTCGCGAGAAGCTCCTCGATATCGAACTCGACCGGCTTGCCGGACGATTCGTGGCCGATGGTGATCTGGGCTGTCACGAGCAAGGGATTAGCCAGTCGAATCCGCAAGGGGGAACAGCGCCGCGGCGGTTTTGCCCAATCGCATTGCGTCACCCCGCTGCGCTCGCTAATCGGGTTGCAAGAGAGGACGGAAATCTATGAGGAAATCGCTGGGGCGCATTGGTTTTGCGCTGCTTCTGCTCGTGCTGGTTGCATTCATCGCGCTGGCGACGTGGGAACCCTTCTGGGCCAAGCGCGGCGATGTCGCCCTGCCCGACCGGACCTACACCGCCGAAATCAGCCGCGACGAATTCGGCGTACCGCATATCTACGCCGCCACCGACGCTGATGTCGCCTATGGCGTTGCCGTGGCGCATTCGGAGGATGATTTCTCCACCCTGCAGGATGTGATCGCGATGAGCCGCGGGCGCTATGGCGCGATCGCGGGCGAGGAGGGCGCGGCATTCGACTATGCGTATCACCTGCTCGACGCGCGCGGCACGGCAGAGCGCGAATATCCGCTGCTCCCCGCAGACACGCGCGCCTTGTTCGATGCCTATGCCGTCGGCCTCAACGATTTCGCCGAAGCGCATCCCGGCGAGGTCAAGCTGGCCAACCTCTTCCCCGTCGACGGCGTCGACGTGGCAGCGGGGTTCGCGCTGCGCCAGCCGTTCTTCTTCGGCCTGGGCGGGATTATCGAACCGCTGGTATCGGGCGAGCCGCTGCGGCCCGAATACGGCCCCGCGATCCCGCGTGATACCGGCGGGGCAGCCCCGGCCATCGAACCTGCCGAAGTCATCCGCACGGAGGCCGCACCCGGCCCCGACCTCGCCCGTGCCGGGCCGCTCCCCAGGGGCGAAGAGGCCGCGCTGGCCGGGTCCAACGCCTTTGCAGTCACGCCCGAGAAATCGGGCGGCCCGACGATCCTGGTGTCGAACAGCCACCAGCCGTGGCGCGGCGGCGTGGCGTGGTACGAACTGGTCGTCGAGAGCGAGGAAGGCTGGCATTACGCGGGGGCGAATTTCCCCGGCAGCCCGTTCCCCTTCCTCGGGCATAACGAACATCTCGGCTGGACCAATACGGTCAACACGCCCGACATGACCGATATCTACCGGCTCGAGATGAACGAGGACGAGACGCAATACCGCATCGGCGGCGAATGGCGTGATCTGGAAGCGCGAACGGTCACCCTGCCCGTCAAGCTCGGCCCGGTCACCCTGCCGATCCGCCGCACGGTCTATCGCAGCGTCCATGGCCCGGTGATCAAGAACGACGAGGGCTTCTTCGCGGTGCGTTATGGTGGGATCGGCAATCTCGGCCAGCTCGACGCCTATTATCGGCTCAACAAGGCGACCAGCCTTGAGGAATTCGAGCGAATCCTCGCGCGGATGGACATCCCTTCGACCAATTTCATCTACGGCGACGAGGCGGGCAACATCGCCTATGTCTACAACGCCGCCATCCCCGACCGCGCGAAGGGATATGACTGGCGCACGGTGCTGCCGGGCGACGATCCGCGGGCGATCTGGTCCGGTCCGGTCGCCTATGAGGAGCTGCCCCGATATGTGAACCCGGCCAGTGGCTGGCTCTACAATGCCAACAACACGCCCTATACCGCCGCGGGCGCCGGGAGCGATCTTTCGCCCGAAGATTTCGCCCCCGAACTCGGCATCGAGCTCAAGCAGACCAACCGCTCGCGCCGCGCGTGGAAATTGCTGAGCGAGGCGGGGCAGCTCGACCGCGCCACGCTCGAGGCGATCAAATACGACACTGGCTACGACCGCAGTGGGTATGTCGCAAAGCTCTGGGACGAACTCGAAGCGCTCGACCTGGCGGACGATGGCGAGCTCGCGCAGGCCCGCGACATGCTGATGGGCTGGGACTTCACCGCCGACAGCATCGGCGAGGCCGATGCGCTGGCGCTGTTGATGATCCGCGAGTTCATGTCGTCCAGCTACCAGAACAAGCCGTGGCCCGATGTCCGCGCCGAGCTGGATAAGCAGGTCGCCCATCTCGAAACCCACTTCGGGCGGATCGACCCGCCGATGGGCGACTTGCTGCGCCTGCGGCAGGGCAAGGTCGACTTGCCGCTCGATGGCGGATCGGACACGCTGCGCGCCTCCACACTGTGGGATGTCGATGACGACGGCCGCCTGTCGGTCCGGCATGGCGACAGCTTCATCCAGTGGGTCGAATGGCTGCCCGGCGAACGCGTCTCCTCGCGTTCGATCCAGCCCTTCGGCGCCGCCACCACGCGGCCCGGCTCCCCGCATTACACCGATCAGGCTGCGCTGTTCGTCAAGCACCGCTTGAAGCCGGTGCATTTCTGGCGCGAGGATGTGCTGGCCAATGCGAAGTCGCGCAAGACCGTGACCAATCGCCGCTGACGCGTTAGCATCGCCCAAACCCGGATTCCGAACACACCATCGAGGTATCATGCGTATCAAGCCCCTCCTGACCGCCAGCGTGCTGGCCCTCGCTCTCGGGGCCTGCGCGCCCGCCATGACCGCCAGCGCGCCTGCACCCGCGCCCGCCGTGGCAACGGCCGATGCCGCCCCGGCAGAACTCGCCGCGCTGGTCGAACAGGTCGACATTCCGTTCGAGAAATTCACGCTCGACAACGGGCTCGACGTGATCGTCCATACCGACCGCAAGGCCCCGATCGTCGCGGTGGCGGTGTGGTACAATGTCGGTTCGAAGGACGAGCCCAAGGGCAAGTCGGGCTTTGCGCATCTGTTCGAGCATTTGATGTTCAACGGCAGCGAGAACGCCCCGCAGGACTATTTCCAGTATCTGCAGGAAATGGGCGCGACCGACTACAACGGCACGACCAATTTCGACCGCACGAACTATTTCCAGACCGTGCCCCGCCCCGCGCTCGAACGCGCGCTGTGGCTCGAAAGCGACCGCATGGGCTATCTGCTCGGCGCGGTCACGCAGCAGAAGCTCGATAACCAGCGCGGCGTGGTGCAGAACGAAAAGCGCCAGGGCGACAACCAGCCCGGCGGGCTGGTGTTCTACGAGATCGTCAACACGCTGTTCCCCGCGCCGCATCCCTACGACCACACGCCGATCGGCTCGATGGCCGACCTCGACAGCGCCAGCATGGACGATGTGCGCGACTGGTTCCGCGACAAATATGGTCCCAACAACGCCACCGTGGTGCTGGCCGGCGACATCTCGCCCGCAGAAGCCCGCCCGCTGGTCGAGAAATACTTCGGTCCGATCGCGCGTGGCCCGGTCAACAACCCCGCCGAAGCCGCCGTCCCCGAGCTTGCCGAAGACGTCCGCACGGTCATGCGCGACCAGGTCGCTGCGGTCAGCATCGACAAATACTGGACCGCACCGGGCATCACCGATCGCGAACTCACGGCACTGACCGTGGGTGCGCGGATCCTCGGCGGGTTGTCATCGAGCCGTCTCGACAATGCGCTGGTGCGCGACGAGCAGCTGGCGGTGAGCGTCTCGGCCGGAAACTATGCCTGGCAGCGCGTCGGCATCCTCAACGTCGCCGCCACTGCCCGTCCCGGCGTTGACGAGGCCGAAGTCGAGCGCCGTCTCGACGCGCTGATTGCCGAGTTCATCGCCGAAGGCCCGACCGAAGACGAAGTTCGCCGCGCGGCGACCAGCTCGGTCGCCAGTACGATCCGCGGTCTCGAACAGGTCGGCGGCTTCGGCGGCAAGGCCGTGACCCTGGCATCGGGCGAAGTGCTGGCGGGCGATCCGGGTTTCTATGCGCGCGAGTTCGAAATCCTCGCCACGCTGACCCCGGGTGAAGTCCAGGCGGCGATGCAGCGCTGGATGACCCGCCCCTCGATGACATTGATCCTCGAACCCGGTGAACGCGGCGACGCTTATGAAGAAGCGGCCAGTGTCGCCGAAACCGACACGCAGGCGGACCAGGGTGCGGCCGAAGAGCTGACCGTCACCAAGGAACGTCCCGCCCCGCCGATCGTCTCGATCGCGCAGCTCGACTTCCCCGACGTCCAGCACACCGCGTTGGCGAACGGAATGACGCTGCATTACGCGCAGCGCGACGCGATCCCCGCGACGTATGTTACGCTCTCCTTCGATGCGGGCAGCAGTGCCGATCCGGCGGACAAGCGCGGGCTTGAAAGCCTCGCGCTCGGCCTGTTCGAGGAAGGCACCACCAGCATGAGTTCGCGCGAGATCGCCGAGACCAGCGAACGGCTTGGCGCAAATATCTCGCTCGGCGGCGGTGCCGACCGGTCGAGCTTCACGCTGTCCGCGCTGTCCGCTAATCTCGTGCCCTCGCTCGAACTCCTGTCCGACATCGTCCGCAACCCGGCCTTCGCGCAGTCCGAGATCGACCGCGTCCGCGCGCAGCGGATCACCAGCGTCGAACAGGAATTGCGCACCCCGGCCTCGATCGCGCAGCGCACCGCCGCCCCGCTGATCTATGGCGCGGACAGCCCCTATGCCGGACCCGAAAGCGGCACGGTGGAATCGCTCTCGGCGATCACCCGCGCCGACATCACCGGCTTCAAGGATCGCTGGATCCGGCCCGACAATGGCGAAATCTTCGTCGTTTCGGACCGTCCGCTGGACGAGATCGTCACCTCGCTCGAGGCCGTCCTGGGCGACTGGGAAGCACCCGCGATGGCGAAGGGCGCAAAGAGCTTTGACGCCGCGCCCCCAGCGCCTGCCGAAAGCCGCATCGTGCTGGTCAACCGGCCCAATTCGCCGCAGAGCTACATCTATGGCGGCCAGCTGACCGCGGTCGATCCGCGCGGCGAGACCTATGTCGACTTCCTCAACGCCAACAACGCGCTGGGCGGCAATTTCCTCGCGCGGCTCAACATGAACCTGCGCGAGACCAAGGGCTGGAGCTACGGTGTGCGCGGCGCCCCGCTGACCAATGAGAACGCGGTCGCCTATACCGTGCGCGCGCCCGTCCAGGCCGACCGCACCGGCGATGCGCTGGCCGAGCTGATCCGCGAAACCGGCGAATTCCTCGACACGCGCGGCGTGACCGACGAGGAGCTGACCCGGATCGTCACCGCCGAGATCGGCGAACTGCCCGGCCAGTTCGAAACCTCGGGCGCCATCCTTGGCGCGATGCAGAGCAATGCGCTCTATGGGCGGCCCGACGATTACTACGAGATCATCGCCGACCATTACCGCGAGCAGACCACCGCCAGCCTCGATGCCGCAGCACGCGCAGCGATCGATACCGACCGGTTCGTCTGGGTCGTGGTGGGCGATGCGGCGGTGGTCGAACCGCAGCTCGAACAGCTCGGGCTCGCGGTCGAACGCATCGAAATGACGGGAACCGACTAATTGACATTCCTGTCAGCAGGCCCGATTGAAAAGGGACTTTGAACCTTCAAGCGAAGAGAGGAATACCCATGTCCGTAGCAGGTACCTATGACACCGTCGTAAAGAGCCCGATGGGCGACCAGAAGGGCACGCTGACCGTGGTGCCGGGCGACGATGGCAACAGCTTCACCGGCTCGATGGCCGGCGGCATGGGCTCGATGGACATCACCGACGGCACGATCGAAGGCGATACCCTCAAGTGGAAGATGGACATGACCGTCCCGATGCCCATGACGCTCAACTGCACCGCCACGGTGACCGGCGACCAGATGACCGGCACCGTCAATGCGGGCGCTTTCGGCGACATGCCGCTGACCGGCGAACGCCAGGGCTAAGCCTCGCAGCTACCCAACATAAAGGGCCGCCGGAGCGATCCGGCGGCCCTTTCTATTTGCGGCGAGGTGAACGGGTCCTAGCGGACCACGTCCATTTCCTCGATCAGGCCGTGGGCGCCGTCGACCTTGTCCATCACCCACAGCATGTAGCGCGTGTCGACATGGATCGTGCGCGTGGTGCGCGGGTCGAAATCCCAGTCCGAATTGACGCTTTCGAAGGTGCCGTCGAACAGCAGGCCGACCAGTTCGGCGCGCGCGTTGAGCGTCGCCGAGCCGCTGTTGCCGCCGGTGCTGTCGAGATCCGACAGGAAGTTCACCGGCACCGAGCCGATGCTGTCCAGCGCATAGGGGCCGTAATCGCCCGCGCGGATGCTGGCGAGCTGGCCTTCGGGCGCGTTGAACGGCTCTTCGCCCGTATCCTTTTCGAGGATCCCTTCGAGCGTGGTGAACGGCAGATAGGCCATGCCGTCGCGCGGGCTGCCGCCCAGCACCTTGCCATAAGTCACGCGCAGCGTGCTGTTGGCATCGGGATAGGTCGCCGCGCCCTGGCTGCGCTGCCACTGCGTGATCGCGTCCATATAGGCCGGACGCAGCGCCAATGCGCGGCCTTCGCGCTGCTCGCTCTCGGCCTCGAGCTTGCGCTCGTAATCGTAGAGCGCGACCGCCAGCTGCATGAAGGGATCATCGCTCGCCTCGAGCTCGGCGGCGCTCGCTTCCATCAGCGCAAGCCGTGTCTCGCTCTCGTCCAGCGTGGTGCCTGCGTAATAGCCATCCACGATCGCATCGAGCTGCTTGGCATCATCGACGCCCGTCAGGCCCAGCGCCTCGTCGAACACCGCCACGCGTTCGGCTTCCGGCTGCGCGAGATAGCCGTCGAGGAACAGCAGCCATTCGGCCTTGTCGACCGCAGCGTCATAGCGCCGGTCGAGCGCCTGCAGGCCCTGGCGGAAGAAAGCCATGTCGCGTTCCTGGTAGCCGCTTTCGCGCTGCGCATCGGGCAGTTCGCGTTCCTTGGCGAGGCGATAGAGCCGCTGCGCCGCCGACAGCAGCTGCGCGCGCGTGGCATTGCCATACCAGAAATTGGTCCGCGCGGCGGTGGCGCTTTCCCCGGTCAGCGTGTCGAGCGAAGCCAGCGCCTCGCCATAAGGGCTGCGCGCGGCATCGGCGGCGATCCACGCATCGAGCGCGGTCTCGCGCTGGCGGCGGCGATCGACGAGGCCCACCCGGCGCGCGCCATCGATCTGCCCGCGCAGGTTCTTCTCGTAATTGTTGAGCCCGGCAAGCCGCGATTCGTACTTCACGCGCGCGTCGGAGCCGACCGGCGCAGCTTGCTCGATCGTGTCGATCCAGTCGTTGAGCAGCGTGACGAAGGTCGGATAGGTCCATTCGAAGGTGTTTTCGACTTCGCCCAGCCGCGCATAGCGCTGGGTCGAACCGGGATAGCCCGCGGCCATTACGAAATCGCCATCATCGAGCCCGGCTGCGCTTACCTTCAGATGGTGTTCGGGCCGGTAGGGGACATTGTCCTCGGCATATTCGGCGGAGGAGCCGTCGGGCGCGACATAGGCGCGGTAGAAGGCGAAATCGCCGGTGTGGCGCGGCCACATCCAGTTATCGATATCGCCGCCATATTTCCCGACCGCATCGGCGGGCGCATAGACCAGCCGCACGTCCTTGACCTCGAGCCGCTTGATCAGCGTGTACTCCTTGCCGCCGTAGAAACCCGCGACGAGGCAGCGATAGCCCGCTTCCTGCTCGCATTCGGCGGTGATGTCCTTCACTCGCTGGTCGACCGTGTCATAACGCTCGGTCGGCGAAAGCGTGTCGATCCCGTCGCGCACGAGCGCGGTCACATCGCTGATTTCGGTGGTGACATAGACGCGCGATCCGGGCGCGGCGGGCAGTTCATCGCCCTTCGCCTGCGCGAGGAAGCCGTTCTCGAGATAATTGTTCTCGGCGGTCGAGTTGTACTGGACCGAACCGCGCGCGCAGTGATGGTTGGTGACCACCAGCCCCTCGGGCGAAACGAAGCTCGCCGAACAGCCCTGCAGCTGGACGATCGCGCCCATCGGGAAGCCGGTGAGGTCGGACAGCTTCTCGGGCGAAACCTCGAGCCCCATGGCGCGCAGATCGTCGGCGATTTCGGGCAGCTGGCCGGGGGTGAACATCCCCTCCTTGGCAGCCAGCGGGGCGGATGCGACGCAGGCCATCAGCGCTGCGAACACGGCAGTGTTTCTCATCGGGATACAGTCCTCATTCCAGATGCGCGAAGACGCGCCAATGGCGCAGAGGCTAGGCCCCCGCCGACGGCGGAGCAAGCGCGCGCTCGGCGAGCTTCATCTGGGCTCGACCGGCGCCGCCGAAACGGCCCGGTCAGGCGTTCAGCCCAGCTTGTCCTTGAGGATCTGGTTGACCACCGCGGGATTGGCCTTGCCCTGCATCGCCTTCATTGTCTGGCCGACGAAGAAGCCGAACAGCTTGTCCTTGCCGCCGCGGTACTGTTCGACCTTGTCCTCGTTATTGGCGAGGATCTCGTCGATCGCGGTCTCGATCGCGCCGGTGTCGGAGACCTGCTTGAGGCCCTTCTCGTCGGCGATTCCCTCAGGGTCTCCTCCGCTCCGCAATACGATCTCGTAGATCTCTTTTGCCTGCCCCCCAGAAATTGTCCCTTCCGCCTGCATTGCAAGAATAGACGAATTCGCCTCCGGAGTGTTGTTCACGAAATTGATCTCATCACCCAACGATTTGATCACGCCCGGAGCAACCGACAGCGCCCAGTTGGCTACCTGAGTCGCAACTTCGCTTTCCGCTTTGCCCTGCTTCTTCGCCGCCACCTTGAGCAGCGTTTCGAAGCGCGCGAAGGTCTCGACCTCGGCGGTCAGCTCGCGCGCATTGTAGGGCGTCAGGCCCAGCTCGTTTTCGTAGCGCGCACGCTTGGCGTCGGGCAGCTCGGGCAGCGAGGCGCGGCATTCGTCGAGGAAGCCGTCCTCCAGCTCGAGCGGCAGCAGGTCGGGATCGGGGAAATAGCGGTAATCATGCGCATCTTCCTTGCTGCGCATCGACCGGGTTTCGTTGCGGTCGGGATCGTAAAGCCGGGTTTCCTGGACCACCGTACCGCCATCCTCGATCAGATCGACCTGGCGGCGCGCTTCCTGTTCGATCACCGCCATGACGAAGCGGACCGAATTGACGTTCTTGGTCTCGGTGCGGGTGCCCAGTTCGCTGTCACCGACCTTGCGGACCGAGACGTTGACGTCGGCGCGCATCGAACCCTGCTCCATATTGCCGTCGCACGATCCGACATAGCGCAGGATGCTGCGCAGCTTGCGGACATAGGCGCCGGCCTCTGCGGGCGAGGTCATATGCGGCATGGAGACGATCTCCATCAGCGCGACACCGCAGCGGTTGAGATCGACATAGGACATGGTCGGATGCTGGTCGTGCATCAGCTTGCCCGCATCCTGCTCGACATGGATGCGCTCGATCCCGATGATCTTGTCTTCGGGGATCCCGGCCTTCTCGTCAGCCTCGATCAACAGTTGCCCCTCACCCACGATCGGGTGGTAAAGCTGGCTGATCTGGTAGCCCTGCGGCAGATCGGCATAGAAGTAGTTCTTGCGATCGAACCGGCTGTATTTGTTGATCTGCGCCTCGATCGCCATGCCGGTGCGCACCGCCTGGCGGATGCATTCGCGATTGGGCACGGGCAGCATGCCCGGCATCGCCGCATCGACAAGGCTGACCTGCGTGTTCGGCTCGGCACCGAATTCGGTACTCGCGCCGCTGAACAGCTTGGCGTTGGAAGTGACCTGCGCATGGACTTCGAGGCCGATCACGACCTCCCATTCGCCCGTGGCGCCCTGGATGCGGTAAGTGCTCATATCAACTCTCACGTCATCCCAGCGAAAGCTGGGATCTTTCTCGGTCACGTCCGCCCTGGCGGACAGCGATCCCAGCTTTCGCTGGGATGACGAAAATTACCACCACTTCTCCGGCTGCGCGTCGAACCCGGAGCGCTGCTGGATCGCGAGGCCGGTGTTGAGCACGCCCTGCTCGTCGAAGGGCTTGCCCACGATCTGCAGCCCGAGCGGCAGGCCGTCGGCATTGACCATGGCAGGTACACTCATCGCGGGCAGGCCCGCTAGGCTGGCGGGCACGGCGAAAACATCGTTGAGATACATCGTCAGCGGGTCTTCATTGAGCGAACCGAGCGGGAAGCTGGCGGTCGGCGTGGTCGGCGCGAGGATCGCGTCGCATTGCGCGAACGCTTTCTCGAAGTCCTGAGCCACCAGTGTGCGGATCTTCTGCGCCTGCGTGTAATAGGCATCGTAGAAGCCTGCGCTGAGCACATAGGTGCCGATCAATATGCGGCGCTTGACCTCGTCGCCGAGACCGGCGGCGCGGGTGGCGGCATACATGTCCTGCAGGCCCGCCCCGTCAGGCAGGTCGCGCAGGCCATAGCGCACGCCGTCATAGCGCGCGAGATTGCTCGAGGCCTCGGCGGGCGCGACGATGTAATAGGCGGGTAGCGCGTATTTGGTGTGCGGCAGCGAGATATCGACGATTTCGGCGCCCGCATCGCGCAGCCATTCCTTGCCCTGTTCCCAGCTCTTGAGAATGGCCTCGTCGGTGCCGTCCATCCGGTATTCCTTCGGGATACCGATCTTCTTGCCCTTGAGGTCTGCCGACAGGCCCGCTTCCCAGTTGGGCACGTCCATCTGCAGGCTGGTCGCGTCCTTGGGATCGAAGCCGGCCATGGCCTCGAGCATGATCGCGCAGTCTTCGACGCTGCGTGCCATCGGGCCCGCCTGGTCGAGGCTGGAAGCGAAGGCGACCACGCCCCAGCGGCTGCAGCGGCCATAGGTCGGCTTGATCCCGCAGATACCGGTGAAGGCGGCGGGCTGGCGGATCGAACCGCCGGTGTCGGTGCCGGTCGCCGCAGGCGCAATCCGCGCGGCGACCGCGCTGGACGAACCGCCCGACGAACCGCCCGGGCTCATCGCGGCATTGCTGCCGTCCTTGCGCCAGGGCGAATTGACATTGCCGAAATAGGAAGTCTCGTTCGAGCTGCCCATCGCGAACTGGTCGAGATTGAGCTTGCCCAGCATGCCCGCGCCGGCATCCCACAGGTTCTGCGAGACAGTGCTCTCGTATTCCGGGGTAAAGCCTTCGAGGATATGGCTCGCAGCGGTGGTCTGCACACCCTTGGTGGCGAACAGATCCTTCATGCCGATCGGCACGCCGCCCATGGCGCCCAGATCCTCGCCCCTGGCGCGCTTGGCATCGGCGGCATCGGCCGCCGCCAGCGCATGGTCGGGCGTGGTCACGATAAAGGCGTTGAGGTCGGCCGCTTCAGCCACGGCAGCGTTGAAGGCTTCCGCCACTTCGCGCGCGGTGAAGCTGCCGCCCGCTACGCCGTCGCGGATCGCCTTGACGCCGAGTTTGGTGAGTTCGGTCATGCTTCGTCACCCTGAACTTGTTTCAGGGTCCATTTCGCCACAATCACGGTGTCGTCCTCAAAAGAGCTGCGTTCCTGTTCCTGGATCCTGAAACACACGCGGCTTCGCCGCTGTTCAGGATGATCGAATGAAAATGCATGGCTTTTCATTCGATCACCTTGGGCACGCCGAAGAAGCCGTGTTCGGCCGCGGGGGCATTGGCCAGCACGTCCTCGCGGCGGCCGCCCGCGGTTTCGGGGATCGCATCGACCACATCGTCGCGCAGGCGCAGCGTGTTGGGAATGACCGCGGTCATCGGCTCGACGCCGCTGCAATCGACCTCGCCCAGCTGTTCGACCCAGTCGAGGATGTTGTTGAGTTCGGGGACCATCGTATCGAGCTCGTCATCGCCCATCTTGATGCGGGCGAGCGAGGCGATCTTGGCCACTTCTTCGCGTGTGACTGACATGCTCGCGCGTTAGCCGCGCCGGGGCCGCGCTTCAAGCAGCGATGCTGCAGCGCAATGCTATTCGAAGGGATCACCCGCGGGCTGGCCGTCGATATAGACCCGCCGCCCGCTCCATTCGCGGATTTCTACCTGCGATCCTGCGCCCTGATCCGGCGCGTCGAACTCCCCCCTGATCGCCGCTTCGCGGGCTGCAGTGACCGCTGCCTGATCGGCCGGCTGGGTAAGATCGAACTCTTCCCACGCGATGCGCCCATCCTCGACGAGGGCGACGCGGCGCCGCCCATTGTCGCCGGGCCCGGCATCCAGCGCCACACAGGGGTTATCGCAGCGCCACGGCGAGGCGCGGACATGGCTCTCGACGTGGCGCCGCAGCGACTCGTCCTCGAACTGCATTCGCAAATTCGCGAGCCGTTCGTTACGCTCGGTGCCTCTCTCGACATCCCGATAGGTCCGGGCTTCCTGCGCGAGGGCACTGGCGGCAAGCTCTGCCACCTCGGCATCGTCACTTTTCGCCAGCCGCTCCAGGGCTTCACGCCCCGCATCGCCGAAGTCCCAGCGCAGCGCGTCGAAATCGAACTCGTCCACCGCGATCTTGCCCGCATCGAGCCGCGCGATCTGGTTCTTCGCGGAAATCGCGCCGAAATCGAACAGCGGCAGCGCGAGGATGAAGGCGAGCACGCAGGTCGCCACCGCGAGATGCATATTGGCGCTGCGCACGCGCTCCATCCATCCCGTCATCCGCCCGCGGATCGGTGCGGCGAAATAGGCGACGCCGTAGGCCACCGCGACCGCGACCGCGACGATGCCCCACAGCCGTTCGGGGCTGAGGCCGTATTCGGCGATCCGCGTGCCGGTCGAAATCGCCGCGAGCAGCGCCAGCGGGAGGATCGCCAACGCCAGCACCAGCGAAGCCCAACGCAGCGCGCGGTTGCCGCTGACCTCGTGGTCGGCATTGCGAATCACCGCATTGACCAGCACGAAGGCGACCACCGCCACCGACAGCAGCAGCGGCGTGGGGCTTTCGGTCGCATTCCACAGCACCGCTATGCCGCTCGCCAGCACGGCGAGCAGGAAGATCGCCAGCGCGGCCGCCAGCGGCACGGCGATGATCGAGAACACCAGCATCACCACCGATTGCAGCGTGCCGATGATTTTCAACTGGTTGCGCAGCACGCCCAAGGCGGCGCCAAATGCCGCACCCGAGAAGGTCCAGCCGAACCATGGTTCGTCGACCACGTTCTCGACGATATCGATATCGATGGCCGAGAACAGCGCCGCCAGCAGCACCACCAGCAGCCAAGAAACACCGGTGAAGACAAGCGCCCCGGCGCCGCTGATGGCATCGGTCCAGACATGGAAGTGGGTCTGGTCATAGGCCGTCCGCCAGCGCAGCCGGTGGAACCCCGCCTGGAACAGCGGCAAGGCCAGCGTGATCGCGATCAGCCCCGCGGCAAGCCAGAAAGGTTCGTCGGCATAGCGGTCCCCCGCAGCCGTGACGCGCCAGGCGATCCCCGCCATGACCAGCGCGACCAGTCCGGCGAAGACCAGCGGCTCCTTCCAGCGGGCGCGATCGACGGTGAAGGCAAGCGCCAGCGGACCAAAGGCAAATGCGGCGACCAGCGCGCCGCGCCACGGCGGCATGTTGTCCGCATTCCAGTCGGAGAACAGATGGACACAGAGCCCTGCGATGCCCAGCAGTGCCGCAAGAAGCCACGGGCGCAACGGCCAATCAGCATGGGTCGCGGGCGCGCGGGCCTGGGTTATCTCACTCATGCGCCTCTCCCCTTTGTGGCTGGATTACTGGCCCGGTGGCGGCCCTGCCTGGCCTTCGGCGCCCTGTTCGCCCATCATCTGCTGCAGCGCAGCGGCGCGAGCCTGGAAATCGTCGCGGCTCATGAAATCGACCACTTCGACCTCGAACACCAGGTCGGCATTGGCCGGGATCGGCGAGCCCGGGGGCGGTTCGGCGCCATAGGCCTGGTCGGCGGGGATCGTCAGCACGTAGCTGCCGCCCTTCTGCATCTGCTGCAGCCCCTCGATGAAGCCGTCGATGATCGCGCCTTCCTCGAGCAGCAGCGGATTGCCTTCGGGGAACAGGCCCGGCGGGACCGGCAGCGGCTGCGAGCGGTCGAATTCGGTCCCGTCGGCGAGCTTGCCGACATAATTGACGAACACCACGTCGCCGACCTGGGGCGAATCGCCCGCACCCGCGGTCACCGTCTCGACAGCGAGCCCCTTGGGCATGGCGGCCCAGGCCAGACCGGCGCCGATGAGGACGGCGAGGATCACCCCGAGCCACAGCTTGGTCAGCGAGCCCTTGGCGACGGGCTGGAGGGGAACGCGGGTAATCTCGGTCATGGGTAATTCTTCCGGATACGCAAAGGGCGCGGATTGCTCCGCGCCCTCATGGCTTAGCTTCGATATCGCATCAACGGCTTATTTGACGCCGTCGCGCTCCATCCGCTTGCGCTCGAGCTTGCGCGCGCGGCGCACGGCAGCTGCCTTTTCGCGGGCGCGCTTCTCGCTCGGCTTCTCGTAGTGGCGGCGCAGCTTCATTTCGCGATACACACCTTCACGCTGCAGCTTCTTCTTGAGCGCGCGGAGGGCCTGGTCGACATTGTTATCGCGAACCATGATCTGCATAAACTTCAATACCTCGACTTTGCGGGCCAGAGCCCGCGCAAAAGCGGGGTATGCCTCCTTGAATAGGGTTTCGCTTGTTCAACGAAAAGCGCGCCGAATCCGTTCCGGACCGGCTCGAACGGGGGCGCACATACGGATTCTCGCGACCGAAAGCAAGTAATACTCGCTCGCTGCAGCATCGGGATGACGAACGCGCAATTGGCGGCTAAGGGCAGCGGCAATGTCCACCTTTACTCCTTTCGTCGCCGCGCTGCACGTCTTTGTCGGCGGCGGCTTCGGCGCAGTGCTGCGCTGGCAGCTCGGCCGCGCGATGACCGGCTGGCTTGGCGCGCCCATCGTCACCGCCTTTCCTTTCGCCACGCTCGCGGTCAATGCCGCGGGTAGCCTCGCCATGGGCCTGCTCGCCGGATGGCTGGCGCGCCACGGCGGCGGGGGCGGCGAACAATTGCGCCTGCTGCTGGGGGTCGGCCTGCTCGGCGGGTTCACCACTTTCAGCGCCTTCAGCTTGGAAATGGTGCTGCTGCTCGAACGCGGCAATTATCTCTTCGCCCTGCTCTACGGGGTCCTGTCGATCGCCATGGGCATCACCGGGCTGATGGTCGGGCTTGGCGTGATGAGGATGGCAGGATGAAAACCTCCGACGAAGTACGCAGCTTCACCGTGGACGCCGACGATGACGGGATTCGCGTCGATCGCTGGTTCAAGCGGCACCTGCCGCAGGTCGGTTTCGGCACGGTCAGCAAATGGGCGCGCACCGGGCAGGTGCGCGTCGACGGCAAGCGGGTGAAGCCCGACGACCGGCTGGCCGAGGGACAGCAGATTCGCGTGCCCCCGGGCGGCGATGCGCCGCACAAGCAGGCCAAGACCAAGCGCGAGCTCAAGCCCGCCGAGATCGAGCAGGCCGAGGCCATGCTGATCGAGCAGACCAAGAGCGCGCTGGTGATCAACAAGCCACCGGGCCTTGCGACGCAGGGCGGGACCAACACGTTCAACCATGTCGACGGCCTGCTCGACGCCTATGTCGAAGGCGAGGACGAGCCGCGCCCGCGCCTCGTGCACCGGCTCGACAAGGATACCAGCGGCGTATTGCTGGTGGCGCGCACGCCGGGCAGCGCGGCCTATTTCTCCAAGCGCTTCTCGGGCCGCAGCGCCAAGAAGATCTACTGGGCGCTGGTGATCGGCGTACCCGATGTGAAGGAAGGCGTGATCGAGGCGCCGCTCGCCAAGCAGCCCGGTTCGGGCGGCGAGAAGATGCATGTCGACCACGAGGGCGGCCAGCCGGCCAAGACCAAGTACCGCGTCGTCGATGCGGTGGGCAAGAAAGCCGCCTGGCTCGAACTGCAGCCGCTGACCGGCCGCACGCACCAGCTCCGCGTGCACTGCGCGGCGATGGACCACCCGATCGTCGGCGATGGCAAATATGGCGGCAAGGAAGCCTTCCTGACCGGCTCGATCAGCCGCAAGATGCACCTCCACGCGCGGCGGTTGATCATCGACAGCCCCGACGGCGGCAAGCTCGACGTGACCGCGGACCTGCCCGAACATTTCGCCGCTTCGATGGAGCAGCTCGGCTTCGATGTGAACCTGTCCGACGCCACCCCCATGCGCGACGATCCGCCGCCCAGGACACGCGAGGAAAAGAAACAGCAGGCGCGCCAGCATGCGAAGAACTATCGCAAGTCGCAGCGCTCGCCGCGGCGTGCGCGCGGTGCAGCGCCGAGCAAGCCGAAGAAGCCCCGGGGCAAGGCCTGATGCACCCTAACCCGCTCTACCACGGTGACGATCGGCCAGCCATCGAAGCGATGATTGCCCAAATCGGCGTGGGGACCGTGTTCCTGCAGACCCCCGCCGCCCCCCGCGCGGCGCGAACCCCGCTCGTCATGGGCGGGCAAAACCGCATTCACTTCCATCTGGCGAAAGCCAATGCGCTGTTCGAACATCTGGACGGGGCAAGTACGCTGGTCACCGTGGACGGGCCCGGCGGCTATGTCTCGCCGCGCTGGTACGCGAACCGCGACACGGTCCCGACGTGGAACTACGTCGCAGTCGAAGCGATCGGAACCACCCGCCGCATGGGTGACGACGAACTCGAAACCTTCCTCCACCGCCTGATCGCGATGCAGGAAGACCGGCTGGGCGGGGACCGCTGGACTGCCGACGAAGCCAGCGAAACCGTGTGGCAGCGCCTGTTCACCGGGATCGCGGGTTTCGAACTCGCGGTCGAGGAATACCGCCCCACGATCAAGCTGTCGCAGGACAAGCCCGCCCCCGTTCGCGCGACCATCGCTGCGGGGCTCGAAAGCGCGGGCAATCGCGACCTCGCGGCGGCAATGCGCGAGCTGCCCGCATGAGCCGCTTTGTCGTCTTTGATTGCGACGGCACACTGGTCGATGGCCAAGCGGCGATTTGCGAGACGATGGAGCTCGCTTTCGGCAATGTCGGGCTGGTCGCCCCCGAACGCACCAAGGTACGCCGGATCGTCGGTCTCAGCCTGCCCTACGCGCTGCGCGAACTGGCGCCCGAGGCCAGCGACGACCAGCGTCACGCGGTGGTCGAAGCCTACAAGTCGGGATATCAGCAGCTGCGCCTGTCGGGTGCGCTGCGCGAACCGCTGTTCGAGGGCATCGCCGCGCTGATCGACGAGCTCGACGCCGAGGGACGCCTGCTGGGCGTCGCCACGGGCAAAAGCGACCGCGGCCTGCACGCCTGTCTCGACACGCATGGCATCAAGCACCGGTTCGTATCCTTGCAGACCGCCGACCGCCATCCATCCAAGCCGCATCCCGCCATGCTGGAAGCCGCGCTGGACGATGCAGGCGTGTCCCCGGGCGATGCGGTAATGATCGGCGATACCAGTTTCGATATGGAAATGGCGGTCGCCGCCGGCGTGCGCGCGATCGGTGTGTCGTGGGGCTATCACGAACCGCAGGAACTGTTCGATACGGGCGCCAGCGCCGTCGCCGAAACCGCACAGCAATTGGGAGATTTGATCCGTGGACCAGCATGATCCGGCCAAGGCGCGCTTCCTGACGATCCAGGCCGTCCGCCTGTCGGGCGTGGCGCTGGCGGTGCTCGGCGCGCTGGTGCTGGGGCAGATCCTGCCGCTGCCCGAATTCGTCGGCTATATCTTCCTCGCGCTGGGCGCCGTCGACGTATTCATCCTGCCGATCTTCCTCGCCAAGCGCTGGAGAAGCGGCGAGTGAAGCGGTTCTACAAGGACGTCAGTGTCGAGCGGAATGCAGCGGGCTATCACGTCGCGCTCGACGGTCGCCCGGTCAAGACGCAGGGCGGCGGGAGCCAAGTGGTCCATTCCAAGGCGCTTGCCCAAGAACTGGCCGCCGAATGGGCGGGTCAGGGCGAGACGATCGAGCCCGCGCGCTTCGCCTTCCGCGACATGGCCGATTATGCGCTCGATGTCGTGCCCGCCGACCGTGCGGGCATGGTCGCCAAGCTGCTACGCTATGCGGAAACCGACACGCTCTGTTATCGCGCCGATCCGGACGAGCCGCTGTGGCACCGCCAGCGCGACGTGTGGGACCCGCTGGTCGATGCACTGGAAGCGCGCGAGGGTGTGACACTCGAACGCGTCAGCGGCGTCGTCGCCCGCCCGCATCCGGCGGCAACGATGGAAATCCTCAAGGCGCGCATCGAAACCCACGACGACTTCACGCTCGCCGCGCTGGAGCAATTGACCGCGCTCGCCGCATCCTTGTGCATCGGCCTTGCCGCGCTGGATGACGAGGCCGACGGAGAAGCGCTGTGGGCCGCCGCCAATCTCGAAGAAGACTGGCAGATCGAGCAATGGGGCGCGGATGAAGAAGCCGCCGCGCGCCGCGCGAAACGGCTGGAGGCATTCCTCAAGGCGATGGCCTTCGTACGGCTTGCGCGCGCTTAGACGGGCTTAGCCGACCCAGTCGGCGATTTCTCCGGCGACCTGGTTGGCCGCCTGGTTGAGCGCCGGGCCGACAAAGGCGGTTTCGGGCGCGGTAACGGGGACGCGCGCTTCGAAGCGGCGCGTCATCGGCTCCGCGTCATTGGTGTTGCGCACCGCGTCGAAGGTCACCACGGCTTCGCGCGTGCGCGCGTCATACCCGAAGGCGCGCAGCGAGCCGTGCAGGCGGTCGGTCGCGTTCACGCCCGGATCGGCGCCATCGATCACCAAGCGGCCTGTGCGCGAACGGATCGTTTCAGCGACCAGCTGGCCGAACAGGCGCGCAGGCCGATCGACCCAGACGGCGTCCTGCAGATAGGCGAGCTGCGTATCGGTGACCTGCACCGGCACGCGGGTGACATCGAGCGCGCGGGTCGCTTCGAATTCGACCATGGCCAGCGCGGTGCCCTGCGCGGCAACCGCACCGGCGCCCGCTGGTGCGGTCGCGGTGGGCGTCAGCGTCAGCAGGCTGTCGGGCGCTTCGCCGCCGAAGCTGAGGCAGCCACCGAGCAGCAGGACCGGGGCCAAGGCGGCAAGTGTGATGGTGCGTGTCATGCTCTTGGCCCCTTACGGCTTGTAGTCGGGCAGCGGCTGGCTCGAAAGCAGCGCGCCCGCGCCCTTCTCGTCGATCGTCTCGGTCACGTCGCGCAGCGCCTTGCTGGTCGCGCGCAGGTCGCGCAGCGTCGCTTCGGCGGCGGGCAGCGTGCTTTCGGTCAGCTGCCGGGTGGCCGGGCGGGCTTCGTTGAGCGTGTCTTCGAGCGCCTTGGCCGCGCCGCTGGCGGATTCGAGCGTCGAGCGCAGGTCGCGCGCGATCGCTTCGCCTTCCTGGTTGAGGATGCGATCGGTCGAGGCAGTGACCTTCTCGAACTGGTCGAGCGCTTCGCTTGCTTCGCGCAAGGTCACCTGCAGCTCGGCCATCGTGCGTTCGAGCTGCGGCGCTGCGGCGGCAAAGCCCGCGCTGGCGGCGTTGGTGTTGGCGAGGATCTGCGAGATTTCTTCCTGGTTGCGGTCGCTCAGCAGGACGGTCAGCCGCTCGGTCAGCGTGGCCAGCCGTTCGAGCAGCAGCGGCGCGCTGGCGAGCACGGCGCCGAACCCGCCGCCGGTGGTGGGCGGAATGATCGGCACGCCTTCGGTGCAGGCGGTGGTTTCGCACGAAATCGGCGGCGCCCCGCTGCGCGCCCCGTCGAGCGTGATCGTCGACACGCCGGTGAAGCTGCCCTGGATCGTCGCGGTGGTGCCGACGAGGATGGGCACGCTTTCCTTCACCTTGATCCGCACGCGGACGAATTCGGGGTCCTTGTCCCACAGCACGATTTCATTGACCTGCCCCACGGGCACGCCGGCGAAATCGACCGAGCTGCCATTGGCGAGACCGGCGACCGACTGCTTGAAGAAGATATCGTATTCGTTCTGCGCCCCGCCGCCGAGGCGCGCGAGCCAGACGATGAACAGCGCGAGCGCGCCGAGGATCAGCAGCGTTACCGCACCGACCCAAACGTGATTTGCCCGCGTTTCCATTGGTTTCGCCCTATGCCTTGCCCGCAGGCGGTTTGTCCAACGCTTTGACCGCATGCGCGGCCACCGGTTTGTCCATGTGCTGGCGCAATTCGTCGAGCGCCTGCGCGGTCAGCGCCGCACGTCCGCGGGGCCCGTTGAAATATTGCTGGATCCACGGATGGTCCAGCTCCATCAGATTGGGAACGGTGTCGACCGCGATCACCTGCTTGTCCGCCAGCACCGCCACGCGGTCGCAGATTTCGTGCAGCGTATCGAGATCGTGGGTGATCAGGAACACGGTCAGCCCGAGCGTTTCCTTCAACTCCAGCGTCAGCCGGTCGAAAGCCGCCGCACCGACCGGATCGAGCCCCGCGGTCGGCTCGTCGAGGAACAGGAGTTCGGGGTCGAGCGCGAGCGCGCGGGCGAGCCCGGCGCGTTTCTTCATTCCGCCCGACAATTCGGAGGGAAACTTGGCCACCGCTTCTTCGGCAAGGCCCGACAATACCACCTTGTAGCGCGCAATTTCGTGACGCAGGTCGGGTTGGATATCGGGGTAGAACTGCTTGAGCGGCACTTCGACATTCTCGCCCACGGTCAGCGTCGAAAACAGCGCCCCGCCCTGGAACAACACGCCCCAGCGGTTGCGGATACCGATATTCACATTGGGATCGGTGTCGATGATCGACTTGCCGAACACGCGGATGTCACCTTCGGTCGGGCGTTGCAGCCCGATGATCGAGCGCATCAGCACGCTCTTGCCGGTACCCGACCCGCCGACCACGCCGAGGATTTCCCCGCGCCTGACCTTGAGGTCGAGATTCTCGTGCACGACCTGCGGCCCAAAGGAATTGGTCAGCCCTTCGACGACGATCGGGTAATCGCCGCGATAGCGTTCGTGGCGGCCCAGTTCGCGCCCGGTTTCGTCCTGCGCCATCAGCCCCACCCGATTTCGGTAAAGAACACGGCGAAGAAGGCATCGATCACGATCACCGCGAAAATGCCCGTCACCACCGCCATGGTGGTGCGCAGGCCGACGTCTTCCGAATTACCCTTCACCTGCATGCCGTGATAGCAGCCCGCCAGCGCGACGATCAGGCCGAACACCGGCGCTTTGACCAGCCCGACCCACAAATCGTAGATCGGGACCACGTCCTGGATCCGGGTGAGAAAGGTCCAGAACGGAATGCCCAGCATGAACTGCCCGACGAACGCGCCGCCGATAATAGCAACTGCGGAGGCATAGAATCCAAGCAGCGGCATCATCAGCACCGCGGCAAGGATGCGCGGAACGACCAGCGCCTCCATCGGCGAAATACCGATGGTCTGCATCGCATCGACTTCCTCGGTCAGCCGCATGGTACCGATCTGCGCGGCGAAGGCGCTGCCCGACCGGCCGGCGACCATGATCGCAGTCATCAGCACGCCCAGTTCGCGCAAGGTGATCCGGCCGACCAGATTGACGGTCAACGTTTCCGCCCCGAACTGCGCCAGCTGGACCGCGCCCTGCTGCGCGATGACCACGCCGATCAGGAAGCTCATCAAGCCGATGATCGGCAGTGCCGACACCCCCACCAGTTCGAGCTGGCGGACGAGTGCGAGTACACGGAAGCGGCGCGGATGGCGGATCAGGCTGCCGATAGAGATCAGCAGCGCGCCGAGAAAGCCGATGACGCCGTAGGCGCCGTGGCGGGCGTTGAACAGCTTGTCCCCGACCGCCTGCGGCACGCGCTCCCACACGGGCAGCCGCGGCGCGCTGATGTCTTCGGTGACGCTCATGCCCTCGATCGCGCCGACCAGCCGCTTGGCGCGATCGCTCGCGCCGACGATTTCGGCATCGTGCGTCTTCGACAGATTGCAGGCCACCCAGGCGCCGACTGTATCGATTTCGCTGATGGCAGACAGGTCGACGGTGCCGATAGGGCCGTCCAGGCCCCGCAAATCCTGATCGATCGCACCGATGGTCGAGACCAGATAGGGCCCGGAGAGCACGAGGACCGTAGCCCCGTCATCATCCTCGATCAGTTCGTATTCGGCGAAACCACCCATTGCCGCGTCGTATGCGAGCAAATCCTCCACTTGCCAAGCGGCTATCGCGCGACTTCACCTGCAACGTTGCATCGCACCAAGGGCGCTGGCAAAGGCCAGTCGCATGAGCACCGAGCTACCCACGACCTTCGACCCGGCCGCAATCGAGAAGCGCTGGTACGCGCATTGGGAAGACCAGGGCCTGTTCCGGCCCGACCGTCCCGAAGCCGCGCCTTACACGATCGTCAATCCGCCGCCCAACGTCACCGGCAGCCTGCATATCGGCCACGCGCTCGACAATACGCTGCAGGATATCATGATCCGCTACGAACGGCTGCGCGGCAAGGACGCGCTGTGGGTGGTCGGCACCGACCACGCGGGCATCGCCACGCAAATGGTCGTCGAACGCCAGCTGGAAGCGAAGCAGGACAAACGCACCAATTACAGCCGCGAGGATTTCGTGGCCAAGGTGTGGGAGTGGAAAGAGGAAAGCGGCGGCACGATCACGCGCCAGCTGCGGCGCCTCGGCTGCTCGATGGACTGGTCACGCGAACAGTTCACCATGGACCCGCATTTCAGCGCGGCGGTTACCAAGACCTTCGTCGACCTCTATAACGACGGGCTGATCTACCGCGACAAGCGGCTGGTCAACTGGGACCCCAAGCTCAAGACCGCGATCAGCGATCTCGAGGTCGAGACGCAGGATGTGAAGGGCTCGTTCTGGCACTTCCGCTACCCGCTCGAAGACGGGGTCACGCTGTCCGACGGGCGCGATTATATCGAGGTCGCGACCACGCGCCCCGAAACCATGCTCGCCGATATGGCGGTAGCGGTGCATCCCGATGACGAGCGCTATGCAAGCGTGGTCGGCAAGCATGTCGTGCTGCCGATCACGGGCCGCCGCGTGCCGATCGTGGCCGACGAACATGCCGATCCCGAACTGGGCAGCGGCGCGGTCAAGATCACCCCCGGGCACGATTTCAACGATTTCGAAGTCGGCAAGCGCGCCGGGTTCAAGCCCGCCGAGATGCTCAACATGCTCGATGGCGAGGCTAACGTCTGCCAGACCGCCGACGGCTTGGTGCCCGAGGAATTCCTTGGCCTGCACCGCTTCAAGCGCGACGGGGTGGACGGCGCACGCGAACTAGTCGTCCAGCGGCTGAAGGAAAGCGGCCACCTTATCCCGCATATCGCCAAGACCAAGAAGGGCGAGGAACAGGAGCTCGATGCCGAACCGCGCACCATCGCGACGCCCTTCGGCGACCGCGGCGGCGTGGTGATCGAACCCTGGCTGACCGATCAGTGGTATGTCGACGCCGAGAAGCTGGCGGTGAAGCCGATCGAAGCAGTGAAGAACGGCGACGTCGAGATCGTCCCCAAGAGCTGGGAGAAGACCTTCTTCAACTGGATGGAAAACATCCAGCCGTGGTGCGTCAGCCGCCAGTTGTGGTGGGGGCACCGGATCCCGGCGTGGTACGATGGCGACGGCAAGGCCTATGTCGCACTGACCGAGGAGGAAGCGCAGGCACAGGCAGGTGAAGGCGCCGCACTGACCCGCGACGAAGACGTGCTCGACACGTGGTTCTCGTCTGCGCTCTGGCCCTTTGCCACGCTCGGCTGGCCGGAAAACCCCTCTCCCCCTGCGGGTGAGGGAGGAGCGCCGACAGGCGCGGAGGGTGAGGGGGCGGCGACCCTGCTCGCCAAGCACTATCCCAATAACCTGCTGATTTCCGGCTTCGACATCCTGTTCTTCTGGGATGCGCGCATGATGATGATGGGGCAGTACACCACCGGCCAGAACCCGTGGCCCAAGCTGTATCTGCACGGCCTCGTCCGCGCGGCGGATGGGCAGAAGATGTCCAAGTCGAAGGGCAATGTCGTCGACCCGCTGGGCCTGATCGACCAGTACGGCGCCGATGCGCTGCGCTTCTTCATGGCGGCGATGGAAAGCCAGGGCCGCGACATCAAGATGGATGACAAGCGGATCGAGGGATACCGCAACTTCGCCACCAAGCTGTGGAATGCGACGCGTTTCTGCCAGTCGAACGGTATCGGCGCGAGCACCAGCATTGCCGCACCCAAGGCCACCCATGCAGTCAACCGCTGGATCATCGGCGAGGTTGTCCAGACCAGGCAGGCGCTCGATGCGGCGCTGGCCGATCTGCGTTTCGATGCGGCGGCGAACACGATCTACCATTTCGTGTGGGACCGGTTCTGCGACTGGTATATCGAACTGGTCAAAGGCAATTTCGACGACGAAACCAAAGCGGTCGCCGGCTGGGCGCTCGACCAGATCCTCGTCATGCTGCACCCTTTCATGCCCTTCATCACCGAAGAACTGTGGTCCAAGCAGGGCGACCGCGCCGATTATCCGCTAATTACTGCAAAGTGGGTCGATCCGCAGGCCGAGGTGGATGCCGAAGCCAAGGCGGAAATCGACTGGCTGATCGCGCTGACCAGCGCGATCCGCACCGCCAAGAACGAGCTGGGCATTGCCCCCGGCGCCAAGCTGGAAGCCTTCTGCCCCGCCCCCAGCGCGCTGGCGAAATCGGTGGCCGAAGCGAATGGCGCTGCGATCGAACGCCTCGCACGGCTGACCGCGATCCGTTTCGCCGAAGCACCCGACGGCGCGGCAATGCAGATCGCTGCGGGTGAAGATGCGCTGATCATTCCGCTCGAAGGGGTGATCGATATCGAAGCGGAAAAGGCCCGCCTGTCGAAGGCGCTGGAAGCCTCCGCCAAGGAAGCCAAATCCCTCGAAGGCCGGCTCGGCAATGCGAACTTCGTCGATCGCGCCAAGCCCGAGGCGGTCGAGAAGGCGCGCGCGGACCATGCGCACCACACCGCCGAAGTCGCGCGGCTCGAAGCGGCGCTGGCGCGGCTGGGCTGACAAAGCGCAACTAACCATCTCGTCATCCCGGACTTGATTCGGGGTCAGGCTTCTTCGCTCGGCCTTGCGCCCGCCATGAAGAACAGCCCGACCCCGGCTCGCAGGCCGGGGGGATGCGTGGTGGCGATTTCCTACGCGTCCCAACTATGTCATGAACCCGGCAATGGCCCACATCCCCACCCTCGCCTGCGACGCGCATCTTCAATCGATCCGGTCGATCAAAGCCGCTCTCACTGATCGGTTTGATTTTTGCGCTTGGACCGTGGTCCATGCGGTCCATGTGCCCGCCACGCACGACGAACCGAGTAAGCCTGCCCGATGCCGCTAGTCCTCGCCACCCAGGCTCCCGGTGAGCCCGAGATCTTCGCCAGTGTGCAGGGCGAGGGGCCGAGTGCGGGCATGCCCTGCACCTTCCTGCGGCTGTCGCGCTGCAATCTCGCCTGCGTGTGGTGCGACACCGCCTACACTTGGCACTTCGCGGGCGACGAGCGCCCGCATCGCGACGGAGTGGAATTCGACCGCACGGCCAACCAGCTGACGCTGTGCGAAGAAGAGGTCGCGGCGCGCATCACCGCGCTGGGCCAGAAGCGCCTGGTAATCACCGGCGGCGAACCGCTGCTGCAGGCCCCCGCGCTGGCACGGCTGCTGGGCCATCTGCCCGACGTCACGGTTGAGATCGAGACCAACGGCACCACCAAGGCCCCGGCCGCGCTCGATATCCGCATCGACCAGTTCAACGTCAGCCCCAAGCTGGCGCATAGCGGCAATCCGGCCGACCTGGCGCTGATCCCCGAGCGGCTCGACGCCTATGCCACCGACCCGCGCGCCTGGTTCAAATTCGTGATCGCAGAGCCCGCGGACCTCGACGAGGTGCTGGCGCTGCGCGATCGTTATCGGTTCAAGCCCGACCACGTCTTCCTGATGCCCGAAGGCACCGACAGCGAGACGCTGCGCGAACGCGAGCAGTGGCTCGCGCCGCTATGCGTCGAACACGGCTTTAGGATGAGCGACCGGCTGCATATCCATTTGTTCGGCGATACGCGGGGCACTTGAGACGTCAGAGCGTAGCGAAGCAATCCAGTTGGATTGCCGCGTCGCCTGCGGCTCCTCGCAATGACTCATATGGGCGGATTAGCCCTGCGAGCGCCAGCGCTGGACGGTGCGCTGGACCATGTCCTCTTCGCCGCCCGCGTTGTTCCACAATTCGACGAAGCTGGGGTCTTCCGACGCCGGACGCTTCGATTCCTCGAGATTGTCGAAGCTCATGCGGATCGGGACGGCAACACCCTCGCCGCAGATGATGCACTCGCGGTTGCGCAGTGCGGGGATCGCATCGAGGAAGCCGCGCGCGCCTTCGGGCATCGCCGCGCGGACGAATTCCTGGTCGCGGTCGTTGTTGAGCCGCATCGAGAGGATCGTGCCGCATTGCGACAGCACGCCTTCGGCAAGGTCGGACGGACGCTGCGTGATCAGGCCCAGGCTGATGCCGTATTTACGGCCTTCCTTGGCGATCCGCGACAGGATGGTGCCGACCGAATTGCCATCGGCGTTCTTCTCATTGGGGACGTAGCGGTGGGCTTCTTCGCAAACCAGCAGGATCGGCGAGGTCCGCTCGTCGCGGCCCCAGATGGCGAAATCGAACACCAGCCGGCTGAGCACCGCCACCACGGTCGAGGTAATGTCCGACGGGACGCCCGACACATCGATGATCGAGATCGGCTTGCCGTTCGACGGCATGCGGAAGATCTTGGCGATGAAATCGGCCATCGTGTCGGCGACCAGCATGCCCGAGAACATGAACTGGTAGCGCGGGTCGGCCTTGATCTCGTCGAGCTTGTTCTTGATCCGCATATAGGGCGCGGAATTGGTCGATTTGTCGAGCTTGCCCATCGCGTCCTGGATCTCGTTCGAGAGGTCCGAGAGCAGGTAGGGGATCGGCGAATCCACCGTGATCTTGCCCATGTGCTCGGCCAGCCGGCTCTTCTGCCGCGCCTTGAGCAGGCATTTGGCGAGGATGTCGGCATCGACCTGGTGGTCATTGCCGGTGCTGGTAATCAGCACTTCGCAATGTTCCTCGAAGTTCATGATCCAGTAGGGCATCTGCAGGTTCGAGACGTCGAGGATCACGCCCGTATTGCGAAACGCCGAGGCATATTCGCCATGCGGATCGATCATCACGATGTGGCCCTCGGGCGCGGCCTCGCAGATGCGGTGGAGGATCAGCGCGGCGCTGGTCGATTTACCCGTACCGGTCGACCCGAGCAGCGCGAAGTGCTTGCCGAGCATGGCATCGACATAGATGCCGGCGCGGATGTCCTTGGTCGGATAGACCTTGCCGATGGTGATCGCGCTGCGCCCATCGCTGGCATAGACCTGTTTCAGATCCGCCGTCGTCGCGGGATAGACCATCGCGCCGGGGACCGGATAGCGTGTCACGCCGCGGCGGAAGCGGTGGAGTTTGCCGGTGAGCTTCTCTTCGGTGCCTTCGCCGAGGAAGTCGATATTGGCGAGGATCGACCCTGCCTTGCGGTCCTGGCGCTGGTTGCGCACGCTGGCGAGCAGCCAGCTGTTGCCCACGCGGATCTTGATCTGCGAGCCGACCTGGCCGGCCATGGCGACCGACGGATCGGTATCGTCGGCACATTCGTTCAGCCGCTGGAGGTCGATCGCGATCTGCGAACTGGAACCGGCGATTTCGAGCACGACGCCGATCGGCTTGCCCGCGTTCTCGCCAATCTCCTCGGGTTCCTTGGCCGGCTCGGGCACCTCGCTGGTGTCGGGCGCAGCGGCAGGTTCGGGCGGGCGCGGCGGTGCTTCACCGAGCGCGGCGGCAGCGGGCGGCGCGGGACATTCCGCAGGGTCTTCGCTGCGGGGCACCTCGAGCGGCGCGGGCTGCGGCTGTGCCTCCGGCTCCGGCTGGCTCGTCTCGGCAACAGGCTGCTGCGGCTGGTGGACATAGCCCGAAGGCGACACCGCCGGAGCGGAGGACTGTTCGGCGCTGCGGCGGATGCGATCGCGCAGCGAATTGCTACGCGGCTGGGGCGGCTCCGCGCCGTCTTCCTGCGCGGGGTCGAAACTGCGGTAATCCGGATTGCCTGTGTCGTTCATCGATCTGGCTGTGCCCCAACGTCAAACGCGCCCATTGCGCTGTCAGCCTGCCTGACCGAAACTGCTTAAGATGTGGTCAACGATAGTGCCCGGGAAAGGTTAGATCAGCGCGAATAATCGCCCTGCCGCCCAGCCCATCCCGACCGACAGCGCAACCGCCAGCAGGCCGTAAACCAGTGCCCATTCCTGCGAGTAGACCGCGACGATCCGTTCGAAGCCGACTTTCTTGACCTCGACCTCTGCCAGCGCCGAGGCAATCACCCGGCCATCGCGCACCGCGAAGGTCTCTGCCGTATAGGTGCCGGTGGAGACATTGGAGGGCAGCGAGATACGCGACTGATAGAGCACCTGTTCGCTGATCTGGACCCCGCCGAAATCCTGCTTGTAGAGCTGCTGGCGGGTCTTGAGGTCGACCAGCCCGGATTTGAACCGCGCCTGTTCTTCGGGGTCGATCACCCCGCTGGGCGACAGCTGGATGTAATCGGTACCGAATTCGTAGATCGCGGCGGTTTTCTCGTCGACGATCGCATCAATCGGCTGCGAGGATGCGACCGCGAAATAGGACGGAACCGAGCGGAAATCGCTGGTCGCGGCATTGACCCACACGCCGACAAAGCGTTCCTTCTCGCGCAACCGGACGGGTTCGGAGGGGCCCTTGAGCACGACCACGATGTCGTAATCGCTGCCAGCCGCGCGGCCCTGCGGATCGAGCACTGCGCCGAACAGAAGCAGTTCGGTGCCGGTGAACCCCTGCCGCACCTGCACCTCGTGCTGGCTGACCTCGGGCACGAGGATCGGATCGCGCTGGCCCATCAGCGCAAAGGCGAAGAGGAGGAGCAGCAGCGCCCTCACAGCGGATACAACGTGTAGATTTCCTCGGGCTGGTAGAACAGGCCGAGGAACATGCGGAAGGCGACCGCTAGGACGGTCGCGGCGAGGATCAGGCGCAGCACTTCGGGCTTCGCCTTGACCGCGATCTGCGAACCGATCTGCGCACCCGTGACCGAGCCGACCAGCAGCAGGAAGACCAGCACGATATCGACCGCCTTGGTGGTCAGCGAGTGCATGATCGTGGTCGCCATGGTCACGAACAGGATGTTGTAGAGCGAGGTGCCGACGACGACATTGGCGCTCATCCCGAGGATATAGAGCATCGCGGGCACGAGAATGAACCCGCCGCCCACGCCCATGAGCATGGTCAGCACGCCCACGACGACGCCCACCAGCAGCGGGGCGATCGGAGAGATATAGAGACCCGAGCGGTAGAAGCGCCAGCGCATCGGCAGGCTGGCGACAAGAGGGTGGTGCCGCCGCCGCGCGGCTTGCGAACCGCCCTTGCCCCAGATCGTCTGGACCGCTTCGCGCGCCATCAGCATGCCGATGGTACCGAGCAGGACGACGTAGAGCGCGCTGATGACCACGTCGATCTGGCCGATCGCGCGGAAGAACCGGAACAAAAGCGCGCCGAAACCCGAACCGATCACGCCGCCCGCCACCATGACCGCACCCATGCGATAATCGACCCCGCCGCGCCCGCCATGCGCCAGCACGCCGGTCACGCTGGCCCCGGTGACCTGGGTCGAGGCCGAAGCCGCGGCCACGGTCGGCGGGATGCCATAGAAGATCAGCAGCGGTGTGGTCAGAAAGCCGCCGCCCACGCCGAACAAGCCCGAAAGGATCCCGGTCAGCCCCCCCAGCGCGACGATCCATAGTCCATTGACGGACAGGTTCGCGATGGGGAGGTAGACGTCCATGCCTGCGCCCTATCGCAGCCGGGTGACGGATAAAAGCTGAACTGTGTCAGAAGCCCGTCGAAAGCGTCACGACCCCGCCATTGCCGGGCTCGGCATTGCCCGCCACGCGCCCGCGATAGTCGGCCTTGATCGCATCCTCTGCTGCGAGCGAGAGCCGTCACCTACCGCCAGCCCCCAACGAAGGCGCGCCATAATCGAAGCCGCCGATGGTTGATGTGGTCTCAGGCGAGGATCGGACTATCTGTCATGCGACATTCGCCTACTTCGTGTTCGGCGGGGCTTGCTTGCTACTAGCGGCATTCATATTGGCTGCTATTGGCAATCGGTAAAGAGCTCACCAAGCAAGCAGGCTAGGCGCGTCCGAAAATACCGGATAAACACACCCTAGGGGAGAGAACATGTTCGGTATCTGGCGCACGCTACTCGCCCTCGAGGTGGTCGCGACACACCTCATCTCGATGAAGATATTCGGCCCTTATGCGGTCGTAGCGTTCTTTGTCCTCTCCGGCTTCCTCATGACTCTCATCATGCAGGGCAGTTATGGGTACACGCAGCAAGGACGCTGGCGCTTCGCCACCAACCGCGCGCTGAGGCTACTGCCCGCCCATTGGTTCGCCTGCGCTGTTGCCCTGGCGCTCATCGCGATACTGCCCGCGTTTGCCTCCGCATATCATCCCGCGCTGACGGCGCCCCAAACGGCCAGCGAATGGCTCTCCAACCTCACGCTGATCTACCCGTCGCTTTATCCGCAAGAGGTGTTCCCGCGGCTGTCGCCTGCCACTTGGGCGCTGACCGTCGAAATCTTCTGGTATGCGCTGATCGCCCTCGGCTTATCGCGCACCAAAACAAGCACCCTTCTCTGGCTTTCTGCCTCAGCTGGCTACTGGCTGGCGGCGCTGCTCTTCGACGTGGGACAGCATGCGGTCTATGGCTCGATCATGGGTGGGAGCCTGCCTTTTGCTATCGGCGCAGCGGCGTATCATTTCCGCGCCGAGCTCGAGACTGCGATCGGCCGGCGCTGGGAAACGCTTGCCGGCTTCGTGTTCGGGCGCTGGGGTCTCTGCCTCGCCATGCTGGCGCTATATGCATTCGGGGATCTCGACTGGCGCGTTCGCGCGATCGGTAATGTCGTCAATGCGCTCCTCGCCGCGGGCACCGTGGTCTATCTTTTCGGCACCAAGATGCCGTGGCGATCGCTTGACAAGCGCATCGGAGATTTCAGCTACCCGATATACCTTCTGCACTGGCCCGCCGGAATGATCGCGGCCTATTTCGTTCTTGGCGAACCATACCACGGGGCGAGCTTGCCGGGCCTGGCAGCCCTTGCAGTTGCTTTGCCTGTTCTCCTCATCTTGTCCTGCGCCGTCGTGTATGGGATCGACCCACTGGTAGAGACGCTTCGCAGCAAGGTCAGGCGTCAGGCACAGGTCGCGCGGGATATAGGATAGAATTGGAAGAAGGTTTCGCCGACCCATTCGCCTGCGCCGGATAGGGCGTCGTCAGCGAACGGGCGATGGCCGTGACAGGCTCTGCGTGCCCATCCTATCGTGAATGGACTGCGCTTTGGCGAGCACGCTCAATGCGATCGCCAGACCCAACCAGTCGGCAAGGTCCAGATCGCCCTGAGACACCAACTGCGTCAGCGTAATCACATAGACTACGCCCGAGAATGCACCCAGGGCAAGACGCCTTACCGCTCGCGGCATTTGCTGGTTGATCATGAGGGCGAAGGCTTTGACTGCGAGCAGGCACAGCACCCCGAACCAGATGAACGATGCCAGCAACCCGATCATCCCCGCCGACAGGTAATTGAAAAGAAACAGATTGTGCGGGTAGAGATAGCTGGTGTCGCTGAATGACAGCGGGATGCCCATGCCGCCGCCCAGCATCCCGAGCTCGCCCAGCCTTACCAGCACCCGGTCGAGGTCGGTAAACCTCGGGTTGTTCATAATCCGGTAGGCGTATTCCTCGAAAGTCCCCTGCGCTGAGGCGCTGACTGCGATGTACATGATCGCGCTCAAGCTCACCCAGAGACCTCCGAAAGTGAGCCATGCGCCGAGCTTCCAATTCCCGTGCATGAAACCGAAATAGGAGAGGTGCGCAATTATCAGGAGGGCACCGTATATCTGCACGCGGTCGCTGAAGGCGATCATGATCACAAAAACCGCGTTTACAAGCGCCAGCCACACCGCCCAGTCCCGCTTGACGCTGCGGTACCTAGTAAGCGCCCGGTCCGCGGCGACGACATGAACCGCCGCAACCGCCGTGGTAACGAAAGCGCTCCCGAACGAATTGGTCGCCTTCGGTGCGATGGAGGAGAAGAAGCTGGAAACCCCCTCGACCCCGAGACCCTTCATGCCGCCGACGAAATAGAGCGCTTTGAAATTGCGCAAGTCGCCGCTCGTCGCTGCTTCGATGAGGACCGATATGGCATTTTGACCACTGAGCGCGTGCCCGACGAACAAGGAGAGGTGAAACGCCACGGCACCAGCGAAAGCGCCATAGGCCAGAAGATCCGCCAGGCGGGTTAGGCTGAGCCGCGACGCCATCAAGCAGAATGCCAGCGCGATCACGCAGTTCGAGAAGCTGATCATGAGGGAAAGTGCCCCCGTTGCGACCAGGGGCGACCACGCCAGAGAAACCAGCAGCACCGCAAGGTGGGTGAAGAACGCGAATGCCACCATCCTCACGATTCCCGTGCCTTCGGGGGATCCCGGGAGCATCGTCGGTGTCAGCAACAGCAGCGCAGCAGCGAAGATATGGATCGGCTTCAGGAACGGCGTTCCAAGAAAGGCCAGCGGCAGGAACCCGAGCCCTACGAGCGCGATGCAAGAGAGCAGCACAAACCACAGAAGCTGGTCCTTGCTGCTCGGTTTACGAGCTGCCGTGCGTACCGGTACCGAAGGCGAGTGGGGCATCATACCGCTGCAGCAAAGCCTGGCGCGAGACTATGCGCGCGCGATGTTGTAGCTGGAGGTAGGGTCATCGACGTTCAATTCGCTTCGTATATTCGCGGTACGGCAACCTGCTCAGTACCCATCACGGGTTGTGCATCCAAAAATACAGGGAACGTGGCGCGACGATTGGACCTCAAGGGCAGGTCCAACCCGTATCGCACGCATAGTATCCGCACAAGTGCATGTCGCCGCGGCCTCACGCCTCACTGAGCACCTCCGACGGAACTCTGCGAAGGATTTCGTAGCCGCCGGACGCCGAGCCCCTCGAGCCAGTCACCTAGGTCCCGAGGGGTCAAAATTCGCCGCAATCGAGGTATGTTGGTAACGCAATATGCGAAGGCGCCCGAGAGGACGAGAGTAGCGAATACGAGAACCAGACCCGCTGCAACCTCATGCTCGCGCAGCACGTCGGGGGACGCTCTTCGAAGCAGCCTGACCAGTACCGAATAGAATATCTGATGGCTGAGGTATATCAGCAGAGAGGAACGTCCCAACCACGCCAGCAAGGCCGGTCGGACCGATAAAGCCAAGAGCAAAACGACTGCGGAACAAGCCGCGATTGCAAGCAGGGCATGGACGACGAGCGAATGCAACTCGCGAATGTCGTAGTACTTGAAAGCCGCCAGCACCAATGTCGACGGGCTGAGAGACGCTATGAGGGTACAAATAGCCAGAACGATGGCGGAAAGGACACCGCAGGTGAACAACCGAAGGCGACGGCCCGCCAAGGCATATGTCATGAAGGCCCCAAACACGAGGCAGGGCCCGAGAGCGTAAAGCGCGATCGGAAGGCCAAGTGGAATAAAGGGTTCAATCCGATCGGGTAGCAACCCGGAGAACAGGAACCCGCTCACAGCGACAACGGGGAGTAGATATCGCTCCCATCCCCCGGTCTTCGCAATGGCCCACCGAATTGCGGTCAAACCCAGCAAGGCAGGCAAAAACCAATACAGCCTCGCACCCGACGCATCTCCCAGAAAATCCGCAGACCCGATCACGACCGCCAAAAGCCACGCCAAGACTTTTTCCAGAGGTTGATCCCAGCCTCCGGTGGAGGCCCAAACCAATGTGAAAAACAAGATGAACGGAACATAGTAGCGTACCGCTCGAGTCAAGAAGAACCCGGGCTCGTGCGGCCGAAAGGGAAGAAAGGCGGAAATCAGGAAAAAAGAATAGACATGCCAGTTATATAGAAACCATCTCCCGCTTGGAAATGCATCTACCAATTGGTGGTTATGACCGACCACGATGAGGAATATCAATATTCCCTTCGCACAATCGAGCGTGTCGCGCCGTTCAGTCTGAGATAGCATGCCCATTTACCCAGTCGTTCGGCGATCCAATCCGTGTCGGTCACCTGCACTCGCGACGGATAATCTGTCAACCTGCCAGCATATGCCGTTCGCTGGCTGGCTAGTCGGCTGGTCTGCGAAGAAGAGGCTAGCGGCGCTTCCTCCAGCTCCTCGGCCGGTTCTTGCGGCGCTGATACGCTACGAATGCGCCGATTGCCGCACACATGAGAAGCGCAATGAGCGCGTATGCAAGGATAATTCGAAGTTCCATGGCTCGGTCGTGATAATTGCTCTTCTACGGGATGGTTAATAGCAGAATAGCGCCGCCGAAGGCGAATTTTAGGACTGTGTCAGAAACCGGTCGAAAGCGTCACGACCCCGCCATTGCCGGGCTCGGCATTGCCCGCCACGCGCCAGCGATAGTCGGCCTCGATCCGCGCGGGCGCAGCGCCGAGGCGCAGATCGACGGTGAGGCTGGGGCCGATGTCGAGCCGCGCCGCACCCTGCTGCGCGCCGCCCCACGCACCGCCGCCCAGCGCCACGCGGCCAAGATCGAACTGCGCGACCTCGCGCTCGGCCACGAAAGCGCCATCGGCAAACGCGGTGGCGAATTCGCCGCCGACATAGCCGGCCTGGCCATATCCGCGCGCCGCCACCTGTGCGGGCAGGTCGATACGGTCGAAACCCCCGGCCACAAAGGCTGCGGGGCGTATTTCGGGGCTGTCGCCCGGCCGGACGGTCAGCCGGGCCTCGGCATGGACGGCAAGCGGGATGCGTCCGAACGGCTTTGCGCGCAGGCCCAGCGCGCCTTCGGTTTCGCCGCCATCGACCAGCGCGCGGCTGGCGCGAAGATAGGCGGCGGGGGCGTGCGGCGTCCCGGGTGCGAGGCGGTATGCCAGGACTGCGCCAAGCTGGCTTGCGCCATAGCTGGCTGGACGCGTGCCGCTCTCGGAAAGCTGGAGACCGTCCTCGCGCAGCACGACCCAGCCATCGAAGCGCCACGGGGATGATTCCCGGCGCGGGATCGACCGGGTGGCAGGCTGCAGCATGTCCTGCTCGCGGTCGAGCAGGGCGGCAACGCTACGCGGTAGCGGCAGGCTTGCCATCCCGGCGGCGAACAACAGATTGTGGCCCGCGGCACGCCGGTGCGTATCGAAATGCTCGAGGGGATCGGATCGCTCGAAAGGCGGCCGCTGGGCAGTACTTGCCACCGGGCGGCGGAAAACAGGCAGCGGTGCGGAACGCCCTGCGGCTTCATCTGCGAGGCGGTCATTGCTCGCAAGGAGAGCAATGATACCATCGTTCAGCCCGGCTGTGGTGCCTGGCTGGCGCAGGTCGGCGCTAGCGAAGCGGAGCGGCTCGGGCAGTCCGAGTGCCTGCGGCCACGGGCTTTCCCAGGTGAGCAGGCGCAGCAGGCACCAGCCCGCCAGTAAAAGGCCGAGGAACAGCACAGGCTGACCCTGCCGCCGGGCGACCGCTTGGCTCATGCAGCACCCCTACCCGGCAGGACGAGCGCCGGGTGATCGCGGTGCTCGGTCTTGTCCCAGACGATCGGCGCACCGCGCAAAGTGCCGACATAAGCGGCGAGCGCACGCCGCCCGGCCATGATCGAGACGATGTTCGACACCAGTGTCCGCGGGATCGCGAGCAGGCCCTGTCGCCAGCCATACTCGCGCGCGGTGAAACAGGCCCGCGCCGCGAACCGTCCCGCCAGCCCGACGAAATTGATCCAGAACAGCACGCTTAACAGCGGCGTGGTCGGGGGCGGTTCGACCAGTCCCAACTGCTCTAGGATCAGGCCCACGGCGACGAGGCACACGAGCAGATACGCCACGACCAGCAGGATCGCTGCCAGCGGGCCGCGCCGATCGCGCAACTGCATCCACAGTTCGACCGGCTCGCTGTCCCAGCCCAGCCGGTCCCACCCCTGCAAGGCAATGCCATGCATCCAGCGGGTCTTCTGCCGGATCGATTGGTCGAGCCGTGAGGGGAAGAAGGCACGGGTCGCGATCAGCCGCCCGTCGGCCCCGCGCACGCGCAGGAACCGGCCCTGTCCGCCCGCCTGCGCGATTTTCAGGCCAAGCTCGTAATCCTCGGTCAGCGAATCCTCGGCAAAGGGTTTGCCCCCCTGCCGATGCGCGAGCTGGCCGAGCGATCCGCGCGCGATCGCACAACCCACCCCTGCCCCCGGGATCGCCGCGCCCAGCGCATCGCGCACCACCAGCGTCTTGCCATGCGCTTCGGCAAATTCGTCCGAATAATGCGACCCGATCCACGGCGAATGACGCTGCGGCAGCGCGAGCACCGGAAGCTGGACGAAATGCGCGTGCCACAGCGCCTGGTCGAGCAGGTCGAGCGCGGCGGGATCGACCATGTCTTCCGCATCGTGCAGCACGACCATCCGTGCTCCCACGCCCGAGCGCTGCTCGTCTTCCGCCAAAGCGGCATAGAGCCGGTTCAGGCAATCGGCCTTGGACGTCGGTCCATCCTTGCCATGAACCACCAGCCGGACGCGCGGATCGCCGCGCACTGCAGCAACCACCGAAGCCATGGTCGAGACGTCGTTGCGATAGCAGCCGACATAGACCGTGAGTTCGTCCTGCGGCCAGGCATCGAGCATGTGCACCAGCGTGGGTCCGATGACATCGGCTTCCTCCCACGCGGGAATGAACACCGCAGCGCGTCCCGCGAGGCCATCGATTTCGGCGAATTTGGTTTCATCGAGCCGCGGGGTGCGGATGCGTCCGGTCAAGCGGCACCAAAGATAGGTACAGTCGAGCGCAAATTCATCGATTATGCCGAGCGTGAAAAAGGCTGCCGCGAACAGCAGCAGCTCGTGCTGTACGACCAAAAACCATTCAGCGACCGTGAATGCCCCAGATACCAAGCGTACCCCCTGCCTTTCTGAATAACCGCGTGCTTCAAGACTTGCAACGCGGGCCGCTTTGCGAAAGAGAGCGTGCCCAAGATGACCGAACGCCCTTCAGCATTTCGCCTCGTGTTTGCCCCCGTCCGCGCGCTCTTCGTCAGCGACGCCTCGGCGGGCATCCTGCTCATCCTCGTCGCGGCCGCTGCAATGCTCGCGGCCAATTCGCCGCTGGCCGGCGAATACGAACAATTGTTCTACGGCGAATTGCCCTGGACCCCGATCCCCAAGCTCGACGATCTGCACCTGTGGATCAACGACGGGTTGATGGCGGTGTTCTTCTTCGTCGTCGGGCTCGAGGTGAAGCGCGAATGGATCGAAGGGCAGCTGTCCACCGCGCAATCGCGCCGTCTGCCGATCCTGGCGGCAGCGGCGGGCATGGCGATCCCGGCACTGGTCTATGTCGGCGTGGTCGGCGGCGATGCCGAACTGCTGCGCGGTTGGGCGATCCCTGCGGCGACCGACATCGCCTTCGCGATGGGCGTGCTCGGCCTGCTGGGCAATCGCTGCCCCGCATCGCTGCGGCTGTTCCTGCTGACCGTGGCGATCGTCGACGATATCGGCGCGGTCATGGTGATCGCGCTGTTCTACACGGCGAATATCAAGCTCGGCTGGCTGGCTGCCTCGGCGGGCGTGGTGGTCGCGATGATGGTGCTCAACCGGATGCGCGTGGCGCGTTACTGGCCCTATATCCTGCTAGCCTTGGCGCTGTGGTACTTCGTGCTCAATTCGGGCATCCACGCGACGATCGCGGGCGTGGTCGCTGCGCTGTGCATCCCGATGGTCGGCCCTGACGACCAGACGATGGTCGAACGCATGGAGCATGGCCTCGCCCCGTGGAGCGCCTATCTGGTGGTGCCCGTATTCGGTTTCGCCAATGCCGGCGTGCCGCTGGCCGGGATGGGGCTCGAGCACCTGCTCGCTCCGCTGCCGCTGGCGATTGCCGCGGGCCTCGTCATCGGCAAGCAAGTGGGCATCTTCGCCGCCATCGTGGCCGCCGACAAGCTCGGTTTCGCACCCCGCCCCGACCAGGCCACCTGGCCCGAGATCTGGGGCGTCTCGATCCTGTGCGGGATCGGCTTCACCATGTCGCTGTTCATCAGCGGGCTGGCCTTTGCCGGGCAGCAATTGCTGATCAACGAGGCGAAGATCGGCATCCTGCTCGGATCGCTGATCTCCGCCATCGCTGGCTATGTCATCCTGCGACTGTCGGCGACGCATCCGGATGATGCGCGCTCGCCCTATATCGACTGACCTGGCCGATGAGGCACCGAGAGCTTACCAGCTCCCGGTGTTCTCCATGCTGGCCCAGGGTTCCTGCGGGTCGAGATAGCCGTCCTGCAGCAGTTCGACCGAAATCCCGTCGGGCGTCTTGACGAAGGCCATGTGCCCGTCGCGCGGCGGACGGTGGATTGTATGTCCCGCATCGAGGATCGCCTGGCAGGTCTTGTAGATATTTTCGACCCGGTAGGCGAGATGGCCGAAATTGCGTCCGCCGGCATATTCCTCGGGCGCACTGCCGTCTTCGGCAGGCCAGTTATAGGTCAGCTCGACCTCGGCCACGCCTTCCTGCCCCGGCGCGGCGAGAAAGATAAGCGTGAAGCGCCCGGCCTCGACATCGAAGCGGCGCACTTCCTCGAGTCCGATCAGCTTGAAGAACGCCACCGTCGCATCGGGGTCGCTCACGCGGATCATCGTGTGCAGATATTTGGTCAAGCAAAACTCCATTCATCGCTATTCAAACACGGTTCATCGCTCGAGCACTATCGCCAGTCTTGGGAGACACAGGTCAGAGAGGAAGGCGAACATGCCCGAAGAAACCGAAAGCGTGCACAATGGTGCCACACCGCGACATGGCGATGCAACGCTGAAGCGCTGGCTGGGGAGCGCGAGCATTGTCGCGCTGGGCCTGATCGCCGGCGGCTTCGTACTTGGCGACGGGTTGGTGCGCATGAAAGCGGCCGAGCGCAGCGTGACCGTGCGCGGGCTGGCCGAGCGCGAGGTTACTGCCGATCTGGCAACCTGGACGGTGTCGTTCGCTTCTACCGCGACCAATCTGCAAACCGCGCAAGCCAACACCGATCGCGACGCCGAGGCCGTGCGGGCCTTCTTTGAAGAGCTAGGCTTTCCCGAAGAGGAACTGACCCCGGCCGGGATCAACGTTTCGAGCTACACCAATGACGGAACCGTGTTCTACACCGTGCGCCAGCGCACCGTCTTGCGCACGCGCGATATCGACCGCGCCCAGCGCGCGGTTCGCCGGCAGGCCGAGCTGGTGCGCGATGGCGTGGTGCTCGAAGACGGATCGGGGATCAGCTACACCTTCACCGGGCTCAATGACATCAAGCCCGCAATGGTGGCCGAGGCGACCAAGGACGCGCGCGCGGCGGCGGAGCAGTTCGCGCAGGACAGCGGCGCTGCGGTTGGCGGCATCCACAAGGCGACGCAGGGCTATTTCTCGATCGACGCCCGCGATGGCGAGGCGGGCGGATGGGGTATTGGCGATACGCCGTTCAAGAAGGTCCGTGTGGTGACTACGGTCGATTTTGCGCTCGACTGACGCGAAAAGGGGGGCGCGCTGGCATGCGCCCCCCTCCGGGGAATTCCCGCCAGTGAATTCTCAGAAACTGGCGGAAATCGTACCCACGATGGCATCGTCGGTGAAGTCGTTGATCGACGGACCTTCGACGCCGATATAGGCGACGCCTACTTCGAAATTGCCCTGGGCAACGCTCGCGCCGATCGACCAGTCGAGACCGGTATCGTCGGTGTCGCCGGCGAGCAGCGGCGGGGCCAGAGCACCGTCGGTGTAGCCAATGTGACCCGAAATGCTGAACGGGCTGTTGGCGATGCCGAAGCCGACATCGGTATAGAGATAGAGGTTGTCGTCCCCGCCAAGTGAATCCTGCTCGGGCGCATAAGCGACCCCGAAGGTGGCTTCGGCCGGTCCGAAACTGGTGCTGATCGATGCATAGGGTTCGATGTAATCGGTATCGAGCCCCAGATCCTCGGTCGGATAGATGTAATACAGCACGCCGACATCCACGCTCACCGCATCGCTCAGATTGCCGCCCCAGCCGGCATAGACATCGAATTCGAGATCGCCATAGGACGGCCCACCCTTGATCGATGAGGCCCAGGTGCCGACGTAGAACCCGCTTTCATGTCCGACGTCGAAGCCGCCCTGGATGGCAGGTTCGCCGCCCGAGAGCGAGACGCCGCGGAAGCGGTAGTCGGTGGTCAGTGCCACATTGGCGGAGGTGGTGAACCCGCTGTCGTCTTCCGACTGAGCCATGGCGGGAGTTGCGAGAGAAAGGCCCGCGGTAGCGAGCGAAACGGCCATGAGGCCGCGAAAGGACGTGAGCATTACAAACTCCTGTACGAGTGTCGCTTCGTCCCACCTGCGAATCCGTCGGGGCCATTTTATTAGGCTCCTCGTCCGGATACGGTCATAAACCTGCACACTTTGCCCGGTTGACGCAAGCTTCAGCCGCGAGGTTTTCGCATACGCAACAAAAGCTGTGCTTTTCTCGCAACTGCAACAGTAGCGGTGCAAGCGCATTTGTTGCTCCCGCCGCAGCTTGCGCCTATCTGGTCGGCTTCAAACCAGAACCAGGCTCGAAGTCGCACAATCCTGACATGCTGAAATTCGCAAAACTGTTCAACAAGGGCGCGTCGGCCAAGCCCCTTCCGAGAGTCCCGGAGGGCGAGCGCTTCTACGTCATCGGTGATATCCACGGCCGCTGCGACCTGTTCGACGAACTGATCCTCGCTATCGAAAACGACGATAGGAAGGCCGGCGACACGCGCAGTACAGTCGTTATGCTGGGCGATCTGATCGATCGCGGTCCCGAAAGCGCGCGCGTGATCGAAACCGCACGCCAATGGCGCGACCACCGCGCGGTCCGCTATATCGCCGGCAATCACGAGGAAATGTTCCTCGAGAGCTTCGAAGACAAGGAAATGCTCCGGCATTTCCTCAAGCATGGCGGGCGCGAGACCGTGCTCAGCTACGGCATCAAGAAAAAGCGCTACAACGAGCTCACCATGAAAGAACTGCAGGCCGAGCTCCACGAACTCGTGCCCGGGAAACATCGCAAGTTCCTCGCGGAGATGGAAGATATCATCGTGGCGGGCGACTATGTCTTCGTTCACGCCGGGATCAATCCCAAGCACAGCCTCGAAGACCAGAAGCAATCCGACCTCCGCTGGATCCGCGAACGGTTTCTCAAGCATCGCGAACCGTTCAGCCACGTCGTGGTGCATGGGCACACGATCTTCGAGGACATCGAGCATACCGATTCCCGGATCGGGATCGATACCGGCGCCTTTCGTACCGGCAAGCTGACCGCGCTGGTCCTCGAAGGCGACCAGCGGCGGCTGATCCAGACGCAGGACATCGATGGTACGATCGCAGTCACGCACAAAGAATTCGCCTAGCAATTGGTTTCGACCATTGGCGCTGTGCAGTGCGTGCGCCAGCCCCATTCCAGAATCCGGCATCCTGCCTTGAAGGAGTTCCCCGCGTGCCGATCGATCATCCCGAAGGTCTGGAAAATCCCGTCGCCAAATGGACCGTCGTCGCGACGATGGTCGCGCTGGTCCTGCTGATCGGCATTTCGATCTGGGCGGCGTTCTCGATCCGGCTCGATACCTTTGCCCGCATCGACGAGGGTACCGACCGCATCCATATCCGCGGCACGGAAACCAAGTTCGTCGGCTATGCGACGGCCCGCTATGCCGGACGCGATGTGCTGATCGAAGGCCTGCCGACCATCGAGCAATTGCAGGAGCTCCCGCTCGCATGGCGCGCGCTCTGCGTGGTGCGCGACGATCCGCGGACCGATTGGACCAAGGCCGATCCGATGCTGAAAGTGCATTTGCATTCCGACGAGATGAACGAGGCATGCCGCCCATTCGAAGGGCTCGAAGTCGATGGGCAACTGGTTCCCGCAGAGACCCCCACGCCCTCGCTATTGCCCGCAGTCGAAGATTTGCCAGGGGGCCTGTAAGCCGGGTTCTGTCCCGCACGCGGTATCCCGAGGGACCGCCGTGCGGCGGCAGCCATTCGTCTAGGCTTCGGATTGCTCCGAAGCTCAAGCAGCCAACCCGGGCGATCGATGCGAAACGCACCTGCCCGCTTGCGCGGACGCGCCGCCCCTATTCGGCCTTGCTCCGGGTGGGGTTTGCCGTGCGGGCCGCGTTGCCGAAGCCCCGGTGCGCTCTTACCGCACCCTTTCACCCTTGCCTGAGCCTGCAAGCAGGCCATCGGCGGTTTGCTCTCTGTGGCACTTTCCCTCGACCGATCTCCGAAGAAACCGGCCGGGCGGGCGTTACCCGCCACCCTTGTTTCGTGGAGCCCGGACTTTCCTCGTACCCTGCGGCACGCGGCTGCCCGGCCCCCTGGCGTCGCGGCAGATAGGGCAAAGGGGGCATTTCGCCAAGCCTAAGCAGATGCGGGTAGCCGAGGGTCCCCGCCCTCCTTCCTACACACCTCAATGGCGACCTTTGGGCTTGGATCCCCGTCACCTGGAGCAATCGTTAACCTTTGCCGACTAGGCGGCCTTCGGCCTGCAATCCACGCGGGCGGTCGCGTGAGGTTTCATGCTGATAATCAGCTGCATAATTTACGACCACAATCTCTGGTTCGTGCTGATGGCGGCGCTGATGTGCATCGCCGGGGCGATGGTTTCGGCAACGCTGTTCCGCCGGACTTTGTCCGAGAAAGGGATCGCGCGGGTCCACTGGTGCTTCCTGTCCGCCGTGACCGCGGGCGCCGCCACCTGGGCGACGCATTTCATCGCCATGCTCGGCTATCAGCCGAATGCGCCGGTCACACTCGACGGGGTGCTGACCGTCATCTCCGCGCTGATCGCAGTCGCAGGGATCGGAACCGGCCTCGCACTGGCTTCTGCTAAATTCACCCGCTTCGCACCGGTCCTCGGCGGGTCGATCATCGGCCTGGCGATGGGGGCGATGCATTATGTCGGCATGTTCGCCTATCGCGTGGATGGGATCGTGCAGTGGGACTGGCGGTATGTGATCGCTTCGCTGCTTATCGCCATGACGTGCTCCTCGCTGGCGATCCGCCGGCTGCGTGCCGAAACCGGAACCCATTGCGTATGGCATGCCGGCGCACTGTTGGCGCTGGCGATCATCGGGCTCCATTTCGGCGGAATGGCCGCCTTCTCGGTCTCGGCCATGGCAGGCTATTCGCAAGGCGCGGATAGCGAAGCCTTTGCCGCGATGGCCGCCGCGATCGGCATGGTCGCGCTGCTCATCGTCGGGACCGGGATCTCAACCTATCTCGTCGAGCGCAAGACCAGTTCGGAGGGCGAGAGCAGGATTGCGCATATCGCCATGCACGATGCGCTGACCAATCTTGCCAACCGGCACCAATTTACCGAAGCCCTGCGGCTGGAATGCGAAAAGATCGCACTGTTCGGGCGGCCCTTCGCGCTGATGATGGTCGATCTCGACCGCTTCAAGCCGATCAACGACACGCTTGGCCATCCGATCGGCGACGCGGTTCTCAAGCGTCTCGCACACCGCCTCACCTTGGCGGCGCGCGAGGGGGACATGGTCGCGCGCATCGGCGGCGACGAATTTGCCATCATCTGTTTCGGCATCGGCGAGCATCTCCGCGCCACGGCAATCGCCGAGCGAGTGGTAGAGGTCCTGTCGCGCCCCATGATCATCGACGGCAATGTCATCGAACTCAGCGGCAGCGTCGGCGTGGCGCTGGCGCCCGACCACGGGATCGCCCCCGACGCGCTGATCCAGCATGCTGATATCGCACTCTATTCGGCCAAGCATGACGGCAAACAGACGCACCGGGTGTTCGAACCGACGCTGATGGAGATCATCCAGCGTCGCCGGTCCCTGGAAGCCGCACTGCGCCGGGCGTGCATGCGCGATGAGTTCACGATCGTTTACCAGCCGGTCTTTGCCTCGCGCAGCGGTGCAGTCACGGGCGCCGAAGCGCTGCTGCGGTGGACCTGCCCCGAACATGGCGAAATTTCGCCGGCCGAATTCATCCCGATTGCCGAGGAACTGGGACTGGTATCGCGCATCGGTGCGGATGTGCTGCACCAGGCATGCAAGGATGCCGCGTCCTGGCCCGCGCATATCGATCTGGCGGTCAATGTCTCGCCCGTGCAATTGCTCGATCCGCGCCTGCCGCAGACCGTGGCGCAGGCGCTGAACGATTCCGGCCTTGCGCCGCACCGCCTCGAACTCGAGATTACCGAAACCGCGCTGCTCAACAACGATCAGGCGGCGCTGCGCACGCTCACGCGTATCCGCGACCTGGGCGTGCGTATCTCGCTCGACGATTTCGGGACCGGATATTCGTCGCTGAGCTATCTGCACCGCTTTCCGATCAGCCGGATCAAGATCGACAAGAGCTTTGTCCAGAAACTGCCTGACGATGTGGGCAGTGCATCGATCGTGCGGGCGATCGCGCAATTGGGCGCCAGCCTGAACATGAAGATCACCGCCGAGGGCATCGAAACCGATTCGCAATTGTCGTTCATTCGCGATCACGGATGCGACGAGGTCCAGGGCTTCCTGACCGGGCGCCCGATACCGCCTGCGGCGTTCCTTGCCTTTGCGGGTACGCAAACCGATCTGGCCGAAGTCTAGGCCCAGGAGACCACCATGCCCATTAGCAGGCTCCTATACACCAGCCGCTCCTGTCTCGTGCCCGCCGAACTGACGGTTGAACAACAGGTCAGCAACATCGCAGCGCGTGCGGCCATGCGGAACAAGGAGCTCGGCATCACCGGGGTGCTCGTCTTCGTCGAGGACCAGTTTATCCAGTTGCTCGAAGGCGAAGGCCCGGCGGTCGAGCAGGTGTTCGAGCGGATCTGCTGCGATTTCGATCATGCGCAGGTGCGATTGGTCGATCTGGTCGGGGTCAAGGACCGCATGTTCGGCCGCTGGCACATGGCCGAATTGTCCGGCGGAGAGGATCCCGCCTCCCCGCTCGACGAGGAGCTACGGCACATCCGCTTCCTGATGGGCGTGAATGCGCGGGTCGCGGTCGAAAAGATGCACGAATGCCTGCTCGAATGCGAGGCCAACGGGTTGCTTTCGCCCGCCTGATCGGGCGGCGCGGTCGCCGGATTACCGAGCGTTCCCCCGGTCGCGATCGAGCAGGAGCTGGAACAGGATCGCGCGCACTTCGCCGTCGATTTTCCCGTCGATCTTCTCGGGGCGCCAACGACGCTGGAAGGCTTCGACCGCCTTGTGCCCATCGGTGATATCGTAGCCGAAACGCTCGAGCGCGAGGTAGAACGAGGCGTCATTGTCGAACGGATCGCCGCGTTCGAGTTTCTTCGGGCGCGGCAGGCACAGGCCATATTCGGCCAGTCGCTCCCACGGGAACAGCTCGCCCGGATCGATCTTGCGCGCCGGGGCGACATCCGAATGGCCGACCACATTGGTGCGCGGAATATCGTATTGCTTCACTATCCGCGCAACCAGCGGCACCAGCGCTTCGAACTGCGCATCGTTGAACTCGCGATAGCCATATTTGTGGCCCGGATGGTCGAGCTCGATCCCGATGCTGGCCGAATTTACGTCCTTGTGCCCGCGCCAGTAGGACTGGCCCGCATGCCAAGCGCGCTTTTCCTCGGGGACCAGCCGGACGACCTCGCCCCATTCGCCGATCAGGTAATGCGCCGAAACCTTGGCTTCGGGATCGCACAGCCGTTCGATGGCGAAGCCCTTGTCCTCCATCTCGGTATAATGGATCACCAGCATGTCGATTGGCATGGTGCGTTCGTCGTGGTTGGGCGAAAGCACTTCGCGGTCGACGAGTTCGTCCTTGCTGGCGGGGAGCCCCTGGCCCAGCTTGCCGAAATCGGAGCTCACCCGATCAGCCCTTCACCCGCAGGCAGGACCGCGCCGAGCACCAGCGCATCGGGACCCTTGTGATATTGCAGCCCGCCCCCGCTTTCGGTGGCCAGAAGGTTGATCATGTGCGCGGCCGCCGTACGGCTGGTCAGGTCGGCGCGGTCGAGCGACCCGTCGAGCGCCTTGCCGATGGTGTCGTCGAAAGCGATCTTGGGCCCGATTGCGCGGACCACGATCTCGCACGCGCCATCGCGCATTTCGGCCCCGATATCGAGCGTCCCGCCGCGCACCAGCGCATCGATCGCGATCTGCGCGAAATTGAGCAGCACCTTGACCGCGGGCTTGCCGAGAGTGGGTTCGGCCAGCGCCCATTCGATCGTGATATTGGGCTTGTCAGCGATCAGCGCCTCGATCAGCGTCTTCGGCTCGGCAATCTCGACGCGTTCACCAAAGCCGCCTGCGGCCCCGAAGGCGAGGCGGAAGAATTTGAGCTTGTTGGTGCTGATCAGCGCGCTTTGCTCGAGCAGCTGCATCACATTGGCACGCATTTCGGCGTCGGATTCCATCGCCAGCAGCTCGAGCCCGTTGGACAGCGCCCCGACGGGGCTGAGCAGGTCATGGCACAAGCGCGAGCATAGCATCGCGGCAAGATCGATCGATTGGCGGTCGTCCATTGAGATTCCGAGTGGTGAATATTCGATTACGGTCTTAGCGAGGGGCAAGCTCATAGGGAAGCTTCGCGAACCCTGCATCCCCCGAACGCCACAAGGTGATTCGCCCTGCCGCGATTATCGCCCAGATCGCCCCGTCGCCCGCCGCGAGCGAGCGATCGGTCGCCGAGGGCTCGGCCACGCCATTGGGGTGCGAATGGTAATATCCCAGCACCTGCGGACCGCCTTGGCGGGCCTGGCGATAGGCATCGACCAGCGCTTGCGGGTCGATCTCGAACCGGCGCGCGGGTTCGGGGTGGACATTGCGCGCGGGCCGGATCGCAGTAATCGCGTCGCCGCTGCCCAGCAGGATGCCGCAGCATTCCTGCGGATGCGCCGAACCCGCCTCGGCTAGGAGGCGTTCGATGACATCGCTTGAGACTTGGGCCGGCATCGCGCATGGCCCTAGCATGGCCGATGCCGATATCATCACCGGAAAGCTGGCGAGCAGCGGCCGCCTCGACAAGGCACTGGCCGAAGCGACCGAACTGTCGCGTGAGCGGATCAAGGGACTGATTGCGGAAGGCGCCGTGACCGTCGGCAAGACGGTGGCGCGCAGCGCATCGGCCAAGGTCCAGGGCGAGGAACGCTTCACCATCGCCCTGCCCCCGCCCGAGCCGCTGGCAGCCGAGCCGCAGGACATCCCGCTCGATGTGGTGTTCGAAGACGCCCATCTGGTGGTGGTGAACAAGCCGGCGGGGATGGTCGTTCATCCGGCAGCGGGCAATCCGGACGGCACGCTGGTCAATGCGCTGCTGCATCATTGCGCGGGGCAGCTGTCAGGGATCAACGGCGTCGCGCGGCCGGGGATCGTCCACCGCATCGACAAAGACACCTCGGGCCTGCTGGTCGTTGCTAAATCGGATGCGGCGCATGAAGGGCTCGCGCGCCAGTTCGCCGACCATTCGATCACCCGCCGCTATCTCGCGGTGTGCGCCGGCCACCCGAACCCGCCCGCGGGAACGATTGCAGGGCGGCTCGGCCGTTCGGACCGCGACCGCAAGAAGATGGCGGTGCTGCCCGACGACACATCCCGCGGCAAGCATGCGGTCACCCATTACGAGACCCTCCGGGCCCTGACCCACGCATCGTTGATAGAATGCCGCCTCGAAACCGGGCGCACGCATCAGGTCCGTGTTCACTGTGCGTCAATCGGCCATGCGCTATTGGGGGACCCTGTCTATGGACGCACCCCGAAGGCCCTCAGGCCCCTGCTCGAAGAGCTCGGTTTCGCGCGCCAGGCATTGCACGCCGCACGGTTGGGATTCAGACATCCTATCAGCGGCGAAAGCTTGGATTTCTGCGCCGAACCGCCCTCCGATATGCGGGAACTGATCGACCAAACCGCACGTTGAAATCGACGAAAGGCGTGTGCAATCTGGGCTGCGTCCGCTATAGGTAACCTTAGTGGCCCGAAGGTCGGATGCCCATCAGGGGTCCGCCACGCGAGGTCGACGCTAGAAAGGTCAGGGTACAAGTGAGCAATACCAAAACTTTGAGCGTTCCGGCGCTCGGCGGTGAGCAGAGCCTCAACCGCTATCTTTCCGAAATCAAGAAATTCCCCGTTCTGACGCAAGAGCAGGAATACATGCTCGCGAAGCGCTACGAGGAACATGACGATACCGAAGCTGCTGCGCAGCTCGTTACCTCGCACCTGCGTTTGGTGTCCAAGATCGCCATGGGTTACCGCGGCTATGGCCTGCCGGTGTCCGACCTCATTTCCGAAGGCAATGTCGGCTTGATGCAGGGCGTCAAGAAGTTCGAGGCGGATCGTGGCTTCCGCCTGGCAACCTATGCGATGTGGTGGATCAAGGCGAGCATCCAGGAATATATCCTGCGTTCGTGGAGCCTGGTGAAGATGGGCACCACCGCTGCGCAGAAGAAGCTGTTCTTCAACCTGCGCCGGATGAAGAAGAACCTCGACGCGTACGAGGATACCGATCTTCACCCCGACGATGTAACCAAGATCGCCACCGATCTGGGCGTGCCCGAGCAGGAGGTGGTCAATATGAACCGCCGCATGCTGATGGGCGGCGATGGTTCGCTCAACGTGCCGATGCGCAATGGCGAAGAGGGTTCGGGCGAATGGATGGACTGGCTCAAGGACGATGGTCCGTTGCAGGACGAGCTGGTCGCCGACGCGCAGGAATCCGAAGTGCGCCACGACATGCTGGTCGAGGCAATGGACAGCCTCAACGAGCGCGAAAAGCACATCCTTACCGAACGGCGCCTGACGGAAAACCCGCAGACGCTGGAGGAACTGAGCCAGGTCTACGACGTCAGCCGCGAACGCATCCGCCAGATCGAAGTGCGTGCGTTCGAAAAGGTGCAGAAGGCGATGAAGACCATCGCCGGTGACCGGCTGCTGGCCGGCGTGGCGTAAGCCAGACGCAAACCGACACTGAAAAGGCCGCCGATACCCGTGGGTGTCGGCGGCCCTTTCGTATCATGACCCTTAGCTGGCGGGTGCCAGATCCAGCACCGCGGCGACCATTGCCTCGGTTCCCAAAGTCACGCTCTCGCGCGGGGCGATCTTGAACAGCGGCGAGTGATGCGATGGGACCGGCGGCCCGCCATTTGCTGCCGCGTCGAACGCAGCCTGAGGGGTGCCGCCGACCGCGAAGTAATAGCCGGGGACGCCATATTCCTCGGCCACGAAATAGGCGAAATCCTCCGCTCCCATGCCGCGCTGCTGGAACGGGATAAAGACATCCTCGCCAAGATCACGCTGCATCACCGCATTCAGCCGGCGCGCCAGCGCGGGATCGTTATTGGTGACCGGGGTCCCTTCCGAAACGCGAACCTGCACCGGCATATCGTCGGGCAGGCCATGCGCGGCGCCAATATTGACCGCGATCCGTTCGATCGCGGCAAGCAGCTGCGCCCGCGTGCCCTCGTCATTGGCGCGCACGGTCAGTTGCAGATCGGCGCGGTCGGAGATGATGTTGTGCTTGGTGCCCGAATGAAAGGCGCCGACCGTGATCACTGCGGGTGACAGCGGCTCGACCTCGCGGCTGACGACCGACTGCATCGCAGTGACGATCTGCGAGGCGATATAGACCGGATCGCGGCCCGCATGGGGGCTGGCCCCGTGCGCGCCCACGCCGGGCACCATGATATCGACCGAATCCGCACTCGAATACTGGATGCTTTCCGAAGCCGAAATCTTGCCTGCGGGCAGGATCGAGGCGACATGGAATGCCAAGGCGTAATCGGGCGTGCCGAAGCGGTCGTAAAGCCCGTCCTCCAGCATTGCCGCAGCGCCGCCCACGCGTTCCTCAGCCGGCTGCACGACGAACATCAGCGTGCCCGACCACTGGTCTTTCGTCGCCATCAGCCGCCGCGCGGTGCCGACCATCGAGGTGATATGCACATCGTGGCCGCAGGCATGCATGACCGGGTATTCCTGGCCATCCTGCCCGACCTGCGTCGCCGTGGACGCATAGTCGAGGCCGGTCTTCTCGGGCAGCGGCAGCCCGTCCATATCCGCACGCAACAGGATCAGCGGTCCGTCGCCATTGCGCACCATGCCGACCACGCCCGTTCCCCCGACGCCTTCGGTCACCTCGAGACCTGCCGCGCGCAATTCCGCCGCCATTCGCGCGGCGGTTGCGGTTTCGAGGAAGGACAATTCGGGATTGGCGTGAAAATGGAGGAACAGGTCTTCGAGATGGCTGTCGTAATCCGCCGCCACTGCCTGCTTCACTGCCGCGGGATCTGCCGCTGCGGGCGTCGCCGCCCATGTCAGTGCCACTGCCGAAGCGGCCAGTCCGAAAATTGCCTTGCGCATGAAAATGTTCCCTCCAGGCCCCCGTGGCCGCGCGGCAAAGTAAGCATGCGTGGCGGCGCGCGGCAAGCAGGCAGATTGCCTTGCCCTGTCCCCGCGGCTAGATGCGCTGGCATGCGCTGGCTGGTCCGTTTCCTGTTCAAGACATTGATCGGCTTCGTGGGCCTCAGCCTCGCGCTCGTCCTGCTGTTCAAATTCGTGCCCGTGCCGGTGACCGCCACCATGCTGCTCGACGGCAATGGCATCACCAAAGACTGGACCGCGCTGTCCAATATCGACCGCAATATGGTGCGCGCGACCATCGCGGCGGAGGACGGGAAGTTCTGCACCCATGACGGGTTCGACCGCGAAGCGATCGAGAACGCCATCGCCAGCAATGCGCGCGGCGGGCGGATCCGCGGCGGCTCGACGATCAGCCAGCAAACCGCCAAGAACGTCTTCTTGTGGCAGGGCGGCGGCTATGTCCGCAAAGGCTTCGAGGCGTGGTTCACCGTGCTGATCGAACAGATCTGGGGCAAGCGGCGGATCATGGAGGTCTATCTCAACGTCGCCGAAACCGGCATTGGCACCTATGGTGTGGAGGCTGGCGCGCGCCGCTATTTCGGCAAGTCCGCCGCCTCGCTCACCCCGCTCGAAGCTGCGCGGATGGCCGCCGCATTGCCGCTCCCCAAGGAACGCTCGGTCGTCAATCCCCGCGGCTGGCTGGCGCGCCACGGCAATACGATATCTGCACGGATCGGGTCGGTATCGCGTGACGGGCTCGATTCCTGCGTCTATCGGTAGGGTCGATGGGAGCGGGTCACAGCCATTCGCATGATCACGGGCATGGGCACAGCCATGCCCCCGCCGATTTCGGCAATGCCTTCCTGATCGGTATTGTGCTCAACACCGCATTCGTGGTGATCGAGGCGGTATATGGCTGGATCTCCGGCTCGATGGCGCTGATCGCGGATGCCGGGCACAATCTCTCCGATGTCCTCGCACTGCTGCTCGCATGGGGCGCCAGCGTCGCTGCCAGACGCCCCGCGTCCGAGCGGTTCACTTATGGATACAAGAGCTCGACCATCCTCGCGGCGCTGGCCAATGCCGGGCTGCTGCTGGTGGCTATCGGTGCGATCCTGTTCGAGACGCTCAACCGGATTGCCGAACCCGCCCCGGTCGCGGGTGAAACCATGGTGGTGGTCGCCGGGATCGGCATCGTCATCAATGCCGGCACCGCTGCGCTGTTCATGCGCGGGCAGCACGATATCAACATCCGCGGCGCGTTCCTGCATATGGCGGCCGATGCGCTGGTCAGCCTCGGCGTGGTGATTGCGGGCGTGGCGATCATCATGACCGGCGAGCGCTGGATCGACCCCGCAGTCAGCCTGGCCATCGTGGCAGTGATCGCCTGGGGGACCTGGGGCCTGTTGAAGGACAGCGTCGCCATGAGCATGCTCGGCGTGCCCAAGGGTATTTCGGAGAACGAGGTGCGCGCCTATCTGTCCGGCCTGCCCGGGGTCGAAGCGGTGCACGATCTGCATATCTGGCCGATGAGCACCACCGAGACCGCGCTGACCGCGCATCTGGTGATGCCGCGCGGCCATCCGGGCGATCCGTTCCTGCTCGAACTGGCGCATGAACTGGAGCATCACCACCGCATCGGCCATCCGACGATCCAGATCGAAACCACCCGCGCCAATTGCGGCGCGGGCTGCTGATGCAGCCCGCCAGCCAGGAAGCCCGCGATCGGCTCAAGGCTGCCATGAGCCGGCTCGCCAGCGGCGACCGCGCGGCGCTGGAGGACATCTACCGCGCGACCTCGGCGAAACTATTGGGCATCTGCTACCGTATCTTGGGGGACGAAAAGGAAGCCGAGGACGCATTGCAGGACGTCTATCTCACCCTCTGGCGGCGCGCGGATCGCTACGATCCCGACCGCGCCAGCCCGATCGCCTGGCTGGCGACATTCGCGCGCAACCGCGCGATCGATCGCCTGCGCACGGGCAAGGTGCGCCGGGGTTCGGTATCCGAGGACGAAGCAGCGCCATTGGCGGACGAGACCCCGCTTGCCGAAACCATGCTGATCGACGCCGAACGCGAAGCCCGCGTGCATGGCTGCCTCGACACGCTCGACGAGACCCCGCGCGACGCCATCCGCACGGCATTCTTCGAAGGCCGCACCTATGCCGAGCTAGCCGACCGCATGGACGTGCCGCTGGGGACGATGAAAAGCTGGATCCGCCGCGGCCTCGCCAGGCTCAGGGCCTGTATGGAGGCGGGTGAATGACCGGCGACCAGACCCTCGCCGCCGAATATGCGCTCGGCCTGCTCGAAGGCGAAGAGCTGCTCGCGGCGCGTGCACGCGTGGCCAGCGATGCGCTGTTCGCCGCCGAAGTCGACCACTGGCACGAGCGGCTCGCTCCGCTGGCCGACCGCATCCCCCCGCGCCTGCCGCGCGCGGAGGTGTGGGAACGGATCGAAGCCGAGCTGTCCCGCGATACCGGTAGCGCCGAAGTGGTGTCGCTGCGCCGCAGCCTGCGCCGCTGGCAATGGGCGGGCGGGTTGAGCGCGGCCGCCGCCGTCGTGCTGGCCTTCCTCGCGCTGCCGCAATTGACCGGCCCCGGCGATACGCTGCCCGATATTGCGCAGGGCCCGGCTACCGCTGGTCCGCCGCTGGCCGCCAACATGCCCATTGCGGGAACGCCGCTGCGGCTCGACTTCACCTATCTCCCCGCCGAAGACAGCCTGCTAGTCGGGGCGATCGGGCTGACGGCGGACGGGGTCCACGATCACGAAATATGGTTCGTCCCGCCCGAGGGCGAGCTGGTATCGCTGGGCATCGTGACGCCCGGCAAGGTGGTCGCGCACGATGTGCCCGATGCGGTCGCGCGGGCCTTGCACGATGGCTCGCAGCTGGTGCTGACCCGCGAACCGCTCGGCGGCAAGCCCGCCGATGCCGGGGCGGGTCCGGTGGTGGCCGAGGCCCGTTTCACCGCTATCTGAAAATAAATAGAGCGGCTGCATGCATCCGGTGTGCAGTTCCTTGCGTAACTCGGTGCACAGGCTGGACGGGGCCTGGCGCATAAGGAGAGTTACACATGCCGATTTCCAGCAAGCTCAAGGCCGCGGCCTTCGCATCGATCGCCGCCATGGGCAGTTTCGCCCTCATGAGCGGTACCCCGGCATTTGCCGATCACCACGCCAAGGCGGCCGAGGCAAGCCAGCCGAATATCGTCGAGACCGCGATGGGCACGGGCGTGCACGGCACGCTGGTCGCCGCGGTCAAGGCCGCCGATCTCGTCGGGACGCTGTCTGCCCCCGGCCCCTATACGGTCTTCGCCCCGACCGACGATGCTTTTGCCGCATTGCCCGCAGGCACGGTCGACACGCTGCTCAAGCCCGAGAACAAGGGCCAGCTGACCTCCATCCTGACCTATCACGTGGTTGCGGGAAGGGTTCCGGCCGCGGCGCTGACGCAGGCGATCCGCAGCGCGGGCGGAAGCTATGAATTTGCGACCGTCGCCGGCGAGACGCTGAGCGCGCGCTTCGACGGACCCACCATCGTGGTTACCGACGGCGCGGGCCGCGAAACCAAGGTCGTGCAGGCCGATGTCGATACCGCCAATGGCGTGATCCACGTGACCGACGGCGTTTTCCTGCCCGGCTAAGCCATCCCCACGGGTGCCGATCGGGTCACTTCCATCTCCGCCCGGCACTCCACTGTCCCCGTCCGGCGCTCAGCAGAGGCCGGGCGGGGTTTTTTGTCGCGAGGAAGAAACCTGCTCAGCCGATAAAGCGCGCCATCTTGCGCTCGAGCAGGTCGATGAGGTGGGGGTCCATGTACCGATAGCGATCGGGTATCCCGAGGCAGACGATCGGTGCCGAACCCAGCGATGATCTGAACTGCCGCCGGACGGCGGTCCGGTGTCTCTGTTCCATCACGAAAATGCGGTCCGCCCAGCGCACCAGCTCCTCGTCGAGCGGCGTGTCGGCTTCGGATGCAATTCCGGCAGAAAGGACATCCACGCCCTTCCTGCCGGAGAAAATATGCTCTGCTGTCGGACTTCGCCAGCGGTTTTTTCCTCAGACGAACAGGAAGCGCTGCCTGGTCAGGCGGCTTCTTCCTCGTCCTTCTTGCCGCCATGGACCTGGATCGGCTCTTTCTTGCCTTCGACCACGTCCTTGTCGATCACGATTTCAGTGACGCCGTCCATGTCGGGCAGGTCGAACATCGTGTCGAGCAGGATGCCTTCGACGATCGAACGCAGTCCGCGGGCACCGGTCTTGCGCTTGATCGCACGTTCGGCGATCGCGCGCAGCGCTTCGTCGGTAAAGGTCAGCTCGACATCCTCGAGCTCGAACAGCTTGTGATACTGCTTGGCGATCGCGTTCTTCGGTTCCTGCAGGATCGTCACCAGCGCATCGACATCGAGGTCGTGCAGCGTCGCGATGACCGGCAGTCGGCCGACGAATTCGGGGATCAGGCCGAACTTGAGCAGATCTTCCGGTTCGCTCTTCTCGAGCAGTTCACCCACGCGGCGCTTGTCCGGATCGGCGACATGCGCACCGAAGCCGATCGAACGCTTCTGCAGGCGGTCGCCGATGATCTTGTCGAGCCCGGCGAAAGCGCCGCCGCAGATGAACAGGATATTGGTCGTGTCCACCTGCAGGAACTCCTGCTGCGGATGCTTGCGTCCGCCCTGCGGCGGGACCGAAGCAGTGGTCCCTTCCATCAGCTTGAGCAGCGCCTGCTGGACACCCTCGCCCGATACGTCGCGCGTGATCGAGGGGTTTTCCGCCTTGCGCGTGATCTTGTCGATCTCGTCGATATAGACAATGCCGTGCTGCGCCTTCTCGACATTGTAGTCGGACGACTGGAGCAGCTTGAGGATGATGTTTTCCACGTCCTCACCCACGTAACCGGCTTCGGTCAGCGTGGTCGCATCGGCCATGGTGAAAGGCACGTCGAAAGTGCGCGCCAGCGTCTGCGCCAGCAGCGTCTTGCCCGAACCGGTCGGACCGACGAGCAGGATGTTCGACTTGGCCAGTTCGACATCGCCGGCCTTCGCGCCGTGCTTCAATCGCTTGTAGTGGTTGTGCACCGCGACCGAGAGGACGCGCTTGGCGCGTTCCTGACCGATCACATAATCGGCGAGCGTGGCGCAGATTTCGGCTGGCGTGGGGACATCGCCTTCCTTCTTGCCGGTCAGCCCTGCCTTGGTTTCTTCGCGAATGATGTCGTTACACAGTTCGACACATTCGTCGCAGATGAACACGGTCGGGCCCGCGATGAGCTTCCTCACCTCGTGCTGCGACTTGCCGCAAAAGCTGCAATACAGGGTCGATTTACTGTCGGTTCCGCTCAACTTGGTCATATCCTAACGTCTTTCCCGCGTCCCCATCAGAAGGCTCCAGACTGTAGGGGCCATGGGTTATGGGTCAATATCCGTGTATCACACACCCCTTGCCACAGTCTGAAGCGGCAGGGTTGCCCAATTCCTACGACATTCTTGCAACAGTCCCGCGCGGGCACACTACCCGCGCCGGAACCTGAGTGCCGTCCTATTCGGGCGCGCCGCCCGAACCTTCGGCATCGCCGTTTTCGGATTCGGGACGGGTTTCGAACACCTTGTCGACGATACCGAACTTCATCGCCTCATCGGCTTCGAGGAAGGTATCGCGGTCCATCGCCTTCTCGATATCGTCGAGGCTCTGGCCGGTATATTTCACATAGAGGTCGTTCATGCGCTTCTTGATGCGCAAGATCTCGCGGGCTTGGATCTCGATATCCGAGGCCATGCCGCGTGCGCCGCCCGAAGGCTGGTGGACCATGATCCGCGCATTGGGCAGCGCGATCCGCATCCCCGGCTCGCCCGCGGCAAGCAGGAACGAGCCCATGCTCGCGGCCTGGCCCATGCACACCGTCGACACGCGCGGCTTGATGTATTGCATCGTGTCATGGATCGCCATGCCGGCGGTCACCACACCGCCCGGCGAATTGATGTACATGCTGATCGGCTTCGAAGGGTTCTCGCTCTCGAGGAACAGCAGCTGCGCGGTGATGAGCGAAGCCATGCCGTCTTCGACCTGCCCGGTCACGAACACGATGCGTTCGCGCAGCAGGCGGCTGAAGATGTCGAAGCTGCGTTCGCCGCGGCTGGTCTGTTCGACCACCACGGGCACGAGCGCACCGGTTACGGGATCGGTGGTGAACTGGCCCTGCGCGCCGTGGGCGCTGCTGCCGAACAGGTCGATCATGAATAGTCCTCTTGTCGGGTCAATTGGCAGCCTATGTCGCCATGCATCCCGGGATGTTCAAGGGCCTTAACCCTCGAAAGCCGCGGATATGTCGGATGCGGCCAAGATCGGGTCACTTTCTCGGCCCATATAGAGAGACATACAGCACAGGTTGCTGCCCCGAATCCGTTTGTCGGACGTGGAACGACATCGGTCGAGGCGTCGTTGGCCCTTTCGCCTACACTCGTAGACGAACGCTCAACGAGATGGCGGGGAGGCTAATAAACCATGACTTTACGTTCTTTGACGCTGGCGGCGTCTACCCTTGCGGTGGCTGCTGCAGCCCACGCACCGGCCCATGCGCAAGGCAGCGACGATGTGGCGGATACCGCCACCCCGGCGACCGCGCCAAGTGCGGGCGCGCAAGTGTTCGAGCCGGCCTATTTCGACCAGTTTGCACCGCGCAATGCGCTCGACATGGTCGATCGCATCCCCGGCTTCTCGATCAGCGGGGGCAATGACCAGGGCCAGCGCGGGCTTGGCCAGGCGACGCAGAATGTGATCGTCAATGGCGAGCGGCTGTCGAGCAAGTCCGAAAGCGTGCACGACCAGCTGCGCCGCATCCCCGCCCCCGATGTGGTGCGGATCGAGATCCTCGACGGCAATGCCACCAGCATCCCGGGCCTGACCGGACAGGTCGCCAATGTCGTCTACACCACTACCGGCTCCTCCGGACAGTTCGAATGGACGACCGGTTTTCGCCCCTACAACACCGCGGCGCAGCTCTTCGGCGGCGAAATCTCGGTGATCGGCAGCAGCGGCGCGCTCGACTATACGGTTTCGCTGTCGAACGAGAACAACCGCTTCGGCGCCGATGGACCGGTCACCATCACCGATCGCGAAGGGGCGCTGATCGAACTGCAGGACACCAAGTTTTCGGGCCGGTTCGACAATCCCAAGCTTTCGACCGCCTTCTCCTACGATTTCGGCGGCGGCGTATTGGCCAATCTCAACCTCAGCTACGGGGTCGACTACTATTCGCGCCAGGAACCCGAAACCGGGACGCGCGCATCGGGCGAAACCCGCACCCGTGAATCGCGGACCGATGAAGATGGTCCGTTTTACGAGCTGGGCGGCGACATCCAGTTTCCCTTCGGTCCCGGCTCGCTCAAGCTGATCGGCCTCGAGCGGTTCGAGCGTGAGAACTACTCCTCAATGCTAATCGACAGGTTCTCGGACGGCAGCCCGTCGCGGGGCTCGCGTTTCCAACAGATCAACGGCGAAGGCGAGCGCATCGGGCGCTTCGAATATGACTGGCGGTTGTGGAAGGCCGACTGGCAGCTGTCGGGCGAGGCCGCATTCAACCGGCTCGACCGGCGTTCGCGGCTGTTCGAACTGCAAGCCGGTGACGAATTCGTCGAGCGCGCCTTCCCGCAAGGCACCGGCGGGGTGACCGAAGATCGCTACGAAGCCAGCCTCAGCGTCTCGCGTTCCCTGTCACCTACGCTGTCGGTCCAGCTGATCGGGGCGATGGAATTTTCGACCATCGAGCAGACCGGCTTCGCGGCCAATTCGCGCAGCTTCAAGCGGCCCAAGGGATCGTTCGCCGCGACCTGGAAACCGCGCGACGATTTCGACGTCTCGGTTACCCTGGCGAAACGTGTCAGCCAGCTGTCCTTCGGCGATTTCCTCGCCTCGGTATCGCTCAACAACGACAATCAGAACGGCGGCAATAACGAGCTCGTCCCCTACCAGAGCTACAATGTCGAGATCGAAGCCAACAAGACCTTTGGTCCGTGGGGCTCGATCAAGCTGGAAGCGCGCAAGGCGTGGTTCGAAGATTTCATCGACTGGTTCCCGCTGCCCAATGGCGGCGAGGCGCGCGGCAATATCGGCGATGCTGACCGGCTCCATCTGCAGGCCAATGCGACGCTCAACCTCGACCCCGTCGGATTTCGCGGCGCACGGCTCGATGTCGAGGTGATCAAGCGGTTCATGAATGTGACCGATCCTTTCACCGGTCTGGAGCGCCCCTTCTCCTACGACCAGGAAGGCGCGTTCGAGATCGATTTCCGTCACGACGTTCCCGGCAGCGCCTGGGCATGGGGCGCCAGCCTCGATCACGATGACCCGGCGCCCTATGCGCGGCGATACGAGGAGGGCCGCGAATGGGAAGGTCCTGTGTGGGGCGGGCTGTTTATCGAGCACAAGGATGTATTCGGCGTCACGGTTCAGGCCCGCGCGAGCAATCTGCTGGGCGCGCGCAATTACTTCCGCCGCACGGTCTATGACGGCGAGCGCCCGGATGGCGATATCCGCTTCGATGAGTATCAGGATCGCCGCATTGGCCCGATCTTCCGCCTGACCGTCAGCGGGGATTTCTAGGGCCTCGCGGACCCCTCCCCCGTTCCGCGCGTTAGGCGGAACAAGGGAGACCATCTTGGAATTCGATCCGCGTATTGTGATGTTCGTCGTTTTCGGCGCCGGGCTGACGCTGGCCGTCACGCTCGAGCGGTGGCTGGCGCGCTACTGGCTGTCGCTGCCGATCCTCTATGTCGCGGTCGGGTTCGCGGTGTGGTCGCTGCCGCTGGGGCTGCCGCATTTCAACCCGACAGTCGACGGCTTCGATGCGATGACGCTGGAATATGCCACCGAGTTCATCGTCATCGCTTCGCTGATGGCAGCCGGGATCGCGATCGACCGGCCCGTCAGCTGGGTCAACTGGCGCCAGATCTGGCCGCTGCTGGTGATCGCGATGCCGCTGACGATCGGCGCGGTGGCGCTGCTCGGCTGGTGGGGCCTGGGACTGGCCCCCGCCAGCGCGATCCTGCTGGGCGCAGCCCTGGCCCCGACCGATCCGGTGCTGGCACGCAGCGTCCAGGTCGGCCCGCCGGGCGAGGACCAGCGGCACGACGTCCGGTTCAGCCTGACGGTCGAAGCCGGGCTCAACGACGGCTTCGCCTTCCCCTTCACCTATCTGGCGATTGCCGCGGTCGGGATGACCGCGCTGGGCGGCTGGACGCTCGAATGGGCCGCGCTCGACCTTGGCTGGCGGATCGTGATGGGCTGCGCGGTCGGCTGGGCCGTCGGCCGCATCGGCTCGTGGTATGTCTTCGAACGCGAAGCCGATTCTCCCATGGAAGAGATCGACGAGGCCAGCGAGAGCGCCGCCCAGCCCAGCTATTCGACCAGCGAGGGATTGATCGTGCTCGGCACGCTGCTGCTCGCCTATGGACTGGCCGAACTGGTCGAAGGCTACGGCTTCCTTGCGGTCTTCGTCGGCGCCGTGACCGCCCGCCAGCGCGAGAACCGCAGCCGCTATCACAAGATCAGCCACCACTTCATCGACCAGATCGAGCAGATCGTGCTGGTCGCGGTGCTGTTCGGCTTTGGAGCGATGCTGGCAAGCGGCGTGCTGTCCGCGCTGACCTGGCCCGCCGCGCTGGTGGGGATTGCGCTGATCTTCATCATTCGCCCGATTGCGGGTCTGCTCGCAGAGCTGAACTGCGATCTGCCAATGGTCGGCAAGCTGGCAGTGGCGTTCCTCGGGGTGCGCGGCATGGGTTCGATCTATTATCTCGCCTATGGCCAGAACCACACCGACTTTGCCCAGATCGACCTGCTATGGGCCACGGTCAGCTTCACCATCCTGCTATCGATCGTGGTCCACGGCGTCGTTTCGGGGCCGCTTATCCGCCATGTCGAGAACCGCCGTGCGCATGTCCATGCCGGGCAGGATACCAGCATGGAAGCACTATCGCCCGAGGCGGCAAAGCCGGAATAACATCGCCCAACGACAAGGGGCGGCGAACCGTAGTCCGCCGCCCCTCGCGTAACCCGTTGGTGCGAGATTATTTCTTCGCGGCGGCCTTCTTGGCAGGCGCTTTCTTGGCGGCCGGCTTCTTGGCAGCGGGCTTCTTCGCCGGAGCCTTGTCCTCGTCCTTGGCGGCAGCAGCCTTCTTCGGCGCGGCTTTCTTGGCAGGTGCCTTCTTGGCGGCGGGCTTGTCGTCCGCGTCCTTGGCAGCATCCTTCTTGGCCGGAGCCTTCTTCGCGGCGGCCTTCTTGGCCGGGGCCTTCTTCTTCGGCTTTTCCTCGGTGGCCTCTTCCGCTTCGATCGCGGCTTCGAGTTCCTCGCGGGTCACTTCCCGGTCGGTGATCTCGGCCTTGTCGAACAGGAAGTCGACGACCTTGTCCTCATAGAGCGGCGCGCGCAGCTGGGCGGCGGCCATCGGCTCGGACTGGACGTACTGGACGAACCGCTCGCGGTCTTCGGCGCGATATTGCTGCGCTGCCTGCTGGATGAGCATGTTCATCTCGTTGGCATTGACCTCGACGCCGTTCTTCTGGCCGATTTCCGACAGCAGCAGGCCAAGGCGGACACGGCGTTCGGCGATCTTGCGATAATCGTCCTTCTCGTCGTCCATTTCCTTGAGCATGGCTTCGGCATCGTCCGACTGCGCGGCTTCCTGCTGGAGCTGGGCCCAGATCTGTTCGAATTCGGCTTCGACCATGCCTTGCGGCACAGCGAAATCGTGACCGGCAGCCAGCGTGTCGAGCAGCTGGCGCTTCATCTGCGTGCGGGTGAGGCCGGCAGTTTCCTGCTCCAGCTGGCCGCGCAGCAGTTCCTTGAGCTTGGCGAGATCCTCGAGACCGAGGTTCTTGGCGAACTCGTCGTCGATCGCAGTGTCGGTCGGGACCTTGACCTGCTGGACGGTGATGTCGAATTCGGCATCCTTGCCCTTGAGGTTTTCCGCCGGGTAATCGTCGGGGAAGGTCACCGTGATGGTCTTGGTGTCGCCGGTCTTCACGCCCGTGAGCTGTTCCTCGAAGCCCGGGATGAACTGGCCCGAGCCGATTACCAGCGGGGTGTTCTCGGCCTTGCCGCCTTCGAATTCGGTCCCGTCGACGCGGCCGACGAAATCGATGATCAGCTGGTCGCCGTCGCCTGCCTTCTTGGTCTTGGCGGCGTCCTTATAGCTCTTGTTGTTCGAGGCGATCCGCTCGACTGCTTCCATGACCTGCTCGTCGGTCACCGGAACGGTCAGGCGTTCGAGTTCGAGGCCATCCACTTCGGGAGCGTCGATTTCGGGAAGGATTTCGACTTCGACGCTGAGCGAGGCATCCTTGCCTTCTTCATAGCCCTCGTCGATTTCCACCTTCGGCTGCATCGCGGGACGCAGCTTGTTGTCGGCCATCACCTTGTCGACCGATTCGCGGATCATGTCGTTGACCATCTGCGCGTGCAGCTGTTCGCCGTGCATCTTGCGGACCAGGTTCGCCGGTACCTTGCCCGGGCGGAAGCCGGGCATCTTCACCTGCGGGGCGATCTTCTTGACTTCGCTGTTGACGCGCTCGTCGATTTCCTTGGCAGGAATGGTGACGGTGTAGGCGCGCTTGAGGCCCTCGTTGGCGGTCTCTTTGATCTGCATGGGTTGAAACTCGTGACTTTCCAAAAGCGACTATGTGCAAGGGGATTCGCGCGGCGGCGGCACTGGTGCGGGCGAAGGGACTCGAACCCCCACATCTTTCGATACTGGTACCTAAAACCAGCGCGTCTACCAGTTCCGCCACGCCCGCTAACCCGAACGAAGCTGCGCGTTGGCGACATGCGCTACGCGTGTAGGCGCGTGCCTCTAGTAGGATGCGACCAAATGCGCAAGCGCGGCGACGGGTGAGGGAACGGCTTTGCGCGCGCACGCGTTTTGTAATCATGCGTGACTACGATAAACCCAAGGCGCCGGCCAATACTCCGCCGGTCATCGATCCCGGGGCACAGCCGGAAAACCCGGCCGGAACGAAGGCCGATGGCGAGCTACCTGCCGAAGACACCGAAGACGACAAGGTCGAAGTCGAGAAGGCGCTCGGCAACGCGCAAGAAGGCGGGCGCGACGGTGCGGGTGAAGCCGCGCTCGACAGTCCGCCACCCGATTGAGGATACCATACATGGCGACGCAACCCGACCCCGATCCCGACACCATCAATCCCGGCGCACCCGACGAGATGCCGCCCGCGAGTCCGCCCGACGAGGCACCGATGCATGAACCGCCCGGTTTCGAGCCGCCGCAACCCGACTTCGACGAGCCCGACCGCGGTCCCGATGAAACACCCCCGCCGCCCGATTGATCTTGCCCGCGCGCGCGCGTCGCAGTATCGGCGCGCGCCATGAGCGAAGAAACCAAAAGCCAGACCCCGCCCGATCACCTTTCGGTCAATCCGGATAGCGAGCATTTCCAGATGGAAGCGCTCGAGCGCGGCGTCGGCATCCGCTTCAAAGGCAAGCAGCGCACCGACATCGAGGAATATTCGATTTCCGAAGGCTGGGTGCGCGTTCAGGCAGGCAAGACCGTGGATCGCCGCGGCAAGCCGCTGACGATCAAGCTGACGGGTCCGGTCGAAGCCTGGTTTGAAGATATGGGCGACGAACCGCCGGTGGCCAAGGCCGACTGATCAGTCTGCGAAATCGGCGAAGGCGCTGAGGAACCTCTTGGAGGTTTGCTTGCGCGCCGGTGCCATGGCGATCTGGCGACGCGGCTGCGCCTGCCGATCGCCATAGATGAAGCCATCGACCGGCCAGGCCGTCGTCCCGACCTTGCCCAGCGGGGCATACCAGACGCGCACCTCGCTCCAGTCATTGTTGGGCGAAACGTCGACCGCGAGTACATCCTTCTCGATCTGACCGCGGCGGCCGTTGATCGGCGACCAATTGGCGTGATCGAGCAGCACCCGCCGCGAATCGAGCACGCGGCTGACAGCCGCCACATGACCCAACTGCATATTGCGATGCGCGCTGAAGGCCATCACTGCGCCAGGACGCGGCGTCGAGCCGGTGGCGTAGCGGCCTTGCGCCTGGTCCCACCAGGTATGCGCATCGCCGTAAATCTGGATACCTGAGACATCGCGCGCATAGGGTACGCACTGGAGGTAGGCGTCCAGTTCTGCGCCTTGGGCGGCGAAGGTGTCGAAGTCCTCGGCAAGCGCAGGTGTTGCGCAGGCAAGTAAGGCGATCACGGCAAGATTCTTCCTCATACCGGCAGGATTATGCCGGTTAAGCTTATCGCGATCTTTCCACTTACGGTTAACGTGATTTAACCATGATCCTTGCTGCCGCTTGCAAAGCGGCGCGCAAAGCGCCACTTGCCGCGCCATCATGGTGCCCTCCTCCTCCAAGCCAACGGTGATCATCATCGGCCGGCCCAATGTCGGCAAATCGACGCTGTTCAATCGGCTCGTGGGCAAGCGCCTGGCGCTGGTCGACGACCAGCCCGGCGTCACGCGCGACCGGCGCTTCGGCAATGCGGAAATCGCCGGGCTCGAATTTCAGGTGGTCGACACTGCCGGATGGGAGGACGAAGACCCCGCCAGCCTGCCCGGGCGGATGCGCATGCAGACCGAAGTCAGCCTCGAGGGCGCCGATGCCGCGATGTTCGTGTTCGACGCGCGCGTTGGCCTGACCCCGCTCGACGAGGAAATCGCCCGCTGGCTGCGCGGACAGTCGGTCCCCGTAGTGCTCGTCGCCAACAAGGCGGAAGGCACGCAGGGCGATGCCGGCATCTATGAAAGCTTCTCGCTCGGCTTTGGCGAACCGGCCGGCATCAGCGCCGAACACGGCGAAGGGATTGGCGACCTGTTCGAACGCCTCTGGCCGATCATCGGTGACAAGGCCGAGGCGGCTGCCGAAACGCTCGAACTGAGCGAAGAAGACGAAGAAGCGCTGCTTGCCGGACCTCTGAAGCTGGCCATCGTCGGCCGCCCCAATGCGGGCAAGTCGACGCTGATCAACCGCATGCTGGGCGAAGACCGCCTGCTGACAGGGCCCGAAGCGGGGATCACGCGCGATTCGATCGCGGTCGACTGGGAATGGCATGACCCGCGTAGCGGCGAAGACCGCGAAATCCGGCTGATCGACACCGCGGGCATGCGCAAGAAGGCGCAGGTCATCGACAAACTCGAACGGCTTTCGGTCGCCGATGCCCGCCGCGCGGTCGACTTCGCCGAAGTCGTGGTGCTGCTGCTGGATGCCACCCGCGGGCTCGAATCGCAGGACCTCAAGATCGCCAGTATGGTGCTCGAAGAAGGTCGCGCGCTGATGATCGCGATCAACAAATGGGATGTCGCCGAAGGCGCCAGCGCGCTGTTCAACGGCATCCGCGAAGCGCTCAACGAAGGTCTGGCGCAGGTCCGCGGGGTGCCGCTGTTCGCGGTCAGCGCGAAGACCGGCAAGGGCATCGACCAGATGCTCGGTGCGGCGTTCGACCTGCGCGAAGCATGGAGCCGCCGTGTACCGACCGCCGCGCTCAACCGCTGGTTCGACGATGCACTGGAAGCCAATCCGCCGCCCGCACCCAAGGGCAAGCGGATCAAGCTGCGCTATATCACGCAGGCCAGCATCCGCCCGCCACGCTTCGTGGTCTTCGGTACCCGGCTCGACATGCTCCCCAAGAGCTACGAGCGGTATCTGGTCAACGGTATCCGCGACAAGCTGGGCTTCGAAGCGGTGCCGGTACGCGTGGTGCTCAAGAGCCCCAAGAACCCGTTCCAGAAGGACTGAGGTTGCCGGTGCTCGACATCCTGGCCGGCGTCGGCGCCTTCGAGCTTATTGAGCGCACCAGTTCGACCTTGCGCGTGCAGCAGGTCGTCCAGCTCAGCCTGGCCCCGGCTTTCCTGCTGGCAGGGATCGGCGCGGTGATGAACGTCATGACCAACCGGCTGATCTGGGTCGCCAACAAGATCGAGCGGATCCTCAACGCGGGGGAAGATGGCGATGTCGACGCGATGCGCGCCGAACTGCCCGCGCTCGAAATGCGCCGCAATTACGCCCAGCGCGCGGTCATGTTCAGCACCGCTTCGGCGCTGGCGATCAGCGTGGTCATCGTCCTGCTGTTCGTAAGCGCCTTCGTCACCACACCGCTGGGCACGCTGGTCGCTGCGACATGGGTAATGTGCATGGGCCTGCTTGTCGCAGGGCTTGCGTCCTTCCTGATGGAAACCCGCACCGCCGCCCGCCGCAACCGTGAACGGATTCGCGAACGCCGGGCCGCCGCCAAGTCCTGACGCGGTTTGGGTCCCGCGCGCGACCGACCGAAGTCATTTGCGCGACGATTGGCGTAAAAACGTCGGCCACGGTTCATCTCCACCTGTCATAAAGCGCGGCGGGGCAAGGAGGTGAGATATGAGCAGAATCCGCGTTTCGATCCACGGGCATGCCAATCGCGCGGACGACCAGTTCGCGCTCGAAGCACTCGACATCGCCACCGCATTGACGATTGCCGATATCAACGTGGGAACGGGCGATGCGGAAATCTGGGATGGCGAGCAGCGGCTGGCCCGTCTGTCCAAGCACGGCGGCGTCCACGCGACCTTCTGGCGCGTCACCTGACCGGCGTTATCCCGGGATCGAACAGCAGCGGGACGAGGCGTGGCAAGGAGGGTGAGATAGCCTGGCTCCGAATGAGCCGGCTCTAGTTCAGCCCGCTTCGCCGTCGCCCGCCGGCTTGCTGTTGAGCTGGACGTAGTTTTCCAGCCCCATCCGCGCGATCATGTCGAATTGCGTTTCGAGGAAGTCGACATGCTCTTCCTCGCTGGCAAGGATGTCTTCGAAAATCTGGCCCGTGGTAAAGTCGCGCACATCCTGGCAATAATCCGCCGCCTCCTTGAGCAGCGGGATCGCTTCCATTTCCATCGCCAGATCGGCCCTGAGGATTTCCTCTACCGTCTCGCCTACCTTGAGCTTGTGGATCGCCTGGAAGTTGGGGAGCCCGTTGAGGAACAGGATCCGCTCGGCGAGGATGTCGGCATGCTTCATCTCGTCAATCGATTCGTGCCGCTCGTATTCGGCGAGCTTGGTCACGCCCCAATCGGCCAGCACGCGATAATGCAGCCAGTACTGATTGATCGCGGTCAATTCGTTGGTGAGCGCCTTGTTGAGGAACTCGATGACCTTCAGATCGCCTTTCATGGCCGTGTCTCCTGGCTGCTGGATGCGGCGCCGCTATGCGCTTCTCCACCGGCGCTTGGCAAGGTCGAAGGTCGAAAAATCGGCGTAATTCCGCCAGTTGCGAGCAATTCTTGTTAGCGAAAAGTCACGCCGCGGCAGAGACGAGACCGAACTCGCGTTCTTCCTGCAGGATGTCGTCGGCATCGTCGAGACAGGTTCCGCAGCACGGTGCCTTGCCCAGCGCAGCATAGCACGCTTCGGCATCACCCGAGACATGGCGCGCAGCACGGCGCAGTTCGCTTTCCCGGATCGCGTTACAGATGCAGACGTACACTCGACAACTCCTGCGATTGACTCGCATGAGCAGTTCTAGTGAGAGTCGTTCTCATTATCAAGCATCGTTTTCCACGGCGCGCTCAGCGCCGCAGCGGAAACAGCTGCCAATAAGTCAGGCAGCGCCACAACCATTCGAGCGGGCCGAAACGAAAACGGGCCAGCCACGGTTTCGACCACAGCAGCATGAGCGCCCAGGTGGCGAGCATGACGAGATAGAGCTCGCTGCGCCCCAGCCCGCCATAAAGCCCGCCCGCCCAGCCGTGGAACACCAGCACCATAACTAGCGACGTGCCGATGTAATTGGTGAACGCCGCACGTCCTGCCGCCGAGATCCGCTCCGCCAGCCAGCCCGATGTCCGCATACCGACCGACGCGAGCACCGCGGCGAGGCCGAGGACGACGGGCAGACGCGGGAGCATCGAAAAGCTCATGAAGGCGGCGAGCGTGCTCCAATAGGAGAACCCGATCCCCTTGACCCACAGCGCGATCAGCAGGGTCATCGCGCTTCCGATCGCGATACCGGCCAGTCCCCAGCGCAATTGCCTGCCCGGGTTCATCCCGCCGCTGAACAGGCCGAACCGGTAAAGCGCCATGCCGATCAGCATCAGCGGTACGGATTCGAACGCGAAGAGGAACAGTCCAAACAGCGGCTCACCGCCATGCTCCGTGACGTTGTGGCGCACGTAGTCCGGGTAGGAGCCCTCGGCGATGACCTGCCGCTCGGCCAGTCCCTCTTCGAGCGTGGTTTGCTTGTCTGCGGCCAGTTGCTCGCGCAATTCGGCATAGGCTGCCTGTTCGCCGAGCGCCGTCTCGGCGATGAAATAGGGGGCAGCAGTGAAGCTGGCGACCATGGCGATCCCCGCAGCATATCCGAGCAGGCCGACGATCAGCTGGGTCTTGGCCGCCCAGCGTATGCCGATCATCGTGACAAGGCCGAACACGGCATAATAGATCAAAATGTCGCCGCGCCAGATCAGATAGAAATGCGCCAGCCCGAACAGCAGCAGCCAGAACAGGCGGCGGACCTGGAGCTCGCGCCCCTCGCCCTTGGCCCAGGCCTTCTCCATGAACAGATACAGCCCCGCGCCGAACAGCAGCGTGAACAGGCCGCGCATCTTGCCGTCGATCAGGACGAACTGCGCCACCCACATCCAGTCTTCCGCGTCGCTGTGCGGCACAAGGAAGCCATCGGGGTACATATAGGCGGAAAAGGGTTGGCCGAAGGCAACGATATTCGCCGCCAGGATACCCATGACGGCAATGCCGCGGATGAAATCGAGACTGACGATGCGGTTGCCCGCGAGCGCGCTCGGCAGCGGATCGTCCCCTGCAGTATCGGGGATCGCCGCCCGATCGTTCGCTTGGCTCATCTGGTGCCCCCTTCGCCTGCGGGCCTTAGCCCCGACAAGCGGAAGAGCAACCCATGTCCTTGCGCGCTAGCGGGTAACGAGGCAGCCCTGCCCGCTACGCTTGAGCGAAGCACAGGCCGCCGCCGCCTGATCGCGCGTGGCATAGCCGCCTGCCAGCAGTTTGGTCAGCCGCCCCGATTTCTCGAGCAGGCGGGTGCGCCCGGCAATTTCGCTGCGACCGGCCAGCTGGCTCCATAGCCGTTCGGCATTGCCCGGCACGCCAAACGCGCCAAGCTGGACCTTCCACGGACCAGTGGCTGCTGCCACGCGCGTGACTGCGGCGGGGGCCGGCGCGGGAGATGAGGGAACCGGGCTGGACGCCACGACCACCGCTTCGCGCGAAAGAGCTTCCTCGTCCTGCCGGGCGACGACTGTCGGGCGCGAGGCGGGGAGCGTGTAATCCGCGCCCGCGGTTGCCGGTGCAGAGGCGGCGGTACTGCCCGCGACACGCGGGGTCCCGGCGGGACGCGTCGTCGGCGCGGGAGCGGGGGCGGTGACCACCGGCCCGGTCGGCGCATCGGTGCCCAATGCGAGATCGACCGCGGCCAGTTCGCGCGCGCGGGCCGCTTCGGCCTCGGCCTTGAGCGATGCGGCGAGCGGCTGTGCGGCCTGTCGGTCCTCGAGCGAGATATATTCGTCCATCTGCGCCAGCGCGCCGCGTGCCTGCGGCAAGCCCGCCGAATTGGCCAGCGTCAGCAGGGCATAGGCGCGGCGCCAGTCCTTCGCGACGAGATCGCCGTTGAAATGCGCGATGCCGAGCAGATATTGCGCGCGCGGATCGCCGCGTGAGGCAGCGGCCGAAACATAGGGCAGCGCTTCCTCGCGCGCGCCGCGCTGGAACAGCAGCAGCCCGTAATTGTCCGCCGCCTTCACATGTCCCTGCGCTGCGGCCAGCGCATAGAGCGCCTCGGCCTGCTGCGGATCGGCGTCGAGCCCGCGGCCCAGCCGGTAAGCCTGCGCCATGTTGAACTGCGCATCGGGGTCGCCCTGCGCGGCGGGCCCGGCCCATTCGCGCACTGCGGTGGCGAAATCGCCCCGCGTCCAGGCATCGACACCGGTCTTGACGTCGGCCTGCGCCGGAACCGAAACCATCGTTGCCGCGGCCATTGCGCCGGCCAGCCATGCTGCTTTCGCCACTCGTAGCATCGTACCCTTCCCATGCGACGACGCGCGGGAACGCGCCGGATCAGCGGCATCCTATAGTAAATCACTCGTTAGCAAAGTGTTGCGAGGCGTTTTGCTGCGTTCGGCCCTGACCAAAGTCGCGTCCGGTTAACCCAAAATTAGGGGTAGTCTGCGATTTCCATGACAAGAGCGCTGCAAAGCAAAGCAGCACGAGTGAATTGAATACTGGCGCAAACCAGGGGGACCAAGTCTTGCGTGTACTGGCATTGGCATCGCAGAAGGGCGGATCTGGCAAGACCACGCTCTCGGGACATATGGCCGTTCAGGCCCAGCGCGCCGGCGCCGGTCCCGTCGTCCTGATCGATATCGATCCGCAGGGGTCGCTTGCCGATTGGTGGAACGAGCGCGAGGATGAATATCCCGCTTTCGCCCAGACCACCGTCGCCCGCCTCGCAACCGATCTGGCCATTCTGCGCCAGCAAGGTTTCAAGCTGGCGGTGATCGACACCCCGCCAGCCATCACCATGGCCATCCAGTCGGTCATCTCGGTCGCCGAACTGATCGTCGTCCCGACCCGTCCCAGCCCGCACGATCTGCGCGCTGTCGGCGCCACGGTCGATCTATGCGAACGCGCGGGCAAACCGCTGGTGTTCGTGGTCAATGCCGCGACGCCCAAGGCCAAGATCACCTCGGAAGCCGCCGTCGCGTTGTCGCAGCACGGCACGGTCGCGCCGATTACCCTGCACCACCGCACCGATTTCGCCGCCTCGATGATCGACGGCCGCACGGTGATGGAGGTCGACCCCGAAAGCCGCTCGGCTGCCGAGGTCACCGCGCTGTGGAAATACATCGCCGACCGTCTGGAGAAGAACTTCCGCCGCACGGTCTTCGCCGCGCCCAATTCGCAATCCGCGATGCCCGGCGTCCATCGTCCTGCCGGTGGCTTTGGCCGCCGCGTAGCCCAGTAACAGGAAGGGCGGAGACTCCCGGATGTCTGACGCCAATTTCGCCTCTCTTTCCTCGACCCTGCTGGCACGCAAGGGCGGCGCGAAGCCTGCCATGCGCCCCCAATCGGGGATTCTCGGCCCGGTCGACGGCAAGGAAGCCGCCGCCAGCCTCGAGGATCTCGGCTGGAACGACATGGGTGAGAGCGAGCAGCCCCCGGCCGATCCGGCCGAGGAAAAAGTGGTCGCGATTACCTCGCGCGCCGCGAATGAAGCGGGCGCACCCAACCAGGTGCGCGAATCGCTGACCAAGATCCAGGCGCAGCTCGAACGCCCCGCCCAGCCCCGGCCGATGGTCCGCAAGGCCGCCGCCGCGCAGGGCAAGCGCGCAGCCTTCACGCTGCGGCTCGACCAGGAACGCCATCTCATGCTGCGTCTCGCCTGCACCGTTCGTGGCCGCAGCGCGCAGCAGCTGGTGACCGACGCGCTTGACGCGTTGCTCGCCGAAATGCCCGAAATCGCAAGCCTCGCTGCCCAGGTCCAGCGCGGCGAATAAGCACTTTAACGACGTGGGATCGCCTTCAAGGGGGTAATTATGAGCATCGAGACGAAAGCCAGGAACAAGCGGTTCGTCCAGCTCGCCGTCACCACGGCGCTGGCGACGACCGCGCTTACGGCGTGCACCGGCAAGGCTGCACCCAGCCATTCCTATTCGGCTGCGCATGCCGAACAGGCACTGAGCAAGGGCCGCACCTCGAAGGCCGTCCAGCACGCCGAAGCGGCGGTCCTGGCCAGTCCGCGCGACGCCTATTCGCGCACGCTGCTGGGCAATGCCTATCTCGAAGACGGGCGCTTCGCATCGGCCGCGACGACTTTCGCCGAGGCCGTCGAGCTGGGCGACACCGCCCCGCGCACCATCATCAGCTATACGCTGGCGCAGATCGCCATCGGCGACCAGGTCGGCGCGCTGGCAACGCTCGATCAGTTCGAAACCGCGCTCGACCCGGCTGATTTCGGCCTGGCCATCGCGCTCGCCGGTCGTCCCGACCACGGCGTTCATGTGCTGAGCAATGCGCTGCGCGCGGGCCAGAACACGCCGAAGGTTCGCCAGAACCTCGCCTATGCCTATGCGCTGCAGGGCAATTGGCGCTCCGCGCGCATCATGGCGGCGGAAGACGTGCCCGCGGGCGAAGTGGGCGATCGGATGGCCCAGTGGGCCGCTGTCGTCCGCCCCGAAGCCTTTACGACCCGCGTCGCCAATCTGCTCGGCGTAGAGCCGCAGGCCGATCCGGGACAGCCGCAGATGCTGGCCCTCGCCAATCATCCCAGCGTCAACATGCTGGCTGCGCAGGAAGTGGGCGAGCTGGAGGCCGTGGCCGAGCCGCAGGGCGATTTCGCCTTTGCCGAGGAACTTCCCGCAGTGGGCGCCGCGCCGTCCATCGACGATCGTGCCGACGCAGCGCTCGCCGACGGCGGCCTTGCGCCGAGCATCGGCGGTGTTCGCTATGTCTCGCACGAAGTGGTCCAGCAAACACCGGTCCAGTCGCGCAAACCCGTTGCCCCGCGCATCGCGGGCACCGCAGCGCCCGCCAGCACTGCCCGCAGCGGCGACTACAACGTCCAGCTCGGCTCGTTCTTCTCGATGTCGGATGCCAATGAAGCCTGGAAGCAGTTCCAGAAGCGCTATCCCGAACTCGGCGATGCCGAGCGCGTGATCACCAAGGCGCGCGTCAATGGCAAGATCTACTACCGCGTCGCGGCTGCCGGTTTCGCCCAGGCATCGGCCGATTCGATGTGCCGCACGGTCAAGGGCAAGGGCGGCGGCTGCATCGCCTATGCCTCGAGCCGTCCGCTGCCCGGCGCGATCGACGTTGTTGCCGGTGACATGCGGGTTGCCGCACGCTAGTCGGCCCACCAAACCAGACCACCGAGCGACCCCGTCCGGAGCAATCCGGGCGGGGTTTTTCGTGGCGCCTAGTGGTGGATCCGGACGCCGCCCTTGAACAGTGTCTTCACGCGCCCCTGCGTCGGCTGGCCGTCGAACGGCGTATTGCCGGCGGTGGCTTCCATCCGGGCGCTCTGGATTACCCAGGGCTGGTCGGGATCGACGATCGCGATATCGGCTTCGAGCCCGACTGCGATCGCACCGGCATCGACTCCGAGGATGCGCGCAGGCGCCGTCGCCACCAGCGCGAAGGCCCGCGCCATATCGATGACCTCGTCGCGCACCAGCGACAGCGTCATCGCCAGCAGCGTCTCGGCCCCTGCCATGCCCGGCTCGGCATCGGCAAACGGCAGCCGCTTGTCTTCCGGGCCGCGCGGATCATGACCGCTGGCAATGACATCGATCGTCCCGTCGACGATTGCCTCGCGCACCGCATGGCGGTCGTCCTCGGTGCGGAGCGGCGGCGAAAGCCGGGCGAAGGTCCGGAAATCGACCGTCGCCAGATCGGAGAGCATGAAATGCGCCGGAGTGACGCCGCAGGTCACCGGCAGGCCGCGCGCTTTCGCCTGGCGGACGATATCCAGCCCTGCGCGCGTGGTGACCTGGCGGAAATGGATCCGCGCGCCCGCCATCTCGGCCAGCGCGATATCGCGGGTGAGCGCGATTGCCTCGGCTTCGGCGGGGGCGCTTGGCAGGCCGCGCCGCGTGGCGATTTCGCCCGCCGTGGCGACTGCGCTGCCAACCAGCGCGGCATCCTCGGCATGGGCGACCACTACGAGGTCGAGCATCGCGGCATATTGCAGCAGCCGCAGCATCGCCCCCGAATCCGCGATCCACTGGCGTCCGGTGGCAACGCCGCGTGCACCGGCAGCGCGCATCAGGCCCAGTTCGGCAATCTCGCGCCCTTCGAGCCCCCGGGTCGCGGCGGCGAGCGGATGGACCCAGAAATCGGGCTTGCCGCTCTTGGCGATGTAGGAGACCCGGCTCGGCAGATCCAACGGCGGCGACTGGTCGGGCATCAGCGCCGCGCGCGTGATCCCGCCGAAATGGAAAGCCGGCTTGTCGATCGCGAACACGCCGAGATCGACCAGGCCGGGGGCGACCAGACGGCCCCTCGCATCGACGATTTCATCGCCATCCTGCGCTTCACTGCCGATCGCCTCGATGCAGCCGTCGACCAGCCGCAGCGCATCTTCGCGCACGCCGTCGGGTGTGACCAGCCGGCCACCGGTGATCGTCAGCGGAGTTTGCTGCTTCATGCCGCGTCTCCCCAGCCGGTCACACCGCGGGCGCGGCGGGTCAGCACGTCGAGCGCGGCCATGCGGATCGCGACGCCCATCTCGACCTGCCGGGTAATGATCGACCGGTCGATCATGTCCGCCACCTCGCTGTCGATCTCGACCCCGCGGTTCATCGGACCCGGATGCATCACCAGCGCATCCTTCGAGGCTTTCTCCAGCCGCTTTGCAGTCAGTCCGTAAAGGTGATGATACTCGCGTGCAGAGGGGATGAACTGGCCGCTCATCCGCTCGGTCTGCAAGCGCAGCATCATTGCGACATCCGCGCCGTCGAGCGCGGCGTCGAAATCGTGAAACACTTCCGCCCCCATCGCCTCGATCCCTACCGGCATCAGCGCCGGCGGCGCACAAAGCCGCACAGTGGCACCGAGCGCCTGCAGGCAGAGCAGGTTGGAACGGGCAACGCGGCTGTGCAGGATATCGCCGCAGATGACGATCCTGAGCCCGGTGAAATCGTCCGCCGTCTCGCCGCGGTCGCGCAGAGCATGACGCAGCGCGAGCGCATCGAGCAAGGCCTGCGTCGGGTGTTCGTGCTGTCCGTCGCCCGCATTGAGCACCGGGCAGTCGACCTTGTCGGCAATCAGCTGCGTCGCCCCGCTCGACCCGTGGCGGATGACGATCGCATCGGCGCGCATGGCGTTGAGCGTGATCGCGGTATCGATCAGCGTCTCACCCTTCTTCACGCTCGATTGCGCGGCGTGCATATTGACCACATCGGCGCCAAGGCGCTTGCCCGCAATCTCGAAGCTCAGCAGCGTCCGCGTCGAGTTTTCGAAGAAGGCGTTGATGACGGTAAGACCCGACAGCACATTCTCGTGCTTGGTCGGCTGCCGGTTGAGCGCGACCCATTGTTCCGCCTCGTCGAGCAGGAAGAGGATTTCGTGCCGTTCGAGCTGGCCGATCCCGATCAGGTCGCGGTGCGGGAAAGCGAGCGCGCCCGCCGGATAGCGGGCCGCATGGGGCGAAGTTTCCGTCGATGTCATTGAGACCACGCCCTTAGTCGAGGGGTATCATGTGCTCAAGCGCTTTCCGGTGGCAAAGCGCCACGCCCTCCCCTAACTCTGCCGCAACAGGAGATTTTACGCATGCAGTTCGCCGGAAAAGTGTGGCGCCTTTTGGTCGGGATCAAGGACGGGCTCGTCCTTTTGTTCATGCTGTTGTTCTTCTCGGCGCTGTTCGCAGTGCTGACCGCGCGCCCCAGCCCCGCTGCGGTGCGCGACGGGGCGCTGCTGCTCGACCTCAATGGCGTGGTGGTCGAGGAACGGACGCGGATCGATCCGCTCGAGGCGCTGCTGTCGGGGCAGACCCCGATGGGCGAATACCAGGCCCGCGACCTCGTCCATGCGCTCGACGAGGCGGCGGGGGATGAACGGATTTCGGCGGTGGTACTCGATCTCGACCGCTTCATGGGCGGCGGGCAGGTCCATCTGCAGGAAATCGGCGAAGCGCTCGACCGCGTGCGCGCGGCGGAGAAGCCCGTGCTCGCCTATGCCACCGCCTATGGTGACGATGGCATGCTGCTCGCCGCGCATGCGAGCGAGGTGTGGGTCAACCCGTTGGGCGGCGCGATCGTCGCCGGTCCCGGGGGCGAACGGCTCTATTACGCAGGGCTGCTCGACCGGCTGAAGGTCAATGCACGGGTCTACAAGGTCGGCGAATACAAGAGCGCGGTCGAACCCTATAGCCGCGCCGACATGTCCGATCCCGCGCGCGAAAACGCCCGCGCGCTCTACGAGACATTGTGGGAAGAATATCGCGCCAATCTGAAGAAGGCGCGCCCCGCAGCGGATATCGAACGCATCACTACCCAGCCGGTCGCCTGGATCGATGCCGCTGATGGCGACCTTGCCACAGCCGCATTGCAGGCCGGGCTCGTCGATGAGATCGGCACCCGCGCCGACTTCGTACAGCGCGTCGTGGAGCTGGTCGGCGAGGACGAATGGGACGATGGCGCGAACGCCTATCCACATACAAGGCTGGCCGTGTGGCTGGAGGACAATCCGCTGCCCACCCCGGGCCGCCCGATCGGCGTAATCACCGTGGCGGGCGAAATCGTCGATGGCGAGGCCGGACCCGGCGTGGCCGGCGGCGACCGGATCGCCGCGCTGCTCGACGAAGCGCTCGAGGACGAGCTTGCCGGCCTGGTCGTCAGGGTCGATTCCCCTGGCGGATCGGTGCTCGCCAGCGAATTGATCCGCGACGCAGTGCTCCGGCACAAGGCGCAGGACATCCCGATCGCGGTATCGATGGCCAATGTCGCGGCGAGCGGCGGCTATTGGGTCTCCACCCCCGCCGACCGCATCTTTGCCGAGCCCGAAACGATCACCGGATCGATCGGCATTTTCGCGGTCATCCCCACGTTCGAGGAAACCGCAGCGGCGGCCGGTGTCACCAGCGACGGCGTGCGCACCACGCCGCTGTCGGGCCAGCCCGATCTGATCGGCGGCTTCACGCCTGAAACCGACGCGATCCTGCAGGCCTTTATCGAAAACGGATATGAGGACTTCCTCGACCGTGTCGGCGAAGCGCGCGGCATGACGCGAGACCAGGCCGATGCGGTCGGCCAGGGCCGCGTCTGGGATGGCGGAACCGCGCGCCAGTTGCGGCTGGTCGACGAATATGGCGGCATGGAAGAGGCGCTGGCGTGGACCGCCGCACAGGCCGACCTCGGCAGCGACTGGCATGTCGTCTACCTTGGCACCAACCCGTCGACCTATGACACGCTGCTGCGGCAATGGCTGATCGGGGATGGCGAGGAAACCGGATCGGGCGGCGATGTCTTCGCCCGCATGGCGCGCGGACAGGCGAACGTGGTGACGCAGGTCGCCGCCGATGCCGACCGTCTGCTCGGTGCCAAGGGCGCGCAGGCCTATTGCCTCGCCTGCCCTTCACCGCAGGCCGGGCCGTCGCAGGCCGGGGCGCCCGACGGCTGGCTCGCGCGGATCGCTGCGCTGCTGTTCGGCTAGGGTGCTTGCCATGCGCCGATTCGCACAGTAAAGGCGCGCCCCTGCCCTGCCGCGGCCCCGCCCGCGCGCACCATCGGGCGGGCGCGTAGCTCAGTGGTAGAGCACACCCTTCACACGGGTGGGGTCGCAAGTTCAATCCTTGCCGCGCCCACCATCTTTTCAATGACCTGGAAGAGATGGCCCGCGTTTCCATGAAAAAAAACATGAAAAGCGTGGGTGGTCCTCGGCGAACATCGGCGGGTAACTCCCCGCACAATCCGTCAGGCTGCTCTTGGTCGAAGGTGCCGGTCAGCTAAGCGCCCCCATCCCGGACGTTTACGGCTACTTCTGGATGCCCGTTTAACTATCGCGCGCCGCGAATTCGAAAAGCAGACGCAGAGCCGCAAACTACCCGCGGTCCGCGGGCTGCTTGGCTAGAAGTGCCCTTCAGCAGTCAAGATCAGAACGCGGCTCACCAACCAGCCACACGCCTGTTGCGGCCACCAGTTCCATCGAACAGATCGGCGCGCCATCTTGGTAGAGATCGGCTTGGCCGGCTTTGACCATGGCCTTGGCCTTGTCCAGAGCGCCGGCAATCGAAAGACATTCGAAATCGATCTCTTCAATCACTGAATCGTGATCATCGCGGGCGCGCAGCTTGTAACTGTGCATCACTTGCTTTCCGCCCCGTTTTCGCGCGAACTCTGTTGGCCGCCCCGGCCGGAGCCGGACTTGTTGCCGCCGCCGCTTTCCTTGTTGACGGTCGCCCAAGCGCGGCGTTCGGCCTCTTCCTGCGAGACGCCGGGGTCCTCGTAGCTCTCTTCGATGTGCTCGGCCTTGCGCTTCTGCTTGTCGGTGTATTTGTCCTTGTCTCCCTTCGCCATCACGTTTCTCCTCGTGTCGTGTCGAGAACACGTCCGCGCTAAGAAAATATATGAGCAACCCCGTATGGGGCAAGGGTGCCACGAAGATATTGTCTCACCTTTGCAACGGGTTATCGTAGGGGCGCTGCCCGGCTGTCTACAGGAGAGAGTATCCCACGCGGCAATTGCAGCACTCGGGTTGGTTGTCCTATCAGCTTGCGGCGAGCGCAAAGACCCCCATCCCGGGACCCGGGCAGAAAGCGGAATAGCCAACCATGGAACTCAACCCTGTCACATCCCTCGAATGGCTCGATTGGGATATCATCAGCCGGCTTGGGGTGGCTGCAATTCTCGGTCTGGTGCTGGGGCTCGATCGCGAATGGCGCGGCCATGCCGCCGGCATGCGAACGCATGGCCTGATCTGTGTCTCGGCAGCGGCCATGGTCGTGTCGATCATGGCCCTGTACCATCAGCTCGACGGTCCGCGGATGGACCCCCTGCGACTGTTCGAGGCAGCCGGAGCGTTCATCGGGATAATCGGGGCCGGCCTGATCGTCTTCAGCAAGGGCCAACTCCACAATCTGACAACGGCGGCCCATCTATGGCTAGCGACCATGGTGGGTATTGCCTGCGGTGCTGCGCAATGGCCCCTGGTGGCAATTCTGACCGTAGTCAGCCTGATCATGATCACAGTCCTGCGGGTTGCGGAGGACAAGTTCGGCAAGGAGGACCGCAACATCGCGCGCTCGATCGGAAAGTCGCCCGACGAATAGGCGTCCGCGCCGACCCGCATATGCGTCGGGGGCATTCCGAACCGGTCGCCGCGCGCTGTTTCGTTCCCCTTGCTCGGGGAGCCGACAGATCACATCATCGGTTTGCCGCCGGTCACGGCGATTGTGGCTCCCGAGATGTAGCTCGCTTCATCGCTCGCCAGCATGACGTATGGCGGCGCAAGTTCGGCGGGTTGCGCGGGGCGGCCAAGCGGATAATCCTTCCCGAATTCGGCGACTTCCTCTTCGGGCATCGTAGAGGGGATAAGCGGTGTCCAAACCGGGCCGGGCGCGACGCAGTTCACCCGGATTTTCCGGTCTGCCAGCAGTTGCGCGAGGCCTGCCGTGTAATTCTGGATCGCCCCCTTCGTGGTCGCATAGGGCAGCAGCGTAGGATTGGGCTGGTCGGAATTGATCGATGCCGAATTGATGATCGAACTGCCCTCACCCATGTGGGGCAAAGCGGCTTTGGCGAGATAGAACATCGCGTGGATGTTGGTGGCGAAGGTCCGCTCCCACTCCTCGTCGGGAATGTCCTCCAAGGTTTCGAAAGTCATCTGGTGGGCAGCGTTGTTCACCAGCACATCGATCCCGCCAAAGGTGCGGGCAGCCTGGTCGATTATCGCCCGGCAATGCGCCGCATCGCTGATATCGCCGCGCATCAGGACGCAATTGCGTCCGGCTTTTTCGACCCATTTCGTCGTTTCCTGCGCGTCGTGATCCTCGCACAGATAGGCTATCAGCACATCCGCGCCTTCGCGCGCGAAGGCGATTGCGACCGCGCGACCGATCCCGCTGTCACCGCCGGTGATGACGACCCTCTTTCCTTCGAGACGGCCGGAGCCCTCGTAGGCGTCTTCGCCGTGATCGGGCTTGGGGTGCATTGCCTCGGTCGCGCCCGGAACACGCTGTTGCTGCTCAGGCAGGGGCGGCGCGATCCGGTTGGTGGTTCCTTGTCCCATGATGGTCTCCCAAGAGATTACGGAGCGTGAGCGTTCCGGGCCGTCAGGCCTTCGTCCCGGGGTAGGTGTCGCCTGCAAGCAGTTTGGCGAGATGCGCGGCATTGATCGCGCACATCTGCGCGGTCTCGGTCACCGCATCGGGGGTTTCGGCCAACTCCTTGAAGTCGGTGCTGCCCATCGCCTCGCCCACCCAATAGCAGGCCGCGCCCGCCGGGATCGTCCAGCCGGTGTCGTTGAGCGACTGGAACAGCTGCGCCGAGCTCCAGTGCGCGCCATCTTCATTGCCGACGATCGCGGCAATCGCCACCTTGCCGAAGCTCGGCATCCGGCCCTGATCGTCGGTCTCGCTGGTGAAGGCATCCATGCGTTCGAGCACGCGTTTGGCGACCGACCCGATCTGGCCCATCCAGATCGGCCCGCCGAAAACCAGGATGTCGTGGCTCAGGATTTTCTCGCGAATACCTGGCCAGTCGTCACCCTCGCCCTCGTCCGAAGTCACGCCCGGGGGGACATTGTGATCGGCGATGCGGATGGTTTCGGCCAGTGCGACATCCTGCTCGGCCAGATGCTCTTTCAGCACGGCGATCATGGCGTCGGTCGAGCTTGCTTCGCCCGAAGATTGCTTGAGCGAGCAGTTCAGGGCGATGGCGGTGAGAGGCATATCTATTCTCCTCTTTCAGATGCGGATCGGGAAAGGTTTACAGCCTCGGCAACTATCGGGTTGGGGTCGTGCAACGGTTGGTTGGCGCAAGGACAATGTTCGGTATTCATGGCCATGATCAGTTCTCCATCCCGGGCTTCAGAATGACCTTGGTCCATTCATTCTGCTGCTCCTTGAAATTCTTGTAGCCCTCGGCTGCCTGTTCGAGCGGCAGCCGGTGGCTGATCAGGAACGTAGTATCGAGCGTGCCATCCTCGATCTTCTCGAGCAGCGGCTTGGTATATTTCTGGACATGGGTCTGGCCGCCGCGGACCTGCAGGCCTTTCTCCATCATCGCCCCGAGCGGCCACTTGTCGGTCAACCCGCCATAGACGCCGGGGATCGAGACCTTGCCGCCGAACCGGACCGCGAGGATCGCCTGCTTCAGCGCGCTCGCGCGGTCGGCGCCCATGCCGACCTTCTGCTTCACGACGTCGAACATGTTGTCGATGGCGAAGCCGTGCGATTCCATGCCGACCGCGTCGATCACCGCATCCACGCCGATCCCGCCGGACATTTCCATCAGGGCCTCGCGCACATCGGTCTCGCGGAAGTCGATGATCTCCGCGCCCAGCTGCTTCGCCAGTGCGAGACGGTTCGGATAGTGGTCGATCGCGATTACCTTGGATGCGCCCATCACGATGGCCGACTGGATCGCGAACAATCCGACCGGGCCGCAGCCCCACACCGCGACGGTATCGTCGGGCTGAATGTCGGCATTTTCCGCAGCCATCCAGCCGGTCGGGAGGATGTCCGAAAGGAACAGCACCTGGTCGTCCTCCAGATGGTCGGGAACGACGATCGGCCCGACGTCGGAAAAGGGCACGCGGGCGTATTCGGCCTGTCCGCCCGAATAGCCGCCGGTCAGGTGCGAATAGCCGAACAGCGCGGCCATCGGCTGGCCGTAGAGCGTCGCCGACATATCCTGCTTTTCAGCCGGGTTGGAATTGTCGCAGGCAGAATATTGCTGCTGCTTGCAATGGAAACAGCCGCCGCAGCTGATCGTGAAGGGCACGACGACGCGCTGCCCCTTCTTCAGATCGCTGGCGGATCCCGTCTCGACGACTTCGCCCATGAATTCGTGGCCCAGCACATCGCCCGGCGCCACGCCGGGAATGACGCCATCGTATAGGTGAAGGTCGGACCCGCAGATGGCCGTGCTGGTGATCTTGATGATCGCATCGCGGGGATTGATGATTTCCGGATCGCTGACCGTGTCCATGCGAACGTCGTTGGTTCCATGCCAGGTAAGTGCTCGCATCATCCGTTCTCCTGCTTGGCTGCACGGGTTTCGTCCCGGGTTCGCGCCGATGTCGCTATTTCCCCGGTTTCCATGAGCATCTTGAAACGCTTCAGATCGTGCCGGGCCTGAACCTGCGGCTCACGCAGGAACAGCTTCGCCACCGCTCGGCCGAGCGCGCCTGCGGGCGGGTCGTAGGCCATCACCAGGCTGACCCTGGTTCCGCGCTCGCCCGGTGCATCCTCGAAGCGAACCCCGCCGCTGGTCTTGATCTCGGAATCCTCGACCGAGCGCCAGGCGATCAGCTTGTCCTGCTTCTTACTGGCGATTTCGGTTTTCACCGCGACCGTCTGACCCGCGGGGGCCTTGATCCGCCAGGTTGAAACCCCGTCTGCGCCGGCTTCGATCGCTTCCACATTCTCCATGAATTGTGGCAGGTTGGAAAAGTCCGACCAGAACGCGAACAGTTCGGCTCGCGGCTTGCGGATGGTTACCGATCGGCCGACCTGAGCGTTGTCGCCTTCAGGCTGGCGTTTGGTATGGTTGGCGGCATCGTCATATCCGCGATTTTGGTGCCTGTTGGACAGGAACGCTCCGAATGCGATCGCTCCGGCAGTAAGAACGACGCCGCCCAATCCGGCGCCGATTTTCGAATTTTGAGACATAGATTTTCTCCGCGACATGATGACGCAGCGAATTCTCGCTCAAACAGTTCCGGACATTTTCGGCGAGGCGTTGGTGGGTTGGGATCAATACTACCGAGGCACTATCCGGCGCCGCAGCGGGCCGAGTGCGGGCCTCAGCCGTGCTCGCCCAATGCCTCGCGCAGCGGGGCTAGCCATGGCGCGTAGGGTTTCCATGCGTCCTGTCCACTGCGGTTGATCGGCTGGCGAACCTGTTCGCTGCTCGCGGTACGCACCGCGCGGCGGGTGGTGTGGAAGGCGAGGCATTGGTCCTCGAACGGCAGTCCGAGATAGTCGAGCATGCGGCGCGTCTGGCCTTCGAGATCATCGAGCACGTCTTCGTGCTGCACGCGCAGGATCTTGCCCGGCAGCACCGCGTCCCAGTGGTCCATCAGTTCGACGTAATCGGCATAGTAACGGCCGATCTCGGGCAGGCCGTAGGTGAACTCCTGCCCTTCGGCGAACAGCTGCTTGAAGCCCGAGAAACAGCAATCCATCGGCGCGCGGCGGGCATCGATGATCTTCGCATTCGGCAGGATCAGGTGGATCAGGCCGATATGGCGGAAATTGTTGGGCATCTTGTCGATGAAGAAGGGCGCGCCCTGCCGGTGTACGCGGGTATCCTCGATGAATTTCGCGCCGAAGGCGGAAAGCTGTTCGGCGGTCAGGTCGTGCAGCACTTCGGGATAGCGCGACTGGCCTGCCCGGCGCCCGCGCAGGCGGTGGGCCAGCGCGAGGATATTGGGCAGTTCCAGCGTCCCGTCGATCTGGCTGTGGCTGGCGAGCACCTGCTCGAGCAGCGTCGAACCCGCGCGCGGCAGGCCGAGAATGAAGATCGGATCGGGTGCCGGATCGCCCGCGCCATCATGTTTGGCGAATAGCTCGGGCGTGCAGATCTCGCGCTGCCGGGCCAGTTCGGCGCTCATCGCGTCCGCGCTGTAGCGGGTCTGCGCGCGCTTGAGCGTATTGCCGCACTCGTAATGCACAAAGCTGTCCGCGTAGTCGCCGCGGTCCTCCAGCGCCTTGCCCAGCGCGAAGGACAGGTGGACCCGGTCCATGAAAGCGAGATCGGGACGCGCCGCCTGCTCGCGCATCCGCTCGATCTCGTCGTCGGTGAAGCGATAGGTCTTGAGATTGGCGAGCGCATACCAGGCATCGCCATGGTCGGGTTTGGCCGCGAGCGCCGCCTGGTAGCTGGTGACCGCATCCTCCTGCGCACCGGTGGTCTTGAGCGCATGGCCCTTGCTGGTCAGCGTCGCGGGATCGCGCGGCAGCGTGGCAAGCACGGCATCGAACAGTTCGAAGGCGCGTTCGTAATCGCCGGTCTGCATGCTCTCGATCGCGAGATGCGACTGGAACAGCGGGTTATCGGGATCGCGCGCATGGAGCGCTTCGGCCTGTTCGCGCGCCTGCGCGAATTTCTGCCGCCGCCGCAGCGCATCGATATAGTCGAGCCGGATCTGGATGTTGTCGGGTTCGAACGCCTGCGCGCTGTCGAGCAGGAACTCCGCATCGTCGAGAATGCCCAGCTTGATGCCGATCTGCGCCAGCAGTCGCATACCTTCGACATTGCGCGGATTGGCACGCAGGAAGTGGCGGCAGATTTCCTCCGCCCGCAGCAACCGACCTTCGTGAAGATGGTGCGTGACCGCGACCAGTTCGCGCGGGAGCGCGGCGATACGTTCGGCCTGCGCGCGGGCCGCCTGTGCTTCGGCGGGGCGTCCCCGGCCTTGTTCGAGCTCGGCCAGCACGCGCCAGCTTGCATCGAGCGCGGGATTGAACCGTGTGGCGCGGCCGAAAGCGGCGATGGCGGCGGGGATATCGCCCGTCGCGCGCGCAAGATGTCCGGCTTCCTGCCATGCGCGGCCGTATTCGGGCATGGCGGCATGGAGCGCCGCCAGATGCCGGTCGGCTTCGTCGAAATGTTCGAGATATCGCGCCGCGACCGCGGCCAGGTACAGCGCTTCGCCATCGGCCGGATCATCCGCCAGCACAGGCTCGACCAGCGCCGATCCTTCGGCGAAATCGCCCGCCTGCAGCGCCTGCTGCGCCCGCGCCAGCCTGTCGTCGCGTGTCGTCATTGCCTGCGACCCTTACAAAGAGAAACGGCGGAGGCGAACCCGTGTTCGCCCCCGCCGCCCCGTTTCCCAAAGGCAGGGATCAGTAGTCGTAGCCGACCCTGATACCGACCGTCAGCGGACGGTTGGTGCTGATCCGTGCGCGATCGTTGACGTAATTGCCGGAAATCTGCGCGCGTTCGTCGAACAGATTGTCGCCGAACAGCTCGAATTTCCAATTGTCCGAGGTGATCCCGGCGGCGAAATCGACCACGGTATAGCTGTCGAGCTCCAGCTTGTTGATCTCGATCACATCGGTGAACTTCGACGCCGAATAGCTGACCTGCGGCTGGACATAGGCGCCCAGCGTCGCGGACAGGTCCCATTCGTAGCGGACGCGCAGATTGCCCTGGAACGACGGGGCGAACGCGAGGTCCGAACCTTCGACGACGTCGGACGTCGGGATCAGCACTTCGGTGATCTCGGTATCGAGCACCGAGAAGGCACCCGCCACGGTCAGCCCCGGCGCCGAATAGGGCGCGAAGGTGAAGTCCGCCTCGACGCCCTTGATCCGTGCATCCGCGGCATTGGCCGAGAAGAACAGATTGGTGATCGAGGGATCGAAGATCGTCGTCTGCAGACGGCTGATGTCGACATAGAAGGCGCTGCCGTTGAAGCGGAACTGGCCATCGGCAAGATCGAGCTTCCAGCCCAGTTCGTAGTTCTGGACTTCATCGGTCTCGAGTTCGAACGGCACGGTGAAGCCCGCGCCATTGGTCGCGCCGCCCGGCCGGTTGAGAAGGCCGGGACGGAACCCTTCCGAATAGGTCAGGTAGAACAGCAGGTCGTCGGTCGGGGTGACCGTTGCCGTGGCCTTGTAGATGAACCCGTCGGTCTTGGCGGTGTCGGGCGCGCGGACGGCGTTGAACACCTGCTGGGCCTGCGTTGCCGAAAGACCCGCCGCCTGGATATCGGCAAGGCTGTCGTTCAGGTCGAAGGTCTGCCGCAGCGCGGCATTGCACGAACCGATGAAGGTGTATTCGCCGTCGCCATCGTAGAGATCGTTGAGATCGGTGCCGAAGGCGTTGGCATCGCTCGCGGCGCCGCTGTTGCAGAAGCTGCCGTTCGCGCTGCCTTCGAAATCGACTTCGATATCGTAATAGCGCGCGCCCAGCGTGACGGTGAGCAGGTCGGGCACGATGTCGAAGCTGGCTTCACCGAAGATGCCCCACTGTTCGTCCGTCCGGCGAATGTCGTTACGGAAGATCGTTTCGGCGGGGAACGGTCCGGGATCGGTGGTGAACCCTTCCTGCGGGAAGTTCGGGGCAAACGGGCCGAAGGGCTGCGCGAGGACATTGCCCGGATAGGCGAAGTCGTTGCGTTCCTTCAGTTCGAGGTCCGAATAGAACCCGCCGGCGGTCACGCGCCAGCGGTTTTCCGCCGGCGTGCTGAAGCGCAGTTCCTGCGTGAACACGGTCGTCTTGCTGGCCGAGGTCACATAGAGATTGGGTGCCTGGCAGGTCCCGCTCGGATCGGCCGCGCCGGGATAGCTGACGCTGCCGTCACAGATGTAATACGGCAGGTACTGGCCGACGAAGAGATAGTCGGAATAGTCGACGCGCTGCTCGGTCTCGCGATCGGTATAGGCACCGGTATAGACGACATCGAGCATCGCCAGGCGGCCTTCGACGGTCCAGCTGGTGTTCGAGAAATCGTCTTCGAGCCGGTCTTCCTCGTAACGCTGGATTTCGAGGTCATCGAGCCCGTCGAGCGTGGGATCGGCGAAGAACACGCCGTCGCTTTCGACGCTCTGGCGCGAATGCGCGACGGTCACGGTCCAGTCGGGGGTGATTTCCCACAGCGCGGTCGCCCGGAAGCCGGCATATTGCGTGTCGTTGAAATCGTCTTCGACCATGCCCGCGTTATCGGCATTTATGAAGTTCACGTTCGACAGATCGGCGCCGGCCTGGAAGCCGCCGCGCAGCGCGCTGACCGGCACGCCGTTCGAACGCACCGTTCCGGCAGGACGGAAGCGGGCGCTTTCGCTGGCGTTCCGGGTGCCGGCGACGTTGTCGACATAGCCGCCTTGGTCGTCGAGATAGACCACACCGCGCAGCGCGAAGGTGTCGGTGACGGGCACATTGACCATCGCATCGACCTTGTAGCTCGACTCGCCGCCCTTGGTGAAGGACACGCCGGTGTTGAACCCGGCATCGAAGCCGCCAAGGTCGGGCTTGTTGGTAATCAGGCGAACGACGCCCGCCTGCGAACTGGCACCGAACAGCGTACCCTGCGGGCCCGAGAGCACTTCGATGCGCGCCAGATCGGCGGCATAGACATCGAGGTTGCGGCCCGGCTGCGCGAGCGGCTGTTCGTCGAGATACATGGCGACATTGGGCGCGAGGCCCGCAACGCCCGCGGTCGTGAGGTTGGGCGTGGTCGAGGCGAGGCCGCGAATATAGATCGTGCTCTGGCCTGGGCCGCTACCGCCCGCAGTGACGGTCGGCAGCTGCTCGAGGTAATCCTCGAAGGTGTCGATGGCGAGCTCTTCGAGCCCTTCTTCGCCGATCGCGGAAACCGAGACGGGCACGTCCTGCAAATCTTCGCTGCGCTTCTGCGCGGTCACGATGATGACGTTGACGCCGCCCTGGCGTTCCTGGGTGGCAGGTGCGGTGTCTTGCGCCGCAACAGGCGCGGCGGATGCAATAGCCAGCGCGCCCAATGACGCACCGCTTACAAGATATTTCATTTCGGGAAGCCCTCGCTCTCGATTATGTCTCAGTTGCCTCGCGGACAGACCCCGGTCCGACCGGCAAAAACAGGGCGCGAATTCAGATTGAACTCTTCGCCCTCGAAAGCAGTAACAAGCTAAATCGAACGCGACCACCGGAGACACCGGATAGGCGGGGGATTATGGTCACGCCTGTGACATTGAAACAACATTTAATTCCGGCAGAAAGATTACTTTTTCAATCTGCCATGAAGATCCAAAATATTCATTTTGGCGACTTATAATTTGAAATTGAGTCTGGCATTTACTTATACAATGCGCAAATACCCGCCAAGTGGCCGCGGATATCCATTTCGATCCGCTACCAATTGCCCAAAACTCTAGGAAAGCGGTTACTTGCCGGCAGCGATTGCGTTGCAGGCCTGCGCAGTAGTGGGCACCCCGTGATGCTTGCGCCGCAGGTCGTAGGCCACCGCCTTGAGGATCGCGACGCCCATGATCGCCACCACGAAGCTGAACGGCAGAGCGCCGATGATCATGGTGATACGGATCGCATCGATCCCGCCGAGGATCAGCATGCTGCCGACCACGAAGGCCAGTGCCGCACCCCAGAACAGGATGTGGTGACGCCGCTCGCCTTCGCTTTCCCCCGCCCCGTTGATCGTGTTGACGATCAGGATGGCGCTGTCGGCGGAGGTGATGAGGTAGGTCATCAGCAGGAGCACCACGAGGCCCGACACGACCGAGGCCACCGCGGGATCGAGAAGCACCGCCAGCGTGGCGAACAATTGGTCCGAAATTCCGGCGTTGAGAATGCTGCCCTGCGCCGCGCCGCTCAGTTCGAGATCGATCGCGGTCCCGCCGACGATGGTCATCCACGCAAAGCACATCAGCGAGGGCACGAGGATCACGCCGAGAACATATTCGCGGATCGTCCGGCCGCGCGAGATGCGCGCGATGAACATGCCCACGAACGGCGCGAAGGCGATCCACCACGCCCAGTAAAACACCGACCAGTCGAGCTGCCATTGCACCAGCGCATCGCTGAATTCACCGCCGCCCCCGAACAGAGTCAGCGAATTCGGAACGAGCGTGCGGATGTAATCCCACGTGCCCACACCCAGGAGTTTCAGGCCGTAGAGGCCCGAGCCGGCGACGAGGAAGAGCGCCAGCAGTGCGAAAGACAGGCCCATGTTGAGATTGGAAAGCCATTTGATCCCCCGGCCCACGCCGGAGAGCGCGCTCAGCGTGGAGGCACCGACCAGCACGAAAAGCGCGACGATCACCGCGAGGGCGGAGGACGACCCGTCGGGATCGAGCAACCAGTCACCCATACCCAGGCGGGCGAGTCCGGCGACGAACTGCTCCACGCCAAGGCCCATTGTCACCGCCACGCCGAGGATGGTCGCAACGACCGCGACGATATCGACCACATGGCCCCACCCGCCCGAGAGACGAAGGCCGAACAGCGGTGCGAGCGCCGAGCGGATGGTCAGCGGCAGATCGCGGCGATAGGCGACATAGCCGATCGCCAGCCCGACCAGCGCATAGGTACCCCAGGCGGCGAACCCCCAATGGAGGAAAGTGTAGATATAGGCGGGACGGATCGCTTCGGCGGTCTGCGCCTCGATGGTACCGCGGATAATGTCGGGATTATTCGCGAAATGCGCCATCGGCTCACCGGTCGAATAGGTCAGCATGCCGATCCCGATGCCCGCGCCGAACAACATGGCGAACCACGAGAAGCGCCCGAATTCGGGCTTTTCGCCGGGATTGCCGATGCGCAGGCTGCCCGACTGCGGGACGATCGCGAGCACGAAACACACCAGCATCAGGAACGCCACGAGATAGACGTACCAGCCGGAGAACGTGGCGATGATGCTCGAATTGGCAGCGGTGAGCGTTTCGCTCGCGCTGACCGGAAAGAAGATCGCCCACATGATCAGCAGCGAGACGATTATCTTCGAGGGGATCGTCACTTCACGGCTGAAGCCATCGTAAAATCCGCGGGAGGCGGTCTTGATCGGTAAATCTATCAGCGGAGGCTCGACTGGATAATCGGTCTCGGCTGTCATGCTATCTCCTGCCCTTGCACACCTTGGCGGGTGCGAAGTGGTCATGTGTTTCGGGGGGACCGTGTGGGGGAAGCATAGAAAGCGGGGCGCAAGATGCAAACGTCTTGTCCCCGAAACGCAGAAGGGCCGCCCATCGGGGCGACCCTTCGCTAGTCAAAAACGGACGAGACGGTGTCAGGCAGCCTTGGCCTTGGCCGTGCCCGCGGGCGCCGTCGAAGTGTGCGGCGGGGTGGTGGTGTCGTCGCCCGCCTGCTTCTTGTCGATGACCTTCTTGACGACGTAGCCGCCAACGCCGAGCGCAACCATTGCAGGCAGGCTCATCCGGCGCAGGACGCTGGTGGCGACCACGCCGAGCGCGGCACCGCTGGCGCCCCCGATACTGCCGGTTTGCTTGGCGAGCCTGTCGCCGACGAATGCTCCGATTACCTTGCCGATCATGTCGATTTCTCCTTTGGAAAACCAACGACCCCGCCGCCCGGTGGTTCCAGAGAGGCGAGCCTAGCGGCCAATCCCCTGCGTCAGCAAGATATTGGCACGGCGCGCGATTTCCGCGAAATCGGGGTCGCCCTCGCGTCCCCAGATGACATAGCGCAGGCCGAGGAACACGTTCATCCCCATCAGCGCCCAGGCTTCGGGCGTGCCCAGCCCGGGGACGAATTCGCCGCTGTCGCCGCCCTGCCTGAGCCGTTCCTCGATACGGGCGCCGATGGTTTCGTAATGCGTGCGGTAGCTGTCCGGATCGACGAATTCGGCTTCGTCGATGATGCGGTAGATTTCCTTGTGCTCGGCGGCGAATTCGAGAAACGCGCGGAGCGCGGCGCGTTCGATCTCGAGTGCGCCCATTGACGGGTCGAGCGCCTCGCGCGCCGCCTTGCCGACGCCCGCGCTCATATCGGAAACCAGCGCGCGGAAGACCGCATCCTTGCTGTCGAAATAGGTATAGAACGTGCCCAGCGCGACGCCCGCGCTGCGGGTGATCCCGCTGATCGAGGCTTCGTGAAACCCCTTGTCGGCAAATTCGGTCGCGGCTGCGTCGAGCAGTTTGCGCAGCGTCTTGCGCCCGCGCTCGGTGCGCGGCGTCTTGTCGCTCTGGCGGTGCGTTGCGGCCAATGTCGATCCCTTCGAATGCGCGGCCAGCCTATCAAATCGCACCCCCTGCGCAACAACAAACTTGAAAGGTGGTTCAGGTTTCAGTATTGTGCCTCCAACAAGATAATCGGGAGGGAGATACCGAAATGCGTCCGACACAGATTTTAACCGCCAGCCTGCTTTGTTGTGCAGCGACTGCCGCGCTTGCCGCAGCCCCCGCACAGGCCCAATCCGCCAGTGATGAAATCGCCGAGGCCACACCCGCTGCCGACGACAATGTCATCATCGTCACCGCGCGCCGGCGCGAGGAGCGGCTGATCGACGTGCCGGTGGCCGTTACCGCAATCAGCGGCGAAGAGCTTTCGCGGCGCGGCGCGCTCGACATTACCGATGTCGGCCAGAGCGTGCCCAACGTCACTCTCGAAGCCAGCCGTGCGACCAATTCGACGCTGTCGGCCTTCATCCGCGGGATCGGCCAGCAGGACCCCGTTTCGGGCTTCGAACAGGGCGTCGGCATCTATCTCGACGATGTCTATCTCAACCGCCCGCAAGCCGCCGTGCTGGATATCTATGATGTCGAGCGCATCGAAGTCCTGCGCGGTCCGCAGGGCACGCTCTATGGTCGCAACACGATCGGCGGCGCGGTCAAATACGTCACGCGGCGCCTGCCGCTCGATCCCTCGATCGAAGTGCGCGCGACTTACGGCACCGACGACCAGGCCGAAGGCGTAATTACCGCCTCGGCGCCGATCAGTGATCTGGTTCGCGTCGGCGGATCGGTCGCGCGGCTGTCGCGCGGTGGGTTCGGCGACAACCTCACCACCGGTCTGGAAAACTACAATAAGGATATCTGGGGCGGCCGGATGAGCCTCGAGGTCGGCGGCTACGGCGAGCCCGGCTTCATCCGCATCCAGGGCGATTACACCAAGGATACGAGCGATCCGCGCGGCGGCCACCGGCTCATCCCCGGGCTGGTGTCGGGCGCGCCCGTGCTCGACAATGTCTTCGACACGCGCGGGGCGCTCAACGATCCCGAGCAAGAGGTCGAATCCTACGGTCTGGCGATGCATGCCGAAATCGAGCTGAGCGACGCGCTGACGCTGCGGTCGATTTCCGCCTGGCGCAAGGATGACAGTTATTCACCGATCGATTTCGATGCGCTCCCCGCAGTCGATCTCGACGTGCCCGGCGCCTACCTCAACGAACAGATCAGCCAGGAATTTCAGCTTCTGTGGGACAATGACGGACCGTTCGCCGGGCTGCTCGGCTTCTACTACCTCGATGCCAAGGCGGACACGCTGTTCGATGTGCGTATCTTCACCACCTTCGCCGGCCTGACCGCTTTCACCCAGGCGAATGTCGATACCGAAACCTTCGCCATCTTCGGCGACTTCACCTATGATCTGACTGACCAGTTCAGCCTGTCGGTCGGCGGACGCTATACCTGGGACGAACGCAGCGCGGAAATCCTGCGGCAGAACTATCTCGGCGGCGGGTCGCCCGAGTTCGGCGGGGCAGGCGTACCCTTCGGGGCCGCAAGCACCGATTTCAACGGCAGCCGCGAGTTCAAGAAGTTCACGCCGCGTGCCTCGCTCAGCTTCATGCCGACGCCCGATCACAATATCTACGCCAGCTATTCGAAGGGCTTCAAGGGCGGCGGCTTCGACCCGCGCGGGGTCGGCACCAACGCGCCGGCAGCCACGCCGGGGGCGCCGACCGATGCCGAAGTGGCCGCCTTCCTCAGCTTCGCACCCGAAGAGGTCGACAGCTACGAAATCGGCTACAAGGGCAATATCGGCATCCTCAACATCGCCGCCGCAGCCTTCTATGCGGACTACACCGATGTGCAGATACCGGGTTCGGTCGCCTGTGAAGTGGGCGGATTGCCCAGCTTCTGCGGCGTGGTATCGAATGCCGGCAAGGCGACCTTCAAGGGCATCGAACTGGAAGCCAATGCCCGCTTCGGCGGTGGTTTCGGCCTTGCTGGGTCGCTCGGCTATATCGACGCGCAATACGATGAATACATCACCAATATCGGCAACACGCCGACCGATGTGGCAGCGTTCCGCGTGGTCCAGAACACACCCGAGCTAACCGGCAGCATCACTGCCAGTTACGATACGCCGGTTGGCGCAGGCGATCTCTATCTGGGGACGACGCTGTCCTATCGCAGCAAGACCAGCCAGTTCGAAATCCCCAACCCCTATCTCGACCAGGGCGGCTATGCGCTGCTCGACGCGAGCGTGGTCTATAGCGCACCCGACGATCGCTGGAGCGTGGGGCTGTACGGGAAGAACCTGCTCGACAAGGAATACAAGACCAGCGGCTACACCTTCGTTGCCACCGATCCGGTCACCGGCGACATCGTCAATGGTGCCAATGGGTTCCCCGTCCCGACGCTCGGGCCCGAGGGTACGCTTACGGCATTCTACGGCAACCCGCGGCAGGTCTTCGCCACGGTTACCTTCAGCTACTGATCGACTGAGATTGGCAAAGGGGCGGGAAGTTCGCTTCCCGCCCCTTTTGCATGTCTATTCGGCCAATCGCATGCGGGGTAACGCCGGAGCGTCGCCCACCGGAATGCCGTATGTTTCGGTATAGTCCGCAAACAGTGCATCCACCTCGCTCTCGCCCAGCCCGAATTCCCCGAGGCTGTAGCGATGCGGGTGCCGCTTGAGCCGGGCCGAACGGTCGAGATAGTCTTCCATCCCCGCGACCGCGGGTTCCATCTCGAGATCGAGGAAGCGGTAGACGCGCTCCATCGTGCCGCGCCAGTCGGTCTCCATATCCTCGTACTGGACGTCGATCATCCGTTCGCGCGGAATCGCGTCGCGAGCCGCGCGCATCCGGGCGATCATGGTCGCGGTCTTGCCCAGCCAGTCGCGGCCGGTCTGCGCGGGATCATTGTGATCCGAATAGATGATGGTCTGGTTCCAGGCGAGCGAGGCCGCGCTGCCGACCACCTGCTTGGGATCGCGGTGGGTGAAGATCAGCCGCGCGTCGGGGAAGACTTCGAGCAGCGCGGGCAGGTCGAGCATGTGCTGCGGCGTCTTGAGGATCCAGGGGCGCAGCGAACTTTCCTGCTGCGACCATCCGATCAGGCGCAGCAGGTTGGCCATGTGCCGATAGGCGGGAATGGCGCTCTCCTCGTGGCACCATTCGGCATAGGACGGCACGTTCCACTGCGCTTCCCACTTCATGCCGTACATCGAGGCGGCAACGAGGCCGAGTTCCTCCTCCGGTTCGTGGGCGCCGGTCGGATGGATCGACAGCGTGCGCGGATTGGCGAGCCGCGCGACCTTGAGGATGCGCGCAGCCAGCTTGGGCCGGAAGTCCTCCGCCTCGCCGGCGAGCACCTGCTCGAACTCGGGCCGCGGCACCGGGCTGATGGTTTCGAAACTGCGCAAATGGGCAAAGCGCTGGTCGGCCGCGAGCAGGCGGTGAAGCCGTGTGGTACCCGATCGCATCGGGCCGACGATGACCACCGGGTTCTTGAGCGGCCGGGCGAGGATTTCCGGGTGCCGCTTGAACCACATCTGCGTGTAGAGCCGGTCGCGCAGCACGTGGTGAAACATCTTCATGGCGGAAAATTCGCCCGCCGCGTTGAGCTGGGCTTCGCGTTTCACGCTGTCGAGCAAGACTTCCAGGGGGCGTTCGAACCAGCGATCGCCGAAATCGTCGAGCCCGGTGGCCTGTATGGCCTCATCCAAGAGGAAGTCCTTTTCCAGCCGCGCCGGGCCCATAAGCCCGAGCTTGCGTCCGCCCCGGATCACCCCGTCCGCAATATCGATAAAGCGCGTGCGGCGCGGCGGCTGGATCGGCTGGTCGTTCAAGCTGGCAGCCCTTTCAAGCTCTTCGATGTCCCCCTGAACGTCCGGGGCCTAATGCGGTGCCCGCAAAAGGACAAGGTCGCCCCGCTGGAAGTGGCTGGCCAAGCGGCAAGCGAAACGGCATAGGCCGGGCCATGCACGACATCGCTTACATTCGCAGCAATCCGCAGGAATTCGACGCCGCCCTCGCCCGCCGCGGGGCCGAACCGGTGGCCGACCGCATCGTCGCGCTCGACGCGCACAAGCGCGAGGCGACGACCAAGGTCCAGCAGGCGCAGAGCCGCCGCAACGAAGCGTCGAAAGCGATCGGCCAAGCGATGGGCCAGGGCGATAAGGACAAGGCCGAAGCGCTCAAGGCCGAAGTCGCCGAGATCAAGGCCTCGATGCCCGAATGGGAGGAGGCCGAACGCGCTGCGGCGGCAGAGCTCGACCATCTGCTGGCGACCTTGCCCAACCTCCCCGCAGCCGACGTGCCCGACGGCGCGGACGAGAGCGACAATGTCGAAATGGCGCAATGGGGCGAGAAGCGCAGCCTCGATTTCGAACCCCGCGAACATGCCGATATCGGCCCCGCGCTGGGAATGGATTTCGAAACCGGCACCAAGCTGTCGGGCGCGCGCTTCACCTTCCTGCGCGGCGACATCGCACGGCTGCATCGCGCACTGGCGCAGTTCATGCTCGACAAGCAGACCCGCGAGAACGGCTATACCGAATGCAACCCGCCCGTGCTGGTGGGTGACGAGGCGATGTACGGCACCGACAAGCTGCCGAAGTTCGCCGAGGACAGTTTCCGTACCACCGACGATCGCTGGCTGGTCCCGACCTCCGAAGTCCCGCTGACCTATTCGGTCGCAGGCGACATCCTTCCCAATCTCGCGCAGCCGATCCGCCTGACTGCGCACACGCTGTGCTTCCGCTCCGAAGCGGGATCGGCGGGCCGCGACACGCGCGGCTTCATTCGCCAGCACCAGTTCGAAAAGGTCGAGATGGTGAGCATCTGCCGCCCCGAGGACAGCGAGGCGGAGCATGAACGCATGACCAAATGCGCCGAGGGTATCCTCGAGGCGCTGGAGCTGCCCTATCGCCGCATGCTGCTGTGCACGGGCGACATGGGCTTCGGCGCGCGCAAAACCTACGACCTCGAAGTCTGGCTGCCCGGGCAGGGTGCCTATCGCGAGATTTCCTCCTGCTCGAACACGGGCGATTTCCAGGCGCGCCGGATGAATGCGCGTTATCGCCCCGAAGGCGAGAAGAAGACCGCCTTCGTCCATACGCTCAACGGCTCGGGTCTCGCGGTCGGCCGGACGCTGGTGGCGGTGATGGAAAACTACCAGCAGGCCGATGGCAGTGTCGCCGTGCCCGAAGCGCTGGCCCCCTATATGGGCGGTGTCACCAAACTGGAGCCTGCAGCCTGATGCGTATCCTTCTGACCAATGACGACGGCATCCACGCCCCGGGTCTCGCGGTGCTCGAGAAAATCGCGCGGCAGTTCTCCGACGATATCTGGATCTGCGCGCCCGACGAGGAACAGTCGGGTATGGGCCATGCGCTTACCCTCACCCGCCCCGTACGTCTGCGCAAGCATGGCGAACGCCGCTTTTCGGTGACCGGCACGCCGACCGATGCGGTGACCATGGGCCTGCGCAAGGTGATCGAGGCCCAGCCCGACGTGATCCTGTCGGGCGTCAATCGCGGCGCGAACCTGGCCGACGACATCACCTATTCGGGGACCGTCTCGGCGGCGATCGAAGGCGCGCTGGCGGGCGTACGCTCGATCGCGATGAGCCAGGTCTATACCAAGGAAACCCGCAACAGCGATTCCGCCTTCGCCGCTGCGACCGAATGGGGCGCGCGGGTGCTCGGCCCGCTGCTCGACACGCCGCTGCCCAAGCGCACGCTGGTCAATGTGAACTTCCCCCCGATCGCGCCCGATGCGGTGAAGGGCGTTCGCGCGGTGCGGCAAGGCTTTCACGATTATTCGCGCGGCACGGTGGTCGAAGGCCGCGACCCGCGCGGCTTCCAGTATTACTGGTTCGGGCTCGAGGCGATCGAACACACGCTCGACCACGGCACCGACCTTGAGGCGATCGACGAGGGCTATATCTCGGTCACCCCGCTCCAGCTCGACCTGACGCACCATTCGTCGCTCGGCGCGCTCGCGGCACGCTACGAGGGTTGAGCGGACGCTATGCTATTGACCCTGCGGTCTTCCGCGCGCACCTAGGCGGCGCATGAGCAGCGAGAAAAAGGTCGACCGGATCGCCGCAAGCACGCGGGTGCGGACCTATCGAGGGCCCAGTTTCCAGCCCCTGCGCCGTGCGGTGAAATTGCCCGTCTGGGGCGATCTGGGGATCCGGCTTGGCGCGGCGCTGTTCCTGATTTTCGTCGTGGTGCTGGTCCATTGGTGGGACCGCGAGGGACTGGTCGACAATCTCGACGGCGAGGTCAGCTTCCTCGACGTCGTCTATTTCACCATGATCTCGATCACCACCACCGGGTTCGGCGACATCGCCCCGATTTCGGACCGTGCCAGGCTGGTCGAGGCAGTCATCGTTACCCCGATCCGCTTTGCGGTGTTCTTCATCTTCGTGGGCACCGCCTACAATTTTCTTATCAAGCGCAGCTGGGAGAAATGGCGCATGGCCCGCATCCAGGAACAGCTCTCGAACCATATCGTGGTGCTCGGTTACGGCATCTCCGGCTCCGAGGCGGTGGGTGAACTGATCGAACGCGGCACCGATCCCAGCTGCATCGTGGTCATCGACCCGAGCGAGGATCGGCTGCACGAGGCCGAAGCGCTCGGCTGCAATGTGATGGCGGCCGACGCGACACGCGACCAGACGCTGAAGGCAGTGCGTATCGCCGAAGCGCAGAACGTGCTGGTTTCGGCCGGGCGCGACGATACCACTATCCTGATCACGCTTACCGTGCGCGCGCTGGCGCCGCATGTGCCGATCAGCGCAGTGGTCCGCGCGGACGACAACGAATCGCTCGCGCGGCAGGCGGGCGCGAACAATGTCATCAACCCGGTGCGCTTTACCGGCCTGTTGCTGGCCGGCAGCGCCAAGGGCGAGCATATCGCCGACTACCTTGCGGACCTCGCCAGCGTTTCAGGCCGGGTCCAGCTGGTCGAACGCGAGGTCACCGAAGAGGAATGCGGCAAGACCATCGGCGAGCTGACTACCGGCGGGCGCGGGCTGCGCGTCTATCGCAACGGCCAGGCGCTCGGCTTCTGGGAAGCGGAATGCCAGAGCCTGCTCGCGGGCGACATCGTAGTTGAAATCATCCCGACCCCCAATGGCGAAACCCGGGGCGACGGACACGACCGCGATGATCTGGACAATAGCTAGACGCTAGCGGAAGAGCAGGAAGACCCCGCCCATCGCCGCCATGCCGACGATGAAATGGCCCGCATCGATCAGGAAATGCGCGAAGGTCTTGCGCAGGTAGAGATAGTTGATCCCGATTGCGGGCACCATGATCGTGGCACCGAAGCCGACGGCCATCATCATCACCGCCCGGTCGCTTGCGCCGCTGCGCGCGATCCCATGCCACAGCGTCAGCGAAATCACGAGCTCGGCGAGGAACGTCAGTCCGAAAATCAGCGCCATATTGCCGCTCTGGATTTTCTCGTCGCTCATTCCCGCAGCCTTCTGCCAGGCTTTGGAAAACAGCACGCCATACCAGATCGCGCCCACCAGAAAGAACGCCAGCGCGCCCAGCAACACCGCCAACCAGTTGATTTCGGCCATATCCCATCCTCCCCATGTCTCTCGATGCGCAGGAAGCTAGCCTAATCGGGCGCACGGGTGTAGGGGCGCGCGCAATCATGAGCACGACCACCACCGCAATCCCCGACCAGAAAAAGGTCGGCATGGTATCCCTCGGCTGTCCCAAGGCGCTGGTCGACAGCGAGCGCATCCTCACGCGGCTGCGCGCTGATGGCTATGCTATGAGCCCCGATTACGCCGGGGCCGATGTGGTGCTGGTCAACACCTGCGGCTTCCTCGATTCCGCCAAGGAAGAGAGCCTGCAGGCGATCGGCGAGGCAATCGCGGAGAACGGCCGCGTCATCGTGACCGGCTGCATGGGCGAAGAGGCCGACGCCATCCGCGCCGCGCATCCACAGGTGCTGGCAGTGACCGGCGCGCATCAATACGAACAGGTGGTCGATGCGGTGCATACGCACGCCCCGCCCAGCCAGGGGCCCTATGTCGACCTGATCCCGCAGCCCGACATCAAGCTGACCCCGCGCCACTACAGCTATCTGAAGATTTCGGAGGGCTGCAACCATTCCTGCGCCTTCTGCATCATTCCCGACCTGCGCGGAAAGCTGGCCAGCCGCCGGATCGACGCAGTGCTGCGCGAAGCCGAGAAGCTGGTTGCGGCAGGCACGAAGGAACTGCTGGTCATCAGCCAGGACACCAGCGCCTACGGTGTCGATACCCGCCACGAGGAACGGCTGTGGAAGGGTAACCCCGTCCGCGCGCATATGACCGACCTCGCGCGCGAACTGGGCCAGCTCGATATCGGCGGAGGTACGCCGCCCTGGGTGCGGCTGCACTATGTCTATCCCTATCCGCATGTCGACGCGGTGATACCGCTGATGGCCGAGGGGCTGCTCACGCCCTATCTCGACATTCCCTTCCAGCACGCCAGCCCCAAGGTGCTGCGCGCGATGCGGCGCCCCGCAAACGAAGCCAAGGTCCTCGAAAGGCTGAAGGGCTGGCGCGAAATCTGCCCGGAGATCGCGATCCGCTCCAGCTTCGTGGTCGGCTTCCCCGGCGAGTCCGAGGACGATTTCAGATATCTGCTCGACTGGCTCGAAGAGGCGCAGCTCGACCGCGTGGGCGCGTTCCGCTTCGAACCGGTCGAAGGAGCGCGGGCCAACACCCTGCCCGATCCGGTGCCCGAAGAGATCAAGGAAGAACGCTACGCCCGCGTGATGGAAGTCACCGAGCGGATCAGTGCCGCCAAGCTGGCGGCCAAGGTCGGCAGGAACATCCCGGTCATCATCGACGAAGTGGGCGAACCCGATGAGGACGGCGATGTCGGCGCGACCGGTCGCAGCGAGGCCGATGCCCCCGAAATCGACGGCGCGGTGTACCTGCGGAACGTGCCGCAAGGCCTAACTCAGGGCGATATCGTAACTGTCTCAATTGAGGACAGTAATGCCCACGATCTCTTCGGGGTGGTAACCGAGTAAGCCCTCAATGGGCCGTTAACCTAGTGAAGTCACGCAATAGGCGTGGATGCAAGACATTGTTATACAACAAATAATCTGCTGCGCGCGGCAACGAGACCGGCGGCAAGCGTGAATTCCCTTCACTCCAGTTCCTAAACCGGAATTTACCTTCGCAACCCGCGGCCCGGTTGGGTTACGAGGGATTCGCGCCCGCACCATCAAAACTTTCTTAAACTTAAGAGCGCCATAAGGGCGTTCGATGGGTGACCAACGCATCTCGAACCTTGCCGGGCCAATTGTGACCCATGGCCGTCTGCTGTTCCGCGGAGGGCTGATCGAGCGCTTGCGCCACGTACTGTGGGCAGGGCTGATCAGTCTGGCGATGTATGCGGTTTTCCTGTTCCAGCCGATCGATCAGTTCCTCTGGCTGGTACAATCGCGCGCCGCTGATCGCAGCCCGACGGGCGATGTGGTCTTCGTCGCCTCCGACGAGGCGCTGAACGATCCCGAGGCTCCCGAGAAGCGCTACGAAGTTGCCGCCGCATTGGACGAGCTCGACCGCCGGGGCGTGGGGAAAGTCTTCCTCGACGTTTCATTCGCGGAATCTGGGGATTCGGATGCCGATAAACGCCTTGCGCGCGCCATCGCCGATCTCGGGCCGCGTATCACACTGGTCGACCGGATCGTCGAAGGAACCGGCGTAGACGAATTTCTCCGCACGACCTCGCCGGCTATTGGTGGTACCGCCCCCCATGTCGTGTCCGACCAGACCGACCGCAACTGGCTGGGTTTTGCGTGGGAGCTTCACTACGCCTACGAGGTCAATGGCAAACAGGTCCGGTCCTTCGGTGCAGCGATTGCCGGAGTAGAAGCCAAACCCAAAGCCACGTTCTCGGTCGACTATGGCTTCGCTCTCGATCGCATTCCCGTCTTGCCCCTCGCCACTTTGTCGAAGAGCGGCTCCGAAGGTGCCACCATTCCGGTCGAAATTACCGGGAAGACCGTCGTGGTCGGCCACACCGGCCGGGTGCCCGGAAGCCAACAAGCCATGCCGCGCAAGATCGACGCAGCGGCGAGCTATGTCGATATCTATGCCGGGGAGTCGCTGAAAGCGGGCTACACCGGCAATCTTCGTGGACCTATGGTTCTATCGCTGTTCGCATCCTTGTTACTGATCGCCTTGTTGGTATGTCGCCCGAGGAAGCATCGCTGGATTGCGTATTCGGGGATTGCCCTCCTCGCGCCCGTCCTCCTGTTTGCCTCTGCAAAGATCGGCGTCCGGGTCGAGCTCTCCTATGCTCTCGGGTTTCTGGTGGTTTATGCAGCCTTCCGCTCGCGCATGCGCTGGAAGCGTCGCGTCGAAATGGTCAATCCGGACACCGGACTGCCGAAACTGCGCGCGCTCGAGGCGCGGCTGGTGCGCGATTCGATTGGCAATGGTCACATCGTCATCGCCAAGATCCAGAATTACGAACGCGTTTTGAAAACGCTACGGGCGGACGACAAGGGCAGCTATGTTCTCAAGCTCGTCGACCGGCTGCGCGCCGCCGATCCAAACCTCGCGGTTTACAGCGAAGGCCATAGCCTCGGCTGGCATGTGGCGAGCGACGAAACCGATGCAGTCGTAGAGCATCTCGAAGGACTGCGCGCGATCTTTGCCGCCCCGGTCCAGGTCGGCGGATTCTCGGTCGACGTAGGGATTACCTTCGGGGTCGCATCGATCGAGGGCGATCCGTCCGCGCGCCTGGCTGCTGCCGTCGCGGCGGCCGAGGAAACGTCCGAAGCCCATAATCCGATCGCCATCGCCGAAACCGGAACCGAAACCGACCTTCTGTGGGACATCTCGCTCCGCGCGCGGATCGACGAAGCGATGGAAGCCGGCGAAATCTATTGCGTCTACCAGCCCAAGATCGACCTCGCGTCGAAATCCATGGTCGGGGTCGAAGCGCTGGTACGCTGGCATGATCCGGCCCGCGGTTTCATTTCGCCGCTGCACTTTATCCAGCAGTGCGAAAAGGCCGGGCGGATGGAGCACCTGACCCGCTACGTCCTGCAAAGCGCCTGCTCGGCTGGTCAGCTCCTGCATTTCCGCGGCCGGACCATCTCCATGTCGGTCAACATCTCGGCCACCCTCTTGGGCGACATGCGCGTGGTTGGACTGGTGCGCAATGTGCTCCAGGCGACGCGGTTCGATCCCCAGTATCTGACGCTCGAGATCACCGAGACGGCGCGCATCTCCGATCACAACGTGGCTTCGAGCATCCTTCAGGAACTGCGTTCGATCGGCGTGCGCATTGCCATGGACGATTTCGGCGTCGGTGCGGCCAGCTACGAAGCGTTCTACGAACTGCCGTTCGACGAGATCAAGATCGACCGGCTTTTCATTACCAATATCGCCAAGGACCCGAAGGCCCGAGCCATCGTGTCGAGCATCGCGGCAATGGGTCGCGAAGCGCGAATCACCGTGGTGGCAGAGGGCCTTGAGAACCCGCAGGACATCGCTTTGCTCGAGCATGTCGGGTGCCAGCAGGTGCAGGGTTTTGCATTTTCTCGCCCTCTCTCATTATCCAATCTCTTGGAATATCAGGACTTTACGTCAGACAGGGCCATCGCAAACATGGTTTAGACTTTACAAACAGACATGGTTAATGAAATATAACTCTTGAGCAATCAGGAGGTACGACCATGTGGAATATTTGGGAATGGCTGTTCGACGGCTGAATTTCATAACTTAAGTGATTCAAAGGGCCCCGTTTACGGGGCCCTTTTTCGTTTCGCAGGTGCGAAACGAACCTGCGGCTGCGGCGTTGACTCTTCATATGCCAATCTCCATCGAAACCCGCTTCGCCTTCCACCTCCCCGCACCCACCGATGTGCTGCTGCAGTTCGAGGTGGCTGCCATCCCCGAACAGACGATCCTGTCGAGCGAGACACGGCTGGGGGACAGCGAACATTGTGCCCGCGTCCCCGCGCGCGACCATATCGGCGAACGGATCTGGATCCGTGCCGAGGGCGATTTCGAAGTCGACTATCGCGCACGCGTCGAACTCAACCGGCAACTCGATACGCTGGAAGATATGGCCGCCCTCGCCCCGCACGAGCTGCCCGGCGAAGCGGTCGAATACCTCTTCGACAGCCGCTATTGCCCGGCCGACGATTTCCAGTCCTTCGTCGAAGCGCAGTTTGCCGGCACCACCGGCGGTGCGCGGGTGGCCGCGATCCGCGACTGGATCGCCGAGCATTTCACTTACACGCCCGGCAGTTCGACCACCGAAACCGGCGCCGCGGAAACCTTCATCTCGCGCAAGGGCATCTGCCGCGACTATGCGCATGTTCTGGTGACGCTCGCGCGCGCCAGCACGATCCCCGCACGCTATGTCGCCTGTTTTGCCCCCGGCGTGCAGCCCCCCGATTTTCATGCGATAGCCGAGGTCTTCCTGGCCGATCCAAGCCGCGCCGACGGGGGGACCTGGCAGCTGGTCGATGCGACCGGCATGGCCGACCCGGCCGAAACCGTGAAAATCGGCGTCGGCCGCGATGCCGCCGATGTCAGCTTTCTCACCAGTTTCGGCCCCAACGACTTCCGCTCCAGCTCGGTCAGCGTGAAGAAAGAATAGGAATGCAGGCGGCTGGTGTGCATGAGTTGGCGCTGGTAACCGCATCGACCAGGAGTGACCAACCGATGATTGCCTGCCCCCGCGCATGAGTGTGAACGCCGACCGCCTGCTGCTCTTCGGCGCGACCGGAGACCTCGCGCAGCGCATGCTGCTGCCCTCGCTCTGCGCCCTTGATGCCGACGGCCTGCTCGAGCCGGACCTCAAAATCGTCGGCACCGCCCGCTCGGAAATGACCACGCGCGAATATCGCGACTGGGCGCGCGCCGCGCTGGAGAAAAATCTCCCCGACCACCGCCGCGGCGGTGTCGCCACCTTCCTCAACCGCCTCAGCTACGTCCCCGTCGATGCCACGACGCTCGACGGCTATGACGAGCTCGCCAAGGAAGTCGGCACCTATGACAAGGGTCTGGCGATCTTTCTGTCGACCGCGCCCAGCCTGTTCGAACCGACCATCGACGGGCTCGTCCATGCCGGGCTGACCGAAGGCAATGTCCGTATCGGGCTGGAAAAACCGCTCGGCACCGATCTCGCCAGCAGCGAGGAAATCAACAATGCGGTCGCCAAGGCGTTCAGCGAAGACCGCATCTTCCGCATCGATCACTACCTCGGCAAGGAGACCGTGCAGAACCTGCTCGCGCTGCGTTTTGCCAATCTGCTGTTCGAGCCGGTCTGGAACGCGACCTATATCGACCACGTTCAGATCACCGTCGCCGAAACGATCGGGCTGGAATCGCGGGTCGCCTATTATGACGACAGCGGCGCCTTGCGCGACATGGTGCAGAACCACATGCTGCAATTGCTCGCGCTGGTAGCGATGGAGCCGCCGACCAGCTTCGATTCCACCGCCGTGCGCGACGAGAAGGTCAAGGTCCTGCGCGCGCTGCGACCGATCGCGAAGGGCGAAACCGTGACCGGCCAGTACCGCGCGGGCGCGGTCGATGGGGCCGCGGTCCCCGGCTATGACGAGGAACTGGGCAAGCCCAGCGACACCGAGACTTTTGTCGCATTGAAGGCGCATGTCGACAATTGGCGCTGGAAGGGCGTGCCCTTCTACCTGCGCACCGGCAAACGCCTGCCCGAACGCGTGACCGAAATCGTGATCCAGTTCCGCTGCATCCCGCATTCGATCTTCGAAGGCCGCGGCGCGAGTACCAAGCCCAACCGGCTGGTCATTGGCATCCAGCCCGAAGAAAACGTCCAGCTGTCGATGATGGCCAAGGTGCCGGGGCTCGACCGCGAGGGCATCCGCCTGCGGCAGGTCCCGCTCGATATCGCCATGCCCGACGCCTTTTCCGGCACGGTCCGCCGGATCGCCTACGAGCGCCTGCTCCTAGACCTGATCGAAGGGGACCAGACGCTGTTCGTGCGCCGCGACGAGGTCGAGGCGCAATGGGAGTGGATCGATGCGATCCGCGCGCTGTGGGACCGCGAAGAGATCACGCCCAAGCCCTATGGCGCGGGCAGCTGGGGACCCAGCGCGGCCATAGCGCTGGCCGAACGCGACGGAGTGACCTGGCATGACGAATAAACCGCTCAACGACACGATCCACCGCGTCACCCAGCGGGTGATCGACAATTCGCGCGACAGCCGTAGCGACTATCTCGACCTGATGGACCGCGAAGGCGACCGGCAGGTCAACCGCGGTTCGCTGTCCTGCTCGAACCTGGCGCACGCCTTTGCCGGGGCGGAGGAAGACCAGGCCGCGATCATGGCCGCGCGGGGGCCGAACCTCGGCATCGTCACTGCCTATAACGACATGCTTTCCGCGCATCAGCCCTACCACCGCTACCCCGAGCGGATGAAGATCTGGGCGCGCGAGGTGGGCGCTACCGTGCAGGTCGCGGGCGGCACCCCCGCCATGTGCGACGGGGTGACGCAAGGCGAAGCGGGAATGGAACTGTCGCTGTTCAGCCGCGACACCATCGCGCTGTCGACCGTCGTCGCGCTGAGCCACGCAATGTACGATGGCGTCGCGCTGCTGGGCATTTGCGACAAGATCGTGCCGGGCCTGCTGATGGGGGCGCTGCGTTTCGGCCATCTCCCCGCTATCTTCGTGCCCTCCGGCCCGATGGGCACCGGCATTTCCAACAAGGAAAAGCAGCGCGTCCGCCAGCTCTATGCCGAGGGCAAGGCGACCCGTAAGGAACTGCTGGCGAGCGAGATGGGCAGCTACCATTCGGCGGGCACCTGCACCTTTTACGGCACTGCCAATTCCAATCAGATGATGATGGAGATGATGGGCCTGCATGTGCCCGGCGCCGCCTTCGTCCAGCCGGGCGCGAAGCTGCGGCAGGAACTGAGCCGCGCGGCCACGCACCGGCTCGCGGCGATCGGCAAGTCGGGCGACGATTACCGCCCCCTCGCCCGCGTGGTCGACGAAAAGTCGATCGTCAATGCGGCGATCGGCCTGCTGGCCACGGGCGGATCGACCAATCACGCGATCCATATCCCCGCGATGGCGCGCTCGGCGGGCATCCGCTTCGACTGGGCCGATCTGGCGGAATTGTCTTCTGTCGTCCCGCTCGTCGCGCGCGTCTATCCGAATGGCTCGGGCGATGTGAACCATTTCCATGAGGCCGGCGGGATCGGCTATGTGATTGGCACGCTGCTGGATGAGGGCCTCGCCCATTCCGACATCATGACGATCTGGGATGGCGGGTTCGAAAGCTATTCACGCGAGCCCGGCATGGACGGCGACGCGCTGACCTGGCGCGACCCGGGCCCCTCGGGCGACAGCGAGATGCTGCGCCCGGCTTCCGCGCCGTTCGAACCCGATGGCGGCATGCGTCTGGTCGAGGGCAATCTTGGCCGTGCCTGTTTCAAATCCTCCGCCGTCGAACGCGAGCGCTGGACCGTCGAGGCACCGTGCCGCGTGTTCGAGACCCAGCATGAGGTGAACGAGGCGTTCACGCTGGGCGAGCTCGACCGCGACGTTGTCGTCGTGGTCCGGTTCCAGGGGCCGCGGGCCAATGGCATGCCCGAACTGCACAAGCTCACTCCCGCGCTCGGCGTCTTGCAGGACCGCGGATACCGCGTCGCGCTGGTGACCGATGGCCGCATGTCGGGCGCATCGGGCAAGGTCCCCGCGGCGATCCACTGCACACCCGAAGCGCGGGGCGGCGGTCCGCTGTCGCGGCTACGTGACGGCGATATCGTGCGGGTCTGCGCCGCCACAGGGACGCTCTCCACCGAGGCCGATCTCGACAATCGCGATCCCGCCATGGCGCCCCCGCCCGAGACCGGCATGGGCCGCGAGTTTTTCGCGATGTTCCGCGCGAATGCCGATGGCGCCGAACAGGGTGCCTCCTCGATGCTGGCGCTGGCCGGGCTGTGAGCGTGGACCTCGTCAGCGTCGATATCGGGGGCACCCATGCGCGGTTCGCGCTGGCCACCGTGCATGACGACGGGACGATCGTCCTCGGCGAACCCGAAACGCTGCACACCGACGAATATGCCAGCTTCCAGACCGCATGGGAGGATTTCCGCAAGCGGATGGGCGGCACCCTGCCCCCGCGCGTGGCGATGGCGATCGCGGGGCCGGTGGGGAGCGATGTCATCCGCTTTACCAACAATCCGTGGATCATTCGCCCCGCGCTGATCAAGCAGAAGCTGGGCGTCGAGAACTACTTCCTCGTCAATGACTTCGAAGCGGTCGCACATGCAGTGGCGCGCGCGCCGGATGAGCAGTTCCTGCACCTTGCCGGGCCCGACGAACCGCTTACTGCCGATGGCACGATCAGCGTGCTCGGTCCCGGCACCGGGCTGGGCGTCGCCCACCTGTGGCGCTCGGGCAGCGATTACCGCGTGCAGGCGACCGAGGGCGGCCATATCGATTTCGCTCCGCTCGACAGCATCGAGGATGCGATCCTTGCCCGGCTGCGCAAGCGCCATACGCGCGTATCGGTTGAGCGGGTCGTCTCCGGACCGGCGATCGTCGACATCTACGAAACGCTGGCCGCGATGGAAAAACGCAAGACGCGCGACGAGGAAGATATCGCGATCTGGACCCGCGCCATGAGCGACGAAGAAAGTCTCGCCGCCGCAGCGCTCGACCGGTTCTGTCTGTCGCTGGGCAGCGTCGCGGGCGATATCGCGCTGGCGCAGGGCGGCTTTGGCGGTGTCGTGATCGCGGGCGGACTTGGCTATCGCCTGCGCGACCACCTGCCAAAGTCGGGTTTTGCCCAGCGCTTCCGCGCCAAGGGCCGCTTCGCCCAATTGATGGCGACCATTCCGGTCAAGCTCATCACCCATCCCCAACCGGGCCTGTTCGGCGCGGCCGCAGCTTTCGCCAGGAGACACGCTTGACCATTGCCGCCATCATGCAGACCGCACCGGTTATTCCGGTGATCGTGATCGATGAGTTGGAGCATGCCGAACCGCTCGCGCGCGCGCTGGTGGCGGGCGGGCTGCCGGTGCTGGAAGTGACGCTGCGCACGCCTGCCGCGCTCGATGCGATCCGCGCCATGCGCCAGGTCGAAGGCGCTGTGGTCGGCGCGGGGACGGTCACCAACCAGTCCGAGCTCGCCGAAGCAGTCGATGCCGGCAGCCAGTTCATCGTTTCGCCCGGGCTGACCGAACCGCTGGGCAAGGCTGCCATTCGCGCGGATATTCCCTTCCTGCCGGGCATCGCCAATGCGGGCGACATCATGCGCGGGCTGGATCTGGGACTCACGCATTTCAAGTTCTTCCCCGCAATGGCCGCCGGCGGCCTGCCCGCGCTCAAGGCCCTGGCCGCACCTTTCGGACAATGCCGCTTCTGCCCGACCGGAGGTGTATCGCTGGCCAATGCGCCCGAATGGCTCGGCTTCGATCCGGTCCTGTGCGTCGGCGGCAGCTGGGTCGCCCCGCGCGGCGCTGTCTATGCAGCGGAAGTCGAGCGGCTGGCCCGCGAAGCCGCCGCGCTGGCGGCTTAGTACCACCGCCGATCCGTCCCTGTGCGGGGCGTTCTTTCCAGCCTAGGTGGAAAATTCACCCATTCATGCGCATAATGGGTGGATGGACGTGATTCTGAAATGGATCGGCGGGGGAACCGTCGCCGCAGCGCTGGTACTGGCGGGCGTCGCTGTGGGCGGCCGCGCAACCGCCGAAGCGGATACGCCCGAAGTGGTGGCCGCCGCCCCCGAGCCGGATCTGGTGGAACAACCCATCGAAGTCCATGGCGCGCTTGCAGCCAAGGCGGTTGCCGATGCCAAGCGTCTTTACACCGTCCGCAGGATCCTGCCGATCGACGGACCGATCAAATATGGCGAGTGGCATTGGGATGACGAAGGCGTCCCCGATGGCCCGCTGCTGGTCACCGTCGACCTCGAAGCGCGGGTAATCTCGATCTTTCGCAGCGGGTATGAAATCGGCGCCGCGGCGGTCATGCTGGGCACGGACGAGCATCCGACCCCGACCGGTGTCTTCCCGATCCTGTGGAAGCAGCGGCACAATGTCTCCGAGAAATACGGCAATGCGCCGATGCCCTGGAGCATGTTCCTGACCACCGACGGGGTCGCCATCCATGGCGGCAGCACCGTCGAAAACGGCTATGCCAGCCATGGCTGCATCGGCGTGCCCGACGATATCGCCAAGCGCCTGTTCGCGATCGCCAAGAAGGGCGACAAGATCGTGATTACCAGGGGCGAGCAGATGACCGTCGGCGACAGCATCATCTGATGTGAATCAGCCGCTGCGGCGCGGCGGTTCGGGCGTACAGATAAACCTATCGCCGCGCCGTTCGACCAGCACGCCCGCGATATTGCTGCGCCGATCCGCCGCTTTCAGGAATGCGGCGACCTCGCCATGCGAAACCTCGCCGCCAAGAATGGCAATGGCACGGGCGACCAGCCGCGCGGAGGTATCGCGCGTGGGGCCGACCGGCACTGCAACGCGTGCATCGCCGACCACAACCGCGTCTTCCCACAATTGGTCCGCGACTATCTGTAGCGCCTGCTCCGCCTCCTGCAAATGCGACGCGGAACGGGCCAGCGCCACCGGATCGATCCAGCCGGCTGCCTCCAGCGCGCGCCGGATCCGCACCCGGTCGTAGCTTTCGTCGCGATTGCTCGGGTCTTCGACGAACGGCATACCCACACGCTCGACGAGATCGCGTAGCTCCTGCTTGCGGAACGCGAGCAGCGGGCGAAGCACCGGAACCGCGCAATCCGCGATCATCGTTGACGAGCGGATGCCGGCAAGCCCGGCCAGCCCGCTTCCGCGGTTGAGGCGCATCAGCAGCGTTTCGGCCTGGTCGTCGGCATGGTGCGCCGTGGCGATCGCCGCCAGTTCGCGCGTCTGCGCCCATTTGCCCAGTGCAGTATAGCGCGCCGCACGCGCGCGGTCCTGCACATTGCCATCATCCACGCTGACGTTAAGCACGCGGCAGGCGATGCCCCGGTCCGAGCAGACCTGCGCGACCAGCGCGCATTCCTCGGCGGCCTCGGCGCGCAGGCCATGATCGACCGTCGCGACCTCGATCGCATCGCCCACCAGGTCATGCGCCAATGCCAACAGCGCCATGCTGTCGGGCCCGCCCGATACTGCGAGGCCCAGTTTTCCGTTCAGCTGGAAGCGGTCAAAAGCCGCTTCGAAGCGCGCTAGCAGCGCGGGAGCGATATCCCCGTCAATTGCACGTCACCTTGCCGCGATTGGCCTCGTACTGGCTCTGCAAGCGGCCCGCGGCGAGAGCGGGATAGGTCTCGGAGAATTCGGCCAGCGCGATGCAGGCACGCCGCGTGTCGTCGAGCGCGATCATGGTCTCGGCAAGATACAGCAGGCTGTCACCCGCGCGTGCGCCGGTCTTGTCTTCCTGGTAGTTCTTGAGGAACCACGGAGCCGCTTCCTTGGCCTTGCCGTCATCGAGATAGGCCCGGCCGAGCAGGTTGCGGCCATAGGTCGTGCGCCAGTGATCGGGATTCTGCTCGACGAACAGCGTCAGCTGCTGCTGCGCTTCGGGAAAGAAGCCCGCATCCCACAGGCGGAAGCCATAGGAATATTCGTCATCCGCTGCATCGTCGGTCTGCGGCTTGGCAATCGCCTGCACTGCGGCGACACGTTCCTCGCTCGGCCCTGCAGCGGTCGCCGTCGCGGTAACATTGCGCGTTGCGCCCGTACTCGCGGCAGGCGTGGCAGTGGGCGTGGTCGCCGCGACCGTGGTCGATCCCCTACCACCTTCGAGCGTATCCATCCGCTCGCTCAGCAGGCGGATCGCATTGGCGTTTTCCTCGTTCAGCGCAGTCTGACGCTGGAGCTGCGCTTCGAGCGCGTCGAGCCGGGTCAAGATGTCGGTCACCGCCGTGGTCGACGTACTCGGCACGGTCGAGGACACGGTCGGCTGCGCCGAGATCTGGGGTTCGAAAAAGCGCCCGTCACCGCCGGGGAAGACCTTGCGCTGCAGCGCCCGCACCTCGGCCTCGAGCCGGCGCATGCGCGCTTCGTCATTGCCGTCCTGCGGCAGCGCCGGCGTGGCAGTCGCCAGCAAGGCAAAACCCGCCCCGAGAAACGACAGGTTGCGGGTAATCGATCCGAAAGTCATCGGGAGGCTCCTGGTGGGATGTCCGTAGGCGGCGGAAATTGCCCTAGCCCCGCGAATCTGTCGAGGCCATGAAACGCGCTTATCCCCCTTTCGGAAGGGGAAAATTAACCGCCGTCGGCGGCGGGAGAGGCGGGGGTTGCCGGTCGTTCGGCGCGCGCGAGCAGCGCTTCGGCGGTGATCGGCGCGTCCTTGATGACCTCGTCCACTTCGGACAGCTTGGGGACCGAACGGCCACCCACGGTGATCGCCAGCGCATAGGGCCGACCGGTCCAGACCTGCGGCCCTTCGGCATCGGCGGGCACGGTGAAGCTGTCACCCTCGGCCATCTGCGCCTCGTACAGACGCTCGCCATTGGCGTCGTAGAACTTGACCCAAGTGCCATCCATCTCGCTGGTGAAGACCACCGGACCCGTAGCGGCGGGGGCCGCTGCCTGCGCGGATGCATCGCCATCCGCGGCTTTTTCCGCAACCGCGGCCTTCGGGTCCTGCAGCGGCGCAGGCCCCATGCCGGGGGCAAAATAGCTGCTGTAGAAGGCGTAGATCCCGCCCAGCAGCAGCACCGCTGCGAACAGCGCGAACCATGCCAGTCCGCGCCCCGGAACGCGCGCCGGATCGCCGGGCTCGAACTTGGCGGGTGCATCGCCGGCATCTTCGCCATCGGCCAGCTCCAGACGGGCCTGTTCGACGATCTCGCGTTCATCGAGCCCAACCAGCCGGGCATAGGTGCGCGAGAAACCCACCGCATAGGTTCGTGCGGGGAGATCGGCGAGCCGGCCGTTCTCGATAGTCAGCAAATGGCGCTGCGGTATGCGAGTCTCTGCCGCGACCTGCGTCAGCTCCATCCCCGCGTCCTCGCGCGCCTCCTTGAGCCGCGCGCCGACGGTGCCGGCTGGTACAACCGGTTCTTGTTCAAGAATTTCTTCGTCGCTCATGCGATCCCCGATAATGCGATCCCGCGGTTTTCCCGCATGTGGTCTTGACGCAGGAAAAGCGAACCCGCGGTACGCCTGTCAAGCATGCATCATAACACAGTTGGTATCTATGGACGAGAAGAGGCGGTTTCGCGACGAAATCAGTCGAGATCGATATCGCGTTCGCTGGCCCATTTATGCAACTCGGAGCGCATGTCTTCCGGCGGCGAGGCAAGCAGGCGCTTCATATGCTCGGTCAGCTCGGCCAGATCGACCTTGCGCACCAGTTCCTTGATCGGACCCACCGCGGCGGGCGTGATCGACAGCCGCCGATAGCCGATCCCGAGCAGCGCCAGCGCTTCGAGCCGCCGCCCGCCCATTTCGCCGCAGATGCCAAGCCGGACATTCTGCCCGACCAGCGTCTGCGAAACGCGTGCAAGGAAGCGCAGGATAGCCGGGCTGAGCCAGTCGTAGCGCTCCGCCAGCTTGGGGTTGGCGCGATCGGCTGCAAACAGGAACTGCGTAAGATCGTTGGTCCCGACCGAGATGAAAGACAGCTTGGGCGCCAATACGTCGAGCATGTCGGCCAAGGCCGGCACTTCGAGCATGCAGCCATATTCGATCGTTTCAGGCACCAGCTTGCGCCGGTCGCGCAGGAAAGCGAGCTGTTCGTCGAACACCTTCTTCCCGGCATCGAACTCCCATGGCTCGCTGACCATCGGGAACATGACCGAAAGCGTGCGGCCCGCCGCGGCTTCGAGCAGCGCCCGCGCCTGGGCCTTGAGCAGCCCTTCGCGTTCGAGCGAGAGCCGCAGCGCGCGCCAGCCCATCGCCGGGTTCTCTTCCCGCTCGGCCACGGCATTGGCGAGATAGGGGACCACCTTGTCGCCGCCGATATCGACCGTGCGGAAGATGACCGGCTTGTCGCCCGCCGCATCGAGCACATCGCGATAGAGCCGCATCTGGCGGTCGCGCTGCGGGAGGGTGGAGGACACCAGGAACTGGAATTCGGTGCGAAACAGGCCGACGCCGTCCGCGCCGCTCATCGCCAGCGCGCTCATGTCGTCGCGGAGCCCCGCATTCATCATCACCGTGATGCGCGTCCCATCGCGGGTAAAGGGCTCGACATCGCGCAGTTCGGCGTAGGCAGCCTGTTTTTCGCGGGTCCTGGCGAAGCGGGTCTCGAATGCCTCGAGCACCTGCTGGTTGGGGCGCAGAGTGACCCGCGCCCTGTCGGCATCGAGGATCACCTCGTCGCCTTCGGCCACCCGCGTCCGGATACCCGTAACGCGGCCCAGTACCGGTACGCCCATGGCGCGCGCCACGATCACGACATGCGCGGTGAGCGAGCCTTCCTCCAGCACCACACCCTTGAGCCGGCGCCGGTCGTATTCGAGCAGTTCGGCCGGACCGAGATTGCGCGCGAACAGGATCGTGTCACGCCGCAGCCCCTGCGTCGCCGCAGTGCCAAGCTGGCCAGACACGATCCGCAGCAGGCGATTGGAGAGGTCCTCCAGATCGTGCATCCGGTCCTGCAGCAGCGCATCGTCGATCTCGCGCATGCGCATGCGGGTGCGCTGCTGGACGCGTTCGATCGCCGCCTCGGCGGTCAGCCCGCTGTCGATCGCTTCGTTGATCCGGCGGCTCCAGCCTTCGTCATAAGCGAACATCTTGTAGGTCTCGAGCACTTCGACATGCTCGCCGCCCTTGCCGAATTCCGCTTCCTTGCCGAGCGCGTCGATCTGGTCGCGCATCTTGTCGAAGGCGCGGTAGACGCGCTGGCGCTCGGCTTCGATATCCTCGGCCACGACCTGATCGATCTCGATCCGCGGCTGGTGGAAAACCGCGTGCCCTGCCGCGAGGCCTTTCACCAGTGCCAGTCCCTCGAGCACATCGTTCTCGACATGCGTAACCTCAAGGTCGATCGGCCCTTCGCCATCGACCAGTTCCTTGTGTGCGATCAACTCGGACAGGACCATGGCGGTGGTCTGCAACGCCTCGATCTCGATTTCCTCGTAGCGGCGCGGATCGACATGCTGGACACACAATACGCCCACTGCGCGTTCGCGGTAGACGATCGGCACACCGGCGAAGGAATGGAATTTTTCCTCGCCCGTCTCGGGGCGATAGGCGAAGTCGGGGTGGGCCTTGGCCTCGGCCAGGTTGAGCGTTTCGATATTGTTGGCGATGGTCCCGGTCAGGCCCTCGCCCACAGCCAGCCGCGTGACATGGACCGCTTCGGCATTGAGGCCCTGCGTCGCATACAGCTCAAGCGCGCCTTCGCGCAGCAGGTAGATCGAGCAGACCTCGCTCGACAGGCTCTCGGCGATGATCTCGACCACGCGGTCGAGTTTGTGCTGTGCATGGGTACGCCCGGCCATGACCTCGTGCAGGCGCGTAAGTATCTGGCGGGCGGAAGCAACTGCGGACATGCCTCAGCCTATAGCAAATAACTGGTCGGGCGGAAGCGGGGCACGTGGCCCCGCCCCCCGTTTGGCATTGTCAGCAGGAAGCGATCTCTTCCTTGATCCGGAGTTTCTGCTTCTTGATCTGCTGGATCATCGCGATGTCGGGTGCCGGTCGGATCTGTTCCTCGTGCAGGCGGACCTCGAGACCGGCGTGCTTGGCTTTGAGCGCGTCGACATGGGATGATTGCATCGGGTTGTCTCCTTGACGGTTGTTTGACCCCAGGAGCGACTCGTACGCTTGCGCGGAACGAGCCGCAGACCAGGTAACAAACCACAGGATTGCCAATTTACAAAGAGCCTTGTTGTGGGCATGCGACAAAGCGGTCGCGAGGGGCGACTGTCCGGAAAGGTCGGCGTGAACGAACAGGAACTGCGCAAGAGGCTCGCGCTGCTCCGCAGCGAGCATCGCGATCTCGATGTCGCGATCGCGGCACTGACTCACGCGGGCGAGCAGCGGGGCTTTACCGACCAGTTGCAGATGGCCCGGCTGAAAAAGCGCAAGCTCGTGCTGAAGGATCGGATCGCCGCGATCGAGGATGTGCTCCTGCCCGATATTATCGCCTGATTCCCGCAGCTTGCGTCGCACCCGCTGTCATGCGAGCGGCGCCGTGGTTAATCCGCTGGAAGGAATGACGTGAAATGCGTAAGAAAAGCGCATGTCGGCCCGCGATATCAACGAAGAGATCATCGAAGATCTCTACAGCGCAGCGCTTATGCTCGCCGATGATGCGCGCGCGGCTTTCGACCTGCGCTGCGAAGACACCAGCGCCGATCCCGACGACCTGACGCGCGTGGCGCTGTCGATCGAGGGACTGCGCGCGACCACGCGGTTGATGCATGTGCTCGCGTGGTTGCTCAACCAGCGTGCCTATATGGCGGGCGAGCTGTCCGAGCAGCAGCTTGAGCGGTGCGGCACCCTGCCCGAGGAACGCGAAGCCGATGCGGACAATCTTGCCCGGCTCGAACCGAGCACCCGCGCGCTGATCGAGGACAGCGAGCGGCTGCATGCGCGCGTAGCACGGCTCGATCGCCACCGGCGCTCGCAAGTCGTGGCAGCCACGCCGGTTGCCTCGCTGCAGGGGCGGATCGCGCAGGCCTTTGCCACCGGCTGATCAGACGGCGGTCAGTGCCCGCGCGTAACGTGCCAGGCGGGCTTCGCGCACGTCCCCGGTCATCTGCGGATTGAACGTTTTTCCGCCGCCGCGCATGGCCTGCGCGGCCTTTTCGAGACTGTCCTGCATCCCGCATCCCACAGCAGCGAGGATGGCGGCGCCGAGCGCGGTCGTCTCGACAAAATCGGGCCGTTCGACTTCGAGATCGAGAATATCGGCCAAGTCCTGCGCCATCCAGTCGTTGGCGCTCATCCCGCCGTCGATATGCAGGCGGCACCAGGGGGCCCCGTCCGCCGCGAAAGCGCTTGCCAGATCATGCGTCTGGTGTGCCATCGCCTCGAGCGCCGCGCGCGCGATCTGTGCGCGCCCGCTGGCGAAGCTGAGGCCCGAAATGACCCCGCGCGCATCGGGGTTCCAATGCGGCGCACCCAGCCCGGCGAGTGCGGGCACGATCACCACCTCACCGCTATCCTCGATCGAACGCGCCAGGTCCTCGGTCTCGGCAGCGCTGGCGATCAGGCCAAGCTGGTCGCGCAAATACTGGATAAGGCTGCCCGCGACGAAGCATGAACCCTCGATCGCGTAGGTTCGCACACCGTCCTGCTGATAGAGCACCGTGCCGAGCAACCGATGCTCCGAGCGCGGGATTTCCTGCCCCATATTGGTCAGTACGAAAGCGCCGGTGCCGTAGGTCGCCTTGGTTTCGCCGAAACCGAGGCACCCCTGCCCGATCGTCGCCGACTGCTGATCGCCCGCCAGCCCGCAGATCGGAACCGCCGCGCCCAGCCACTGTGCAGCGCAGGTCGCCAGCTGCCCATGCGTGTCGACCACTTCGGGCAAGGCGGCGCGCGGCACGCCGAACAGTTCGCACAGATCCTCGTCGAACTGCGCCCCATCGAGCGGGAGCAACAGCGTGCGGCTGGCATTGCTTGCATCGCTCAGATGCGCGCCGCCCGACAGCTTGTAGACCAGCCAGCTCTCGACCGTGCCGAGGGCCAGGGTGTCGGTCTGCGCGGCCGACCGGACGCCCTCGTCGTGATCGAGCATCCAGCGCATCTTCGTGCCCGAGAAATAGGGATCGAGCAGCAGGCCGGTGCGCCGCTGCACTTCCGGTTCGTGGCCATATTGCTTCATGCCCGCGCAAAAGCCCGCGGTCCGCCGGTCCTGCCAGACAATTGCGCGTGCCAACGGCTCGCCGGTCTCGCGATCCCAGGCCACCACGGTCTCGCGCTGGTTGGTAATGCCGATGGCGCCGATCCGGCCGACATCGTCTCCGGTCACTTCGCGCGCGCAGGCGAGCGTCTTGTCCCAGATCTCGGCGGCATCGTGCTCGACCCAGCCGGGCCTGGGATAATGCTGTGTCAGCGCCTGCTGCGCGACCGCCTCCATCGTGCCGTCGGCGGCGAACATCATGGCCCGTGTCGAGGTGGTCCCGGCGTCGAGGACGAGGATGCAATCGGCCATGCTGTCTCCCATGCAAGCGGCGAGACGTGACATGGCGCAGCCTAGTCCCCATATGCAAGGGCATGGCTGGACCTCCTCCCAAACCGTGGCCGACCGGCAAGGCGATGCAACTCGAGCCGCTGGTGCGGCGCGTGCTGGCGCCGAACCCCTCGCCCTATACCTATACCGGGACACAATCTTACATCGTCGGCATCGGCGATGGCTGCGCAGTGATCGATCCCGGCCCGGACGAGACCGAGCACTTGCTCGCGCTCGACGCGGCGATCGGCGAGGAACACGTCTGCGCGATCATGTGCACGCATACGCACCGCGACCATTCACCCGCCGCCAAGACGCTGGCGGCGCGCACCGGCGCGCCGATCGTCGGCTGCGCCCCACTGGTGCTCGACGACAGCGGGCCGCGCGCCGATGCCTCGTTCGATCGCACCTATGAACCCGACAGGGTCATGGAAGACGGCGAACAGATGACCGGCCCCGGCTGGACGCTGACCGCGGTCGCCACGCCCGGACACGTGTCGAACCACCTCTGCTTCGCGCTAGAGGAAAGCGGCGCGCTGTTCACCGGCGACCATATCATGGGCTGGTCGACCAGCGTCGTGATCCCGCCCGATGGCGATATGGGCGATTACATGAAGAGCCTCGAACGGCTTTATGCGCGCGAGGACCGGGTGTTCTACCCTGCCCATGGCGAGGCAGTCGACAAGCCGCGCCAGCTCGTGCGCGGAATGATCGGGCACCGCCGCCAGCGCGAGAACCAGATCGTCCGGCTGCTGGGCGAGGGGCCGCACGAAGCCCCCGATTTCGTCGGCAAGATGTACAAGGGTCTCGACCCCAAGCTGCATAAGGCGGCCGAAATGTCGGTTACCGCGCATCTGATCGATCTGGAACAGCGCGGCCTCGTCGCCCGTTCGGGCAATACATGGCAGACGATCTGAAACCCGCCACACAAACCATCGCACCTGAGCTGCGCGAGGAGCGCCCGCTCGCGCGCGTCCAGGCGGTGCCGTGGCTGATCGTCATCGTTCTGCTTGCCGCAGTCGCCTGGCTCGGCTGGCGGGCCTTCTTCTACCAGGAAGAAGGCGACCCGGTGGGCAGCGCGATGCTGGCCTTCGAGAAGCAGAATTCGCTGACCGTCTTTTCCAGCCGCTTCGAGGTCGTTGCCGAGAGCGTCGACCGGCGCGGCGTGCTGAATATCGACCTGCTCGAAAGCCGGCAGGCGGCGATCATTCCAGCAACGGTCGAATACCGCCTCGACCTGTCGAGCATGGACCGGGACCGGTTCGCCTGGGACGCGGAAAGCGAAACCCTTTCGGTGGTGCTGCCGGCGCTGCGCATCTCGCGGCCCAATCTCGACGAGGCGGCGCAGAAAACTTTCACCGAAGGCACCTATGTCAGCCGTGATGCGAGCGCCGACCTTGCACGCAACAATTCGCAGCAGGCGGAACGCAAGGCCGCCGCCTTTGCCAAGAACCCCGAAGTGCTCGCGCTGGCACGGCAGGCCGCAAAGGATGCGGTACGGCAGAACCTCGCCATCCCGATGCAGGTCGCTGGTTATGGCGATGTGACGGTAAACGTCCGGTTCGACGGGGAAGCCCCTCCCGGAAATTGACGCTCCGCGAACCGCCGGGTAACCTCCTCCAAAAATAGCCATGTCGCGTTTTTGGAGGAGATACGGGATCATGGCGACCATTCATCCGCCGCATGTCGCAGCGCCGCGCGAACAGACGCGGTTTTTCTTTGTCTTGGCTTTGGTCATGGCGCTGGTGATCGTGGGCGGCTTCACCCTCCAGCTGGCGATGGGCCGGTCCAGTTTCGCAGTCCCTGCCGCCTATCACCTGCATGCCGCGGTCTTCATGGGCTGGATTGGGATCTATCTGATGCAGCACGTCACCGCGCTGCGCGGGCAATGGGCATTGCATGCCGGTTTCGGCCGGATCGCCTATCTCTGGATCCCGCTGATGCTGGTCTTCGGCAGCGTGCTGATGGTGGCGGTCGCGCGGCGCACCGGCGGGCCGTTCTTTTTCCACGTAAGCGAGTTCCTGTGGAGCAATATGATGCTGCTGTGGTGTTTCGGCGGCCTCGCCTTCTGGGCGCTGCGCCGGCGGCGCTACACCGGATGGCACAGGCGGTTGATGCTGTGCGCCATGGCGATCCTGACTGGCCCCGGTCTTGGCCGGATCCTCCCCCTGCCGCTAATGATCCCGCATGCATGGACGATCACCACACTGGCTACGATGGTGTTTCCCGTAATCGGCATGATCGCCGACAAGCGCGCGACGGGACGCGTGCATCCCGCTTATCTGTGGGGCCTCGGCATCTACGCCGCCGTGTTCGTCCTGTCACTGGTGCTGGCCCATTCGGAGACGGGGATGGCGATTACCCGCAGCGTGATCGCGGACACGCCGGGCGAACTGCGTCCGATGGAGGCGTTTCTGCCACCCAGCTTCACAATGTAGGAACGCCCTCGCCTTCCGGGCCGTTCGGTCTATAAGCGCCCCAAACGTAGCAGACGGGACCCCATATGACCGCACAGACCGACCTGCCGACCGGCCAGGACCTGCTCGCCGAGATCAATCGCCTCCGCAAGGAGAAGAACGCGATCATTCTCGCGCATTACTACCAGACCGCCGATATCCAGGACCTCGCCGATTTCGTTGGCGACAGTCTGGAACTGAGTAAGAAGGCCGCCGAAACCGATGCCGATGTCATCGCCTTCTGCGGCGTGAAGTTCATGGCCGATACGGCCAAGATCCTCAGCCCCGAAAAGATCGTGGTGCTGCCCGACATGGATGCGGGCTGCAGCCTCGAGGACAGCTGCCCGCCGGACAAGTTCAGGGCCTTCCGCGAAGCGCATCCCGACCATATCGCGCTGACCTACATCAATTGCTCGACCGAGGTTAAGGCGCTGAGCGACGTGATCGTCACCAGCTCCAGCGCGGAAACGATCATCAGCCAGATTCCCGAGGACCAGAAGATCATCTTCGGCCCTGATCGGCATCTGGGCGGCTATATGAGCCGCAAGTTCAACCGCGAAATGCTGCTGTGGCCGGGCGTGTGCATCGTCCATGAGGCGTTCAGCGAGACCGAGCTTCTGAAGCTCAAGGCGCAGCACCCCGATGCGCCGGTCGCCGCGCACCCCGAATGCCCGCCGACCATCGTCGATCATGCCGATTACGTCGGTTCGACCAGCGGCATATTGCAGTTCGCGGAGACCTTCGAGGGCGATACGCTGATCGTGGCGACCGAGCCGCACATCATGCACCAGATGGAAAAGGCGCTGCCCAACAAGACCTTCATCGGTGCGCCCGGTGCGGACGGCAATTGCAGCTGCAACATCTGTCCGTACATGGCGCTCAACACGATGGAAAAGCTCTACGCCTGCCTGCGCGATCTCGAACCGCGGATCGAGATCGAGGAAGGGTTGCGCCTCAAGGCCAAGCAGAGCCTCGACCGCATGCTCGAAATGGCCAGCGGCACGATCGGCAAGGGCGATCTGGGCAAGGTCTGAACACACCTCAGGGAGAGAATTGATGGTCGCACGTCTGGCGCTGGCCGCCGCGCTCGTTTTCACCGCCGCACCGATCGCGGCGCAGGAGAGCGATGCGGGGGATCCGTATATCTGGCTCGAGGAAATCCAGGGCGAGCGCGCGCTGACCAAGGTCGACCAGTGGAATGCCGATACCGAGGCGGTGCTGACCGCCGAAGCCGAATATCCGCTGGCCAAGGCATGGGCCAAGCAGATCCTCGACGATACGCGGCAGATCGCCATGCCCGATGCGATCATGGGCGATCAGGTCACGAACCTGTGGCGCGATGCGGGCAATCCGCGCGGGTTGTGGCGCACCGCGACGCTCGAGAGCTATCTGGCGGGCGCCCCCGAATGGCGCACACTCATCGATGTCGACCAGCTGGGCGAGGATGAGGGCCAGAGCTGGGTATGGCACGGCGCCAATTGCCTCGCACCCGAATACACCCGCTGCCTGGTCTCGCTCAGCCCGGGTGGGACCGATGCGGATGTGGTCCGCGAGTTCGACATCACCACCGGCGCCTTTGTCGAAGGCGGGTTCACCCTGCCCGAGGCCAAGTCAAACGTCGCCTGGTATGACGAGAACACGCTGTTCGTCGGCACCGACGAAGGCGCCGGATCGTTGACCGATTCGGGTTATCCACGGCTGGTCAAATTGTGGCAGCGCGGGACAGATTTCGCCCAGGCACGGCTGATTGCCGAAGGCCAGCAGACCGATATCAGCATGAGCGGCTTCTCGGTGCTCGATGGTGAAACGCGGTGGCGGTTCGTCCGCCGGGGACCCGATTTCTGGACGGGCGAATACAGCCTCGTCGCCGAGGACGGATCGTTGATCGCCCTGCCGCTGCCTAGGGACGCGGGCTTCGAGGCCGTGCTCGACGGCCATGTGATTGCCAAGATGAACTCGCTGCAGGTGTCGAGCGCCGGGTGGAGCGCGCCGATGGGAGCGTTGGTCGCTTGGTCGCTTGCGGATATCGCATCCGGCCGCAGCGTTGCACCGACCGTGATTTTCAAACCGAGCGAAACGCAGGCGGTCGAAGATGTTGCGGCGTCGGAAAACAAGCTGTGGGTCAAGGTGCTCGACGATGTTTCGGGCAAGCTGATCGAGCTGACACCCGACGCCACCGGCTGGACCGAACGCGCGATGGACCTGCCTGCCAACAGCACGATCCAGATCGCCGAAACCAGCGGCACGGGCGACACCGCCTTCGTCACGGTCGAAAGCATGCTGACGCCGCCGACGCTTTATGCCGTGCCCAGCGACGGACCGCCCGTCGCGATCGCGAGCGAACCGGCGCAGTTCGATGCGAGCAAGTTCAGCGTCGAGCAGAAATTCGCCACGTCCAAGGATGGCACCAAGGTCCCCTATTACGTCGTCCGCCCCGCGGGCACCGAGGGGCCGCTACCCACGCTGATCCATGCCTATGGCGGCTTCCGCGCAGCGCAGACGCCGAAATATCTCACCGCCGAACCCTATCGCAGCGGCCCGCTTGGCCTGTTCTGGGTCGAAAGCGGCAATGCTTATGTTCTCGCCAATATCCGCGGCGGCGGTGAATACGGGCCGCGCTGGCACGAAGACGCGCTGCGCGACAAACGCCAGAACAGCTTCGACGATTTCCATGCGGTGGCCGACGATCTCGTCGCCAACCGGTTGGCCAGTCCGGGCCGCATCGCCGCATCGGGCCGCTCGAACGGCGGCGTGCTGGTCGGCGCGGTCGCGAACCAGCGTCCCGATCTCTACGGCGCGATCATTTCGGGCAGTCCGTTGATCGACATGAAGCGCTACAACAAGCTGCTCGCGGGCGCATCGTGGATGGCCGAATACGGCAACCCCGATGTACCATCGGACTGGGCCTTCATGCGCGAATGGTCGCCCTACCAGAACATGCGCGATACGCCCGATGTCCCGGCCGCCTTCTACTACCTGTCGACGCTCGATGACCGGGTTCATCCGGGCCATGCGCGCAAGGCGGCGGCCAAGCACGAAGCCTGGGGCCAGACCTTCTATTATCACGAGTATCGCGAGGGCGGCCATTCGGTCGGATCGGACCACGAAGAAGACGCGAAGCGTGCCGCATTGCTGCTTGCCTATCTCAATCGCGAAATCGGTAGCGGAGCGGACTAGGCACGGAGATGGGCTTCGCGCGTTCATCCTCTGACCGCAACTGGCAGGGGATGGGCGCTTGACCGCCGACATACGCTTTTTCTGGGCACGACTGAACGCGAACTACTGGTTTTATCCGGCGCTGTTCTCGATCATAGCGGGCGCGCTGGCTTTCATCATGGTCTGGCTCGACCGTGCCGGGCTGGCCGAATTTCTCAACGAGGTCGACTGGATCGTGCCCGCGCGTCCCAAGGGCGCAGCGGACATGCTGACCGTGATGGCGGGCAGCATGATCGGTGTCGCCTCGACCGTGTTCTCGATCACCATCGCCGCGGTCGCCTATGCCAGCGGCAATTACGGCCCGCGGCTGCTGACCAATTTCATGGAGGACCGCGGCAACCAGCTTAGCCTGGCGACCTTCATCGGCAGCTTCGTCTATGCGCTGATCGTGCTGCGCGCGGTGCGCGCGGAGGATGAAACCCCAGCCGTCCTCGCCGATGCCACCGCCACCGCCCTGCCCGGCTTCACCCCGCAACTGTCGCTGCTGGTCGCCTATGTCCTCATGGGCCTGTGCGTTGCGGTGCTGGTGTTCTTCCTCAACCACATCCCATCGAGCATTCGCATCAACAAGGTGCTCAAGGGTATCGGCGAACGGCTGCTCGAGGAAGTCCGCGAGACCTATCCGGTCGAAGACGAGTTCTACGAAGCGGTCGAACCCAAGGGCGGCGAGCCGTTGACCGCACGCGGCACGGGCTATGTCCAACTGGTCGACTTCGGCGAATTGGTGAAGGTCGCGCGCGATTGCGGCTGCACCATCTCGCTACGCGTGCGCACAGGCGATTTCGTCCATCGCGACATGCCGTTCCTCGATGTCGATGGCTGCGACCCCGCGACCATCGAGGAACGCATCCGCGGCTGTTTCACGCTCGGCTCCACCCGGACACCCGAACAGGATCCCCAATTCCTGATCGACGAACTGGTCGAGATCGGGCTGCGCGCGCTGTCGCCCGGAATCAACGATCCCTTCACCGCGATCACCGCGCTCCATTGGCTGGGTGCCGCGACCGCAGAGATCGGGCGGCGCGACCTGCGCAAGGATATCTGCGGCGAGGATTGCGACGATTGTCCGGTGATCCCGCTGCCCGACGATTTCGACCATTACGTCAGCCGCGGGTTCGGCGCGATCCGTAGCGCGGTGGCAAGTTCGCCCACCGCTGCCGAAGTCATGCTCGACACGCTTGCCAATGCGGCGGTGCCGATCCGCGACGAGCGGCGCCAGAAATTGCTCAAGGAGCAGGCCGACAAGCTCGCGCGGCAGACACGGCTGGTGCTGATCGGTCCCGACCTCGATCGGTTCGAACGCCATGTCGTGCGTTTCAATAAGGTCTTCTGGTAGGGACTAACGGACGCGGCCCGGCCGCCCCGCGCGCGCCAGTACCAGCGCAGTACCGACAAGCACCATCCCGACCACATCGAGCGGTGCCAGCAATTCGCCGAATGCCAGCCAGCCAACCGTGGCGGCGATCGCGGGCTGGGTCAGCAGCGCCATCCCGATAATCAGCGGCGGGAAATGGCGTAGCGAGAAGACCAGCAAGCCCTGCCCGACCAGCTGGCTGCTGAGCGCGAGCACCAGCACCGGCGTCCACCCCGCCTCGCCCGGCCATACCGGCTCGCCCGCGGCCAGCGCGATGGCGAGCAGCAGCGGCGCGGCGATGAGGCTGACGAGCAGCAGCACTGCCCACGGCCCCAGCGCCGCCCGAGCCCGCTGCGCAGGAAGCAGGTAGAAGGCATAGAAGATGCCCGCTGCGAGACAGAACAGGTCGCCCACGAACGTGGTCGCGGAAATCTCGAGGCTGCGGCCCAGCAATATGCCCGCACCAACCAGCGCTGCGAGCACGCCCACCCCTTCCTGCCCCGATGGCGCACGCCGCGCCGCGATGATCCCCCAGGCCATCAGGATCACGCTGCCCGAATTGCCGAACAGCGTGGCATTCGCGAGCCGGGTCCGCTCGATCCCGACATGCCAGCTGGCGAGATCGACTGCGAAAAACGCGCCGGCGAGCAGGCACAGCAGCACCAGCCGCCCGTCGATCGGCCCGGACGAACGCCCCCGCCAGGCGAGCAGCGCCAGCACCGGGAGCGGCAGCAAAAGCCGCCAGAAACCGGCGGAGACGGGGCCGGTATCGGACAGCCGGACCAGCCATGGACCCAGCGCCAGCGCGATGTTTCCCGCGACCAGCGCGGCGAAGTGCCATGCACTCGCCTGAAAGCCATTCTTGTCCGCTGTGGCGGTTGCGCTGCCCATGACCCGCCCCTAGCTCAATGGCCAACACGCGCTAGCAAAAAGGATTTGCCCGCATGCACGAAAGCCTGTTCCAGCCGCTCACCATGGGTGCCCTCGAAGCGAAGAACCGTATCTTCATGGCACCGCTGACCCGCGGCCGCTCGACCCAGCCCGGCTCGGTCCCCAACGAGATGATGGAAACGTACTATCGCCAGCGGGCGAGTGCCGGCCTGATCATTTCCGAAGCCACGGGGATCAGCGTCGAAGGCCTCGGCTGGCCCGCCGCGCCGGGGATATGGAGCGACGAACAGGTCGAAGGCTGGAAGCCGATCACCGACGCCGTCCATGAAGAAGGCGGGCTGATCGTTCTCCAGCTGTGGCACATGGGCCGCCTGGTGCACCCCGATTTTCTCGGCGGCAATCCGCCGGTGTCCGCCAGCGCGACGACCGCGCCGGGTCATGCGCATACCTTCGAGGGGCGCAAGGATTACGAAGCCGCGCGGGCCCTGTCGGTCGATGAAATCGCACGCGTGGTCGAGGATTATCGCCATGCCGCCGAGAACGCGAAGAAGGCCGGCTTCGATGGCGTCCAGCTGCACGCGGCGAATGGCTATCTGGTCGACCAGTTCCTGCGCGACAGCACCAATCTGCGCGATGACGAGTATGGCGGCAGCCCGGAAAACCGCAGCCGCTTCCTGCGCGAAGTGCTGACCGCGCTGGTCGATGTCTGGGGTGCGGACCGCGTCGGCGTGCGGCTGTCGCCCAATGGCGAAACGCAGGGCTGCGACGACAGCGACCCGGCAGCCACCTTCGGCGCCGCCGCCCGGGTGATCGAGGAACTCGGCGTCGCCTTCCTCGAACTGCGCGAGCCGGGTCCCGACGGCACCTTCGGCAGCACCGACGTCCCCAAACAGAGCCCGCTGATCCGCGAGCTCTATACCGGCGCGCTGGTGCTCAACAGCGACTACACGCCCGAGGGTGCGGTGGCCGATCTCGACGCAGACCGGGCCGACGCGATCAGCTGGGGCCGCGACTTCATTTCCAATCCCGACCTTCCGGTACGCTTCCGGACGGGTGCGGAGATTGCGCCGAATGTGAATGTGCCGCATAGCTGGTATGGTCAGGGACCTGCCGGATACATCGATTACCCGATGCTAACTAAGCAGGAGCAAGCTGCGGCCGAGTGAGTCGCCGTGTGGCGACACTTCGGAGGCTGAATGCGGTCGTGGATACTCATCCCCGCAGATAACGAGAAGGCAATCGGCTCGGCAGCGGGCACGGGGGCCGAGGCAGTGGTCATCGACCTCGCCCGGCCCCTTCGTGCTGCCCAGCAGGCCACCGCCCGGATCGCCGCGACGACCTGGCTGCGTCTGCATCGCGAACAGCTGGTGGCGCAGCGCAAGTTCGAACGCTGGGTGCGCATCCCCGCGCTCGGCACCCCGCACTGGCGCGACGATCTGGCTGCCGCGATGGACGGTTCGCCGCACGGGATCGTGCTGTCGCACTGCCGCGGCGCGGACGATATCCGGCAATTGGCCTCGGTCCTCTATGAGTTCGAGGACCGGCACGGGCTGGCGGCAAACATCACGCGGATCATGCCCGAACTGGGTTCGACCCCCGCCAGCGCGCTGACGATCCCCCGGCTGGCCGACGAGTTGCACCCGCGCGTGTCGGCGCTGACCTGGGACGCGGTCGGGCTGGCCCATGCCATCGGCGCGCGCCGCCTGCGCGGGCCCGGCGGGCGATGGGGCGATGCGCTGGCGCAGGTCCGCGCGCAAATCCTGCTGATCGCGCATGCCCGCGGCATCGGCGCGATCGAACACCCGTTCCGCGATGTTCGCGACGGCGAAGCGGCTATCCGCATTGCCGATGCGGCACGGGCGGACGGGTTCACCGGCATGTTCGCCATCCATCCGGGGCAAGTCGAGGGCATCAATGCCGCCTTCGCCCCCCTCGAAAGCGAAATTTCCGACGCGCACAAGATCGTCTCGGCCTTTGCGACCAATCCCGGTGCTACCTCGTTGTCGGTGGGCGAGCGCCGCGTGGGCCAGGCCGATCTGGAACGCGCCAAGCGGCTGCTCGGCGAGGACTAGTCCCCGGCGGGGTTTTCGCCCGCTTCTTGCGCGATCACCGGAGCAGGCGCAGGAGCGGGTTCGCTCGCTGCCTCGGGTTCAACCGGCGCTTCGCTGGCTGGCGCCGCGGCGGACGGCTGGCTCGGCGCTTCGCGCACTGGCGGCGATTGCGAGCGCAGCCGGTCGAGCGGAATCATCGCATCGCTGATCGTTCCGCCGATTACTTCACCCTTGGCGTTGCGCTCTGCCTCGACCTCGGTCTCCGCCGGGGGCGTATCATCGCCGCAGCCGGACAGGATCGCCATGGCAGCGACAAGCAAGAGAGCCGGACGTATCATCATGGCAGCGCGTTGGCCTTTCCTTCGAGCGCCGCGAGGAAATCCCCGAAGCGCGCCCGCAATGCCTCATCGAAGGCCGCGGGTGCAAGATCGATTCCCAACCGTTCGAGGCTGGTTACCCCGAACTCCTCGATCCCGCAGGGGACGATGCCGGTAAAGTGCGACAGATCGGGCGCGAGATTGACCGAGAAGCCGTGCATGGTCACCCAGCGCCGCACCCGCACGCCGATCGCGCCGATCTTGGCCTCGCGGCCGTCGACATCCTTCGTCCAGATGCCGACCCGGCCCGCGCTGCGCCAGCTGGTTACGCCGATATCGGCCAGCGTGGCGATTACCCAGCCTTCGAGCGCATGGACGAAGCAGCGCACGTCGCGTCCGCGTTCGCGCAAGTCGATCATCGCATAGCCGACCCGCTGGCCCGGCCCGTGATAGGTATAGCGCCCGCCGCGCCCGGCCTCGACCACTTCAAAGCGCGGGTCGAGCAATTCGGCCCCATCGGCGCTAGTGCCCGCAGTATAGACCGGCGGGTGTTCGAGCAGCCACACCATCTCGCGCGCCTCGCCCTCGGCAATCGCGCGATTGCGCGCGGTCATCGCGTCGAGCGCATCGCGATAGCCGATGCGGCCCGGCTCGGCGCGCCATTCGACGGTTTCGGGGGGTGCAGACGACATGCACGATTGCGTGGCGACTGGCGAAGCGCTTATCAAGAGGCAAACGGGAGAGCCGCTGCATGAAATTCGATCTCGACACCGCGTGGAAAGACACCACCGGGCTGCTGTCACGCAATTTGGGCCTGCTGGCCGTGCTGGCGGGGGTGTTTTTCTTCCTGCCCTATGCCGGGTTCATGATCGCCGTGCCTGAAATGGGCACTATGCAAAGCGCGCAGGCGAGCGGTGACTTCGAAGTCGTGATGGCGGCGGTGACCGAGCTGTATCTCGAATATTGGTGGGTGTTCCTGCTGCTCGCGCTGATCCAGGGCGTCGGGCTGCTGGGGATGCTGGCACTGGTCCGGCGACGCGCCAACCCCACCGTGGGCGAAGCGCTGGCGACAGGCGCGCGTTCGGTCCCCAGCTATATCGCGGCGCAATTGCTGCAGACCGCGCTGATCGTGATCGTCGCGACGCTGCTTCTGACCGTCGGCGCGCTCACCGGTTTGAACGCGCTCGCGGTGCTTGGCGGGATCATCGCTTTCGTCATCACCTGCTATATCGTGACCAAGCTGTCGCTTGCCGCCCCCGTCATTGCGATCGAGGGGCAGCTCAACCCGGTCAAGGCGCTGCAACGCTCGTGGTCGCTGACCCGCGGCAACAGCATGCGCTTGTTCCTGTTCTACCTGCTGCTGACGGTCGCTTTCATCGTGGTATCGGCGGTGGTCTCGCTGGTCCTCGGCCTCGTGTTCGCCCTGGCCGGGGAGCAGGGCGCGCTGCTGGGCGAGGCGATCGTATCAGGGCTGCTTAACGCGGTGATGATCGTGCTGATGGTGTGCGTGATGGCAGCGGTGCACACGCAGTTCAGCCGCTTGACCAGCGCCCCGCAGCCCGATGCCGAAGACTAGCTTTCGCGATCCTTCCAGCCCCAGAAGAGCTGGCAGGGAAGCACGTTGAGCAGTTCGAAGCCGCGATCGATCCGGCGGAAATGGCGCGCCATGAAGTCGCGCGCCTTGGCCGAAAACTGGTAGACAAGGAAGGCCCCGCCCGGACGGATCACGTCATAGGTCGCCTGCGCGATCGCGGGGCCGACGCCCTCGGGCAGGGTCGAGAAGGGCAGGCCCGACAGCACGTAATCGGCGCCGTCATGGCCATGCGCCTTGACGATCTCGACCACATCGGCGGCCGATCCGTGGACCGCGTGGAAGCGGCTGTCGCGGAAATGCTTGCGCAGATAATCGATATAGAGCGGGTTGGTGTCGATCACGATCAGCGTACCGTCGCGCCGCAAGCGGTCGAGCACCGGCTGGCAGAAAGTGCCGACCCCGGGGCCGTATTCGACGAACACCTCGCACTGGTCCCAGTCGACCGGGGCGAGCATCTTGCGGATGGTGAAGCGCGAGGACGGGATGATCGAGCCGACCATCCGCGGTTCTTCGACAAAGCCACGGAAGAACACTCCCCACTGGCCGAAGAAACGCGCCGCGCGTGTACGCAGCCGGGGCCGCGAAATGGTGCCAACGCCCTGATGTCCGGTCAAAATCGCGTACCCTGTGATTGTTTCACTAAGGCGCCGGTTTGCCAGCCCCGCTGCGCCATTGCAAGGAGCCGAGCGCGCGCGTACCGCCTTGGCGATGGCCGATGTCGAACCCACCGCCCCGTTGGCACCGCCGCCGCCGGCGCCCCCTGCGCGCACCATTCCGCGCGGGCGGATGGCGCTGCTGTTCGCGGTCATGCTGACCACCGCGGCGGGCAATACCGCGATGCAGTCGGTAATGCCCTCGATCGGCACTTCGCTGGGCGTGAACGATGTGTGGATCAGCCTCGCCTATAGCTGGTCGGCGCTCCTGTGGGTGATCTGCGCGCCGATCTGGGCGCAGAAATCGGACCAACGCGGGCGCAAGGCGATGATGGCGCTGGGCATGCTCGGCTTCATCGCCAGCTTCCTGCTGTGCGGGCTCATGCTGTGGCTGGGATTGGCGGGTATCCTCCCGGCATTCTGGGCGT